>Ga0265780_10000059_pt1 | contig 201916 bp, 168 predicted proteins | sample P1T30metagenome_FD_192432 | JGI IMG/M metagenome (GOLD analysis project Ga0265780, IMG submission 192432) | Plant litter microbial communities from East Loma Ridge, Irvine, California - P1 T30 | ecosystem: Environmental > Terrestrial > Plant litter > Unclassified | place: USA: California...
TCGAACGATCCCTTGGACAAACCAGGGGAAACAAGCCTTCGCATCGTCACTCTCCATGAGTTACCTCGACGATACGTCAGACCCTGGCAACGCCATTTCAGTTCACCTAGCTAACGCGAACACAGCCCATTTTTTTCGCCTTACAATGGCCCGGCAAGACATGGCACGTAGTCCTTGCGCCGCCAGGCCGCAGGGATAAGCGCGGGTTGGCCAGGGACATGCTTGCCGCCGGCAACAAGGCCACCGTCATCGCTTGTCCGCATCGCACCAGGCCGGACGAGCTGCGCGCGGAACGCATCACGATCGCCGGCAAGACCACCGAGCCGCGTCGAGCGTGACTACGGTGCCGGCGCCGGCGCTTGCCGGGCTGGCCGAATGGCTTGCCGCGACGGCGCCGGCACAGGCGATGCGCGGGAATGCCTGGCTGTATCCGGCGGTCGAGACCGTGCACATCCCCGGCTTCGTGTTACCTGGGCGCGCGGTGGCGATGTTCGACCTGCGCGTGCCCGGTTTTGGCCGGGCACTGCCGCTGCGTGCGCTGGCGCGCCACTTGCTGCCGTGGTCGGCGGGGAACGCGCTGGTGGTGGTGCCGAGCGGGATGTCGATGTTCTCGGCGCAGGCGGCCGGGATGCCGGGCAATCCGGTGTTTTTGCTCAAGCCGGGCTTGGCGCTGGCGGCTGGCCTCAACGCGCTTGCCTTTCACCCGAGCCGCTGGTGGCGCGCCGGTGCGCCTGGGGTGGTGCCCGGGTGGGCACGGGGTGCCCACGATCCATTCAACCCAGCGCCGTGTCGAGCACAGTCATCAGCACGAAGCCGAACACCAGGGCCACGCTGGCCCAGGTCCCGTTGCCGTTTTCCTGCGACTCGGGCACCACGTCGTTGACGATCACGAACAGCATCGCCCCCGCGGCCGCGGACAATGCAAACGGCAGCAGCCCGGACGACACGCCGATCAATGCAACGCCCGCAACTGCGGCAATCGGTTCGATCACGCCCGACAGCATGCCCAGCCCGGCCGACAGCGCGCGGCCATAGCCGACGGTGCGCAGCGCCAGCGCCACCACCAGGCCTTCCGGCACGTCCTGGATCGAGATGCCGGTGGCCAGCGAGTTGGCCTTGCCGATGTCGATGCCGCCATAAGCGACGCCGATCGCCAGGCCTTCCGGCAGGTTGTGCAGGGCGACGGCCCAGACGAACAGCCAGGCGCGCCGCATCGAGTGCGACATGCGCGCATCTGCGTTGTCGAGGATCCCGTCGGTGTTGATGAAGCGGCCCATCAGCAGCAAGAGCGCAGCGCCGGCCATGACACCGCCGCCGACGGTCAGGCTGGCGTTCCAGTTGCCCGCGCCCGCCGCCTTGGAAGCGGCCAGTGCCGGGATCACCAGCGAGAAGGCGGTTGCGCCCAGCATGACGCCGGCGCCGAAGCCGAGGAAGCAATCGTAGGTGCGTTTCGAAAAATTCTGCGACAGCAGGATGGGCAACGTCCCGAGCGCGGTCGCCGCCGCCGCCGTGCCGCCGCCCAGCAGCGCGGCGCGCAGGTTCGGGGAGGCATGCGCCAATTGGTGATACAGGCCGGCCAGCAACAACAGGCAGCCGAGCACGCATATGAACATGCCGAGAGCGCGGCGCGGCGTCGACAGGCGTGCGATGCCTGTCGGCAGCCTGACCTTGTTCGCACGCGTTTCCATATTCTTGTCCTGACTTAAAATTCTTGTTCTGATTGGATATGCAAAAGCACCGCGCGGTCATCCACGCGGTGCTTTTTTCACTTACTTGTGCGACCTGTCACTTCTTGGTGGTCTTCTGCTCAGGCGCGCCCGGGCTGGGAATGGCACCCGGCTTGACGGTTTCGCCATCGACCATGGTCTGGTTGCCCATGCCCATTTCGGCACCGGTCACCGGATCGACGCTCGGGTCAGACAGCGTGCGCGCGGCCATGGCTTGCAGCACGTCCATCTGCTTGGACGAGAGTTTGACTTCGGCTTCGCCGGTGCCGCCGTCGACGGCCATCTGTTTTTCGCGGTCCGAGACGAATTCCCACTGTTCGCCCTGGTTCCACGAGCCGCGCATTTCGCCTGGACCCTGGGACATGTTGAAGTAGGTGTTGGCAAAGCGCGCATCGACCGGCATTTTCCCTGGAGGGAAGTTCGGGGTCATCGAGTACAGTGCTTTTTCGAAGGACTTCTGGTGGGCCACTTCGCGGGTCATCAGGAAGCCCAGGGCTTCTTTCACTCCCGGATCGTCGGTCAGCGCAATCAGGCGCTCATACACGATCTTGGCGCGCGCCTCGGCGGCGATGTTGGAACGCAGGTCGGCGGTCGGCTCGGTGATCGAATCGACGTAGGCGGCGGTCCAGGGCACACCAGCCGAGTTGATCAGCGGGGAACCGGCGCCGTACAGCACCTGGGTCACGTGGCTGTCGTTGCCGGCGCCGTTCAGTTTCTTGTACAGCTCGGCTTCCGACTCGATGGCCTCTGCCAGGTCGCCCTTGGCGCCCTTGTTCAGCATGGCGATGATGTGGCCGATGATTTCCAGGTGGCTCAGTTCTTCGGTGGCGATGTCGTACAGCATATCCTTGCGGCCCGGATCGTCTTCGGCGACGGCCTGGGTGAAGTAACGCATGGCGGCGGTCAGCTCACCTTGCGGGCCGCCGAACTGTTCCAGCAGGAGGTTGGCGAGACCCGGGTTTGGCGCAGCGACGCGCACGGTGTATTGCAGGCGTTTATTATGTGCAAACATTCTTAGTCCTCCGATATGAGTGGGCGACTGGATGCGCGTCCTGCGCAATCCAATTCGGTGGCAGTGGTCACAAGCTATCTGTGACTAACCATGGCCTCATCATCGCAGGCTGAGAAAATGTGGTAATCAGAGCGTTTGCCGTGTCTGTGTAGGACAAAACACTACAGCCTGTTGAGTTGGTCCGATAGTAATGTGATAATGCAACTTTTAGGCGCGATAGTTTTTGCAAATTAAAGTGATAGCGTTTTACGAAAAGCGTCGGCTGACCTCGATAGATCGCCTTAATCAAATCCTTAGTTATCTGGAAATTGAACAGTGCGCTTGCCCAGTTTTTCGATACGCGATGCCATCCCGGCGGATGCGCCCGCCATCGCCGCGATCTACACCCACTATGTCGAGACCACCGTGATCTCGATGGAATACGAGCCGGTCGACGCCGCCGAGATGGCGCAACGTATCGCCGAGGTGCAGGCTGCCGCCCTGCCCTGGCTGGTCATCGTCGAAGATGGGGAGGTGCTCGCCTATGCGTACGCGAGCAAGTGGCGGGCCCGTCCCGGATACCGCCACGCGGTCGAATCGAGCGTCTATGTGGCTCCTGCGCAGCGCGGGCGCGGCCATGGCCTGGCCCTGTACCGCGCGCTGCTTGCACAACCAAGTGGTCGCTACCATTGTGTGATCGGCGGGATCGCACTGCCGAACGCCGCCAGCGTCGCCCTGCACGAGCGCCTGGGTTTCCGCCAGGTGGCCAGTTTCAGCGAAGTGGGCCACAAGTTCGGACAATGGGTCGACGTCGGCTATTGGCAATTGCTGCTCCCCCAAGATCGATGAACGGCCGAGTGCCGGCACGCACGGCCCAGGCCGTAAGTCCACGACTGACAATCCCTTGCGTAAGCGTCCTACGCGTGCGCTCTGGCGAAAAGCATAAGATGGTCACATCGACAAACCTACTGGAGCAGAAGATGTTTTCTCTCAAAAAACTCAGCCCGTCCATCACCGACATGATCCGTTTCGATCACTCGCACGTGATGGTCACCTTCCACCAGTACACCCGCGACAAGCGTCCGAGCGTCAAGAAGGCCTTGGCCGAAACCATCTGCGACGCGCTGGAAATCCACGCCACGCTGGAAGAGGAAATTTTCTATCCGGTAATGCGCCCGAAAGCCCACGACCAGAAAGTCATGGAAAAGAGCGAGCCCGAGCACGACGAAATGCGCGCCGTGATCGCCGAACTGCGCCGCACCGACCCGAAATCGCCGCGCCACGACGAGCTCATGTTCGAACTGATGCGCGACGTGGTCCACCACGTGGCCGACGAGGAAACCGTGCTGCTGCCGGAAGCCGAGCAAAGCCTGAGCAAGGATCGCCTGGCCGAACTGGGCGCCCAGATGACCAGGCGCCGCATGGAACTGGTGACGCCGAAAGCTGGCAAGCTCGCCAGGAACCATGCCGTCGGCTTCTCGGGCAGCACCGCAGCCGTGGTGGTCGGCCTGGCCAGCGCGCTCTTCGCCGCCAAGGCCTTTGGTCGCAAGACTGCCTGATTCCTCACTGCTTCGACGCTTGCCTGCACCGCGCCGACGCGGGTGCAGGCAAGTCTGCTTTTATCGGCGGGCGGTGCTCACGCCCCCATCCACCGCATCAGCTGCGGCACCAGCCACGGCGCCAACAGCGCCGTGAGCACCCCGTTGACTCCCATTCCCAATCCGGCATAGGCACCCATCTCCGGGCTGACCTGGAAGGCGCGCGCCGTGCCAATGCCGTGCGAGGCCACGCCCAGCGCGAGACCGCGCGCCGCCGGCGATTTTACGCGCAGGGCATTCATCACGAAGCGCGCGAACACGGCGCCGAAAATACCGGTGAAGATCACCAGCACGGCGGTCAACGCGGGCACACCACCGAGGTGTTCGGAAATCGCCATCGCAATCGGCGTGGTGGCCGATTTCGGCGCGATCGAGGCCGCCAGCTCCGGCGAGGCGCCCAGCAGCAAGGCGACGCTGACGGCGCTGACGATGGCCGTCACGCTGCCGGCAAGCAGTGCGCAAGCCAGCGGGAACAGGCTGCGGCGCAGGCGCGGCACCTGGCGCGCCAGGGGCACGGCAAGGGCGACGGTCGCCGGGCCGAGCAGGAAGTGGACGAACTGGGCGCCGGCGAAGTAACGCTGGTAGCTCATGCCGCTTGCCACCAGGACCAGGCTGATGAGGGCAATGGCGATCGCCACCGGATTGGCCAGCGGCGAGAAACCGCAGCGCGCGTAGACCCATTGCGCGACCAGGTAGGCGCACAGGGTGAGCGTCAGGCCCAGCAGCGGCGACGCGGACAGGTAGACCCAGAAGTGGCTCAGTTCGGTGAAACTCAGGGTGGCGAAATCATGCATGGCCGTCTTCCTTGCTGGACGGCGGCACGTCGATCTGCTTGCCGAGGGCCTGCAGCACCAGCGCGGTGACGGCCAGCGTGGCCAGGGTGCTGGTGACGACGGCGGCAGCAATCGCCAGCCAGTGCCCGCTGCCGCTGGACGCGGCGGCGATGATGCCGACGCCGGCCGGCAGGAACAGCAGCGACAGGTGGCGCAGCAACTCGTTGGCGCCGCTTTCGACCACCTCGTGCAGGCGCGGCCAGGCGACCAGGGCGGCCAGCAGGACCAGCATGCCGGCAACCGGCCCGGGAATCGGCAGCCCCATCAGAAACACCAGCGCCTCACCCAGGCACTGGAACAATAGCAGAATGGCAAATGCTTGCAGCAAGATGGCTCCTCATGAGGGCGGCAGCGGCGCGGCGGCGCGCCAGGCTGGACCGCACGAGGCAGAAGGATACACCGTCAGAAGCGGCGGCTCAGGCTCATCACGATCGCGCCGCGCGCGCTCTTGCTGCCTTGCAGCGGACGCAGCTCGCTGCGTGGCATTGCGCTGGCGTAGCGTTCGAAGGTGCCGGCGCCGGCCGCCCCGAATGCGCGGCTGTAGGTGCCGGACAGCGACCAGCCGCCTTCGAACCTGCGGCTGAGGCCCGCCTTCAGGTCGCGCCAGTCCATGCCGCCGTTGCCGGCGCCGGCCACGCGGCCATCGCCCGCGTGCAGGTTGAGGGTCATGGTGCCGGGAATGTCATGTTTGACGCCGACCTCCAGATAGCCAGTGCCGCGCGCATCCGGCACGCCGAAGAAATCGCGGGTGTAGCTGCGGTAATAGCGCGCGTACGCTGACTTGTAGCCGAGGCCGGCAGCGGCCTCGCCGTAATCGTAGCGGCGCCCGTCGCCGCCAACGTGGGCGCCCGGGTACATGTAGTAATAGACGCGTGCGCTGTAGCCAATGCCGCCCGCGGTGCTGCCGCTGTAGCCGCCATACAGGTCCCACTCGAGCCAGCCATTGTCGCCGGCGCGGTCGCCGATGCTCGAGGCCCAGGTGCCGGCCGACCAGCCGCTCGGGTGCCGGTAATCCAGGCTGACCTGCGCGGCTGGACGCCCAGCCGACTGGCGGATACCGCGCCAGAGGTATTGCGAAGCCAGGGTTGCCGTGGCCGTCACCGGGGCGACGGTGGCGGAATACGGTTCGACGCTGCCCTTGCCGGCCGCGTGGGTGGATTGGGAAGCGATGCTCAGTAGCGCGAGCGGCAGCAGCCGTTGTGCGAGTGTCATGGGATCTCTGGAGTCGTCGGGGTCTGGGCGGGAGACTTTCATTCCGCGCAGAAATTCTATGCGTAATGAGGCGACTTTTGGTCGCTTTCCGCATGGAAAATAACCTGCAGAGATTTATTTGCGGCTTGGGTGCAACAGCGAGAGCGTGAAACGCTGACAGGGTGTCAAGGAAGTGAAAAGACGCTGAGTTCGCAGCAGTTAGTGCTTCGGCACCGTTCTAGTGAAAGCTTGTCGACGCGCGCAAGTCCGGCGCCCCGGTAACTACTGGTAAACGAACAACGCCGCCTCTGCTCGGGCAGGGACGGCGTGCCAGAGCTGTTACGTCAAGATCAGGCAGCGGTCTTCAAGGCCCCACGACGCATCTGATCCCGCTCCATCGATTCGAACAAGGCTTTGAAGTTACCCTCGCCAAAGCCATCGTCGCCCTTGCGCTGGATGAATTCGAAGAACACCGGCCCCAACTGGTTTTCCGAGAAGATCTGCACCAGCAGGCGGCGGCGCAGTTCATCACCCTCGCCTTCCACCTTGCCGTCGACCAGCAGTCCGCGTGCCTGCAGGGCTTCGATCTCTTCGCCATGGCCTGGAATGCGCTCTTCCAGCATCTCGTAGTAAGTCGCCGGCGGTGGCGTCATCAGTGGCACGCCGGCGGCGCGCAGGCCGTCGACGGTCGCGTAGACGTCATCGACCAGCAGCGCGATGTGCTGGATGCCTTCGCCGTTGAACTTCAGCAGGAATTCCTCGATCTGGCCGCCGCCGGCCTGCGACTCTTCGTTCAGCGGGATGCGGATCTTGCCGTCCGGCGCCGTCATCGCTTTCGAAGTCAGGCCAGTGTATTCGCCCTGGATGTCGAAATAACGAATTTCGCGGAAATTGAACAGCTTTTCGTAGAATCCGGCCCAGAAGCTCATGCGCCCGCGGTAGACGTTGTGGGTCAGGTGGTCGATGATCTGCATGCCGTGGCCTTTCGGGCGGCGCTCGACACCTTCGATGAATTCGAAGTCGATGTCATAGATCGATTTGCCATCCTCGAAACGATCGATCAGGTACAGCGGCGCGCCGCCGATACCCTTGATTGCCGGGAGGCGGAGTTCCATCGGGCCGGTCGGGATTTCCATCGGGATGGCGCCCAGCTCGAGCGCGCGGGCATAGGCCTTGTGCGCATCCTTTACACGGAAGGCCATGCCGCAGGCCGACGGGCCGTGTTCGGCGGCGAAATACGCGGCCGCGCTCTTCGGCTCGTTGTTGACGATGAAATTGATGTCGCCCTGGCGGTACAGCGCAACGTCTTTCGAGCGGTGCACGGCAACCCGGGTGAAGCCCAGTGCCTCGAACACGGGTTCGAGCACGCCGGGCGTCGGCGAAGCGAATTCCACGAATTCGAAGCCCATCAGGCCCATCGGGTTCTCAAACAAGTCAGCCATGGTGTTGTTCCTCATATCGTTATAGTGTCGGCCTTGTCGTGCCGTTCTCCTCCAGCGCGCCCGCCCGTTCATTCGGCGAACGCGTCGGCAATCAATCCCCGCAGCCACTGGATGCCGGGGTCGTGGTTGAAGCGCCGGTGCCAGAAGACATTGGTCTGCAATGTCGGCAACTGCAGCGGCGGTTCGATCCACTTCAGTCCAAATGGTGCCGCGGCGCTCTCGGCGAGCTTTTGCGGCACGGTCACCACGAGATCCGACGTGGCGACGATGTAGGGCACCGCCGTGAAATGCGGCACCCGGAACCTGGCCTTGGCCGTCACCCCTGCCTTTTCCAACAAAACATTGATCCTGTCGTAGGGGCTGTGCGCCGCATCCACGATCAGGTGTGCCGCCGCCACGAAGCGCGCCAGATCGACCTTGCCGCGCTTGCTGTCCGACTCCAGCGGATGGCCCTTGCGGAACATGCTGACGAAGGCCTGGCGGAACAGCTGACGCTGGAACAGCGATTCGGGCATGTCCTCGAAGGCGCCGATCGCCAGGTCGACGCGCCCGGTCTCCATCTCGTCCTTCAGGCCAGGCGCGTGCGCGCGTACCGAGGCAATCTCGACGTTCGGTGCCAGCGCCCGGCAGCGTTCGATCAGCACCGGCATGAAATACACCTCGCCAACGTCGGTCATGGCCAGCGTGAAGCGCCGGTTGCTGGTGGCCGCGTCGAAACGGCTGCGCTGGCTCAGCGCCAGCGCCACCTGCGCCATCGCCGCGCCAATCGGTTCCGCCATCTGCTGCGCCAGCGGCGTCGGCTGCATGCCGTGCGCCGTACGGACGAACAACTCGTCGCCGAAGGTCTTGCGCAGGCGTGCAAGCGCATTGCTGACCGCCGATTGCGTCAAGCCCAGGCGCCGCGCCGCTGCCGAGATCTGGCGTTCGCGGTACACCTCCTGAAACACGGACAACAGATTCAGGTCGATGCTAGAGGGTTCGATCATCGGGCACATAGCGTTATTGATGAACTGAATAGTCTACATTTTTATATTCACCTCGTAAAATATTCGTCTCTACTCTAGAGTGACGCGAAAGAACCTGGAGACCCCATGCATCCACACGAAGGCTATTTGTCCGGCTTCGGCAACGAATTCGCCACCGAAGCCCTGCCCGGCGCCCTGCCCGCACACCGCAATTCGCCCCAGCGCGTGGCCTATGGCCTGTATGCCGAGCAAATTTCGGGCACGGCCTTCACCGCGCCGCGCGCGCACAACCGCAGGTCCTGGCTGTACCGGATCCGCCCGGCGGCAATGCATGGCACGTTCCGCCCCATCGACAGCGCCCGAATCGCCAGCGACTTCGAACGCCTGGCGGCATCGCCCAACCAGATGCGCTGGAGTCCTCTGCCGATGCCGGACGCGCCGACCGATTTCATCGACGGCTGGGTCACGATGGCCGGCAACGGGTCGGCGCAGGCGATGAGCGGATGCGCGATCCATTTGTACGCCGCCAACAAGCCGATGACGGGCCGCTATTTCTATTCGGGCGATGGCGAGCTGCTGATCGTGCCCCAACAGGGCCGCCTGTCGATATCGACCGAGCTTGGCCTGCTGGAACTGGAGGCTCAGCAAATCGGGGTGATCCCGCGCGGGATCCGCTTCAGCGTCGACCTGCCCGATGGCGCGGCGCGCGGCTATGTCTGCGAAAACTTTGGCGCCCTGCTGCGTTTGCCTGACCTGGGACCGATCGGTTCCAACGGCCTCGCCAATCCGCGCGATTTCCTGAGCCCGGTGGCCCGCTACGAAGACGTCGAGGGCGATTTCGAGCTGCTGGCCAAGTTTGGCGGCAACCTGTGGACGGCCCCGATTGGGCATTCGCCGCTGGATGTCGTCGCCTGGCATGGGAATTATGCGCCCTATAAATACGATCTGCGCCACTTCAACACCATCGGCTCGATCAGCTACGACCACCCGGACCCGTCGATCTTCCTGGTCCTGCACGCCCCCACCGATACACCCGGCGTCGACAGCCTGGATTTCGTGATCTTCCCGCCGCGCTGGCTGACCGCCGAAGACACTTTCCGCCCACCATGGTTCCACCGCAATGTCGCCAGCGAATTCATGGGCCTGATCCACGGCGCCTACGATGCCAAGGCCGAGGGCTTCGTCCCCGGGGGCGCCAGCCTGCACAATTCCATGAGCGGCCACGGCCCCGACGCCACGACCTTCGACAAGGCCAGCAGTGCCGACACCAGCCGGCCGCACAAGATCGCCGACACCATGGCCTTCATGTTCGAGACCCGCAACCCGCTGGTGGCGACCAGCCTGGCCCTGGCCTCGCCCCAGCTGCAAGGCAATTACCAGAATTGCTGGGCCGGCATCCGCAAGCATTTCGACCCCACACGCCCCTGAGCAGCCCGGTTTCAGCGTGCGCCCGTTGGCGCACGCTGGCCGGCATGCGATGATCAAGCCGACAAGACATTGCGCCGCGCAGTGTCATCTGCACATGGACCCGCATGACCGATATCATCATCATCGTCTTTCTCATCCTGCTCAACGGCGTCTTTTCGATGTCCGAGCTGGCCGTGGTCTCCGCCAAGCGCCTGCGCCTCGAAAAAATGTCGACCGACGGCAGCCGGGGGGCACGCGCCGCGATTGCCCTGGCCGATGATCCCAGCCGCTTCCTCTCCACAGTACAAGTCGGCATCACCCTGATCGGCATCTTCAACGGTGCGTTCGGCGAAGCCTCCCTGACCGCGCGTCTGACCCCGGTCCTGGCCGGCTTCGGCGTGCCGGAAGAATGGGCGCGCTCGACGGCGCTTGGTGTAGTCGTCGTCTCGATCACCTTCGCCTCGATCGTCCTGGGCGAACTCGTGCCGAAGCGCATCGCCATCCTGTATCCGGAATTCATGGCTGCACTGGTCTCGCGTCCGATGCACTACCTGTCGCGCCTGATGCGTCCCTTCGTGGCCCTGCTCGGCATGACCACCGACTTCATCATGCGCCTGCTCGGCATGCGCCAGCACAAGGACGAAGTTCCGACCGAGGATGAAGTCACCGGCATGATCCGCGAAAGCACCGATGCCGGCGTGTTCGAGCGCACCGAATACGATATCGCGGCGCGCGCCCTGCGCCTGGACGACTGGCATTTGCGTGCGCTGATGACGCCGCGCGTCGATTTGCAGTTCCTCGACCTCGACGAGCCGCTGGAACAAAGCCTGCAACGCATCGCCGACTCCCCTTTCAGCCGTTTCCCGGTCTACCGCGGCGACCGCTCGCACGTCAGCGGCGTCGTACGCGCGCGCAATCTGTTCGAACAGGCGATCCGCGCCCGGACCCTGCAATCGATCGACATCGCCGCCGCCATCGAACCGCTGCTGTTCGTGCCGGAATCGGTCAGTGCGATCGACCTGCTCGAGCAGCTCAAGAAACACCGCGCCGAGCTGGCGATGATCGTCGACGAGTACGGCGACATCCAGGGCATGATCACTCTCACCGATGTGATGGGCGCGCTGGTCGGTGAAGTCCCGACCGGCGAAGACCACGATCCGGGCGATGGCGTGCGCCGCGACGACGGCAGCTGGCTGATGGATGGCGGCATCATCCTCGACCGCTTCCGTTACCTGACCGGCGTGGAGTTCGCCTTCCCCGACGAAGCGGCTGCGGCATACCACACCCTGGCCGGTTTCATGCTCTACCAGCTGGGCTATATTCCGAAGGTTGGCGAGACCATGATGTGGGAAGGCTGGCGATTCGAGGTGGTGGATATGGATGGGAACCGTATCGACCGGCTGCTGGTTGTGCCCGGCGAGCCTGCCGAAGATGAGCGCCCGGACGGGGTGTCTGCCGACCGTTCCCAAGGGTGACCGCGACAGCCGGCGGTGCTTCCGGATGGCCGCCTGCTGTCTTGTTTGCACCGTAGGTCGGCGGCTCTCGTTCTGGTGGCTGGGTTTGGTTTTTTGTGGTTGGTCATTTGTCGGTTAGTTGCATTTTTATGGAAAGTCAGGAGGGCTCACTGTGAGCCTTTGGGTTTGCCGACGCCCAATGGCTAGAATTAGATGATCGGGATGCCTCCTTCCATATCCGGACTGGATCGGGATTCCACATTGGTAAAGCGCTTGTCGGAGGCTTCCATGAAGATCGACTGGACCCATTCCTCGGGGCTGCTCGCGGGCATGGGTACTCGCTTCGGTTCCGGCTGCACGGCCAAGGTGCTGGCCTTCCCCGCCCTGGGCGGGCGCTGGGACCCGTCGCAGGCCTTCATGATGGCCGCTGCCATCCTGGTGGCTGCCATTGGCTTGCGCTTCGCCGGCGGGCGCCCGCCCCTGGTGTTTGTCGGTGCCATGCTTGCAGGCATGGTTGTGTTCGAAGTCGTCGAGCGCCTTGCCGCGCTGCGTGCCGAGCGCCGGCATCCGTCCCTCCTCCAAGAAGCCTGTGCGACGCGTGCATCGCGCTGCTCGCGGGCGTCTTATACTGAACAGACGCCAGGCGCAGCCAGATAACTTCAAGCCTTAATAAAAGGAATAAGCCATGTGGAAATCACCTTGGATCACCTGGGGCGCGGCACTCGGCCTGGCCCTCGGCGGCTTCTTCGACGGCATCCTGCTGCACCAGATCCTGCAATGGCATCACCTGCTGAGCCTGGTTCCAGGCCTGGACGACCTGCGCCTGCAAGTCTTGTGGGACGGCTATTTCCACGCGTTGATGTACCTGATCGCGCTGGCCGCCCTGTGGGGCATGTGGCGCGCCCAACGGCGCGGCGTCGCTGCGCCCAGGGCCCTGGTGTTGACCGGCGCGCTCTTGCTGGGCTTTGGCGGCTGGCATCTGCTTGACGCCGTGCTGTCGCACTGGATCCTCGGCATCCACCGCATCAAGCTGGACAGCCCGCAGCCACTGGCCTGGGACCTGGCATGGCTCGGCATATTTGGCCTATTCCCGCTGTTTGCCAGCCGCCTGCTGCTGCGCAAGGGGCCGGTGCGTCCTGGCGGCGCGGCGGCAGCGCTCTGCCTGTTGGGGGCGCTCACCGGGGCGGCCGGGGCCTGGGCCTTGCGTGAACCGCCGGGGCAGCGCTTTACCACTGTGGTATTCGCGCCGGGGATGGGAGCGCCGCAGGTGTTCCGGGCGCTGGATGCGACCGGGGCGCGCTTGCTGTGGAGCGACCGGGCGATGGGCGTAATTGTGGTGGATGTGGATCGTGGGCAGCGCTGGAACTTGTATCGGCACGGGGCCTTGCTGGTTGGCGGGACTGTGCTCGGGGCGGGTTGTGTCGGGGCCAGTGGGGTGTAGACCTACTGCGAGCGCACTTCCTGTGTTGCTCGGTGAACGTCTCCGCGCGAAAGCCAGGACCCATACTGGGCAGCAGGATCCGGTATTCCTGGCGCAGCTCGAATTCGTCAGACATACCGGCTTCGTGGCCTCAGCACAGGTCCCCGCCCTCGCGGGGACGACGCGATTGTGGGTTGCGACCGACGGTGGGAATTACATACCCGGCCCACCGAACCCACCCGGTCCGGCAGGCCCACCAGGTCCACCCGGCGGCGGACCGCCACGCCAGCCCTCGCCATCCGGCCCTCCACGCCCCTCGCGCGGGCGCTGCGGCACGCCGCCGAAGCGCCATGACAGGCCGACGTAGGCGATGCGGCCATCGAAGCGGCGGATCGAACGCTCCTGCAGCGTCGCCGAATCCGTCACGGTTTCCATCTTCTGCGAGCTGAACACGTCGGTCACGTTCAGCACCAGCGACAGCGTCGGGGTGATGGCGCGGCGCCAGCTCAGGTTCAGTGTCGAGAATGGCTGGCGGTAGCCGGTGCCGGCCAGGGTTTTGCCCTGGGCGTTGATCATCAACTGCAGCGCATCCTGTGCCGTCACCTGGTAATTGACGCGGCCGCGCACGCTCAGCGAGTTGGCCGTGCGCCGCGTTTCGGCGCCGTTCAGGTCGATCTGGTCCTGCTCGGTAAAGGCGAGATTGCCGCTGGCGTTGATCGACAGCTTCGGCGTCAGCTTGCCGCTCAGCGTGAACTCCAGGCCGCCGGAGCGGTTGTTGCCGCCGTTTTCCAGCGTCGTCAGCAGGGTGTACTCGCCGACCAGGGTCTGGCGGCTGCGGATGGTGTCGCGGTCGTTGCGGAAATAGCCGCGCAGGTTGGCGTCCAGGCCGCCCGCCTTGGTCTCGTAGCCGATCTCGAAGGAATCGGTCTGCACCGGCTTCAGCATCGGATTGCCGCTGGTTTCGTTCAGCTCGTCGACGTAGACCACGAAGGGATTGAGCTGGTTGGCGGCCGCGCGGCGCAGGCGCTGCGAATACGCGAAGCGCAGATTGCTCTTGTCGCTCAGTTTATAAGTGGCAAAGGCGCTCGGGATCCAGTTCAGGTAGTTGTTGCTGGCGCGGGTCGCGCTCGTCGCCTGGTCCAGGTCGAGGTCGGTGTACTCGGTGCGCAAGCCCAGCAGCGCGCCCCAGCGCGGGCTCGGCTGCCACTGCCAGGAACCGTAGAGGGCGACGTTCTTTTCGTCGACCTGGAAGGCATTCGTGCGGCGGCCGTTGACGATGTCGATCCCGCTCGACGGATCGGCGTCGAAGTAGCGCGTGTCGAAATCGCTCTTGTTGTCGGCGATCTTGTAGCCGAGCTTGAGCGTGGCGCCGCCGTCGAGAGGTCGCTCGTAGTCGCCGGTGTAGTCGACGACGCGGGTCTTGTTGGCAACGAACTGGCTGCTATCGAGCGCTCCGGCATCCGGTGGCGCCACGACGTAGCTGTTGGCGTAGCGGGTGCCGTTGTCGCTGTCGCTGCCCGATACACGCAGATCCATGCGGAACAGTTCGCCGATCTTTTCGCCCTTGTGATCCCAGCGCAGCCCGCCCATGGCGTTGCTGTTGTCGCCGCTGCGGCGGGTCGAACGTAAATAGTCGCTGGCGGGCACGCCGTCCTCGTCGACCCGATAGCGGTCGAGGCCGGTCTGGTCGTTGGTGCGCTTCATGGCGCCGACGTTGGCTTCCAGCGTGTCGTTCTCGTTCAAATTGTAGCTGAGCTGGCCGCGCAGGCCGGCGCTGTCGTTGAGGCCGGTGCTGCTGGCGCTCTGGCTGCTGTGGCGGACGGCGCCGGTGACCGGGTCGACTTGCTCGCGCTCGGTGTCGCCGGTCGAGTTGCGGCCATCGTGGCGCACGTTGACGCCGCCCTGCATGCCCCAGCGGCCGGTGTTGTACGAGCCGTTGACGGCCGAGTTGTAGCGCCCGGCAGTGCCGTAGTTGGCATTGACCACGCCGAAGCCGCCGGCGCGGCGGTTGCGCTTCATGACCAGGTTCAGGATCGGACCGCCGCCGCCCTCGTTACCGAACTCGGCGCCCGGGTTGTTGATGACCTCGATCGAATCGATGTCTTCCGACGGCATGGCTTGCAGCGCCGGGCCGCGGTTGTCGCCCTGCAGCATGGCCGAGGGCTTGCCATCGACCAGGATCTGGACGTTGCTGCTGCCGCGCAGCGACACGCTGCCGTCCGGGTCGACCGATACCGAGGGCACGTTATTCAAGGCATCGGCGGCGGTGCCGTTGCTGCTGCTGACGTCCTGCTTGACGTCGTAGACCTGGCGGTCGATACGGTTGACCTGGCGCTCGCCGACCACCTTGACGGAATTGACGGTGCCGGTGGCTGCGCTTGCCGACGTGGCCGTGCCGGACTGGGTTTGCGCCATGGCCGGCGACAAGACGGCCAGGCCAAGCAAGAGCGTGTGGGGTGCAAATGAGGAAATGCGGTAGGCCATCGGTGCTGTTCGATCGAAGCGGAAAGGGGTAGAAAAAGTTTCAAGATTTTAAGACAAGGCCTGCTTGCCGACGCCGCGCTGCCGTGTAAAGAAAAGTAAAACCGGCAATTTCTCCCCTGCTCCAGCGTTTCCTTTAGAATCCTGCCTTTCCACCACGTATTTCTGATCCGGTAAATCGATGGCCCCAGAAGAAAACCAACTCCACCGCGGCCTCAAGAACAGGCACATCCAGTTGATCGCCCTCGGCGGCGCCATCGGCACCGGCCTCTTCCTCGGCGTCGCGGAAACCGTGCGCATCGCCGGCCCGTCCGTGCTGCTCGGCTATGCGATCGCCGGCCTGGTCGCCTTCCTGATCATGCGCCAGCTGAGCGAGATGATGGTCGACGAGCCGGTCGCCGGCTCCTTTGGCCACTTCGCCGACAAGTACGGCGGACGCTTCGCCGGCTTCGTCTCCGGCTGGAACTACTGGGTGCTGTACGTGCTGGTCAGCATGGCCGAACTGTCGGCGGTGGGCATCTACGTGCAGTACTGGTGGCCGGAGGTGCCGACCTGGGTCTCGGCGCTGGCTTGCTTCCTGCTCGCCAACGGCATCAGCCTGATCAACGTGCGCGCCTTTGGCGAGAGCGAGTTCTGGTTCTCGGTGATCAAGGTGGCGGCCGTGATCGCCATGATCGTCTACGGCATCTTCTTGCTGTTTTCCGGCGGCGCCGGGCCGCAGGCTTCGGTGGCCAACCTGTGGCAGCACGGCGGCTTCTTCGCGCACGGATTGAAGGGCCTGGTGATGTCGATGGCGATCATCATGTTCTCCTTCGGCGGCCTGGAAGTCATCGGCATCACGGCGGCAGAGGCCGCGGATCCCTCGAAGACCATTCCGCGCGCCACCAACCAGGCGCTGTGGCGCATCCTGGTGTTCTACGTCGGCGCGCTGGCCGTGCTCTTGTCGCTGTATCCGTGGAACCAGATCGTGCCGGGCGCCAGTCCCTTCGTCCTGATCTTCCAGGCGCTGGACGCCGGCGTCGTCGCCCACGTGCTCAACCTGGTCGTGCTGACGGCGGCGCTGTCGGTCTACAACAGCTGCGTGTATTCCAACAGCCGCATGCTGTACGGCCTGGCGGTGCAAGGCCATGCACCGAAATCGCTGCTGAAGGTGAACGAACGCGGCGTGCCCCTGGCGTCGCTGGGCGTGTCGGCGCTGGCTACCGCGCTGTGCGTGGGCGTCAACTACGCCCTGCCGGGCAAGGCCCTGGGCATCCTGATGGGCCTGGCCGTCTCCGGCCTCCTGATCAACTGGACCATGATCAGCTGGACCCACCTGCGCTTCCGCGCCGCCAGGAAGGCCGCGGGCCAGGCCACCAGCTTCCCCAGCCCGGCCTACCCGCTGACCAATTACCTGTGCCTGGCCTTCCTGGCCGGTATCGTGGTCGTGATGCTGGCGACGCCGGAGTTGCGCGTGTCGGTCTACCTGATTCCGGCCTGGCTGATCGTGCTGGCAGTCGGCTACCGCGTGGTCGAAGGCCGCAGGGCCGCGGTGCGCGCCAGCGCCTAGCGTCTACTCGGGGCGCTTGACCGAGGTCACCTCGAAGGCGGCCCCGGTCTCCATGAAGTGGCCGCCGGCCACGTAGTGGATGCTGCGCTTGCCGCCCTCCTCCATGTGCCAGTGGCCATCCGCGAACACCGACGGGTCTGCCCAGGCGCCCACCACCTCGCCCAAAAACAGATCGTAGGTCTGCTGGATGTGCGGCTCCGGGATCAGGCGGCATTCCAGCCAGCCAAGGCAGCCTTCGACCAGCGGTGCGCCGGTGTGCTCGCCCGGCGTCCAGGCAATGCCGTTGGCCGCGAACTTGTCGACCTCGCGCCCTGACACCGACCCGACGGCCAGCGTCAGCGCTGCCAGCTCGCGCGAGGGCACGGCCAGCACGAAGGCACCCGAGGCTTCGACCAGGCCGCGCGTAAACGTCGACTTGTCGATCACCACCGCCACCTTGGGCGGCGCGAAATCGAGGGGCATCGACCAGGCCGCCGACATCACGTTGGCCTTGCCGCCGTGGACGCTGCTGACCAGCACCGTCGGGCCATGATTCAACAAGCGGTAGGATTTGGCCAGGTCGACCGGTACGCGGGTTGGCTGCGTCGTCATTGCGTGTCCTTGCGTAAAAAAGATCCATTATCGCCGCTCGCGCGCAGGCTTGCCGTCCACTGACTTATGGCCTGAGCGACAAGGCACGCGAGCGGTTACAATCGGATCGTCCGAAACACCAATGGAGAATCAGCATGTCGGGTTACAGCATCAACATCGAAGAAAAAACGCTTGCCGGGAACAATTTCCGCGAAGTGCTCTACACCACCCAGCGCAGCCAGCTGGTCATCATGACCCTGCAGCCGGGCGAAGACATCGGCCTGGAAAAGCACGAAGGTCACGACCAGTTCATCCGCGTCGAAGCGGGCACCGGCGAAGCCATCCTGGACGGCGAAAAGCATGCGCTGGAAGACGGCGTGGCGCTGGTCATCCCGGCCGGTACCGAGCACAACGTGACCAATACCTCGTCCAGCGAGCCGATGCGCCTGTACACGCTGTACACCCCGCCCGAGCATCCGGACGGCATCGTGCACGCGACCAAGGCCGAAGCCGACGAGTACGAGAAGCAGCACGGCCATCACTGAGTCGTGAGCGACGCGCCGCCCCTGCACGCCAGGCCGAAGCGCGTCATCTCGCAGCCGCGCCGGATGCACTGGCGTTCGTCGTAGCCGAGCGCGCGGCACTGCAATAAGGTTTCCTCGCGTTTGCGGCGCCCGGCTGGGCCGTTTTCAGGCGCGGCTTTCGCCGCGGTCACCCTGGATGCAGCGCGGTCCTGACGGGAATCCTCCGCTGAAGGTGCGGCCGGTGGCGTCGCAGCTGGCGGCGCGGCGTCCGCGGGGCTGCTTGCCGCCGCTGGCGGCGGAGACAGGACAGCCGGTGTTGCCGGCGTCGGCGCAGGCGTCGGCCCAGGCAGCTTGTTTTCCGACACCACGACCAGCGCGTCGTCTACACGCCGCTCCTCGACTGCCCACCACACGGCAGCCACAGCCAGCACCATCACAGCAGGCCCGATGCTCCAGCCGAACACGCGGCGCCGCGTGCGCACGGCCTTTTGCCGTGCATCGGCCTGTTGCGCGTCCTGCTGGATGAGATCGAGCAGCCAGTCCGGTTCGCGGTCGCTTGCGGCTGGATCCGCTGAAGGCACAGGCGCAGGCGCAGGTTCGGGTACGGGTACGGGCGAAGATGGAGGCAGGGACGTAAGGGCGCCCGGGGGCGCGCGATGCCAGACTGCCGGCCGCGCCCGCGCCGGCGGCGGCGGTGGCCCATGCGGCGGCGCGACGCGCCCGTCATGCACCGACGGTGCGGCGCCGCTGTCATCGATGTCCTGCAGCAGCTGGATTCTCATGGTGCGCCCGACGTCTGCCTGCCATGAACGCAGTCTAGCCGATCATGGCGGCGGCGCCAGCGCACGCATCAGAGCGTGATCGCCACTTTCATGGGAGTTTCCGCCAGCGGCGGCAGCGTCACTTCGAGCAGGCGGCGCTTCGCGTCCCAGGTGTACGCCAGTGCTCTCCCGGCGGCCTCGACCGAACGCGGACGGGCGCCGACGTTGTGCACCTTGAGCGCAAACTCGCGTGCCAGCGGCGTCGCCTTGGCGCCACGTTCCGTCTGCAGTCCGATCGCCAGCCTACCATCCGCGAACGCGCTGTCGAAACGCACCAGCGTGAACTTGCCAGCCTCGAAGGCATGCGCGGTGGCGCCGTCGTCGTCGTACAGCTTGCCTGCCGACGCCGTCACCGAGGCATCGTGGTAATAGTGCAGTTCCAGCGACTTGCCGGTGTAGTCCCGGGTGCTGTGCACCACCTTGGCCAGCGGGACGAAGGCGCCGGCGCGGACATAGGTCGGGATGTGCTCGGGCACGGTCGACACCGTCTCCTGGATGCCGCCGCGGTGCGCCTGGTCGTTGTAGAAGTCGAACCAGACCCTGCCTTTGTGCGGGAAATAGACTTCCTTGCGCGACTGGCCGGCTTCGGTCACCGGCGCCACCAGGAAGTCCGGGCCCCACAGGTAGGTGCTGGAGATGGCCGCGGTTGGCACCATGTCGTTTTCCGGCTCTTCGAACACGATGGGACGCATCAGCGGCATGCCGGTCTGGCTGTTGTCGAAGGCCGTGGTGTAGTTATATGGCAGCATCGCGTAGCGCAGGCGAATCGCCTCGCGCGCCAGCGCCTTCGTCTTCGCTTCGCGGAACACCGGCTCGGCCGGCACTTCTTCCTGCGCATGCGGGCGGAAGACCGGCTGGAAGACGCCGTACTGCAGCCAGCGCACGTAGAGTTCGTCGTCCAGCACCGGGCCGGCAAAGCCGCCGAGATCCGAGTGCATGTAAGCCTGGCCCTGCATGCCCATCTGCAGCGAGATCTCCATCTGCGACTGCAGCCCGCCCCAGCCGCGGCTGACGTCGCCCGACCACGGAATCATGCCGAAGCGCTGCGAACCCGAATAACCCGAACGCATCAGGATGAAGGGCCGCTCCTGCGGAAAATCGCGCGCGTAGCCGTCGGCCAGCATGTGCGCCCACTCGTGGCCGTAGATGTTGTGCACTTGGTCGGCCGTGCCGGCGGCGTGACGGGCTTCCGCCGGATGCACTTCCGGCTCGCCCAGGTCGCCCCACCAGCCGGCCACGCCGCCCGCCTTGAGGTTCTTGTAGATGTCCCAGAACCAGCTGCGCGCGGCCGGCTTGAAGATGTCGACCAGGCCGGTATTCCCGAAATAGAAATCGTAGGTCAGCGGCTTGCCGTCCTTGCCGGTGGCCAGCACGTCCTTCGCCGCCGCGTCCTGCCAGCGCTTCGACGTGGTCAGGATGAAGGGTTCGGTCACCAGCACCGTCTTGACGCCCTGCTGCGCGAAGTCGGCCATCATCTTTTCGGGCTGCGGGAAGCTGTCGCGGTCCCAGGCCAGGTTGCCCATGGTGCCCTTGATCGTCTTGCCGAACCAGTACAGATCGAGGACGACCGCGTCGAGCGGGATATCGTCGGCGCGGAACTTGTCGACCACGGCACGCGTCTCGGCTTCCGAGTGGTAGCCGAAGCGGCTGGCGAAATTGCCGAAGGCCCAGCGCGGCGGCAGCGGCTGGCGCCCGGTCAGCCGGGTGTAGCCATCCATGATGCCGGCCCAGTCGTCGCCGGCGATGACCTGGTAGGTCTTGCGGCCACCCAGGGTCTCGAAGCGCAGCGTGCCATCCTTGTGGCTATCCATGTCGAGCCAGCCGGCCTGCGGATTGTCGAAATGGAGCGCGTACTTGCGCGAGGACAGCGCCATCGGGATGCCATAGCCCATCTGCTCGGCGCGGGCGCCGAAGCCGTAGGACGCCTTGTTATACAGGCGGAAGCGGTTGCCGCGGCGGTTCATGCCGACCGCGCGCGAGCCGGCGCCGTACAGGGCTTCGCCTTCCTCGAGCGCGAATTCGATCGATTCCAGGCCGTCCGCCCTGGCGTAGCCATGCTTTTCCGCGACCAGGGGTTTGCCCTTGTAGCTGTAGCCGATGCGGAAAGGCTTCTTGTCGACCGTGACCGTGATCCCGCCGGTGACCAGCTCGATGCGGCCGCCCGCTTCGTTCACGGCCGCCGGCACGGCGCCCGGCGCCAGCACCACCGCATGCGAGACCGCGGGCAGCGCTTCGCCGCGTGGAACAAAGGTGGTTTCGACGATGTTGGCGGCGTACGGCTTGATCAGGTAGCGACCGTCGCTGGTGACGACTTCCAGGCCGGCGGCATTGCCGGTATAGCTCAGGAAGCTGCGGGCGGCGTCGCGGGCGGCGGCGCAGGGACTGGCGGACAGTGCGGCGATGGCGGACAGGGTCCAGGCCAGGCGATTGAAAGTGCAGGAAATCATGGTCTCGTTGTCATTGGAATAGTTGCAAACGAGAGCATGCCAGAATTTATACTCTTCAGGTAGTTAATTTACAGCCAAGCCTAGATCGGCTCTCAAGCAGCTTAATAATGAAGTAGTTTGACTACTTTCGGAGCGCAGGCCATCATGCGTGCGGCAGCCCAGCCGTTCTGCAGTCACAATAAACCATCGAACAACAGGAGTCATGCATGCGCGTCGCCACATTCAACGTCAACGGTATCGGTGCCCGCATCGGCGCCCTCCTCCAGTGGCTGGAAGAAACCCAGCCCGACGTCGCCTGCCTGCAGGAATTGAAGGCGCCGCAGGAAAAGTTCCCGGAGGCGGCTATTCGCGAAGCCGGCTACTGCCCGATCTGGCTTGGCCAGAAGAGCTGGAACGGCGTCGCCATCCTGGCCCGCGGCGTAGAGCCGCAGGAAGTCACGCGCGGTCTGCCAGGGGACCCGTCCGACGAACAAAGCCGCTACCTGGAAGCGGCCGTCAACGGCATCCTGATCGCCTGCCTCTACCTGCCGAACGGGAATCCGGCGCCGGGCCCCAAGTTCGACTACAAGCTGGCCTGGTTCGAGCGCTTCCACAAGCGCGCGCAGGAACTGATGGACAGCGGCGCGCCGGTGATCCTGTGCGGCGACTACAACGTGATCCCGACCGAACGCGACGCCTACAAGCCCGAGCGCTGGGTCGAGGACGCCCTGTTCCGCCCCGAGAGCCGCGCCGCCTACCAGAAGCTGCTGGACGCCGGCTGGCTGGACGCGCTGCGCGCCACCCACCCGGACGAGGTGATCTACACCTTCTACGATTACATGCGCGATGCCTATGGCCGCAATGCCGGCCTGCGGATCGACCACTTGCTGCTCAGCCCGGAACTGGCGCCGCAGTTGAAGGCAGCCGGGACTGACCATGCGGTGCGTGGGCGGGAAAAGCCCAGCGATCACGTGCCGACCTGGGTCGAGCTGGATTGGCCGGCATGAGCGCCATCACCGGCGCCTAGAGCATCCCCAGCTTGAGCGCACTGGCCGTCACCCGTTCGATATCCGGCACATAGCCATCCTCGATCCAGCGCAAGGCAATATGGATCACGCCGCCCACGATCCCGGCCTGCAACAGCGGGTCCGGTTCCGAGTCCGGCAAGGCCACCATCTGCGCCACTTGCTCGCCGATCGCCCGCAGTGCCGCATCGAAGGCCTTGTCTACCGGGCGGCTGACGCCGCGGATCTCGACCAGGAAAACGCGCGCGGAATTAGGCTCGCGCTGCAGGGCCGCGAAGTAAGCGCGCAGCATGGCACGGGCACGTACCTGCGGGTCGGGACCGGCTTCGCGAGCCGCAGCGAGGATTTCCTCGAGCACGGCCCAGGTCACGGCATTGAAACAGGCGATGAGCAACTCGTCGCTGTTGGCGAAGGATTCGTAGAAATAGCGTTCGGTGAGGCCGGCGGCTTCGCAGACCGCCTTGACGGTTGCCTGGCGGTAGCCGCGCTCGCCGTAGACGGCCACGCCGGCTTCGATCAACTGGGTGCGGCGTTGGGCGCGCCGTTCGTCCTGGGGTATGCCGCGGTAAGGCCGGGCTGGAATGGATTCTGGAGGCATCCCTCTATTTTGGCACAGAATGTTGTCTTTCAGATTTTGACAATGTAGAGTGTCAAGATTAGAAAAGACACGATCACGAGACAACATGCTCCCAACGAACGAGATGTTCGACGTATTGATCGTCGGCGCCGGCCTGTCCGGCATCGGCGCGGCGTGGCATATCCAGAAGCGCTGCCCTGGCAAGACCTATGCTGTGCTGGAGGGGCGCGCCGCCATGGGCGGCACCTGGGACCTGTTCCGCTACCCCGGCGTGCGTTCGGATTCCGACATGTACACGCTTGGCTACCGCTTCCAGCCCTGGACCGCCGGCAAGGCGATCGCCGACGGCCCCTCGATCCGCCGCTACATCGAAGACACCGCGCGGGCCAGCGGCATCGACCGCCATATCCGCTACGGGCACAAGGTGGTGGCCGCGCACTGGTCCAGCGCCGAGGCCTGCTGGCAGGTGGAGGTCGAGGTCGACGGCGAGCGCCGCACGCTGCAGACCCGCTTCCTGTACATGTGCAGCGGCTATTACAGCTACGACGAAGCTTACCGGCCCGCCTTTGCCGGCGAGGACAGCTTCCGCGGCCGCATCGTGCAGCCGCAGTTCTGGCCGCAGGACCTCGACTGGCGCGGCAAGCGCGTGGTGGTCGTGGGCAGCGGCGCCACCGCCGTGACCCTGGTACCGGCGATGGCGGCGAACGCGGCCCACGTCACCATGCTGCAGCGCTCGCCGACCTATGTGGTCAGCCGGCCGTCCGATTACCGTTTCGCGCAGAAGTACCGCCGCTGGCTGCCCGAAAAGGCGGCCTACATGGCCACGCGCTGGCGCGTGATCGTCGAAAGCATGCTGCTATACCGCGTGGCGCGCAGCAAGCCGGATCTGGCAAAACAGAAGATCGTCGCCATGGTGCGCCACCAGCTCGGGCGCGGCTACGACGTCGCCACCCACTTCACGCCGAAGTACAAACCCTGGGACCAGCGCATCTGCGTGGTGCCGGACGGCGATCTGTTCAAGGCCATCCGTAGCGGACGCGCTTCGGTCGTGACCGACCACATCGAGCGCTTCGACGAGGATGGCCTGCGGCTGAAATCGGGCCAGGTGCTGGGCGCCGACGTGGTCGTGCTGGCCACCGGCCTGAAGATCAGGATCATGGGCGGCATGGCGATTACGGTCGACGGCCAGCCCTATCAGCCGAGCCAGGCCATGTCGTATAAAGGTATGATGCTGAGCGGGCTGCCGAACTGCGTCATGACCTTCGGCTATACCAACGCGTCCTGGACGCTCAAGGCCGACCTGACCGCGGAATACGTGTGCCGCCTGCTGCGTTACATGGACCGCCACCGCCAGGACATCGCGGTGGCGCACCGCGACGCCGGCGTCGAGCCGCGGCCTTTCCTGGGCTTTACCTCGGGCTATGTACAGCGCGCCGCGCCCGAATTGCCGCAGCAAGGCGCGCGCCGCCCGTGGCAGGTGCACCAAAACTATTTTCAGGACATGCTTACCATCCGCTTCGGCCGCATCGCCGACGGCATCATGCACTTCGGTGCCAAAGGAACCCTTCCATGACATCACGGTCTTCCACCCGGACCCCGCATCTGAAAATGACCCTGAACAACCGGGTGGCCGTCGTCACCGGCGCCGGCGGCGGGATCGGCCGCGCCACCGCCTTGCTGCTGGCACGCCGCGGCTGCCACCTGGCCCTGGCCGACATCGACGAACCGGCGGTCGCCGCCACCGCGCGCGACGCGCAAGCCCTGGGCGTGCGCGCCACCGCGCACCGCCTCGATGTGGCCGACCGCGCCGCAGTGGCGGCCTTCCCGCAGCAGGTCGATGCCCTGCACAAGCGCGTAGACCTCTTGATGAACAACGCCGGCGTGGCCCTCGGCGGCAGCTTCGAGCAGGTCGGCGAAGACGATTTCGACTGGCTGATGGAGATTAACTTCCACGCCGTGGTGCGCATGACGCGCGCCTTCTTGCCGCATCTGCACCGCAGCGACGACGGCCGCATCGTCAACGTCTCCAGCATCTACGGCATCATCACGCCGCCGGGCCAGTCGGCTTATGCGGCCAGCAAGTTCGCGGTGCGCGGCTTTTCCAACGTGCTGATGCACGAGCTGGAAGGCAGCAGCGTCGGCGTGTCGGTGGTGCACCCGGGCGGTGTCGCGACGGCGATCGCGAAGAACGCGCGCATCCCGGCCGGCGCTCCGCCCGAGGAAGTCGAACGCGGGCGCAAAAATATGGAGAAGCTGCTGCGCCTGCAGCCCGAGCAAGCCGCCGAGATCATCGTGCGCGGCATCGAAAAGCGCCAGCCGCGCATCCTGGTCGGCCGCGACGCCAAGGCAGCCGCGCTGCTGGAGCGGCTGGCGCCGGTCGGCTACTGGAACCTGCTGAAAAAGGCGATCAAGCGATGACCATCGTCCTGACACTCCTCGGTTTCCTGGCCGGCCTGCTGGTGGTCGGACTGGCCGGATCCTGGCTGACCACGCTGGCGATCAAGCGCAAGGTCGAGTCCTTGCTGCCGCCCAAGGGCCGCATGGTCGAGGTGCCGGGCGCACGCCTGCACGTGCGCGAATCCGGCGAAGGCCCGGCGATCCTGATGATCCACGGCCTGGGCGGGCAACTGTCGCATTTCACCTTCGGCGTGGCGGCGCAACTGGCCGGGCGCTTCCGCGTGGTGGCGGTGGACCGTCCCGGCAGCGGCTGGTCGACGGCGCTGGCCGGCGCCGACCTGTCCACCCAGGCCGCCGCGCTGGCCGCGCTGATCGAGCGCCTGGCGCTGGGCCGGCCGCTGGTGGTCGGCCACTCGCTGGGCGGCGCGGTCGCGCTGGCGCTGGCATTGGAGCATCCGGACAAGGTGGCCGGACTGGCCCTGCTGGCGCCGCTCACCCACATGCCCGAGGGCGATCGCGTGCCGGAAGTATTCAAGGGGTTGATGATCCGCTCCGCAGCCCTGCGCAAGCTGCTGGCCTGGACCCTGGCCACGCCGCGTTCGATCGGCAAGAGCGCGGCCACGCTGGAACAGGTGTTCGGTCCGGACCCGGTACCCAAGGATTACGGCATGCGCGGCGCCGGCCTGCTGTCGCTGCGCCCGTCCGCCTACCTCGCCGCCTCCGACGATCTGCAGGCCTTGCCGGCCCGCCTGCCGGCGCAGCAGCAGCGCTACGACACGCTGCGCCTGCCGCTCGGCATCCTGTTCGGCCGCGACGACCGCATCCTCGACTGGCGCGCCAACGGCCAGGCGCTGGCCGCCAAGGTCGCGGGCGCGCGGCTGGAGCTGATCGCGGGCGGGCACATGTTGCCGGTCACGCATCCGGACGCCAGCGCCAGCTTCATCGCCGCCATGGCACAGGCCAGCGGGCTGGTGAACGATGCCGGCAGCGGACAAGCTGCCGGCGGCGCGCGCTGAGTTCGCGCCGTTTCGGCTACGCTAGCGCCATGGACCTCGACCGCCTTCTCATCGCCACCGGCGCCGTTTCCGCCTTCCTCGGCGTTGCCCTGGGCGCCTTTGGCGCGCACGGGCTGCGCCAGCGCCTGTCCGCCGACATGCTTGCCGTGTTCGAGATCGGCGTGCGCTACCAGCTGGCTCACGCGCTGGCCCTGCTCGGCGCGGGTGCCGCCGCGGCGCGGCTGGCACCCGGTGCGCTGGCCGCCGCCGGCATCCTGTTCGTCATCGGCACCCTGGTGTTTTCCGGCTCGCTCCACGTGCTGGCCCTGAGCGGACGCAAATGGCTGGGCGCCGTCACGCCGCTTGGCGGATTGGCGCTGCTGGCGGGTTGGGCCTGCCTTGCCTGGGCCGCAATGGCGGCCTGAAGGTCGCAGACCCGCGGCGGCATCCGATTACTTGCCCATCCACCGCCTTGCGCTTGCCGCAAGCGAAACGCGCGCGTTGCAGCGCATGCTAGCCTGACGCCCTGCAGGTGCAGGCGAACAGCCCCTCATCCCGGCCGAACGTGCTGCATTGCGTCAGAAAAATAGTTGAGCAAGCCAGCCGTGCGAACGCCTGGCCCACTTAATATGTTCTCTGCCGCACATACCTTACCAAGGGAGAAGCGAAAATGAGTCAGAGTAATCCTCTGTCCCTGCATGTTCCGGAGCCCACCGGCCGTCCGGGTTGCAAGACCGATTTTTCTTATCTGCAGATGAGCCCGGCGGGCTCGGTGCCCCGCCCCGCCGTCGATGCCGGCTACCAGGAGACGGCAGCCATCGCCGCCAGCCTGATCGGCGTCCTCGACGACAACGACAATGCCGTCGGCCCCTGGGACCCGGGCCTCGACCGCGACACCCTGCGCTTCGGGCTGCGCACCATGATGAAGACACGCATCTTCGACGCGCGCATGGTCATTGCCCAGCGCCAGAAGAAGCTCTCCTTCTATATGACCTCGCTCGGCGAGGAAGCCATCGGCACCGCCCACGCGCTGGCCCTGAAGGACGGCGACATGTGCTTTCCGACCTACCGCCAGCAAAGCCTCTTGATGGCGCGCGAATACCCGATGGTCGACATGGTCTGCCAGCTGCTCTCGAACGAGCGCGATCCGATGAAGGGGCGCCAGCTGCCGGTCATGTATTCGGTGAAGGAAAAAGGCTTCTTCACGATCTCCGGCAACCTGGCCACCCAGATCCCGCAGGCGGTCGGCTGGGCCATGGCATCGGCGATCAAGGGCGACACCAGGATCGCTTCCGGCTGGATCGGCGACGGCGCCACCGCCGAGAGCGATTTCCACACCGGCCTGACCTTCGCCCACGTGTACAAGGCGCCGGTGATCCTGAACGTCGTCAACAACCAGTGGGCGATCTCGAGCTTCCAGGCGATTGCCGGCGGCGAGCACGTGACCTTCGCCGCGCGCGGCGTTGGCGCCGGCATCGCCTCGCTGCGCGTCGACGGCAACGATTTCCTGGCCGTGTATGCCGCCTCCTGCTGGGCCGCCGAGCGCGCCCGCCGCAACCTCGGCCCGACGCTGATCGAATGGGTCACCTACCGCGCCGGCCCGCACTCGACCTCGGACGACCCGGCGCGCTACCGTCCGGCCGACGAATGGACCTACTTCCCGCTGGGCGATCCGATCGGCCGCCTGCGGCGCCACCTGACCAAACAGGGATGGTGGTCGGACGCCGAGCACGATGCCTTGCAGGCCGAGCTGGAAGCCGAAGTGCTGGCCGCGCAAAAGGAAGCCGAACGCCATGGCACGCTGATCGACGGCCGCGTGCCGAGCGCCGCATCGATGTTCGAGGACGTCTACGAAGAGATGCCCGAACACCTGCGCCGCCAACGCCAACAACTGGGGGTTTGAGTGAAACGCGATATCGATAAGGACGCAGTGGCCGGAGATGCCGCTGCACAGGAGACCGAGGCAGGCAAGACCACGCCGATGACCATGATCCAGGCTTTGCGTTCGGCCATGGACGTCATGATGGGGCGCGACGACAACGTGGTCGTCTACGGCCAGGACGTCGGCTATTTCGGCGGCGTGTTCCGCGTCACCGACGGCTTGCAGGCCAAGTACGGCAAGCACCGTGCCTTCGATGCGCCGATTTCCGAGGGCGGCATCGTCGGCACCGCGGTCGGCATGGCGGCCTATGGCTTGCGGCCGGTGATCGAGATCCAGTTCGCCGACTATTTTTATCCGGCGACCGACCAGATCGTGTCGGAAGCGGCGCGCCTGCGCTACCGCTCGGCCGGCGATTTTTCCTCGCCGTTGACCATCCGCATGCCTTGCGGCGGCGGCATCTACGGCGGCCAGACCCACAGCCAGAGCCCGGAAGCCTTTTTCACCCACGTCTGCGGACTGCGCACCGTGATGCCCTCGAATCCCTACGATGCGAAAGGCTTGCTGATCGCCTCGATCGAGAACAACGACCCGGTGATCTTCCTGGAGCCCAAGCGCCTGTACAACGGCCCCTTCGACGGCCACCATGAACGTCCGGTCGTGGCCTGGTCCAAGCACAAGCTGGGCGAGGTCCCGGAAGGTTACTACACGGTACCGCTGGACAAGGCGGCCGTGTTCCGCCCCGGATCGGACCTGACGGTGCTCACCTACGGCACCATGGTCTGGGTGTCCGAAGCGGCCGCCAATGAAACCGGCATCGACGCCGAGATCATCGATCTGCGCACCCTGTGGCCGCTCGACCTCGACACCATCGTCGAATCGGTCAGGAAAACCGGCCGCTGCGTCATCGTGCACGAAGCCACGCGCACCAGCGGCTTCGGCGCGGAACTGGCGGCGCTGGTGCAGGAGCACTGCTTCTACCAGCTGGAAGCGCCGATCGAGCGCGTGACCGGATGGGACACGCCCTACCCGCATGCCCAGGAATGGGCATATTTCCCCGGCCCGGACCGCGTGGGCGCGGCATTCAAACGTGCGATGGAGGCGTAACAGATGGGCATTCATGTGATCAAGATGCCCGACCTGGGCGAAGGCATCGCGGAAGTGGAAGTGGTGGCCTGGCGCGTGCAGCCCGGCGACACGATTCTTGAAGACCAGGTGCTGGCCGACGTCATGACCGACAAGGCGACCGTCGAGATCCCGTCGCCGGTACACGGCACCGTGACTGCGCTCGGCGGCAAGGTCGGCGAATCACTGGCGGTGGGCGCGGAACTGATCCGGCTCGAGGTCGAAGGCGTTGGCAACCATGTGGCGTCACAGCAGGCGCAACCGGCCGCGCAGCATGCCGCGGTGGCCGAAGCGGCGTCGCCGGCGGACCTGGCCGCGGATCGCGTCGGCCCGGACATGGGCGCGAAAGCCGCACCGCAGGCGGCACTTACCGCGCCTGTATCGGCGCCTGCCGCCGCTCCGGCAAATCCGGCGCGCGCAACCCAGCCGCAGCGCGCAGTTGTGCACAGCATGCCGCGCGCCGAAGGCGAAAAGCCGATAGCCGCCCCGGCCGTGCGCAAGCGCGCCTGGGACATGGGCATCGAATTGCAGTACGTGGCCGGCAGCGGTCCGGCTGGCCGCATTACCCACGCCGACCTCGATGCCCACGTCAGCGGACGCGGGCGCGCATCGGGCGGCCATGGCGCCGATGAGCGCTACGCGGCGCTGGAAGGCGAAGAAGCGGTGCCCGTGATCGGCCTGCGCCGCAAGATCGCCGAAAAGATGCAGCAGGCGAAGCGCCAGATCCCGCACTTCACCTATGTCGAGGAAATCGACGTCACCGAAGTCGAAACCCTGCGCGCCCAGCTCAACGCCCGTTACGGCGCCGAGCGCGGCAAGCTGACGCTGCTGCCGCTGCTGATGCGTGCGGTGGTGCTGGCCGTGCGCCGCTTCCCCGAGGTGAATGCCCGCTACGACGACCAGGCCGGCCTCGTGACGCGCTACCAGCCGGTTCACCTCGGCATCGCCACCCAGACCGACGCCGGCCTGATGGTGCCGGTGGTTCGCAACGCCGAAGCGCGCGACCCCTGGGCCAGCGCTGCCGAGATCGTGCGCCTGGCCGAAGCGGCGCGTACCGGCAAGGCGGCGCGCGACGAGCTGTCCGGCTCGACCATTACCATCACCAGCCTGGGGCCGCTGGGCGGCATCGTCCACACCCCGGTGATCAACCATCCGGAAGTGGCGATCGTCGGCGTCAACAAGATCGTCGACCGTCCGATGGTGCGCAATGGCGGCATGGTGGCGCGCAAGATGATGAATCTGTCCTCGTCCTTCGACCACCGCGTGATCGACGGCATGGTAGCGGCCGAATTCATCCAGGCGATCCGGGGCTACCTCGAATGCCCGGCAACCCTGTTCGTGGAGTGAAGGGATGAGCGTGAATACTGAACAAACAACGCTGCTCGTCATCGGCGGCGGCCCCGGCGGCTACGTGGCCGCGATCCGCGCCGGCCAGCTCGGCATCCCGACCGTGCTGGTGGAAGCCGGGGAACTGGGCGGCACCTGCCTGAACATCGGCTGCATCCCGTCCAAGGCCCTGATCCACGCAGCCGAAGCCTTTCATCAAGCCGGCCAGTTCGCCGGCGAGTCGGCTCTGGGCATCCGCGCCGGCGCGCCCAGCATCGACCTCACCCGCACGGTCGGCTGGAAGGATGGCATCGTCAAGCGCCTCACCGGCGGCGTCGGCGCCCTGCTCAAGAAGAACAAGGTCAAGGTGGTGCAAGGCTGGGCCACCATCCTGGACGGCAAGACGGTCGAGGTGAACCAGGCCGATGGCGGTCGGCTGCGCCTCCGCTGCGAGCACCTGCTGCTGGCCACCGGATCGCAGGCGGTGGAACTGCCCTTCCTGCCTTTCGGCGGCGCTGTGGTCTCCAGCACCGAAGCCCTGTCACCGGACAGCGTGCCTGGCCACCTGGTCGTGGTCGGCGCCGGCTACATCGGGCTGGAACTTGGCATCGCCTACCGCAAGCTGGGCGCGCGGGTGAGCGTGGTGGAAGCGGCCGACCGTGTACTGCCCGTCTACGACGACGAACTGGTGAAGCCGGTCGCGGCCTCGCTCAAGCGCCTTGGCATCGAGCTGCACCTGGAATCGAGCGTGCTCGGTCCGGCGCCCGGCGGCCAGGGCGTGCGCATGCGGAACGCGGGCGGCGAGGAAATGACGCTGGCGGCGGACCGGGTGCTGGTCGCGGTCGGGCGCCGCCCGGCGACGGCTGGCTACGGCCTGGAAAGCCTGATGCTGGACATGAACGGCCGCGCAGTCCGCATCGACAACCAGTGTCGCACCTCGATGCGCAACGTCTGGGCCATCGGCGACATCGCCGGCGAACCGATGCTCGCACACCGCGCAATGGCCCAGGGCGAGATGGTGGCCGAGATCATCGCCGGCAAGCGCCGTCATTTCGTTCCCGCGGCGATGCCGGCCGTGTGCTTCACCGATCCGGAAGTCGTCGTGGTCGGCCTCACGCCACAGGAGGCCGCCAGCCAGGGCGTCGACTGCCTCAGCGCCAGCTTCCCCTTCGCCGCCAACGGCCGCGCGATGACGCTGGAAAGCACGGAGGGCTTCGTGCGCGTGGTGGCGCGCAAGGACAACCACGTGATCGTCGGCTGGCAAGCCGTGGGCGGTGCGGTGTCGGAGCTCAGCAGCGCGTTTTCGCAGTCGATCGAGATGGGGGCGCAACTGGAGGATATTGCCGGGACCATCCATGCGCATCCGACGCTGGGCGAGGCGGTGCAGGAGGCGGCCTTGCGGGCGCTGGGGCACGCGCTGCATATATAGTACAGGGCGCCACCGCTTGCTTAGGGTGACGCCATGTCGGCGCCCGGCGGTCACGGCCAACATCACGCACCCGTCGGGCGTGGGCACGGGTGCCCACCCTAGGCTCACGGGTGCGCATGAGCCCCGGCTTTATTTCTGCTTCTGGTCGTTCAAGGCATCGCCTTCGGGACGCGCATCGCCGGCCGACTGGCGGCTGCCCGCATTCCCGGTGCTCAGGCTGCCGATGCCGGCCATACCGGTCTGCAACTCACCCGCTTCTTCCCCGATGTAGCCGTCGCCGCGGTCGCTGTCCGTACCGTCGCTCAGGAGGTCGTCGGTGCGCACGTCGGCTTGTGCGTTACCGGCGCCGGCCAGCTGGTTGTTGCCGGCTTCGGCCATGCGGCCGACGTCGCCCGTACCGCCGGCCCCCATGGTATTGATGGAGGTGCTGCCCTGCTTGGTGACGTTATCGTAGTTGCGGCCCTGGGCGTCCTTGCCTTCGCTTTGCATCGACATGGTGTTCTCCTCGCGTGATTTCATTGACATTCATGATATACCGCCTGGCAAGAATCGCAATCGGCACGCGTCTGACTATCTTGTAGGATATGTCGGGCGCGGCAGCCATGGGCGCGTGCATATGGATGTGCTATAAAACGCGTGCCATGCTGCTAAGACACTCAAGGTTTCAACAATGACAGCCCCCACTATCCTGATCCTGTATGCCCATCCCGCTCCGCAGCGCTCGCCGGTCAACCGGCGCCTGGCCGAGGCCGCCCGCGCCGTGTCCGGCGTCGCCGTGCAAGACCTGTACGAACTGTATCCAGACTTCAACATTGATGCCGAACACGAGCGCAGCCTGCTCGGCGCGGCGCACCTGGTGGTATTCCTGCACCCGATCCGCTGGTACGGCATGCCCTCGATCCTGAAGGAGTGGATGGATGTGGTGCTGCGTCCCGGCTGGGCCTATGGCGGCGGGCCGGATGGCGGCACGCATGCGCTGCGCGGGAAGGGATTCTGGCTGGTGACCAGCACCGGCAGCGGGCTGGATGCCTTCCAGCCCGGCGGCCTGCACGGCCACCCTTTCGATGCCTTCCTGCTGCCGATCCGCCAGGTCGCCCGCCTGTGCGGCATGGACTGGCTGGCGCCTCTCGTCATGCACGGCAGCGCCGATGCAAGCGAAGCCGCGATCGACGCCCACGTGCACGAGTTCACGCGCCGCCTGACGGGCTACGCCGACGCCGTCCTGCTGCCGGAGGCCGTCCATGGAGCATAGCCTGCTGGTCAATGCCTGCGTCTACCTGGCCGCTGCCGTGATTGCGGTGCCGCTGTCGAAACGGCTCGGCATGGGGGCCGTGCTCGGCTACCTGCTGGCCGGCATCCTGATCGGGCCGGCGGGTTTCGGGCTGATCGGCCAGGCCGAAGACGCCCTCCACTTCGCCGAGTTCGGCGTGGTGCTGCTGCTGTTCCTGATCGGCCTCGAGCTGGAGCCGACCCGCCTGTGGGCACTGCGGCGGCCCATCTTCGGCTGGGGCGGAGCCCAGGTGGCGCTGGTCACCGCCGTGCTGTTCGGCGCGGCGCTGCTGGCCGGTATCGGCTGGAAGCTGGCCCTGATCGCCGGCCTGGGTTTGTCGCTGTCCTCGACCGCCATCGCCCTGGCTTCGCTGGAAGAACGCAACCTGATGCCGACGCCGGCTGGCCAGGCCAGCTTTTCGATCCTGCTGTTCCAGGACATCGCCGCGATCCCGATGATCGCCATCGTGCCCCTGCTCGGCATCCCGGAAAGCGCGGGCGGCGGCGGCAACGCCTGGATTGCGCTGGTCAAGGTGATCGTGGTGCTGGCCGGGCTGGTGATCGGCGGCCGCTTCCTGGTGCGCCCGCTGCTGCGCTTCATCGCCAAGACCGACGCCCGCGAGATCTTTACCGCTTTTGCCCTGCTGCTGGTGATCGCCATCTCGCTGCTGATGCAGTCGGTCGGGGTGTCGATGGCGCTGGGCGCCTTCATGGCCGGTGTGCTGCTGGCCGATTCCGAATATCGCCACGCGCTCGAGACCGACCTGGAACCGTTCAAGGGGCTGCTGCTCGGCCTGTTCTTCATCGCCGTCGGCATGTCGGTCGACTTCGCCGTATTCCTGGCGCGCCCCGGCATCGTGCTCGGCCTGGTGGCCGGCTTCCTGGTGCTCAAGACCGGCGTGCTGTATGCGCTGAGCCGCCTGTTCGGCATGGCACGCGGCCAGCACCTGCAGTTTGCGCTGATCCTGTCGCAGGGCGGTGAATTCGCCTTTGTCGTGTTTGGCGCGGCCGCCACCGCGCACGTGTTTTCCGACGAGGTCGCGTCTATCCTGGTCGTGGTGGTCGCGCTGTCGATGGTGGTGACGCCCCTGATGCTGATGGCATGGGACCGCCTGTCGGCGCGCCGCCAGGGGGCCAAGCGTCCCGACCGGGCCGACGAGATCGAACCGAACGAAGACCACGTGATCATCGCCGGCTTCGGGCGCTTCGGCCAGATCGTCGGCCGTTTCCTGAACGTGAGCGGCGTCAAGCTCACCGTGCTCGACCACGATCCCGACCAGGTCGACGTGCTGCGCCGCTTCGGCTTCAAGGTCTTTTACGGCGACGCCACCCGCGCCGACCTCATGCGCGCCGCGGGCGCCGCCAAAGCACGCGCCCTGGTCGTGGCCATCGACGACATCGAAGACAGCCTGGCCCTGGTGGAGGCGGTGCGGCGCGACTACCCGGCGTTGACCATTTTCGCGCGCGCCCGCAACGTCACCCATTATTACCAGCTGATGGACCGCGGCGTGCACCTGATCGAACGCGAAACCTTCGAAGCCGCGGTCAAGCTGGGCCGCAGCGTGCTGACCGCCGGCCTTGGCCAGAGCGCCTACCGCACGCGCCAGACCGCCGACAAGTTCAGGAAGTACAACCTGCAGAACATCCTCGCGGTGTACCCGTATTACAAGGATCGCGATACCTATGTGTCGATGGCCAAGCGCGGGCGCGACGAGCTTGAGACCATGATTGCGCGCGACCGCAAGGCGGTGGATGAGGAGACTGGGCAGGATTGGGATTGACGAAGCAGTGGCAGAACCGGTGCTGCCCGTCGTCCCCGCGCAGGCGGGGACGCTTGTGGTTTCTCAGGCCGGCCCCGTTTGCTCGGTCCACGTCGGCCCACGCGTCACCGGCTTCCCATCCACCCAGTCCAGCCGGTCGATGCACATCCTGCGCGCGGTCTGCGCCAGATCCCAGGCGTGGTAGACGATCCAGGCTTCGGCGCCATCCGGCGACAGCGTGAAGGAATTGTGTCCGGGGCCGAGTAGCTGGCCATCGCGCGGCGTCCGCATCAGCAGCGCCTGTTCGCCGCCCTCGGGCCGCGTGTACGGTCCGAGCGGATGGCCGGCCACCACGTAGCTGACGCCGTAGTTGTCCTTTTCCCAGGCGCCGCCGCTGTAGAAACAGTAGTACTTGCCGCCGTGGACCTGCAGCGCCGCACCCTCGACCGTGTGCCAGTCGTACACGCCCCCGTACATGTTGCGCCCCTTGCGGAACACGTGCCAGTCGTGGTGGGGGCGCACGACCACGCGCGGCTCGCCGGCCAGCGTCGTCATGTCGCTCAGGCGGTCGACCACGATGCCGGTGCCGGCGCGGTGGTCGCCTTCGAGTTCCAGGAAATCGACGCAGTAGAACAGATACCACCGGCCGTCACGGTCGCGGAAGGGGTGGGCGTCGATCGAGAACGGCTGGTCCGGAACCAGCAGCTTGCCGGCATCGACGAAGGGGCCGGCGGGATCGTCGGCGACGGCCACGCGCAGCTTCTGGTCGGTGCCTTCGGCCGCGCCTTCGCCGGACGAGTAATACATATAGAAGCGGCCGTCGTGGAAAGCTACTTCGGGGGCCCAGAAGTGGTCGCCGCCGGCCGGCACCAGCGCGTGCCCGAGCGATTCCCAATGAACCAGGTCGGTCGAGCGCAGTACCGGCACCTGGCGTCCATCGGCGCCGCCGGGGCCGGTGCCGTAGGCGTAATACACGCCTTCGTGGCGCAGCACGAAGGGGTCGGCGAAACCTTCCGGATAGACCGGATTCACATAAGTCGTCATAAGGAGAAACGCAGGCCGACGCCGTAGCTGGTTGGGTTGTAGCGGATGTCGCGCGGGCGGATCGAGCTGTTCAGGTAGCTCTCGTACTTCTCCTTGGTGATGTTGACGGCATCGAACTGCAGCGACACGTTCTTGTTGATCGCATACGAGATGCTGAGGTCGACGAAAGTGTTGGGTCCGACGATGCGGTCCTGGCCGAAGCGCGGCTCGGCGATCTGGTCGACGTATTCGCCGCGGTGGGTGGCGGTCAGGCGTCCGGTGATGCCATTGCCCTCGTACAGCAGCGCGAAGTTGTAGTTCTTCTTGGCGACCTGGGTCAGCGCCGTGGTCGCGTACTGGCCGTTCGAGAGCAGCGTCTCGTTGTCGGCATCGATCCAGGTGTAGTTGGCCTGGGCGCCGAAGTTGCTCCAGAAGCCAGGCAGGAAGTCGAAGAATTTCTGGATGCCGAGCTCGGCGCCGCGCAGCGTGCCCTTGCCCGAGTTCTGCGGCCGCGTCACGCGGTAGGTCTGGCCGTTGATGACTTCGGCCGACTCCAGGTTTTGCAGATAGCCGTCGATGTCGCGGTGGAACAGTGCCACCTGGGCGTAACCGTTTTTCGGGAAGTAGTACTCGAGCGTGGCGTCCAGGCTGGTCGACTTGGTCGGGCGCAGGTTCGGGTTGCCGGCGGTGCCGGTGGCCGGGTTGTTGACCGTGCCCGGAATCAGGTTCAGCGCGGGGTTCAGGTCGGGGAAGTTCGGGCGCGTGATGGTCTTGCCGGCCGTGATGTGCGACTGCAGGTTTTCGCGCCAGCCGATCACGGCGGCGGCGCTGGGCAGGAAGTTGTTTTCGCGCGTGGTGTCGTCCAGCGGTGCAACGACGTCGCCGGTGCGCACGTTGCCGCGCAGGTCGCGCGTGACGTGCACGTAGCGCCCGCCCAACGTGCCGCTCAGGTCGATGCCCGACAGCTCGGTCTTCCAGCGTGCGGCGAGGTAGACCGTGCTGCTGGCTTCGCGCTGGTCGAAGGCGCGGATCGGGTCATCCGGCACGCGCCCGGCCGCCTGGCCGTAGGCAGCGCGCACGGCGTCGGCCTGGTCGATCAGGAAGTCGCGCGACGGCGTCATCCACTGGCCGCCGAGGCGGTCCAGGCCCGGCACCAGGGATTCGAAGCCGGGCCCGAAGGCACCGACCGGCGTCGGCCGAACGGCGCTGGTGAAGTCGCTCGCGCGTTCGGCGCTGTGGTAGCTGACGCGGCGCTGCGAGAAGCGCACGCCGGCATCGATGCCGCTGAAGAAGCCGTCGCCGAGGCGATAGGAGGCATCGTTGCGCCACTGGACCTGCTCGCCGCGCGAGACGCCCCAGTTCTGCACCATCCCGCGCAGCACGAACTGGCTCGGGTCGCGCAGCGCGTTGGCGCTGGCCGGCGTCGTGACCGCATTGTAGCCACCGTGACCGTCGTCGCCGCCGCCCGCGTACGCGTCGACGCTGGCGCCAGGCACCTGCTGGTCGACGATCACGGTATCGTTGACGAAGGTCGACCTGGACAGGGCAACCGTCGTGTTCAGCTTCCACGGTCCCTCGCGGTATTGCAGGTTGAGGTCGGCGAAGTGCTGGACCGTGTGTTCCTTCACGCCCCAGGTCGAGGTCGCGACGTAAGGATCCCAGTCGTAGATGCCGCCGAAGCGCGCGGCCGGCGCCGACGCCGACTGGATCGGGCAGATCACGCCCTGCGGGGTGTTGCAGTAGTCGCCGACCGGCGCCAGCACCACATTCGTCAGACGCGGCGCCCAGGTGGTGTTCGCAATCATGTAATCGACTTCGCTGCGGCCGCGGTAGCCGGTACCGAGATAGTGGGCGGTCAGTTCCAGCGTCGGATTGACTTTCCACTGGAAAGCGCCGTGGACGCTGCCGCGGTCGCGGTCGCCGGCATTGTAGATGCCGCCCACGTTCGGGAATTCGCCGAGGCGGTCGCCGGCACGCAGCGGCGCGATCGGATCGCTGTCCTGCAAGCGGGTCGCGGTGCCGTCCGGGCTCACCGAGAACAGGCGGTCCGGCCGGTCGACCCACTGTACCGGATAGCTCCAGTGCTCGCGGTGGAAGTCGACGTCGATCAGCGCGCCCATCTCGCCCATGCCGGTATTCCAGCGATTGCTGACCGAGAAGCCGCCGCCAGGATTGGTCTTGTCTTTGGTGGCGCTGGAACCCTCCACCTGCTGGCGCCGGCCCTCCACGTAACCGGTGGCATTGAAGCCCTTGAGGTCGAAGGGCGCGCGCAGGCGCACGTTGATGCTGCCGGCGATGCCGCCCTCGATCTGGCTTGGCGTTACCGACTTGTAGACGTCGAGGCCGCCGATGGCCTGTACCGGCAGGTCCTGGTAGGACAGGCGGCGCCCGGTGCCGGTAAAGATTTCGTTCCCGTCCAGCGTGGTGCCGACGTCCGGCAGGCCGCGGATGATGACCTGGCTGGTTTCGCCGCGGTCGCGTCCGACCTGCACGCCGGCGATGCGCTGCAGGGCGTCGCCCGCGGCGCGGTCGGGAAACTTGCCGATGTCGACGGCGTTGACCGAATCGACCACCTGCACCGAATCGCGCTTGATCGCTTCGGCGCTGCGGATACTGGCGCGCAGGCCGCTCACTTGCACCTGCTGGATTTGCTGCGCCCCGGCTTCGGTCTGGGCCGGCTGGGTCGGCGCCGCGGGACCGGGACTGCCCGCCGGCGCATCGGCCGCCGCGGCCTGGCCGGCGTTCTGTGTATCGGTTTGGGTAGCGCGCGGGTCCTGGGTTTGCGCGAAGGCGGTGTGCGCGGCGAGGATCAGTACGGCGGCGCAGACGGGGCGCAGGCGCAGGCTCGAATGTGAAGAAGTCATCTCGGTCTCCAGATTGTAGTTTTATCTACAAATTAAAGGAAACCCGGCTGCGGCGGCGCCCGCTTGCACCGTTTTGACGCGTGCGCGCCACAGACGACGGCGCCGTCCGTGACGCCCTTGACAGGACCCGCCACAACCCTTTATTGGATGCCGGCGGTCTGGCCAGCCTGCAGCGTCTCGCGCGTGCGGCTGGGCGCGAAGGCAAGTCCGGCTTCGTCGAACAAATAGGCCTGGCCGGCGTCGAAGCGCAGCCCGACCCGGCTGCCCACCGCCGGCGTGGCGCCGCCCGTGCCGACCTTGGCGGCAAGCATGCCATCCACGCCAGGCACCTGCAGGTGCACCAGCACGACGTCGCCCAGGTACTCGACCAGGCCCACGGTGGCGGCGATCGCGCCGTGGCCAGCCTCGCCGACGATGCGCAGATGCTCGGGCCGGATGCCCAGCGTGAGCGTGGCGCCGACCCGCGCGCGCGCCACGTCGGCCGCGACTTCGGCCACGCTGCCGTCGGGCAGGCGCACCGCCGCCGTCGCGCCCTCCTCGCCCGCCAGCGTGGCCGGGATGAAGTTCATGCGCGGCGAGCCGAGGAAGCCGGCCACGAACAGGTTGGCCGGCCGCTCGTACAGTTCCAGCGGCGTGCCGACCTGCTCGATGCGGCCGCCGTTGAACACGACGATTTTCTGCCCCAGCGTCATGGCCTCGACCTGGTCGTGGGTCACATAGATCATGGTGCTGCCCAGCTCGCGGTGCAGGTGGGCCAGCTCGACCCGGGTCTGGGCGCGCAGGGCGGCGTCCAGGTTGGACAAGGGCTCGTCGAACAGGAAGACCTCGGGCTTGCGCACGATGGCGCGCCCGATCGCCACGCGCTGGCGCTGGCCGCCGGACAGCGCCTTCGGTTTGCGCTCCAGCAGGTGCCCGATCTGGAGGATGGCGGCGGCGCGCTCGACGCGCTGGGCGATCTCGGCCTTTGGCACCTTGGCCAGCTTGAGGGCGAAGCCCATGTTTTCCGCCACCGTCATGTGCGGGTACAGCGCGTAGCTCTGGAACACCATCGCGATGCCGCGCCTGGCCGGTTCCACGTCGTTGCAGGGCTTGCCGCCCAGTTCGAGGCTGCCGGCGCTGATGTCTTCAAGGCCGGCGATCATGCGCAGCAGGGTCGACTTGCCGCAGCCGGACGGCCCCACGAAGACCACGAACTGGCCGTCATCCACGTCGAGGTCGACGCCCTTGATGACCAGGTTGTCGCCGTAGCGCTTTTCGATGCCGCGCAGTGTTACGGATGCCATTTGTTCTCCATGTTGTCTTTATCCTTTCAGGCCGCTGGCCGCCAGGAAGCCTTGCGTCACCTTTTTCTGGAACAGCACATAGGCCAGCGCCACCGGCAAGGCACCCAGCAGCGCCGCCGCCATCAGCTGCGCATAGCGCACGCCGAAGGCATCGTAGGTCTGGGTCAGGCCGAGCGGGATCGTCATCATGTCGTTCGAGGTGACGATAATGAAGGGCCACAGGAAGTTGTTCCAGGCCGCGATGAAGGTCACGATCGCCATCGCCCACACGATGTTCCCGGAAATGGGCAGGTAGACGCTCCACAGCACGCGCAGCGGGCCGGCGCCATCCATCACCGCGGCCTCGCGGAAGTCGGCCGGGATGCCGTCGAAGAACTGCTTGAACACGTAGATCACCACGGGCGACACCACTTGCGGCAGCACGATGCCGGCGTAGCTGTTGATCATGCCGAGCTGGTTCATGGTGCGGAACAGCGGCACCAGCAGCGCCTCGAAGGGCAGCAAGAACGCCAGCATGGCCAGGCCGAACAGCAGCGAACGGCCGCGGAAGCGCAACTGGGAAAAGGCGTAGGCCGCCATCAGGCTGATCGCCATCGTGACGACGGTGACGCTGAGCGCCACCAGCGCGCTGTTGAACAGCCAGCGCAGCAGGTTGCCGGCGCCGAGGGTCCTGGCGAAGGCATCCAGGGTCCAGGTTTGCGGCAGCCAGTGGAAGTCGGCGGACACGGTTTCCAGTTCCGGGCGCAGCGCGGTACTCAGCGCCCACAGCAGCGGCGCCGCCCACAGCGCGGCCAGCAGGACGGCGCTGGCGGCGCCGATCACGGTCCATCCCAGGTTCGATTTCCCGTTCATGACTCCCTCTTTTCCAGCCAGCGCACGATCCAGACCTGCAGCAGCGACAGCAGGATCACCACCGCCACGAAAGCCATCGCGATCGCTGCGGCGTAACCGGCATCGCTCTGGGTGAACGCGGTCTCGTACATATAGTGCAAGGTCACGCGCGTGGTGTTGAACGGTCCGCCGCTGGTAAGGATGTAGGTCTGGCCGAACACCTTCAGCGACGCGATCACCTGCAGGATCAGGCAGGTGACCGTGACCGGACGCAGCGCCGGCCAGGTGATGTTGGCGAACAGTTTCCAGCCGCGCGCGCCGTCGAGCGCCGCCGCTTCGTACTGCTCGGCCGGGATGTTGCGCAACCCGGCCAGGAACAGCAGCATGTTGAAGCCGACCGTCCACCAGACGGTGCCGATGGCCACCGCCGGCAACGCCCAGGTGGGGTCCGCCAGCCAGGGCCGCTGGATGCCGAGGATGTGGTTGATCACGCCCGACGAGGGTTGCAGCATCCAGTCGGCGATCAGGGTCATCACCGAGATCGGCAGCACGAAAGGCAGGAAGAACACGCCCTGCAGCCAGCCCTGGGCGGCGACGAAGCGGTTGACCAGCAGCGCCATCACCAGGCCGATGGCGGTCAGCGGGATCACGGTCAGCAGCGCGAAATAAAAGGTATTGCCGAGCGCATCCCAGAACGAGGTGTCCTGCACCAGGGTCGCGTAGTTTTCCAGGCCGACGAAGGCGCTGGTGCGGGTCAGGCTGCTCTCGGTGAGGCTGAGCCAGAAGGTCTCGACTGCCGGCACCAGGAAGAACAGCAGGAAGGCAATCAGGAAAGGCGCCAGCAGCGCCAGTGCCGGCAGGTTTTCACGCGGTGGCGAGGCGGCCGCCGTGGCGAGAGGGATCCGGGGTCGTTCCATCGTGTCCCCTTTCAATAGCGCGGCGGCGACTTGCGCACCAGCCGCGCCGACTCCGTCTCGAAGCGGCGCATGGCCTGCGCCGGCGTCATGTAGCCGTACAGCGCCGCCGGCATGAACTTGGAGGCAATCGCCTCCAGCGGTCCGGCCGCGCCCATGTACCAGCCGTCCGGGTCGTAGATCACGTTGTTGGCCGCCTCGGCGTACATCGCGTTCGGCATCAGGGCCCTGGCTTCGGCGGACTCCGCGACCGGGCGGTAAGCCGGGATGTGGCCGCCCTCGGCCCAGCCCATCGAATGCCTGCTGACGTAGGCGACGAACTTCATGACCGCCGCAACCTTCTGTGGCGTGGGGGCGTGGCCGGGGTTGGCCGGCATGGCAAAGGCGTGCGAATCGGCCCAAGTGCTGGCATTCGCGTACAGGCGCGGCAGCGGCACGATGCCGTAGTCGAAGCCGAGGGTGCCGGCCCTGGTGGCGCGCACCAGTTCCGGCACTTCCCACACGCCGTTGAGCATGAAGGTGGTGCCGCCGCCCATGAACTGGCTGGTCGATGCCGGGTAGTCGAGCCCGACCTGGGCGTAGCCGCGCCGGAACCAGGTGGATATCGTCGACAGCGTCGCCTCGCCCGCCGCGCCGTAGACGAAGCGGCCGTCCTTGATGATGCCGACGTCCTGCTGGGCCAGCATCGAGGTCCACAGGCGCCAGATCGCGTACGAGCTCTGGCTGCTCTCCATGGTGAGGCCGGGCTTGCCGGTGCGTTCGGTGGCGAGGCGGAAGGCGTCGGTCAGGGCGGCGACGCCCTCGATTGGCTTGAGTTTGCCGGCGCCGTCCAGCAGCCCGGCCTGGCCGGCCAGGGTCTTGTTGTAGTACAGGACCAGCGGGTGCATGTCGATCGGGACCGCGTAGGCGGCGCCCTGGTAGTGCGATTTCTGCCACTGGCGCGGCAGGTAGTCGACGCCCTGCAAGCCGGCCGCCGCCATCTCGGCATGCGCAATCGGACGCAGCACGCCGCCGCCGGCCAGGTTGACCATCCGCGACAGGTGGATGGTGGCCAGGTCGGGCCCGGCCCCCACCACCGAAGCGGTAATCAGCTTGGTATAAAACGGTTCGCCCCATTTGAGCGTGGTGCTCACCACCCGCACGTCGCGCTGGCTCGCATTGAAGTCATCGACGAGCGCCCGCATGCGCGCGCCGTCGCCGCCGCTGAGCAGCGTCCACATCCTGACTTCAAGCTGCGCCTGGGCCGGGCCGGAAAGGCCGACACCCAGCAGCGCGGACGCGGCGGCGAGTGTCAATCCTCGTCGTGCCACATCGTCTCCCTGTTATAGGAGCCCGCGCGCTGCCGGCCGCCTTCATGCCACCTTCAGGCCACCTTTTTCCGCGCGCGCGGACCCGTCGCGCCCCGCCCGCGGCGTTCGAATCCCGGCGGATTGGCCGGTCCCGGACCCTGCGGCGGTTGACGCTCACCGGGATAGGCTAACACTTCTGCGGTTTCTCCGACGCGCGTCCATTCAATCGGGAAATCCGGACCGCGCCGGGTGCGCCAGCGCTCCTCGTGGCCGAGCGGATCCAGGTGCCAGTTGTAGCGCAGCGCATCCGGCCCGCGGGTGGCCGCCGCCAGCGCCTCGATCGGCGCCTTCGGTACCCGGTCCTCGGTCAGCAAGCCGTTCTTTTCGAGGAAGGTGTCGGTCAGCTGGGTGTAGCAAAAGCCCGACAGCGGGCGGCAGCGGTGCAGCGCCGCCATCAGCTCCTGGTAGCGTGCCAGCAGTTCCTTGCCGTCCCTGGCGGTCGAGTAGCCCCAGCCAGGTGCATCGCTCCCGGCGGGCAGGCAGGCAATGCCGCCGAACTCGGACAGGAACAGCGGCTTGCCGGCGCCGGTGAAGCCGTCGATGACGATGCGGCGCCGGTCCGGCTGCACGTGTTCGAGCGTGTAGGCGACGCGTTCGCGGCTGCCGTAGCGCTCGACCAGCACGTTGGGGTCCTGCTCGTAGTCGTGCACGCAGACCAGGTCGCCGCAGGGCGCCTCCCAGCCGTCGTTGCCGATGACCGGGCGGGTGCCGTCCAGCGCCCGCGTCATGTGGTACAGCGCGCGCACGAAGTCAACCTGGCGGCGGTCGTTCATGAGTTCCGGCACGCCCCAGGATTCATTCGTGGGCACCCAGGCCACCACGCACGGGTGGGAGACGTCGCGCTCGACCAGTTCCTTCCACTCTTCCATCACCGTGTGCACGGTGGTGCCGGAAAAGCCGTAGGCCGAGGGCATCTCGGCCCACACGCACAGGCCCAGCACGTCGCACCAGTAGAGCCAGCGCGGGTCTTCGGACTTCTGGTGCTTGCGCGCGCCGTTGAAGCCGAGGCGCTTGATCAGCAGGACGTCGTGGCGCAGCTGGTCGCTCGAGGCCACCATCAGGCTGTCCGGCCAGTAGCCCTGGTCGAGCACCATGCGCAGGTAGTAGGGGCGGCTGTTGAGCATGAAGCGGTCGCCCTCGACGCCGACGGTGCGCAGCGCGGTATAGCTCTGCACCGCGTCCAGCGGCGCGCCTTCCGCGGTGCGGATCTCGATCTCGGCCTCGATCAGCTGCGGGCTTTCCGGGCTCCACATCCACAGGCCGCGCGCATCGTCGATGCCGGGGTCGGGCAGCTGGAAGACGCGCGACAGGCGCGGCCCGGTCAGCAGGCAGCGGTCGTCCACCAGCAGGCGTTCGCCGAGCTTGAGCCTGACGTTGGCGACGCCGCCAGCCGGCACGTGGGCAATGTCGGCGTCGAGCCGGATCTGCCAGGCGGCGACGTCGGCGGTCCAGCGCAGCTGCGTAACGTGGGCGCGCGCCACCTTCTCGATCCAGACCGTGCGCCAGATGCCGCTGGTGCGCGGGTACCAGATCTTGTGCGGCTCGGCCTCCCAGTCCATCTTGCCGCGCGCCTTGTGCATGTCCTGGGGGTCGTCCTCGGCCTGGACCACGACCTCGAGGCCGGAACCGTCGAGGTAGCGCGTGATGTCCACGGTGAACGGGCTGTGGCCGCCGCGGTGCTCCATCGCGTAGCGCCCGTTGATCCAGACCAGTGCGCGGTAGTTGACGGCGCCGAAGTGCAGCATCAGGCGCTCCTCGGGTCCCGGGGTCATCGAGGGGTCGAGCAGGATCTGGCGTCGGTACCAGACGCGTCGGCGGAATCCGCGGTCATGGATGCCGCTGGCGCGCGCCTCGGGCGGATAAGGAACGTTGATGGTCCGGTCGAAGGGCACGTCGACGGGGTCGGCGTGTTCGGCCGCGTCGTCGAGCATGGCTTGCCACGGACCGTCCAGGCTGCGCCAGGCGGCGCGCCGCAATTGGGGGCGGGGGTATTCCACGATGGGACTCCTGTTGACTTCTTGTCTCACACTATTTGCAACCCACTTTACCGACCCGCTTCCACGGCTGGCAAGGCCTTTCGTGCACGATCATGCGAATCGTATATTTCGCGCGACAGCGGCGACAGGCGCGACACCATGACTCGCGAGAACACTGCCCGCCCGCTGCCGCCCATCGCCACCAGGCCGAGGCGCGCGACGCCCAGGCGGTGGGTCCACACGCCGCCGCCGACCCAGGTGCGGCCGTCCTGGCTCGAATACGCGGTATAACGTTCCTGCCCCCCATCCCGGTGGACATCCAGGCGTAACCAGGTGCGCCGGCCGGGCGTGCCGGCAAGCGTGTTGCCGTAGCGCGGCCAATCGGGCGGCACCGGCGCCATCTCCTTGCCGAACTCCACCTGGCGCAGGCCGCCGCGCGCCAGCTCCACCAGCTTGACGTAGTTGTCGTCGTCGCGCATCACCACCAGGCCGGCCTGGGCCGAGCCGCCCTCCTTGACGTCGAGTTCCAGTTCGGCCTCGATGCGGTAGTCGCCGCGCGGCAGCGCCGCCTGCAGCACACTTGCCGTGTTGGTGCCGGCGTACAGGTCGCCCGCCTCCACCGGCAGCGCCAGGCCGGCCGCGCCGGCCGACCAGCCGCCGGCACCGCGCGGGCGCAGCCACTGCCAGCGCTCTTCCATGTCCGGGGCGCGCAGGTCGTCGGCCCACAGCGGGGTGGCTTGCTCGACTGCCTGCTGCGCCGGCTGCGGCGCCGGCGCCGGGCTGCCAGCCACGATTGCCGGCGCGGCCATCGGGCCGTCGCCGGGGGCGTGGCCGCCGCCCGCCACCGGCCAGCCGTCAATCCAGTCGATGCGGTCGAGCATGGCCAGGCGCCGCGTCAGCTTGTCCTTCGCGCTGAAGAAGGGTTCATTCAGGTCGATCGCATGGTAGATGGTCCACCACCCGCCTGCGGCATCGGTGAAGACCGTGTTGTGGCCGGGGCCGACCCAACGGTTGCCATTCTGGAGCAGGAAGGGGGTGCCACCGGCGCGGCCCTTGGCCATGTCGTTGCCGAGGCGGTCGAGGAAAGGCCCTTCGGGCGTGCGGGCGCGGCCGACGAACACGCCGTAGCCCGTCAAAGGGCCATTGCAGCAGTTGGTGGCGGAGGCGAACAGATACCACCAGTCGCCATGCCTGACCACGTCCGTGCCTTCGTAACGGCCGTCGGCACCGACGCGGATGGCATCGCCGTGCACGGCCATGCCGTCATCGTCCAGGCGGCGCACCCAGATACCGCCGCCATAGCTGCCGTAGTAAAGATATTTACGGTCGCCGTCGACCACGACCTTGGGGTCGTAGACCCAGTGGAAGGCGCAGCCCGGGCCGGCGCGCTGCGGCCCCACCACGGGGGCACGGCTGGCGCGCCAGGGACCGGCGGGACTGGCGGCCGTGGCCACGCCGATCGCGCTGTCGGTGCCGCAGCCGGGCTGCGGGCTTTGCTCGTCGGGGACGTCGGTGACCGTGAAGTACAGGTAGTAGCGGCCGTTCATGTAGACCGGCTCCGGCGCCCACAGGCCGGACGTAGTATCGGCCAGCCCCTGCGGCCGGTCGGTGAAGGCATCGGCGACGAAGTCCCAGTGCACCAGGTCTTCGGAGCGGTAGACCGGCATCATGTGGAACTTCCAGCCGCCGTCGCCCTCGTGGCCGGAGCGCTCCTTCTTGCTGACCGGGTCGCTGGTGCAGTACAGGTACCAGGTCGGCTTGCGCGCGCGCGGGTCGCGCAGGACGGCCGGGTCGGCGCAGTTCTGGGCCAGCTCGCCGCTGGCCAGGCGCACCGGCAAGGGGTTCTGGTAAGTGGCGGGTGCCGAAGTGGCTGCGGATGCGGCGGCGGCCGCGCACAGCGGCAGGGCGCAGGCCAGCGCCGTCAGCCAGTGGCCGGAATGGGTCATGCTTGTCTCCTCCTTGTTGTCGGGCGAGCTTACTGCAAGCGGGCCCTGCCGTGTTGCACGCTTGCCTGGATATTGAACACCATTGCCGCCGCCGGCAACACCCTGCGCGCTCTGGTATCATGGCACCCATTTCGAATCGCGACGCCCTCCCCCATGCAGACCAGGATGACACACTGTCATGTAGTAGCCGCCATGGCCGCGCTGGTGCTGGCCCCGGCCGTGAGTCGCGCGGCCGACAAGGCTGCCGACGTGGTCTTGCGGCCCTGGCCCGCCGGGCAGGCCACGCCGGCCCTGAAGCTGGTGGACCTGGACGGCCAAGCCTGGGACCTGGCCCAGCTGCGCGGCAAGGTGGTGGTGGTGAACTTCTGGGCCGGCTGGTGCGGCCCCTGCGTCCAGGAACTGCCGGTGCTGGGCGCGCTGTCCCAGCGCTCCGCCTGGCACGGCAAGGTAGCCGTGGTCGGCGTCAACTACAAGGAATCGCTGGACGCCATCAAGGCTTTTACCGCCGAACGCGCGATTGCCTATCCGGTATTGCGCGACCGGTCCGGCGAGATGTTCAAGACCTGGACCGCCGGCGTGATGCCGGCCACCATCCTGGTCGACCGCCAGGGCCGCGCGCGCTGGCGCAGCGCCGGCGAGATCGGCCCCGGGGATACGGCCCTGCAGCGCAGCATCGACGCGCTGCTGGCCGAATGATTCGAGCGGTTTATAAGCCGGCACCCGAGACACTTCAACCATTGCACGACTGATATCAACAAGGAAAACACGAGCATGCAAAGCAACCACCACCTCCGCCGCACCGTCCTGAAAGCCGCCGGCGGCCTCCTGCTGGCCAGCGCCCTGCCGCGCACGCTGCTGGCCCAGACCGCCGGCCAGGCGCCGAACCAGGAACGCCATTTCGACCCGCGTGCGGGCGAATGGAAGAGCTACGAGGTGGTGACCCAGCTGAGCTTGCAGCGCGCCGAAGGCCCGTCGACGGTATGGGTGCCGCTGCCGACCATCGACACCGACTGGCAGCGCACGCTGTCGAACAACTGGACCGGCAACGCGAAGAGCGTCAAGGTCGGTACCGACAGCAAATACGGCGCCAAGTACCTGGTCGCGCAGTTCGATGGCGCCGCCCCGCCGGTGCTGGAAGTGGTGTCGCGCGTGCAGACCCGCGACCGCTCCGAAAACTGGAAAAAAACGGCCGCCGGTAGCGAATCGGCCGAAGACCTGCGCCTGTGGCTGCGCCCGACCGACCTGTTGCCGCTGGACGGCATCGTGCTGAAGACCGCCAACCAGATCGTGGCCGGCGCCCGCACCGACGAAGACAAGGTCCAGCGCATCTACGACTGGATCCTGCTGAACACCTTCCGCGAGCCTAAGGTCAAGGGCTGCGGCATCGGCGACATCAAGACCATGCTGGAAACCGCGAACCTGAGCGGCAAGTGCGCCGACCTGAACGGCTTGTTCGTCGGCCTGTGCCGCGCAGTCGGCGTGCCGGCCCGCGACGTCTACGGCATCCGCATCGCCCCGAGCGCCTTCGGCTACCGCGAACTGGGCGGCAAGCCGGCCGGCCTGCAGGGCGCCCAGCACTGCCGTGCCGAGGTCTACCTGAAGCGCCACGGCTGGGTCGCGATGGATCCGGCCGACGTCACCAAGGTGATGCGCCAGGAAACCGCCGACTGGATCAAGGATCCGGACCACCCGATCGTCGCCCCGGTGCGCAAGGCCCTGTTCGGCGGCTGGGAAGGCAACTGGATGGGTTACAACTTCGGCCACGACGTGCATCTGCAGGACTCCAGGGTGATCGGCAAGGTCGGCTTCCTGATGTACCCGCAAGCCGAAAACCGCGGCGAAGCCTACGACTCCCTCAACCCGGACGCCTTCAAGTACGTGATCACCTCGCGTTCGATTTAATACCGGGATAGCAGATGTCGATCTCCAATTCCCTGACCGCCAGCGGCGACCTCGCCGCCACCGAGCGCAAGGCCGGGCGCCTGGTGGCGCTGGCCGTGCTGGCCTCGCTGCTGGCCTCCACCTGCTGCGTGCTGCCCCTGGTGCTGGTGCTGGTCGGGGTAACCGGGGCGTGGATGTCGACGCTGGTGGCGATGAAGCCGATCACGCCCTACGCCATTGCGCTGACCGTCGGTGCGCTGGGCTGGTCGGGCTGGCTGCTGTTCAAGCCGGCGCGTGCCTGCGATGTGGAAGACGGCACCTGCGCCACCACCCGCCCGGCCATGCGCCGCCTGTTCGCGGTGTGCGCCGTGTTCATTGCCCTGCTGCTGAGCTTTCCGCTGTTCGCACCGCTGTTCTATTGATGCATTCAAATTGATTCACGGACCCATGATGACCAGACCGCTCTTCACCTTCTCCCTGATTGCCGCGGCTTTCGCCGCCATGCTCGCTGCGCCGCAGCTCGCTTTCGCCAAGCAGCAGACCGTGTCCCTGAACGTACCGACCATGGATTGCGCGACCTGCCCGATCACGATCAAGGCGGCGCTGAGCAAGGTGCCCGGGGTGGCCAAGGTGAAGGTGAGCTATGAAAAGCGCGAAGCGGTGATCGTCTATGACGATGCGCAGGCGACGGTGGCGGATTTGAAGAAGGCAACCGAGGATGTGGGGTATCCGGCGATGTTGAAAGTCGCGCGGTAAGCAAGTAGATACACGCTGCCATCTTAGTTAGTTAGCGTATATACGTCGCCCCTGCCTTCGCAGGGGCGACCTTGTTTTGGCGTACGGGCTATGTGCCCTTCCCTCGCCGCGGCAGCAACTCCCGCACCACCGCATTCAACCGCTCCACCGACACCGGCTTGCCCAGGTGTGCCGAGAATCCGGCCGCCCGTGCCTGGGCGATGTCGGCGTCGCGTCGCATGCCCGTGATCGCCACCGCCGGCAGGTTCGCGTATTTCGGCAGCGCGTGCACGCGGCGCAGCAATTCGTAGCCGTCGATCTCGGGCATGGAAATGTCCGAGATCAGCAGGTCGATGTCTTCGCGGCCCAGTATCTCGAGGCCCTCGCGCGCGCCGGTGGCGGCGAACACCGTGGCGCCGTTCATCTCCAGCAGCGACTGGAACACATGCAGCATGTCCTCCATGTCGTCCACCAGCAGGATGCGCAGGCCGGTCATGCCGTCGTCGTCGCCGCCCGGGTCGCCGGGAAGCGGCGCCAGCTTGCTGTCGATCAGGGGCAGCCACAGGCTGAAGCGGGCACCCTTGCCAATGCCTGCCGAGAAGGCTTCGACACGGCCGCCGTGCAGCGAGACGATCTCGCGCACCAGCGCCAGGCCGATGCCCAGCCCGCCCTTCGAGCGGGTCGTCACCGACATGCTCTGGCCGTACATGTCGAACACTTGCGGCAGGAAGTCGGCCGCGATGCCCTGGCCGTTGTCGACGACGTCGACGCGCACGAAGCCGTCGTCGCGCGACAGGCGCGCCTCGATGTGTCCGAACTTGGGTGTGAACTTGACCGCGTTGCTGAGCAAATTCATGATGACCTGCTCGACCCGCACCACGTCGGCCAGCACCGTGGCGCCTTCCGTGCTGCCGCTGACCTCGATGGTCAGGTCCTTGGCGCCGGGGTCGTTGCGGGCGACATCGACGATGCTCTGCACCACGGCGTCCAGCACCACCGGCGCCATGGTCAAGGACAGCTTGCCGGTGCGCACGCGCGAGATGTCCATCAGGTCGTCGATGATCTTGGCCTGGCTGACCACGGCGTTGCGGATGATGGCGGCTGCGCGCATGAAGATCGGCGAGCCGCGCAGCTCGGGCATGCGCGACAGCAGCTCGACGTTGATGTGGATCATGTTCAGGGGATGGCGCAGCTCGTGCGACATCACCGCGAGGAACTCGTCCTTCAGCGCCGCCGCGTTCTCGGCGTCGCAGCGTTCGGCCTGCTCCCGATTCAAGGCCTGCTCGCGTGCCTTGCCCTGGCGCTCGCGCGCCGTCTCGTCGCGCGCGATCTTGGCGTAGCCGTACAGGTCGCCGCTACCGTTGTCGCTTCTCAGCGGCGTCGTCACGCCGCTGCAGAAGAAGCGCGAACCGTCCTTGCGCACATGCCAGCGCTCGTCCTCGGCGCGGCCGTCCTCGCGCGCGCAGCGCAACTCCTCGCTTGCGACCCCCCTCACCACGTCTTCCGGCGTGAACAGGCGTTCCAGGGTCTGGCCCAGCATCTCTTCCTCGCGGTAGCCGAACAGCTTTTCGGCGCCCTTGTTCCAGCTGGTGGCGCGCCCCGCCTCATCCATCGTGACGATGGCATAGTCGTTGGCGCTCTCCGCCACCATGCGCATGCGCGCCTCGCTGGCGCGCGCCTGCTCCTCGGCGTTGCGGCGCAAGGTGATGTCGAAGAAGGTCATCACCGCGCCTTCGATGCGGTCTTTGTTGGTGCGGTACGGCAGCAGGCGCACGATGTAGCAGCGGCCGTCGTTGCTGCGTACTTCGCGCTCGACCGTGCGCAGCGATGCGAAGGTGGCGCTCACGTCCTCGGCCAGCTGGCTGTAGTCCAGCTTGTGGGTGAGGTCCAGCAGCGAACGGCCGACGTCGGAGGCGATGATCGAGAACAGATCGGCAGCGCGCGGCGTGAAGCGTTTGATGCGCAGGCCGCTGTCGACGAAGATCGTGGCGATGTCGGTGGACGCGATCAGGTTGTTCAGGTCGTCGTTCGCCTTGCCGGTTTCCTCGACCTTCATCTTGAGCTCGTAATTGACGGTGATCAGCTCCTCGTTCACCGACTGCAGCTCTTCCTTGCTGGTTTCCAGCTCTTCCGTCGCCGAACGCAGTTCTTCGTTGATCGCCTGCAGCTCTTCGTTTGAGGCGCGCAACTCCTCGGTCGAGATCTCCGAGTTTTCCAGGGTTTCCTGCAGCTGTTCGCGCTTGCGCGCCAGTTCGGCCTCGAGCTGGGCCAGCACCACGTCGTGGCTGCCGCTGGGGCGCACCGCGGCGCCAACCTCGGCCGCCTTCTCCACACGGTTGAACACCACCAGCAGGAAGTCGCGCTCGGCCTCGGCGTCACGGTAAGGCCGCACCGTCATCGCGATCGCGCCGAGTTGCGGGTTGCTCGTGACCTCGATCGGCCGGCAGTCGATGCTGGCCTGGTTCTGGGTCGCCTGGTACATGGCCGAGCGCAGCTCCAGGCGCAGCTCGGGCAGCACAAGGGACAGCACGTTGCGCGAAGGCTCGCCCCCGCTCATGCGCAGGAACAGGCCGGCCTGGTCCGACATGTGGACGATGTTCCCGTCGCCGTCGAGCATGGCGGACGGCGGCGCGCTCTGGGCCACCGCGCGCTGGTGGAGCTCGGCAAACGTGGACTGGCGCTTCCCCGGCGGCTTGGGGCGGCTGACTTCGGGCAGGCGCGTGCCATAGACGGCGGACGCCGGGTTCTGGTAGTGCAGCGCCCGGGTATCGACACGCGCGCGGTAGATGCGGTGCTTCTTGTCGACCGGGACGAAATACTCGGCCACCGATTCGGCCGACTCGGAACTGCCGAGGAAGAGGTAGCCGCCGGGTTTCAGCGCGAAGTGGAAGGTCTGCAGTACCCGTATCTGCACCTCGCGGTTCAGGTAGATCAAGAGATTGCGGCAGGACACCAGGTCGAGGCGCGAGAACGGCGGGTCGCGCAGCAGGTTGTGCGATGCGAACAGGATACGATCCCGCAAGGCCTTTTTGATGCGGTAGCGGTCGTCTTCCTTGGTGAAATACTGGCGCAGGCGGGACGGCGCCACGTCGGTCATGATCGAGGCCGGATAACTGCCGGCACGGGCGGCATCGATCGCACGCTCGTCGATGTCGGAGGCGAACACCTGGAAATTGGGCGGGCGGTCCATCAAACCGGCCTGGTCGGCCAGCAGCATCGCCAGCGAGTACGCCTCCTCGCCGCTGGAACAGGCGGCGCTCCAGGCGCGCACTTCGTCGGCCGGGCCCTTGTCCTTGAACAGTTCCGGCAGGATCTCGCGCTCGAGCGATTCGAACGCCTCGCGGTCGCGGAAGAAATTCGTGACGCCGATCAGCATGTCGTCGAGCAGCGCCTTGTTCTCCCCGGCGCCGGACTCGAGCAGATCGCGGTACTCCGGCAGCGTGTGTACCTGGCGCACCTGCATGCGCCTCTCGATGCGGCGCAGCACGGTTGCACGCTTGTAGTGGCGGAAATCGTGCCCGGTATGGGTGAGCAGCATGCCGATCACGTCGTGCAGCGCGCGCTCGGCATGGGCAACCTCTTCATCGCTTGGCGGCTTGTCGACCCGGCCGATATCCTCGTCGCCCTGCATCGGGAGCTGGATGCTCTTGGCATTGGCCCACAGCTCGATCAGCTTTTGCGCCATGTCGCTCGCGGGCAGCACGAAGTCGACCGCGCCGGTGCGGATCGCGGCCGACGGCATGCCCTCGTGTTCGGCGTCGGCCGGGGCCTGGGCCAGCGTCACGCCGCCCTGTTCCTTGACCCGGGTGACGCCCACCGCCCCGTCGGAACCGGTGCCAGACAGCACAATCGCGACGGCGCGCTCCCGATGCACCGACGCCAACGCGCGGAAGAACAGATCGATCGCGACGTGCTGCCCGCGCGGACGCTCCAGTTCACCCACGAGCAACAAGCCATCGAACATCGACATGTGCATATTGGGTGCAATCACGTAGACATGGCCAGGCTCGATCTCGACCCTGGAGGTGACCTGGACCACCGGCATGCGGGTGGAACGCTGCAGGATCGCCGCGGCGGAGCTCGTATGCTTGGGCGACAGGTGGAGGATGACGACGAAGGCCATCTCATTGGCGGCCGGCATGTTCTCGAACAAGGTCTGCAGCGCGGGCAGCCCGCCGGCCGAAGCACCGATACCGACCACGGGAAACTGGAGCGTACTCGGCACGACCCCTGCATCGACAGGCAGCGCGAGGGACTCGGAAGTGGCGTCGGTCATCTTTAACGGTATACGCATGAACAAGCCCTGAGTCTAAGCGATTCATTGCGCAGCGTGGGTAAAATGTAAGAAAAAACACAAGCTTACCCAGGAAATATGCTCCTGGAATTCACATCTGCTGCCGCGCAAACGTTTTCGCTGCTCAGGGCTGGCCGTAATCGCTGTATTCCCAGGACCAGGGCATGGCCATCTCGCCCAGCGCCAGGCGCGTGAGTTCCGGGTACAACTGCTCGGCGCGCACGTCGTTCGACAGGAAGACCACGCAGCGCTGCCCCTTTTCCAGGCACAGCGCCAGGTTGGCGGTCCATTCGTCATGCCCGCCCTTGAACCAGGCCGCCCCGCCGCGGTCCTGGAAGGTGACGACGCCCAGGCCCGCCGCCAGTCCTTGCGGCCAGTCGGCGGTCTCGCCGGCCAGGGTCGGGAACTGGTGGCGCGAGGCGATCGGCAGCCAGCCCTTGACCAGGGCCGCGCGGCTGTCCGGACCAAGGCCGTCGCCGCGCATGACGCCGGCCCAGAAGCGCGCCTGGTCGGCGATGGTGGTGTCCATCGAACCGGCGGCACGTACCCGGTAGCGCCGTTCGTGGGCCTGCACGCTGCCATCGAAGGCATAGCCCTCGGCCGCGTTCTCGGCGAACTCGGCGCGCCAGCGCATGCTGGTGCGGCGCATTTGGAAGCGGTCGAAGACGCGCCGCTGCATCTCGTAGCCGACGTCGAGGCCGAGCCCGGCCTCGAGTATCATCTGCAGCAACAGGTAGCCCTCGCCCGAATACGCATAGCGGCTGCCCGGTTCGAAGTGGATGCGCAGGCGTTCGTCCGGCTCCAGCCAGCGGAAGTTGGCGAAACCGGCGCCGTGGGTGAGCAGCATGCGCGGCGTGATGGCCTTCCAGCGCGGGTCGTCGGCCAGGTCGGCATAGTCCCAGGGCTTCTCGCGGTAGAAGGGCAAGGGCCGCGGCAGCAGACGGGACAGGGGTGCGTCGAGGTCGATCTTGCCTTCGTCGGCCAGCTGCAGGACCAGGTAGGCGAAGGCGGTCTTGGTCAGCGAGGCGCCGGCCATGATGGTGTCCGGGGTAAGCGGCTGGCCGAGCGCCACGTTGCGCTGGCCAAAGACGCGCACCTTGCCGACCTTGCCGCCTTCGACCGTTGCCATGGCCAGGCCCTGCACGCCTTCGCGCCGCATCACGCGCTGGATTTCGCCGTCGCCGAGGTCGCGCGCCGGGCGCTGGGGCGTGGCGCAGGCGGACAGCAGGCCGGCGACGACACTCGCCAGCAGGAATGCAGTGCTTCGTCTTTTTATTTTCATGGGCGCCATGATGCCATGGCGCCCGCCCTCCTGCACTGCCTCAGCGTGCGCGCTGGTAGACCCTGACCCAGTCGACCAGCATCCTTTGCGGCAGCGGCGTGCCGGCATCGGGGTAACCGGGCCAGTAGCCGCCCACGGCCAGGTTCAGGATCAAGTAGAAAGGGTGTTCGAACACCCAGTCGCCCCGCACCAGCTCCGGACGCGCGGTGTGATACCGGATACCGTCGCGGTACCAGCGGATCTCGCGCGGTTCCCACTCCAGCGCGTACACGTGGTAATCGTCGGCATAGCTGCCGCGCTCCAGGACCTGAGGCTGGCCGAAACCCCTGGCGCCGGAATAGCCGGGACCGTGCAGGGTGCCATGCACGATGGCCGGCTCCTTGCCGATGTTTTCCATGATGTCGATCTCGCCGCTGCGCGGCCAGCCGGCCTGCCCGATGTCGGCGCCCAGCATCCAGAACGCCGGCCAGATGCCCTGCCCGCGCGGGATCTTGATGCGCGCTTCGTAGCGGCCGTAGGCGCGCTCCATCCGCCCCCGGGTGGTGATGCGCGCCGAGGTATAGGCCATGCCGCCCCGGGCCTCACGGCGCGCCTCGATCACCAGCTTGCCGTCTTCGATGCGCAGGTTTTCCGGGCGCGTGGTATAGAACTGCTTTTCGTCGTTGCCGTTCCTGGGGTCGCCGGTTTCTTCGACCCAGAGCTTGTGGTCGAGGGTCGGGCCGTCGAATTCGTCGTGCCAGTCGAGGGTCCAGCCTCCGGGGATGGGAACTTGCGGGGCGGATTCGGCGCCCCCTGCGTTGCATGCGGCGGCGAGGGCGCCGGCCACCAGCCATCTATATAGTGTCTTTTTCATTATCGTCATCTCGTCTCCGTCTGTGCCGCGTATTTGGAAACCTTCCCACGGTCGCTGCAATATACCACCCCGCCACGGCTCGAAACGCAGGCCAACTGTTGCGTCCGCCCCGCGCCCGACACCCTTCGCACGAGCACGATCCAATATTCCGTTGACAATTTATTTTCTTGAACATAAGATTCCAGCACTTGTATGGAAACGTTTCCATACCGGTGAGGAAAGCTGGAGAGAGCACGGCAGCGCCCAAGCGGTCACCGATTCAAAGAAAAAACCAGGAGACTAGAAGAATGCATCACATCAAGGGAACACCCAAACTGATCAGCCTGGCCGTGGCCGGCGCCTGCGCCGCCTTCGTCCTGCCGGCCTACGCCCAGGACGGCGCCACGCCGCCGTCGGACACCAACGTCCCGGCCTCGGTGCAGCAAGCACCACTGCAGGAAGCCCCGGTCCAGCAGGTGAAGGTCAGCGGCATCCGCCAGTCGATGGCCTCGTCGCTGAACCTGAAACGCAATTCCGACGGCATCGTCGACGGTATCGTGGCCGAGGACATCGGCAAATTCCCGGATACCAACCTGGCCGAATCGCTGCAGCGCATTTCCGGCGTATCGATCGACCGCTCGATCGGCGAAGGCTCGAAAGTCACCGTGCGCGGCGTCGGTCCCGACTTCAACATGGTGCTGCTGAACGGCCGCCAGATGCCGACTTCGAGCATCGGCGACCTGAACGGCCGCGCCTTCGACTTCGCCAACCTGGCCTCGGAAGCGATCTCGCAGTTGCAGGTGTACAAGACCAGCCGCGCCGAAACCCCGACCGGCGGCCTCGGCGCCACCATCAACGTGATGACCGCCCGTCCCTTCGACAAGCCGGGCACCTGGTCCAGCATCGGCGTCAAGGCGGTGCACGACACCACCAACAGCAATCTGCCGGGCGACGTCAAGGCCAAGAACTCGACCACGCCGGAATTCTCGGGCATCTATTCCACCACCTCGGCGGATGGCCGCTGGGGCATCGGCATCAGCGCCAGCTACCAGGAGCGCAACCTCGGCTACAACCAGGCCTCGGTCTCGAGCGGCTGGAAGGGTCCGTACACGGTCGACGCGAAAGACCAGCCCAAGCTGCCGCCGGCCGGCTCCGCCGACATCAGCAACCGCCCGGGCGCCAGCGATGTCTACCTGCTGCCGCAGAACCTGAACTACAGCTTCAACGGCGTCAAGCGCCAGCGCACCAATGGCCAGCTGACCCTGCAGTTCGCCCCGGTCAGGGACCTGACCACCACCCTCGACTACACCTACTCCGAAAACAAGCTCCAGACCAAGCGCAACGACGTCTCGGCCTGGTTCAACTTCGGCGAGAACACCATCGCATCGAGCTTCACCAAGGGCCCGGTCGCCGCGCCGCTGGTGTACACCGAGCGCGTCAGCAACGCCGACATCGCCATGGGCGGTGGCGACTTCGCGACGAAAACCGCCAATAATTCGGTCGGCTTCAATGCGCAGTGGCGCGCCAGCGCGGACCTGAAGCTGGAACTGGACGCCCACCATTCCACTGCCGAATCCACGCCGGACAGCCCGCTGGGTTCCTCGAATACCCTGGGCACGGCGAGCTTCAGCCGCGGCACCACCACGGCCGACTTCTCCCAGGACTTCCCGGTCCTGAGCATCGCAGGCGCCAATTACCTGGCTTCGCCGCAGCAAGTCACCGGCTCCAACTTCCAGAACAGCTACATCAAGAACACCATCGACCAGGTCCAGGCCAAGGGCCGCCTGCGCGTGCTGGAATCGTCGAACCTGAACTTCGGCCTGGGCGCGACCAAGCTCGAGAACCGCTCCGCCGTCGCCAACAACCAGAGCGACACCTGGGGCGGCGCCAGCAAGCCCAGCGATTATCCGAGCAGCCTGTGGCACCCTGCCACCGTGCGCGGCTACTTCGACCAGCTGAGCGGCAGCGGCAACCCGGCCCTGTTCAACGACTTTTACACCTTCAATTTCGACGAAGTGCGCCAGGCCGCGATCAAAGGCACCGGCAAACCCGCGCTGTACTCGCCGAAGGCCGGCTACGATACTTACCAGCGCATCCAGGAAAAATCGAAATACGTCTACCTCCAGTTGAACACCGACTGGGATACCGCGATGCCGATGCACACCTCGGTCGGCGCGCGCTACGAAAAGACCGACGTCGTCTCGCCGGCCTCGGTGCTGAGCGCCACCGGTATCAGCTGGGGTTCGCAGAACGAATTCTCGGTGCTGCCCGGCCCGACGATCGACACCACGCAAAGCGGCAAATACCATAACCTGCTGCCGAGCGTGGACTGGGACATGGACGTGCGCGCCGACATGAAGGTGCGTGCCAGCTACGGCGAAACCATCGGCCGGCCGCGCTACGACCAGATCGCCGGCGGCCTGGTGGTGAACCAGCTGGCACGCGTCGACGGCGGCACCGGCTCGCAAGGCAACCCGGCCCTGAAACCGGTGCACTCCAAAAACCTCGACCTGTCCTTCGAGTGGTACTACGCCAAACAGAGCTTCGCCTCGGTGAATGCCTTCTACAAGGACCTGGAAAACTATGCCGGCCAGTCGCAACAGGTGCTGCAGCCCTACGGCCTGCACACGCCGGTCGGCGGCGCCCTGTGGAACGAAGCCGTCGCCAGCAGCTGCACCAGCTCGGACACGACCTGCATCCGCAACTACATCTTCCGCAACCACCCGACCGCGCCCGGCGTGACGCCCGGCCCGATCGAGAGCGGCACCGGCAATTACACGGGCACCATTGTCGGCCAAGCGAACGATCCGGTCGCCAACTTCCGCGTGACCAGCTTCTCGAACCAGAAAAAAGCCAGCCTGCACGGCCTGGAATTCAACCTCCAGCACATGTTCGGCAATTCCGGCTTCGGCGTGCAGGCCAACTACACCTACGTGCGTTCGAACCTGGCCTACGACAATGCCTCGGTGGGCGAACAGTTCGCGGTGGTGGGCCTGTCGAATTCGGCCAACCTGGTCGGCATCTATGAAGACAACAAGTGGTCCATCCGCGCCGCCTACAACTGGCGCGGCGAGTTCCTGGCCTCGACCTTCGACGCGGCCGGCCCGAACCCGCAGTACGTCGAGCCCTACGGCCAGCTGGACGTGAGCGTCGGCTACAACGTGACCGAGAAGCTGAGCCTGCAGGTGGAAGCGATCAATCTCACGAACGAGACCACCCGCACCCATGGCCGTACCAAGGAGATGGTTGAGTATGCGACCCAGACCGGGCCGCGTTACATGGTCGGTGCTCGCTACAAGTTCTAACTGACCGCCCTCGTTCCGGCATTACCGGAAACGCCCCCACGCAAGGGTAAATAGCGCAGGGGTAAATAGCCCACCGGCTATTTACCCCATACTGACGATCCGGAGCCGGCCATATTGGCGCGTTCATGCTGCTTCCGATGTCCGGAATCCTGTTGTTCGGCATGCCCCCTGCGCGGGGACGACCTTCGTAAACATGCAGAAAATTATTACCGCAATACTTGCTTAAAAGCTAGCATTTTGCGGTAGACTGCCGTGGCCGGTTCCCTCCACAGGACATCTGATGAGCAACACCATCGAACATATCGTGGTGGTCGGCGGCGGTTCGGCCGGCTGGCTGGCCGCCGCGGTCATCGCAGCCGAACATCGCCACTTGCGCGTCACCCTGGTCGAATCGCCCGGCATCCCGCCCATCGGGGTCGGCGAAGGCACCTGGCCATCGATGCGCGACACCCTGCACCGCATCGGTGTGTCGGAATCCGATTTCTTCCGCGAATGCGACGCCGCCTTCAAGCAAGGCTCGCGCTTCGACCGCTGGGTCGACGGCAGCGAGGGCGACTATTATTTCCACCCCTTCGTGCTGCCCCAGGGCTACGGCGACGTCAACCTGGCCGCCGCCTGGAACGGCCGGCACCGCGGCAGCGTGCCCTTCGCGGACCTGGTGAGCTACCAGCCGCACCTGTGCGTCCAGGGCCGCGCGCCCAAGCAGGCGCAGACGCCCGAATTCGCGGCCGTGGCCAATTATGGCTACCACCTGGATGCGGGCAAGTTCGGCGTCTTCCTGCGCCGCCACTGCGTCGACAAGCTGGGCGTGCGCCACGTGCTCGACCACGTCGATGCCGTGCTCTCGCACGACAACGGCGATATCGCGGCCCTGCAGCTGCGCGACGGGGGCGCGCTGGCCGGCGACCTATTCGTCGACTGCACCGGCATGCAATCGCTGCTGATCGGCGGCCACTACGGCGTGCCGCTGCTACACCAGAAGCACGTGCTGTTCAACGACAGCGCGCTGGCGGTGCAGGTGCCGTATGCGACGCCGGACGCGCCGATCGCCTCGCAGACCACCTCCACGGCGCAGACAGCGGGCTGGCTCTGGGACATCGGCCTGCCGGCCCGGCGCGGCATCGGCCACGTGTATTCCAGCGCCCACACCACCGACGAAGAAGCCGCGCGCCAGCTGGCCGCCTACGTCAAGGCATCCGGCGGCCCGGCCGGCGTCAACCCGCGCAAGCTGAGCTTCGAGCCGGGCTACCGCGAACGCTTCTGGCACCGCAATTGCGTGGCGATCGGGCTGTCCGCCGGTTTCATCGAACCGCTGGAAGCATCGGCCCTGGCCCTGGTCGAACTGTCGGCGGCCTGGCTCGTGGACGACATGCCGGCCACGCGCGCGCAGGTCGACGTGGTGGCGGCGCGCTTCAACGAGGCTTTCACCTACCGCTGGGAACGCGTCATCGAATTCCTGAAGCTGCACTACGTGCTGTCCCGGCGCAGCGACTCGGCCTTCTGGATCGAACACCGCGAAGCGGGCGGGATTCCGGAGCGCCTGCGCGAACTGCTGGCGCTGTGGCGCACGCGCCCGCCCTCGCGCCGCGACTTCCCGCGCATCGAGGAGGTATTTCCTTCCGCCAGTTATCAATATATCCTGTACGGCATGGCTTACGCGCTGGAGGGCGCGCCGCGCGCATCCGACCTGCCCCAGGAAGCGGACCGCCACTTCCGCGAGGCGGCGCGGCTCACCGGCCGCATGCTGGCGGCGTTGCCGTCCAACCGGGAGCTGCTGGCGCACATCGGGCAGCACGGGATGCAGCGGACCTGATAGACAGAACCACCAATAACGACAACAGAGACAAAGCCACACCATGCCCAAGCACGCATTACTGAACAACGTCGACCACAAGCACCTGCGCGTCATCACCGCGCGCGGCGCAGCCTACGGCGATGCCGTCATGTCGGCCCTGACCTTCCCCGCCGAATTCCGCGAACTCCAGGCGAGCTACCCGATCGTCTTCGCCCAAAGCGCCGACGGCGCTTCCTTCGACGCCCTCGCCCTGTTCGGCTTCGAGCGCGGCGAAAACCTGTTCCTCGAAGAGCGCGACGGCGCCGCGCACTGGGATGCGCCGGCCATCCCGCTGAGCGTCGAGCGCCAGCCTTTCCTGATCGGGCGCGGCGATGAACTGTCGGTGCATGTGGACCTGGACCATCCACGCGTATCCAGCAGCGAAGGCGAGGCTGTCTTCCTCACCTATGGCGGTAGCAGCGAATACCTGGAACGCATCGCCTCGATCCTGCGCACCCTGCACGATGGCCTGCAGGCCGCGCAGGGCTTTACCGCAGCGCTGGTCGAACTGGAGCTGCTGGAATCCTTCGTGCTCGACGTGGAACTCGACAATGGCGCGCGCCACCGCCTGGAAGGCTTTTACACGATCAACGAAGAGCGCCTGGCGGCCCTGGCGCCCGAGCAGCTGACGCGCCTGCACGGCGCCGGCTACCTGCAGCCGGTCTACATGGCGCTGGCCTCGCTGTCGCAGTTCCGCGGCCTGATCGACCGCAGGAATCGCGCAATGGCGCAAGACGATGCTGCCCGTCGATAAGCGGGTACGCGAGCTCGCGGTCGGCAGCAGCATCCCCGACGAGCTGTTGCGCGCCACCACCCCGTACATCGTGCGCGGGCTGGCGGAGCACTGGCCGCTGGTGGCCGCGGGCAAGGAGTCGGCCGACGCCGCTGACGCCTACCTGCGCGGCTTCTACCGCGACGCCACCGTCAACGCCATGCTGGGCAAGCCCGAGATCGGCGGATTCTTCTTCTACAACGACACGCTGGATGGCTTCAACTACATGTCGGTGCGCGCGCGGCTTGACGGCGTGCTCGACGAACTGCGGGTACAGCGCGGCATGGAGCGTCCCGGCGCCATCTACGTCGGCTCCACCACCATCGACACCGCCCTGCCCGGCCTGCGCGCCGCCAACGACGTCGACCTCGATGGCCGGGACGCGCTGGCCAGCATCTGGATAGGCAACCGCACCCGCATCGCCGCCCACTACGACTTGCCGGACAACCTGGCCGTGGTCGCCGCCGGCCACCGCCGCTTCACCCTGTTCCCGCCCGAGCAGCTGTCCAACCTGTACATCGGCCCGATCGACTTCACCCCGGCCGGCCAGGCCATCAGCCTGGTCGACTTCGCGGCGCCCGACAAGGCGCGCTTCCCGCGCTTCGCGGAGGCGCTGCGCCATGCGCAGGTGGCCGAAGTCGGGCCGGGCGATGCCCTGTTCATCCCCTCGATGTGGTGGCACCACGTGGAAGCGCTGGACAGCTTCAACATCCTGGTCAACTACTGGTGGCGCCAGTCGCCGGGCTGGATGGACACGCCGACCAATGCGCTGATGCTGGCCCTGCTGACCATGCGCGAGCTGCCGCCCGAACAAAGGCGTGCCTGGCAGGAGATGTTCCGCCATTACATCTTCGAACCCGAGGAAGCGGCGCTTGCCCACATCCCGCCGGCCGCGCGCTATGCGTTGGCACCGCTGAGCGAAGACGGCGCACGCGTGCTGCGCGGCCAGCTGCTGAAACGAATCAACCGCTGAAGGACAACCCATGAATACCCCAGGCACACCGGTGCGCCGGATCGTCATCGCCGGCGGCGGCACCGCCGGCTGGATGGCCGCCGCCGCCCTCTCGCGCACCCTCGGCAAGGTCCTCGACATCAAGCTGGTCGAGTCCGACGAAATCGGCACCGTCGGCGTCGGCGAAGCGACGATTCCTTCGCTGGTGCATTTCCACCGCCTGCTCGACATCGACGAGCAGGAATTCATGGCCGCCACCCAGGCCACCTTCAAGCTCGGCATCAGCTTCGAATCCTGGCGCGCGCGCGGCGAAGACTACATCCACTCCTTCGGCATGACCGGCACCGACCACTGGACCGCCGGCTTCCAGCACTTCTGGCTGAAAGGCCGCGAACGCGGGCTGGCCCACGACTATGGCGACTATTGCCTGGAACTGCTGGCAGCCAAGGAGAAGCGTTTCGCCCACCTGCCGAACGGGGACCTGAACTACGCCTATCACCTCGACGCCACCCGCTATGCGCGCTACCTGCGCCGCTTTTCCGAACACTTCGGGGTCGAGCGCATCGAAGCCAAAATCACCAGCGTCGACGCCAGCGACGGCAAGATCGCGGCGCTGGTGCTGGATTCCGGCAAGCGCATCGAGGGAGACCTGTTCATCGACTGCACCGGTTTCCGCTCGCTGCTGCTGGGCCAGACCCTGGGCGTCGAGTACGAGGACTGGTCGCCCTGGCTGTTCAACGACAGCGCGATCGCGGTGCAGACCGAATCCGTGGGCGCGGCGGTGCCCTACACCCGCGCCATCGGCCACGACTGGGGCTGGCAGTGGCGCATCCCGCTGCAGCACCGCACCGGCAATGGCATCGTGTTCTCCAGCCGCTACGTCGACGACGACACGGCGCGCGCCGCGCTGCTCGGCAATATCGAAGGCAAGGTGCTGACCGAACCGCGCGTGATCCGCTTCAAGCCGGGCCAGCGCAAGCGGGTCTGGGCCGGCAACTGCATCGCCCTCGGCCTGGCCAGCGGCTTCCTGGAGCCGATCGAATCGACCAGCATCCACCTGATCCAGCGCGCCATCGTGCGCCTGCTGCAGATCTTTCCGGCGCGCGGCGTCCACCAGGCCGACGTCGACGAGTACAACGACCAGGCCGCGGAAGACATCCGCACCATCCGCGACTTCATCATCCTGCATTACAAGGTCACCAACCGGCGCGACACGCCCTACTGGCACGACGCCGCCACGATGACGGTGCCGGCGTCGCTGCAGCACCGCATCGACATGTTCCGCGACAGCGGGCGCGTGTTCCGCCTCCAGAACGAACTGTTCGCAGAGAACTCCTGGGTGCAGGTGATGCTGGGCCAGGGCCTGACCCCGCAGGAATACCACCAGAGCGCCGACCTGATGGGCGACGAGGAGCTGGGCGCTTTCCTGGAGGGCATCCGCGCCAGGGTGAAGGCCACGGTGGCGCAGTTGCCCCAGCACGCCGCTTATGTGAAGAAATACTGCGCTACCCAGCCCTAGGGTGCGCTGCGGGCGGGCTTTCCGGTTTAGTATCGGCCCATGCTCATACAAATCGCCCCCAACCTGTGGCACATGGAAGCCGGGATCCGTACCGCCGGCATCCCGCTCACCGCGCGCATGACCGTGGTCCGCTTCGGCAACGGCAAGCTGTGGATCCATTCGCCGGTGCGCTTCGGCCCCGAGGTGCGCGAGCAGATCGCCGCGCTCGGTGAAGTCGCCTGGATCGTGGCGCCCAACCGCTTCCATCACATGTTCATGGGCAGCGCCAAGCAAGCCTTCCCGGATGCCCGCCTGTACGGCGCGCCTGGCCTGGCGCGCAAGCGCTGGGACCTGGCCGACCTGCACACGCTGAGCGACACCATCTCCCCCGCATGGGCGGATGACCTCGACCAGCTTGCCTTTGGCGGCATGCCCGCGATTAACGAGGTGGTGTGGTTCCACAAGGACTCGCGCACCCTGATCGCCACCGACCTGCTGCAGTGCTGGTGCGGGCATCTGGACTGGCGTGCCGATGCCTACGCCCGGGTCACTGGCGTGCGCAGCCACCTCGACGTGCCGCGCACGGTGCGCCTGGCCACGCGCGACCGGGCGGCGGCGGCGCGCTCGGCCGCCGCGGTGCTGCGCTGGCCGATTGCGCGTGTGATCACCGCGCACAATGCGATCGTCGAAGAGGACGCGCAGGCGGCGGTGGCACGGGCGCTGGCGCGCTTCGCGACCTGAGTTCAGCTTAGCCGGCGCGTCCGAAGCCCTGGCGCTGCTTGTCGGCCAGGGTACGCTGCAAGTCCCGGTACCTGGTCTGCTGTTCATTCAGCCAGCCGCTCGGCTCGAAGGCGTCGAGGTTGGAACCGAGGATGAAGATGCCGGACATGGCGCCACCCGCTGCCGCGCTGATGGCGGCGCCGCTGTCGCCGCGGCCCGCCACCAGGCCGGCGTCGAACATGGCGGTGCCCAGGTCGACCAGCTCCACGCACAGTTCGCAGATGCGGAAGGGGATCTCGGTGGCGTCGCGCATGGTGGTCTCGAGCTGCGCCAGGATAGCCGCGCGCTTGCCCTCGTCCGCTTCGGCGTCGCGCGCACGGCGCAGGGCGATCACCTCGTCGAAGATGACGGAATCGCGCTCGAACAGGCGCCGCAGCTCGGGCTCGATGCGGCCGGCGACCGCGCCGACCAGGCGCTCGATCTCGCCATGCCGGTCCTGGTATGTCTGTTTGCGCAGCGACAGCTTGCCGACGCTGACGATCAGCTTGCCGGCGAGCAGGCCCATCAGGGCGGCCGCGCTGCCGGCGCCCGGCATGTGCGAGCCGGCCGCGAACGCTTCCAGCAGCTCGCCCGTTGGCGTCTTCAATAGTGCGCAGGTGTCTTCGCTCATGCTCGACTCGGTTCAGTGCGACTTAATGCAACCTGGTGCAACCTGGTGCAACTTAGTGCGGCCCGATATGCTCGTACAGGATGATACAGCCGATCGCAATCAGCACCGCGCCGCCCACGAGTTCCGCGCGCTTGCCGACCAGACGTCCGAGGCCCCGGCCCAGCATCACGCCCAGGGTCACCATCGTGAAGGTGGCCAGGCCGATGGCGCCGGCGGTGGTATAGATATTGGCGTCGATCAGGGCCAGGCTGGCGCCGACCACCATGGCGTCGATGCTGGTAGCGAAGCCGGTGATCGCCAGCAGCCAGAACGCATGCCGGTTCGGCTTGTCGTCCTCCTCGTCGTCGCCCGTGCTCAGGCTTTCGCGCATCATGCGCAGGCCCAGCAAGGCCAGAAGGGTAAACGCGATCCAGTGGTCCCAGGCTTCGACGTAGGGGGCCGCCACGTGCCCGAGCGCCCAGCCGACCAGTGGCGTCAGACCTTCGATCACGCCGAAGATCAGGCCCGTGCGCAGGGCTTCCTTGAAATGGGGACGCTGCAGCGCCGCACCCTTGCCGATGGCGACGGCAAAGGCGTCGGTGGACATGGCGAGTGCGATGGCGGCAGTGGCGAGGAAATTCATGGGTGTCTCATGGCCGGGCAGGAACGAAGGTACACCCGCGCGGCCCGGTCGGAGCGCGCTGGCATACCCAAGGTCTTGCCAACCGAGACGGCTGCCCGTACCACGGCGCGGTGGCGCCGAGTGTGTTGATACGGGCGCTTCCGATGCGTGACAGGATGCGGAACATCGGGCGCGGAAGCAGGCTACTCCCCTGTGGGATTGGGCGCATCATACAACAGAGTCAATAAAAAACCCAGCGCGGCCGTGCGGGCGGCGCTGGGAAGGGAGACATGGAACGCGCGGTGTTCAAGCGGCGGCGGGCTGCCCGCGGTACAAATTGGCGTATTTCATGGCGCCGGCCGGGTTGTGTGCTGTCTGTGCCATGGAATCGTCTCCGTCTTTTCGTTGTTATGCAGCCTGGCCGGGTGCGAATCGATCCGCGATATGATCTGCCAGCAGGGCCGCCGCGCCGCGCAGGGCCGGATACGGTTCGGTGACGACCCAGGTCGGGATCCGCGCCAGCCACGGTTGCAGCCGGCCCTTGGCCTCGAAGCGGGCCCGGAACGGCGACGCGTGAAACAGGCGTCCGAGTCGCGGCACGATGCCGCCGCCGATGTACATGCCGCCGGTGGCGCCCAGCGTCAGGGCCACGTTGCCGGCCACGCAGCCGAGCACCGCGCAGAACACGTCGACGGTTTCGCGGCAATCGGCGCAGCTCCCGTCCAGTGCCCGTCCGCTGATCTCGGCCGCCGGCAGCGCTTGGCCGCACAGGGCGCGGTGGATCGCCTGCAGGCCGGCGCCTGACAGCAGGCGCTCGGCCGAGACATGGCCGTATTCCTCGGTCAGCGCCTGCAGGATGCGGATCTCCCGGGGCGTGGTCGGGGCGAAGCTGGCGTGGCCGCCCTCGCCCGGCAGCGCGACCCAGCGCCCTTCCACCGGAATCACGGCGGAAACACCGAGGCCGGTGCCCGGTCCGATCAGGCCGATCGGACGGCCCGGCAAGGCTTCACCAGCGCCGACAGCCTCGCGGCCCTCGTCGGCCAGGTGCGGCAGCGCCATGGCCAGCGCGGCGAAATCGTTCACCACCAGCAGCGTGTCCAGGCCGCGGCTGCGACGCAGGGTCTCGATCGAAAAGCGCCAGTGGTGATTGGTCATGCCGACCAGGTCGCCCTCGACCGGGGTCGCGATGGCAATGGCGGCGTGGCGTACGCCGTCGATCGCCAGGCCGCGCGCCCCTGCGCGCTCCAGGTAATGCGCCAGGGCCTCGCCCAGGCTGGCGAAGTCCTGGCACGCCAGCACTTCGACATCGGCCAGCTTGCCGGCGGCCTCCTGCAATGCGAAGCGGGCATTGGTGCCGCCGATGTCGGCCAGCAGGCGCAGGCTGACGGCGCTCATTGCAAGTCCTCGCAGCGCACGCTGTCGGCATCGCGCGCCGCGCCGCCGAGCACGTCGATGTTGCCGAAGGCGGCCGCGAGGCCGGCGCCGCTGCCCACGCTGAACGGCGTGTCGACGCGCGCCAGCTCGACGCCCCTGGCTGTGAAGCAGGCAAGCGGAATCTTGACGACCTGCTTGCCCTTGCCGGCCAGGCGCGCGAACACCTTGGTAGCGTCCAGCGGCTGGCCGCAGGCGGTGCCGGCGCAGGTCATGGCGAGCGTGACCTTGCCACTCGGCGCCTTGTCGACGATGGTGTCGAAGCGCAGCACGCCATCCCTGGCGGCCGCCGCCGGCAGCGCGAGCGGCTTGCTGCCATGGGCTTCGAAAAAGGCGGCGCCGCTCCAGGTGACCAGGCGCGCATCCTGCTGGGTCTTGATCTGCACCACCGAAGCGCTGGCGCCCGGGACGCTGACGCTGGCGTTCAAGTCGGCGCCGAGGGATGCCGTCCGCGCGCCGCTGCGCAGGCGCAGCGGGAAGCTGGCGCGGTCGGCCTGGCCATGCAGCGGATAGGTGGTGGAGGCGCTGCAGCCCCCGGCCTGGTAGCCGGCGTCCAGCTTGCCCAGCTGCGAGCGCTGCCCCGCCTTCAGGCCGTAGCCGTAAGCGAACAGCGGCGCATACTGGGCGTCGCCCACGTTCAGCGCGGTCTGGCAAACGCTCTTCGGCCACGAGTAGCTCAACTTGCCGCCAAAGTCGTAGCGCTTGCCATCCCTGGACGCCACCAGCAGATCGGACACGCCCTTGCCTTCGCTGCCCGGCAGCCAGGCCGCGATGAAGGTGTCCGAAAGATTCAGCAAGTCGTTGACCCACAGAGGCCGGCCTGACATCAGCACCGTGATCACTGGCTTGCCCTTCCCGTGCACAGCCTGCAGCACGGCCAGGTCTTCCGGATAGCGGCTGCTGTGACGCAGCGTGCCGGAAGGGACGATGTCGCCGTCGCCTTCCGCGTACGGGCCTTCGCCGATCACCGCGATCACGGCATCGAAGCTGGCCGGATCGACACCCTTGCCATCGATGCTGTAGGTGACGTTGGCGGCGCCCGCCGCCTGGCGGATTCCGGCCAGGACCGTGTCCGCGTGCGGGAAGTCGGCGTTGGTGTTGCCCGTCCCCTGCCAGCTCAGCGCCCAACCGCCGGTCTGGTTCATCATGCTGTCGGCGGCCTTGCCGACCACCAGGATACGCCCACTGGATGCCAGCGGGAGTATGGGCCCCTCGTTCTTCAGCAGCACCAGCGATTCGCGCACCGCGCGCCGTGCCAGTTCGCGCGCCTGCAGGGCATCGCCCTTGCCGGCGTAGCGGTTGGCCGACGGCCGTTCGCCGAAGACGCCGGCGCGCAGCTTCACGCGCAGGATGCGGGTCACGGCGTCGTCGATGCGGGCCATCGGAATGCGGCCGGCCTCGACGTCGGCCGTGGTGTTGCGGATAAAGGCTTTCCAGTCGTCCGGCACCATCACCATATCGACGCCGGCGTTGATCGCGCGCGCGCAGCTGTCGTTGCGGCAGCCGGCCACTTCGCCGATGCCGTTCCAGTCGGTGACGACGAAGCCGTCGAAGCCCATCTTGCCCTTCAGGACATCGTTCAGGAGGTAGCGGTCGCCGTGCAGCTTGCCGTGGTCCTGCTTCTTCCCGGTGTCGTACCAGCCATTGAAGGAAGCCATCACGGTCTGGGCGCCCGCTTCCAGGCCGCTGAAGTAACCTTGAGCATGGATGGCGATCATCTCGCGCTCGGTGGCGCGGGTGACGCCGGCGTTGACGCCATTTTCCGTGCCGCCATCGCCCATGTAGTGCTTGATGCTGGCGATAACGTTGGCCTCGTCCTTGAACGCACCCTGCAAGCCCTTCACGTAGACGCCCGCATACTCGCGCACGATGCGCGGATCTTCCGAAAAGCCTTCGTAGGTGCGCCCCCAGCGGTCGTCGCGCACCACGACGACGGTCGGGCCGAACACCCAGGCGATGCCGGTGGCGCGCACTGCCTTGCCAGTGGCGGCGCCGATCTCGCCTACCAGTTGTGGATCGCGGGCGGCGCCCAGGCCGATGTTGTGGGGGAAGATGGTGGCGCCGAAGACGTTGTTGTGACCGTGGACCGCGTCCGTACCCCAGATCACCGGCACCTTGACCGCCATGTCGGTCGCCATCGATGCGTCATAGAAGCTGTCGGCGAGCTTGACCCAGTCCGGCGCGGCCGCGTACTTGTCGTTGTTCGGCTTGCTGCCGCCGCCGTTCAGCACCGAGCCGAGGTAATACTGGCGCACCTCGTCAGGGGTGACGCTCTTGATCTCGGCCTGGGTCATCTGGCCGATCTTCTGGGCCAGGGTCATCTTGCCGAGGATCCCCGCGACGCGCGCCTCGATGGCGGGATCGCGCGCGATGGCGCTTTTCAGTTGCGGCCAGTCGGACAGCGGCTTCGCGGCGGCGGCATCGGCAGCAGCAGCGGCCGCAACAGCGGCGCCGCCGGGCAAGGCCAGTGCCACGGCCAATGCCAGTGGGCGCAGCGGGACCGCGCGGTGGAACGGATGGGTCATGCAGGGGTCTCCTATCGTCTCTGGAAACGTCGTTGGAAACGATTCCAATGTATGCCGAGATAGTGAGGGCATTCGCCCGCCCTGTCAACCTCCGTGCAAGAAAGCCTGGTACCAGCGCGCACTGTCCTTCAGCCGCCGCTCCTGGCTCGAATAATCGATGTGGACCAGGCCGAAACGGCGCAGGTAACCCTCGGCCCATTCGAAATTGTCGACCAGGCTCCAGGCGAAGTAGCCCTGCACCGGCGCCCCGTCCCGGATGGCATCGCGTAGCGAAGCCAGGTGGCGCATCAGGTAGCGCCGCCGCGCCGTGTCGTGGATGGCCCCGTCGTCCGCGACCACATCCTCGTAGCAGGCGCCATTCTCGGTGACGTACAGCGCGCCCGGCGCGTAGTCGCGATGCACGCGCAGCAGCAGCTCGGCCAGGCCGTGCGGCGCCACCGGCCAGCCCATGGCCGTGATCTCGTCGCGCTCACCGTCGGGTGCCAGCACGCGCGCGTCCAGCGGGCCGTGGCCGGGTGCGTCGGCCACCGTCTCCGGGAAGTAGTAGTTCACGCCGAGGAAATCGGTGGGCGCGGCGATCGCCTCCAGGTCGCCCGGCAGTACCGCCGGCGCGGCGTCGCCGATCTGCGCCAGGGTCGCCGCCGGATAGCCGCGGCCGTAGAGCGGATCGAGGAACCAGCGGTAGCGCAGGCCGTCATGGCGTTCCATCGCCGCGAGGTCACGCGCGCTCTCGCTGGCCGCGCGCAGCGGATGCAGGCTGAGGGCGATGCCGACGCGGGCGTCCGCCACGTTGGCGCGGATCACCGGCACCGCCTTGCCGTGCGAGAGCAGCACGTGGTGGGCCACCTGCAGCGCCGCCTTGAAGTCGGTCAGGCCGGGCGCGTGCAAGCCTTCGTGGTGGCCGATCATCGCCGTGCACCACGGTTCGTTGTGGGTGATCCAGTGCTCGACGCGGTCGCCCAGGCGCCGCGTCACCGCGTCAGCGAGTTCGACGAAGGCATCGACCGTGGCGCGCGACTGCCAGCCGCCGCGGTCTTGCAGCGCCTGCGGCAAGTCCCAGTGATAGAGCGTGGCCCAGGGCTGCAGCCCGCGCGCCAGCATGCCGTCCACCAGGCGCTCGTAGAAATCCAGCCCCTTCGGATTCGGCCCCGCCCCATCGGCGCCGAAGATGCGCGGCCAGGCGATCGAAAAGCGGTAAGCATTCAGCCCGAGGCCGCGGGCGATGTCCAGGTCTTCCGGCCAGCGGTGGTAATGGTCGCAGGCCACCGCGCCGCTCGATCCGTCGCGGATCTTGCCGGGGGTAGCCGCGAAGCGGTCCCAGATCGACTCGACCCGGCCGTCAATGTCGGCCGCGCCCTCGATCTGGTAGGACGAGGTGGCGCAGCCCCACAGGAAGTCGGCAGCGAAGTCGTTGCGCGCCGGCGCCGGCGGCTCGTCGAAGGTGGTCGTCGTCATCGTGTCTGGACTCTGTGGAAAGCTTTCCATGGCGGTGTCAAAAAAAAGCCCGTACGGGCTTGTGCGGGTGCATCGGGCTTCATGCGGCTTTGCGGCGCGCGCTCGCCTTGGCCAACGATGCACGCAGGGTCACGCCGACCGGGAAGTCGCGCGCCACCGGCCGCTTCATGTCGTAGCACAGGTTGAGCAAGGCGTTGACGCCGTTCAGCGTCATCTCGCGCCAGGGCATGTGCACGGAACTCAGGCGCGGCGCCGAGAACGCGGCGCTGGGCGTGTCGTCATAGCCGAGCACTGACAGATCGTGCGGCACGCGGATGCCGGCTTCCTGGAAATAGGACAGCGCGCCGACCGCCATCTCGTCGTTGGCGCAAAACAGCGCCGTGCACGGCGTGCCGGATCCGATCAATGCCTTGGCGGCATCGAAGCCGCCCGCAGGCGAGAAATCGCTCTCCACGCGCCACACCCTGGACGGATCGATGCCGCTGTCGGCCAGCTCGGCCAGGAAACCGGCGATGCGCTCGTTGTTGTCGGCCAGGCTGCGCGGCCCTTCGACCACGGCGATCTTGCGGTGCTTGTGTTCGAGCAGGGTGCGCGCCGCCAGGCGGCCGCCCAGCGCGTGGTCGACCGTGAAGCACTGCTCAGGCATGGCCTCGAACCCGTGGTTCAGCGCCACCAGCTGGCCCGCCTTGGCGCCCAGCGCCGCCACGTCGCCCGCGAGCAGCGCGCTGGTCATCACGATCAGGCCGTCGCAGCCGCGTTCGATCAGGAAGTCGATGCCCTCGATCGCCTGGCGCCGCGCATCGCCCAGGCCGGCCCCGAAGGCGAGCACCATGTGCAGGCCGGCGGCGCGCAACTCGGTGTCGATGATCTGCAGGATAGGGGTATAGAAGGTCCCGCTCAGCACCGGGATGTAGACCCCGACCATGCGGCTGGACCCGGACAGCAGCGCGCGCGCGGCGTGCGAGGGCCGGAAGCCCAGCTCGTCGATCGCCTTTTTCACGCGTTCCAGGGTGGCGGGCGATACCGAGCCGCGCCCGCTGACCACACGGGAAGCCGTCCCCAGGCCGACGCCGGCCAGCTTCGCTACGTCCTTGATCGTCGCCACCGCCGCTTACCTCACCCTGACTTGACTGAACAAATGAATACCAAACACCGAAGGATACTGCATCCGGCGCGTTTTTTGTGACCGATCGGCCGGCACGCGACTACAAACGGCGGCCATGCTGCGGATCGAACAGCGACACGCGCGCCGCATCGATCGCGAACGCAACCCGCTCGCCCGGCGCATGGACGCTGCCATCGTGCACCAAGGCGCTCAGGGTACAGCCGCTGCAGCGCAGCCACACCACCTGGTGATTGCCCATGGGTTCCACCAGCGTCACCTCGCCTGCCAGCGCGCCGCCGCCACCGATGTGCACGTGCTCGGGCCGGACGCCCAGCACCACCGGGCCTTGCATCGCCCCCTCCCCCAATGCCAGCTCGATGCCACCGCCGCTGAAGCGCCCCGCCCCGTCCAGCGAGCCGTCGATGAAGGTCATGGCCGGCGCCCCGAGGAAGCCGGCGACGAAACGGTTGGCCGGCCGCTGGTACACCTCGGCCGGGGTGCCGATCTGCTGGATGCTGCCCTTTTCCATCACGACGATGCGGCTGGCCAGGGTCATGGCTTCCACCTGGTCGTGGGTCACGTAGATCATGGTCGAGCCCAGCGCCTGGTGCAGCAGCTTCAGTTCACGGCGCAGTTCGGCGCGCAGCTTGGCGTCCAGGTTCGACAGCGGCTCGTCGAACAGGAACACGCCGGCTTCGCGCACCAGGGCCCGCCCGATGGCGACGCGCTGGCGCTGGCCGCCCGAGAGCTGCGCCGGTTTGCGCTCGAGCAGCGCATCCAGCTGCAGCATTTCCGCCGCGCGCGCCACCCGGCGCCGGATTTCCGCCTTCGGCGTGCCGGCGATGCGCAGGCCGAAGGACATGTTGGCCTCCACCGTCATGGTCGGATACAGCGCATACGACTGGAACACCATGCCGATGCCGCGCGCGCTCGGGTCGGCGTCGGTCATGTCTTCGCCGCCAATCTCGATGCTGCCCGACGTTGGCTCGATCAGGCCGGCGATGCTGTGCAGCAGGGTCGACTTGCCGCAGCCCGAGGGCCCGAGCAGCACCAGGAATTCGCCAGGCGCCACCTGCAGGTCGAGGTCGCGGATGATTTCCTTGCCGCCGAGGCGGATGTTCAGCTGCTGCAGTCGGACATTCGCCATGGGGGTGTTCAGCCTTTCACCGCGCCGGCGGCGATGCCGCGCACGAACCAGCGTCCGGAAAAGAAATACAGGGCCAGCGGCAGCAGCGCCGTCAGGATGGTGGCCGCCATGTTGACGTTGTACTGGCGGGTGCCGGTGGTGGTATTGATCACGTTGTTCAGCTCCACCGTCATCGGCAGGTTGTCGCGGCCGGCAAACACCATGCCGAGGATGTAGTCGTTCCAGACGCCGGTCACCTGCATGATGGCCGCCACCACGATGACCGGCAGCGACATCGGCAGCATCACCTGCAGGAAGATGCGCCAGAAACCGCCGCCGTCGATGCGCGCCGCCTGGAACAGCTCCTGCGGGACGCTCGCGTAATAATTCCGGAACAGCAGGGTCATGACCGGCATCCCGAACACCAGGTGGACCAGCACGATGGCGGGCAGCGAGCCATATACGCCGGCCAGCGCCATCATCCGCACCAGCGGGTAAATCATCACCTGCACCGGCACGAAGGCGCCCGCTAATAAAATACCGAACAGCATGTTGGCACCGCGCGGGCGCCAGAAGGACAAGGCATAGCCGTTGACGGCGCCGATCATGATGGTCAACAGGGTGCTGGGCACCGCGATCCAGACCGAATTCCAGAAGCCGCCGCGGATGCCCTCGCAGGCGGCGCCGGTGCAGACCCCGCTCCAGGCCTGGCGCCAGGGCGCCAGCGTAAAGGCCTGCGGCAGCGCCAGGATACCGCCCTGGCGGATCTCTTCCATCGGCTTGAACGAGGTGACGATCATCACGTACAAGGGCAGCAGGAAAAAGGCGGCCGCCGTCAACAGGAAGGCGTAGATACCGATTCGCGCCGGGGTCAGGCGGCGGCGCCGCGCAGGCACCCGCGTGCGCGCCGGCAGCGGTGCCGGGATCAGCTTGGGAACCTCCAGCGTGGCTTGCTGGACGACAGGCGGCGTCATGCGGCCTCCTTGCGGCTTCTTGCATAGGCATAGGGCGCGAGCAGCGCCAGAACCGGCACCAGCAGCACGACCGCGGCGGCCGAGGCCAGGCCGACGTTCGAGCGCAGGAACAGGTGGTCCATGATGAACTTGGTCGGCACTTCGCTGGCGGTGCCGGGTCCGCCCTGGGTCATCGCGACCACGGCATCGTACAGCTTCACCACGGCGGTGGACAGCAGCAGCAGCACGGTGGCGACCGTCGGCCACAGCATCGGCAGCACGATGCGGGTGTAGACGCGCCAGGCCGGGATGCCGTCCAGGCGCGCCGCCTTCCAGATGTCGGGGTCGATGCCGCGCAGGCCGGCGAGCATCAGCGCCATCACCAGGCCCGAGGCTTGCCACACGGTGGCGATGACGACGGTGTAGATGGCGAGATCCTGGCGCACGATCCAGTCGAAGCTGAAGCCGCTGAGGCCACCGAGGCCGAGCGCGCGCACGGCGCCGTCGATGCCATCGCCGGGCGTCAGCAGCCACTGCCACACCAGGCCGGTGGCGACGAAGGACATCGCGTACGGGTACAGGAAGATGGTGCGCAGCAGGCCCTCGCCGCGCACGCGCTGGTCGATGAACACGGCCAGCAGGAAGCCGATCGTCACGCAGGCGATGATGAACAGCAGCCCGTAGACGGCCAGATTGTGAAGCGACAGCATCCAGCGCTCGTTGTCGAACAGGCGCTGGTATTGCGCCAGGCCGATGTAGGACCCGGACGGGAAGGTGCGCGAGCCGGTCAGCGAAATGCGCAGGGTCCACAGCGCGGCGCCGAAGTAGGCAACGATGGCGGTGACGGCCATCGGCAGCAAGGCGGCATGCGGCGCGAGTGTCGACAGCTTGAGGGAGGGACGCTTCATGTCAGTAGCGCAAGGCCGAGGCAATGCTGGCCTGGGCCCGCTCCACCGGCATGTCGGTGTTCCAGTAGGAGGTCAGCACGTCTTGCAGGGCGCCGTTCTGGTCCGGGGTCAGGTAGATTTCCATCACGCCGAGTGGACGGGCGCGGTCCTGGACGATGGCCATGCCCTTGCGCGCGCAGGCATCCAGCCGCTTGAGGTCGACGTCGGGACGCACCGGAATCGAGCCCTTGAGACGATTGAAGGCGAGCTGCACCGCCGGGTCGGCCACCACGCGCGCCATCATCCGCTGCGCGTGGCGCACCGCCGGGTCGGCAGTCCTCGGGAAGACGAAGACGTCGCCCTGCACCAGGTAGGGGCTGGCCGGGCTCAGTCCCGGCACGCAGCCGTAGTCGCGCTCCGGCAGCTGGCCGGCGGCGGTGAACTCGCCCTTGGCCCAATCGCCCATCACCTGCATGCCGGCGCGGCCCTGGATCACCATCGCGGTGGCGTCGTTCCAGTTGCGCCCGGGTGCAGCCGGATCGACATAGCGATGCAGGCGCTTGTAGGCGAGGAGGACGCGGCGCAGGGCCGGCGAGCGGATCGCGGCCGGGTCGCGGTCGCGCACCACGCGCAGGTACAAATCGCGCCCGCCCAGGTTGGACAGCATCAGCGTGAACAGGATGCTCTCCTGCCAGGCCTGGCCGCCGTGGGCGAGCGGCACCAGGCCGGCTGCCTTGAGCTTGTCCAGCGCTGCGAACAATTCGTCCACGCTGCGCGGCTCGTGCGCGATCCCGGCCTTCGCAAAGGCCGGCTTCGAATACCACAGCCAGGTCTGCATGTGGATGTTCATCGGCGCCGCGTACCAGTGGCCGCGGACCTTGATGACGTCGATGATCGGTTGCGGCAGCGTGCGGTCCCAGCCATCGCGGCGGGCGATGTCGTCGACGTCCTCGAGCATGTCTTCGTCGATGATGTCGAGGAACTGCTTGGAGGTGTTGAACTGGGCCGCGGTGGGGGGCTTGCCGCCGATGATGCGGTTGAGGGTGACGGCGCGCGACTGGTCGCCGCCGGCGATGGCGGTGTCGACCCAGGCGCCGCCCAGGCTGCGGTAGGCGAGCGCCACCTGCTTGACGGCGGCCGATTCGCCGCCCGAGGTCCACCAGTGGATCACTTCCGCGCGCGGCGCGGCTTGCGCCGCCGGTGCGAACGCCAATGCGGCGGCGAGCAGCGCGGCTGCGCGGCCTACCGTAGCAGCACCAATGGCAGCGGCGCCCGGGTCTCTCCTGACTCCACCAAGCATGTCGTCTCCCTCTCGGCTGTCATTTTGTGGACGCCTGAACAGCGTTCCATGACTTGTCGCCGGCGCGGGCGCCGGGCCGAATAGTGTGTCTATCTGGAATTTATGAAGCGATTTTCCTATAAAAACCCCTGCCAATGTTGGGAAATTTCATCTTCCAGCCGCTGGCGGCGGCTTTCGTACGTAATAAAACGACACAACTAAGGTTGCAAGCGGTAGCCGACCGCCGTCTCGGTCAGCAGGTGGCGCGGCTGGGCCGGGTCGGCTTCCAGTTTGTGGCGCAGATGGCCCATGTAGATGCGCAGGTAGTGGCCGTTGTCGGCGTTCGACGGTCCCCACACCTCGCGCAGCAGCTGGGGGGCGGTGACCACGCGGCCCAGGTTCGCCAGCAGCACCGTCAGCAGCTTGTATTCGGTCGGGGTCAGGTGCACCGGCTGGCTGCCGCGCCGCACCTGGCGCTTGTGCAAATCGACCTCGACCTCGCCGAAGTGCACGCCAGAGGCGGCTTCGGCGATGCCCTTGTGCTGGCGCCGCAGCGCCGCCCGTACCCGCGCCAGCAGTTCGCCGATGCCGAAGGGCTTGGTGAGATAGTCGTCGGCGCCGGCATCGAGCGCCATGATCTTGTCGCCTTCGTCGATGCGCGCCGACAGCACGATGATCGGCACCGGGCTCCAGACCCGCACCTCGCGGATCAGGTCCAGCCCGTCGCCGTCGGGCAGGCCGAGGTCGAGGACGATCAGGTCAGGGCTGCGCGTGCCGGCGTCGATCAGGCCGCGCTTCAGGTTCTCGGACAAATGGACTTGCCAGCCTTCGCCCTCGAGCGCCATGCGTACGAAGCGGCGGATCTGGGGTTCGTCTTCGACGATCAGGGCGACCGGGTTGCTGGTTTCCTTGTTCATCAGGTGGATCCATGGACGTCGCAGGCGTGGCGCGGCGCTGGTTGGCGGTCGGTGGTCATGGGCGCAGGGAAGTCTTGCATGCGAGCATGGTAAGGCATCGCCCGTAAACGCGGCATAAAAATCCGTGGCGTTTACACGGGGCAGTCCACCCTTTACGGCAATTTTCGCCGGACCGCCCTATCGTGGCTGCCTGTTCCACCACACCGCATCCTCATGCATTCCAGACTGCGCACCGTCCTCCTCGGCCGCCCGCTCGATCCGCTCGCCGCCGGCACAAGGCACTCCCTCACCCTGGCCGCCTTTCTCGCCTGGGTGGGCTTCGGTGCGGATGGCCTTTCGTCCTCGGCCTACGGGCCGGAAGAAGCCTTCAAGGCGCTCGGCGCCCATCCCCACCTCGGGCTGTACCTTGCACTGGCCACGGCCGTCACCGTCTTCGTGATCGCCTTTGCTTACAACCAGGTGATCGAGCTGTTCCCGACCGGCGGCGGTGGCTACCGCATCGCTTCCGTGCTGCTCGGATGTCACGCCGGCCTGGTTTCGGGGGCCGCGCTGACGGTCGACTACGTGCTGACCATCGCCATCTCCGTGGCCGGCGGCGTCGACGCGCTGTTTTCGCTGCTGCCGCTGGCCTTCCAGCCCTGGAAGCTGGGCAGCTCGCTGGCGCTGGTTCTGGTACTGCTGTGGATGAACCTGCGCGGCGCCAAGGAATCGATCCGCATCCTGCTGCCGGTCTTCCTCGGCTTCGTTGCCACGCACGCGCTGCTGATCGCCTATGGCATCGGCGTGCGCGCCGCACCTGGGCACGCTGCTGGCCGACACCGTGCGCGAAACCACGGCCCTGGCCCACGACACGTCCTGGCTGTTCACGCTGGCCTTGCTCCTGAAAGCGTATTCGATGGGCGGCGGCACCTACACCGGCATCGAAGCCGCGGCTGGCCAGCGGCGGGCGCGTCGATCTGCTGGTGGTTCTATATAGTATCAACGTGTTCCTCACCTTCAGCCTGTCGCTGCTCGGGCTGTGCCGCTACTGGATCGCGCACCGCGAGCAGGCCGGCTGGCTGCGGCGCCTGGCACTGTCCGGCAGCGGGCTGGCCGTCACCGCCAGCATCCTGGCGGTGACCGTGATCGAGAAGTTCGGCGCAGCCGGCTGGGTCACGCTGCTGCTGACCGGGATGGTCGTGGCACTGTGCCTGGCCGTGCGCCGCCATTACGAGAGCACGCGTGCCCGCATCCGCGCGATCGACCGCGTGTTCGAAGCCCAGCCGCCCGGCACCGAAACCGATTGCCCTGCACCCGATCCGCTGGCACCAACCGCCGTCTTCATCGTCGGCGGCTCGCGTGGCGGCGGCCTGCATGCCCTGTTGTGGGTATGGCGCATGTTCCCAGGCCATTTTAAAAACGTGGTGTTCGTCAGCGCCCGCACCGTCGATGCGCAGGCCTATGGCGGCGAAGGAGAACTCGAGCGCTTGCGCACGGCGGCGGATGCGACGCTGGCGTATTTCGCGGGATTCTGCCGCAGTCACGGCGTGCCCGCGAGTTCGCGCCTGGGCTTCGGGACGGATGCCGTGGACACGCTGACCGGCATGTGCCGCGAACTCAGCATCGATTATCCGAACGCCGTGTTCTTTACCAGCCGCCTGGTCTTCAAGCGCGACAATCTGCTGGTACGCCTGCTGCACAACCAGGCGGCGCTGGCCATCCAGCGCAGGCTGCACTTCGATGGATTGCAGATGGTGATTCTGCCGATGAAAGTGTAGGGCGGGCGCGGCCGGCGCAGCCACCCCGTGCCCACCCTAGGTACTCTCCCTCGTCCTGAGCGTAAACCCGAGATCGATGCGCCGCTGTGCCGGCGTCCGCCCGCCGATCACCTCCATCAGCAGCGAAGCCGCCTCGTAGCCGATGCGATAGCGGGGGGTGTCGACGGTGGTCAGCGAGGGCATCATCCAGGCCGATGCCGGCAGATCGTTGAAGCCGGCAATGGCCACGTCGGCCGGCACGCGGATGCCCTGGCGCTGGCAGTGGTAGATGGCGCCGTGGGCCAGGTCGTCGTTGCAGCAAAAGACGGCATCGACGCGCTTGGCCAGCGTTTGCCGCATCAGTTCCGCGCCGAGTGCGATGGTCGACGGTTCCGCCACCATGGTTTCCAGCGACGAATCGGCCAGGCCGGCGGCCTGCATGGCCTGGCGGTAGCCGTCGGCGCGGCGCAGGGTACGCTCGTCGAGCTGGGCGCCGATGAAGGCGATGCGGCGGTAGCCCTTGTCGAGCAGGTGACGGGTCATGCTGCGGCCGGCGTCGAGCTGGGAAAAGCCGACCGACAAATCCTGCTCGCCCTCGGCCAGGTCCATCATCGACACGATCGGGATGCGCGAACTGCCCAGCACGCGCTGCACGTGGGGGCTATGCGACACGCCGGACAGGAGCACCCCGTCCGGATTCGACTGCAGGTAGATGTTCAGCAGCTTCTCTTCTTCGGCGTCCGAGTAGTGCGTGTTGCCGATCAGAAGCTGGTACTGGCTGGCGCCGACCGCGTCGTGGATTCCGTCCAGCACCGCGGTGAAGACCGCGTTCGCCAGCGAGGGCACCAGCACCACTATCACGCGCGAATGGCTGGAAGCCAGCGCCCGTGCCGCGCGGTTCGGCACGTAGCCGAGTTCCGCCACGGCCTGCTCGACCTTGGCGCGCGTGGTTTCCGATACCAGCCGCGGCTGGCTCAGGGCACGCGACGCCGTCATGGTCGACACCCCCGCCAGAAGCGCCACTTCCTCGAGCGTGGCGCGCCCGGTGCCCCTTACCTTCCCTGCTCCGCTTCTCGTCATTGTTCTTGTCGTTTTCAATCCTGGCGGCACGTGCCGCCGACGCCAGATTGCGCCATGGATTGAATAATTTGTCAACTTAGTTGGCAACTTCTGTCCGAACTATCCTACGCGCACACCCACTACATTCCGATTGTCCAGGCTCGCAACGGGACTAGTATGAAGCTTGTCCGATATGCATAAGGAGATAGGTATGCCAAGCAACCAGGAATACAAGGGCAAGGGCATCAAAGGGCGTAATTATGACGAACTCAGCGGCGTAGGCACCAGCAGCGCCGGCATCACCGGTACCACAGGCAATCTGAACGACGGTGGCCGCGACGGCGGGGTAGGCTCTCCCGACCTGGCCGATTCCGGCAATTTGCAGCAAGCCAAGGGACAACCCGGGGGTACCCCGGCCCTGGGCGATTCGGAACGCAGCCAGGGCAATCGCCAGGGCGCGCAAGGTGGTCCGGACGACAAGGCTTGAACTACCGTCATCCGGACGCCGCAAGCATCACCTCCGGCGCCGAGTCCTCCACGGCGCCATCCGCCGCCGGGCATCCTCGCCCGTCGGCGGCCTCATCCCTTTATCCGTGCCGGACGAAGCCCGCACCGTCGTCACACCTTGTGGCAAATTTGCCGCACCCTCATAAAGTTACCCAGCGGAATGATAAAATCCAGGGCGGGCAGACCGCCCCCTACTGGAATCCCATGAGCAAACAAGCGGCCGCGTCTTTCGATGGCCATGATCCGCATCTCGACAATCCCTTCGACCTGATCGCCGCCCTCGATGGCGAAGGCCGGGTGCTGAGCGCGCGCATGGACGCCATGCTCGAGAACATCGGCGACGCCTTTTTCGCGGTCGACCGCGACTGGCGCATCATCTACGCCAACCGCAAGGCGGCCGGCTTCGCCGGCGTCGAGGTGGGCGCCAGCATCGGCCACAGCTTGCTCGAGGTCTGCCCCGAGCTGGAAGGCACCGACCTGCTCGAGCACTACCGGCGCGCCATGGACGGCCAGGCCGGCGTACTGGAAACGCGCTGGGCGCCCACCGGTGCCTGGCTCGAAGCGCGCGCCTATCCCACCGCCGACGGGCTGTCGGTCTACTTCCACGACATCACCGACAAGCGCAGCGCCGCCGAGGCCTTGCGCAAGAGCGAGCAGCGCTTCCGCAACCTGTTCCACCAGGCCGGCGACAGCATCCTGATCACCGACCGCGCGCTGCGGGTGGTGGCGGCCAACGCCAGTGCCAGCGCCGTGTTCGGCTACAGCGAGGACGAATTCATCGGCCTCGACGTGCGCGTCATCGACAGCGGCTTTCCCTATGACCTGGCAATGCTGGACAGCCTGCGCGCCGGGCAGAGCCACCTGCTGCGCATCACCAAGCGGCGGCGCGACGGCACGACTTTCCCGGCCGAGGTGCGGGTGTCGCGCTTCGAGGATGGCGGCCAGGAATTCTTCCAGGCCATCATCCGCGACCTCAGCGAACGCGAAGAGATCGAACGCCGCATGCGCCAGCTGGCCACCCACGACACCCTCACCGGACTGCCCAACCGCGCGCTGCTGCACGAACGCCTGCAGGCGACCATCGATGCCTGCGCGCCCGGGGCCTCGGTCGCGGTGCTTTTCCTCGACCTCGACCGCTTCAAGGTCGTCAACGATTCCTTCGGCCACGAGCTGGGCGACGAGCTGCTGTGCGAAGTGGCGGCGCGCCTGCGCCGCGTGCTGCGGCCCGGCGATACCATCGCGCGCCTGGGCGGCGACGAATTCGTGGTGGTGGCGCCCTGCGGCCGTGGCGCCGACGACGCCGCCCACATCGGCAACCGCCTGCTGGAAGTGCTGACGGCACCGGTGCGGGTCGGGGCCCAGGACGTCACCGTCGGCGCCTCGATCGGCATCAGCCTGTTCCCCCAGGATGCCGCCACCCGCGACCTGCTGTTCCAGACCGCCGACACCGCGATGTACAGCGCCAAGTCGGCCGGACGCAACCGCTACCGCTTCTTCGAGCCCGGCATGACGGCCCAGGCGCAGGCACGCATGGCGCTCGAGATGGCGCTGCGGCCGGCGCTGGCGCGCGGCGAGTTCGAACTGGCCTTCCAGCCGCGCATCGATTTACGCAGCATGGCCGTCGTCGGGCTGGAAGCGCTGATCCGCTGGAACCATCCGCTGCTGGGGCGCGTCGCCCCCGGCGACTTCATCGGCATCGCCGAGGAAACCGGCTTGATCGACGCGATCGGCCGCTGGGTGCTGCACGAAGCCTGCCGCGCCACCCAGGGCCTGATCGCCCGCTTCGGCAAGCCGGTGCGGGTGTCGGTGAATGTCTCGGCGCGCCAGCTGGCCCAGGCCGGCTTCGTCGGCGAAGTCCGCGCCGCGCTGGAGGCGACCGGGCTGGCACCCAGCCACCTGGAGCTGGAGCTGACCGAAAGCGCCCTGATCGAAGACATGGAACGCACCGCCGCCATGCTGGGCGAGCTGCAGGCGCTGGGGGTGAAGATCGCGGTCGACGACTTCGGCACCGGCTATTCCGGCCTGGCCTACCTGCGCCGCTTCCCGATCGACGTGCTCAAGCTGGACCGCTCGTTCGTCCTGCAGGACGACGGCCGCATCAGCGCCTTCGACTTCGTCAAGGCCTTTGTCGACATGGCACACGCGCTGCGCATGTCGGTGGTGGCGGAAGGCGTGGAGACCGCCGAGGTGCTGGACTTCCTGCGCGCGGCCGATTGCGACGAGGCCCAGGGTTATCTTCTGGCGCGCCCGATGCCGATCGAAGACGTCGGTGCATTGCTACAGGCAGCACCGGAGGCCAGCGCCGCCTGAGCGCTCAGGCGGCCGCCGGCGAGCGCCCTTCCTCCAGCCCGGCGGCGGCTGGGCCACCGCCTGCCCCCGCCGGCACCAGCAAATGCAACTGGTCGTCGAGTACCCGGAAACGCAGCGGCAGCGCCATCTTGCATACTTCGCCGTCGGTCGCGACCTTCAGCCGGCGCCGGCCCGAGAGCAGCGGCGCCCGCACCGTCATGCTGCGAAAGGCAAAGGCGTCGACGTCCTCGGCTTCGCCCAGGCGCCCCATGGCCCCGCGCAGCAGCAGCCCCAGCATGCGCAGCTTGCCGACGGCACGCGGCGCGATCGCGGCCAGCCGGCCTTCGCCGAGCGCGTGTTCCAGCGGCGGCATGCCGACCTGTTCCATCTGCAGGCGGTTGTTACCCACGAAAAGCGTCGGCGTGCGCAGGCGCCGCGTACCGTCGTCCAGCTCGAGCAGGATGCGCAGGTTGCGGTGCCGCCCGAGCGCCGTCTTGAGGGCCGACAGCAGCGCCACCACGCGCGAGCGCCCGTATTGCTGCTTGTCGTGCTCGCGCTCTTCCAGCAGCTTGGGGTAGAGGCCGACGCTGGCGTTGACCAGGAAGATGCGCTCGTTGACCATGCCGATCTGCACCGCCCGCATGCGCGCGCCCAGCAGCGCATGCACGGCTTCTGCCAGGTCTTCGGGGATGCGGTGGGTGCGGCCGAAGTAATTGAAGGTCCCCTGGGGCAGCACGCCGAAGGGGCAACTGGCGCGCACCGCCTCGTGCGCCACGGTGTTCAGGGTGCCATCGCCGCCGGCCGCCACCAGGATACCGCCCTCCTCGCGGGCGCGCTGCGCCATGCGGCGGGCGGCCTCGCCCAGGTCGGACGCGTCATGCACCACTTCGAGGTGGCAGCGCCGGCCGGCACCCTCCAGCACGTCGCGAATGGTTGCGCAGCGCACGTCCGTTTCGGTGCGCCCGGAGCCGGCATTGAGCACCACCAGAAAAGGCGCATCCGGGCGCGGTTCGGGGATCGACATGCTGGGCGGTTCTCCATGTAGGGGTTCGGTTGGCGCCAGCTTAACAGTGTTTACAAGGCGTGCCGATACGCTTGCCGTTTAGCACTTTTCTGTTATCAGGGAAACATGCACGCGTGTCGCACATTTTCCGACGCGCCAAGCGTCACGACAAGGTTATACTCGCCACCGTAATCATTACATATTCATGACATTTATCGGGGCCGGGACCGCGCAAGCGCGTTGAGCGGCTGCCCACGGCGCTTGCGTCGCCACCCCAAGTCACAGGCATCACAATGAGAATCAGCAAGGAAAAGGCGGCCGAGAACCGGGCGTCATTGATCAGGGCTGCCAGCAAGCTTTTCCGCGAGCGTGGCATCGATGGCGTCGGCGTCGCCGAAATCAGCAAGGAAGCCGGCCTCACCCACGGCGCCCTGTACGCCCATTTCAAATCGAAGGAAGAACTGGCGCTCGAAGCGCTGGCCTACGGCCTGGAGCAGACCAGCGCCCGTATCTACGCGTCCACGGTCGGCGGCATGCCCGACCTCGGCGCCTACCTCGACGATTACCTCTCGCTCGAGGCGCGCGACCATTACGGCAGCCGCTGCCCGATATCGGCATCGGCCAGCGAGATCGGCCGCCAGGACAAGGCCATCAGCGCGCGTTTCGCCGAAGGTTATATGGTGATGGTGCGCGCCTTCGAGCGCCAGGTCGCCGCCAACCAGCCCGGCAGCGATGCGCTGGCGCGCGGCATGGTGGCGGTGTCGGCGCTGATCGGCACCATGGCCGTGGCACGCGGCACCGCCAAGGGCAATCCGGCGCTGTCGGAACAGCTGCTGAAGGCCACGCGCGCACTGGTCGACGAGATGATGCTGGCAGTGCCGGCCAGGGCCGAAGGCGAAGCCTCCGAACAAGCCTGAAACCGGCAGTTACGGTGGACGGCGCAGCCGTCCACCGGAGCACCTCTTTGCCCTTATTTGGTGACCGCGATTTCCGTGCGGTGGCCACCCTTGAAGGTGTACAGCGTGATGGCGCCGTCGCGGATGTCGCCGTGCGCATCGAAGGCGATGTTGCCGGTCACGCCCTTGTACTGGGTCTTGGCCAGCACCGGCAGGTATTTGGCCGGGCTCGAGGAGCCGGCCTTGTCCATCGCCGCTGCCAGCAGCAGGGTCGCATCGTAGGAATACGGCGCGATGATCTGCACGTCGATGCCATAGCGCTTGCGGTAATCGGCGCGGAACTTCTCCATGCCCGGCTTGCCCGCCGCTTCCACGCCGCCGGCTTCGGCGCACACCACCTGGCCGTCGGCCATGGTGCCGCCCGACAGCTTGTGCATCTCGTCCGAGCAAATCCCGTCGCCGCCCATCATGCGCGCGTTCAGGCCCAGCTGCTTCATCTGGCGCAGCATCGGGCCGGCCACCGCATTCATCCCGCCGAAGAATACCAGGTCGGGATTGCCGGCGCGGATCCTGGTCAGGATCGCCGAGAAATCGGTCGCATTGTCGCGCGTGAATTCGGTGGCCACCACGTTCACGCCCTGCTGGCGCAGGCCCTTGGCGAATTCGGTCGCCAGGCCCTGGCCATATGCGGTGCGGTCGTCGATCACGGCGACGCGCTTGGCGCCCATGGTCCTGGCGGCATAGCGGCCCAGCACGCGGCCGAGCTGGACATCGTTGGCGACCACACGGAAGGCGGTGTTGAAGCCTTGCTGCGTGTATTTCGGCGAGGTCGTCGAACCCGAGATCTGCGGAATGCCGGCATCGTAATAGATCTTCGAGGCCGGGATCGTGGTGCCCGAGGTCTCGTGGCCGATCACGGCGTTCACTTTGGCGTCGGCCAGCTTTTGCGCCGCCGCGGTCGCCTGCTTCGGATCGCCGCCGTCGTCTTCGCCGACCAATACCCATTTGACCTTCTTCCCGCCAACCGTCGCGCCGCGCGCGTTCAGGGCTTCGATCGCCATGCGCACGCCGTTCTCGCTGTCCTTGCCGAAGTGCGCCACCGGGCCGGTCATGGCGGCCACGTGGCCGATCTTGACGGTTTCCTGGGCCGTTGCGAACCCTGCGGCAGACAGCGCCGCCATCAACAAGACCTGCTTCTTCATTCCATCCTCATCTAATTAAGTGATTCTTTATACCAAAGCGATAGGGTACCGTGGATGGCTGTAACTAACAAGTATTCCGGGGCAACAGCCGGTTTCAGGCACAATGCAGGTTTTCCCCGCTTTTCCTGCCGATGCCGTCCGACCACCCGCCGTCCACCCTTTCGTCCTCACTTCCGCCGCTGCCCCAGCTGAATGCCATGACGCTGGCGCGCGCCCTGTTCCGCCGCCGCCGCCGCACCTCCGGCGCCCGCACGCCGCGCAGCGCGTTCGTGCTGGAAGCCATCGACCCGGCCTGGCTGCGCCGCTACCGCCAGGCACTGGGCTTCCGCGACCAGGGCGTACCCCTTACCTTTTATTACCTGCTGGCCCAGCGCGCCCAGGTCGCCACCATGCTCGACCCGGGCTTCCCCTTCCGCCTGGCCGGCATCGTGCACGCCGAAAACGCGCTGCGCCTGAACGCCACGCCCGACCCGGCCCGGCCGCTGGTGCTGAGCACCACGGTCTCGATCGCGCCGCCGAGCGAACGCGGCGCCGTATACGCGACCCTGGAGACAGTTGGCGAGCAGGACGGCCAACAGGTGCTGACCTGCCGCAGCACCTACCTGGTGGTGCGCGGCCAGCGCGATGCCGCCGCCCAGGGCCACGGACGGCCCCAGCCGCGCGAAACGGCGCTCCCCTTGCTGGCCGGCTGGCGCCTCGCCTCGGGCAGCGGACGCGCCTATGCCCGCGTCTCCGGCGACTGGAATCCGATCCACCTGTGGTCCTGGTCGGCTCACCTGATGGGTATGCGGCGGCCAATCATCCACGGCATGCACACGCTGGCACGCGCCTGCGCCGAACTGGAAGACGCCAGCGGCCGCCCCGTCATCGCACTCGAGGCGCGCTTCAAGGCGCCGGCCACGCTCGGCAGCGAGCTGGCCCTGGGGGCCGACCTGGACAGCGGTGCCTTCGCCGTGCGCTGCGGCGAGCGGACGGTGGCCGAAGGGCGGTTCGACCTGGGCGTTTGACGCAGGTCAATCGAAGCGACAGTCATATTTGTCATGCTGATCACATCGAAACCGCCGGGCCTGTGCCATGGACCAGCCTGCCAGCAATCCGCTTTACCGCCGCATCCTGCTGCCCACCGACGGCAGCGAGGCATCGCAACGCGCGATCCTCGCCGGCGTCGGTTTCGCGCGCGAGCTGGGCGCGGACGTGGTCGGGCTCACCGCCACGCCGGCCTTCCGCGTGCTGAGCGCCGATCCCGGGATGATCGAAGACACGGCCGACGGCTATGCCGAAGCAAGCCGCGAGCGCGGCGAGCGCCTGCTCGATGCCGTCGAGCGCGCGGCCGCCGAGGCCGGAGTACCCTGCCGGCTTGAGCAGGCCGTGTCCGACGAGCCCTGGCAAGCCATCATCGACACCGCGCACCGGTTCGGCTGCGACCTGATCGTCATGGCCTCGCACGGACGACGCGGCCTCGGCGGCCTGCTGCCCGGCAGCGAAACCCAGAAAGTGCTGGTGCACAGCGCCATTCCGGTGCTGGTCCACCGCTGAGGAGACGCCATGGCAAACCCGGCCAACACCCAGCTCTACAAACGCATCCTCGTGCCCACCGACGGCTCGGACGTGTCGGCAGCCGCCGAGCATGCCGCGGTCGAATTCGCACGCGCCCACGGCAGCGAAATCGTGGCGCTGTCGGTGGCCCAGACCTATCCCACCTACGCCGCGGCCGAAGCTTCGATGGCGGTCGATCCGGCCCTGGACACCGAAGGCTTGCGCGCCTGGGCCGAGCGCAACGTGCGACGCGTCAGCGCGGCGGCGGCCGGCGCCGGCGTGGCCTGCACGCCGCTCACCGTGTTTTCGCATTCCGCCAGCGATGCCATCCTGGATAGCGCGCGCGACCACGGCTGCGACCTGATCTTCATGGGCTCGCACGGACGGCGCGGCCTGTCGCGCCTGCTGGCCGGCAGCGAGACGCAGAAAGTGCTGGCGGGGGCCGAGGTGCCGGTGATGGTGCTGCGGCCCAAGCTCAAGTCGAGCTGAACACCGCAGCGGGCCCATCATGTACGGCCGCATCCTTGTTCCCACCGACGGTACCGAGCGCTCGACCGGCGCGCTCGAGACTGCCCTGCAGCTCGCCGCGCTGAGTGGCGGCGTGGTAATCGGCGTCCACGCCAGTCCGCCGCCCTATGTGATGGCACCCGAGCTCGGCCTGGCCGCGCCCATCCACGACGCCTGGCGCCGCGAGCGCGAACAGCTGGGCCAGGATGCGGTCGCCTACATCCGGCGCCGCGCGGGCGAGGCCTGCGTCCGCTGCGAAACCCTGCTGGTGACCGGCATGCCGCCCTACGACGCCATCATCAGCAGTGCGCGAGAACAGCTGTGCGACCTGATCGTGATGGCGTCGCGCGGCCGCGGCGGCCTGGCCGGGCGCCTGATCGGCAGCGAAACCTGGAAGGTGCTCAGCCACAGTGCGATTCCGGTGCTGGTGCTGCGCTAGCGCTTGCCGGCCACGCTTGAGTCGCAGCGGCCGTGCGCTGCGCTTCAATCGCCTGAGCTACTTACGCCGCTTTGCTTAGCGTATCCAGCAACTGAAGTTCGAGCGGGCTGCGCAGCAGATCCGGCAAAGCCGCAGCGAATTCACGCATATAGGGCATCTGCAGGTGCTTGTCGAGCTCGCTTCGGTCGCGCCAGTTTTCATACATCACGAACACCGAGGGATCGTCCTGCAGGCGGTGCAGGTCATAGTCGATGCAGCCGCCTTCGGTCCTGGTCTGGGGCACCAGGCGCAGCAGGTGTTGCTGCAGTTCGTCTTCCTTGCCGGCCCGGGCGCGCATGGTAGCGATGACGGTGAGATGGGACATGGCTGCCTTTCATATTCGGAAAGGCCGCATTGTAGCCCAGCGCCGCCGACCCTTCAGCGCGCGCGCTGTCCCAGGCGGCGCAGGCGCTCGCGCCAGCGGTCGACCTGCTCGTCGCTCAAGGCATCCGTATTGCCGACCACGGTGGCGCGCATGGGGCCGATGCCGGCGGGGGCAAAGATGCTGCGCCGCACCAGCTTGAGGCTGTGGGCGCCGTGCAGCCAGCGGTAGACGGGCGCCGCCAGCGGCGTGCTGACCACGACCCGCGCCGTGCGCCCGCGCAGCAGGCCTTCGCCGGCCAGCCGGATCCCGGTCGAATTCACCGCGAAGCCCGGCCGCGCCACCTGTTCCAGGAAGCCTTTCAGCATGGCCGGCATGTCGCCTAGCCACAAGGGATAGAGCAGCACCAGGTGGTCGGCCTGGCGGATCGCTTCCTGCACCGCCGCCAGCTGCGGCGGCAGCGTACCGTGGTGCCATTCTGCCGGACTGATCAGCAGCGGAAACACCAGCCGCCCCGGTTCCACCACTTCGACGCTGTGGCCGCCCTCGCCGGCACCCTCGGCATAGGCCTGGGCCAGGCTCTGGCACAGGTGCGGACGATGGCAATCCGGATGGCCCTGCAGGATCAGGATACGCAAGCCCATCAGCGCACCCCGCGCGGCCGCAGCATCAGCGCCAGCTGCGCCGACCCATCGGCGGCGCGCAAGACCTGGAAGCCGCCTTCGCGCGCCAGCACCAGCATGGCCCCGCTGCTGCAGGGCACGGAAGCGCAGACCAGCGTCACCCGGCGCATGCGGCAGGCATCCAGCAGGCAGCCGATCAGCAGCCGGCCCAGCCCGCGCCCGCTCAGCTCGGGCCGCACCGCCAGCGCGAACTCGGCGGCCACGCCCTTGCGGTCGATGCAGATGTGCAGTTCGCCGAGCAGGATGCTCGAGCCGCGCGCTTGCGCGACCCGCGCCAGGACCAGCCGCAGCGTGGCGCCGCCGCCCGCCGACGGCGCCTGCGGCAGCGCGAACGCGCGCATGCGCCGTCCTCGCTCGCCCAGGGCCGAGAGGAAATCCGCATGCGCGGGCACGTCCGGCGGCCGCAGGCTGCGCAGCCAGAGCGGCCCCAGCGCACTGTCCAGCCGGCGCCTGGGCGCCGGCAGCTCGGCGACGGCGCCAGCATCGGCGCGCGGTCCGCGAATCGGGACGGTGGCAGCGTTGGGGGCGACCAGGCGCAGGACGGCGCCGCAGGCGGGGGCGGACAGGCGATCCGGTTGCGGGATCGGCGTCGGGTCATTGAGGGGGTTTGACATGGAACCAAGCCTAACGGTAGGGGTTGCCATTATTTTGACGAACATCAAGGCCAACTGATTATCCGTAGGAAAGAACCTAATCGGTGACCTGGCTGCACACGCTACGTCAGTTTGCGGAACACCTTGTGATGCATCAAACTGGAAGCGAGAGCCGCCGCAAAGGAACCCAGCCATGAAAGCCCATGCCGCCAAACCCGGCCGTCCACACACGCTCGTCGCCGCACTGCGGCACGCACGCAGGCTCTTGTCCTGCCGCGTGCACGCCCTGATGCACGGTCCGGAACCGGTGCTGGTGCGCGAATTCGCCGTCGTCGTCGCCGAGGTCGAATACGGCTTCCGGCATGAGGAGCTGATCATGGGGACGCTCGGCTATGAGCGCCTGCGCGAACAGCAGCAAGAAAACGCCGTGGTGCTGAGCGCGCTGCACCGGGTCCTGCCGCAAGTCGAAGACGGCGATGCCGAGCTCGGCCGCACGGTGCTGGGGGCCCTGCTCGAAGTGCTCGAACTGCACCGTCTCAGTACCGGGGTGGCGCTGGCGGTGGCGTTGCAGCAGCCGCCGCTTCGGGTGCGCGGCAGCGCGGCGCGCATCACCCAGCACGTCGGCCTGCGCGGGCGTCATGTGCGCTAGTGTCCCACCTTCATTTCAGTCCGGGCCGGCGCCGGTGCAGCGTTGCCCCGGACACCATGAAGGTCCCGTCGCCCTTGTAGTGCAGCGTCTCCGGATGGCGCGGGCTGGCCAGGGCGCGCGCCGCGACCACTTCCCACACGAAGAAATCGTAGCGGTCCACCAGGCTGTGGTCGTGCAGGCGGCACTCGAACTGGGCATGGCATTCGGGGATGGACGGCGCCGCCACCAGTTCGCTGGGACCCGGGGTCAGGCCAAAGGCCGCGAACTTGTCGACCTCGGCCCCGGTAGTGGAGCCGACGCCCAGCACCTGCTCCAGCTGGGCCGAGGTCGGCAGGTTCAGCACGCATTCGCCGCTGGCGCGGATCAAGCCGTGGCTGTGGTTGGCCGACGAGATCACGCAGCCGATCAGCGAGGGCGAGAACTCCATGACGGTGTGCCAGCCCATCACCATCACGTCGTGCTCGCCGGCGTGGGCCGAGGTGACCAGCAGCACCGGGCCGGGTTCGAGATAGAAACGGACCTGGTCAAGGGGTACGGGACGGTGGCGCATCGGATCTCCTGGTTGGGCTGACCCGGCTATTATCGCGCCGCCCCAAGCACGATGGCGTAAAATTCCGGCTCGTAGCCATCAAGGAGGAACCCCATGCTCGCAGCGAGCGTCCACCAATACGGCAGCCGCGAGGCGCTGTCGCTCGACGATATCCCGGTCGCGGGGACGCCCTGATCGGGATCGCCGTGACAGACAGGCTGCGCCGGCACCGGCGCCTGCTGGCCCTGTGCGGCCTATCGGCGCTGGTGCACCTGGTGCTGCTGGAGTGGGTTGCAGCGACCGATGCCGGGACCCCGCCGCCGCTCGCCGGACCGATTGCGGCCCGGGACCTGGTGCTGCGCCTGGCGCCGGCCGATACGGCGCGGCGCGAGGACGGCCGCCGCGCGGACGCCGCAAGTGCAGTGTCCACGGCGGCCCCGGCGCCGCGACCGGAAGCCGCAACGCCACCGCACCAGGTACGGGCGCCCACTGACGCCATCGCCCCCGCCCACGCAGCATCCGCGGAAGCAGCCACGCCCGCCGCCGTCAGCGGCCAGCCGGCGCCCGAGGCCGCCGCCGACGCCCCGCCCCTGGTCCAGATGCCCACGCGCTACCGCGTACGCATGCCCGATTCGGTGCTGATCACCTATGCCCAGGCGCGCCAGACCGCCGGCGCGGCGCCGCAGCCGCTGCCCGACGCCCGGCTGGACTGGCGCAGCAATGGCGAACGTTATCTGTTGAAGATGGACGGCGTGCTGGGCCGGCTCAGCAGCCAGGGCGGCAGCGGCGACGCCGGCGTACGCCCCACCCTCGCCGCCGACGACGGCAGCGGAGAATCCTTGACCACGGAATTCGCCGACGGCGAAGTGCGTTTCCGCGCCAGCGGGCGCAGCCTGCCCGCCGCCCTCGGCATCCAGGACCGTGCGTCGCTGCTGATGCAGCTGGCCGGCATCGGGATGGCCGAGCCCGACCAGGTGCAGAGTACGATCGAGGTGGTGGTGGCCGGCAGCGCCGATGCGGCCATCGAGCGCTACGAGGTGACCGGCAAGGAATTGCTGGCAACGCCGCTGGGTCCGATCGAGGCCTGGCACCTGGCCGGCGCGGCGGCGCCGGGCCAGCCGCGCCTCGAGATCTGGCTGGCGCCGGCGCGCGGCTGGCTGCCGGTGCAGCTGCGCGTGACCGGCACCGATGGCGTCGCCCTCACCCAGACCGTGAGCGCGATTGCGCCGCAAGCGAACATCCCGCCCTGAGCGACGGGATATTGCGGATCAGTGCCGATCAAACCGAATTAATCGCGCACGCGGCGCCAGCCGGCCTTGCGCGGTTCCTGCTGCTTCGCCGACGGCACGTCCACCGTGATGTTGTCGCCTTTCGCAGTGGTCCCGACCAGTTTCAGCCCGCCGCCCGGCAGGCGCACGATGATGTAGCCCACCGCCGCCGCATCGTTCGACAGCCCGCGGCCGGCGATCATGCCGTCGGTGGCGTCGTTCAGCAGCGGCTTGGCGGTGCAGACGTTTAACTGGTACAGGTTGCTGGTGCCGCCGACCGAGCAGGCGTCCGAGTTGGTCGGGATGTTGCTGACCACGTTCAGGGTACCGGACACCACGCGCGGATCGAGGTTGACGCGCTCGCCCTTGTTCTGGTCGAGGTCGAAGAACCAGCCGGCCTGGGTGCCCAGGTCGACGTCGGGGCCGCTGATCTTGTAGTTGCCCGCGTCGGTGACGGCCAGCGACTGCTGTGCCATCGCCGGCGAGGTGCGCCATTCGCTGGCCTTGATCCCGGTGCCGGTATCCTTCAGCACGTACACGCTCTGCGTGGTCAGGTCGCGGATGTCGCCCAGGTCGAGCAGGCGGCCGGTGCCGAAGATGACCGTCTTGGTGGTGCCCGAGGTCACGACGCCCTGGTCGTTCTTCGTGGCCACCTCGCACAGGGTGATGTCCGGCTTGGTCGTGATCGGATGGGTGCTGTCGGCGTCGCCCATCAAGACCACCGTCGGGTCGCCCGCGCCGGTGAAGTCGATGCGCCACATCTTGCCCAGGTTGTCGCCGCCGTAGACCTGGGTGATCAGGGGATCGATCTGCGGATTCGGGGTGATCGCGCTGATCCGGGCAAAGCCGGACGGGGTGGCGGTATCGCCGGCGCCGGTCGGCGTCTTTTTCAGGATGCGCCCGGTGGCCGCGTCGACCACATACAGGTAACCCTTGCCGTCGCCCACGTTCAGGCCGTCGCTGCCGGGCACATTGTTGTACCCGGAGGTCAGGAACACCACCCAGCGCTCGACGCCGCCGGCATCCTTCCATGTGCCGAACTGCGGATTGCCGAAGGACAGGCCGATGTCCGGATCATAATTGCTGCACAGGGTGGCGTCGGCGCACAGTTCCCACATCGCCTTCGGCGCCGCGGCCGGGTCGGTCACGTCGAGCGCATAAAAGCCGCGGCCGCCGGCGTTCAGGCCGGACACCAGCAGGCTGCGGAACTCGGTGCCGATCTTGACGTCGCCTACCTCGGGTGCGCCGTCCGCCGTGAACTGGTGATTCAGGCCATAGGTCAGGCTGGCCTGCACCGGCAGCTTCTTCATCGTGATGCGCGGCACGTAGGCCCAGCGTTCCTCGCCGGTCTTGGCGTCGAAGGCGTGCAGCATGCCATCGTTGGCCGCCACGAACACGCGCGGCGCACGGCCCGCCCACTTGGTCTTGAAGGTGGCGTACTCGGTGCTGGTATAACCCTTGCGCGGGTCGCGCAGGTAGGCCGGCTTGGACGAGGCGATATCGCCGATCACGATCGGCAGCGGGCCGCTCGCATTCGCCGGGGTCTTGTCGGTACGGGCGTAGGCGCGCAGGATGTTGTCGTCGGCATAGGCTTGCTGGCCGCGCAGCCAGCCCACGATGGTGGCGCCGCTGTTGACGATGGTCTGGTTGGCCACGGTCAGGCCGGCACACTGCGACAGCACATTGCACTTGTTGTCGAACCAGGCGCGCTCGGTGGCGGTCATCTCGGCGTACTTGAAGTTCTTCAGTGTCGGCGTGGGCTTGCTGGTATCCAGCATCAGGATGACGCGGGTATCGCTGGTATTGGCCACCTTCAGGCCGACCGTGTCCGACGAAGTCCAGGAGGTCGTGGTGCCGACGATGCCGGTGGCGGTGTCGAGCTTGCGGTCGGACAGTTCGCCATACCACTTCACCGTGGTGAAGGTCGACGAGAAGATGTCGTTGTCTTCCTGTGAAATATTCGGGGTCGAGGTCGCGGCCGCCGAGGCCGCGCCGACGCGCACCTGGATGTTGGTCAGCGCTTCGCTCAGACCCTGCACCACCTGGGTCGGGTCGGATGCGCTGAAATACTTGCCGTGGCCGTTGATGGCGGCGTGCCACAAATCGTCCACGCGCGACTGGTAGGCCGCCGAGCCGCCGTTGTCGCTCGTCTTCGGATCGGGCCAGTTGTAGGCGCCGCCGCCATTCCACGGACAGCCCTTGGTCACGCCGTTCTTCAGGTTGAAGAAGTCGCCGCCCGAGGCGGGCAAGGTGTCGTAATTCGGATCGTAGTTCATGATGCCGTCCACACCCAGGCCGAGCGCATAGGTGTTCATGTGCAGGCGCTGGTTGTCGCCGCTGGCGGCCGGCACCAGGCCCTTCTTCTTCCAGTCCTCGAGGTCGTCGCGCAGCGACACCAGCGCCGAATTGCTGCCGCCGTTGTACCAGTACAGGGCCACGTCCGCCAGCGAGTTGTAGGTCTGCGCGGCGGGATCGAGGCAGCCGCTGGCGCGGGTGCAGAAACGCGCGGTGCTTTCCACGTTGTCGTTGTTGACCACGTCCGCCGCCGCGCCGCCATTCCAGTAGCCGTCGGTGGTGATGAAGGTGAAGTTCTGCTGGCAGGGGTACTGCACCGCGGCCGACTTCAGGTCGTAGTTGTACGGCGCCTTGTTGGCGTACATCTTGCCGATCGCGTGCAGGGCCTGGCGGATCGGGGTCGACTGGTCGCCGTTCATGGCATACAGGCGGCTGTACCAGTCGCTGCGGTTATTCGACGAGAATTCCTTCGGCGGCGTCATCCCGCCTTCGGCCGCCGCGGTGGACAGCGACACGATGCCGACGTTGTAGCTCGACGACAGCGACTGGAAAGCCTGGCCGACCGCCGTCTTCATCATCTGGTTGCGCGACTTGTAGTAGGCGTACCAGTTGGCGAAGTTGGTCATTTCCTCGTCGTAGCTGCAGGTGGCGCCGTTGCAGTCGGTACGCCCGATGCCCTTGGGATAACTGGTCACGCCCGGCACGATGTCGGTGCGCACGAAGATCGCGGCGCCGCCGCCGATCGGGGTGCCGGTGGTCGGGATGGTGTCGATCGCACTGGCCAGGGGGGCGCTGGTCGCGAGTGGCACGAAATTCAGGTTGCTCGTGTTGTTCCTGATGGCGCCCATGGTGACGTTCTTGCCGCCGGAGAGGGAACCCGTATCGACCAGGCAGATGACGTTCTTGCTGTACTTGGCGCAGACGTCGGTTACGGCGTTGCCGCCGACGTAAGCCTTGATGGTGCCACCCGTGCCGATCTTGTTCACGATGGTCGACACCACCGTATTCGCGTTCATGTTCTTCAGCGAGGTCGAGGTGCCGATCAGCGCGGTGCCGTCGAGGTAGGTGCTGGCGTCGAGCGAGGTGCTGCCGCCGCCGCTGCCGGTCACGGTGACGATGGCGGTCGGGCGCTGGGTGTCCTTGATCAGCACCGCGTCGGTGTCGACGCTGATGGCCCAGCCGCTGCGGCTGTTGTCGGACAGGACCGAGCATTGGCCGATGGTCTTGCTGGTGGCGGCACTGCCGCAATCGACCGGCACCACGGCCACGATGTTGTTGGTGGCCAGGTTGATGCCGTAGGTCGAGCAGGCCGGCACGGCGGTGTTGTTGCCCGGGTTTTTCACGCAGGCCAGGTACTGGTTCGCCAGGCCGGTCTTGTTGATGATCGACAGCGCCAGTGCGATCGCCACGTCCTGCTGCTCGCCCGAGCTGTTGGTGCCGCCGGCCGCGGTGACCACGTCCCTGGTGATGACGACCGAGCCGCCCGACTCGGCAACCGAGACCGACTTGATGCGCAGGTTGGTGTTGTCGCGCGAGGCGCCGATGGTGATGGTGCCGTAGGCCGCGACCGGGGTGGCGGTCGGGTTGCCGAAACGCGGATACTTGTAGTCGCCGACGTACTTGGCCTGGCAAAGGCTCAGGGCCTTGTCCGAGCACCAGCGCACCTTGGCGGGCACCGGGAAACCATCGGGCGCATCGGCGCCCACCGCCGCATCCTGGCAAGCCGTCATGTTGGCGTTGGTACACCAGGACGCAACGTTGATCGTGTAATAGTAGGGGTTGGTCAGGTAGGCCACCGCCGTGTAGCGGTTATCGGTCGGATAGGTATAGGTGGCGGCATTGAAGACGCAGTTGTTCTTGTTGGTGTCGCACCACTTCAGGTCGGGGAAGCCGGTCGCCAGGTTGCTGGCCGCGTTGGTGCTGCCCAGCAGGTCTTTCTTGTTGATGCCGAAGCCGTCGGTCGTGACCGAGGTCCAGTTGCTGGTGTAGCTGCGCGTCATCGACTGGTAGAAGTTCCCGCTCGCATCCACGGGTGGCGTATAGCGCACGTTCGGATCGTAGTACTGGCGGTTGAAGTCGGCGCTGTTGAACGGCGGCTGGCCCACGGTGCAGCCGCGGGTCCCGCTCTGCATGGTCGTGCCGGCGCGGCAGGTCGTCGCGTCGTCGACGTAGTCGGGCGTGAACTGGTAGGCCATCGAGCCCGAGTTATCGTACAGCAGCATCAGGTTGGGCTTGACGTTGCCGGTGCCGTTGATGTTCAGCAGCGGCAGCGTGGCGATGCTGGTAAGGTCGGCCGATGCGCCGCCCGACAGCAGCAGGCAGACAAAGCCGAAGAGGCCGAGGATCTTCTTCATATGCGGACTTCTGTAATGGAACTTCAAGCGGAACTCGAATCGACGCGTCAGGCGGGCCATCAGGCGCCGATCAGCACGATCATCTGGTTGGTGACGCTGCTGCCCTTGGCGCCGCGCAGGCGGGCCGTGATCACGTAGTGCACCTGGGGGTTGCTCTGATACACCTCGCTCTGGCTGTCCATGCTGTTACCGGGACCGAGGGAGCTGCTGAGCAAACCAGGGTTGGCGGCGGTCTGCACGCACTGGTTCTTGGCATTGCCCGGCGACTGGCGGGCCGAGCACATGCGATGGATCACGTATTCGATCTGCGTGCTGTCCGGCGCCGTCACGGTGGCGCTGCCGATCCAGTAGCCGTCGTCGCGCGGCGTCTGGCTGGTGTCCGCGATCGCCACGTAGCCCTTGGCCGGGCTGTCCACGTCGAGCGCCGTCTTGTTACCCATCGCGGTGGTCTTCAGCCAGTCGAAGCCCGTGTGCAGGCCGAGGTCGACCGACTGGCTGAGGGTTTCGTCGTAGGCCAGGTTGCCGGTGGCCAGCGTGGTCGAGTGGATCGACTTCATCAGGTAGATGCAGGACACCAGCATTACCGCCAGGATGATCAGCACCACCGGCATCGCGACGCCGCGCTGGCGGCGGCCTTGCATCGTTCGGTTCATCGTCAATTGGTCCATGCTTCCGGTCTCCAGCCGGCGTTGCGCAGGTTGACCACGGTCTCGAACACGCGGTAACGGTAGCAGCGCCAGTCGTTGGTATCGCCCGCGACCGCCACATCGACGGTCACCGGGACCGCATCCACGCCTTGCGGCGCCTGGGTCGCGAACACTTGCGGCTTGACGGTGGTCGCGGTGCAGGCGCCGCCGGCCGACGCGCGCTCGATCTGCTTGCTGCGTGCCACCACGGCCAGGCGCACCGCGACCACGTGCTGGTAATCGGCGCCATTGCCGACCGTGGCGTCGCCGTCGGCGCTGATCATGGTCGACGACCAGCGCATCACCTGCACGCCGGTCTGCGGCTTGTAGGTATCGCCGGGGCGGGTGTCGAAGCCGTACTGCGCCTTGATCGAGACGATGTTGTCGGCCACGGTAGCCGGCGTGCGCGAGGCGCCGCGCAAATCGGTCGAGCGCAGCCGCAGGAAGCCGTCCTTCACCGACCAGGTATGGAAGGCCAGCGAGTCGGCACGTCCGAGGTTGAACACGCGCGCCATGCTGGCGGTGAAGGCGACGCCGAGGTTGCCGGTGTTGAAGCGGTAGGCGCTGCCCTGGGCGACGTTCACGTATTGCGTGGCCGGCGGTGCCACCACGTCGGTGGGTTTGTTCGACATCTGGGCCAGGGCGCAGCGGCCGCCCGGCTTGTCCGGTGCCACCACGAGCACGTCGCCCTGGTTGAAGCCATAGGGCGGACGGTCGACCACGATGCGGATGCCATTCGCGTAATCGGCGGTCACGCGCAGGCTGCCTGTGCCCGCGGAGGAAGAGCCGGAATAAAAGCTGACTTCGTCGGGGGCGCTGCCGTTGGACTTGATGACAACCGGCGCCAGCGGCGTCACGTTCGCGTCCCCGGTGGGCGCCGTGAGGGCGTAGCCGCTGGTATCGGTGAGCAGCGTATTGCAGCCGGACAGGATCGAATCATTCAGGCTGAAGCCCGCCTGGGCGGCGTCGCCGCTCATCGAGAACAGCGCCACCATCCCGTTCTGCATCGAGTCCGAGCCGCCCAGTTCCGTGGCGCGGCTCTTTTCCGAGCTGGCCACGGTGCGCACGGCCAGGGCCAGCGCCATCATGCCGATTGCGACGGCGATCATCAGCTCGACCAGCGAAAAACCCGGTTGGCGGCGTAGGGACATGGGCCTCATGTGGCGTTCGAAAGGTAGGAAGTGATGACGTGCTGGTTGGCGGCGGTGTTGGCCTTGCGCGCCCACGAAATCGTGATCATTACCCTGGTGCGGGACGAGCCGGCCACCGGGTCGACGTCGACCTCGACCACTGCGCCCGGGATGTGCGAGCGGGTATCGTCCAGCCAGGGCTGGATGCGGGTGCCCGCCGTGCCGCCCGCGGCCAGTGCGTAGGCAGGCAGGTTGGCCTGGTCGGCTGCCATCACGCCGAGCAGATTGTCGGCGGCGATGGTGGCTTCGGCGCGCATGCTGGTATCCGAGAGCGCCGCATAGGAACGCGTCTGCAGGCCGATGACGCCCAGCAGGCCCACGCCCAGCAGCACGATGGCGACCATGGCTTCGATCAGCGCGATGCCGGCCTGGCGGCCTTGCCGTGGATGGCGCTTCATTGCGGTAGCGGCGGACATGCTTTGGGCGACTGGGCGGCGGCGGCGGGGTCGCAGATGCTGGCGACGCCGGCCAGGGTCAAGGCCACCGCCATCGGCGCGAAGGCACTGTCGCGCGCGGCCGAAGGTGCCAGCCCGATGCGGCCGATGCCCGGCGCCATGCGGCCGTCGACCCAGCCCAGCGGCGTGAAATAGACAGTATCGGCGCCGGTCGGCTCGACGCTGCCGACCAGGGCTTTATCGGACGGCAGGTTGCTGGCGCTGCCCACGACCGAGCGGAAACCGGCCGTGGCCCCTGCCGGGTCGTTGGCGGACGCCGCATTCGTCGTCGACCACGAGCCGGCGGTGTCGGTGCAGGGCAGCGTCCGCGTCGGGAAGCAGATGTCGACCCGCCAGTCCATCTGGCCGTTGGCGTTATCGACCAGCACCAGGCGGCTGGCGCTGTTGTTCGCCACCGCCTGGCTGCGCGCCAGCGCCAGGCCGTCCCGGTAGAAGCCGGCGGCGTCGGTCGCCTTGCGGGCCAGCATCCAGTTCGACATATTGGGGATGCCGACGGCCAGCAGGATGCCGAGGATGGCCATGACCACGGCCGCCTCGATGAAGGTAAAGCCGCCGCTGGCGACCGGGCTTACTGGACGCACTGGCCCCCCTTGCGGTCGATCCAGCAGCTGTCGCTGCCGGTCCAGCCGGCCGGTACGCGGGTGGTCTTGCGCTTGCCGCCCTGGTCGATGGTGAATGCGAAGCCGGTGGCCTGGGCGCGTCCGGTGGCGGTGAGCGTGAATGCGGATGGCGTGGCGCCGCTGTAGGCGAAGGTGAAATTGGCGGTATCCGGCGGCATGCGCGACGGCGTGTCGGCGTCGAAATCGGCGTAGGTGTGCTTGTTCGACCAGTATTCCTCGGCGCTGGTCTGGCCCGCGGACATACCGGCGAAAGCTTCGGCCAGGCGTGCACGCATCAGATAGTTGCCATAGGCCGGGAGCGCGATTGCACTCAGGATGCCGATGACCGCCACCACGATCATCACTTCGATCAAGGTAAAACCGGATGGATTTCTTTTCATGTCCAGCGCCCGTATTTAACTAAAAAATTTCCGTGAGTCAATATTAGCGCAAAACGTTTTTAAATGGTCGCAAAAAAGCCACGGTTACCCGGGTTTGTTGTGGAAAGTCGGCGCAAAAATGGCAAGCCTTTATCATCGCGTTAATGGATTTTTGCATCCGGATAACAGGCTTTAGCTTGTCGACAACACCCTTGACGGAGGTCTACGGCGCCGCTTCACATTAGCTATGACGGGTCAATCGGAAATAGTGCTTGTTTACTGTGACGGCTAAACTCGACCGCCCAGCCGCGCATCTATTGCCTACTCCAAAGTTTTCAGGCTATGTTTCTACATTAACATTTCAAAGCCTGGAGACCGCATGACCCTTCGTCCCATCCTCGGCGCCATCGCGCTGGCCATCGGCGCGCTGTGCGCCGCCACCGCCCATGCCGCGGCCCCTGGCAGCAAGAGCGCCGAAGTCAACGTCTTCATCGGCACCGGCGGCGACGGTCACACCTTCCCCGGCGCCACCCGCCCCTTCGGCATGATCCAGCTCAGCCCCGACACCCAGGTCCGCCATTTCAAGCAGAGCTACCCGTGGGCCGCCGGCTACCGCTACGAGGACGATTCCATCCTGGGCTTTTCGCACACCCACTTTTCCGGCGCCGGCCATTCGGACCTGGGCGACATCCTGCTGATGCCGACCAGCGACGAGCTGAAACTCGACCCCGGCTACCCGGAACGCCCCTTCAGCGGTTACCGCTCGCGCTTCTCGCACAAGGACGAGCATGCTGAACCCGGCTACTACGCGGTGAAACTGCTCGACAACGACGTCGACGTCGAGCTGACCGCCAGCGAACGGGTTGGCCTGCACCGCTACCGCTTCAAGCCGGGCAGCAGCGCCAAGGTGCTCCTCGACCTGCGTTCCAGCATCTACGATTACGCCGGCAAGAATCTGTGGTCGCGCCTGCGCCTGCGCGGCAATGACACGATCACCGGCATGCGCGAGACGCGCGGCTGGGCGCCGGGACGCCAGCTCTACTTCGCCATCAAGTTTTCCCGGCCACTGCAGGCGCACCAGCTATTGAACAGGGAAGAAGGCGTGGAATACCGCGGCTTCGCGGCGCCGGGCAAGACGCCGGCAGAGAAAGTCGTGGTCGAAGGCAAGGCGCTGGAAGCCAGCTTCGACTTCGGCCAGTTGCAGGATGCGCCGCTGCTGGTGAAGGTGGCCGTGTCGGGCGTCAGCGAAGACGGCGCCCTGGCCAATCTCGAGGAAATGCCGGGCTGGGACTTCGATGGCGAGCGCCAGCGCGCCGGCGCAGCCTGGGAACAGGCGCTGGGCGCGGTCGAGATCGACGCGCCGCAGCCGATGAAGCGCATGGTATACACCAGCCTGTATCACAGCCTGCTGGCCCCTACCCTGTTCATGGACCGCGACGGCAAGTACCGCGGCCCGGACAATGCCGTGCACCAGGCCGACGGCTTCCGCTTCCACTCGACCTTCTCGCTGTGGGACACCTACCGCGCCCTGCATCCGCTGCTGACCCTGATCCAGCCGGAGCAGCGCAACGTCGACTTCGTGCGCTCGCTGATCGAATCGCAGAAGCTCAGCCCCTACGGCATCCTGCCGGTATGGCAGTTCGCCGGCCTGGAAACCTGGTGCATGATCGGCTACCACGCGGTGCCGGTGATCGCCGATGCCTATATGAAGGGCCTGAAAGGCTTCGACGCCAACGAAGCCCTGAAAGCCATGACGGCCAGCGCCGAGTACGGCCCCTACGGCGGCCTGCAGCACTACATGAAGCTTGGCTACGTGCCGATCGACCTGGAGCCGGAAGCGGCGTCGAAAACCGTCGAATACGCCTTCGACGACTGGACCATCGCGCGCATGGCGGAAAAGATGGGCAACAAGGAGGTCGCCGCGCGTTATTTCAAGCGCGCCCAGAACTGGCGCAACGTGTTCGACCCGAAGACCGCCTTCGTGCGCGCGAAAAAGTCGAACGGCGAATTCCGCACGCCCTTCAGCCCGGTGCAATCGAACTTCGGCAGCGACTATACCGAAGGCAGCGCATGGCAGTATTCCTGGTACATGCCGCACGATAACGCCGGCCTGGTGAAGATGCTGGGCGGCGACGCCGGCCTGGTGGCCAAGATCGACCAGGTGTTCGACGCCAAGGTGGATCCGACCGTGTATGCTCACATGGAAGACATCTCGGGCCTGATCGGCCACTATGCGCATGGCAACGAGCCCTCGCACCACGTCGCCTATCTCTATGACTATGCCGGCGCACCCTACAAGACCCAGGCGCGTCTGCAGCAGATCGTGAGCAGCCAGTACGCCGACGCGCCAAACGGCCTGGCCGGCAACGACGACCTGGGCCAGACCTCGGCCTGGCTTGCGTTCACGGCGATGGGCTTTTATCCGGTGGCGCCGGGCAGCAACGAGTACGCGATCGGCCGTCCTTTCGTCGAACGCGCGACGCTGAACCTCCCGAACGGCAAGCGCTTCACGGTACGCGCGGAGCAGTTGTCCGACGCCCATCCCTACGTCGGCAGCGTGCGCCTGAACGGCCAGCCGCTGGCGCGCAACTACCTGCGCCACGAAGACATCATGGCGGGCGGCGAACTGGTGTTCACCATGCAGGCGGCGCCCAACACCGCCTGGGGCAAGGAGAAGAGCGCGCGGCCTTATACCCAGACCGCGTATTGATCCTCTCAGGTGCGCCAGCCCCGCAGCGCATGCAGCTTGTCGGGGTTGCGCACCACGTAGATGGCGGCGATGCGCCCGCTTTCGGCCAGGATCGAGCAGACCGAATCGGGCACGCCATCGCGCCAGCTCAGCAGGCCCGGCTCGCCGTTGACGTCGATGATGTCGTGCCGGCCCTGCCCGCTCCATTTGCGCTCGATACCCACGACCAGGCGCGCCACCCGTGCGGCCCCGACCACCGTCCGCACGGTGGTCCTGGCTTTGCCGCCACCGTCGCCGGCATAAGTAGCGTCGAGGGCGAGCAAGGCCTCCACCCGCGCCGGGTCACCCGAACGCGCCGCCTCCACGAAGCGCCCGAGCAGCGCCAGGTGGGCTTCACGGTCGACTGCGAAGCGCGGCCGTGCCGCGCGCACCCGCTCGCGTGCCCGTTGCAGGGTCTTGCGGCATGCGGCCTCGCTCTTGCCGACCATGGCCGCCACCTCGGCGTGCCCGAACTCGAACACCTGGTGCAGCAGGAAGACGGCGCGCTCTTCGGGGCCCAGGCGCTCCAGCATCATTAAAAACGCGGTCGACAAATCGCCCGCTGCCTCCAACACGCGTTCCGGCGACGCCGTCTCGACCAGCGGCTCGGGCAGCCAAGGTCCCACGTAATGCGCGCGTTCGGCGAGCGCGCTGCGCAGGCGGTCAATGGCCAGCCGCGTCACCACCGTGACCAGCCAGGCCTCCGGCGTATGCGCCTCGGCAGCGCCGCCATGGTGCCAGCGCAGCCAGGCTTCCTGCACGATGTCCTCGGCGTCGGCGCGCACGCCCAGCATGCGGTAGGCGATGCCGAACAGGCGCGGGCGCAGGCGGTGAAATGTGTCGGTTGGATTGTTCATGCGCTTTAGACGGATGGCAGCGTTTCTGCGTGACAGGCCGCTGAAAAAAAAATCTTCCGCACCGGCTGTCACGAAAGCGGCGCTACCCGCGACTAAGGAGTGTAAGCCAACGATAACCCAAGCCTGAAAGGAATACACCATGCAACGCCTCGATTTCGGCAAAGCCTCCCCGTCCGCCTACAAGGCCCTGCTGGGACTGGAACACACGGTACGCGAGAGCGGCCTCGAAGCCAGCCTGCTCGAACTGGTAAGGTTGCGCGCCTCGCAGATCAATGGTTGCGGCTTCTGCGTGGACATGCATGCCGCCGACGCGCGCAAGGCGGGCGAGACCGAACGCCGCCTGCACGGCGTGGCGGCCTGGCGCGAAACGCCCTTCTTCACGCCGCGAGAACGGGCCGCCCTGGCCTGGACCGAAGCCCTGACCCGGCTGGCGCAGCAGCCCGAACTGGAACGCGACTATGCGGCCCTGAGTGAACAGTTTGGCGAGAAGGAAATGGTCGACCTGTCGCTGGCGATCGCCGCCATCAACAGCTGGAACCGGCTGGCGGTCGGTTTCGGCCTGCAGCCGGCCGCCTAGGTCGGCGTGGTCAGCGGTGCCGGCCGGGTACGTGCGTGCGATTTGCCGGGTCTGACGCGCAAGGGCGCGCGCGGCGCACTGGGCTTGGCCGGCATCAGCGCGCCGCTGTAGGGGTCGGCCGTCGGGTCGATCTCGACCGCATCGACGCCTTCGTGGTCGCCGCGCAGGAATTGCGCGATGGCGAGATTGATCAGCGCGCGCTTGCCGATCTCGGCGTCGCCGTCCTTGTTCACGTGCCGGAACACGTGGGTCACGCCGGCCGCGGTCGTGATCTCGACCTTTTTCGGCAGCGAAAAGCCGTAGCGGCCGCTGGCCCAGAGGCGCACCAGGCAGGGTTCGGCGTGGGGTGGAATAAAGCTGAAGTTCATGGTCGAAGCGTAACGCCTGGCGGCGCGGCGTGCGCTTCGAATTTGTGCCAAACCGTAACGCAGGGAACAAATATTGCCTGTGTCCAATCCGTCGTCAGACGAAGCCGGCCACCGCGTGCGGCAGGTAAGGCGCCTCGAGCAGGACAATCTCGTCCGCGGTCAGCTTCACCTGCAAGGCCCCGATCGCATCGTCCAGGTGCGACAGCCTGGAGGCACCCACGATCGGCGCCGTCACCGGACTCTTTTGCGCTACCCAGGCCATCGCCACCTGGGCACGCGGAATGCCGCGCGCCTCGGCGACGGCCTTGACGGCTTCGGCCACGCGGCGGTCGGCGTCTTCGGTGGCGGCGTACAGCTTGCGCGAATAATCGTCGGTGCTTGATCGCTTGCTGGCTTCGTCCCAGTCGCGCGTCAGGCGCCCGCGCGCCAGCGGGCTCCACGGGATCACGCCGACGCCTTCGGCCTCGCACAGCGGCAGCATCTCGCGCTCTTCTTCGCGGTACAGCAGGTTCAGATGGTTCTGCATGGTGGCAAATCGGGTCCAGCCGTGGCGGTCGGCCAGGTACAGCGCCTTGGCGAACTGCCAGGCATGCATCGAGGATGCGCCCAGATAGCGCACCTTGCCGGCCTTGACCACGTCGTGCAGCGCTTCCAGCGTTTCCTCGATCGGGGTGGCGTAATCCCAGCGGTGGATCTGGTACAGGTCGATGTAGTCGGTGCCGAGGCGGCGCAGGCTGGCGTCGACCTCGGTCATGATCGCCTTGCGCGAGAGGCCGCCGCGGTTCGGCCCCTTGCCCATCTGGTTGTAGACCTTGGTGGCGATCACCACTTCGTCGCGGCGCGTGAATTCCTTCAGCGCGCGGCCGACGATTTCCTCGCTGGTGCCGTCCGAATACGAGTTGGCGGTGTCGAAAAAGTTGATGCCCAGCTCGACCGCGCGGCGGATGATGGGCTGGCTGTCCTCTTCATTCAGGGTCCAGGCGTGACTGCCGCGTGCGGGGTCGCCGTAGGTCATGCAGCCCAGGGCCAGTTGCGACACCCGCAGGCCGGTATTGCCGAGTCGTTTGTAGTGCATGTTCGCCTCTCGTAAAGCGTGCACCTTACCAGAGAGCCCGTGCGCCTGGCGGACGGACGCGCGTCGTTTGCCGCATATGTGCATGGCTGCATTTTTTAGACCGTTTTTACACCCGCCGGCACAGACTGGATTCGTCTTCCCACAGCCAGGAGCAGTCCATGCCCGCCCCGGAGCCCCTTGCCGCCGCCCTGGAAGAATCATGCCCCGGCCTCCGCCCCGTCGCGGCCTTCGCCCTTGAGCTGGACCGATGAGCGCCGCCAGCGGACCACGCGCGCCCGACGGCATGCCGGCCGCGCTGGGTGCGCGTCTGGTCGATGCGCATGCGCACGGTCAGGGGCTGGCGCCGCGGCGGCGCCGAATTCCTGCGTACCTTCTGGGGATCATGGCGCTACCCGGACCAGTTGCGCGCGTGCTCGGCGGTCCACGTAAGCAAGCGGAGCTCGTGGTCGCCGCTGGTGATCATGATGTTCACGATCGTGGCGAATTTGAAGCACATCGAGGCGCGTATCCACGTGCCGGATGCATGGGATTGCGCTGGAGGACTTGGGTTGAAACAGGGCGCGGCCTGGCGGCCGCGCCCATTACATCGTCGCGACTTCGAACAGGGGGATACTGGCCAAAGCGACCGCGACCGGCAAGGCGCACAGCACCAGCATCACACCGATGCGAACGCGGCGCGCACGCATTTTCTGCTGGGCGAAACGGGAGAGACGAAATCCTGGGTCGGAATTCATGGTAGTCCTTTCATGCATGATGAATAGCCAATCATAATACGAAGCCAATCTTTCACGCGACACGAATGGATCGGGCTGCCGCTCAAATGCGTGAGCGTTTTCCGACGATTCCTCTCGTAACGCATTCCGCCTGAAACCCCGTCGGGCAACCGAAATTTACAGAACGAAAGATTCAGGTTACACCCGGCTTCCCGGAAAAACCATGGGCATGCAGATGGAATTTGATTTAGTTCATATTTCGTCTGTTTTCGGCCACTCCCTTATACTAGGCAGATGCGCATACAGCTTTTTTCCGACCTTCATCTCGAACGCTATCCCGACTTCCAGCCGCAGATCGCGGCCGACACTGACGTCGTCGTCCTGGCCGGCGACATCGGCTCCTACCAGGCCAACTCGCGCCTGCCGGGCGAGGATTTCGGCCTGGCGCGCTTTTCACCGCTGCGGCCCGGGGCGCAGCGCGCGCAAGTGCTGTACATCCCCGGCAACCACGAATTCGATTCCCTGGAATATGACCACGCCTACGCGCGCCTGCGCGCCACTTGCGAGCAGCTCGGGATCACCTGGCTGGACCGCGAAGTCGTCACCATCGGCCAGGTGCGCTTCGTCGGTACCACGCTGTGGGCCGACTTCGACGCGCTCGCCAGCCGCGAACCGGACCTGGCGCGCCAGATGAAGCAACGCGATAAGGCCTTCCGCGCCGCCAACTATTATCTGAGCAAGAACACCACGCTGCAGGCAGGCGTGCCGATGCTGGCCGAAGCCCAGCGCGACCTGTCGCTGGCCTGCCAGGACTGGCTGCGCACGGCCCTGGCCACGCCCTTCGAAGGCATCACGGTCGCCGTCACCCATTACGCCCCCAGCCTGCTGAGCGCCGACCCGCGCTACGGACTCACGCCCGGCACCGCGGGCTTCTGCAACGCGCTCGATGGGCTGTTCCCGCATGCGCAGCTATGGCTCCATGGCCACCTGCACTGCTGCAACGACTACACGGTGGAAGGCAGCGCCGATGGCCGGCCATGGGCTTGCCGTGTGGTGGCCAATCCGCTTGGTTACCTCAGCAAGGGCGAGCAGGAAGGTTTCCGGCCCGGGTTGGTGATCGAACTGTAAGCTGGCGCTCAGCTCCTGTCGACCAGCTTCGCGATCCGCTCGCCGTCGAAGGTAAATTCCGAGCGCCCCTGCAGCTCGATCGTGGTGCCGGCCCTGGGCCCATCCGGCATGTCCACCGCGAACGTGCCGCGCCAGGCGATGCCGGCGTAAGCGGTATCGCCCTCGAACGCGAGGCCGGTCAGGCGCTGCTCGCGCGCCGAGAACAGCTGGCGGCCCTGCTCCGCAAGGCTGCGGAAGGCCTCGATGCCGTTTGCTTCGGCGTTGACAGTGTCGCCGCTCGCATTCTCGAAGCGCACGTCCGGCGCCAGGACGGCCAGCATGCCGTCGATGTCGAAAGTGTTGTAGGCGGTCAGGTAGCGTTCGATCACGGCGGTGCGGCTTGCGGCGTCCATCGGTTCCCCTTGTCGTGGATGAAGCGTTGCGGCGATCGGTCCACTATACATGAGTACTCCCGGACATCGTCAAGCCTGACTGCGGCTCAATCCACGCGCGGCACGATCCCGCGCGCGGCAAAATAATGCTCCACCCTGTACGGGGCGCCGGCCGGGTCGCACAGGGCGACATGACCGTCCGGCCGCACCACGTAGGTGGCATCGCGCGCCAGGCCGGCGTCGTAGCAAGCCTGCGACCACGGAAAGACCTGCAGCGGCAGGCCGGCATCGCGGCACCAGGCGGCAAGGTCGGCGGCGGGTTCGCCGTACACGTGCGCCTGCCAGGCGATCGCGTTCAGCGGCGCATGGTTGTCCGGGCCGTCGTGGCCGATCCAGGGCAGGCGCTCGCCGGCGCGGACCTGGCCGGCCATGCCTTCGCTGAGCGGGCTGTCGTGGTAGTGGATCGCGGTCTGCGACAGCACCCGGAACATGAATTCGCGGCTCGGCCCGATCGCGTAGGCGGCCGAGGCGAACAGCGGCATGATGCGGGTGCGCATGAAATCTGCCAGGTTGCCTTCGGCGGTGACGAAGGCGAACACGCGGTCGGTGGTCTCGACCAGCTTGCGCGCAAAGGCGATGCGCTCGGCCTCGTAGCTGTCCAGCAGGGCCGGAGGTGCGCGTCCGCGCTGGACCTCGGCCAGCTTCCAGGCCAGGTTGACGGCGTCGCCGATGCCGGTGTTCATGCCCTGGCCGCCGGCCGGGCTGTGCACGTGGGCGGCGTCGCCAAGCAAAAAGGCGCGCCCGCGCCGGTAACGCCCGCTGACCCGGTGGTGCACCCGGTAGTGGGAGAACCAGTTCACCTTGCGCACCTGCAGGCCCAGGCTGGCGATGGCATGCTGGCGCACGTCCTCGAACTCGAGTTCGCCTTCGTCCTCGCGATCCCGCCGCACCGCGCCGATCAGGCGCGCCATGCCGGTTCTGGTATGGGCGAGCAGGATCACGAAGTCGGCGTGTTCCAGCGACAGGTGGATTTCGCCATCCGCCGCAGCCCCCTCGATCTCGACGTCGGCCACATAAAACACTTGCTCGTAGGTGCCGCCTTCGAAACTGCTGCCGATCTGGTGGCGCACGGTGGAATGGGCGCCATCGCAGCCGGCAAGCCAGGCGGCGGCACAGGTCTCTTCGCCGCCGCCGCCGCGCAGGCGCGCCAGCACGCGCACGCCCTCGTCCTCGAAGCCAAGCAACTCGGTCCGGTGTTCGACGCGCACGCCGGCCGCTTCCAGGTGGCGGATCAACAGGCGCTCATGGCGGTCCTGCGGGAAGATCAGCACGAAGGGGAAAGGCGTGAGGCGGGTGCCGGCATCGCCGAAGTCCAGGCGCGCGCGGCGGCGCCCCTTGGCCCAGACATTGATGGCGGGATTGCGCAGGCCGGATTCGACCACTTCGCGGTCCAGGCCCAGCTGGCGGTACAGCTCCAGCGTGCGCGCCTGCACCGCCATCGCGCGCGAACTGCTGCCGGGGCCGTCGCCCTTGTCGACGATGCGCACCCGGATGCCTTGCCGGGTCAGCCACAAGGCCAGCACCAGGCCGGTCGGGCCGGCGCCGACGATCAATACCTCGGTATCGCTCATGTATTCCTCCGCCGCTGCAGATGGAAACTCCCTTTGGTCTGGACCATTTTCACACGAGAGGGTTCGCACCCCCTGCCCGCACCGCAGATAAACAGTGCGTTACATACACCCATGTAGAATTCGACTGCCGGGTTCGCAAGGCTACACTTGCGGCCCTTCAAAGGGAGAAATGACGTGAAGATAGCGTGTATTGCCTGGGGTTCCCTGATCTGGGAACCGCGGGAATTGAAACTGGCTTCCGAATGGCGTCCGGACGGCCCTCTGCTGCCGCTCGAATTCGTGCGCGACAGCGACGACAGCGATGAACTCGCCATCGTCGTGCATGAAGCCGCGCCGCCGATGCCGACTTATTGGGCCTTGTTGGATACCAGCGACCTTGCCGCCGCCCGCGAAATGCTGCGCCAGCGCGAAAAGATCCGCCCCGAATATCCGCAGTGGGTGGGCAGTATCCCGAACCCCTGCGGTCCCGAAGACCCGCGCGTGGCCGAATGGCTGCGTGCCCATGGACTCGATGGCGTGGTCTGGACCGCCTTGCCGGCCAAGTTCGCCAAGGTCAGCGAGCGCGCGCCGAGCGCCCACGAAGCGCTCGCCTTCCTGGCCGGCCTGGAGGGCGAACAGCGCGAGAAAGCCGAGGAATACGTGCGCAAGGTGCCGCGCGAAATCAGCACCCTGTACCGCAAGCTGTTCGAGGAAAAGCTTGGACTGACCCCCGAAGACTAGCCTTCCCGGCGCAGCTGTTCCAGCAAGCGCCGCGCGTCGTCCGCCTGCGCGAAACGCATGTCGCCGGCCGCCAGCGCCTCCAGTTCCTTCTTCGCCGCGCCGCGATCCCCCGCCTTGGCCAGCGCCGCCGCCAGGTGGTAGCGAATGTCGCGCGCTTTGGGCGCCAGCGCATGCGCCTTGTGCAGGATGGCCAGCGCGCGCGCCGTGTCCCCGCGCCCGACCAGAATCCAGGCCAGGGTGTCCATCACGTCCGGCTGCTCGCCGGCATGCTTCGCCGCGGCTTCGGCGGCGTCCAATGCCCGCGTATCGTCGAGCGCCTGGTACGCCAGCGCCAGGTTGTTCAGCACAATCGGGTTCTGCGGCTGCAGCTTGAGCACGGCTTCGAGCTGGTTCGCCGCCTGCCGGAACTGGCGCTCGGCGAGCCAGGTCTGGGCGCGGTAAGCCAGTGTGCGGGCATCGCCCGGATGGGCGGCCAGCCAGGCGTCCAGACGGCGCACCGCTTCGTCCTTGCGACCGGCCAGACGCAGCGCGTTGTCGGTCTTGATCAGCAGTTCGTTACTGGCCCGCAGAGCGTAGGCGCGTTCATAGGCCACCAGGGCCAACGCCGCCTGGCGCTTGGCCATCTGCACGTCGCCTTCCAGCTGCCAGCCGGCCGCGCCCTGCGGATATCTGCGCTGCAGGCGGTCGGCGATCAGCAGCGCCAGGTCGGGCGAACCCTTGCGCACGTACAGCCCCGCCAGTTCCACCTGGGCCGACGGAAAGTCCGGCTGCATGGCCAGCACGCCCTTCAGGTTCTGCTCGGCCTGGGCCGGGATGTCCAGCACCACCTGCAGGGCCGCCACCTGCATCAGCACCTGGGCCGAGCGCGGCAGCGCCACCGCCAGGTTCTGGTACGTGGCCAGCGCTTCCTTGCGCATCCCGTTCGCGAGCTGGCTCTTGGCGAGCAGGTCGAGCAGGTCGGGGTTGTCCGGATTCGCCACCTGCAGCTTGCGCGCCAGGTTCAGCGCCCGTTCCGGGGCGCCGCTGCGCAGGTACTGGGCGATCAGGTTGACGGCGGGGCCGATCGCGGCCGGGTCGACCGCCGCCGCCGCTTCCAGCCAGCGCGTGGCCTCCGCCTGCCTGCCCCCGGCCGCCGCGAGCGTGGCCAGCATCGACATCGCCGGGACACTGGTCTTGTTATGGTCAAGAAAGTCCTGCATCGCCTTGCGCGCGCCGGCACTGTCCTTGTCGTCGAGCGCCAGCTGGGCCAGGCCGGCCGCGGCAGGATAATAAGCAGGGTCGAGCGCCAGGGCCTGCGCCAGCGCGGCGCGCGCAGCCTTGCCATCTTTGCGCGCGGCCGCGACCTGGCCGAGCAGATCCCAGCTCACGGCACTGTCCGGGCGGGTTCGCTGCAGGGCGCCGGCCGCAGCCGCCGCGGCGTCGATGTGGCCCAGTCCCAGTTCGGCCCGGACCAGGGCCGCTGCAGCCTCGATCGATCTGGGGCCGAGGGCGGTGGCGGCCCGCAGTTCGCGCACCGCCTGCCCGGCATCGCCCTCGCTCAGGCGGCTCAGCCCCAGCGAGGTGCGCAGCTCGGCCGAATCCGGATCGAGTCCGCTGGCCTGGGCGAACAAGTCGGCAGCCGTACGGTAGCGGCGCGTCTGCATGTTGGAGTCGCCGGCGATGGCCAGCAGCTGGACGTCCTTGCCGGCGGACGCCAGCGCCGGCTGCAGCACGCCCAGCGCTTCGGCGCCATGGCCGGTGCCGAGCAAGGCGGTGGCCAGCATCTTGCGCGCCTGGACGTTGTCCGGATGGCGTTCCAGGTAGTGGCGGAAGTGATGCTCGGCCAGGTAGCTGGAACCGAGCTTGAGGCTGACCGCGCCGGCCAGCAGCACGCTCGGCATGTGCTCGGGCGCCGCCTTCAGCAGCTTGTGCAGCGAATCGCGCGCCGCCGGATAGCGCCCGCGCGTGTAATCGAGCAGCGCCTGGGTGTACACCGCCAGCAGACTGCCGGGCGCGATCTTGAAGGCCGTCGCCAGTTCGGACTGGGCCATGTCGTAGCGCCCCAGGCCGATCGCCAGGTAAGCCTTTTCCACGTGCGCCGAGCGGTGCTGGGGCACCAGCGCGATCACTTTGTCGTAGATGGCGAAGGCTCCCTCGTGCTTGCCCTCGGCACGCAGCAAATCGGCCTGGAACATCAAGCCTTCCAGGTTACCCGGCGCCACCTGCAGCACCCGGCCGGCATAGCCGTGGGCGGCCGCCGCGTCACCTTCCAGGTAAGCCACGCGGCCGAGGCCGACCAGGGCTTCGGGACTGCGCGGCTCCGCCTGCAGCGCTTGTGCGAACAGGGTGCGCGCCTGCTCGCGTTCGCCAAGCGCCAGGTGGGCATCGGCGCGCACCGGCAGCAGGACTTGTGCGGCGGCGTCATCGCGGCCGCCGGTTTCGACGAGCGCCATGCGGTGTTCGCCGCGCAACACCAGCGCCCGGCCCAGCGCCGCCAGCGACTCGAGGCGCGCATGGCCTTCCTTCAGCGCCAGCCGCGCCTCTTTTTCCGCAGCCAGTGCGTCGCCGGTATCGAGGTAGGTCCGGGCCAGGAGGTAGCGCGTATCGGCGTTGCCCGGCTCGTCCTGCGCCGCGTTCTTCAGCACGATCAGGGCCGCCGCATAGTCACCCTTCTGGCGCAGCTGCTGTGCCTGGGTGCGCAGCTCTTCGCCGCTGTGATGGGTGCAAGCTGCCAGCGTCAAGGCCAGGACGAGTGGCGCCAGGCGTAAGCGTGTGAAGGTAGGAATCGACATGGCCGGCGCGCTCGTGATTGAAGAATTACAAAATGGCATTGTCGAGCCATATCTATCTAGTAGGCAAGTAAAATTGTCATTGTCGACATTTCTTACAACCGGGGTCGGCGATCACTTCGATACGCCGATAAATAACTGATTTACAAGCCATGTTTATTCGTGGCATGATTCGTGCTGGAAATAAGAAAATAACAACCCCGGAAGAGTCCATGAAGAATACGATCAAGATGATTTGTGGCGTACTGGCCTGCCTGGCGATGGTCCAGGCCCACGCCGGCGGTATCAGCGACACGGGCGTCAATGCCTATTGGGGGGCGGATGCCCATAACGACGGCGACGTCATCGGCGGCAGCATCTACGACATCCAGGGGGCCACCATCACCCGCGCGGGGAGCGTGCTCACCATCGCGATCGCCACCAGCTTCGCGGGCCACGCGGGCACCGATGCCAACCTCACGCCCAACGGCATCGGCTACGGCGACCTGTTCCTCTCGGACACCTGGAAAGCCGCAGGCACCGACAGCCACCACGCAAGCGACAATGCCACCACGGGCACCGTCTGGGATTACGGCCTGGCGCTCGACAACCGCTACAGCAACCAGGGCGGCACATTCACCCTGTATCAGCTGAATGGCGCCACCAACGCCGCCAATATCAAGAATTCCGACAGCGTCATGAATTGCTACTGGGGCAGCAATTGCGTCTATCGCAATGGCCAGGAGACGGCGGTCAACACGAAATCCAGCACGGTCAAGAACACAGGCGTGACCGGCACCTGGAGCGTCACCGCGAACCAGCAGCTCACCTTTATCATCGACCTGGCCGGCACCGAACTGCTGAACTACACCTCGTTCGCGATGCACTGGGGCGAAACCTGCCAGAACGACGTCATCGAAGGCATTACCAGCGTGGCCGGCGCCGCCGTGCCGCTTCCGGGCAGCGCGGCGTTGCTGATGCTGGGGCTGGGTGCCCTCGGTCTGGCGCGCCGGCGCCGTCCGGTCGCCTGAGTTCAGCCCGGCAACTCATGCTGGCGCGCGCCGTACATGCGGCACTCGGCGGCAAGCGCCAGCAGATTCGGATCGCGCTCGCGCGTGCGTGAAATCAGCAGGGTTATCGTCTGGTGCGAGGCATAGCGCGCATCCAGCGGCAGCAGGTCGACGCGGGCGCTGAAGCCGGCGATGCGGCCCGGCAGCAGGCTGTAGCCCATGCCGCCGCCCACCAGGTTGATCAGCGAGAAGATGTCCCCTACCCGCAGGATCGTTTCCGGTACGTAGCCGGCCTGGCGGAAGGCGTGGTCGAAGCTGTGCGAAGTGACGAAACCGTCGCCGAGGGTAATAAACTTTTCGTCCTTCAGTGCGCGCAGGTCGACCGCAGCCTGGCCGGCATACGGCGAACCGAGCGGCGCCGCCAGGTGGATCTTGTCTTCGAACAGTGGCACCGCCAGCAACTGCGGATCCTCGGGCGCGCCCTGCAGGCCGATCACGATGGCGTCCAGCCGGCCCTCTTCCAGGCTGCCCAGGAGTTCCTGGTTCGAGCCCAGCGTCAGGTCGATCTGCAGCTCCGGACGGCGCAGCTTCAGGCCCATCAGCAGCTGCGGGATGCAGCGCAGCGTCAGCGAATACAGCGAGCCGATCTTCAGGCGGGTACCCGCAAAGCCAGCCATTTCGCGCACCTCGCGGATGCCTTCCTCGGTCTCGGCCACCGCCCGCTGGGCATGCTTGGCGAAGGCGAAGGCGGCCGGCAGCGGCGCGAGGTTGCGGCCCTCGCGCCGGAACAAGGGGCAGCGCAAGCCCTCTTCCAGCGTATGCAGGGCGCGGTGCACGCTGACGGTGCTCTGGCCCAGTTCCTCGGCCACGCGCGACAGACTGTGCAGGCGCATGAAGGCGAGGAAGACTTCCAGTTTTTTCAGGGTGATTTCTTCGTCGATCATCGCAAGTCTCGTTCTCCGGCCCGCCTCCCGTGCGCTGGATTCGTTAACCTCAAGGTAAAGATTCGCGCGCCAAGTTGATTGTAAGGCAAGACCGGCCTTCCTATGCTGTGATCAAACGCACCTAGGAGGAGACAACATGGAAAGCAAGCGCCTCGACGCGCCGGCCCCGCGCCGCTGGGACACCCGGCGCCAGGAAAAACAGCGCCGCATCGCCGCCGTGCGCCACCTGGCCGAGGGTGCGGTCCTGTCCGCCGGGCGCCTGGTCGAAGCGCTGGAGCAGTTGGTGGTCAGTGGCGACCGCGTGGTCCTGGAAGGGAACAACCAGAAGCAGGCCGACTTCCTGGCCCGCGCGCTGGTGCAGCTCGAGCCGGACCGGGTGAACGCCCTGCACATGATCATGCCCAGCGTGAGCCTGCCCGAGCACCTCGATTTGTTCGAACGCGGCATCGCCAACAAGCTCGATTTCGCCTACGCCGGCGCCCAGAGCCTGCGCATCTCGCAATTCCTGCAGGAGGGCACCCTGCAGGTCGGCGCCCTGCACACCTATATCGAACTGTATGCCCGCCTGTACGTCGACCTGGCGCCGAATGTGGTCATGGTCGCCGGCTACAAGGCCGACCGCGCCGGCAATTTGTACACCGGTCCCAGCACCGAGGACACACCGGCGCTGGTGGAAGCCGCCGCCTTCCGCGACGGCATCGTGATCGCCCAGGTCAACGAAATCGTCGACGATCCGAGAGACCTGCCGCGCGTCGACATTCCCGGGTCCTGGATCGATTTCGTCGTCCAGTCCGACAAACCCTTCTATATCGAGCCGCTGTTCACGCGCGATCCGCGCCTGATCAAGCCGGTCCACATTCTGATGGCGATGATGGCTATCCGCGGCGTCTACGAAAAGCACCAGGTGCAGTCGCTGAATCACGGCATCGGCTTCAACACGGCGGCGATCGAACTGCTCCTGCCAACTTACGGCGAACAGCTCGGGCTGAAGGGCAAGATCTGCCGCAACTGGACGCTGAACCCGCACCCGACCCTGATCCCGGCGATCGAGTCGGGCTGGGTCGAGAGCGTGCATTGCTTCGGCGCCGAGCTCGGCATGGAGAACTACACGGCTGCCCGTCCGGACATTTTCTTCACGGGGCGCGACGGCTCGATGCGCTCCAACCGCGCCTTCTGCCAACTGGCTGGCCAGTATGCGGTCGATCTGTTCATCGGCTCCACGCTGCAGATGGATGGCCTCGGCAATTCCTCGACGGTGACCCACGGCCGCCTGACCGGCTTTGGCGGCGCCCCCAACATGGGCCACGATCCGCACGGCCGCCGCCACGCCACGCCGGCCTGGCTCGACCTGGTGGAAACCGACGATCCGCTTGCGCGTGGCAAGAAGCTGGTGGTGCAGCTGGTGGAAACCTTCCAGGACGGCAGCGCGCCCACCATCGTCGAGTCGCTCGATGCGGTGGAGGTCGGACGCAAGTCGGGCATGCCGCTGGCACCGGTGATGATCTACGGCGACGACGTCACCCACGTACTGACGGAGGAAGGCATCGCCTATTTATATAAAGCGCGCTCGCTGGAAGAACGCAAGGCGATGCTGGCGGCGGTGGCCGGCATCACGCCGATCGGCATGCGCCACGATCCGAAGCAGACCGCAAGCATGCGCGAACAGGGTTTGATCGCACTGCCCGAAGACATCGGCGTGCAGCGCGCCCAGGCCACCCGTTCGCTGCTGGCGGCCAAGAGCATCGCCGAGCTGGTCGACTGGTCGGGCGGCCTGTACGAACCGCCGGCCAGGTTCAGGAGCTGGTAATGACGGCGCTGAATCCCCTTCGCCACCCGGCGCGCGCAGCGCTGAGCGCCGTGCAGCTCGCAGACTACGCTGTCGATGCCCTGGTCGATGAAGCCATGCTGACCCCGAAACCTGGCCTGGTCGACATGCGCGGCAGCGGCGCCCACAACGACCTCACCTGGCTGCTGATGGTGCGCTCGGCCTGCGCCCTGCAGCCAGCCTTCCTGCGCATGGCCGATGCGGGCGCCTCCATTCCCGAACCGGCCTCGCTGCGGCGGCGGATCGGCGCCATCGGCCGCGAGGCCGAAGCCGCGATGATGGCGGCGACCGGCGGCGTGAACACCCACCGCGGCGCGATCTGGGCGCTCGGCCTGCTGGTCACGGCGGCCGCCGGGGCGGCGGACACGAATGCGGCGACTATCGCACGCGAAGCCGGCTGCCTTGCCAGCATCGACGATCCCGGCGCACCGGCGCGCACCGGTAACAAGGGGGAGCTGGCGTGCCACCTCCACGGCGTGGGCGGGGCCCGCGGCCAGGCGCGCGCCGGCTTTCCGGCCGTACTCCACGCGGCGCTGCCGATGCTGCGGCTGTCGCGCGCGCGCGGCGACGGCGAGCCGCAGGCGCGGGTAAATGCCCTGCTGGCGGTGATGGCTACGCTGGACGACACCTGCCTGCTGGCACGCGGCGGCCGCGAGTCCCTGCGCGCGACCCAGTCCGGGGCGCGCCGCGTGCTGGCCCTTGGCGGCATCGGTACAAAGCCGGGCCGCGCCGCCCTGCGCGGCCTGGAAGGACGCATGCGCGGCCTGCATGTGTCGCCCGGCGGCGCGGCCGACCTGCTGGCGGCGGCGCTGCTGCTCGACCGCATCGAACAACATCAGGAGACATGACGATGGAAAAACTGGCATACACATTCGCCGCGGGCCAGCCGGCCCAGGGGCGCACCGTCACCGGCGTGGTGGCCTCGGGCGACCTGGAAGTGCTGCTCGAACCGGGCTCGAACGGCAGCACAACGGTGGCCGTGCAGACCTCGGTCGACGGCTACGGCGCCAACTGGACCGCGCTGCTGGAACGCGTGCTCGGCCCCGGCACCCTGCCCGCCGCGCGCATCGAGATCAACGACAACGGCGCCACGCCCGGCGTGGTGCGCATGCGCATCGAACAGGCTTTCGAGGAGGTGAGACTGCCATGACCGACATCGCCCGACTTCTGCAACGCGACAGCTTCATCGAGCGCAATGCGCGCAGCCGCGCCACGGCCCTGCTCGACCCGGGCACGATGCGCGAACTGGCCGGCCCCTTCGAGCGCCTGCATTCGCCCTGGCTGGCGCGCCAGCAGCTCGTGACCCAGGCCGACGACGGCGTGGTGGTCGCCAAGGGCTTGCTCGACGGCGCGCCCACCGTGGTACTGGCCATCGAAGGCGGCTTCCAGGGCGGCAGCATGGGCGAAATCGGCGCTGCCAAGATCGCAGGCAGCCTGGAACTGGCGGCGCGCGACAACCGGCGCGGCATCCCGACGCAAGCCGTGATCCTGTTCGAGACCGGCGGCGTGCGCCTGCAGGAAGCCAACCTGGGCCTGGCCGGCATCGCCGAGATCCAGTCCGCCATCGTCGACCTGCGGCGCTACCGGCCGGTGATCGGCGTCAGCGCCGGCACCGTTGGCTGCTACGGCGGCATGTCGATCGCGGCCGGGCTATGCTCATGGCTGGTGCTGACGCGCGAGGCGCGCCTCGGGCTGAACGGTCCACAAGTGATCGAGCAGGAAGCCGGCATCGGCGAATTCGACGCCCGCAACCGCAGCCTGATCTGGGGCCTGACCGGCGGAGAGCAACGCGTGGCCACCGGCCTGGCCGACGCCTGCGTCGAAGACGACACCCTCGAGCTGCGCGCGGCGGTGGCGCGCCTGTTCGCCCGCGGTATCCCGCAACGCCACCGCAGCGAACGCGCCGACGATTACCTGGCGGCGCTGGCGCGCGCGGACACGGACGCCCAGCCCATGCCCGCCGACGTGCGCGCAATTTATACCGAAGGAGACGCATGATGGAACAGCAAACCGCAAGCCGCGGCGCCACCTGGCTGCGCATGTTCACCGGCGGCGCCCCGGCGCTGCACGACTGGCCCTCGGTGCAGGTGGTCGAGGCGCCGCTGGCCGGACAGCCGGCGCGCTGGATCGCCGTGGTGCCGGATCCCGCCAACCGCTTTCCGCGCGCCCGCAACGGCGAGGTCGGCCTGGTCGAAGGCTGGCAGCTGGCGCGCGCGGTCCAGGACCTGATCGCCCTCGACCGCGACGCGCCGGTCAAGCGGCCGATTGTCGCGGTGATCGACGTGCCGAGCCAGGCTTATGGCCGGCGCGAGGAAGCCTTCGGCATCCACCAGGCCCTGGCCGGCGCCGCCGGCGCCTATGCCCAGGCCCGCCTGGCCGGCCACCCGGTGATCGGCCTGATCGTGGGCCTGGCCATGTCCGGCGCCTTCCTGGCGCATGGCTACCAGGCGAATCGCCTGATAGCGCTGGACGACCCCGCGGTGATGGTGCATGCGATGGGCAAGGCCTCGGCCGCGCGCGTCACGCTGCGCACCGTCGAGGCGCTGGAACAGCTGGCGGAAAAGAACCCGCCGATGGCCTACGATATCCGCAACTACGCTTCGCTGGGCATCCTGTCGCAGGTGCTGAAGGCGGCGAACCCGGCCTCCCCCGGCGAGCAGGACCTGGTGCTGGTGCGCGGGGCGCTGGAAGCGGCCCTGGCCGAGATTGTGGAAGAACCCGAACGCGACCTGGCCAGCCGCCTGCAGGGGCCGCATCGCGCGGCGTCGCGCCGGGTCCGTGAACTCCTCGAGACGCAATGGGAGGCCGCCGACTGAGGACACACCCCCACCCCGCCATGCATGGCCGCGCCCACCCATAACAGCACAAGCCGGGCGCGAACTTTTTGTTGGACGAAGAGGAGACAATCATGATTATCTACGGAACCGCACTGCTGGCCGTGTGCCACCTGCTCGGCATCTTCCTGGGCGATCTGCTCGGGACCCTGCTGGGTGCGAAAACCAACGTCGGCGGGGTCGGCATCGCCATGATCCTGCTGATCTGTGCCCGGCTCTACATGCACAAGCGCGGCATGATGCCGCAGACGACCGAGATGGGCGTGGCCTTCTGGGGCGCCATGTACATTCCCGTGGTAGTGGCCATGGCCGCCCAGCAGAACGTGGTGTCGGCGCTGCGCGGCGGACCGGTGGCGCTGCTGGCCGCCTTTGCCTCGGTGCTGGCCTGCGCCGGCTGCATAGCCCTGATCAACCGCAGCGAACGTCCGCTGCCGGAATCGGAGAGCGACGCCGACAAGCACCCCGCACCGAAGCACGCCTGAGGAGGCCATCATGATCGAACTCCTGGAAAAAACCGCAAAACACAACGGCCTGGTCACGGCCTTCGCCCTGGTCGGCCTGGTGATGCTGGTGTCGATGTGGATGTCGCGCCGCCTGACCTTCGGCCGCGTGCACGGCTCGGCGATCGCCATCCTGATCGGCCTCGGCCTGGCCTATTGGGGCGGCATCCAGACCGGCGGCAAGCAGGGCCTGGCCGACGTCTCGCTGTTCGCCGGCATCGGCCTGATGGGCGGCGCCATGCTGCGCGACTTCGCCATCGTCGCCACCGCCTTCGAGGTGCAGGTGGTGGAAGCGCGCAAGGCCGGCCTGGTCGGCGCTGCCGCGCTGCTGCTCGGCACCCTGCTGCCCTTCGTCGTCGGCGCCAGCGTGGCCTGGGCCTTCGGCTACCGCGACGCGGTCAGCCTGACCACGATCGGCGCCGGCGCGGTGACCTATATCGTCGGCCCGGTGACCGGCGCGGCGATCGGTGCCAGCTCCGAGATCATGGCGCTCAGCATCGCTACCGGCCTGGTGAAGGCGATCATGGTGATGGTCGGCACGCCGATGGCTGCGCGCTTCCTGCGCCTGAAAACGCCGCGCTCGGCGATGGTCTTCGGCGGCCTCGCCGGTACCGTCAGCGGTGTCTCGGCAGGCCTGGCCGCGACCGACCGCCGCCTGGTGCCCTACGGCGCGCTGGTCGCGACTTTTCACACCGGCCTCGGTTGCCTGCTCGGCCCCTCGCTGCTGTACTTCGCGACCCGGTCGCTGGTGGCCTGAAGTGAACACCGCCATGAACACGCCCTTCCGGCCGCACGATCTGCTGTTCGCGCGCACGCCGGACGCGTTTCTGGCGGCCGGCGCGCGCCCGGACTGGCTGGACGCCGGCGACTGGGCGGCGCGCGCACCGCTGGTGGTGCGGCGCGCCGCCTGCCCCGCGGAGAACATCCCGGCAGGCGCCCGCGGCCCGCAGCGCAAGCAGCGCTGCGCCGGCTTTCTGACGCATGGCGCGGTGGCGCGCTGCGTCACACCCGAGCAACTGGCGGCCGCGGTGGTGCGGGGTCCGGCGCTCGACCTGCGCGTGGCGGCCGACAAGCTGCCCTGCATCGCCGCCCTGCTGGCGCTGGCGCCACGGCTGCATGCGCTGGGCCTGGATTGGGGTCCGGCCGGCGGCGCCGGCTTCTGGCTTGCGAGCGGCCTGGCGGTGCTGCGTCCGGACAGCGACCTCGATCTACTGGTGCGCCTGCCGCTTCCGCCATCACGCGCCGCCATGGACGCACTGGCAGCCCTGCACGAAGGCACAAACTGCCGCATCGACATCCAGCTCGACACCGGGAGCGCTGGCTTCGCCCTCGGTGAATACCTGCGTGGCAGCCGTGTCATGCTGAAAACGGCCGCCGGCCCCGTGCTGGTGGACGATCCCTGGCAGCGGCGCGAGGCGGCATGAGCGTCCTGTACACCTTCCCCGGCCAGGGTGCGCAAAAGCCGGGCATGCTGCATGCGCTGCCCGGCCACCCCGAGACGGTGCGCACCCTGGACGAGGCCAGCGGCGCCCTCGGCCGCGACCTCCGCGCACTCGACACTGAAGCCGCCCTGCGTTCGACGGTGGCCGTGCAGCTCTGCCTGCTGGTGGCCGGCGTCGCCATGGCGCGCGTGCTGGCCGCGCACGACGCCCGGCCGCAGATGGTCGCCGGCCTCTCGATCGGTGCCTGGCCGGCGGCCGTGACGGCCGGCGTGCTCGCCTTCCACGATGCCGTGCGCCTGGTCGAACTGCGCGCGCGCCTCATGGAAGAAGCCTATCCGTCCGGCTACGGCATGACGGCCATCGGCGGCCTCACGCGCCAGCAACTGGCACCGCTGGTCGCCGCCGTGCATGCCGCGGATCGACCGGTCTACCTCGCCAACCTGAACGCAGCTCGCCAGATCGTGATCGCGGGCCAGGATGGCGCGATGAAGGCGGTGGCCCGGCTGGCGCTGGCGCAAGGTGCCCAGCGCGCCGAACGTCTGGCGGTGGCGGTACCCTCGCACTGCGAATTGTTCGACGAGCAGGCGCGCACCCTCGCCTGCGCGATGGACCAGGTGGCGCTGCAGCGGCCGACGATCACTTATATCAGTAGCAGCGCGGCGCGCGCCATGTTCGACGCCCGCCGCGTCGGGTCCGACCTGGCCGCCAACATGGCGCATCCGGTGCTCTGGGCGGACACGGTGCGCCACGCCTGGGAACGTGGTGCCCGGCTGGCGCTGGAGTTGCCGAGCGGATCGGTACTGACGAAGCTGGCGGCGCCCGAACTCCCGGACGGGGTGGCGCTCAGTTGCGAAGGCGCACGGCTGGACAGCCTGGTGCAGGCGGTGCGCGGCGCGTCCGCGCCGGGTGCCTGAGCCGAGGCGCCCGCGTCCACCTGCTGAACATCACACGGCGGGCTGGCGGGCGCGCTCGGTGTTGGCCAGCAGTTCCAGCACGTCGCTACCCAGGATCGGCTTGACGAAGTGACGGTCGAAGCCGGCCGCCAGCGCCTTCTCCTTGTCCTGCGCCTGACCGTAGCCGCTCAGGGCCACCAGCGGCAGGCCTTGCAGGCCGGGCAGCGCGCGCAAGCGCGTGGCCAGCTCATAGCCGTCGAACTCCGGCAAGCCGATGTCGAACACGCACAGGTCCGGGCGCCGCGATGCGGGTTTTTGCAGGTAGTCGAGCGCCTGGCTCGGGCTGTGCATCACGTCAGCGCTGTGGCCGAGCGCTTCGACGAACATCGCCAGCAGCTGGGCCGCGTCGACATTGTCGTCAACGATCAGCACGCGCAGCCCGGTGGTGGCTTGCGTGGCCACCGGCGTCACGCCTTCGCTGACGACGCCGGCCACCGCACCGCGCAGGCGCGGCAGCGTCACGCTGAAGCGGCTGCCCTGGCCAGGGCCGGCGCTGTCGGCACGGATCCGGCCTTCGTGCAGTTCCACCAGGCTGCGCACCAGCGCCAGCCCGATCCCGAGCCCGCCCTGGGCGCGGTCGGCACTGCGTTCGCCCTGCGAGAACAGCTCGAAGGCACGCGCCAGCAACTGGGCCGACATGCCGATGCCGTTGTCGGCGACCTCGGCCTCGACCTGGTCGGCGCCGGCGCGCACGCGCACGTCGATGCGGCCGCCGTCGGGCGTGTACTTGGCGGCGTTCCCCAGCAGGTTGGCGAACACCTGCACCAGGCGCTTGCGGTCGCCGTTGACCAGCACCTCGTCCGCCGGCAAATCAAGGACCAGTTGATGGCCCCTGGCTTCGACCAGCGGCCGAACCTGTTCCGCCGCCTCGGCGAGCAGCGCCGCCAGCACCACCGGCGCGCGGTTCAATGTGACCTGGCCGCGTGTGACGCGCGACACGTCGAGCAAGTCGTCGATCAGGCCGGTCATGTGGCTGGCCTGGCGCGCGATGACGGCCGTGACTTCGCGGATGCGCGCCGGGTCCGGCGTGCCGATGGTAAGGAAGTCGGCGGCGGCCGCGATCGGCGCCAGCGGATTGCGCAGCTCGTGCGCCAGCATCGCCAGGAATTCGTCCTTGCGCTGGTCCGCTTCGCGCAGGGCGTCGGCCGCTTCGCGCTGCTCGGTGATGTCGGTGTTGGTGCCGAACCAGCGCTGGATCACGCCGGCCTCGTCGCGCAGCGGCACGGCGCGCGACAGGAACCAGCGGTAGCCGCCGTCGCGGCCGCGCAGCGGGAAGGTGTCTTCCCAGACCACGCCGCGGCCGATGTGGTCCAGGTATTTGGCCAGCATCGCATCGACGTGGTCGGGGTGGTGCACCTCCCGCCATGCCGGAGTGCGCATCAGCTCGGGCGTGCTGCCGGTGTATTCGAACCAGCGGCTGTTATGCCAGGAGATGCGGCCGTCGGCGTCGGTCATCCACGCCAGCTGCGGGATGTTGTCGGCCAGCGCCCGGAACTGGGCCTCGCTGCGCGCCAGCGCCTGCTGGGCGTCGCGGATCGCCGAGATGTCGACCACGTAGGCGATCCCTTCGCCGCTGTCGTCGACCGTGGTTGCGCCCATCTGCACGCCCACCCGGCTGCCGTCCTTGCGGTAGTACTCCTTGATGTGCTTGTCCATGCGGCCGGTGGCGCGCAGCTGGGCCATCACGCGGTCATTGGCCTCGCGCCACTCCGGCGGCGTGAGCAGGCTGGAGCTCAGGCGGCCCTGCTCGACGTCCGTTCGCTCGTAGCCCAGCATGTCAAGGAAGGACCGGTTGGCGTCGATGATGCTGCCGTCCATGCGGTAGCGCAGGATGCCGATCACGTTCGAATCCACCAGGCGGCGGAAACGCGTCTCGCTGGCGCGCAGCGCATCTTCGGCTTCCTGCTGGCGCGTGATGTCGACCACGATGCCGGGCATCCAGGCCGGTTTGCCGTCCTCGCCGCGGGTCAGCTTGGCCCGCGCCAGCACATGGCGCCAGCCGCCCTCCGCGGCGCGCACGCGGTACTGGCACTCGAACACCTGGCCGGTGGCGATGGTCGTCTCGATGGCGCGGCGGGCGCGTCCCACATCCTCGGGATGGATCGCATCCAGGTACTGCCCCAGCGCATCGCCGCCCGCGCCGGCCTCGCTGGCGCCGAAGATCGCGGCCAGGTTGCGGTCCGCATACAGGCGGTCGGCGCGGACGTCGTAGGTCCAGGTGCCGATGTCGGCCGCCACCAGCGCAGCTTCCTCGCGCAGGCGCGCATCCTGGAACGCAGCCTGGGCGGCCTTCTGTTCGTGGATGTCGGTACAGGTGCCGAGCCAGCGCACGATACGCCCGGCGCCGTCGCGTACCGGCAGCGCCCGGCCAAGCGTCCAGCGGTATTCGCTGCTTGCGTGGCGCAGGCGGTATTCGATTTCATACGGTTCGCCGGTGGCCAGCGAGTGGCGCCAGACGTCCCAGGTACGCGCACGGTCGTCCGCGTGCACGATCTCGTTCCAGCGCTCGCCATCGGTTTCGCCCGGGCGCACGCCGGTAAACTCATACCAGCGCTGGCTGTAGTAATCGTGACGGCCGTCCGGCTGGGTCGACCACACCATGTGCGGGATGGCGTCGGCGATGGCGCGGAACTGCGGATCGCGCCCGTCCACGGCGGCGCTGTCGGCAATGGTGACGGCGACGCCGCACACCGTGCCGTCGAGCTCGCGCAGCGGCGCCAGCGCCAGCCGCGCGCCAAGGCCAGGCGCCTCCAGCCGGCGCGTGCCGCCTGCCAGCACTTCGGGAAGCACCGGCTGCAGCAATGCGCACATGGCCGGCCACCCCTCGGCCAGTGGCCGCCCCGGCAGGCCGGGATCACGCCCATTCAGATAAGGCAGGCAGGCCTGGTTGTACAGCAGGTGCTGTTGCGGTCCCCAAACAAGGAAACCGGGCCTGCCGTCGTCGAGCAGGAAACGGGCCGCATAACGCATGGCCAGCGGCCAACCGTCCAGCTGGCCCGGCGGGCAGGCGCCGCCGCGCGGCGCCTGGACGGCACTATCGGACGAGGTGACGGAAGGCTGGTCTGGATCTGTCATGGAATTGGAATATGGCGCCCCGAAACGGCCACCGTGGCTGCGCCTGCAAGGTCTGGTGACGATTCTAACGTTTACTGAAGGAAATGAGTTCGACCGTGAGAATTCCAGACAAGCCCATCAATTTCATCAATTATAAGCGCTATTTCCTGATTGAAACACAATATCGTCAATTTCCGTCGGCAAAACGACAACGGGCCCGGGAAGCAATGCCTCCCGGGCCCGTCTCGCCGCGTGTTCCGCAGCTACGCCATCAGGCCGGTCAGACCGGCACCGGCAGCTTCGCCAGCAGCTTGTCCAGCGTGACCGGGTATTCGCGCACGCGCACGCCGGTGGCGTTGTAGATCGCGTTGGCCACCGCCGCCGCCACGCCGCAGATACCCAGTTCGCCCACACCCTTGGCCTTCATCGGCGAGGTGGTGGGGTCGGTCTCGTCCAGGAACACGACTTCCTGGTGCGGGATGTCGGCGTGCACCGGCACCTCGTACAGGGCCAGGTCGTGGTTGACGAAATAGCCGATGCGCTTGTCCACCACCAGCTCTTCCATCAGCGCGGCGCCGACGCCCATGGTCATGGCGCCGATCACCTGGCTGCGCGCCGCCTTCGGATTCAGGATGCGGCCGGCCGCGCACATGGCCAGCATGCGGCGCACGCGGATCTCGCCGGTGGCGGCATCCACGCCGACTTCGACGAAGTGGGCGCCGAAGGTCGATTGCTGCATCTTCTTGTCGAGGTCACCGTATTCCATGGTGTCCTCGCCGACGATCTCGCCGCCGGAGGCCAGCTGGCGCAGGTCGGCCGACTTGCCGCCGCCCGACACCTTGCCGTCGCTGAAGTCGGCCTGGGCCGCATCGACGCCGGCCTTCTGGGCAATCTGCTCGCGCAGCTTGACGCAGGCCGCGTACACGCCGGCGGTCGAGCTGTTGCCGCCCCACTGCCCGCCCGAACCCGAGGACACCGGGAAGGCCGAGTCGCCCAGGCGCACGTTCACGCGCTCGAGCGGCACACCCAGCATCTCGGCCGCGGTCTGGCCGATGATGGTGTAGGTGCCGGTACCGATGTCGGTCATGTCGGTTTCGACGGTGACCGTGCCGTCGCGTTCCAGGCGCACGCGCGCCGCCGACTTCATGTTCATGTTGTTGCGGAAGGCCGAGGCCACGCCCATGCCGACCAGCCAGCGGCCGTCGCGCACCTGGCCCGGGGTGGCCTTGCGCTTGTTCCAGCCGAAACGGTCGGCACCCATGCGCATGCAGTCGACGAAGCGGCGCTGCGAGAACTTGCGCTTGCGGTCTTCCGGATCGACCGTGGTGTCGTTGATCACGCGGAAGGTGACCGGGTCCATCTTGAGCTTCTCTGCCATCTCGTCGATCGCGATTTCCAGCGCCATCATGCCCGGCGCCTCGCCCGGCGCGCGCATGGCGTTGCCTTCGGGGAGATCCAGCGTGGCCAGGCGCATCGTGGTGAGACGGTCGGCGCCGGCGTACAGCAGGCGCGTCTGGTTGACCGCGGTTTCCGGCTGGCCGTCCGGCAGGTCGCCCGACCAGCTGTCGTGGGCGATCGCGGTGATGCGGCCTTCGCGGGTGGCGCCGATGCGGATGCGCTGGATGGTGGCCGGACGGTGCGTGGTGTTGTTGAACATCAGCGCGCGCTGCAGCTGCACCTTGACCGGACGTCCGGCCGCCCTGGCGCCGAGCGCCGCCAGCACCGCTTCCGCACGCAGGAACAGCTTGCCGCCGAAGCCGCCGCCGATGTAGGGCGAGACCAGGCGCACGTTGTCCTCGGGGATGCTGAGGGTCTTGGCCAGGTCCTTCTTGCCCCAGTTGATCATCTGGTTGGCCGTGTACAGGGTCAGCTTGTCGCCGTTCCACACCGCGATCGAGGAATGCGGCTCCATCATCGCGTGCGACTGGTCGGGCGTGGTGTAGGTGGCGTCGAGCTTGACCGGCGCCTTGGCGTAACCGCTCTCGAAGGTGCCTGCGCGGGTGTCGGGCTTGTCCTTTTCCTTGGGCTTCTTCGCGGTTTCCTTGGCCTTTTCCAGGTCGTACTCGCCCTGCTCTTTGGCATAGCTGATGCGCAGCAGCGTCGAGGCGGCGCGCGCCTGCTCGAAGCTGTCGGCGACGACCAGCGCCACGGCCTGGTGGTAGTGCTCCACGCGCGGGCCGGCCAGCAGGTGGGCGGTGTTGTAGTCGCCCTTTTCCAGCTTGCCGGCGTTTTCGTAGGTGACGATGGCGATCACGCCCGGTGCGCGCTTGGCGTCGGTGGTGTCGATCGACTTGATGCGGCCCTTGGCGATGCTTGAACCGACCACGTAGCCGTAGGCCGCGTTCGGCGCCGCCTTGTGCTGCTCATACGCGTAGGGCGCGGTGCCGGTGGTCTTCAGGGGACCGTCGATCCGGTCGGTGGGTTTGCCGATGACCTTCAGGCGGTCGATCGGATTGGTGGTGGCGGGTGTCGTGAATTTCATGGTATCCCTTTCAAGCCTTGCGTGCGTCGGCCATGACCGATGCCAGGGTGCGTTGCACCAGCGGCACCTTGAAGGCGTTGTCTTCGGTGGTGCGGGCGCCGGCCAGCAGCTGCGCGGTGACCGCCTGGGCGCCTTGCGGCATCGCCTGGTCGGCCGCCGCCACGCGCCACGGGCGGTGCGCCACGCCGCCGAGGGCGACGCGGCCGCTGCCGTTCGGCTGCACCACGGCCGCCACCGAGATCAGGGCGAAGGCGTAGGAGGCGCGGTCGCGCACCTTGTGATAGAAGTGCTTGCCGCCCAGGGGCTTCGGCAGCGTCACCGAGGTGATCAGCTCACCGGCGGCCAGCGTGTTCTCGATGTGCGGCGTGTTCCCCGGCAGGCGATAGAAATCGGCGATCGGAATCACGCGCGCCGTACCGTCGGGACGCACGGTCTCGACCTGGGCGTCCAGTAGCTGCATGGCCACTGCCATGTCGCTCGGGTGGGTGGCGATGCAAGCCTCGCTCTGGCCGACGATCGCGTGGCCGCGGGTGTAGCCGCCGATGGCCGAGCAGCCGCTGCCCGGCACGCGCTTGTTGCACGGCTGGTAAGGGTCGTAGAAATAGGGGCAGCGGGTGCGCTGCAGCAGGTTGCCGGCGGTGGTCGCCTTGTTGCGCAGCTGGGCCGAGGCGCCGGCCACCAGGGCACGCGACAGCACGCCGTAGTCGCGCCGCACGCGCATGTCGGCCGCCAGGTCGGCGTTGCGCACCAGTGCGCCCACGCGCAGGCCGCCCTCGCGGGTCGGCTCGATCTTGTCCATGCCGATGCCGTTGACGTCGACCAGGTGGGTCGGCGTCTCGATCTCGAGTTTCATCAGGTCGAGCAGGTTGGTGCCGCCGGCGATGAAGCGCGCGCCCGGCACTTTCATGACGGCTGCCGCCGCTTCGGCCGGCGAATGCGCGCGCTGATAGGTGAACGCCTTCATGCCTTGCCTCCCACTTCGGTGATCGCATCGATGATGTTGGAGTAGGCGCCGCAGCGGCAGATGTTGCCGCTCATGCGTTCGCGCAGCTCGTCGACCGACAGCAGCGGACGCTGGGTGATGTCGGCGGTGGCGTGGCTGGGCTGGCCCTGCTTGATCTCTTGCAGCACGGCAACGGCTGAACAGATCTGCCCCGGGGTGCAGTAGCCGCACTGGTAACCGTCGTGCTTGACGAAGGCGGTCTGCATCGGGTGCATCTTCTGGGGCGTACCCAGGCCCTCGATGGTGGTGACCTCGGCGCCCTCGTGCATCACCGCCAGGCTCAGGCAGGAGTTGATGCGGCGGCCATCCACCAGCACCGTGCAGGCGCCGCACTGGCCCTGGTCGCAGCCCTTCTTGGTGCCGGTCAGGTGCATGTGCTCGCGCAGCAGGTCGAGCAAGGTGGTGCGGGTGTCGACTTCGGCTTCGAAACGCTGGCCGTTGACACGCAGCGCGACCTTGTTCTTCACCGGCGCCGGGGTATTGACGGGCGCCGGCGTGATGCCGGGACCGGCCGTCTGGGCCGCGGCGACGCCGGGGATGGACGCCGCCGTTACCGACAGCGCGCCGCCGATCATGAGACCGCGCCGGGTCTGGTTGATGTCGCTGGAGTGATCCATGAATTCTTCCTTTTGTGATGGTGAGGTGATGGCTCGCCGTGATGCAGCTTCGTCACATTCATCATATTAAATGCAAACTTGTCCGAAGCATCACACGGTTGCCAAACAACCAAGCCCCGCGATGGTAGCGGCTGCGGGGGTACACACGTGCCGCTTCCATTGCATAGGCTTATGAACGGCGTTCATCAATCCCGCCATTTCACGAAAGCCTCATTTTTCCAGGCCGGAGTCCGGCCGCGCCTCCTTGGCGTGCAGGTCGGCCTTGACCGTGTCCGGCGCCAGGTTGTTGATCACGTTACCGATGAATTTGCTGCTCGTCATGCCGGCCACCACACGGTCTTTGCCAGACTTCATGGCTTCATAGCCCTCGGCGGCCACCTTGGTCGGCGCCGCCTTCTCGCCCAGGCCCAGTTTGCTCGTATCCATGTGGGCGCGGTGCCAGAACCTGGTGTCGACCTGGCCCGGCATCAGCAGGGTGATGGTGACGCCGCTGTCCTTGATTTCCGACTTCACCGCCTCGGCGAAGGAAATCAAGAAGGCCTTGGTGGCGCCGTACACGGTTTCGTAGGGCGTCGGCATGGTACCGGAAATCGACGCCGTGAAGAGCAGCTTGCCGGCGCCGCGCGCCACCATGTCGGGCAGGATGCGCTTGGTCAGGTGCACTTGCGACACCGTGTTCAACTGGATCATGTTGAGCTCTTCGGCCAGCTCGGTGCCGCCGACGAAATAGCCGCCCAGGCCGACGCCGGCATTCAGCGCCGCGGCTTCAAGCGGGCGGCCGGTTTCCTTGATCGCCGCAGCCAGGTCTTCCACGTCCTGGTAGCGGGTCAGGTCGGCCACCACCATGGTGGCACGGGCGCCGGCCGCTGTGACGGCAGCGGCGGTGCCGGCCAGGCCATCGAGCGTGGTGGCGGTGAGGATCAAATCGTAGCCGTCTGCGGCGAACAGGCGCGCCAGTTCGTAGCCGATGCCGCTGGATGCGCCGGTGACCAGGGCCAGGGGACGGGATGCGGGAGTGGACATGGGATGCCTTTCATGGTGAACGATTGATACCGGCATGTTTGACCAGGCGGCCTGGATCGACCGTGCGCGCGCGAACGTAGCGCCTCGGATGGCAAGCCTGCAGCTCATGTGTATTGATTGCGCACGATACAAAAAACGTGGCCATTTCATTAAGTGTACGATTTAATTTTGTCAAACAACCTGGCGATACCCGGAAGCGCAAATGACCGACCACCCAGCTGATCCAGATTCCACAGACGAGAAAACCGAAGCCGCAGCGCCTGACGGCAAGGACAAGAAGCCCGACGACAATAAGGACGGCGACGCCAAGAAGCCGGTCTCTCCCGAAAAGAAGCGCAAGATCCGCCTGGTGCTCATCATTGCCGGCATCCTGGTGCTGCTGATCGGCATCGGCTGGTTTGCCTACTATGAGCTGGTCGGCAAATACCATGAAGAGACCGACGACGCCTACCTGCAGGCCGATGCCGTGACGATCTCGCCCAAGGTCGGCGGCTATGTCGAGGAAGTCCTGGTCAAGGACAACCAGGACGTGGCACAAGGACAGGCGCTGGTGCGCATCGACCCGCGTGACTATCGCGCCCAGACCGAACAGTTCGAGGCACAGATCGCAAGCGCTCACGCGAATGCCGACACCGTGCGCGCCCAGATCGCGGAGCAGGAATCCGCCGTGGCCGAGGCACGCGCCCAGCTGGCGGCGGCCCAGGCCAATGCCGGCTTCGCCGCCAATGAAGTGAGACGCTACGCGCCGCTCGTCGACATCGGCGCCGAGAACGCCGAGACCCTGTCGGCGCGCCGCAACCAGGCGACCCAAGGTGCCCAGCAGGTCGCGATGCAGCGCGCCGCGCTTGCCAGCGCCGAAAAACGCATCGGCACCCTGCGCGCCCAGGTGCGCCAGGCCGAGACCCAGGCCGGCGCCGCCGAAGCCCAGCTGAAGGCAGCCAGCGTCAACCTGCAGTCGACCACCCTCAGCGCCAGCATCGCCGGCCGCGTCGGCGACCAGACCGTGCGCGTCGGCCAGTTCGTGCAGCCGGGCACCCGCCTGATGACCCTGGTCCCGGTGGGCAGCCTGTACATCACGGCCAATTTCAAGGAAACCCAGATCGGGCGCATGCGCGTCGGCCAGCCGGCCCACATCGAGGTCGATGCCATGCCGGGCATGGAGCTGAACGGCCGCGTAGAAAGCGTGGCACCGGGCACGGGCGCCCAGTTCTCGCTGCTGCCGCCGCAAAACGCCACCGGCAACTTCACCAAGATCGTGCAGCGGGTACCGGTGCGCATCGCGGTCGACGCCACGCCGGACACCCGTCAGCTGCTGCTGCCCGGCCTGTCGGTGAAAGTCGAAGTCGAGACCAAGGGTGCCAAGGACCAGACCAAGCAGCTCAAGAAGCGCGAAGAACAGCACCAGGACAAGGTCGAAGACCGGCAGAAGGCCATGAACGAGGCGCGCCGATGAGCGCAGTAGAGGCAGGCAACGAGGGCGGCGCCGAGCCGCGTGCCGATGCCGGCGCCTGGCTGGCGGTGGCCGCCGGCACCCTCGGCGCGCTGATGGCCACGCTGGACATCTCGATCGTCAACTCCTCGCTGCCGACGATCCAGGGCGAGATCGGCGCCAGCGGCACCGAAGGCACCTGGATCGCCACCGGTTACCTGGTTGCCGAAATCGTCATCATTCCGCTGTCCGGCTGGCTGGAACGCGTGCTGGGACTGCGCACTTTTCTTTTGGTGGCGGCCGGCCTGTTCACCGCCTTCTCGGTGCTGTGCGGGCTGTCCACCACGCTGGGCATGATGATCGTCGGCCGCGTCGGCCAGGGCTTCACCGGCGGCGCCCTGATCCCGACCGCCCAGACCATCATCGCCACCCGCCTGCCGCGCAGCCAGCAGCCGATCGGCACGGCGCTGTTCGGCGCCACGGCCATCCTGGGGCCGGTGGTGGGGCCGCTGATCGGCGGCTGGCTCACCGAAAACCTGAGCTGGCACTACGCCTTCTTCCTGAACGTGCCGGTGTGCGCCGGCCTGGTCGTGCTGCTGCTGGTCGGCCTGAAGCACGAGCCGGCCAAGCTCGACCTGATCGCGCAAGCCGACTGGCTAGGCATCTTCGGCCTGGCAGCCTTCCTGGGCGGCTTGACGGTGGTGCTGGAGGAAGGCGAACGTGAACAATGGTTTTCGTCCAGCCTGATCATCTGGCTCAGCCTCCTGTCGTTTGCCGGTTTCCTGCTGCTGATGGCCGGGCAACTCACCGCCAAGCGGCCGGTCATCCGCCTGAGCCTCCTGCTGGACCGCCAGTTCGGCAGCGTGGTCATCATGGGCATCACGGTCGGCATGGTCATCTACGGCACCTCCTACGTGATCCCGCAATTCCTGGCCACGATCTCCAGCTACAACGCGCTGCAGTCCGGGAAGATCGTGGCGCTGGGCGGTTTGCCCAGCCTGATGATGATGCCGCTGGTGCCGCTGCTGATACGCTACGTCGACATCCGCCTGGCGGTCGGCTTCGGGCTGGCCGTGCTGGCGACCAGCGCCTATCTCGACACGGCGCTGACACCGCAATCCGCCGGACCCGACTTCGTCGTCTCGCAGTTGATCCGCGGCGTCGGCACCATCTTCGCCATGGTCTTCCTGAACCAGGCAGCGATCCAGTCGGTCTCGCGCGACAACGCCAGCGACGCCTCCGGCCTGTTCAACGCGGCGCGCAACCTGGGCGGCTCGCTGGCCCTGGCCGGCATCGCCGTGATCCAGGACCAGCGCCTGTGGCTGCATTCGCGCCGCATCGAAGAATCGCTGAACGCCAACCGTGGCGGCGTGCAGGATTACCTGGCCGCGCAGTCGCATGCGCTGGGCGGCATGCCACAGGCGCTGCGCACCCTGGGCGGCACGATCCAGATGCAGGCGCTGACCATGACCTACATCGATTTGTTCTGGATCCTGTCGGTCGGCATCGGCTGCGTGATCCCGCTGGTGCTGTTCCTGCGTCCGCTGAATACGAGCGCGCCGGTTGCCGGCCACTGATTGAGGAGTTGTTTCACATGTCTTTACGTACCACTTCCACCCTGTTACTGCTTGCAGTGCTGGCTGGCTGCGCCACGGCCGGCAAGGATTACGCCGGTCCGCCTGCTGCTACCCAGGCCACCGCGTTTGCGCGCGCAGGCGAGCCGTCTGCCGACGGCCAGGTACTGGCGCGCTGGTGGCCGGCCCTGGGTGACGCCACCCTCGACGGGCTGGTGGACGCGGCCCTGAAAGCCAACCCGAACCTTGGCGTGGCGAGAGCACGCCTGCGCCAGGCCCGTGCGGCGCTCGGCACCGAACGCGCCAACGGCCGCCCGAACGGCACCGCGACCGCGATGGCGGCGCACCTGCGCCTGCCGCCGGTAGGCGACGCCCTCGCTGGCGCAGGTACCGGCGGGGCCGAGGGTGGCAGCCAGGAAGGCGGCAGCGGCCTCGCCATCCCCTCCTCGCTCAATCTCTATAATGTGGGCTTCGACGCCACCTGGGAAATCGATCTGTTCGGTGGCCGCCGGCGCGCCGTGGAAGCCGCCGGCGCCGCGGCTGAAGCCGCCGAAGCCCAGCTGGCCGATGCGCAGTTGAGCCTCACCGCCGAAGTGGCCTCCGCCTATGTCAACCTGCGCAGCGTGCAGCGGCGCCTGGCGCTCAGCCACGCCGCCATCGGCCGTCAGCAGCGCATGCTGGACCTGACCGCGCGCCGGGTGCAGGCCGGGACCGCGTCGCAGCTGGACCTGACGCGCCTGCAAGGCCAGCTCGAGTCCACGCGCGCGGAAAGCGAGCCGCTGCTGTCCCAGCTCGACGCTTACCGCGACGAACTGGCCACCCTCGCCGGCCTGGCGCCGGGCGCCCTCGACGCCCGACTGGCCCAGCCGTCCGCTGGTCTTGCGCCCGTGCCGCTGCCGCCGGCGGCGGTGGCGGTGGGCGACCCGGCCGCCCTGCTCCAGCGCCGCCCCGACATCCGCGCCGCCGAACGCACGCTGGCCGCGCGGAGTGCCCAGGTCGGCCAGGCCGACGCGGCCCGCTTCCCGCGCCTGACCCTGCTCGGCCTGATCGGCATCGGCGGCACCCATCCATCCGATCTTACCCACCTCGACGACTTTTCCGCCATCGCCGCGCCGCAACTGAGCTGGAACTTCCTCGACTTCGGCCGCAACGCCGCCCGCATCGAACAGGCCGAAGGCGTGCGCGACGAAGCCGAAGCCCAGTACCGGGTGGCGGTGCTGGGCGCGCTGCGCGATGCCGAAGGGGCGCTGTCGCGCTTCAAGCAGCGCCGCGTGACCGTGGCGACGATCGCGCGGGCCAAGGCGGCGGCCGATCATGCGACCGAGCTGATGGCAGCGCGGCAAAAGGCGGGTACCGCCAGCCTGATCGACTTGCTCGATACCGAGCGCCAGCAGATCGCGGCCGAGCAGAATCTGGCGCAGGCACAGGCAGCTTTGACGGGGGAGTTTGTGGCTTTGCACAAGGCACTGGGCCTGGGCTGGCAAGCACCCGCTGTTCAGGCGTCCGGCGCGCCTTGAGATGATCCACGCGGCAGCCAGACCGTAAAACAGCTTCCGCTGCCCGGGCCGTCGCTGGCAGCGGCGATGCTGCCGCCATGTTCGCGCACGAACTGGTGGGCCAGCCACATACCGATCCCGAGCCCCTGGTCGTCCTGTCCGACGGCCGCCTGGCCGCGGTTGAACAGCTCGAACACCCCGGCCAGCGTCGCGGGTGCCATGCCGGCGCCGTTATCGCGCACCTCGATCGTGAAGCCCTCGGCCTCGTCCGCCAGCACTACCTCGATGCAGCCGTCCGCCTGGGTGTACTTCACCGCGTTCGCCAGCATGTTGTTCAAAACCTGGGCCAGGCGCACAGGATCCACCCATGCCTCGATGGCCCGGCCAGGTAGCCGCAGCGTCATCGATTGCCGCTTGGCCTCGGCCGCGGGACGCGCGCCGGCCACCACCTCTTCCACCAGTTCGTCGACCCGCGTCAGCGCGGGACGGAGCCTTACCTGGCCGTGGTAGATGCCGGCCAGGTCCTGGAGTTCGTCCGCGAGGCGGCTGATCTGCGCGAGCTGGCGTCCGACGATCTTATGTGTTTGCTCGGCGACCCCGGCGCTGGCCCCGCGCCGCAACAGTTCGATGGCGGTCGAGACGGCCGCCAGGGGGTTGCGCAGTTCATGCCCAAGCACGGCCAGGAAGCGGTCCTTGCGCTGCTCTGCCTGTTTGCGCTCGGTGACGTCGTAGGACACCACAAGGGCATACCTTTCGGCCGCGCCGTCATCGCCGTCGACCTCCAACAGACGGCCGCGCGACTCGAACTCCCGTCCCTCCACCGCGTGTTCGCGCACAAAAGGTGCACCGGCAAACACGCTCAGGTAGTCCGCCACGGCCTGGTCGGCGCTGGCAGGCGGCACCATGTCGCGCACGGCGCGTCCTACGAAGTCGCCGGGCGCATAGCCTGTCATGGCGAGCGCCTCACCGCCGGCGAGCACGTATTCCAGCTTTTCATCGACCACGAAAAACGCCGAATACGGCAACTCCCCCGACACCGACCACAGCAGCCGCAGCTTCCGTTTCGCGAGCTCTTCGATCGACACCACATCCCCTTTTGCATCGAGCTGGAAATGTGATCATTATATACATTGCGGGCATCAGCAAAGAAGCGCCGGCGTCAGCGTCCGGCCCGCAGGCGCGCCCGGTCCAGCGGCAAATCCCGCAGTCGCAAGCCGCAGGCATCCGCGATCGCATTCGCAATCGCGGCCGCCGTCGGCCCCTGCGACGCCTCGCCGGTCCCGAGGAAAGGCTGTCCCGGCCGGTCGATGAGGTCGACCTCGATACGCTCGGGCACCTGGTTGAAGCGCAGGATCGGGTACTGGGCCCAGTCGCGCGTCAGGATCTGGCGCTCGTCGAAGCGCACCCGCTCCAGCAGCGTCCAGCTGGCCGACTGGATGATGCCGCCCTCGATCTGGTTGCGCACGCCGTCCGGATTCACGACTTCGCCGCAATCGACGGCCGCGACCGCGCGCGTGATGCGCACCATGCCGGTCTCGCGCGCCACCTCGACTTCGAGCGCGATCGCGCAGAACGCGGCCAGGTTCTTATAACGCGCGAAGGCGAAGCCGCGGCCGCGGCGCGGCGTCTTGCGGTAGCCGTCCCAGCCGAACTTCTTCGCCGCCGTGCGCACCACCTCCACTGCACGCGGGTCGGCCAGGTTGCGCATGCGGAAAGCAAGCGGATCCACACCGGCGGCCTGCGCCAGCTCGTCCATGAAGCTCTCGATCGAAAACACATTGCAGTAGGCGCCCAGCGAGCGCAGCGCCGAACTGCGCAGCGGTATCGTGTCCTGGAACTGGTGCACCACGCGCGCATTCGGCAGCACGTAATACGGAATCGCGTTGCGGTCGCCGCTGCCTTCGGGCTGCGGGCTCGGCGTCGGCGTGTCGGGCTTGAAGGGCTTATCGAGGTGGGTCGCCGCCAGCAGGTTGCCGGCCTTGCCCGGGCGGGTATTGTGCGGCGGGCTCCAGACGTCATACTGCCAGTCGACGATCTTGCCGGCGCCGTCGAGCGTGGCACGCACGCCCGTGAGCATCGCCGGGCCGAAGGGTTCCCAGCCGTGTTCGTCCTCGCGCATCCACTGCACGCGCACCGGCTTGCCGGGCCAGGCGCGCGCCAGCAGGACGGCGTCGGCGGCGACGTCGTCGGCCGCGTTGTGGCCGTAGCAGCCGGAGCCCTCGGTGTGGATGCAGCGGATCGCCGCCTTGTCGACACCCAGCAGCTCGGCCAGCGCGTCGCGCAGCGGATACACGCCCTGGCTGTGGGTCCAGACCGTGAACTGGCCCTTGACCAGCTGGGCCACTGCGCACGAGGGTCCGATCGAGGCGTGCAGCTGAAAGGGCTTGGTGTAACTGGCGGTGAAGCTGCGCCCGGCGCTGCCGGGTACACCACGCTCGAGGATGGGATTCGATTTCGCCGGCCATGCGCGCACCATCGGCGCCGGCCGCGTATCCGCGGGCAGCGTCGGCGGCAGATCCCAGCGCGCCACGCGCGCCAGCGCGGCAGCCGCTTTCACGGCGCGGTATTCGCCATCCGCGATCACAGCCAGGAAGCGTCCGTCCCGCACCACTTTCAAGACGCCGGGCAGGCGCGCGACGGCAGCCATGTCGACTTCCAGCAGGCGCGCGCCGGGCGTGGGCGGGCGCACCACGCGGCCATGCACCATGCCGGGCAGGCGCAAGTCCTGCACGTAAGCTGGCCCGCCGGTCACCTTGGCCGGGATGTCGACCCGCTGCAGCGCTTTGCCGGCGATCGTGTGGCCGGCCGGCGCCCGTACCGGCAGCGAAGGATCCACCTTCAGGTGCAGCTGCTGGCCGGCCAGCAGCTCGCCGTAGGTGGCGCGGCGCCCGTCCGGCGCCTGGAATACGCCATCGCGCGAGGTCATCGCGGGGGCGCCGATGCCGAAACGCCGGGCGGCCAGTCCAGCCAGTACGGTGCGCATCTGGGCGGCGGCGTGGCGCAGCGCGGTGCCGCTGTCCTGCATCGAGTGGCTGCCCGCGGTATAGCCTTCGTTGGGGGTGCGCGCGGTGTCCGCCGTCACCAGCGTGATGCGGCCAGGTGCCACCTGCAACTCTTCGGCCGCCACCTGCAGCAGCGCGGTCTTGATGCCCTGCCCCAGCTCGGCTTTGCCGGTGAATACCGTGACGCGGTTGTCGGCGTCGATGCGGATCCAGGCGTCCAGCCAGGGTTCCTTTTCCAGGCTGCCCGGCAGCTTGCCCTTGTTCAGCGGGGTCTCGTCCTGGGACCAGGCCGGCCCGATAGTGAACACCATGGTCAGCGACCCGGCGGCGGCAAGTAAGCGGCGCCGCGACGGATTCTCGAGCGCGCGCGTCATGCCTTGGCTCCTTTGGCCGGCAGCGCATCGGCGGCGCGCCGCACCGCGCGCAGGATGCGCATGTGGGTGCCGCAGCGGCACAGGTTCGGCATCATGTGCTTGCGGATCTCGGCGTCGCTCGGTTTCGGGTTCTTCTCCAGCAGGCTTTGCGCACGCATCATCATGCCGGCGATGCAGTAGCCGCATTGCGCCGCCTGTTCGGCGATGAAGGCCTGCTGCAGTGCGCCGGGCGCCTGAGCCGTGCCCAGGCCTTCGACCGTGCCGACCGGGCGTTCGCCCACCACCGATACGGGCACCAGGCAGGACATGACGGACTCGCCGCCCAGGGTCACGGTGCAGGCGCCGCACTGACCGAGGCCGCAGCCGAACTTGGCGCCGTTCAGTCCCAGGTCATTGCGGAGTACATATAAGAGAGGCGTGTCGGGATCGGTGTCGACGGCATGGTCGCGGCCGTTCACGCGCAGGTGGTAAGTCGTCATGGCTGCCTGGCTTTCTTGACTGCGTCTTCGATGTGCGTCCATTGCGGCTGGCCGGCGCCGTAGCGGCGCAGGTAGGCGGCCAGAGCGCCGGTCTGGTCGTCGCTGAGGATGGCACCAAAGGCGGGCATCCAGCGCGCCGGCTCGCCATCCGGCGGCGAAATCCCGTCGCGGACGATGTGGATCAGGCTGCGCGGGTCGGGGTCGTACAGCGCCACCGCCTTTTGCAGCGGGAGCGCGGCGCCCGACGTCGCCTCGCGGCCGACCTCGTGGCAGCGCGCGCAGCTGTTGGCGTACACGGCATGGCCCAGCTGCATGCGCGCCAGGTCCGGGTCATCCGCCGCAGGTACCGGCAGGCTGCCCGGCATGCCGGCCCGGGTCTGGCGCTGCGGCGCCTTGGCCAGGTAGCTGTGGATGTAGGTAGCGATGGCCTCGACGTCGGCTGGATCGGCCAGGCGCAGGTTCTCGACCGTGGCCTGCATCGGCCCGCCGGCAACAGCGTGGTCCGGCGCGATCCCGGTGCGCAGGTACTCGGCCAGGTGCTCGCGCGTCCAGGGAATCGGCGACGGATTGTGTTCGTTCAGCGCCGGCACGTACCAGCCCTCGGCCTCGCCACCATCAAGGTGACGCTTGAAGTCGGTGCCGCCAAGTCTGGTGCGCGGCGTGTGGCAGGCGGTGCAATGCGCCAGGTTGTCGGAAAGGTAGGCGCCGCGGTTCCATTCGGCGCTCTGGCCGGCGCTCGGCTGCCATGGGTCGCGCTTCAGGTAGAGGATATTCCAGAATGCGACCAGCGGCCGCAAGCCGAAGGGGAAAGTCATGTCGTTCTTTTGGGCCGGCGCGTCCAGTGCGGGACGGGTCATGAAATAGGCGTACAGCGACCGGATTTCGTCCTGCGCAAGATGGGTGTAGTGGTCGTAGGGGAAGGCCGGATACAGCAGATGGCCGTCGCGCGACACACCTTCGCGCATGGCGCGCGTAAAGGCGGCTTCGCTCCACTGGCCGATGCCGGTGCGGGCGTCGGGCGTGATGTTGGTGCTGTGGACGGTGCCGAAGGGTGTGGCCAGCGCGCGGCCGCCGGCGTAGGGACGCGACGGATCGACGGTGTGGCAGGCGGCGCAGGTGCCGATGGCCGCCAGGCGCTGGCCGCGCGCGATGCTGGCCTGGTCGAAGGCAGGCAGCGTCGCCTGCGCATCGATGGCCGGGCGCCACATGATGATCCAGCCGATCAGCGCCGACACGACGATGAGCGCCAGCACGATCAGGCGGGTCCGTCGTTTCGGTGTTCGCGTTCGTGTCGCGCGGTCCATGCGTTGTCTCCGATGTAATGGTCGGGATTATGAACGTCTTTTGCCACGCCATCTTCAGCGCGGCGGCTATCGTGCGCGCGTCAATATCGCCAAGCCATAGCCGATATTGCCATTAAGACATATACTTGCCATTTACCCGCCCGCGCCAAGGAACCCATGATTCGCCGCCCTCTTCCCGTCCTGACCCTGATTCTTTCGCTCGCGTTCTGCGCGCCGACGGTCCAAGCCGCAGCCGACAGCGCCGCGGATGCCCAACCCGTCCAGCGCGACCTGCGCGAGACCTACACCAAGTACGAGTACCGCATCCCGATGCGCGACGGCATCCGCCTGTTCACCGTCGTCTACGTGCCGAAGGACGCCTCGAAGAGCTATCCCTTCCTGGTCAACCGCACGCCTTACAGCGTCGGCGTGGTCGCGGACGGCGAGCGCCGCTACGGCGTCGACTGGTTCCCCAAGCAGATCGGCCCCTCCAGGGAGTTCGAAGATGCCGGCTACATCTTCGTCAAGCAGGACGTGCGCGGCCGCTACATGTCCGAGGGCAAATGGGTGGAGATGACCCCGCACGGGAAAGACCTCAAGCGCGCGCCGGGCGAAGGCACGGAAAGCCAGGACATGTACGACACCATGGAGTGGCTGCTCAAGCACGTTCCCAACAACAACGGCAAGGCCGGCATCTACGGCATCAGCTACCCGGGCTTCTATGCGTCCGCGAGCATCATCGATTCGCACCCTGCGATCAAGGCCGCGTCGCCGCAGGCGCCGGTGACCGATCTGTACATGGGCGACGATTCCTACCATGGCGGCGCGTTCATGCTGGCGGCGAACTTCGGCTTCTACGCCTCCTTCACCGAACAGCAGAACCCGACGCCGCTGCCGAAGACGCGCGCCGAATTCGACTATGGCACCGCCGACGGCTACGACTTCTTCCTGCAGCACCTGACGATGCAGAACATCCTGGGCACGCTCACCGAGAATCAGCGCGCGCTGCTGGCACCGACCATCGACCACGATACCTATGACGAGTTCTGGAAGATCCGTTCGATCGCGCCGCACCTGAAGAACGTGAAGGCCGCGGTGCTGACCGTGGGCGGCTGGTTCGACGCCGAAGATCCGCAAGGTCCTTTCACGACCTACCATGCGATCAAGAAGAACAACCCCGGCATCTTCAACGGCCTGGTGATCGGCCCCTGGGTGCACGGCGGCTGGGCGGGACTCGAGGGCAAGCGCCTGGGCCGCGTTTCCTTCGACCGCAAGACCGGCGAGGACTTCCGTGCCAACATCCAGTTTCCCTTCTTCGAGCAGCAGCTGAAAGGCGTGAAGCCAGCCAGGCCGATCGCCGAGGTGACTGCCTTCGAGACCGGTTCCAACGTGTGGCGCCAGTACACGGCCTGGCCCCCGGTGCAGGCGAAGCCGCGCACCCTGTACTTCGGCGCCAATGGCAAGTTGAGCTGGCAACAGCCGGCGGCCGCGGGCGCATCCTATGACGAATACGTGGCGGATCCGAAGAAACCGGTGCCCTTCGTCGGCTATGCCGTCACCGACGTGCCCCAGGAATACATGGTGTCCGACCAGCGCTTCGCCGCCTCGCGTCCGGACGTGCTGGTCTACCAGAGCGAGGTGCTGGAAGACGACGTGACGGTCGCCGGCCCGGTCACGCCCAGGCTGTTCGTCTCGACCACCGGCACCGATGCCGACTGGGTCGTCAAGCTGATCGACGTGTATCCGGCCGACTACCCTGCCGGCGACGAGACCCGCGAACGCGGCCGCGACGTCGCCACGCCGGCGTCGCCGATGAGTGGCTACCAGATGCTGGTACGCGGCAATCCGCTGCGCGGCAAGTTCCGCAACAGCTTCGAAAAGCCCGAGCCCTTCGTGCCGGGGAAGGTCGAGCCGATCAGCTACCACCTGGGGGACGTGAACCACACCTTCCGCCGCGGCCACCGCATCATGGTGCAGGTGCAGAATTCCTGGTTCCCGCTGGTCGATCTGAATCCGCAGACCTTCGTGTCGATTCCGAAAGCAAAGCCGGAAGACTTCAGGAAAGCGACCCAGCGCGTGTACCACGCGCCGGAGATGCCGTCCGGGCTGCAGCTGCTGGTACTGCCGGCACAATGAGTCGGGAGTATCGCGCGCGACTGACGCGGATCGGCGCCGCGCACCGCTGATCCCACCCAAAACGCGTTCTGTCGCACGGCCCGCGCACGGCGGGCCGCTTCGCTCTACAGTCATCCTGGCGCGCCGCTGCACGGCGCCAATGACCAATGTCCAACCAGACGAAAGGGAGCGATCGAATGCTGCAACGAGTCACCGGCCTGCCGTGGGCCATCCTGGTAGCCGCGATGCTGTGCGCCGCCGGCGCACATGCCCAGGAACCGAAGCGGATCTTCGACCCGAGTACGCTGAAAGGCCCGGCCAGGGGCGCGCCGAACGAAGTCATGGTGCTCGGCACCGCCCACCTCGCGGAGCTGCCGGCTGCCTTCCAGCCGGCAGCCATGTCCGGCCTGCGCGCGCGTCTGCAAGCCTGGAAGCCGCAGATCATTGCCATCGAAGCCCTGTCCGGAACCCAGTGCGCGGCGCTGCGCCAGTTCCCGCAGCGCTTCCGCGAGACGGTCGAGCGCTATTGCTGGGACCCGGCGCCGGCGCGCACCGCCACCGGCCTCGACGTGGCGGCCGCCACCGCCGAGATGGACCGGCTGCTGGCCAACTGGCCGGCCGCGCCTGCACCCGCGCAGCGGCGTCACCTGGCAGCCGTCTTCCTCGCCGCCGGCGAACCGGCATCGGCACTGGTGCAGTGGCTGCGCCTGCCCGAAGCCGAACGCCACGAAGGCGACGGCGTGGATGCGGCGCTGGTCAAGGTGCTCGACGGGCGCCTGTCGGGACGCGGCAAGCGCGGCGAAGATGCGCTGGTCGCCGCAGCTCTGGCGGCCTCGCTCGGGCTTGAGCGGGTGTACGGCATGGACGACCACACCGGATACGGACCGGATACGAATCCCAGAGCCTACGGCGCCGTCATCAACAAAGCCTGGGACAATCCGGCCAATGCCCGGCGCCGCGAGGCGTATGCCGGCCTTGTCGCCCGGGTCGATGACGAGGCAGGCATCCTGGCGCTATACCGCGCGCTCAACGCACCGTCGATGGCAAAGGCCATCCACGACAGCGATTTCGGCCCGGCACTGGAAGAAGGCTCGCCGCAGCAGTTCGGCCGTGGCTACGTCACTTACTGGGAGACGCGCAACCTGCGCATGGCCTCGAACATCCGCGAGATCGTGGGCAACGATGCTGGCAAGCGGACGCTGGTCATCGTCGGGGCCAGCCACAAATGGTATCTGGAAGCCTACCTGGACCAGATGCACGATGTGCGCATCGTGTCGACCGACCAGGTATTGCGCTGACCGGATACAGGGATCGATTGCCTAGCGCTTGAGCCGCGTCAGCGACTCGAGCAAGCTGGCCCGGGCGGCGGTCCAGCCGCTGCCGGCCAACTGCGGTGCGCATTCCGCGCAGGGCGCAAAAGGATTGCAGTCGTGCGGAAGTTCCACGTACAGGCTGCCGGTGACCAGCTTGGCGGCATAGGCGTCGACGCGGCCGCTGCCCGGTTTGCCGGAAGCCCCGCTGCCGGGCCCCTCGCCCTCCGCAGGCATCCACTTGGCAAAGGCGTCGAGCGCGACGCCGTTCGGCACGTACCAGCGCTTCTTGCCGGGGTTCCAGCGTGCGCCCAGGGCGCGGGCTTCGTCTTTTTCTGCGTAGGGGACGTTCAGGAAGTTCATCAGTGTTGCCGGGTAAGGTGTGGGAGTTTCGAGCGCGAAGTATACCCGTCTCCGCGGCCCAGGTGATATTTGCGCGTACTGTGGCAATGCCTGAGTTTTTACGTGCAGCTGGAACTGAAGCCCAGCCGCCTGGGAGGCCTACTGGTCTTGCTGATCGGTCTCGCCTTCCTGACCTCATCCAACTACATGTCTGGCGCGGCGCTGGCCGCCGGCGCGGCAGCGTATCTTTATTTCCAGAAGACCGTCTTCCACGTGCTGCTGTCGACCTCCGGTGGCGAAACCAAGGCCTTGAAAACATATCAGCGTGCGTATCTGAACAAGGTCCTTACCGCGCTGAACGAAGCGATTGTCTATCGCGGCTGAATCACCGCTGCATTCCCCAGCGCCGCACGGTCAGCCGTTCCACCTGCTGGAACACGATATTCTCGAACAGTAGCCCGATCAGGATCACGGCCGCCAGGCCGGCAAACACCCGATCCGTGAACAGCTCGTTGCGGCTCTGGAAAATGTACCAGCCCAGGCCGCCCTTGCCCGAGGTGGTGCCGAACACCAGTTCGGCCGCGATCAGCGTGCGCCAGGCGAAGGCCCAGCCGATCTTGAGGCCGGACAGGATCGCCGGCAATGCGGCCGGCACCAGGATCTGGGTTACCAGGCGCACCTTGCCCAGCCCGTAGTTGCGGCCGGCCATGCGCAGGGTCTCGGGCACCGAGCGGAAGCCGGCATAGGTGTTCAGCGCCAGCGGCCACGTCACCGAGTGCATCAGCACGAAGATCAGGCTGCCCTTGCCCAGGCCGAACCACAGCAAGGCCAGCGGCAGCAGCGCGATCGCCGGCAGCGGGTTGAACATGGCAGTCAGGGTTTCCAGCAGATCGCGTCCGATGCGGGTCGAGATCGCCAGCGTGGTCAGCAGGAAGGCGCCCAGCACGCCGGCCAGGTAACCCTGCAGCAGCACCGACAGCGACACGCCGACGTAGCGCGGCAGCTCGCCGGACACGGTGCCTTCGATCAGCGCTTTCGCCGTCTGCACGAAGCCCGGCAGCAGCAAGTCGTTGTCGGTCCAGCGCGCCAGCGTTTCCCACAAGGCGGCGATCACCAGCAGCAGGAAGCCCTTGCGCAGCCAGCCGGCCTGCGCCAGCCGCCGCAGCGGCGCCACCAGACCGTCGTCGCCGACGCCCGGGACGCCGGCCGCCGGTGCGCCGGCCGCCGGTACGCCGGCCGCCGTCAGCGGCACTTCGTACTCTGGACGCACCGGTGGGTCCCATTTGACGTTCAGGTTCGCGCTCACGACTGCACCGCCCTTCCGGCCGGCACGGCTTCATCGACATGCGCGGCCCCGCCTGCGCCGAAAAGCAGATTATGGATACGGCTGGCGGTAGCCTTGAATTCGGCCCCGCCGGCGCTGTGCAGGCCGAATTGGTGGCTGTTGATCTCGGCACGCACCCGGCCCGGATGCGGAGAAAGCAGCAGGATGCGGTTGCCGACCACCAGCGCTTCCTCGATCGAGTGGGTCACGAACAGCATGGTGAAGGGGTTTTCTTCCCACAGCGCCTGCAATTCCTCCTGCATGCGGCGGCGCGTCAGCGCGTCGAGCGCGGCGAAGGGTTCGTCCATCAACAGGATCTCGGGCTGCATTGCCAGTGCGCGTGCAATCGCCACGCGCGCCTTCATGCCGCCGGACAGCGTGTGCGGGTAGGCGTCGGCAAACGGTGCCAGCCCGACCTTGCCCAGCCAGACGAGCGCGCGCGCTTCGGCTTCGCGTTTCGGGGTGCCGCCGGCCAGCAGCGGGAACATGACGTTCTGCTTGACCGTCTTCCACGGCGGCAGCTGGTCGAATTCCTGGAACACGACGATGCGGTCCGGGCCCGGTTTGAGGATCGGTTTGCCGTCCAGCTGCAGGCTGCCGGCACGCGGGGCGACGAAGCCGCCGACCGCCTTCAGCAGCGTCGACTTGCCGCAGCCCGAGGGGCCGAGCAGGACGAAGCGGTCGCCGCGCCAGACGTCGAAGCTGACGTCATGGGTGGCGCGCACGGTGCCGCGTTCGGATGCGTAGTCGATGGTGACGCCGCGTGCGCGCAGCAGCGGCTCGTTTTGCACGACCTGGAATGGCAGCACATTCATGATGGTGTTCCTTATGATGAGTGCCGTGGGAGCGACCGGGGATTGTCCCCTTGGATCAGCTACCCTTGGATCAGCTGCCCTTGGCCAGCGCCGGATGCTCGAAGAAATAATCGCGCCAGCTGGCCGGCTTGTTCCTGATGGCACCCGCCTGGTGCAGGAAGCTCGCCATGCCCTGGGTGTTCTGCGGCGCGACCTTGAACTGGATCTGCGGGTTCTTGATCACCTTTAGCAGGAAGGCGCGGTCGATCTTGCCTTTGGTGACGCGCAAATAGGCGTCGGCCGCAAGTTCCGGGTCCTTCGCGATCAGCTGGGCCGCCTCGTCCAGCGCGTCAATAAGGGCGCGGGTGGTCTTAGGGTTGTTCTTGACGTATTTCTCGGTGGCGTACAGCACCGTCGACGAGCTCGGACCGCCCTGCACGTCGTAGGAACTCAAGACGATGTGGGCTTTCGGGTTACCGGCCAATTCCTGTTCCTGGTAGGGCGGCGTCGCGAAGTGGCCGTTGATCTCGGTCTGGCCGGCGATGATCGCGGCGGTGGCGTCCGGATGCGGTACCGATTGCGTCAGACGGTCCAGGCGAGCGAACTGGCCGGTGCCCCACTGCTTGGCGGCCGCCATCTGCAGGATGCGCGACTGCACCGACACCGTCACCGCCGGCAGCGCGATGCGGTCCTTGTCGCTGAAGTCGGCGATGGTCTTCACATTCGGGTTGGTCGACACCAGGTAGTACGGGAAGTTGCCAAGCGAAGCCACGCCCTTGACGTTCTGGCGACCCTTGGTGCGGTCCCATATGGTGAGCAGCGGGCCGACGCCGGCTCCCGCCACGTCGATGGAACCGGACAGCAGCGCATCGTTGACGGCGCTGCCGCCGGACAGCTGGAGCCATTCGACCTTGATCGGCACGCCCAGCCGCTGGCCGTGCTTTTCGATCAGCTTCTGGTCCTGGGCCACGTTCAGCAGCAGGTAGACGACGCCGAACTGCTGGGCGATGCGCAGCTGGCCTTCGGCAAAGGCCGAGGCCGACGGCAGAGCCACTGCAGCGGACACCGCCAGCGTGGCGGCAAGTTTACTCAGTGTGAAACGCATGGTCGATTCTTTCGCTATCGTCAATCAGAACGGCACATCGCCTTCGATGGTCGTGCGGTACAGCTTGCGGCGCTGGTCGTCCGGACAGCCTGCCGCCAGGTGCATCAGCGAGCGGTTGTCCCAGAACACCATGTCATGCGGCTGCCACTGGTGACGGTAGATATGCTCCGGGCGGGTGCTGTAATCGAACAGCTCGTCCAGCAGCGCGCGGCTTTCGTCCTCGGGCAGGCCGACGATGCGCGTGGTGAAGTGCTCGCTGACGAACAAGGCCTTGCGGCCGGTTTCCGGGTGGGTGCGCACCACCGGGTGCATCACCGGTCTGACTTCGTCGATCTGGGCTTGCGTCAGGTTCGGACGCCACGGGTTCTTCTTTTGCAGGTCGGCGTAGCGGGCAAGGTAGCTGTGCTCGGCCTTCGCATGCCCGACCGCGCGGCGCAGGTGGGCCGGCAGCTGTTCCCAGGCCGTGTGCTGGTTCGAGAACAGGGTGTCGCCGCCGTCGCGCGGCAGTTCCTGCGCGTGCAGCATCGAACCCAGGCTCGGCGTTTCCTTGTACGACAGATCGGAATGCCAGAAGTGGCCGGCGTCGCCCAGGCCGATCGGCGGGCCGTTATCGCGGATGTTCGAAACGATCAGGACTTCCGGCTGGGCCGGCAGCTGGAACTGGCGCAGCACGTGGATTTGCAGCGGGCCGAAGCGGCGGCTGAACTCGACCTGTTGGGCCGGCGTGATGTGCTGGTCGCGGAAGACCAGCACGTGGTGCATCAGGTGGGCGCGGTGCAGGCGGGCGAAATCGTCCTCGCCGAGCGGCAGCGACAGGTCGAGCCCGAGGACTTCCGCGCCGAGCGCGGCATCAAAGGGTTTGACGACAAAATGTTGACGGGCTTGGAGGACGGCGGCCATGAAGAGCTCTGTTGAGTCGAAGTCCGGTCAGGGTAAGGGCGCACGTTTGAGGCGACAACGAAGGTTTTCGAGGATCGTCATGCGCTTTTCGTTCTAGCGGCAGAGCTTGTCCAGCGGCATCACCGGGTCGACGGCCGGCAAGCCTTCCAGGCCGATACCGGCATCCCGGGCGCGCCGCTCCATCAATATTCCGTTGCCGGCGCGCGGGCTCGGTTCGCGGTAGGCCGGGTCAGCCTGCGCCTGTTCCAGCGGTACATAGCGGGCGCCGGCGGCATCCAGCCTGGCCATCACGTCCGGCAGCGTGGCCGCGCTCCAGGCGCCCAGGTGGGTCAGCAGCACCTGCGGGACCATGCGTCCGTACACGCGCTGCGACATGGCGCGGGTGCGGACGATGGCCTGGTCGACCCGTTTCAGGTAATCCGCTTTCATGCGCGCGATGGCCGCAGCGTCGCCCTTGTCCAGGCAACGCGCGTAGGTGTCGGTATAGGCCCAGTCGTCGAAGCTGATACTGACGTCGGCGATGCGGTAGCCGCGCCGCTTCAGCCAGTCCGCGGCGCCGTCGTGACGCACCGGGTCGCCGCCGGCGTCGAGGAAGGGATAGCGCAGCACGCGCCAGTCCTCGTCGCGCATACGCGCAGCGATGGCCGTTTCGCCGCCGGCGACGTCGTCTTCCCAGGCCTGCAGCGACGACGCCTTGCTCAGCCCCAGATGCGTGGCGCTGTGATTGCCCAGCGGGTAGCCGGCGCGGCGCCAGTCGTCGAGTACGGCTTCGCTGGCGGGCTGCTCGGCGATGCGTCTGGCGTTGACGAAGCCCCAGGCTTGCGGTACCCCGTGCGCTTTCAGGGTAGCGATGTAGGAGCGGGCGATGCCGGGCCAGTCCTGGCCCCCGGGCAGCGCACCGTGGACCGGCAGGTCGTCGACGGTGATGGCGATCCCGAAGCCAGCGGGCTGGCGGTCGGCGGCGTGCGCCGCGGCTGCGCACACAAGGAGGGGCAGGATGGCAAACGGCTTGAGTTTCAAATGTGTCTCCGGTTCAGTTGACTTTTTATAATCGTGAAAGGTAGCATGCTTACGGTTGAAATCGATTTCAACTAGACCATGGTAGCGCAGCACGCCGGCGGCGTCCGGCCCTCATAAATAACAAGCAAAAACCAGGAGACAACATGAACCGAAGCGCGCCACCGCGGCTGACCGCCCTCGCCGCCGCCACGCTCTTGAGCGCGTCGGTGTGCGCGCATGCCGCCAGCCCGCTCATCAAGATCAACCAGCTCGGCTTCCTGCCCGCCTCGCAAAAACTGGCGGTGGTGAACGCGCCGGATGCGACCCGCTTCGCCGTCGTCGATGCCGCCAGCGGCAAGACGGTCTTCGAAGGCGCCCTGGGTGTACCTTCTACCTGGGACGCGTCCGGCGAAACGGTGCGCCTGGCCGACTTTTCCGCCTTGCGCACGCCGGGCAGCTACCGCCTCGTGATCGCCGGCGTGCCGGAGTCGGCGCCCTTCCCGGTCAAGGCCGATGCCTACCGCGAGCTCGACGCCGGCGCCATCCGCGCCTATACCCTGAACCGGGCGGGCATCGCGCTCACGCCCGCCGTGGCCGGCGCCTATGCGCGCCCGGCGGGCCATCCGGACACCCGCGTCGAGATCCACCCGTCGGCGGCATCCGCCGGGCGGCCGGCCGGCACGGTGATCTCGAGCCCGAAGGGCTGGTACGACGCCGGCGACTACAACAAATACATCGTCAACTCCGGCATCAGCACCTATACCCTGCTGGCCGCCTACGAAAACTTCCCGGCCTGGTTCGACAAGCTCGCGCTGCGCCTGCCGGAGTCCGGCAACGGCTTGCCCGACCTGCTCAACGAGGCGCTATGGAACCTGGAGTGGATGGCGACCATGCAGGACCCGGAAGACGGCGGCGTCTATCACAAGCTGACCAACAAGGCCTTCGACGGCATGGTCATGCCGGACAAGGCCACCGCCCCACGCTACGTGGTGCAGAAGAACACTGCCGCCACCCTCGACTTTGCCGCGACCATGGCCGCCGCCAGCCGCGTGCTCGCGCCCTTCGACAAGCAGAATCCGGGACGCTCGGCGCGCTACCTGGCCGCGGCGGAAGCCGCCTGGGCCTGGGCCAGGTCGCATCCGCAAGTGCTGTACCAGCAACCGGCCGACATTCTCACCGGCGGCTACGGCGACAAGAAGGTCGACGACGAATTCGCCTGGGCCGCGGCCGAGCTGCTCGCCACCACCGGCAAGGCCGTGTACCGCGCGCCGGCCATGGCCATGGCCGGCAGCAGCGAGCAGACCGAACCCGGATGGGCCGACGTCCACATGCTGGGCTGGATCACTTTGACCGCGCAGCGTACCCGCCCGGGCGTCTCCGAAGCCGCGACGGCGGCCGCCCGGCCCCTGCTGGCGAATGCCGACAAGCTGGCCGCGCGCTGGCAGGCCTCGCCCTACCGCGTCAGCATGGCGCGCAGGGATTTCGTCTGGGGCAGCAATGCGGTGATCCTGAACCAGGCCATGATGCTGGTCGCGGCCTACCGGGTGCAGCCGCAGCCCGCTTACCTGCACGCCGCGCAGTCGGCGCTGGATTACGTCCTGGGGCGCAACGGTCCGGGCATCTCCTTCGTCACCGGCTTCGGCACGGCGTCGCCGCAGCACCCGCACCACCGCCCGTCGGAAGCGGACGGCATCGCGGCGCCGGTGCCGGGCTGGCTGGTGGGCGGCCCGAACCCGGGCCAGCAGGATCTGAAAGCTTGCCCGGGGCCGTATCCGTCGGCGCTGCCGGCGCTGTCTTACCTGGATGATGTGTGCAGCTACGCCAGCAACGAGGTGGCGATCAACTGGAATGCGCCCCTGGTGTATGTGGCGGCGGCGCTGGAGTCGCTGGTGAAGTGAAAAGCTCAGGCGGCCAGCATGTCGGCCACCGCCGCCACCAGCGTCTTGCCTTCGATCGGCTTGGACAGCACGCGCAGGCGCGGGCCTGCCGTTGCGCCGATTTCGAGGGGATAGGCCGATACCACGGCGATCGGCAAGTCGGGATGGCGGGGACGCACGCGGGAAATGAGTTCGTTGCCGTTCATGCGCGGCATCCTGGCGTCGGTCACCAGCGCATCGATGGCCTCGCCGTCGAACAGCGCCAGCGCCTCGACGCCGTCGCGCGCGGTCGATACCCGGTAGCCGGCGGCCTCCAGATAGCGCCGGAATATGTAAGTGATGGCTTCCTCGTCATCCACCACGAGTACGTGTTTCATGCATTCCTTTCGTCTTGCCGCCCGGGCCGACGCGTATGCAGCATGCGTGCGAGCGTATAGGCCACGGGCGAAGGCGGGAATTATATACAAACCGACATCGCCACGGCGCACGAACCTTCCCGGCAGTCACGCCGGGAACGGCGCGCCGCCGCAGATGTCCGGCGCAAACATTCCTGTTGCCTGAGGCGCCACCCGTGCTCTACACTGCACCGTATTGACGGGCGATTCAAGGCCCGCACCTGGAGTGGAGACAACATGAACGACAACGCGATCCGCCGCATCGTCATCGTGGGCGGCGGCACCGCCGGCTGGATGGCTGCGGCGCCCCTGGCCCTGCGCCTGGCCGGCCACGCCAGCGTGACCCTGGTGGAGTCGCCCGAGATCGGCACCATCGGCGTCGGCGAAGCCACCCTGCCCACCATCCGCCACTACAACGCGGCACTCGGCATCGACCAGGACGATTTCGTCGCCCGCACCCAGGCCACCTACAAGCTCGGCATCGAATTTTGCGACTGGGGCCACGCCGGCAACCGCTTCTTCCACGGCTTCGGCGACTACGGCCCTTCGCTCGCCGGCCACGCCCCGCACACGCACTGGCTGCGCCTTGCCCGCGCCTTCGACCGAATGCCGGCGCTCGAGAACTGGTCGATGGCCTCGGTGATGGCGCGCGACCTGAAATTCGTCCTGCCCGACAAGAGCCAGCCCGGCCTCAGCGACAGCTATTCCTACGGCTTCCACTTCGACGCCAGCCTGTATGCCGCCTACCTGCGCGAGTACGCGCTGGCCCGCGGCGCCGTGCGCATCGAAGGCATGGTCGAAGCCGTGGAGCAGCATCCGCAGACCGGCTTCGTCACGGCCCTCAAACTGCGCGACGGCCGCCGCATCGAGGGCGACCTGTTCATCGACTGTTCGGGTTTCCGCGGCCTGCTGATCGAAGGCGCGCTGCACGCCGGCTACGAGGACTGGAGCGCCCAGCTGCCCTGCAACAGCGCGCTGGCCGTGCCCTGCGCGGCGGCAGCCCGGCTGACGCCCTACACCCGTTCCACCGCGCGCGAGGCCGGTTGGCTGTGGCGCATCCCGCTGCAGCACCGCACCGGCAATGGCCACGTCTACAGCGACGCCTTCACCAGCGACGAGCAGGCGCGCGCCACCCTGCTGGCGGCCCTGGACGGCGCGGCGCTCGACGAGCCGCGCCAGCTGCGCTTCACGACCGGGCGGCGGCGCAAGTCATGGGTGAAGAACGTCGTCGCGATGGGCCTGGCGGCCGGCTTCGTCGAGCCGCTCGAGTCGACCAGCATCCACCTGATAGAAACCGCGGTCGGCAAGCTGCTCGAACTGTTCCCCGATCTCTCCTTCCAGCCCGAACTGGCCGGGGAGTTCAACCGCGTGATGGGTGCGCGCTACGAATCGGTGCGCGACTTCATCATCCTGCACTACAAGCTTACTGCGCGCGACGATTCCGAATTCTGGCGCTATTGCGCCAACATGCCGATACCGGATTCGCTGCGCCACCAGATCGAATTGTTCCGCGAGACCGGCCGTGTCGCCATCCTCGACCGCGACGGCTTCGCGGAGCCTTCCTTCGTCGCCATGCTGACCGGGCTGGGCGTGCTGCCTAAGCGTTACGATCCGCTGGCCGACCATGTGGACATCCGCCAGGTGCACGGCCATTTCGCCGGCCTGCGCGACATGATCGCGGCGGCGGTGGCCAGGATGCCGGAGCATGGCGCTTTCGTGGCGACTCAGGCCGCGCCGCTCAAAGCCGGTGCCGGTTCCGGTGCAACTGCGGGCGTGGGCAGCAACCAGCGGCTCGCGAAACGCTCGGCCGCTTCCGGCTTGCCGAAGTAATAGCCCTGGGCTTCGGCGCAGCCAAGCGCGCGCAGGGCCTGGGCCTGGGGCTGGGTCTCCACCCCTTCGGCGATCACTTCCAGGCCGAGGTTGCGCGCCATGCCGATGATGGTCGTAACGATGGTGTGGTCGTGGCGGTCGGTCAGCATGTCGTTCACGAAGCTGCGGTCGATCTTCAGCTTGTCGGCCGGCAGCTGCTTCAGATAGGCGAGCGACGAATAGCCGGTGCCGAAATCGTCGATGGCGATCGAAAAGCCCTCGGCCTTGAGGTTCCCCATGATCTCGATCGCGCCCTCGACATTCGACATCAGCGCGCTTTCGGTCAGTTCCAGCGCCAGCTGGCGCGGCTCGACGCCGTGGGCGCGGGCGATGCCGCGGATGCAGGCGACGATGTCCGGCTCTTCCAGCTGGCGCGCCGACAAATTGATCCACATCCGCCCGGGGAAGTTCAGACCCGCCTCGCGCCACGCTCGCAGCTGGCGGCACGCCTCGGCCAGCACCCATTTGCCGAGCGCATGGATCATCCCGCGCGCTTCGGCGATCGGGATGAAGACGGCGGGGCTGACCCAGCCGCGCCGCGGATCGTGCCAGCGCAGCAAAGCCTCTGCGCCGATGGCAGTGCAATTAACACCGGCGCCATCCAGGGCCACCTGCGGCTGATAATGCAGCTGGAGTACGCCGCCAGCCAGCGCGCCCGCCAGGTCCTGGGCCAGCTCGATCCGCTCGAGCAGGCCGACGCTCATCTCGGGCTGGTAGAACACATGGCCGCCGACCGCCTTGGCGCGGTACATGGCGATGTCGGCACGTTTGAGCAAATCGTCGATCTCGTTGCCGTCGCGCGGGAACATGGCGATCCCGATCGCGAGTCCGACCGGGAAGCTGTGGCCGTGGATCGCGACCGGATCGGCCATCGCCGCCCGCAGGCGTTCGGCGATGCGGGCGGCGGTGGCGGCGTCGGCCCGTTCGGCCACCACCACGAATTCGTCGCCGGCCAGGCGCGCCAGCACCTCGTCGGTGCGCAGGGCCGCCTGGAAGCGGCGCGCCACCTTCACCAACACCTGGTCGCCGGCGCCGTGGCCGTGGGTGTCGTTGATGTCCTTGAAGCGGTTCAGGTCCATGTACAGGACCGCCAGCGGGTATTCCTCGCGCCTGGCCTGGGCCAGCGCCACCGCCAGGCGCTCGCTGAACAGGCTGCGGTTGGCCAGCCCGGTGAGCGTATCGTACAGCGCCAGGTTGCGGATCTTTTCGTCGGCCAGCTTGCGCTGGGTGACGTCGGTATTGATCACCAGGATTGCCTTGGGCTGGTTGTCGTCGTCGCGCACCAGGGTCCAGTGGCCCTCGACCGTCAGCCGCACGCCGTCCTTGCGGCGCTGGCCGACCTCGCCCCGCCACTCCCCCGTGTGCAGGGTCTCGTGCACGGCCGCCTCGGTGGCGCCGGGCCCGTCGCGCACCATGCGGCCGTCGATGCACTGGCCCAGCACTTCCTCGCTGGTCCAGCCGTACAGGCGCTCGGCGCCCTTGTTCCAGAACTGGATGCGGCCGTCGATGCCGCGCACGATGATGGCGTCGCGCGCCTTGTCCAGCAGCGAGGCCTGGTCGCGGTGGCGCGCCGCGTGCTCGCGCGCTTCCTCGCGCAGGCGCAGCTCCTCGGTCACGTCTTCCGCCATCACCAGCAGGCGCCGCTCGCCCTCCGGCACCTGGATGCGCGCGATCGCCAGGCGCAGGCGCTTGCCGGCCATGCCCAGCAGGATGCCGTGGCGGGTGCCACCCTCGTCCAGGATCGCGGCGGCAGTCTCGCGCAGCGCCGGGTCGGGCATCAGGGCGCCGATGTCCATGCCGGCCCACTCGAGCTGGCGGCATGGCCCCGGATCCAGGCCAAGGATCGCACAGAAGGCCGGGTTCACGCTCAGCACCGCGAGGCGGTCGTCGAGCACCATCAACCCGGTCGGCAGGCTGGCGATGATGCTTTCCGCATAGCGCTTCAGGCCCAGGATGGCGCGGCGGTCGGTGAGGTCGGTCAGGGCGCCGGCGATGCGGATCGCACGGCCGCCGGCGTCACGCTGCGCGTGGCTGAGGGCGCGGAACCAGCGGTATTCGCCGCTGCTGCAGCGCAGGCGGTAGTTGACGTCATAGGGCGTGCGCCCGCTGCGGTCGACGATGTGGGCGGTGAAGGCGCCGATGACGCGCTGGACGTCGTCGGGATGGATCAGTGCCAGCCAGCCCTTGAAATCCCGGGGCAGCGCGGCCAGCTCGTGGTAGCCCAGCAGGCGCCGGATCTGGTCGGACCAGATGAACTGGATGCCGGGATCCATCAGCTTGCGCGCGCCCAGTTCGACGTCCCACAAACCGTCGCTGGTGGCTTCGCGCAGCAGGTCGACCCGCGCACGCAGGCGTGCCTTATCCTCCAGCAGCGACTGCGTTTCGGCGCGCACCTCAAGCCGGGCGCGCCAGCGTTGCCGCAGGCGCCGCCGGGCGCCATCCTTGTCGAGCAAGCCGCTTCCTATCCCACCGCGCATCGAACGCATCGTTGTTCCCCTGGTCAAAGGTCATCGAAAACGAGCATTCGTCAGTATGAACTTGCGTTACTTCACTGTCATGGTGCAGGGGTGCAAACTTGATGCGGACTGATCGGTGTCAAGCTTGCCGTTTGCTTTTTCACCAAGCCATCTTCTGGCGGATGAAGGCCGTCAGCAGCGCCGCGTTCGCCTGGTGCTGCTTGATGCGCGGATGCTGGCCGTAGCCGCTGAACGGGAAGAACAAGGTGGTGATGCGGGTATCGCCGCCCTTGCGCAGCCCGTCCACGGCCGCCGTCACGTAGCCAGGCCAGGGCGACCCGGCGCGGGTGGCTTCCATGCTGCCGAGCGCGCACACGATATACGCCTGCGGGTAGAGCTGGCGCACGCGCGCCACGAATTGTCGGTAGGCGGCAGTGCGTGCCTGCTCATCCGGCTCCGGCTCCAGGCGGTGGTCGCGGCCGATCAGCCAGCTGTCGTTCTGCAGCAGGTTGATCACCACGACGTCCGGCGTCCAGCTGGCGAAATCCCACCGGCTGTCGTTGTCGCCGACGGCGCTGAGCTGGTCGTAGAAGTCGGGCATTGTGAAGGGGAACCAGCTGATCATCACGCCGATGCCGCTTTGCGAAGTCACGTGCAGCTCCGCATCCAGCGCGCGCGCCGTAATGGCCGCATAGGACATGAAATTGTTCTTGTCCTTGCCGGCATCGTCGCGGCCATTGTCGGGGCCTTCGTTGCCCATGCCGCTGGTGATCGAGTCGCCAAAGAATTCGATCCGGCGTGCCGGCCGGGGCGACGGCGCCAGCAGGGTCCCGCCATCGTCTAGTGCCAGGCCGCGGAAGGTCGTGGCGCCCTCCTCGCCCTCGGTGCGCTTCGTCAGCAGGAAGCTGTGCCGTCCCGGCGCCATGCCCTGGGCCACCAGGTAGGTCTTGTCGCCCTGTGCCGCCTCCAGCACGTAGGGATACGTGAGATCGCCGTCGAGGAAGACGTTGAAGTAGTTCTTGCCGCGCTGGTCATCCAGGCGGATCGCCAGGCTGGTGCCGGTGAAGTTGCCGGCGATTTGGGTGCCGGGCCAGGACAGTACCGGCGCCGCCGGACGCGCGAAATCGATGCGGCCGGTGTATTGCAGGTGCTTGTTGTCGGGCGCGACGGCTGTGCCGGCCGGAGCCAGGCCGGCGTACAGCACGCCGGCCAGCGCGAAGGCGATAAGAATCGGGAAGCGTTTCATTGAGGGACTTTCAGGAATGCCGGCAAGTCGTCCAGCGTGACAACGCCGGGGTGATGGTAAACCTTGTTCTTGTGCTGCGCGGTGTTGTAATGGTCGCCGCTCCAGAAATTGTCTTTCGCGGACACGCCGGCGCCGGCGCGGGCGTCGTTCCAGACCGTGAACCACAGCCACGGTGCGCCCTCCGCGCGCATGCGGTCGGGGTCAGGAATGTAGCTGGTCTCGGACAGCGCCACCGGCTTCGCCTGGCGCGGAATCCCTTTGGCGCGCCGGTAGACCCCGGCCTGCGCCTTGTAGGTCTTGGCGTCGCTGTCATCGTAGATGTCCCAGCCGACGATGTCGACCACGTCGTCGCCCGGATACCAGGCCGCGTCCTGGCCGTTCCAGACCCACACCAGGTTGTGCAAGCCATGCACCTTGACCAGGCGCTCGTGCATGTGGCGCCACAGCAGGACATAGGCTTGCGCCTGCGGCACGCCATCGCTACGCTTGCGACCCCACCAGAACCAGCCCTCGCCGCCGTTGCCGGAGGCCTCGTGCAACGGTCGCCACAGGACGCTGACGCCGGCCGCCTGAAGGCGCGCCAGCTCCACGGCAATCAAGTCGATGCCGGCGTCGAGCTGGCGGTAGGCCGGGCTGGCCGTGTCCAGCCGGCCCTCGACGACGGGGATGGTGAAGCCGGTATTGCGGGCCGGGTCCGGGTCGCGCACGTAGAAGCCGGCGTTCTTTTCACCGGGCCTGGCCGGGTCGCGCCAGTGCCAGCAGAAGGTGACCAGGCCGCCGCGGCGGGCAAAGGCGATGGCTTCGTCGACCTGGTGCAGGCCTTGGGCGCGCGGGCCGCTCTGGCCGGTGTTCATGAAGTCGTAGCCCATCAGGGCCGGGTATCTGCCGGTGTCGGCGAAGACGCGGGCGGCCATGTCGACGCTGTCGTCCCACGTCAGGTCTTGTTGGCCGGCCAGGGTTTGTTTGCCCTGGATGCTCAGCAGCCAGGCGTAGAGGGCCTGGGTGCGCGGGCTGGCCTGGGGGTCGGAGAGGGTTTGGGCGGTGCTTGCCGGGATCACGGCGCTCAGCAACACGGCGGAGAACAACATTCGGATCGAGGACATCGTGCGCTTATAAGTCATCCATGAAACCGCCGGCCCTGCGCAGGCAGGGACGACGTTGGCAGGCCTTCGTGGTGAAGCAAGTAAAACGCTCCTACTGCGCCACCACCCCCATCTTCACCTTCAACACCACCGGCTGCGCCGGCAAATTCAAGCCATAATCCGTCTGGTCCCCATTCCAGTTGCGCTCCAACACCCACTTCCCATCCCCGTCGAAGCGCCCTTCCTCCACCCGCAGGTAGGTCGTCATCCTGCCGGCATTCTCCCGGATCCCGGACAGCTTGATGCGCGCCCGCTGCCCCACCAGCAGGAACTCGTCCGGCCCCAGCTGGGCAAACGCGACGCCGCCGTTCGGGGTATCGGTCCCGGGCGCGTATTCGTTCTTGTCGCGCAGGTACTGGCGTTCGCCGAACTGGAATTCGCGGAAGGAGACCGTCGCATTCCAGCCGCCCAGCGCCACCGTCTGCGGCGCGCGGTCGTCGCCTTCGGCCACGCCGCGGGTTTTGCCCTCGAAGCCCCAGCGCGCCCACTGCCGCTGCATCGGCAGGAAGGCCGCGTAGACGGCGGCAAAGGGTTCGACCATGCGCCGGTCGGTGGCCTGCGCGCCGAGCGGGTAGTTGCTGTAGCTGGCGTAATCGATGCCGAAGGGCGCCACGCCGAGCGCACCGCGGCCCAGGATCTGGTAGACGTAGCGCGCATAGCCGGCGGCATTGCCCATCTCCGGCACCAGCAAGGCGTTGTCGCGGCGCTGGAAGCGTTCCAGGTTGGCGCTCACCTTGCCCGACTCCGGCATATAGATGTCGGGGGCGGCAAAGTCGATGTGCGGCGCCGCCGCTTTGTAGATGTCGATCACGTCCCAGGTCGGGCCGCCGCTGGCGAAATCGCCTTTCCAGGGCGGCGCGGGCAAGGCACCCGGGTCGCGCAGTGCATTGTTGACGAACATCGGCAAGTCATAGACGGCGCGCCCGGCTTTCGCGATCTCTTCGATGTAACGCGCGATTGCCCAGCTGTGGAAGTACTGGCCGGCATAGGCGCCATACACGGCGGTCCAGTTGCCGGCCGCCTTGTCCGGCTGCGGCGCCTTCTGGCGCGCCAGCACCGCCGCCGGCACCGGTTGGGCGAAGGCTGCCTGCGCCGCGGCGCCATGGTCGCGTTCCAGGCCGTAGGTGCCGACTTCGTTCTCGACCTGCACCATGATCACGGTGCGCGTGGCGGCGTCGATCTGCTTCAGGTGGATCATCAGCGCCACGAAGGCCTTGCGGTCGGCAGCCAGCGTGGCTTCGCCGAAGGGCGACAGGCAGTAGCTCGGCTTGCCCTCGGCGTCCAGCATGCGTGGGAAGCGCCGGTTATCGAGCTTGACCCAGGCCGGGGTGTAGGATGGGCCGGTGTTCTTCCAGGTACCGAACCACAGCAGCACCAGGCGCTTGCCGCGTGTGCGTGCCTGCGCAAGGAGCGTGTCGACGTAACTGAAATCGAAACGGCCCTCCTCCGGCTCCACCTGCTCCCAGGCCACCGGGATCTCGAGCGTGTTGGCATGGGCGTCGTCCAGCGCCGCCCACACCTTGGGCAAGGCAGCCGGGTAATTGCTGGAATTGTGGGCCTGCCCGCCCAGCACCAGAAAAGGCGCGCCATCCACCATCAGCGCATGGCGGCCACCCTTTTCCACGATGTGCGGCAGTGCCGGGTCGGCAGCTGCGAACGCACCCGCCGCGGCCCAGGTCATCAACACGCCGGACAGGCGCGACATCTTCTGTATATTCATGCGGGTACGACTCTCCTCTGCAACGATCAGTCTCAAACAAGCGTCAGGTCAGAACGCAGCCGCCTTCACATGGCGGCTCTCGCCGGGACGCAGGCGCACATCGATGGCGCGCGTGCCGTAGCGCAGCCTTGCCGGCCCTGCGCCGGTTACCGTGCGCAGGGTCGCCTCGACCAGGCGGCCATCCTTCCACGCCAGGTCCACTTCGTAGCCGCCGCGCGCACGCAAACCACGCACGGCGCCGTCCGGCCACGCCGCCGGCAGCGCCGGCAGCAACTCGATCTCGCCCGCCTGCGATTGCAGCAGCATCTCCGCGATCGCCGCCGTCGCACCGAAGTTGCCGTCGATCTGGAACGGCGGGTGGGCGTCGAGCAGGTTCGGGTAAATGCCGCCGGCGTTGTTGTGTTCCGAACCCGGCCCGCTTTGTTCGGCGGCGCGTGCGCCCGGCGTGGCCAGCAGCCCGCGCAGCATGCGGTAGGCATGGTCGCCATCGTGCAGGCGCGCCCAGAACGCCATCTTCCAGGCCATCGACCAGCCGGTGCCGGCGTCGCCACGCGCCTGTAGCGTGCGCCGCGCCGCCTCGGCCCACGCCGGGGTGCGAAGGGTCGAGATCTGGCGCCCCGGGAACAGGCCGAACAGGTGCGAGACGTGGCGGTGGGTGTCGCGCGGCGTGTCCAGCACCGGGTCCTGCTTCTCGTCCAGCCACTCGAGCAGCTGGCCCCAGCTGCCCACGCGCGGACCGGCCAGGCGGTCGCGCATGCCGGCCAGCGTGGCGCGCAGCTCCGCATCGACGCCCAGCGCATCGGCCGCCTGCACCGTATTGTTGAACAGGTCCCAGACGATCTGCTGGTCATAGCTGACGCCATCCTCCACCGGCCCGTGCTCGGGCGACCAGCCCCGGGGCGCCACCAGGCGCCCGTCCGGCAGCGTCTTCAAACCGTCCTGCCAGAAGGCGCTGGCTTCCTTCATCATCGGATAAGCCACCTCGCGCAGGAAAGTCGTGTCGCGCGTAAAGGCGTAGTGTTCCCAGAAGTGCTGGGCATACCAGGCGCTGGCGGTCTTGTTCCACAGATAGCCGCTGGCGCCGAAAGGATTCGATTCTGTGCGGACGGTCCAGCCGCGCACCTTGCCGAATTCGGCCCGGGTGTCGCGCCGGTAGACCGGCGCCATGCCCTGCACGAAATCGAATAAGGGGAGTGCCAGCTCGCTCAGGTTGGTCACCTCGGCCGGCCAGTAATTCATCTGGATGTTGATGTTGGTGTGGTAGTCCGCGTTCCAGGGCGGAGTGAGGCTGTTGTTCCACAAGCCCTGCAGATTGGCCGGCAGCGAGCCGCGCGAGCTGGACGCCAGCAGGTATCGCCCGTACTGGAACAGCTGTGCTTCCAGCTCCGGGTCGCCGCCCTGCGCCGTGTAACTACGCAGGCGTCCGTCCGTGGGCAGCGCGCGGCGCGCGGCGGACGTGGTACCGAGATCGAGGCTGACCCGCCCCAGCAGCGCGGCCAGGTCGCCTTCATGCTCGGCGCGCAGCTGGCGCCAGGGCTGGGCCGCGGCCGCAGCGACCTGGCCGCGTACCCGCTCGAGAGGATCCGCGCCATCGAAGCGGCGCGCCGCGTCGATCGCGTAACTGGTGCCCGCACCCAGGACCAGCGTGATGGCGTCGCAGCCGCTGAAGACAAGTCGCCCACTGGCCAGCGCGACGCTACCGCCTTCGTTGACGGCTTGTACGGCGCTGGCATAGCGCATGGCGTTGGTCGACGGCCTGGCGCCGGGCGCCAAAAACCCGGCCAGGCTGCCGCTGGCGACGATGCGCTTGCCGTCGGCGGCGATGCGCGCACCGTGGCGGTCGCTCAGGGTCACCGATCCGCTCAACTGCCCGGGGCGGTCGGCACTCAGGCGCAGCACCATCACCTGCGCGGGATGACTGGCCCAGGCTTCGCGGCGATATGTGACGCCGCCGCGTACGTAGCTGACCGTGTGCACGCCGCGCGCCAGGTCGAGAGTGCGGCGGTAGGCCGTGACGCCGGTCTCGTGGCCCGGCAGGTCGACCAGCAGGTCGCCGAAAGGCTGGTATGCACCCATGACGCGGTCGTCGCCGGTCCACAGCGAGATCTCGTTGAATTGCAGGTGTTCGCGCCCCGGCTGGCCGAAGACCATGGCGCCGATGCGGCCGTTGCCGATCGGGAGTGCCTCACGCTCCCAGCCCGCATCATTGTCCACGGCTGGCTTGTCATAGCGGAGGGTCAGGTCGGGCGCAGCATCTGCCAGCGCGGCACAGGCGAGCAGGAAAAGGCCGAGGAGCCATGCGGCGGCAGGTCCCGCACCGCTGCGAACAAGCGAAAAGCGCATGAGTCTCCTGCTGTTGTTATGGGTCTTCTTGTCTTGCGCTAACGCTAGACATATAAAGTGCGGTCGACACCGGCTATGTTCACGCTAACATATGGGCTCTTCCCAGCCGCCCTTCACGTCCAGCGCGGACCCGACGTCGGGACACGAGAAGCGCCGCCTTGCGCCCGCGCGGTCCAGCCTCTTTCAATTCCGGTCCTGTCGCCCAGGCACCCAGATGAACCAGTCCAAGGACAGATGAGTTAACAACAGGATACGACAAGCGCGTATGAAATCCGTTTCATGGCTAGTCACCAAGAGCAAACCGTTGTTTTTTTACAAAAAATAGATCAATCTGACAGTGATTATTTCCTGTTTCCATTCAGATAAACGCGAACCTGCGTTGCGTATTCACAAAAGTTGCATGCCAGGTAGATACGCGTCCATATTTTATGATAGCGTATAACAAGCGGTGTTATCGAAGGCCTTCGACACCGTGGCGGAAAACGATCAAGACAAAAAACACCACCTATATCGGGGGAGACAAAGTGAGATACCAAAAGACTGCGATCGCTATGGCGGTTGCGCAGCTAGCATTCCTGCACGCCCAGACGGCATGGGCGCAAACCACCGACACGACGGGCGCCCAGGCCGGCGCGGGTAACCAGAGCGTGGTGGTCGTCAGCGGCCAGCGCGCCGCACTGCAATCGGCCCAGAAGCTCAAGCAGGAGTCGGACGAAGTCGTCGATTCCATCGTCGCCGAAGACATCGGCAAACTGCCGGACCGTTCGGTGACCGAGGTGCTGCAACGGATCGCCGGCGTGACCATGGACCGCAACATGCCGGGCGACCCGAACCGGCAGGCCGTCGAAGGTTCCGGCATCTCGGTGCGCGGCCTGACCTACGTGCGCTCGGAAGTCAACGGCCGCGACGCCTTCTCGGCGGGCGGCGGCCGCTCGCTGGGCTTCAGCGACGTGGCGCCCGAGCTGATGGCCGGCGTCGACGTCTACAAGAATCCGTCCGCGGAACAGATCGAAGGCGCGCTCGCGGGCCTGGTCAACCTGCGCACGGCCATGCCCTTCGACTTCAAGGGCTTCAAGGGCTCGCTCGGTGTGTCGGAAACCTATTCGGAGCTGAACAAGAAGAAGGGGCCAACCGGTACCGTGCTCCTGTCGAACCGCTGGAACACCGCGTTCGGCGAATTCGGCGCCCTGGTCGATTTCGCCCACTCCAAGAACCCGACCCGTACCGACGGCGTGGGCATCGATCCCTACTTCCCGCACGTGAACTCGCGCAACCCCGCCGAGTACGACCGCGACGCGACCAAATGGCTGCCGCTGGGCGGTGGCCTGCGCTCGCAGGAATTCGAGCGTACCCGCCGTGGCGACTACGCCGCCTTCCAGTGGCGTCCGAACCGCGACATCACGACGGCCCTGACCTACTTCAAGACCAAGTACAAGGAAGACCTGAGCGAGCGCGTCGTGGCCTCGTCGGAAGACAAGTGGTACCAGCAGGTGGCCGGCGCCGACGTCGTCTATAACGACCAGGGCGCCTTCCAGAGCGGCACGATCGCCAACCCGACCTATGGCGGCTCGCCGTTCAACAGTTCGCGCCGCATCAACGAGCGTACCTCCAGCACCCGCGACCTCGCGCTGAACGTGCAATGGCGCGTGACGCCGAATCTGACCTGGACCAACGACTTCCAGCACGTCCGGTCCACCACCGAAGGCTTCGACGCCGACGTGTCGACCGGCTTCATCCTGCCGAACCAGTCGATCGACGTCACCGGCGACGTGCCGCAGATCGGCCTCGGTTCGGCACAGTTCATGGCCGACCCGAAGAACTACTACTGGGCCTATACCCAGGAAGCGCTGGACCACGCCAAGGCAAACCAGAAGACCTGGCGCAGTGACGTCAAGTTTGCCTTCGACGACCCGGTGCTGCGCGACATCCGCTTCGGCGTGCGCATGGCCGACCGCGAAGGCGAAAACCACAAGGCCCAGAAGTTCTACAACTGGTCGGGCATCACCTTCCCGTGGATGGAGGGCTGGCAGATCGATCACGTTGCCCGCCTGAACGACCCGCGCTTCTCGAGCGGTGCCGAACTGGCGCAGATCCCGAATTTCTTCGACGGCAAGGTAGCCGTCCCGGCGATCCTGTTCCCGACCGATGCACTGGCCCGCGATTTCCCGAACGGCTGGGAGACCATCCACGCCTACCACGATGTGCTGTGTGCGGAGAAGGGCTCGACCTGCACGCCATGGAAGCCATCGACCTACGACACCCCGTCGGCCACCAACCTGCAGACCGAGAAGACCCGTGCCGCCTACGCCCAGCTGCGCTTCGGCTTCGACGAACTGAAGTACCCGATCGACGGCAACATCGGCCTGCGCTACGTGAAGACGAAGAACACGACCTCCGGCTACATCGCCTTCGACCCGACCAACGTCGACATTCCAAGCGACGCGCCGGTGATCGGTGCGGACACGCTGGTCAACATCGCCAAGTTCGAAACGCCGCAGTACAGCGATACCTCGTATCACAACTGGCTGCCGAGCCTGAACCTGCGCATGAAATACAGCGACAAGCTGCAGTTCCGCTTCGCGGCGGCCAAGTCGATGGCACGTCCCGACTTCAACCAGATGCAGTCGCTGACCACGCTGAGCACTTCCGCGAACCGGACCGACACCAAGGATCCGGTCACGCTCCAGCGCCTGCGCACCGTCTACAGCGGCAACAACCTGACCGGTACCAGCGACGGCAACCCTTACCTGAAACCGACGACGGCGACCAACGTCGACCTGACGGCCGAATGGTACTTCGCCAAAGCCGGTTCGCTGACCTTCTCGGCCTTCAACAAGGACATCAAGGACATCGTTGTCAACAGCACCTACGGCTACACGGTGAAGGATGTCACGGGCGTCGATCGTACCTTCGCGGTCACGCACCCGATCAACGGTGCCCACGGTTATGCCCGCGGCATCGAGATCGCCCACCAGCAGTACTACGACTTCGTGCCTGACTGGCTGCGCGGTATCGGCACCCAGGCCAGCTGGACCTATGTGTCGAGCGAGCGCAAACTGGACAAGGAAGTGCCGGCCGCATTCTGCGCAGGCAGCGATGCGTCGAACATGAACCTGTCGATCAACGGCTGCGACACGGACGGTCGTCCGTTCGGCAACACGCCGCTGCAAGGCCTGTCGCGCCACACGATCAACTTCGCGCTCATGTACGAGAAAAGCGGTCTGTCGGCACGCCTGGCCTACAACTGGCGTTCGCGTTACCTGGTTGCCGTCAACACCTGGGGCAGCCGCGGCAACAACGGCCTGAACACGAACCCGGATTCGGGTTCGCGCTTCCTGATCCCGACCGAAAACAACGACCAGGCCTACGGCCTGCCGCTGTGGCAAGCGCCTTACGGCCAGCTGGACGGTTCCATCTTCTATGACTTCACGGACAAGTTCCGCGTCGGTATCGAAGCCCAGAACCTGAACAACGCCAAGACGCGCCAGCTCATGGAACAACATGCCGGGACCTTCACCCGACAGATCTTCATGAGCGGTCCGCGCTACACGGTGCAGGCGCAGTACTCGTTCTGAGGGAGGCAGTCCGGCGATGCCGTGGACCGCTTGCGGTCCGCGGCATTTTTTTATACGCGATCTTTTTGCCATTCGTTTCCGCCATCTGCGACAATCGCGCATCGCCCGCACGTCACCCACTTCCTCCATGACCAAACCGTTCAAACGCATCCTGTTCACCGGCGCCGCCGGCAACCTGGGCCGCCGCCTGCGTCCTCACCTGCAGCAGTTCGCCGACATCGTGCGTCTGGCCGACCTGGCCGACATCGGCCCCGCCGGCCCCGGCGAGGAGGTGGTGCGCTGCGACCTGGCGGATCGCGGTCAGGTGATGGCGATGTGCGAAGGCGTGGACGCGATCCTGCATTTCGGCGGCGTCTCCACGGAGGTCGCCTTCGAACCCATCATGCAGGCCAACATCCTGGGGATGGCCAATTTGTACGAAGCGGTGCACAAGCTCGGCATCCGGCGCGTGGTCTTCGCCAGCACCAACCACACGATGGGCATGTACAAGACCACCGACCAGGTCGACGCGTCCATGCCGACGCGGCCGGATGGCTACTACGGCGTGTCGAAGGTATTCGGAGAATCGCTGTCGCGCTATTACTGGGACCGGTTCGGGATCGAGACGGTGTGCATCCGCATCGGCTACTGCTGGGAGGAAGCCACCAATTACCGCCAGATGGTCACCTGGCTGGGCCTGGACGATTTGGTCCAGCTGCTGTGGCGCTCACTGGTGACGCCGCGCGTGGGGCACACGATCACCTTCGGCATCTCGGACAATGACGGGCGCTGGTGGGATGACCGGCATGCGAAGCACCTGGCTTACAGCCCGGTGCAGAGTTCGCGGCAGTTTGCCGGCAAGATTGCGCAGGGGGTGAACTGGGCGGATATGCGGGACATTACCCTTACTTACCAGGGAGGGGTGTTCTTGCATAATGGGCCGAAGTACGAGGACTGAACAATTCGGGGTCAGAGCAAAATTCCATAACAGTTCGGGGTCAGAGCAAATTCAAAAGCAATGACCTGAACATAATAAATAAGGCCGTCACCGCAATGTCCTTGGACACAGCGATGACGGCCTTGCCTTTTTCTTGCTCAGGAAACACTGCTTATAAAAGTGCTCTGACCCCGAATTGATGTCCGATTGTGCTCTGACCCCGAATCCGGGTCAGCGCCGCCGGCTGCGCGTTGCCACATCCAGCCACACCGCCAGCGTCAGAATTGCCCCCTTCACGATCATCTGCCAGTAGGTATCCACATCCAGCATCGACATGCCATTGTCCAGGCTCGCCATCACCAGCGCCCCGACCAGCGCGCCGTGCACGGTGCCGGCGCCGCCGCGCATCGAGGTGCCGCCGATGAAGCAGGCGGCGATGACGTCGAGTTCTCCCGAGGTGCCGGCCGACGGCGACCCTGCCGCCAGACGCGCGGTGTTGATCAGGCCCGCCAGCGCGCACATCAGGCCCATCAGGCCAAAGATCCACAGCTTCACGGCGCGCACGTTGATGCCCGAGAGCCGGGTGGCTTCCATATTGCTGCCCACCGCGTAAATGCGGCGGCCGAACACGGTCTGGCGCGCGATGTAGCTGAATACGCCCAACAGCACCAGCAGGATCAGCACCGGCAGCGGAATACCTTCGTAGCTGTTGAAGGTCGAGATGAAGCCGGCCAGCACCAGGCCGGCCAGCGCCACCCGGAACACGGAACGCCACAGCGCGATCACCGGCAAGTCGTGGCGTGCCTGGCTCGCGCGCTGGCGCCAGGCCAGCACCGCGGCGAGCGCGAACAGGCCGACGCCCAGCGCGATGCCGAAGGCGGGCGGCAGATAGGCCTGGCCGAGCTGCTCGAAGCCTGGCGAGATCGGGGCGATGGTCGAGCCGCCGGTGATCCCGAGCACGATGCCCCGATAGGCCAGCATGCCGCCGAGTCCGACAATGAACGAGGGTATCCCCGCATACGCTGTCAGGTAGCCGTTGACGAAGCCGAGCAGCAGGCCGCTGGCCAGCACGATCGCCATCGACAGCGGCAAGGGCAAATGGTGGGTGACGTCCAGCACCGCAGCAGCCCCACCCAGCAGGCCGAGGAGCGAGCCGACCGACAAGTCGATCTCGCCGGCGATGATGACGAACACCATGCCGCAAGCCAGGATGCCGGTGACCGACATCTGGCGCATCAGGTTCGACAGATTGCGCGCCGAGGTGAAGCCGCCATCGGTCTTCCAGCTGAAGAAGGCCCAGATGACGGCGATCGCCACCAGCAGCGCCAGGATTTTATATTGCGTGAAAATCTGCTTGAAGCCTATCTTGCCGCCGGTCGCCGCCGGGCGCGCGCCCGCGAGGCCGATCGGTGCTTGTGCCTTATCCATGTTGGTTTCCTTGTGCTTGTTGTTGCATCTGTCCCTGCCCGATCGCCGCCGCCAGCACCTGCTCCTGGCTCAGTCCCTGGTTCGCGAAATCCCCGCGCAGCCTGCCCTCGCCCATCACCAGCACGCGGTCGGACACACCCAGAACCTCGGCCAGTTCCGACGACACCATGATGATGGCGATGCCCTGCGCGGCCAGTTCCAGCATCAGCTTGTAGATCTCGAACTTGGCGCCGACGTCGACACCGCGGGTCGGCTCGTCCAGGATCAGGACTTTCGGCCCGGTCAACAGCATCTTGGCCAGCACCGCCTTCTGCTGGTTGCCACCGGAAAGTGCAGTGATCGGCAGCGCCGGGCTGGCCGTCTTCAGCGCAAGGCGCCGGATCTGCTCGCCCACCTCGTGCGACTCGAGCCCGTCGTCGATGCGCGACATGCGCGAATAACGCGGCAGCACCGACAGCGTGATGTTTTCGCCCACCGACAGATCGCGCACGATGCCGTGCTGCTTGCGGTCTTCCGGCACCAGCGCGAAGCCGGCGCCGATCGCCTTCAGGGGCGTCCCGGTATCGACACGCTTCCCGTCGAGCCAGACTTCGCCCTCGTATGCGCCCGGGTAGGATCCGAAGATGGCGGTGACCAGTTCCGTGCGCCCTGCCCCGACCAGCCCGGCGATCCCGAGGATCTCGCCGCGCCGCACCTGGAAGGAAACGTCGTCCACCTTCTTGCGCTGCGGCTGGTCCGGATCCCAGCAGGTGATGTGGCGGGCTTCCATGACGACCTCGCCGACCGGGTGCGGCAGCGACGGGTACAGCTGGCTCAATTCGCGGCCGCACATCTGGGCGATGATGCGATCGACGTTCATCTGCTCCATCGGCGTGGTGGCGATGTGCTTGCCGTCGCGGATGACGACGATGGTGTCGCAGATCGCCGCCACCTCTTCCAGTTTGTGCGAGATGTAGACGCAGGCAACGCCCCTGGCCTTGAGGTCGCGGATGATGTCGAGCAGGACCGCGATCTCGGCCGCCGTCAGCGACGCCGAGGGCTCGTCCAGAATCAGCAGGCGCGCCTTCTTGTTGAGCGCCTTGCCGATCTCGATCAGCTGCTGGTGGCCGCCGCCGTAGTTTTTCACCGGCAGCACCACGTTCACGTCCGGCAGCTTCAGTTCGGCCAGGATCTCCTCGGCGCGGCTGTTCATGGCGTGGTAGTCGAGGCGTCCGCCGGGCAGCGTCGGTTCGTTCCCGAGGAAGATGTTCTCGGCCACCGACAGTTCCGGGACCAGCATCAGTTCCTGGTGAATGATGATGATGCCGGCGGCCTCGGTCTCGCGCACGGACCGCGCACGCAGCGGTTCGCCGTCGAGCAGGATCTCGCCATCCCAGCTGCCGTGCGGGTAAACCGCGGACAGCACCTTCATCAGCGTCGACTTGCCGGCACCGTTTTCGCCGCACAGGCCGATGCATTCGCCGGGACGGATCGCCAGGTCGATGCCGTCGAGGGCGGGAACGCCATCGAAGCGCTTGGCGATGGATTTCATTTGCAGCAGGTAGTCGGACATTGCGGGCTCAGTTCTGCGTAATCAGAAAATTGGCAAGACGATTCATGCCAATGACGTTCATACAAAGCGCGCTTATTTGCCCGCCAACTGTGCCTGCGTATAGAACCCATCCTTCACCAGCATGTCGACGTTCGACTTGTTCAGCAGCACCGGCTTCAACAACACCGTATCCACATTCTTGAATCCGTTGTTCAACTGCGCATTGAACACCGGCTTCTGCCCGCGCACCAGCTGCACCGCGAGGTTCGCCGCACTGGTGGCGATCTCGCGCAGCGGCTTGTACACGGTCATGGCCTGGGTGCCGGCGATCACGCGGCGCACCGCGGCGAGGTCGGCGTCCTGGCCCGAGACCGCGACCTTGCCGGCCAGTTTCTGGGCTGCCAGTGCCTGGATCGCGCCGCCGGCGGTAGCGTCATTCGAGGCTAGCACGGCGTCGATCTTGTTGCCATTCGCGGTCAGCGCGTTTTCGACGATGGCCAGCGCTTCGGACGCGCTCCAGTCCTTGACCCACTGCTTGCCGACGATCTTGATGCTGCCCTTGTCGGCCAGCGGCTGCAGCACCTTCAGCTGGCCTTCGCGCAGGATCTTGGCATTGTTGTCCGTAGGGGCGCCGCCCAGCAGGTAGTAGTTACCGGTCGGTTTCAGGGCCACCAGCGATTGCGCCTGCAGCTCGCCGACCGCCTTGTTGTCGAAGGAGATGTAGGCGTCGACGTCGGCATTCAAGATCAGGCGATCGTAGGACACGACCTTGATCTTCGCCTTTTTCGCTTCGCGGATCGCGTTGTTCAGCACCGTCGCGTTGTAGGGCACGATCACCAGCACGTCCACGCCGCGCGAGATCAGATTTTCGATCTGGGCGATCTGGCGCTGCTCGCTGGCGTCGGCCGATTGCACGAAGACCTTCGCACCAAGCTTGTCGGCCGCGGCGGTGAAGTAGTCGCGGTCGCGCGCCCAGCGCTCCAGGCGCAAATCGTCGATCGAGAAACCGATCTTCGGATGGGCCGGGTCCGCGTGGGCCAGGCCGGCCGCGCCGAACATGGCGCAGGCCAGGGTTACTGCCTTGATTATCTTTTTCATGTTGCGTCTCCTGATCGTTATTCTTTAATGGTTATGTCGCGGCATGTCGTCACGCACGCCGCGGTATTCCAGCGCCAGCTCCATGCAGGCGCCAGTGTGCAGCTGGCCGACGGTGGCGCGGTAGATCTGCTGCCATGGCGTCTGGTCGGGCGGGATCGCCGGCGGCGCGTCCTGGCGCCGTTGTTCCAGCGCTTCATCCGGAATCAGCACGTCGCAGCGGCCCGTGTTCAGGTCGACCCTCACCACGTCGCCGGTGCGCAGCAGCCCCAGGTTGCCGCCGGCCGCGCTTTCCGGCGACGCATTCAGGATCGACGGGCTATCCGAGGTGCCGGACTGGCGGCCGTCACCCAGGGTCGGCAGCGCCGTGATGCCGCGCTTGATCAGCGCATCCGGCGGCTGCATGTTGACAACCTCGGCCGAACCCGGCCAGCCGATCGGGCCGGCGCCGCGGATGACCAGCATGGTGTGCTCGTCGATGTTCAAGGCCGGATCGTTGATGCGGTGGTGATAATCGTCGGAACCGTCGAACACCACGACCTTGCAGTCGAAGCGGTTCTGGTTGCCCGGCTCGGACAGGTAGCGCGCACGGAAGGACTCTGAAATCACGCTGGTCTTCATGATCGCGAAGTCGAACAGATTGCCCTTCAGGACCAGGAAACCGGCGCTGTGCTTGAGCGGATCGTCGAAGGGCCGGATCATTTCGCGGTCATGGCTTTCGCGGCCGACCAGGTTCTCCGCCATCGAGGTGCCGGTGACGGTCGGGCGCTTCGAGCGCAGCAGTCCCTTCTGCTCCAGCTCCCACATGATGGCCGGGGCGCCGCCGGCGCGGTGGAAGCGCTCGCCCAGGTATTTGCCGGCCGGCTGCATGTTGAGCAGCAGCGGCACGTCGTAGCCGTAGTCCATCCAGTCCCGCGGCGTGATCTCGATGCCGGCGTGGCGCGCCATCGCCACGATGTGCGGCTGGGCATTGCTTGAGCCGCCGATGGCGGCGTTCACGACGATGGCGTCGAGGAAGGCGTCGCGCGTCAGGATGGTCGACGGTCGCAGGTCTTCGTGCGCCATGCCGACGATGCGGCGCCCGGTCTCGTAAGCCATCTGGCCACGTTCGCGATAAGGCGCCGGGATCGCCGCGCAGCCGGTGAGCGACATGCCGAGCGCTTCGGCGACGGCATTCATCGTCGACGCCGTGCCCATGGTGTTGCAGTGGCCGGCGGACGGCGCGGACGCGGTGGCGATGTCGATGAATTTCTTTTCGTCGATCTCGCCCGCGGCCAGGCGGCGGCGCCCCTTCCAGATCGCCGCGCCGGAGCCCACCAGCTCGCCCTCGAACCAGCCGTCCAGCATCGGCCCGCCGGACAGCACGATGGCCGGGATGTCGACCGTGGCGGCCGCCATCAGCTGGGCTGGCGTGGTCTTGTCGCAGCCGGTGGTGAGCACGACGGCGTCGATAGGGTAGCCGTGCAGGATCTCGACCAGCCCCAGGTAGGCCAGGTTGCGGTCCAGCGCCGCTGTCGGGCGGCGGCAGTTTTCGAAGATCGGATGCAGCGGGAATTCCATCGGAATGCCGCCGGCGTCGCGGATGCCGTCGCGAATGCGCCTGGCCAGATCCAGGTGGATGCGGTTGCAGGGCGCGATGTCGCTGCCGCTCTGGGCGATGCCGATGATCGGTTTGCCCGAGCGCAGTTCGTCCGGGGTGATGCCGTAGTTCATGAAGCGCTCCAGGTAGAGCGCGGTCATGTCGATGCGGTCGGGATTGTCGAACCAGTCCTGGGACCGGAATCGTGCTTTCTTCGTTGGTTCAGTCATGCTTCATTCCTCAATGCGCCGCAGTCCTGAGAAGATGCTGCGGCAAACCCGGCGTCTCGGCGCGGAAGGTGAACAGGCCGCCGGCCTGGGGCTGGTCGGCCAGTTCCTGTTCCGACAGTCCCTTGCGTGCGGTGGTCGCATACACGGTGCGCAAGTCCTCGCCGCCAAAGGCGAGCTTGGTGACGTTGGCGCAGGGGAAGCGCACTTCGCCCACCTTGGCACCGCTCGCATCGAAACGATCGATGCGCCAGCCCCCGAAAGTCGCCACCCACAGGTGTCCATCGGCATCGACCGCCATGCCGTCCGGGTAGCCGCCATCCGCGATCTCGACGAAGACGCGCTTGCGGGACAGGCTGCCATCCGGCGCGCGGTCGAAGGCATACACGCGTTTCTGCAGGGTGTCGGTGTGGTACAGCGTGGCGCCGTCCGGGCTGATTGCGGGGCCGTTGGTGATCACATAGCCATCGTCCATGCGCTGCACGCTGGCCCCGTCATAGCGGTACAGGACGCCGCTCGGCGCTTCCTCGCCATCATGCATCGACCCGAACCACAGCGCGCCGTCGCGGTCGACGTGGCCGTCGTTGAAGCGGTTGCCGGTCACGTCCGCTTCGACCTTGGCCAGGGGCAGGAATTCGCCGGTGGCGTCGACGAAGCGGTACAGGCCATCCTCGAGCGCGCAGACCATGCCGCCGCCGGCCGCCGGCACGATGAAGCCGACCTGGCCGGGCGCATCCCAGCTCTGGCGCCCGGTGCCGTCATGCTCGCAGCGGTGGATGCGGCGGCCCTTGATGTCGACGAACCACACGCGCCGGGCCGCGGCGTCCCACAGCGCGCCTTCGCCCAGGGTCGCGCCCACGTCCCACAGGCAGGAAAGTAAGGTGGTGTTCATGCGCCGTAGAACCCCGCGTCGACGAAGTACTCACGCCCGCTGCAGTGGCGCGCATTGTTCGAGGCCAGGAACAAGGCCAGCGCGGCCACGTCCTGCATTTCCACGCGCTCGGGCATGCACTGGCCGGCCAGGATGCGCGCCTCTTCTTCCGGGTTGTGCCACAGGGCCTGCTGGCGCGGGGTGCGCACCGCACCCGGGATCACGGTGTTGGCGCGGATGCCGAACTGGCCGACGTCGCGCGCCAGCGCCCGCGTCATGCCTTCGATGCCGGCCTTGGCCGTCATGTACAGGTGCAGGCGGGTGTGCGGCAGGTGCCAGGAGATGGAACCGAAGTTCAGGATGGCGCCGTGGCCGCGTTCCTTCATCCCCGGCAGCACGGCCTGGGTGCAGAAGAACATGTGGCGCAGGTTGACGTTCATGCGGCCGTCCCAGTAGGCCGGGGTGACATCCTCTATGTCGTGGCGGTCGTCGTTGGCCGCGTTGTTCAGCAGGATGTCGACGCCGCCCGCTTCTTCGTGAATGCGCGCGAACACGTCGCGCAACTCGTCCAGGTCGGTCAGGTCGCATTTGATGAAGACCGGCGCGATCGGCGCGCTGTGCAAGGCGCTCTCAAGCGCGCGCGAAGCGTCTTCGGCGATGTCGAGGAAATACACGCGGGCGCCCTGCCCGGCAAAGGCCGCAGTCAGCTCGCCGCCGATGCCGCTGCCGCCACCGGTGATGACCACGCGCTTGCCGGCAAGGTCGGGGTAGCTCGCGTACGCGAATGCTTGTTGGTTGGTGTCAGACATTCAATTCTCTTGAAGGAGGCCGCGCTGCGCCAGGTTCTTGTAAAGGGCGCGCACGCCGAAGGTCCAGGGTTCGATCTCGTCGCTGCGCTGGACGGTGTTGACCAGGGTGCCGAGCGTGGGCGTCGAAATGCTGACGCGATCGCCGGCGTGGTGGGTGAAGCCGCCACCCTTGGCGTCACGGTCTTCGATCGGCGAGAACATGGTGCCGAGGAAGAGCATGAAGCCGTCCGGGTATTGGTGGTGGGCGCCGCAGGTCTGGGCCACCAGGTCGAGCGGGTCGCGGCTGATCTCGCGCATCTGGCTGCTGCCTTCCAGCGTGAAGCCATCGTCCACGCCCTCGATCAGCATGCGCACCTCGGCCTGGCGCAGGGTGTCCATGGTGAAGCCATTGTCGAACAGGCGGATGAAGGGGCCGATCGCGCAGGAGCCGTTGTTGTCCTTGGCCTTGCCCAGCAGGAGCGCACTGCGGCCCTCGATGTCGCGCAGGTTGACGTCGTTGCCGAGGGTGGCGCCGACGACCTGGCCGCGGCTGTTCACGGCCAGCACGATCTCCGGTTCCGGGTTGTTCCAGTTCGAAATCGGATGCAGGCCGACGTCGAAGCCGTGGCCGACCGAGGACATCGGCTGCGACTTGGTGAACACTTCCGCATAGGGGCCGATGCCGACTTCCATGTACTGCGACCACAGGCCGCGGCCCACCAGTTCGGCCTTCAGGCGCATGGCGGCGTCCGAACCCGGCTTCATCTCCGACAGATTGCTGCCGATCGAGGCTTGCAGCTGCTGGCGCAGCGCATCGGCGCGCGAAGGATCGCCCTTGGCCTGTTCCTCGATCACGCGTTCCAGCAGGCTGACCGCGAAGGTCACGCCGGCCGCCTTGATCGCCTGCAGGTCGCAGGGCGCCAGCAGGCGCAGCGCGCCCGGTCCCGGCTGCGCTTCGGATGCCGCCACCAGCGCGCCGACTTCGCCCAGGTCTTCGCCCTCGGCGTTGCGCACGATGGCCACCGCGTTGTCGCGTTCAAACAGATCGGCCACCGTGGCTGCGTGGCGGGTGATGTCGATCACGCGGCCGCGGCGCACCGCCACCACGGCCGGGCCGTCGACTGGCGCGGGGCGCCACACGCGCCCGACCAGCAAGGCCTTGTCCAGGTCCTGCGGGAGCGCACTCATTTGCTGTGCTGTCATGATGTTCTCGCTTGTCGGTTGTGAGCTCAGGCCACGGTCAGCGTCGTCTTTTTCAGGTCGACGCTGTTCGGACCGGCGAAGATGGTAAAGGTGCCCGGTTCGACCACGCGTTTCATGTCGGCGTTCCAGAACCACAGGTCGGTGGGCTTGATGTCGAAGCTGAGCGTGCGCGCCTCGCCCGGCTCCAGCGTCACGCGCTGGAAGCCCTTCAGTTCCAGCAGCGGACGCGTGACCGAGCTGACGTCGTCGCGGATGTACAGCTGGACGACCTCGTCGCCGCGGCGGGTGCCGACGTTGCGCACCTGGACCTGGGCGCGGGTGCTGCCGTTGACGCCGATGGTCGCAGCCTGCAGCACGGGCGCCGCGATCTCGAAACGCGTATAGGAGAGGCCGAAACCGAAGGGGTACAAGGGCGTGGTCGTGCCGTCGATGTAGCCGCGCCGGCTGCTCGGCTTGCGGTTGTAGAACATCGGCAGCTGGCCGGTGTCGCGTGCGATCGACACTGGCAGCTTGCCGCCCGGGTTGGCCCGCCCGAACAGCAGATCCGCCACCGCATGCCCGGTTTCCTGGCCCATGTACCAGCATTCCAGCAGCGCGTCGGCCTGCTGCGCCAGCAGGTTCACCGACAGCGGGCGGCCGTTCAGCAGCAGGACCACGGTCGGTTTGCCAAGCGCGAAGATGGCGCGCGCCAGGTCGTTCTGCTGGCCGATCAGGTCCAGGCTGGTGCGGTCGCCCAGGTGGTTGTCGGCCCAGGCTTCGCGCGCGGTCTGCTCGTTGTCGCCCAGGACCATGACGATGGTATCGGCCGATTTCGCGGCCTGCACCGCATCCGCGATCAGTTTGGCATTGACGGCGGGCTCGGTGAACACGATCTTGTCCTGTCCCCAGACCCGGCCTTCGGTCAGGCGCACACCCTCGGAATAGGCCAGGCTGAAGCCCTGGGCCCTGGCTTCCTTCTCCAGGCCTTCGTAGACCGACACCACATGGCGCGGCACATCGGAATAGCCGCCGATCGGGGTGTCTTTCGCGTGGGTGCCCAGCACCAGCAGCTTGCCGACCTTTCCCGCCTGCAGCGGCAGCAGGCCCTTGTCGTTTTTCAGCAGCACGGCGCTGCGGCGCGCCGCCTCCAGTGCCAGCGCGATCGCGTCCGGCGTGGCAGTGCGGGCGTCGGCCTGGGCCACGTCGGCGTACGGGTTTTCGAACAGGCCCGCCTCGAACTTCAGCTTCAGTATGCGGCGCACGATGGCGTCGATCTCCGCGCTCGAGATCTTCCCTTCGCGTACCAGCTCCGCCAGTTTCAGGTAGCCCAGCGGATCGGGCGTCTCGATGTCGACGCCGGCCTTCACCGCGCGCAGCGCGGCTTCCTTGGGCGTGGCGGCGAGGTTGTGGCGGGTAATGAGTTCGTTGACGGCCATGTAGTCGGACACGGTCACGCCCTTGAAGCCCCACTCCTTGCGTAGCACGTCGGTCAGCAGCCAGCGGTTGGCGTGCGAAGGAATGCCGTCGATCTCGTTATACGAGGGCATGACGGCGGCGATCCTGGTTTCGCGGATCAGCTTTTCGAAAGGCGGGAAGAAATCCTCGCGCAGGGTGCGCTCGCCAACGTTGGCCGGACCGATGTTGGTGCCGCTCTCGGGCTGGCCGTGGCCGGTCATGTGCTTGAGGGTGGCATAGACCTTGTCCGGGGCAAGCGGCAGCGTGGTGCCGGAAAAGCCGACGACGGCTGCCTTGCCCATCACGCCGCACAGGTGCGGGTCTTCGCCATAGGTTTCTTCGATACGGCCCCAGCGCGGTTCGCGCGCGACGTCGACCACCGGCGCCAGCGCCAGGTTGGTGCCGCGGGCGCGCATTTCGCGTGCCGCCACGCTGAAGATCTTTTCGACCAGCGCCGGGTCGAAGCTGGAAGCAAGGCCGATCGCCTGCGGGAAGCTGGTCGCCTCGCGCGCCACGTAGCCGTGCAGGGCTTCCTCGTGCATCAGCACCGGAATACCGAGGCGGGTGGCTTCCATGGCCCACTTCTGGACCGCGTTCACGTATTCGGCGGTCTCGCGCGGGCCGCGGTGGGCGACGGCGCCGGCGTCGCCGGCCACCGTGGCGGCCGCGCCCAGCTGGCGGTCCGACGGGCGGCCGAACATGCCCATGCCATGCGGGTGGGCGGCGCGCGCCTTCTCGATCGAAAAACTGGAATCGCTGTTCTGGAGGGCAGCCTTTTGCTGCCACACGCACTGCATCTGCGCGATCTTTTCCTCGAGCGTCATGCGCCTGATGAGGTCATCGACGCGCGCCTCGACCGGTGCGCCGGCCTGTTTGTAGACGGCTGCCTTGGCGCCGCCGCCGCCCGCGTTCTGGCCCAGCGCCACGGCCGGCACCACGGCCAGACCGGCCACGCCGCCCACCGATGCCAGGAATTCCCTGCGTTTGATACCCATTGGTCTCGTCTCCACCGCTTGTAGTTATGTGCCCTCCCGGCGACGCCGGCGGGTGCTGCCATACTGCTGTTTTTGTGTGAGCCTGGGACGGTAGAACATTCCCTTAACAGAAATGTTACCGCAATCATTTAAGTCTACGCGGCGAAATTGGGGCTTGTCAATGAATTATTGGTGGGGATGTTTAGCGCGGTCGCACGAAACAGACTTTGAAACGAAATGCGGGCGCCAGGCGGCGCGTGTCACATTTGAACGAGCTCGACGGCTGGCCGCGATGCCCCGGGGATGGGGGCGGGATGGCGTGTCTGCGCGACCATTCAAAGCAGCGCGCCATGCGATTGAAAGATCAGCCTGCGGCGTGGGCCCGCTTGGCGCCTGCCGCGACTTTGGCGGCGGCTTTCACCGCCGGCAGCCGTGCCGGCGGACGCACCCGCGGGGCCGCATCCGACTGGCGCCGCACCAGCTCGAAGTCCATGCGCACCCGTTCCGGGCTCGAGTCGGCGCCATCGCGCAGCGCGCGCACCCGGCGCACGAGTGCCTGCACCGCTTCGCGTGCCATCTCGGCGATCGGCTGGCGCACGGTGGTCAATTCGGGCCAGATGGTGGTGGCCAGCGCGGTGTCGTCGAAGCCGGTGACGGTGAGGTCGCCCGGCACGTCCAGCCCGAGGCGGTGCGCCACCGCGACGGCGGCGGCGGCCATGTCGTCGTTGCTGGCGAAGATCGCGGTCGGGCGCTCGGCGAGCGCCAGCAGGTGCTCGGCCGCATCCAGCCCGGAACGGTAGGTGAACATGCCCTGCACCACCAGCTCTTCGGACTTGTCGGCGCCCTTCTCTTCGATGGCGGCGCGATAACCGGCCAGGCGGCGGCCGCTGGCGGTCTGGTTCGGATGGCCGACCACGAAGCCGATGCGCTGGTGGCCGAGCGCGATCAGGTGGCGCGTCATGTGATGGGCGGCGTCGTAGTCGTCGATGCTGACCGCGCCCACACGCTCGTCGGGCAGGCCGCAGGCCACCACCACGGCGGGAATCCCGGCTTCCGCCACGCAGGCGATCACGGCTTCGCTGTCGCACAGCGGTGGCGGCAGGATGATGCCGTCGAGGCCATTGCCGATCAGGTGGCGGGTCTGCTCTTCCTCGTGCTGGCCGGCCTCGCATTTTTCGACGAACAACTGGACGTTGTTGAGACCGGACTGGCTGAGCAGGCCGACCAGGAATTCGCTGAGGTAGCCGGCGCTCGGATTGCTGTACAAGAAGCCGACGCGGATCGGTTTCGACCCGGCCAGGTTGCGCGCTTCCTGGTTGGGGGTGTAGTTCAGCGCGGCGACCGCTTCCGCGACCTTGCGCCGCGTGCTTTCGCGCACCAGGCCCTTGCCGTTCATGACGCGCGAGACCGTCATCGCCGAGACGCCCGCAAGCTTGGCGACGTCGGCCATCGTGGGCTGGCCGCGACGTTCGACGTCGCGTTCGACCTCTTGCGCCACCTCTTTCCGGACGGCCTCCGCTTTGGATCCGACTTTGGCTTGACTCATGTCTGGCACACCCCGATACACGCTGTTGTTTGCGCTATCTTAGCACCTTGTTCATGCCGAGGCGATAGCCCCATAGGGGAAGTATGCGCTTCAATCATTCGCGAAATCGATTTCAAAAGCGATAGGTTTGCGCTAACATTATTGAACCGCGCAAGTTCGCGCGAACCCATATATAACAACAAGACTCGGAGACCCCATGGTGCAGCGTTCGGGAATGCGGCGCGCGGCCGCGCTGTTATCGACTTTCTTCGCCCTGGCCCTGGCCGCGTCGCTCGCAGCCGCGGCCAGCCCCGCCGACGAGGATGGCTACCGCTTGTGGCTGCGTTATGAACCGCTGCCGGCGGCAAGCCGGGAACGGGAACAGGCAAGCGGCATCGTCAGCCTTGCACCCGACAGTCCGACCGTACAAGCCGCGCGCGCCGAATTGCAGCGCGGCGTGGCCGGCCTGCTCGGTCGCGACGTCAACATGGAAACTGCGCCGCGCACCGGCAGCATCGTGCTGGCCCGCGCCCGCGACCTGGATGCCAGCGCCGATGCGGGCATGGCGCAGCAGCTGCACGGCCTGGGCCCGGAAGGCTACCTGGTCACGCACACCCGCCTGCGCGGCGCCGAGGTCACGCTGATCGCGGCCAACGGCGACATCGGCCTCCTGTACGGCAGCTTCGCCTGGCTGCGCGCGCTGCAGACCGGCGGTATCGATGCGGCCGGCCTGGCCTCGCAGCCGGCCCTGCCCCGTCGCCTGCTCGATCACTGGGATAACCTGGACCGTACCGTGGAGCGCGGCTATGCCGGCGAATCGATCTGGAACTGGTGGGAGCTGCCGGCCATCGTCGACCCGCGCTATACCGACTACGCCCGTGCCAACGCCTCGCTCGGCATCAACGGCGCGGTCCTGAACAACGTCAACGCCAAGGCCGAGGTGCTGGGCGCGCCCTTTATCGCCAAAGCCGCCGCGGTGGCGGCCGTGCTGCGGCCCTACGGCATCCGCGTCTACCTGTCGGTACGCTGGTCGACGCCGCTCGAACTGAAGCAGACCCGCAGCGCCGATCCGCTCGACCCTGCCGTGGCGGCGTGGTGGCGCACCAAGGCCGGCGAGATCTACGCCGCCATCCCCGACTTCGGCGGCTTCCTGGTCAAGGCCAATTCCGAAGGCCAGCCGGGGCCGCAGGACTATGGCCGCAACCACGCCGACGGCGCCAACATGCTGGCCCGCGCCCTGGCCCCGCACGGCGGCATCGTCATGTGGCGCGCATTCGTCTACAACCCGCCGTCCCACCCGCTCGAGGCCAGCGACCGCGCAGCCCAGGCCTATGAGCAGTTCAGGCCGCTCGACGGCAAATTCGACCCCAACGTCATCGTGCAGGTGAAGAACGGCCCGATCGACTTCCAGCCGCGCGAACCGGTGCATCCGCTGTTCGGCGCCATGCCGGCCACCCCGCTGATGATCGAATTCCAGGTGACCAAGGAGTACCTGGGCTTCGCCACCCACCTGGCTTACCTCGGGCCGCTGTTCCAGGAAGCGCTGCGCTTCGACACCCGAGCGGGCGGGCGCGCCATGACGGTGGCCGAGGTACTGCGCGGGCGCCAGGCCGGCAAGCGCGAGGGCAAGAGCGGCGGCATCGCCGGCGTGGCCAACATCGGCGCCAGCCGCAACTGGACCGGTTCCGACTTCGACCAGGCCAACTGGTATGCCGTCGGCCGCCTGGCCTGGGACCCGCTGCTGGGCGCGGATACGGTCGCGCGCGAATGGGCGCTGCAGACCTGGCCACAGGACCCGCGCCTCACCGCACCGCTCGTCGCCATGATGATGGGCTCGCGCGAAGCCGTGGTGGATTACATGACGCCGCTCGGCCTGCACCACATGATGGGCACCGGCCACCACCACGGACCGGCACCCTGGGTCGACAAGCTGGAGCGCCCCGACTGGAATCCGGTGTATTATCACCGCGCGGCGCGCGACGGCATCGGATTCGACCGCGGCGCCTCCGGCAGCAAGGCGCTGGCACAGTATGCGCCCGAGGTAGCGCGCCGCTTCGCCGATCCGGCCACCACGCCGCCGGAACTGCTGCTCTGGTTCCATCACCTGCCCTGGGATTACCGCATGCCGTCCGGACGCACCCTGTGGGCCGAGCTGGTGGCCCACTACGACCGCGGCGTGGCGCAGGCGGCGGCCATGCAGGCGCAATGGGAGATCCTGCGCGCGCTGGTCGACGCACGCCGCGGCAGCGACGTCGCCCAGCGCCTGGCGCGCCAGGCCGAGGAAGCGCGCTGGTGGCGCGACGCCTGCCTGGCCTATTTCCGCCAGGTGAACGGCCTGCCCCTGCCGCCCGGCGCGGCCGAACCGGCGCATCCGCTCGACTACTACCGCGCGCTGAGCTTCCCGTATGCGCCCGGCCGCGGCTGACGCTTTCCATCACAACGACTATATATATGAACGGAGACACCCGATGACCACACGACGCACCATGCTCGGCGCCCTCGCCGGCGCCACCCTGCTGCCGGCCGCCCTTGCGGCGGCGCCCGCCACTTCCACGCAATCCCTCAAAGAAATCGCCGGGCGCAAGGGCCTGCGTTTCGGCACCGCCGTCGGCAGCGGCGCCAGGCAGTTCGGCAACGCCGCCTACCGCGCGCTGGTGGAACGCGAATGTTCGATCATCGTGGCCGAAAACGAAATGAAGTGGCAGGCGCTGGCACCACGCCGCGATGCGTCCAGCTTCGCGGCCGCCGACGCGATGCTGGCCTGGGCCACCGAAAAGGGCATGGCGATGCGCGGCCACAACCTGTTCTGGCAGGCCGGGAAATGGCTTCCGGCCTGGGTCGCGCGCGAGGATTTCGGCGCGAAGCCGGCCGCGGGCGCCGAAGCCCTGATGCGCAAGCACGTGCAGACCGTGTGCGGCCACTTCGGCAAGGCGGTGATGAGCTGGGACGTGGTCAACGAGGCGATCGACCCGGCCGACGGCAAGCTGCGCCAGAATGCCCTTACGCGCGCCTTCGGGACCGATGGCGCCATCGACCAGATCGACCTGGCCTTCCGCCTGGCGCGCGAATACGCGCCGCAGGCGCAGCTGGTCTACAACGACTACATGCGCGGGGACAGCGGCAGCGAAAAGCACCGCGCCGGCGTGCTGGCCCTGCTGGCCGAACTCAAGAAACGCGGCAGCCCGGTCCAGGCCCTCGGCCTGCAGAGCCACATCGGCTCCTGGGACGAGAGCGCCGACCGCGGCCAGGCCGACCTGCTGGCCTGGCGCCGCTTCCTGGACGAGGTCACCGGCATGGGTTACGAGCTCCTGATCACGGAGTTCGACGTCAACGACCGCCGTCTGCCGGCCGACATCGCCCGCCGCGACGCCGGCGTCGCGGCGGCCGCGCGCGACTACCTCGACCTGACCCTCTCGTATCCGGGCCTGCGCGACTTCCTGCTGTGGGGCATGGCCGACCACGTCAGCTGGCTGCAGACCTGGGACGAAGCGCCGCGCAAAGACAAGCTGCCGATGCGGCCTTGCCCCTACGATGCGGAACTGCGCGCCAAGCCGCTGCGCCAGGCGATTGCCGACGCGATCGCCGCAATGCCGCCGCGGCGCGCCTGAGCCGGCACGGGGCCCCGCGGAAAAGGGGACTGGCCGCGCTTTCTGCTATGCTTCGCCAGCGTCATCTCCATGAAGTTGATAAATGCAGGCAAAGCAGCACGTTTCCGACCTTCATTTGCAGCGCCTGCACGACAAAAAGCGTCCCCTGGTCGGATTCATGACGCTGGCCCTGCTCCTCCTTTGCACCGCCCTGGCCGCCGCGAGCGCCTGGATCATCTGGTCATCCATGCAGGTGCACCTGCACGAGGCCGAGGTGGCCACCGCCAACATGGCGCAGGCCCTCGCATCCCAGGCCGACATGGCGATGAAGATCGCCGACGTCGTGCTCGAGGACGCCGTCGAGCGCGTCGAGCATGAAACCCGGCGCGACGGCGGCGCCGAACGCCTGCATCTGCACCTGGCCGAGCAGGCCAGGAAGGCGACGGAAATCCACGGCCTGTTCGTGTACGATGAAGGAGGGCACTGGATCGCGACCTCGCTCCCGGAGCCCCAGTCCGGCAACAATGCCGACCGCGATTATTTCCTGTTCCACCAGACCCATCGCCAGCGCGGCACCCATATCAGCAAGCCGGTGCGCAGCAAATCGACGGGCCTGTGGATCATCCCGATTTCGCGCCGCATCGAGCACGCCGATGGTTCCTTCGCCGGCGTGGCCCTGGCCACGCTGCGCCTGGACTCCTTCGAACGCGTGTACAACAGCCTGAACATGGGCGAATCCGGAACGATCTTCTTTGCCCTCGACAACGGCACCCTGATCTACCGCCGCCCCTTCCAGGAAAACGTGATCGGCACCGATGTCTCGTCCGGCGCGGTCCTGAAGACCTACCGCGAACGCGGCCCGGCCGGCACGGCGATGCTGATGGCGAAGATCGACGGCGTCGAGCGCCTGTACAGCTACCGCCACCTGGAACGCTTTCCGATCGTGGTGGCGGCGGCCCTCTCCAGGCAGGACATCTTCGCCCAGTGGAAAAGGTCCAGCCTGCAGGTGGCGGCCGCGGTGCTGAGCGCGATGGCGGCACTGGTGTGGTTCTTCCGCAAGCTGATGCGCCAGATCGCCATCCGCGACCGTGTGGAAGACGAGCTGCGCATCGCCAGCACCGAGCTCGCGAAGGCCAACGACGTGCTGGAGGCGCTGGCCTCGCAGGACAGCCTGACCGAACTGGCCAACCGGCGCCGCTTCAACGAGGTGCTCGACCGCGAATTGAAACGGGCGCAGCGCAGCAGCAAGCCGGTCTCGCTGATCCTGCTCGACGTCGATTACTTCAAGAAGTACAACGACGCTTATGGCCACGTGGCCGGCGACGACTGCCTGCGCACCGTGGCCCAGGCCGTGGCGGGCAAGGCCGCGCGCAGCGAAGACCTGGCCGCGCGTTACGGCGGCGAGGAATTCGCGGTGGTCCTGCCCGATACCGACAGCGCCGGCGCCGTGCGCGTGGCCGAAGGCATCCGCGAAGCGGTGCTGGCGCTGCGCCTGCCGCACACCGGCAGTCCGCTTGGCATGGTCAGAGTCAGCCTGGGGGCCGCCACCGTCAGGCCGGACCGCGCGCTCGGCGCCGACAAGCTGGAACTGATCCGCCAGGCCGACGCCCTGCTGTACCAGTCGAAGAGCGCCGGCCGCAACCGCGCCACCGCCTGACCTGGCTGCAAGCGCATATCAAGGCCACGCATCAAGGCCGCAATGCGCACGCCTTCAGCTGCGCCAGCGGCACCGCCTCCGCCATCGCCTTGTAGCCACTCATGTTCGGGTGCAGGCCGTCATTGTCGTAAGTGGCGAGCAGGCGCTCCGGATGCGCCGGGTCGCGCAAGGCGGCATCGAAGTCGATCACGCCGTCGAACACGCCCGAGCGGCGGATCCAGTCGTTGTAGGCCAGGCGATCCAGCTCGTTCCGAGGCCCCGGCTGGTAGTAGCCGCTGGCGGCATAAGGCGAGATGGTGGCACCGAGCACGCACACGCCAGCGTCGTGGGCGCGCGCCACCAGCTGGCGCTGCGCCTGCCGCATGTCCTCGAGCAGGCGGGCGCGCGCAGCAGGCGTGTCCTGCTTTTCGCGGTGCTGGACCCCGAGGTCGTTCACGCCGATCATGACGATCGCATGGCTGACGCCGGGCCTTGCCAGCACGTCGCGCTCGAAACGCGACGCCAGGTTCGGACCGAGGCCGTCGCGCAGCAGACGCCCGCCGCCGATGCCGGCGTTGACCACGCCGATGTCCGTGATGCCGGCCGCGCGCAGGCGCAGCGCCAGGTGATCGGTCCAGCGTCCGTAGCTGTCGGGCGCGGCGCCGTAACCGTCGGTGATGGAGTCGCCGATCGCCACCACCGCGTGGCTGGCCGCCGGCGCCAGCACCTCGACGCCGGCCAGCTGGTACCAGCGCGTCACCTTCTCCGCACCCGGCCAGTCGGCATCCAGCACCCGGTTGCCCTTCACCAGGAAGCTGGTGGCGCGCGCGCCCGGGTGGCCGCTCTGGCGCGCCGGGGCGCCTGCGAAATGCAGCGACACCGCGAGGTCGGTGCCCGCCGTGTGATCCAGCGCCACCGGATCGCTGAGGTACTCGGCGCCAGCCGGGATGCTGACCGCCGCGCTGCCGCCGAAGCGTAGTCTTCGCAGCTGCGCCGCGCCCGGCTGGCCGGCGCCACCCGAGAGGCCGATGCTGGCGCCGTCGATCACCAGCGGCTCGGTGCCGAAGACATTGCTGAGCCTGACCCGCAGCTGGCGTCCGGCCAAGGAGGCGCGCACCACCTGGCGCAGCGTCGCGTCTTCCCATTGCGCCGCCGGCAGCGCATTCGGCCCCTCGGGCACCAACTGCGCCGTGCCCCAGGACGCGACCCAGTGCGGCGGCGCCTCGGGCCGGATGCCGCCGCCGCCGGCGCAGGCACTCAGGAGAAAGCCGAAGAGACCGAGCATGCCAACAGCGATGCAAGATTGACGCGCCATTCGAATTCCTTCACACTGGGTTGATGTTTGCGCAATCATTCTAGTATGGATGCCCCCGGTCGGCAACGACTGCGGCACCGACAGCGACAATAACCGGAGCCCTCCCATGACGCCTATCCGGCGCGCCGCCACACCCATCGTCACCGACATGCAAGTGATCCCGGTGGCGGGCCACGACAGCATGCTGCTCAACCTGTGCGGCGCCCATGCGCCCTGGTTCACCCGCATCCTGGTGCTGCTGACCGACAGCGCCGGCCGCGTCGGCATGGGCGAAGTCCCCGGCTCGAACGGCATCCTGCTCGCCTTGCAAAAGCTGGTGCCGCAGGTGGTGGGCACCGAGATCGCACGCCACAACGCCACGCTGAACGCGCTGCGCGCCGCCATCGCCGGCGGCCGCCACCAGGTCACCTCCAGCGCCGAGGAAGCGGTGATGAAACAGCCGCACGAAATCAACCTGCGCCTGGAAAACGTGATCACGGCGGTGGAAGCCGCGCTGCTCGATCTGTTCGGCCAGTTCCTCGGCCTGCCGGTGTGCGAACTGCTCGGCGCCGGCCGTCAGCGCGATGCGGTGCCGATGCTGGCCTACCTGTTCTACATCGGCGACCGGCGCCGCACCGGCCTGCCCTATCTCGGCGGACAGGACCATGGCTGGTACCGCCTGCGCACCGAGGAAGCGCTCACGCCGGACGCCATCGCCGACCTGGCCGCGGCCGCCGTCGAACAGTACGGCTTCCGCGACTTCAAGCTGAAGGGCGGCGTGATGCGGCCGGAAGACGAGATCGCAGCGGTGGCCGCGGTCAAGCGCCGCTTTCCGGAATCGCGCGCCACCCTCGATCCGAACGGCGCCTGGTCGCTGGCCGAGGCGGTGCGTGCCTGCCGCGGCCAGGGCCACATCCTGGCCTACGCCGAAGACCCCTGCGGGCCGGAGCACGGCTATTCGGGACGCGAGATCATGGCCGAGTTCAAGCGCGCCACCGGCATCCCGACCGCGACCAACATGGTGGCCACCGACTGGCGCCAGATGGCCCACTCGCACCTGCTCGGCGCGGTCGACATCCCGCTGGCCGACCCGCATTTCTGGACCATGCAGGGCTCGGTGCGGCTGGCGCAGCTATGCCACGACTGGGGCCTGACCTGGGGTTCGCACTCGAACAACCATTTCGACGTGTCGCTGGCGATGTTCACCCACGTGGCGGCGGCCGCGCCGGGAAACATCACCGCCATCGACACCCACTGGATCTGGCAGGAAGGCCAGGAACGCCTGACGCGCGAACCGCTGCGCATCGTCGACGGCCAGGTCGCGGTGCCGGATGCGCCGGGCCTGGGTGTCACGCCGGACATGGAACGCATCGAACGGGCGCACGCCCTGTACAAGCGCGTGGCCGCCGGCGCGCGCGACGACGCCATGGCGATGCGTTACCTGCTGCCCGGCTGGACCTACGATCCGAAGCGGCCCAGCTACGCGCGCTGAAGCGCGGCGGCGGCCTTCCCGCCCAGCCTGCTCGCCTGCCATCCGCGCGGCGAGCAGCCCAGCTCGCGCTTGAACACCGAGTGCATGTACTGGCTCGAGGTGAAGCCGCAGCGCGCCGCAACCTCGGCCAGCCTGCAGTCGCCCTCGGCCAGGATCGCCGTGGCCGCTTCCAGGCGCAGGCGCAGGATCTCGTCGTGCACGCTGCAGCCGAGGACCTGGCGGAAGTGGCTCTCCAGCGATGAGCGCGAGATGCCGACGTAATCGGCCACCTGGTCGGTCTTGATGCCCTGGCAGGCGTACTGGCGGATGAAGTGGCGCGCCCGCATCACGTGCGGATGGCACGCCCGTTCATGCCGGCTCGAGGCCAGCGCATTGATGCCGGCCGGCGCGACCAGCACCCGGGTGGCGCCCGGCCGCACGCCGTGCAGCATCCCGTCCAGCAGTTGCGCCGCCGTGCGGCCGATCTCGCGCGCGCCATGGATCACGGAACTGACCGGGATGCGGGTGAGCATGCGGGCCAGCGGATCGTTGTCGATGCCGATCAGGGCCACTTGCTCCGGCACCGCGATGCCGGCCAGGCTGCAGGCCTGCATCAGCTGGCGCGCGCGGCCATCGTTGACGGCGACGATGCCGACCGGCTTGGGCAGCGCCTGCAGCCAGGCGGCCTGCTCGCGCAGCGATGCGTCCCAGGTGGCCGCCCGGGTCGCCTGGCCACGGAAGATCACCGGCGCCATGCCGTCGCGCCGCATCAGGGCGGCGAAGGCTTTTTCCCGCTCCTGGGCCCAGCGATTCTCCGCGGCTTCGGGCAGGCTGAACATGGCAAAGTGGCGCAGCCCGGCCTCGATCAGGTGCTCGCAGGCCGCCCTGACCAGCGCTGCGTTGTCGGTGGCCACATAGGGCAGGCCCGCCGGATACCCGGCCGGGTCCTCGTAGGAACCGCCGACCGCGACCAGCGGCATGCGGCTGCCGGCAAGCGCCGACGCCACCGCCGGGTCGTCGAAGTCGGCGATGATGCCGTCGCCCTCCCATTCCGCGATGCCCGCCAGGCGCATGCGGAAATCCTCTTCCAGGAACAGATGCCAGCGGGTGCGCGTGCCGGCCAGGTAGTCGGCGACGCCCGCGATCACCTCGCGGTCAAACACCTTGTTCCCGTTGAACAGCAGCGCGATGCGACCTGCCTCCGACCTCATCATCTTGTCCCTCTCCCGCTCTCTTTTCATGCCATCTTCCGCTACGGCCGATTAAGAAAATCACCAAGCGGTGTAGCGATTCTTGTCAGACCGGCTGTATGTACTGGTCTGACCGATTCTACTTTGTTAATCTCCCGGCCACAAACGACTGTTTCATCCAAAAGAAATGGCGACCATGGAGACTACCCTGAACGACACCCGCCCCTACCAGCTGGTGGCCGAGCGCATCCGCACGCTGGTGCACCAGGCCGCGCTCGGGCCAGGAGCACGACTGCCGTCGGAACGCGAGCTGGCGACGACACTGGCCGTCAGCCGGCCCTCGCTGCGGGAAGCCCTGATCGCGCTGGAACTGGGCGGCTTCATCGAAGTGCGCCATGGTTCCGGCGTCTACCTGCGCGCCGGGCAGCGCATGGCAGCGGCGGTGCCGGAAGCCGGACCGGGCCCTTTCGAGCTGCTGTCGGCGCGGAGGCTGATCGAGCCAGAGCTGGCGGCGCTGGCCGCCCGCAGCGCGACCGACGCCAGCATCGATGCCCTCCTTCTGGCCGCCGCCGAGATGGAAGGCCAACACGCCGACAAGGCCAGCTGCGAGCGCGCCGACCGCCACTTCCACCTGGCGATCGCGCGCGCCACCGGCAACGGCGCGCTGGCCGGCGTGCTGGAATGGCTGTGGCACCAGCGCGGGCGGCTGGGGCATACGCCAGAGCAGCAGTTCGGGACCGATGAACTGCGCACGGCCGCGCTCGACGATCACCGCCGTATCGTGCAAGCGATCGTAAACCGGGACGCCACCGCGGCGCGCAATGCGATGCGCGCCCACCTGGAGCGCGTGACCAGGACGCTGTCGCCCGCCTGAAGGACATATGACAAATCGCCCGCTTTCCCTTCTTGCCGCTGCCTTCGTGATGGCGGCTGCCGGCTGCCAGGCGCCGCCCGCCACCCGGGAACCCTGGGTCGCCGACCTCGGCGACGGCCGCTACCGCAATCCGGTGCTGCACGCGGATTACTCGGATCCGGACGCGATCCGCATCGGCGACACGTATTACATGACGGCGTCCAGCTTCAACAGCGCACCCGGCCTGCCTCTGCTGACCTCGCCCGACCTGGTGAACTGGTCGCTGGCAGGCCACGCGCTGCCGGATCTTGTGCCGGCCGAACGCTTCGCCACGCCGCGCCCGGGCGAAGGCGTGTGGGCGCCCTGCCTGCGCTGGCATGCGGGCAAATTCTGGATCTTTTATCCGGACCCGGACCAGGGCATCTTCGTCACCACGGCCACGCACTTCGGCGGCCCCTGGAGCGCGCCGCACCTGCTCTTGCCAGGCAAGGGCATCATCGACCCGACGCCGCTGTGGGACGACGACGGCAAGGCCTACCTTCTACACGGCTGGGCCAAAAGCCGCGCCGGCATCAACAACCTGCTGACCCTGCGCAGCATGGCGCCCGATGCCAGCCGCCTGCTGGACAGCGAAGGCCGTACCCTCATCGACGGCAACAAGCTGCCGGGTTACCGCACGCTGGAGGGGCCGAAGTTCTACAAGCATGAAGGCTATTATTATGTGTTCGCGCCAGCCGGCGGGGTGGAGGAAGGCTGGCAAGCCGTATTCCGCGCGCGCAGCATCGACGGCCCCTACGAGGTACGCACAGTGATGGACCAGGGCCGCACCTCGATCAACGGCCCGCACCAGGGTGCCTGGGTGCGCGCCGCTGACGGCAAGGACTGGTTCCTGCATTTCCAGGACAAGGGCGCCTACGGTCGCGTAGTGCATCTGCAGCCCATGCGCTGGCTTGAGGGCTGGCCCATCATCGGCGAAGACGGTCCGCGCGCCGGCACCGGCCAGCCGGTGCTGGTACATGACAAACCGGTGGCGGGAGCGACGGTGGCGGTGCCGCCGACATCGGACGAATTCGACGGGCCTGCGCTCGGCCTGCAGTGGCAGTGGAACGCCAACAGCCGGCCCGGCTGGTACTCGCTGCAAGAGCGTCCCGGCATGCTGCGCCTGCATACGGCGGCGGCGCCGGAAGCGCGCGAGTATGTGCGCGTCGCGCCCGCGATCCTGGCGCAAAAGATGCCGGCGCCCTCGTTTGTCGTGAACACCCGCATCGAATGGCGCGCGCCCGCGGACGGCGAGCGCGCGGGCCTGATGCTGAACGGCATGCAGTACGCCTGGATCGGCCTGCGCCGGCACGGCGGGGCTACGGAGCTGGTGTACGTTACCTGCACGCCGGCCGCGCTACGCTGCGGCGAGTCGACCCGGGTGCTGCTGGCGTCGGCGCCCCTGGCATTGTCGCTACGCATGACCATGGCCGAGGGCGGCGCCGCGCGCTTTGCCTACAGCACCGACCATGCGCGTTTCATCGACGCCGGCCCGCCTTTCACCGCCAGCAAGGGGCGCTGGGTCGGGGCGCAAGTGGGCTTGTTCAGCGTCGGTGAGCGGGATGGTGGCGGGTCGAGCCTGGATGTGGATTATTTCCGCGTTACGCGGGATTGATGCACATCGCCCCTGCAGAGGCAGGGGCGATGTGCCGAAGCGGACCAATTAGAGCAAGGCGCGCAGCCGGCCTTACTGCCGCAGAATCGTACGCAAGGTCTTCGACAAATCCTCCGCCGAGAACTTGGCCACATAGGCATCCGCCCGCACCTTCTTCACATGCTCTTCGTTCGTGCTGCCCGACAGCGAGGAGTGGATCACCACCGGCAGGTTGCCGAAGCGCGGGCTGGTTTTGATGTTACGGGTCAGAGTAAAGCCGTCCATTTCCGGCATTTCGAGGTCGGTCAGCACCAGCGCGACCTTGTCGTAGACGCTCTTGCCTTCGGCTTCCGCGGCGCCGGCGATCGTGTGCAGCTGGTCCCAGGCTTCCTTGCCGCTCTTGGCCATGAAGAAGGGCAGGCCCATCGCTTCCAGGCCCTGTTCGATCAGGGTGCGCGCGACCACCGAGTCGTCGGCTGCCAGGATGATCGAACCCGGCTTCAGCTGCATCTTGCTGCCGACCGCGTGCTCCATCGTGTCCGTGGCTTCGTCCGGGTTCATGCTGCGCAGGATGGTTTCCACGTCCAGCACCTGGGCAAGGCGCGGCGCCTGGCCGTCCTCGGCTTCCAGGCGCGCGATGCTGGTCACCATGCCGCTGGCGGCACTGCGCTCGGCCGACATGACCTGGCTCCAGTCCAGGCGCACGATCTCTTCCACGCTCTCGACAGCGAAGGCCTGGGTAGTGCGCGCGAATTCGGTCACCAGCATGATGTTCAGGCCGGTCACCGGCTTGACGCCGGTAATCGACGGCAGGTCCAGCACCTGGATGATCTGGCCGCGGAGGTTGACCACGCCCAGCACGTGCTCGGGCGCGCCAGCCACCTTGGTGATCGACGGCATGGCGACGATTTCGCGGATCTTGAAAACGTTGATGCCGAAGAGCTCGCTGTGTTCGCCGTTGGCGTCGCCGCCAAGACGAAAGAGCAGCAGCTCGAATTTGTTGGTGCCGGTAAGATTACTGCGCTCGTCGACTTCTTGCTGAACCGATTTCATGTCTCATCCTGAATGAATAATTCCCGTTGGAAATCATTTTAGTCAGAATCCAGCACTTCTGGTCAATACTTACTCAAATTCAGCAAATTCTGACAACATTCCGTTGCAAATAAGCATCGCCGGTATTGCAGAGTCCGAGAATCAGCCAGCAATCGACAAAGCAAGCGTTTCCTTGACCTCTTCCATGACCACATAACTCTTGGACTGCCCGGCATCCGCCACGTGCAGGATCTCCCCCAGCAGCCGCCGGTATTCCGACATTTCCGCTATCCTGGCCTTGATCAGATAATCGAAATCGCCGGATACCAGGTGGCATTCCATCACCTCGGGAATGGTGAGCATGGCGCGCCGGAAGCGCTCGAAGGCCTTCTCGGATTTCTGGTGCAGCGTGATCTCGACGAAGACCAGCACCTGCATCCCGAGCGCCTGCGGATTCACGCGCGCATGGTAGCCCGCGATGACGCCGTCGCGCTCCATGCGCTTGACGCGCTCGATGCAGGGCGTCAGCGACAGGCCGACACGCTCGGCCAGGTCTTTCATGACGATGCGCCCATCTTCCTGCAGGATGGAGAGAATGTGCAGGTCGATGCGGTCCAGCACGCGGGTCGATTCCTTTTGTACGCGCATGTGATGTCGCCGAATGAAGGATCACTAAATAAGATGCAAAGAACGGAAACTAATTCTGCATGTATCCATATAGGATAGCAAGATTTTCCAACCTTGCATCAGAATTAAAGCAAACTATGCGCGTACTCGTTCTCGGCAGCGGAGTGGTCGGCGTCTCGACCGCATATTACCTGGCCAGGGCTGGCCACGAGGTCACGGTGGTCGACCGTCAACCGGGTCCCGCCCTCGAGACCAGTTTCGCCAACGCAGGGCAGATCTCGCCGGGCTACGCTTCGCCCTGGGCCGCGCCCGGCGTGCCCTTCAAGGCCGTCAAATGGCTGTTCCAGCGCCATGCGCCGCTGGCGATCCGTCCGGACGGCACCCTGTTCCAGCTCGAGTGGATGTGGGAGATGTACAAGAACTGCTCGGCCGAGCGCTACGCCGTCAACAAGGAACGCATGGTGCGCCTGGCCGAATACAGCCGCGATTGCATCCGCGCGCTGCGCCAGGAAAGCGGGATCGAATACGAAGGCCGCCAGCAAGGCACGTTGCAGCTGTTCCGCACCCAGGCCCAGTTCGACGGCGCCGCCAAGGACATCGAGGTGCTGCAGCAGGCCGGCGTGCCCTTCGAAGTGCTGGCCAGCGCCGAACTGGCCCAGGCCGAACCGGCCCTGGCCGACGTGCGCCATAAACTGGTGGGCGGCCTGCGCCTGCCCAACGACGAAACCGGCGACTGCCAGCTGTTCACGGCGCGCCTGGCCGTCATGGCGAAAGAACTCGGCGTGCGCTTCGAATTCGACACCAGCATCGACGCACTGGACATCGCCGGTGGACAAGTCACCGGCGTCCGTACCTCCCGCGGCACCCTGCACGCCGACCGCTACGTGCTGGCGCTGGGCAGCTATTCGCGCTTCCTGCTGGGCGAGCAGTTCAGGGTGCCGGTGTACCCGCTGAAGGGCTACTCGCTGACGGTGCCGATCACCGATGGCAGCAAGGCGCCGGTGTCGACCATCCTCGACGAGACCTACAAGATCGCCATCACCCGTTTCGACGACCGCATCCGCGTCGGCGGCATGGCGGAAATCGCCGGCTACAGCAAGGACCTGAATCCGCGCCGCCGCGAAACCCTGGAACTCGTGGTGCGCGACTTGTTCCCGCAGGGCGGCGACATCGCCAAGGCCAGCTTCTGGACCGGACTGCGCCCGATGACCCCGGACTCGACGCCGATCGTCGGCGCCACCCCGCTCGCCAACCTGTTCCTGAACACGGGCCACGGCACCCTCGGCTGGACCATGGCCTGCGGTTCGGCCAGCGTGATCGCCGACCTGGTGAGCGGCCGCGCACCGGCCATCGACGCCGACGACCTGGCAGTGTTCCGCTACGCCGGCCACAGCGCTGCCCGCGCCCAGTCGCAGCTCGCGAAGGCGTGACGATGGGGACGATGGAACACCTGTCGGCGGCATCGTCGACGGTGCCGGCAGCGCGCGCCGGCGCCCTGTTGCGCATCGACCTCGACGCCATCCGCGCCAATTACCGTTTGCTGCGCGAGCTGGCCGGACTGGCTGCCTGCGCCGGTGTCATGAAAGCCGACGCCTACGGGCTGGGCATGGACCAGGTCGCGCCCGCACTGGTACGCGAAGGCTGCCGCCTGTTCTTCACGGCCCACGTCGACGAAGCCCTGCGCCTGCGCCGCATCGTGCCGGCGGACGCCACCATCTACGTGCTGCACGGCCCGCCGCCAGGCGCCACCCGCGAATTCGTCGAACACGACCTGATCCCGGTGCTGAACGACCCGGGCCAGCTGGCCGACTGGCGCGCCGGCGCGCGTGCACTTGGACGCAGCCTGCCGGCCGCAATCCAGTTCGACACCGGCATGTCGCGCATGGGCCTGGCGCCCGCCGACCTGCAAGCGCTGCTGGACGATACGGGCCTCCTCGACGGCATCCAGCCGGTGCTGGCGATGAGCCACCTGGCCTGTGCCGACGAAGCGGCGCATCCGATGAACGCCTTGCAGTGCCAGCGCTTCCGCAGCGGCCTGGAACAGCTGCGCGCACGCTTCCCCGGCCTGGCGGGCAGCCTGGCCAATTCATCCGGCATCTTCCTGGGGGGCGCCTTCCACCACCAGCTGGCGCGTCCGGGCGCGGCGCTGTACGGCATCCACCCGCAGCCCGGCAGCGGCCCGAATCCGCTGCGCCAGCCGGTCGCGCTTGCCGCGCGCATCGTCCAGACGCGTACCGTGCAGGCCGGCGACATCGTCGGCTACGGCGCCCATTTCACCGCCACCGCGCCGACCCGGATCGCCACGATCTCCATCGGCTACGCGGACGGCTGGCTGCGTTCGCTGTCATGCCGCGGCCACGCCTTCATCGATGGCGTACGCGTGCCTATCGTTGGCAACGTGTCGATGGACAGCATTACGCTGGACGTCAGCGGCATGCCTGAGGCGCGCGTCGCGCCCGGCCAGACCGTCGAGCTGCTGGGCGCCCACCAGAGCGTGGACGAGGTGGCACGCGAAGCTGGCACCATCGGCTATGAAGTGCTGACGCGGCTGGGCAGCCGTTTTCACCGCAGCTACCTGGACGGAAACTGATCCGCCGGCTTCGCGGTTAGAATGCTGCTTTATCCATAGGAAGACACGCAATGAAACGTACCGACCTGGCGAAAGCCGATGCCAAGAAAATCAATAGCCAGATGCAGGCCAGGGACGCCGGCTTCGGTGGCGCCGCGGCGGCGCCCGACCGACGCGAGCAGCGCGAACGCGACCGGGCCGCCGGCCTGGTGCCCTTCGCGGTCAAGCTGAATGGGGAGCTGGTGAAGCAGTTGCAGGGGCTGACGCAGGAGCGTGGAGTGGAGATGAACGAGCTGGTGGCGGAATTGCTGCAGAAAGGGCTGGCAGCTCGGTAAGGCCCGGGCCCGGCCAGCTAGCTGGCCGTGCGTCGCCCCTGCCCGGCAGGGGCGGCCTTCTTCAGGACTTCGCCTTCACCGGCGCAGCCTGCGCAATACGCACGCTGTCCCCTTCAGCCAGCCCATCCGGCGGGCTGTCGATAATGCGGTCCGCCCGCGTCACGCCGGCCGCCAGCTGCACCACAGTCCCCAAATCGCGGCCGATCGCCACCTTCTTGATGCGCACCTTGTTGGCCGCGTCCAGGGTCGCCACGCGCACGCCATCCTTGCCCAGCATCAGCGCACCCGGCGGCACGCTCACGGTGTTGGCATCCGAAGGCAGATCGAAGCGCACGTTGGCGTAGGCGCCCGGCAGCAGTTCGCCCTTCTTGTTGTCGACCACCAGCTGCACCAGCATGGTGCCCGAGCCGGCGCTGATCGCCTGCGCCGAGGACTCGACCGTCGCCGTGTAGCTGGCGTCCGGGCGTTCCGGCACCGTCAGTTCGGCCTTGCTGCCCGCCTTGATCAGGGCCACCTGGCGCTGCGGCACATTGACGTAGACGCGCAAACGGTGGATGTCGGACACCACGAACAGTTCGCTGCCGCTGGCGCCGCCGACGCTGACGAGCGAGCCGACGTCGGTGTTGCGCGCCGTGACCACGCCGTCGAAAGGCGCGGCCAGGGTCGTGTATTTTTTCAGCGCCTGCTGACGTGAGACGCTGGCCTGCAGTGCCTGCACACTGGATTGACGCGACATGAAGTCGTTCTGCTTTTCGTCCGCTTCCTGCTTCGACACCGCGTTCTGGCCAACCAGCGACTGCCAGCGCTTCGCGGTGCTGTCAGCGAGGGTCAGGCCAGTGCGCGCCACGGCCAGCTGGGCCTGGGCCTGGGCCAGGTCCTGGTCCAGGTCGGGGGTGTCGATCTGGGCCAGCACCTGGCCGGCCTTGACCGGGGCGCCGATGTCGACGTTCCAGCGCGCCAGGTAGCCGCTGACGCGGGCATAGATCGGAGCGCGCGACCAGGCTTCGATGCGGGCCGGCAGTTCCAGGTCGCCGGCGGGGATGTCCTTCAGCGCGACCAGGGTGACGGTCGGCACCGAGCGCTCCGCGGCGCTTTCCTTCAGGTGCTCGCCCTGGGTATGGCGGGTGACGAGGCCGCCGGCCACGATCCCGCCGGCGATCAGGATGGCGATGGCGGCGAGCAGCGCGGGACGGGCGCGGGACGATGGGGCCGACTGCGTGGGCTTAGCTTGCATGAACAGGTACTCCGGTGGATGGTAGGCCTGCGTCGGCGCGGCGCTGATGGCGCGCATGGACCAGGCTGAAAACGACGGGGACGAAGACCAGGGTGGCGAAGGTCGAGAATACCAGGCCGCCGATCACGGCGCGGCCCAACGGGGCGTTCTGCTCGCCGCCCTCGCCCAGGCCCAGTGCCATCGGCAGCATGCCGATGATCATCGCCAGCGCGGTCATCAGGACCGGGCGGAAGCGCACGAAGCCGGCTTCCAGCGCCGCGGCCGAAGCGTCGCCCAATTCGAGCAGGCGCTCGCGCGCGAAGCTGATCACCAGCACGCTGTTGGCGGTGGCCACGCCCATGCACATGATGGCGCCGGTCAGGGCCGGCACCGACAAGGTGGTGTGGGTGGCGAACAGCATCCAGACGATGCCGGCCAGCGCGGCCGGCAAGGCCGCCACGATCACGGCCGGGTCGGTCCAGGACTGGAAGTTCACCACGATCAGCAGGTAGATCAGGCCGATCGCGCCCAGGAGACCGAACAGCAGCCCGGAGAAGGCGCGCTCCATGGTGCGCACCTGGCCCAGCATTTCGACCGTGGCGCCTTTCGGTGCGTCGGCCTTGGTGTCTGCCAGCACCTTGCGGATCTCGGTGGCGATGCTGCCCAGGTCGCGGTCTTGCGTGGTGGCGTGGATCTGCACCATCGGTTGCACGTCGTACTGGCTGACGATGGCGCTGCCGCTCGAGCGGGTGAAGCGGGCGATGCCGCCCAGCGTGGCCGTACCGGCCACGCTGCCGTTACCGACCGGCAGGGCCGACAGCGCCGACAGCGAATCGATCTGGTTTTGCGGGGTCTGCATCACGATCGGGTAAGTCACGCCGGTGGCCGGGTTCAGCCAGTAGGTCGGCGCCACCTGGCTGGAACCGGCCAGGTTGACCACCATGCTGTTGGTGACGTCGCGCGTGGTCAGGCCCAGCAACTGGGACTGGGTGCGGTCGATGTCGACCTTGAAGGCCGGCGACTGGTTCGACTGCTGGATGCGGGCATCGGCCACGCCCGGGATCGCGCGGATGCGCTTGAGCAGCTGCTGCGCATAGCGGTAGTTGGCGTCCAGGTCGCGGCTGCGCACCTGCACGTCGATCGGCGCCGGCGAACCGAAGTTCAGGATCTGGCTGACGATGTCGGCCGGCGGGAACGAGAAGGTCGTGTCCGGGAATTCGCGCGGCAGCACCTCGCGCAGCTTGCGCACGTATTCGGCCGTCGGTTCGCGCTCTTCGCCGAGGGCGATCTGGAAGTCGCCGTCCTGGGTGCCCATGACGCCGGTGTTGTTGTAGGTGATGTTGATCGACGACGAAGGCATGCCGATGTTGTCGACCATCGTGGCGATGGAACGGCTCGGGATCACGCGCCGGATCGCCTGCTCGATCCTGGCGAAGCGCGCCGCGGTTTCCTCGATGCGGGTACCGACCGGCACGCGCGCATGGATCAGCACCTGGCCGGAATCCACCGCCGGGAAGAAGTTACTGCCCAGGAAAGGCACCAGCAAGAAGGAGAGCGCCACCAACGCGAAGAAGCCGATGATGAAGGGCTTGCGCCTGATGATCGCACCGGCGAGCATGCCGTGATAACGATGGCGGATGCCTTCGAAGCGCGCCTCGAAGCCGCGCTGGAAGCGGGCCAGCGGATTGGTCGGGGCACGATGGTGTTCCTCGACCGGGGAATGGGCGCGCAGCAGCCAGTTGGCCATGGTCGGCACCAGGGTACGCGACAAGATGAAGGAGCACACCAGCGCGTACACCACCGCCTTGGCCATCGGCACGAACAGGAAGCCGGCCACGCCCTCGAGGAAGAACATCGGGATGAACACGATGCAGATGCACAGCAGCGAAACCAGTGCCGGCGTCACGATCTGTTCCGCGCCATCGAGGATGGCCGGCTCCACCGCCTTGCCCTGCTCCAGGTGCCAGTTGATGTTTTCGATGGTGACGGTGGCATCGTCGACCAGGATGCCGACCGCCAGCGCCAGGCCGCCGAGCGTCATCAGGTTCAGGGTTTCGCCGGTCGCGGCCAGCGCGATGATGGAACCGAGGATGGACAGCGGGATCGACACCGCGATGATCACGGTGGAGCGCCAGCTGCCCAGGAACAGCAGGATCATGATGCTGGTGAGGGCGGCCGCGATCGCGCCTTCCATTGCCACGCCTTTCACGGCGGCGCGGACGAACACCGACTGGTCGTTGATCGGCACGACTTTCAGGGCGTCCGGCAGGCCGGCACGCATGCCGTCCAGCTTGGCGCGGATGCCGTCGACGATGGCCAGGGTCGAGGCCGAGCCGTTCTTCAGGACCGACATCAGCACCGAGCGGCCGCCGTCCACGTGCACGACGTTGGTCTGCGGCGCATTGCCGTCGTGGACGTCGGCGACGTCCTGCATCAGGATCGTCGTCCCGTTCACCACCTTCACCGGCAGGCGGTTCAGGTCGTCGATGGCGGACGGCGCGCTGTTCAGCTGGATCGTGTATTCCAGGCTGCCGATCTTCTGGGTGCCGACCGGCGTCAGGATGTTCTGGGCCGCCAGTGCATTGGCGATGTCCTGGGCCGACAGGCCGCGCGCCTGCAGCGCATCCGGCTTGACGTCGATCTGCACCTGACGCTGCTTGCCGCCGTAGGGCAGCGGAATCGCGGCACCGGCCACCGTCACCAGCGGGGTGCGCACGGTGTTCATGCCGAGGTCGAACAGCTGCTGTTCGGACAAGCCCTTGCCGGACAGCGCCAGCTGCAGGATAGGCACTGTCGCCGCGTTGTAGTTCAGGACCAGCGGCGGCGTGACGCCGGCCGGCATCTGCTTCACCACGCCCTGCGCGATTGCGGTCACCTGGGCGTTGGCCACGGCGATGTCGACGCCGGGCTGGAAGAAGATCTTCACCACGCTGACGCCGGGATAGGTGTTGGCCTCGATGTGCTCGATGTCGTTGACGGTGGTCGTCAGACTGCGCTGGAACAGCGTCGAGATGCGGCCGGCCATCTGGTCGGGCGGCAGGCCGGTGTACTGCCAGGCCACCGCGATCACCGGCATGCGGATTTCGGGGAAGATGTCGGTCGGCGTGCGCATGGCGGCGAGCGGCCCGAGGATGAGCAGCACCAGCGCCAGCACGACGAAGGTATACGGTCGCCGCAGGGCGATGCGAACCAGGTTAAGCAGCATGTATTCACTCCAATAGCGGCGCGGAACGGTTTGCCGGCAAGAGGCCGCGCCAACCCGATAATATGGGCCAAAAATCCATGGCTGACTAGATCATTAGCCCTCTATCGACTGGATGATTTGTATAGGAATGTATATAGACGGCATTTTTTGCACCATAAAGGTGCGTCTTGCCAGTCTATTAAAACGGCTGTGTTCGCGTTAGCTAGGTGAACTGAAATGGCGTTGCCAGGGTCTGACGTATCGTCGAGGTAACTCATGGAGAGTGACGATGCGAAGGCTTGTTTCCCCTGGTTTGTCCAAGGGATCGTTCGA
>Ga0265780_10000061_pt1 | contig 193379 bp, 193 predicted proteins | sample P1T30metagenome_FD_192432 | JGI IMG/M metagenome (GOLD analysis project Ga0265780, IMG submission 192432) | Plant litter microbial communities from East Loma Ridge, Irvine, California - P1 T30 | ecosystem: Environmental > Terrestrial > Plant litter > Unclassified | place: USA: California...
CTGATTCTGATATTGAGGATATTTACACCCTGGTAGATCAGTCTATCGAACTGGAAGGTGAAATTCTTGACTGGATTTTTGAGCTTGGCGAACTGGATAAATTCTCTAAACAGGATTTAATCAACTTTATGAAATACCGAGTTGATGAAAGCCTGGATAAGATCAACATGGAAAAACGCTATAACATCACGGCAGAACAGTACAGCCCGATGAAATGGTTCGAAGAGGAGGTTTTCGCCAACTCTATGGATGATTTCTTTGCCAAAAGACCGGTGGATTATACGAAGCATGACAAGAGTATTACAGCGAACGATCTGTTTTAAGGTATGCAACTACAAAAAATAAATTATCCTAAAGAGTTTTTGAATTCTTTAGTTGAAATCCTTAATTCTAGAAAAACAGATTGTTCAGAAGACGAATTAAAAAATATTGAAAAGCATATTTTTATTTTAGAGCGCAGAATAATTTCTGAATATGATAAAATAAATATTGAGATTGAAGATAATATTTTGGATACTAAAGAAATATCAATTGAGACTTCAGAATTTGTAAAAGAGACATTACGCCTATATAAATCAATTGATGGCTTTCTTAAAAAAGAAGATGGACTGAAATCTTATAAAAATAATCATAAATTAAAATTTGCTGGTTTTGACGAGCATAATGATGTTGAACAATTTTATGGTGCCGCTGACTATGCTGAGTTTATTATAGATTATAAGAAAAAATTTCTAATTTTTAAAGATATTTTTAGAGAAGGTACGAGTTCGGATACTCATAGATATTTAGAGGCTCTGAAATTTTTTGAAAAAAATGCTGCAAATATTGATTCGATTATAGAGTTTGCTAAACAAAAATAATCAAGGTGTGAGCATAGAAACATTTAGTATTAGACAGGTCATACTAAGCCTTTCGAAGTATTAAGTTGAGATTGCTTTGTGCCTCACAAAATAATTAGGCGATAGAAAAAACCTGACGGGTTTTTGAAACCGTCAGGTTTGGTAAGAAGTAAGGAAAAAAAAATGTCATCTTAGCCCTGATTGCAGCGGCATCCTTTTTTTGAGTGGCTGGCAAAACCAAAGGCTCCAAAAAAAGATATAGCGGAAAGCAGGCAGACCAGTGAGGAGAAAGACAAAATTTCTGCTCCTAAAAAATAATAAAACGATGTACCCTGTACATTTTACAATATAAAATCTATGGACGAACAGAATAACAACATATGGTGGCTCAACGAAGAATCTGAGCAAATGCTGAACAGAGGGTACCTGCTGAAAGGGGAAACTGTAGACGGCGCCATTGACAGAATCACCACTGCAGCGGCAAAAAAATTATACAAACCTGAGCTTCAGCCGGCTTTCAAGGAAATGATCATGAAAGGATGGATCAGTTTTTCTTCTCCGGTATGGGCCAATATGGGAACGCAGAGAGGTCTTCCGATTTCCTGTTTCAACGTCCATATTCCGGACAGCATTGAAGGCATTACCCACAAAATGGGTGAGGTGATCATGCAGACGAAAATCGGGGGCGGAACTTCAGGATATTTCGGGGAACTTCGTAACAGAGGGACTGCCGTAACCGATAACGGAAAATCTTCAGGTGCGGTTTCTTTTATGAAACTGTTTGACACTTCCATGGATGTTGTTTCCCAGGGCGGTGTAAGAAGAGGTGCTTTTGCCGCCTATCTGGATGTTGACCACGGTGATATTGAAGAATTTTTATCAATCAAAGATATCGGAAGCCCGATTCAGAACCTGTTTACCGGAATCTGTGTACCGGATTACTGGATGCAGGATATGATTGACGGTGATGCCGACAAACGTAAAATCTGGGCAAGGGTTCTGGAAAGCCGCCAGCAAAAGGGCCTTCCTTACATTTTCTTTACCGATAATGTGAACAGGAACAAACCTCAGGTGTATAAAGATCTTGGATTAACCATCAATGCAAGTAACCTTTGTTCTGAAATTATGCTTCCGTCCACAAGACAGGAGTCTTTCATCTGCTGCCTGTCCTCTATGAACTTAGAACTGTACGATGAGTGGAAAGATACCAATGCAGTGCAACTGGCAATTTATTTCCTTGATGCTGTGTTGTCTGAATTCATCGAAAAAACGGAAGGAAACTATTACCTTCAGGGAGCGAGAGATTTCGCCCTGCGTCACAGAGCGTTAGGCTTGGGCGTTTTGGGTTACCACTCTTACCTGCAGAAAAACATGATCCCTTTTGAGAGTTTTGAGGCAACGCAATTTAACGCAAGGGCGTTCAAACACATCAGAACCCAGGCGGATATTGCATCAAAAGAACTGGCTAACATCTACGGGGAGCCGGAATTGCTGAAAGGATACGGCATGAGAAATACAACGGTAATGGCAATCGCCCCTACCACTTCAAGCTCCGCCATTTTAGGACAGACTTCACCGGGAATTGAGCCGTTTGCATCCAATTACTACAAAGCCGGACTTGCCAAAGGAAACTTCATGCGTAAGAACAAATACCTGGCGAAACTGCTTGGGGAAAAAGGCCTTGACAATGAAGAGACCTGGAGGACGATCATGCTGAACCACGGTTCCGTACAGCACCTGAACGAATTATCTGACGAAGAGAAAGCAGTATTCAAAACATTCAGGGAGATTTCCCCTATGGAAATTATTTCCCAGGCTGCCCAGAGACAGCAGTATATCGATCAGGCACAGTCGCTGAACCTTCAGATTCCTTCCACAATGCCTGTAAAAGATGTCAACTATCTTTATATTGAAGCATGGAAAAAAGGAGTGAAGACTCTTTATTACCAGAGAAGCTCATCCGTTTCCAAAGAGATGATGGTAAACTTTGTGACGTGCTCTGCATGTGAAGCTTAATGATAAACATTTAGAATTACATATTAAACCACAGTAAATGATGCTGTGGTTTTTATTTCTAATAAAATGTAAAATAAACTTTACATTTTGTAAAATATTTATTACATTTGATTGATTAAAAATTAATCATATGAAAGCCTTATCACTTTTTCCCAACCGTTTCAAAAAAGCAGGCTGGCTTATTTTTCTTCCGTCATTGGTATTGGGTGTATTGACACTTACCGGTTTTATCAGTATCCCGGAAGTTTCTTTACCCGTTTTCTACAAGTCAGGGTTTCCTTTAAGCCAGGAGGAATCAGGATTTTTTGTAAACACCGAAATAGCTGTACTGCCTAATTTATTCGGAATACTGATCATTATCGGCGGCATACTGATCGGCTGTTCCAAAGAAAAGATTGAAGATGAATATATTTCAAGCTTACGGCTGAAATCCGTTTTCTGGAGCCTGCTGGTTACCTACTCTGTCATTCTGATCTTATTTTTAACGGTTTTCGGAACTGCATTTTTTACCGTGATGATCCTGATCATGTTTCTGTCCTTGGTATTGTATGTATTCAGGTTTAATTATTTATTGCTGAAGAAATGAAGAATACCATCAAAATTGAAAGAGCGGTAAAAAATATAACCCAGGAAGACCTGGCTAAAGCAATCGGTGTTTCAAGGCAGACGATCAATGCGATGGAGGCAGGAAAATATGTACCGTCTATGGTTCTGGCGCTGAAAATATCAAAGTATTTCAACAAGAAAGTAGAAGATATTTTTGAGCTTGAGGCTGATGACTGATTGGATGTGCTGCGAAGATATTAAGGCAGGCTAAAGAAATTTCTGTGGTTTTTGTTTTATATTTGTTAAAAGACTTCAGATATGAAATTCGGAAAACTGGAAGACGCTTCCCATATTGATTTTACATTACCCAAAGACCACCCTGATACAAAGGATGCGCTGAGCCGGAATACAGCCGGACTGGGCAATGTCTCAATCGGATGCGCAAAATGGAGTAAGACTGATCTGAAGGCCTTTTATCCGAAAGGCACTAAGGATGAACTCTCCTATTATGCCACCCAGTTCAATTCTATTGAGCTGAATGCCACATTTTACGGAATGCCGGCACCGGCACAGATTTTAACCTGGAAAGAGAAAACACCGGCACATTTTAAATTTTTCCCGAAAATTCCCAATACCGTTTCGCATTTCAGAAGACTGATTGATGTTACAGATCCGGTAACCCAGTTTGCCACGTCCATCATGAATTTTGAAGAGAAGTTAGGCATGGCTTTCCTTCAGCTTCATGACAATTTCAAACCTCAGGATTATGCAAGGCTGGAAAAATTTGTCAGGGAATGGCCGGAAGAAATACCGTTGGCCATCGAACTCAGAAACATGGAATGGTTTACGGATGAAGACAGGTTCAATAGCACCTGCCGGCTTTTCAGACAGCATCAGATTACCAATATTATTGTGGATACCGCCGGCAGAAGGGATGTGCTCCACATGCGGCTGACCACGCCTGATATTTTCATCCGTTATGTCGCCACTAATACGGAAACCGATTACCGGAGGCTTCACGAATGGGCTGAACGCCTTACAGAATGGAAAGAGCAGGGCCTTCGGAATGTCGCCTTTTTTATCCACCAGGATATTGAAGCTGATTCACCGCTTCTCTTCACTCACTTTATACAGGAACTTAATAAAAAATGGAAAACCCATCTTCAGATTCCGAAAATGGCAACGGAAAGCACGGGAACTTTGTTTTAAGGATTACTTCTTTATTTCAAGTGAAAATTTCACACCCAATCTCTACTGATCTTAGGTCTATCAGAGATAATAAATGCATAAAGTCTGCGAAGGAATTATTTTGTGGAATAAATTTAAACAGGCTGTAAGGATTCCGGAATTCTATTTCTTTTTCCTTACCAAAAGGACGAGGTTCAGAAACAGCAGGAGAAAATCAAGGGTTATCCAGATCCCGACTTTTATATTTTCATAATTGTAGGCCTCCACCTGCTTCTTGGCTAAGTCTGAAAGCTTTACACTCTGGTTGATATAGTTCTGGATCTCAATAATCTGGTCGATATTTTTATTCGGGAGCGCATGCTGTGAGAAATACACCAGGTTTTTCTTACCCAGATATCCTACAATCCAGTATTCATCAGACCTGTCCATTTTGAGGTATTCTATTCTGTAGTATTCGGGACGTACTTTACCGATATGTTTGGTTTCAATGATCTTGCCTGTTTCAGAATCGTTTAGAGTCACTACATAAAAATCCAGCGGCTGCGGAAGCTTATTGATCACCTGCAGAGCAACCGAATCTTCCACAATACCGACCGCACTTTTTTTAACAAACCAATAGGTAAAAATGGAAATTGAAAAAATAACAGTAACAATGCGGAACAATTTTGCCCATTCAGCAGCTTTTCCCTTTTTTATCTTGGATAAAAACAGAGAAAAAATTAAGGCCCAGAAGATAATCAGAACAGTGAATACCATGCTGCAAAGATACTTATTTTAAAAGGTTTTCAGCGTTATGTCAGTCAACATTCCATTCTTTGTAAAACTCATCAAGGAATTTCAGCATGAAATCATGCCGTTTACCGGCAATCTGCTTTCCTTTCTCCGTATTCATCAGGTCTTTCAGCAGCAACAGCTTTTCATAAAAATGGTTGATCGTTGTCCCATTGGATTTCTTGTATTCTTCTTTGGACATATTCAGTTTAGGCTCAATATGCGGGTCATACATCAGGTTATTTTTAAAGCCTCCGAAATTAAATGTCCTGGCGATACCGATGGCCCCGATCGCATCAATCCGGTCGGCATCCTGAACAATTTTCAGTTCTACCGGTAAATTTTCAGGAGCCTCTCCCCTGTTCTTGAATGAAATATTCCTGATGATAAACAAGACCTGTTCAATGATGTCTTCAGAAGCATTCCGGCTTTCCAGAAACTCCCGGGAAACGTGCAGTGCCAGTGTTTCATCCCCGTTATGGAATTTAGGATCGGCAATATCGTGAAGAAGGGCGGACAGTTCTACCACCTCGAGGTTACAGGGTTCCGTTGCGGCAATCTTTTTTGAAAGCCTCCATACCCTTTCAATATGATACCAGTCATGTCCAGCTTCCGCACCTTCCAGTTTTTTCTTTACAAATTCTACTGTGTTTTCAATCAGATCCTGCATGTTATATCAATTCAGTTTAATTTAATAATTCAATTTAATTCATTTAAAATAATGTCCCAGAGCTTCCTGTTATAGCTTCTGAAAAAATTAATGTGCCCGATTTCACCTTTCTCCGATTCGGAGGCCTTAATCAGCCTGTATCTGGGCTTAAGATAAGGATAAATGTCATCCAACAGGCTTCTAACGCCTTTTTCAGTGAGCCAGGCATCATCTTCTGCACGGATAACAAAAACTTCCCGGTTTAAATTTTTAGAATAATCACCGGCTTTCTTTAATAAAGCACCTGTTGATTTTTTGTTTAAAATTAAGGTTCTCCAGTCATATGCACAATTTTTCGGCAGACTTTCTCCCAACCCAAACCAATGTGCCGGAAAATATCCAAGGCATGCAGTAGTTAAAGGCTGTACAATCCCAAAACCCAGGCAGGCTTCAATTTTTGTTTTAAATTTTAAATTTCCTGTAAAAGCATTCTGCGTCCCTACAAAAATAAACTTCTCAAATATTTCAGAGTCCTGATTCATCCCGATAATCAACGCTCCGACGGAATGCCCCAGGCAATACTTCCTGTACTCCTTAAAATGAACTTTGATATAATCTGTCACCGCTTTATAGTCTTCGGAACCCCAGCTTCTCATGGATGCTTTAAAACCTTTAAGATTTCCGGGTTTTGAGAGCCCGATTCCGCAATAATCATAGGTAATCACAGTAAATCCTTTTTCAGAAAAAAACCGGGCGAATGAGAAATAAACCTGCTGCTTTACCCCTGTGGCGGAATTGATAAGCAGGAGCCGGCCGTTGCTTTTTTCAGGATTAAAGATGTGGGCCGTAACCGGAAAATGAGATGAAGCAAGTATGAGTTTTTCCATAAATAAAAAAGAAAAAATTCCACTGTAAAAGTGGAATTTTAAACTGTATTTTAAGTTATTTTTTTAATCTTTCGATATGCGGAAAATAATTAAAGAAAGTCCGATACCCTCGGAAGACCGGTCTGGGAACCTTTCTTACCGGATACCTTTGCTGAAACTTCGTTCCCGAATTTCACACATTCCTCAATATCATTGCCGTGGCACAGCGCAATAGAAAACCCTGAAGTAAAAGCGTCACCCATCCCCATGGTATAGGCATTTTTGTCATTGTAACTGCTGCTGCAGTATTTCATTTCCGTACCGTCAAAATAAACGGTGGAATTGATATCATCCCTTACAAAAACCTTGTTGAAATATTTTTTAAGGATCACTTCTCTCTGGTCTTCACCGAACACAATATGCAGTTCATTGCTTTTTACCACGATAAAATCAACGCTTTCAAGAACTTCATTGCCTAATTTCTGTGCCGGGGAAGCATACAGGCCTACTTTTTTGCCGTATTTCTTAGCTTTTCTGACGGTATATTCAATCACTTTCATGGAAACCTCAAGCTGAAGAAGGACAAGGTCTGCGGTATGAAAATATTTGTCTGCCGCTTCTACATGTTCAATGCTCAGGTAGTTATTGGCTGCGGGCACCACAACAATTGCGGCACTTCCGTCTGACGTGGTAACGTACGCTGTTCCTGTTGCTTCTCTGTCGGTTTCAAAAACAAAGCCGACATTCACATTCTCGCCCACCATATTCCTCATAATCTGCTGGCCGAGCGGATCCATCCCTACACAGCCTATGAAATACACGCTGGCGCCTAATCTGGCTGTTCCTATGGCCTGATTAGCTCCTTTCCCTCCAAAATAACTTTCTGAATTATGGGCAATAACCGTTTCATTTACGCACGGGACTCTTTCTGTTTCTAAAACAAGGTCAATCGACGAGCTTCCTACAACGATGATTTTTGGCTGTTCTGATGAGAAATTCATTGGTTTATATTATTTTGTGTTGACAAGTAACAAATGTACAAGGTGGAAATCAGGTTTACAAGACAATTAATATTAATTAACTGATTTCAATAAATTCCGTAACGATCTTTACCGGCTCCCGGTTTTTATCATACGCAATATAACTTGCATAAAAACCTTCGCCATACCCTGTTTCAAAGGCAAAAATGGTTCCAGGATGGTTGTCTGAAGGCTTTAAAAATGCATACTGGTCAATAGCTCCGTTTTCATCAAAGAAGTGTTCATGGAAAAACTCTTCATAAATCCCCATAAAATCTACCCCTTTGCTGTGATAGAGCTTCTGTTCCAGTTCATTCAGGACATTTTGTGTATCGGCATCCATGAAGCATCCCATTCCGCTTTCTACAGGATATCCGAAAACCTCGCCTTCTGCAAGGTCTTTTACAAGCTGTCCTTCGGTAGTAGCCAGCTGCCATTCTGAAATCTCAGAGCTGCTGAAAACAATTTCGGCATAGGCTACACAGTTGCTTTCTCTTTCCTTGTGCAGTAAAACGGCAAAATCACCTTTCGGAAATACGGTGGTAAACGGCTGCATATCATTGGTAATAACCGGATCACAGGCCACCAGCTTACCACTGGGAAGATATATCTTCCCGACCTCGAAGCTTTCCAATAAAGGGCTTTCCACGAAGTCTTTTGAAAATAATTTCTGTATGTTTTGTATGTGTGTCATTTATTTATATTCATTTCGATACCGGCACAGAGAGTATTATTCATTATATTCTCTAAGTCCGGCATCCAATAAACTGTCCAAAATTACTCCGGATCTGTTATAAACTTTTCAGTTTTTCTTCCAGAATGGCAATTTTGTCCTGGGCATCTTTCTGTTTTCTGCGCTCCACTTCTACGATTTCAGGTTTTGCATTGGCAACAAACTTTTCATTGGAAAGCTTTTTATCTACGGAAACCAGGAACCCTTTCAGATATTTTAACTCCTCTTCTGTTTTGATTTTTTCTTCTCCTAAATCTAAGTTTTCACTTAATGGAATTGAAACTTCTGTTGACCCCACCAAAAATGTAAAGCTCGGCTTGTCTGTTTTTGTCCCGAAATGGATTTCTGAAACGTTGGCCAGTTTTTTAATCACAGCTTCATTGGCAAATCCTGAAGCATTGGTGAAAATTTCAGCGGCTTCTTTCGGGGAAATCCCTTTGGTCTGGCGGTAATTTCTTACCCCTGAAATCACCTCTGTTGCCGTTTCAAAGTTCTTAATGATATCTTCATTAAATGCTTCTGCTTTCTTCTGCTGAGCGATAACCAGAGCCTCATCTGTTTTTCTTTCTGAAATCAACTGCCAGATTTCTTCTGACTGGAACGGTAAAAACGGATGAACCAATTTCATTAATTCTTCAAAAAGCGCAACGGTTTTATCATAAACTTCTTTAGAAATGCCTTCACCATAATTCGGCTTGATAGCTTCAAGGTAATAACCGCAGAAATCATCCCAGATCAATTTATAGATCAAATGCAAGGCATCAGAAATCCTGAACTTTGCAAACTGATCATCAATATCAATGATTGTCTTGTTTAATTTATTTTCAAACCATTCGATGGCCTGATTTTCTGCTGAATTTGCAGGTTTGTCTTCATGTCTCCACATGTTGATCAACCGGAATGCACTCCAGATTTTCGACATGAAATTTCTTCCCTGAAGCATTAAGTCTTCATCAAAAAGAAGGTCGTTTCCGGCTGCAGAACTCAATAGAATCCCTACACGAACGCCATCAGCACCATATTTGTCCATCAATTCCAGCGGATCGGGGGAATTTCCTAAAGATTTTGACATCTTTCTTCTCTGGCTGTCCCTTACAATCCCTGTAAAATAAACATTTTTGAACGGAACTTCTTTTCGGTATTCCAATCCTGCCATGATCATTCTGGCCACCCAGAAGAAGATAATATCCGGACCGGTTACCAGGTCAGAGGTCGGGTAATAATAATTGATATCTTTATTTTCAGGATCGTTCAGCCCGTCAAATACAGACATTGGCCATAACCATGATGAGAACCAGGTATCAAGAGCGTCTTCGTCCTGCTTTAAATTTGATGTTTCGAGGTCTGGATTACCCGTTTTTTCTTTTGCTAAAGCTAAAGCATCTTCTATATTTTCTGCGACTACGAAATCATTTTCCCCGTCTCCGTAATAGAATGCAGGAATCTGCTGCCCCCACCAAAGCTGGCGGGAAATGTTCCAGTCGCGGATGTTCTCCATCCAGTGCCTGTAGGTGTTTTTAAACTTTTCAGGATAAAACTTCACCTCATCATCCATTACAACATCCAGAGCAGGCTTTGCAATTTCAGACATTTTCAGAAACCACTGAACGGAAACTTTAGGTTCGATTACCGCACCTGTTCGTTCTGAAGTCCCTACTTTATTTACATAGTCTTCCGCTTTCAGCAAAAGATCTTTTTCCTGTAATTCTTTTGCGATCTGCTTTCTTACCTCAAATCTGTTTTTTCCTGCGTAATGCTGGCCGTAATCATTTAAATTTCCGTCATCATCCAGAGAATCAATCATCTGAAGATTATGCTTCTGCCCGATTTCATAGTCATTAACGTCGTGAGCCGGTGTAATTTTCAATGCACCCGTTCCGAATTCGATATCTACATATTCATCTTCAATAATCGGAACGACTCTGTTTACGATCGGTACAATTACGTTTTTACCCTTCAGATGAGCATATCTTTCATCATTGGGATTGATACAAACGGCAGTATCCCCGAAAATGGTTTCAGGACGTGTAGTAGCCACCGAAAGGAATTCTTCCGTCCCTTCGATTTTATATTTTAGGAAATATAATTTTCCGTTCTGTTCTTTAAAGATTACTTCTTCATCAGAAATATTGGTTTTCGCTTCAGGATCCCAATTCACCATTCTGTATCCACGATAAATCAAACCTTTATTATAAAGATCGACAAAACTTTTGATTACCTGCTGAGAAAGGGATTCTTCCATGGTGAAACGGGTTCTGTCCCAGTCACATGAACATCCTAATTTCTTTAATTGCTCAAGGATGGTTCCGCCGTATTTGTCCGTCCATTCCCAGGCATGCTTTAAAAATTCTTCGCGGGTTATATCAGATTTATTGATTCCTTCAGACTTCAGTTTGGCAACAACCTTCGCTTCTGTAGCAATGGAAGCGTGATCTGTACCCGGAACCCAGCAGGCATTGAAGCCCTGCATCCTTGCACGGCGGACCAGAACATCCTGAATGGTATTGTTCAGCATGTGCCCCATGTGCAAAATCCCTGTAACATTGGGAGGAGGAATGACAACAGTGTAAGGCGGCTTTTCATTTGGTTCTGAATGGAAGTATTTGTTTTCCAACCAGTAATTGTACCATTTCTGTTCCGTTTCCTGTGGATTGTACTTTTCTGAAATCTGCATAAATTCTAATACTTTACTTTACAATTTGCAAAAATAGTCTAAAGAAAAAAAATTTTGAGTATGAATTAAAATAATTTTTAACTTTGTTTCTCAAAATTTATCTAACAACGTATTTAATATTCGAGAATATGAAAAAATTAATTGCAGGAATTGCATTATTCGGAACATTTGCATTAGCATCTGCACAAACCATCACGTTTGACAAGACCACTTATGATTACGGTACTATCAAACCAAGTTCAGACGGTACAAGATTTTTCACGGTAACCAATACCGGTGACAAGCCTTTGGTACTTTCTAATGTTAAAGCGTCTTGCGGATGTACAACGCCTGAATTTAAGACAGACCCTATCATGCCTGGAAAATCTGCTCAGATTAAAGTAGGATACAACACGGCGATTAACGGTGGGTTCAACAAAATGATTGAGGTATTTTCTAACGACCCTGCAAACAGCAGAAGCGTAATCTACATCAAAGGAAATGTAGACGCGAATGCTCCTGATCCCAAGCCATTGACTCCTGCAGAGCTGAAAGCAAAAGCAAAAGCTGACAAAAAAGCAGCAAAGCAGGCTAAAAAAGTAGCTGTTGTAAAATAATCTCTACTTAAAAAATAAAGAAACCGTCTCTGCTGAGGCGGTTTTTTTATGCGCAAAATTTTATGTAATTAAAAATTCTTAATAAACATTGGTTTTTATATAATTCTTTACAATGGGATAATTAAACACATGTAAATATAATATTATTATTCTTTCATCCTATTTGTCAGCAGCCATCTATATATCTTGTAACTAAAACATTACATTTTATTATTTGCACTTAATCAATTAATATAGATTTATTTAGAATGGGTTTAAATTATTCATTTTTAAACACATCTAAGTGATTTATATTGAAATAATTGTAAATTTGATACAATAACAAAATCATTTTCACGAATTAAACAATAGAGAATTGCTATAAGAAAATATAAACATTAACATCTCAAAACTAAATTATCATGGAAAGAAACACCAAGTTTTCAAGTTTTGTCGCCAAACTAGAGCGAAATATGATTGACAACAATCATGAGTCTTTGATTTTAACAAACTCTATGGAGCATTCTCACGGAGGTAACTTTATTGGAGTAAACGACAGCAGATGTGTCAACGGATCTTCTGCCTGCCAAGGATCGATTAACGATTATAAATGTTCAAACGGTGATTGCGGAACCAGTATCAATACGAAAAAGTGTACTGTACTTCAGCCGTCTACCGGTATTCTCTAAACTTCACCTAATATCTTCTATCTTATAGCAATTCCTTTTTTTGTAATTGTAGATAAAAAAAAAAAACCCATCATGAAAACTAATAATAAATTCTCTAAATTTATTGCCAATCTGGAGCAAAAAATGATTAATAATGATCAGGAAATGATCTTATTATCAAAAAACATTGATGCCAACTTTGGAGCTGGTGCCATTGTAATTAACGGTGAACAATGTGTGAACGGATCTTCTGCCTGCCAAGGGTCAATAAATGGTACACGATGTTCGAATTCAGATTGTAACAACAGCTCCAATTCTAAAAAGTGTACTGTATTACAGCCTTCAACAGGAATATTTTAATTCTTTATTGCATTAAAAGAATATTTTATCTTAAAAAATCTAATACCAAATCCAACCAATATGTATAAATTCAGCAGATATAATTCTATTATTCCTTTAAGTGAATCGATTTCAGCTCTTTATAACTCAAAGGAAGACAAATGTATTGTTATTAAAAGAGATATGGAAAGCTATTTTAAATTTCCTGTAAGTGATCTCGAATCCCAACATCCGTCTATTTATCAAAATTTACTGGATATTAATGCCATTATTGATGAAAATGTAGATGAACTTGGAGAAGTTATTCAAAGAAGCAAACAGGTAGATTATGCAGATACGACTTACAGACTAATCATCAACCCAACAATGAACTGCAATTTTAAATGCTGGTATTGCTACGAATCTCATATCGTAGGCTCTAAAATGAATACGGAAGGGGTAGATAAAATCTTCAGATTTATTGATAAAACTTTAATGAATAACAAAAATCTGAAATCATTCGATCTTTCATTCTTCGGAGGAGAGCCTCTTATGTACTACAGCAAGGTTACCGAGCCTATTATCAACTATTACAGGACGAAATATGAAGAATATCCCGATATAAGATTTTCTATATCTTTTACCAGCAACGGATATTTGCTTACCGATAAAATGGTGCATCACCTCACTTATGAAAATGATGAAAAATTTTTTCAGATTACATTAGACGGCAGTAGAGAAGAGCATAATAAAGTAAGAGTTGCCCAAAAAGAAGAAGGCTCTTATGATAAAATAATTTCATCAATCAAAAAACTTATTGCAGAAAAAATAAGCGTCTTAATCAGAATCAATTATACTGCGGAAAATATAGAATCAACCCAATTAATTGTAAACGATCTTACCGATATCTCCGATGAAGACCGCCAATACCTCAGCATCAGCTTCCATCAGGTATGGCAGGATATTGAGATTAATGACATTGAAGACAAAGTGCAGGATGTTCTGAAGGTGTATAGAGACCATAAGCTCATCCCGGCAGGTGAAGAAACAGAACTTTTGGAATCACTTGCCAACCCTTGCTACGCAGATAAAAAAAATGAAGCAGTGATCAATTACAATGGTGATGTTTTCAAATGCACCGCAAGAGACTTCACTGAGGAAAATAAATACGGAGTACTGAATAATGAAGGAGATATTGAATGGAATGATAAGATAATTACCTGGGAAACCCTTAAAATACAGTCGAAGGCGTGCCAAAACTGCAGAATACTGCCCCTATGCGGAGGCGGATGCCATCAGATTAATCTTGAAGCTCGTGGCCTGGATAAATGTCAGATGGGATATGACAATGAGAAAAAGGACGAAGTAATTATGAACAGACTGTCTAAGCTATTCTTCCATGAAGCGTAAAATAAAATTCACACATCAGCTTGAAGCAAACGACTGCGGTCCCGCCTGCCTTCAGATGATTTGTGAGTTTTACGGAAAAAAATATAAAATAAGGGAGATCAAAGAAAACCTGTCGGTATCCAAACTTGGGATTTCCATTAAAGATCTGAGGCTTTTCCTTGAGAAAAACGGTCTCAGGTGTGCCACTGTAAATATCAGTCTTGACGACATATACGAAATGCCGCTGCCCGCCATTCTCTATCTAAAACATGGGCATTTTATCATTTTGGAAAATGTTGATAAAAAGTCGATTCACATCGTAGACCCAGGGTTCGGAAAGGTAAGCCTTACTTTAGAAACTTTTTCTGAAAAATGGCTAAACGGATCTTCCGGTGTTGCCATAATTTTTGAGCCATCCGAAGAATTTGAAAAAATAGAACTGATTAAAAGCAGTGAAAAAACTAAAAAAAATCCAATTGTTGGCAATGTAAAGAGAATTCTTAAAAAAAATAAGAACAGATTTTACTTTTCTATTCTTCTTACGCTGGTTACTTTGTTGGCGAATTGGGCTATGCCACTTTTGCTGAAAGAAAATATAGACCACGGTATCCTCTCGAAAGATATGCATATTGTAGTAAAATTATTGATTTTTCAGTTTATATTTGCTGTCAGTTTCTTGTTTTCCCAAAGCCTTTCTGAAGTTATCAACACTAAAATAAGCCTGGACCTTAATATTGACTTTAATAAATCTTATTTTGCAAAAATCTTGAGGCTGCCGGTAAGTTATCATGATTCTAAATTCAAATCCGATCTTATAGAAGGACTCAATGATCAGCATAAAATCAATTATTTCATTACCTATCATTTAATTGGGGTAGTAACAAGTATTTTAAATATTTTGGTTTTTTCGTGTATTCTGGTTTACCAGAACTATAAGATATTTTTGGTTTTTTCAGTTTTCAGCATAATTTCTTTTTTTTATATTTTAATTTTTTTTAAAAAGAAAAAACAGATCGATTATTCGCTGTTTTCTCTGGAATCGGCTAACCGAAACACCATTTATGAAATGATTATGGGAATTACGGACATAAAAATAAACAGTGCTGAAAAATCAAGACTTTCGAATTGGATACAATCTGAAGACAAATTAAAGAAGCTAAAAACCAAACTTGCTTATATTAATTTTTATATGAACGACGGAAATCTTTTTCTGGCAAAAATAAGAGATATTTCGTTGATAGGTTACAGTTCCTATCTGGTTATAGAATCTCAAATGACCTTGGGATTAATGATGATGATAAGCTACATACTGGGGCAGCTTTCGGCACCGCTTCACCAATTGACGGATTATACACAGAATTTTCAGAATACCAAACTGGCTTATGACAGGCTTACGGATATTTATAGCAAAGAAAACGAAACCAAAGATAATTTTGAGTATCAACCCATTCGTACGGTAGATGAAATTGTAGTGAGAAATGTAGATTTTGCTTATGAAAATACTTCCGAACAGGATGTTTTATCTCACATTAACCTCAGAATAAGAAAAAATACGACAACTGCTATTGTAGGAGAAAGCGGCAGCGGCAAATCTACATTGCTCAAACTGCTCTTGGGATTTTATTTTCCTATAAAAGGCGATGTATTAATTGGTAATAATGCCATTCAGGATATCAATTTAGAAGAATGGAGAAAAAGATGTGGAGTAATTTTGCAGGAAGGGTACGTATTCAGTGGTTCTATATTAGAAAATATTACTTTATCTACAGAAAATCCTAATCTCGAAAACTTAACCACTGCATTGAAAATTGCAGAATTGTATGATAAAGTACAAAATATGCCCATGAAGTATCATACAAAAATCGGTGAAATAGGGATATCGCTGAGCGGTGGAGAAAAACAGAGGCTCCTTATCGCAAGAGCGATCTATAAAAACCCGGATTTTATCTTTTTCGACGAGGCAACTTCATCATTGGATACCATTAATGAAAATAAAATAATTTCTAATTTAAATAATTATCTTAACGACAGAACATCTATTATTGTGGCACACCGATTGAGCACGATAAAAAATGCCGACCAGATCGTAGTTTTGAAAAATGGAGAAATTGCAGAGATCGGTACGCACGAAGAACTGCTGGAAAACCAGTCTGTATATTACGAATTGGTATCCAACCAGATGCATTTGGTAACCGGTTAATAATATTCAAAATAAACAATAGATCTTATGAAAACAAAACTAATAATACTGTTTTTCCTGAGCATATCTTATAGTATGTTTGCACAGGTAAAAACTATAAAAAGAAAAGACATTACCGATATTCACAAAGACTGGGTACTGATAAAAACAATCTCCGGTACCTACGGCATTATGTCACAAAACGGAAAAATGATCGTACAACCAACCTATGCAAAAATAGATAGGTTTGGAGTTTTCAATAAAAATATGGCTTTGGTAAAAAGTGTTTCAGATACGTATGGTTTTATCGACACATCTGGCAAGGAGGTAATTCCGGCTCAATATGCTCTGGAAGAAATAAAAACAGAATTTCCATCTTTATATAAAAAATATATATCCAAATAATACCATGAAATTATTGTCTTTAATTTTCTTATTCTCTGCAAGTCTATTTTTTTCTCAAACGAATCGATTTATTTATGAACTGAATTATAAAGTAAATCCAGGAGAACCTCAATATAAAAAGAGTTTTATGGTCGTTGATATCAATCCTGAAAATACAAAATATTACGATTATAAATTTTTGGAGAAAGATTCTTTGAATAAATTTCATAACTCCCGAGATCGGTCTTGGACGAGCCAGATTCCGGTAACAAGAGAGAAAAAATCTGATATTTTTATAAATTATGTTGCGGTGGGCGATGATATTTATACCTACCCCACCTCAAACCATATTGTCTGGAAACTTGAGAATGATATGAAAATACTCAAAGATTTTAAAGCTCAAAAAGCCACTGCCGATTTTGGCGGAAGACAATGGATTGCTTGGTTTACCAAAGATATTCCCTTGAGCGAAGGACCTTATAAATTTCACGGACTTCCAGGTTTAATTCTCGAGATAAAAGATACAAAAGAAGAATATATCTTCAATCTCGTAAAAAGCAGTAATTTGAAATCCACTTACGACACCTCCAACTTTCTGGAAGTGCGGTACGGAGAAAAACCAATACCCGCTACAGAAAAAAATGTTGTAAAAAAAGCATTGGAGTATTTTAATGACCCTTTAAATGATATAAGACAGGAATATATCAATAATAAAATATCTTCTTTCGAATATAACGGCATAAAATACAAGCCGGAAGAACTTACTAAGCTCGTAGCAGAAGAGCAGGAAGATATTCTTTCTACCTATAATCCTATTGAACTCGACAAAGCTTTTCCTTACCCTAAAAAAGCCAAGTAATAAAATTAATACGATAAAACATTATAAAGAACTTGATAACGTCAATCATGTTCTTTACTTTTATAGATAAATATAAATCTATGAACACCAATTTCTCAGACGATTTTTTAATCAAAGGAAAGTTTTCCATAAAGAAAGCATCTACGGCTTATAAAGGCAAAATGACTAAGGAAGAAGGAGTACAGCTGCTGGTACAGGAACAGGAAAAACTCCGCGAACTTCAGGAAAAACTGTATGCGGACGGCAGTAAGTCGCTGCTGGTCGTGCTTCAGGCTATGGACGCAGCGGGAAAAGACAGCCTGATTGAGCATGTTTTCGGCGGTGTAAATCCGCAGGGATGCAGTGTGACCAGTTTTAAAACCCCAAGTTCCCTGGAATATGCGCATGACTTTCTGTGGAGGCATTACCTTGCTGTACCCCAGAAAGGGATGATCGGGATTTTTAACCGTTCGCATTATGAAAGCGTACTGGTATGCAAGGTACATCCTGAATATAATTTAAGTGAAAAAACCTGGGATTCTGTAAAGGATTTTGATGAAACATTCTGGGAAAACCGGTATGAAAGCATCAGGAATTTTGAAAAGCACCTTACACAAAACGGGACGACCATTATTAAAATATTCCTGAACGTTTCTAAAGATGAGCAGAAGAAAAGACTGATTGACAGGATAGACGAACAGGAAAAAAACTGGAAATTTTCAGCGGCAGACCTTCCGGAACGGGCTTTATTCGACCAATACATGGAATGTTATGAAACGGCAATCAATGAGACGTCAAAAGATAATGCACCCTGGTACGTAATTCCGGCAGACAGCAAATGGTTTGCCCGTGTAGCAGCCATACAGATTATTATTGATGTGCTGGAAAAAATGGATCTGAAATATCCCAAACTTTCTGAAGAAGATAAATTAAGCCTGCAGGAATCAAAAAAGCAACTGGAAAGTGAATAAAATAATAAATCAGGATAGAAGATGGAAGTGAAATTACAGTACTGAAACTTCCCTCTTCCAGCCTTAAAAATTCGGCTTAAAGAAAACCACGAGAAAATCTGTAAGCCGGATTCTGTATCTTACTGCAGGCAGTAAGATGCCTGTTATTTATCTGCGTCGTGCATTGCTGCAAAACTTAAGCTGATTACCCCTCGGCTTTCAGAGCGAGCCACTCCTATTTTCATTGCTGAAAAGAACCGATATACTTATCATTGCACCGCAAAGAGTTTACCTGGTTTCACTACAGCCGAACTGTACCTGCTTTCTGTTGCACTTGTCCTACCCTCGCGGGTGACGGATGTTATCCGCTTTGCTGCTCTCCGGTGTCCGGACTTTCCTACCTCCCAAAAAACGGGAAATCAACAGGCCGACTTTCTCGTGGCTGCAAAGATACAAATTAGTTATGAGTTGAGCGTGATGAGTGACAGGCTGAATACATTTGATTTGCGTAAATGAATAATGCACTTTTAAAGGTAAACGATCACTCATAATTTATAACTCATAACTGTTCATCAGTTAACACTTTATTACTATCTTCGTGCAACAATTACTAAAACCGGCATTGGCTTCAAAAGAAAAGGAATTTGCGCAGCTTGTTAAAGATAATCAGGGCCTGATTATCAAGGTTTCGCGTCTTTATACCAATTCTCTGGAAGACGAGGAAGACCTGTTTCAGGAGATTGTCCTGCAGCTTTGGAGAAGCTATGATTCATTTAAAGGAAACTCCAAGATTTCTACGTGGATGTACCGCGTTGCACTTAATACAGCCATTACCATTTTCAGAAAAAAAAGCAAAAGCCTTCCCACCAACGAGCTGGACATCAATCATGCAGATTTTATAGAGGATGATGACGAAAAACAGCAGCAGGTATCACTTTTGTATACGGTAATAAAAACGCTTCCGAATGTGGAACGAGCCATCGTTATGATGTACCTGGACGACCTGCCTTATAAGGATATTGCAGAAAACCTCGGGATAACAGAAGTGAATGCGCGTGTAAAAATGAACAGATTAAAGAAAACCCTTAAAGAACAGATGGAAAAATATGCCTGAATTTGATTTAGACAGCTTTAAGAAAACATGGCAGGAGCAACCTGTTCAGCAGAAATACGGCAACCATGACATCCTTCAGATGCTGAACAGAAAATCACGGAATTACGTGAAATATATCTTCTGGATCAGTGCTGCGGAATTCCTGTTTTTCACGCTGATAGGACTGTTCTACATCATCCAGGGAAATGAATCCAATTCATTCATCAGCATCCTGGAAAAGCTGGGCATCCGGAAAACATCGGATATGGAAACGGATTTTGACCACATTTACCTGACGTTAAAAATCTTAAGCTTATCCGTAACCGCGTATTTTGTTTACAAATTCTATCAGAATTATAAGGATATCAAAATTGAAGAAAACCTGAAAAAATTCATTCTTAAGATCATTGAGTTCAGAAAGACGGTCAATGCGTTTATCTTAATCAATATCGCCTTGTTAATCGCCTTTACTTCTATCTTTACTGTTTTTGTCTTTTATATTGTCAATACCCAGAATATAAAGATCACCAACTCCATGATCACAGGATTTATAGCTGGGATCATCATCAGCACGGTTTTCACCGTATTGATTGTCTGGTTATATTACAGGGTAGTTTACGGCATCATTATTAAAAAACTCGGCCGGAACCTGAAACAGCTGCAGGAAATAGATTCCCAGGAAATATCAGATTAATTTCCGTCCGGAATTTCCGGCAATACAAATAAGATTCATTATTTATCGGACATAAAAAAAAGCATTTCGGATTGAAATGCTTTCTGTATTTTAAAGTTCTTTTCTGAGCCTGGCAACCGGAATATTGAGCTGTTCCCGGTATTTGGCAATCGTCCTTCTTGCGATATTATATCCCTGTTCTTTCAGGATAATTACCAGGGCGTCATCAGTCAATGGTTTTCTTTTGTTTTCCCTGCTGATTACTTCCTGCAGGTGCATTTTGATTTCCTTGGTAGAAACCTCTTCGCCGTCATCATTCGTAAGGCTGTCTGAGAACAGGTCTTTCAGATAAATAATCCCGTTTGAAGTATCTGCATATTTGCTTTTTACCACCCTTGAAATGGTAGAAATATCAAAACCGGTAATATCTGCAATATCTTTCAGGATCATCGGTCTGAGAGATTTTTCATCACCTGTAATAAAATAATCCTTCTGGAATTTCACGATAGCCGTAATGGTCTGCAGTAAAGTATTCTGGCGCTGGTTAATGGCATCAATATACCATTTTGCGGCATCCAGCTTCTGCTTGATGAATAAGGCGGCCTGTTTGTGCTCGGAAGAGTTTTTATCGTGAGAATAGGTAGTTAAAATATCCTTGTATTCTTCGGAAACCCTTAAAGTCGGGGCATTTTTGCTGTTCAGCATAGGGATAACCTGCCCGTCCTTTACCTGAATCACAAAATCCGGAATAATTTCCTGGTTGATGGTAATGGTCTGGGTATCAAAATTCCCGCCTACTTTAGGTGATAATTTAGAAATTTCCTCCAGGGCTTCTTTCAGGTCTTCTTCTTCAATATCGTATTTCTGGATAATCTTGTTGTAATGCTTATTGGTAAGCGCGTCAAACTGGTACCGGAGAATGTTGGCAGCCAGCGAAACCGCTTTGTTGGCACTCACTTTCTTTTCAATCTGTAAAAGAAGGCATTCCTGCAGGCCTCGTGCCCCTACTCCGGGCGGATCCAGCTTCTGGACATAATTTTCAAGAATATCTTCAATCTTTTCTTTGGTTGTATAAATGCCCTGAGAGAAGGCAAGGTCATCAACAATGGATTTGATTTCCCTTCTTAAATAACCATCCGTATCCAGGTTACCGATAAGGTATTCTGCAATTTTCTCATCTTCACTGCTGATATTGATCAGATGGATCTGCTCCAGCAGATAGTCATAAAGAGACTGCCCTTCCGTTAAGAGGCTTTCATTGTCAAACTCTTCATCGTCTGGAGAATAGTTGCTGGATGCTGTTTTATAGGTCGGCTCATCATCATAAAGATACTGGTCAACATCAAAATCAGTTTCAATACTGTCTGTACCTTCACTTTCATAAGATTCTTCCAGCGAAGCATAATCATCTTCCTTAGATTCTTCTTTTGCAATTTCCAGGGCCGGGTTTTCTTCTAATTCTCTCTCAAGTTCCTCCTCAAACTCCAGGGTGTGAAGCTGGATCAGTTTCATCAGCTGGATCTGTTGAGGGGCCAGCTTTTGTCCTAATTTGAGTTGTAAGTGTTGTTTAAGCATATTTTACTAGATGGTGTTAACATAACATATTCTACGAATTTAATAAATAATTTCGATAAAATAACATTTTAGCACGATTTTTGTACAATGGTTGGGATAATAATGACTATTTTAAAATAAACAAAAAGCCTTACGTAGTACAGTAAGGCTTTTTTTATATCTAAAACTCAGCGTTTTTAGGGGTTCTCGGAAAAGGAATCACGTCCCTGATGTTGGTCATTCCCGTTACGAAAAGCACCAGTCTTTCCAGTCCGAGTCCAAAACCGGCATGCGGCACAGAACCGAATTTACGGGTATCCATATACCACCACAGTTCATGTTCATCCACATGCATTTCTGCCATTTTCTGTTTTAAAACATCCAGTCTGGCTTCTCTTTCAGAACCGCCGATAATCTCACCGATTCCAGGGAAAAGGACATCCATTGCAGCAACGGTCTTGTTATCATCGTTCAGCTTCATGTAGAATGCTTTGATTTCTTTCGGATAATCAAACAAGACAACCGGGCTTTCAAAATGTTTTTCAACTAGGTATCTTTCGTGTTCAGACTGCAGGTCTGTTCCCCAGCTTTCCACCGGATACTGGAATTTTCCTTTTTTATTTTCTTTTGAGTTCATTAAGATCTCAATAGCTTCTGTATAACTTACTCTTTTGAAACGTTTGGCAATAACATTTTCAAGCTTTTCTATCAAACCTTCTTTCGCTCTGTCTTTTTCCGCTTTTCCTTTTTGCTCTTCTGCAAAACGTTTATCTAAAAAGTCCAGGTCATCTTTACAGTGGTCCAAAACATATTGGATCACGTACTTTAAAAAGTCTTCTGCCAGATCGATGTTATCTTCAAGATTGTTAAAAGCCACTTCCGGCTCAATCATCCAGAATTCTGCCAGGTGACGCGTTGTGTTTGAGTTTTCTGCACGGAACGTAGGCCCGAATGTATAAATCCTTCCCAATCCCATTGCTGCCGTTTCTCCTTCAAGCTGTCCGGAAACCGTTAAGTTGGTTTTTTTACCGAAGAAATCCTGTGCGAAATCAATATCGCCCTGCTCGTCTCTCGGAATGTTATTCAAATCAAAGTTGGTTACCCCGAACATTTCCCCTGCGCCTTCCGCATCAGCACCCGTTACAATCGGTGTGTTGATATAAAAGAACTGGTTCTGGTTAAAGAACGAGTGGATGGCAAAACTCACCGCGTGGCGCACTCTGAAAACGGCCCCGAATAAATTAGTCCTGAATCTTAAATGAGCCTGATCTCTCAACGTTTCCAACGTATGTTTTTTGGGCTGAAGAATTGTTTTATCTCTTTCCTCCGTAAAGTTATCTCCTAAAATAATAATTTTTTTAGCGATAATTTCCACAGCCTGCCCGGCTCCCTGGCTTTCCACCACTTCACCCACTACTTTCAGGGACGCAGCTGTACTGATTTTATTTATAATCTCTTCGTCAAAATTTTCGAAATCAACAACAATCTGCAAATTATTAATCGTAGAACCATCATTAAGCGCTATAAAACGATTGGCACGGAACGTTCTTACCCAGCCGTAAACCGTGATGTCATGATGTAATACTTTCCTGTAGTCCTGTAGGACTTCCTTAATTGTCTGCTTTTTCATTTTGTCGATGATAAATTTTCGTATAAAAATTAATGACTGCAAAGTTACAAAAAAACGGCGCAATATGATGATTACGCCGTGCTTTTACAAAATCATTTATCAATTATTTAATCAGAAAACCTGTTTCAGATACGGATTAATTGAAGAAAACCGTCTTTTTTCTCTGTTTTCCGCTGCGGATCTTCCAGGCATGATAGGAACTGGGAACGTCATACTGCCATTTGGGAAGCAGCAGAATAATAAGAATAACATCCAGATGGGAAATGAATCCTAAACCTACAGTCAGATAGAAAGCCCAGCCCGCCTGTTGGAATCCTATCAGATAGGTAAAGGCAATCAGCAGGCTCAGTCCCCACATTTTTGACATAAAAGCATGGGTACAGGTTTCTTTTCCGAATTTCATAAAACTGATGAGGTAACAGAGTGCTTCCATGGCAAAAATTAAAAGGATGGCCGGCCATTCGTTTTTTATCAATTCAGGATTCAGGAAATAAGACGCAAAACCTAATGAAAGCCAGAAAACTAAATCGGTCTGACTGTCAAATCTCCTTAATTTTTCTGATGAAACGCCAACTTTTCGGGCGATAATCCCGTCGAAAATATCTGTTAATAATCCGAAATACATTAAACCTAAAATTAAAAATCGGGATTCTGCACCATTTAAATACGCTAAAGAAATAATAACAGGTGCCAAAATAAATCTTATGGCAATCAGGATATAAGGTATTGTATTCATAATCATAATGTTTTTTCAAAAGTTAAATTATAATGAAATGTTTTCCAGTCACTCATAACAATTAATATCCCGTTACAGAAAAAGTAATTGGATTGAAGATGTAGATTATTGTTTTCATCAATCCTAAAACGAGATTTCTGGATATTCCAACCACCAAAAATCAATGGAATTCCATCAAGCATGGATCTTTTTTCCTTTAAATAGATAAATCCATCATGTTTTAATTTCACTTTTAAATTTTTATCAAATAATAAATTTTCAGCTTCATATATTTTCACATTTAATCTATTTTGATTGATTGCTTTTAATATTGTTTTCAAATCCTTTTTTTCATACTTTTCTTTGAAATCAAACATATTGGTATTTCTGTCAAAAACATTGGTCAGACTTCTGACATAAAAACCATCGCCAGAAAATGGGAGATTATTATAAGTTCCATTGATAAGATCCAGACTACTCGTTTTCAATTCATTACCAATGAATTTATCATTCTTAAATGTCGCGCAACTACTTAACAGTAATATAATACTCAGGTAAAAAAATATTTTTTTCATAGTTATTATTTTAAAATTATACCTCAAAATTAAATGTGAAAAACACAAAATTAAATGTGAAAAAAAATTAAAATAAATAAGTACATTTGTGAAAATCACAAAATATGCATCAGGAACGTTTGCTGAAGGAAATCAGAAAGAAAATCGGCGGTAAATCTTTGAATGACGAGATTGCCAATATTCTAAATATCAGTTATGATGCAGCGCATAGGAGAACCTCTCTAAAAGCAAAATTCAGTTTTGAGGAAGCACTGGAACTGGCAAAATACTATCAGATCTCCCTGGATCAGTTCATAACTTCAGATCATCAGATCCTGGTGCAGAAGACCTCTGCGGTTAGCGAAACAGAAGACCTGCGGTCATTTTTCCAGAACAACCTTAAGGTTTTTGAGAACCTTCCGGTATCTGAGATGACCGTTTATTATTCGGCGAAAGATATTCCGTTTTTTTACACTCTTTCCGATACGCTGCTTTCCCGTTTTAAGGTATATGTATGGATGAACCTGCTGAATGCAAAACAGGTTTTCATTCCTTTCCTCGAGTTTTCACCTCCTTATTTTGAGACCAATACCAAAGAACTGAGAAAGAAATATGAAGAACAGAATGTTGTGGAACTGTGGAATGACAATACAATTTCCAGTATCCTGCAGCAGGTTTTATTTTACAGCGATACGGGGCTTTTACAGAAAAATGAAGCCGAAATCATACTGAAAGAGCTCAGAACGCTTATCGAATACATTGAAAAGAAAACAGAAAGCAACCCGAAATTCCATCTGTATGAAAATGAACTGGTCAATCTTTCCAATGATATTTTTTTCCATCATCCGGAACAGTCGCTTTTTGCCGTGCCCGTCAATATGTTCGGGTATATCCTGATCAGCGATGCAAAGACATGCAGCGATACGCTGAATTATTTCGGGCATCAGATCCAGAACTGCAAATCTTTAAATACTGCCGGAAACAGGGACAGGAAAAAGTTTTTCAATACAATGTATGAAAAGATAGAAAATGTAAAAAGAAAATTACAGGTTGAAAAATAAAAGTGGAATAAGTAAAATCTTGTGATAAGAATTTATTTTTTACTCATCTTTTTTGGAAGGAACCAGAAAGACATCAATAAGACCTTCGGGAAGCTGCATTTTGATGAATCTTTCATCTCTGTCAACTTCGATAATCCAGTCTTTGATCATGGGGATCACCACTTCCTTACCGTCTAAATTGGTCACGAAATACACCTGTGCGGTCTGATCATTCACTGAACGGATTACGCCGCAGTCCTGATCATTTTCATCAAGGATGCTGTACCCGATGATTTCATGATAATAGAATTGTTTTCCGGAAAGTTTCGGTAACGTAGCCAGCGGTAAAAATACGTTTTTACCCAGGGATTGGTCTACCAGTGCTTCAGTGGAATTTTTAAAGGCAATATTCAGAGCATCTGATTTGCTCCAGGATGTCCTTTCAATAAAAAAAGGAACCAATAATCCGTTGATTTCAACGAATATTGATTCCAGATTATTGTAAAGCTCGGGTTGGTCGGTATCCAGTTTAAGGATAACGTTACCCGCAAGTCCATGTCTGCGTGTGATTTTTCCTAATAAATAGCAATCTTCTTTACGCATACAGGTTTGTTTTTAAGCTTCAGTGTTTTCTTCAGTAGACTCAGCAGCAGGTGCTTCTCCTTCAGTAGTTTCTTCAGCAGCAGGTGCGTTTGCAGCTTCTTCAGCAGCTTTGGCATCAGCCTCAGCCTGTGTTGCAGCAGCAATTCTGGCTTCGTTTACTTTAGCTTCAGCATCCAAAGCAGCTTTCTTAGCGTCAGCCTGAGCTTTCGTTAAACCTTCTACTTTACCTTGTACTTTTGAATCTTTTGCTTCTACCCACGCATTGAATCTTTTTTCAGCTTCAGCCTCATCAAAAGCACCTTTAGCAACACCACCTTGTAAGTGTTTTTTGTAAAGTGCACCTTTGTAAGAAAGGATCGCTCTTGCAGTATCAGTCGGTTGAGCACCGTTGTTTAACCACTTTACAGCAGAATCAACGTTCAAATCAATAGTTGCAGGGTTAGTAATTGGGTTGTAAGTTCCTAGTTTTTCGATGAATCTACCATCTCTTCTTGCTCTAGAATCTGCTACCACGATGTGGAAGAAAGGCTTACCTTTTTTACCGTGTCTTTGTAATCTGATTTTTACTGACATAATGTTTGAATTTTACGGGAACTCGTCCCAGTTAAATATTTTAAGAGTGCAAAGATAGTAAAAAACTTTAAAGTAAAAAGATACAATTAAAAGTTTTGCAATATTACTTTTTTTCAGGAGCCGGGAACCTGCCTTCGCTGCTCGCTTTTTTCCTTACAGGAAAAAGAGCTCAGACAGGCCGCTCGGTCAGGGCTATTATGCCAGGTTACCCATGTAGAACAAGCCCAGGCATTTCTGGTTTTCCTCAATGGTAAGGGATTCTTTTAACTGATCAACAATTTTCGGGGAGCTCCAGTAACACCCTACTCCGTTTGCGGTACAGGTAAGATACATATTCTGGACAGCCATTGAAACTGCTGCAATTTCCTCCCACTCGGGAAGCATTCCGCTGAAATTAACCACAATGGAAACAACGGTGTCTGCTTTATTGATCTTGAAACCGATATCATTGTATTTCTTTTCCAGGAAAAGGTGTTCTGGCTGGGAAGCTTTGTAGATGGCCTGCATTTCCGAAGCCAGTGCTGCCTTCTCCTCACCTTTAAATATTTTAAAACGCCATGGTTTTGTCCGTTTGTGGTTAGGCGCAAGTGTTGCTGCATTCAGAATCTCATCAATAATGTCCTGAGAAATCTCTGTTTCCGTATAATCTTTCGGAAAGATGCTTCTTCTCTGTTCTATAATCTCTTTTAAAACGTCTGCTTTATTCATGAGTGCAAATTTACGATATGTAATTCATTTAACCTGCTGAATCTGAAAATCTGCGGGAAATAAATTTAAACAGATTCTATGCATTCACTATTAATTTGCTGCTTCTGTATGCCCTGTAATTGCTTATTATAAAATTCGCGAGAACCGCTGAAACCAAGATCCCGGAAAGCCATTTTGCATACATGTTATCTCTGACAGCTCCTAAAAGGCAGATGGCTGTAAAACATACCGCGTATACTATTCCGGCATTGACCCACGGGCGGGCGGGATCAGGAAACTCGTTGATCATGGGTGTTGTTTTATAATTGATAATCGGAAGCAGTTTATGTCTGTCCCAGATCAGAAGTATCATTACGGCAAACATCATCAGAGAAGTGATAATCCATGTTCCGTTAAATGACATGCTGAGGGTGATGATCCAGATATTAGAGAGAATTGCAAAGAACATCAGTGCACCTAACGTAGCGTAACGCTGGGTAATCAGCAGTATTCCGGCAATGAGCTGTACCCAGCCCAGGAAATTCCAGTACATGCCTGACTGGTATAAAGCCTCAAAGAAGTACCCCACCGGATTATCCGTCTGAATAGTCGTAAACCTGTGTCCCATTACTTTTACCAATCCGGAAGGGATAAAGGCAAATCCTATTAGGTACCGGAGATGAATGATGATCCACTGATTCGTTCTGTTTGTCCGCAGCTGTTGAAAGTTCATATATTAGTATTTTGCATTGCAAGGTACTGAATAAAAATAAAACTCCAAATTAAATTTGAAGTTTGTGGTGATAAAATTTATAAAACCTCTACGATTTTCTGATAAATGTTATTGAGGGTAAACTCGTCACCGGGTTTCATTCCCATCATTTTTTTTGCCATCGGGCTTTCGGGGGAAATTGCATAAAACCGGTCCCCTTCAAAAAAGAACTCACCCAGAGAAACGGAAATATAAAAACGGGCTTTATTGGTAATGACCAACGATCCCAGCTGCACCCTTCCGGTTGAATTGTTCAGCACTTTCGCCATATTTCTCTTCAGATCATTCAGCGCGCCCAGCTGCCGCTGCATCTGGTAAATTTCTTCCTGCATTTCTTCACGCATGCTGTCATATTTCGGAGTTTTCTTAATATCACGGCTTGCTTCCAGGGTAAATTCCATAAAATCTTTAAGTTTCTGAATTTTTTCAGCAATTACGGTTTTTACATAATTTCTTATATTATTTTTTTCAAATACGATCTTCTCCATGAATCTATTCTTTATATAAAGATAATATTTTTTAAATAATATTTATTTGGCTCAGCATAAAATAATGCTTTGCAATTTCCCCCACAGACGGTATAAATTTCAGCCCTTAACTGTTGGAAAAACTTTTAAAGCTGATTGTTCAGCAGATTTAAATGCACATCAAAACCTTCATAATCTCTGTTATCTACAGGAATTATTCGGTGAAATAAATTTTATAGGAGTTCTTAAAATATTAAAATATTTTTTACATTTGCCGCTTATTAAAAACTAAACCCAGCCATGTTTAAAAACCCATTTTCATTTGAAGGAAGAATAAGAAGAACCGAGTATGGATTGTCATACTTAATTTATTTAGCGTTTTACCTGCCTTCTAATTTCTATCTGAGGAACTATGACGACCCTTCCGGAATCCTCATGATCATATTCGTTATTTTACTGATTCCTTTTATATGGTTTAATCTGGCACAGGCGGCAAAAAGATGCCATGACCGCGGAAATTCCGGATGGTTTCAGATCATTCCTTTTTACGGACTCTGGATGCTGTTTGGCGACAGCGATTACGGCCCGAATAGATACGGACCAAATCCGAAAGGAGAAGGAAATTACAGTTCAATCAACGAGATCGGTGAAAAATACTAAACCTGACAAGCTTGTACGTGTACAGGGCTTTAGTATTTCTCAACCAATACTTTCAGGTTGCTGAGGCCTTCTCCGTAAGATTTCCCCATCTGGTAGTCCATCAGCGGCCGCATTATTTTCATCATGGCATCCTGTTCGGTTTCCATAGTCCAGGTTACTTTTGTAGCATTTCCCTGCGGAGATAAAATAATTTCAGAAACAGCTTCTCCTTCAAAAGGCTTGATAAAGGTCATCTCTGTCTTCTGCCTTTCATTGGCAACCAGTTCCTTAATTTCCTGACAGCCCGCTCCGGCATCATCATTTTTGCTGTCCCAGCAGTACTTATCGCCCACCTGCCCGGAATTCCCGGTATACTTGATTTCCATCTCCTTATCCAGCTTCATCCAGGGATTCCATTGGTTAAAAGCCTTCATTGAATTTACCTGCTGCCAGACTTTTTCTTTGGGAGCATTAACAACCACAGATTTTTCATAGTGATAATTATTACTGAAAGCCAGCATGGCTATTATGGCATACGCCATAATCAAAAGGATAAAGACACCAAAGATTTTGAAGATTGTTTTCATAGGTTATATTGTTTTTATGTTAAACTTTCATGACAGGATTTTATTATACTGCCTTGCCTCCAAAATTAATTATTTGAAGCGGAATTTTACTTTTCTTATGACAGGATTTATCATGACACATCATTTTGTCACATCTGCCGGCCGGGGCATTATTTTTGAGCCATTGAGCTGTCGGATCATCCCGATTTATTACATTTACAACAATTAAAAATTAGAATATGAATATTTTAACGGAAAAATTCAACACACCATATCATGCTGCGCCATTCAACTCGATAAAAAATGAAGATTATCTTCCTGCTTTTAAAGAATTGATTCAACAATCCGAGGAAGAAATCAATGCAATCATCAGCAATCCGGAAGAACCGACCTTTGAAAATGTTATCGAAGCACTGGCCTATTCAGGAGAGCAGCTGGACCGGGCATCCAATATTTTTTTCAATCTGAATTCGGCAGAAACCAGTGACGAGCTTCAGCAGATTGCCCAGGAAGTGTCTCCGATTTTAACGGAATATTCATCAAAAATCTCTCAGAACGAAGCTCTTTTTAATAAAATCAAAAAAGTGTATGACCAGAAAGATCAGTATGACCTGAATGAAGAGCAACAGATGCTTCTGAATGAAACTTACAAAGGCTTTGTAAGAAGCGGTGCTTTACTGAATGAAGAGGATAAAGAAAAATTAAAGAAAATCAGTATGGATCTATCTTTAAAATCGCTTCAGTTCGGGCAGAATGTACTGGCTTCAACCAATAATTATTTCAGGCACATTACCAATAAAGAAGACCTGGCAGGAATTCCCGAAGCTATTCTGGAACAGTATGCCGAGGAAGCCAAAGAAAGGAATCTGGAAGGCTGGGTCGTGACTTTACAGTACCCGAGCTACATCCCTTTTATGACTTACGCTGAAAACCGTGACCTGAGAAAAGAACTGGCACTGGCCAACGGCAGAAAATCTTTTGACGGCGGTGAGTTCGACAATCAGAACCTCATCAAAGAACTGCTTCAGCTAAAACAGCAGAAAGCCGAATTGCTGGGTTATAAAAACTATGCAGATTATGTTCTGGAGGAAAGAATGGCCAAGTCTCCTGCAAAAGTGATCGATTTTTTAAATGAATTGCTGACCAAAGCAAAACCTTATGCCGAGAAAGAGGTCGAGGAATTGAAATCTTTGGCAAAAGCCGACGGAATTGATGAAATGCAGGGATACGATCATACTTTCTACGCCGAAAAACTCCGTAAAGCAAAGTACGACCTTAATGACGAGGAACTAAAACCTTATTTCCCTTTGAACCAGGTTCAGGATGCAGTTTTCGGTTTGGCGAATACATTATTCGGGTTAACTTTTGAGGAAAGAAACGATATTCCGAAATACCATGAAGATGTGAAAGTGTATGAGGTTTTTGAGGCGGGAAGCGAAAAGCCGGAGGATGGAAGTGACTACTCTGAAAAAACCTTCAAGTCTTTACTGTACGTGGATTATTTCCCAAGGAAAGGCAAAAGAGCCGGCGCGTGGATGACGAGCTATAAAAGCCAGTATACAACGGCAGGTGAAAATTCCCGGCCGCACATTTCCATTGTCTGCAATTTCAGCAAGCCGACCAAAGATACACCAAGCTTACTCACCTTCCAGGAGGTAACCACCCTGTTCCATGAATTCGGGCATGCGCTTCACGGTATGCTTGCAGATACGCAGTACCCTACCCTTTCCGGAACTTCCGTGAAATGGGATTTTGTGGAATTGCCTTCCCAGTTCCTGGAAAACTTCTGTTACGAACCGGAATTCCTGAAAACATTCGCCAGACATTATAAAACAGGAGACGTTTTACCGGACGAAAAAATTGAGAAAATCGCCCAGTCTAAAAACTTTATGGAAGGCTACCAGACTTTAAGACAGATCGGTTTCGGATTGCTGGACATGAATTACCATACGAAAGTTGAAGAACTGCAGAATAAGACGGTAAAAGAGTTTGAAGATGATTATACCAAAGAGACCCAATTATATCCTGCTAATGCCGAAACGGCCATGAGCCCGAGCTTTTCCCATATTTTCCAGGGCGGATATTCTGCCGGATATTATTCTTACAAATGGGCGGAAGTTCTGGATGCCGATGCTTTTCAGTACTTTAAGGAAAACGGAATTTTCAATCCTGAAATTGCCGCAAAATACAAAGTCCTTCTTTCTTCCGGCGGCACCAAAGACCCGATGGAGCTGTATAAAAGTTTCAGGGGAAGCGAGCCGAAAGTGGAGAGTCTGCTGAAGAGGGCGTTTGGGTAAATTAATTAGCTTCCGGATTTTCCGGAAGCTTTTTTTATACTTGTTTTAAGAATAAGTCTATAATAAATAAGCTTGATGTTACATCTGGGATACCTTTTGTATTAAGAATTATAAATTATGAAATGGTCAAAAGAATTATTTTAATTGTATTGCTGTATGCATTGTTCATTACAGCATATACTTTGGCTATGCCACAGAACAGTGATGCTTATATTATTGTCATCACCATTTCAGGTTTGATTTTAGGAGTTTTGATTATCCGTAAAATTTACAGGAAATACTTTGCTGCTCTATCGAAAAATCAAAATGTAACATACAGCAGTTCAAATCCTGAAGGTCTGAATAAGATTTCAGGGAGGCCGTTTTTATTCGGTCTTGAAAAAAAGATAATTTCTGAGGATGATTTTTATTTTGACAATCACTTTTTTTATGCTGTCAATAAGAATAACCAGACCGCAAAGTTCAGCCTGAGAGATATTACGGAGCTCAGCAAAACCTCTTATCAGATTAACAACAGCAGGATCTGGCAGGTTAAGATCAATGATGAGGGCAACGAGGTAGTTTTCAGCTTTGCTCATAATTATTCCGTCTGGAACAAGAATTTCCTCACCTTTTATCATAAATTAAAAGAAGTAAACCCTTCTGTAATCCAATCCAAATGGAGTGTATGGAGTATGTAATTTTATGTTTCAAGCATCAATACTATGATTAAAAAATTTAAAAATTTCACAGATACTTTTTTTACATTTTTAGGTTTTGTATGTATTGCCGGTTTAGTGGTCTTTTGTGTATTTATAGAAAACCCTGTGTCCTATTTTTTATATGCTTTTTGTATAACCGTTGCTGTTAGTTTTAAGAATTTAAGACATTTGAAAACCGGCTTCCGTAATGTAATCAGAGATTTTTCAATAATTTTAAGTGCCGTGTATCTGGTGCTTATTACCGTAATGTCTCTTTCTCCCTTTCTCAGAATTGAGGAATTCAAAATATCCCATTGGAACTGGAAAGCAATTGATGCCAAAGAAATAAAAGCACTTCCTTTCTGGGACAGCGGTTACAAAAGGATGGGAAATTCCTACACTGATGTTTCTTATATCTATCAACCGGACAAAACATTGTACAGGAAAACAGAATCCGAAGCTTTAAAAAGATATTATCCTTTCTGGAATAGGCAGGATCGTGATGTACTTATTAATGAATTTTCAAAAGCGGTTTCAGAGAAAATCGAAAAGAAAGATTTTGTCGTTTTCTACAATACGGAAAATCAGGAGAAAAGCAAACTGTTCCTGTCTACAGATCTATTTTGCTTTCAGGGCTCTTTATTTTACAATTTTATAACAAGCTTGGTCATGATGATCTTAGTTATCTTAGGGTTAGTATCGGCCATCGTCTTATTTTCGAAGAGAACTACATTGAAATAAGCTTATCAAGCCTGAATATAAGTATTTACAATTCCGTAATTTTGCATTATGAATAATATTATCCAGCGATTAGAAAACGTAAAAAAACTCCAGGCAAAAAGATGGGACAATGAAGACCATTGGGATGAAATCAATGATCTTCTGATTAAGGAACTGGATGAAATTTTATTGATCGAGCCTCAGAATACTTCAGCTTTAATCAATATCGGGGCAATTTATTCGGATATGGGAGAAAACGAAACGGCGCTGGAATATTTAGAGAAGGCACTTAACCTGGGTTCTGAAGACAAAAACCTGTTCATTAACTTGTCCATCGTTATGGTTTATATGGAACGGCATCCGGAAGAATACCATGAATACCTGGAAACGGCTGAAGACAAAACGGAAGACCCGCTGACTTTCAAAGCTTACTTTGACCCTAATTCGCATTAGATAATTGATTGCCATCATTCAATTAACCGTAAAGCATCACAAGCTGTAAAATAAAATGCAGTTTTGGCAGGATTGATTTAATTTTCCGCACTGATTTAATTAAAAATTACACAGTAAAGTAATTATATCCCTTTATGTTAATTTTTTTACTAACTTAGTATGGACAATATCAATAACCGAGGCGTTCACAATACTATGGCAGAAAAGCTTTACTTCATAAAAATCAATCCTGTTGCCGCAAAGATCAATCTGTATAACAAGCTCTGCCGTGAAGAGGAGCAGGTACTGGAATTTCTTGAAGAAGATAAAAAGACAAGCCTAGAGCTTATCCGTAAAAAAGTACAGGAAGATGTTGAGGGCCTTTCGGGGGAAGAGCTTCTGGGTATTGTTAGCTGGTTCAACGCAAAGCATGCTTCAGATCCTGAAGAAATGAAAACCCAGCTTTTCGTACACGGAATCGACCTTTTCTATGAAATCACCTCTTCTCCGCACACAGAACATTTCATGCAGGTCCTTTCGGATTATGAAAAACATGCACAGATCAGGATCAGCCATCGTACAGATTCAGAAAACTTTAACCGGTTTTTAGTTTACGGAATCTTTTTCACCGGTTTGGTAAACAGAGAAAAAACAGAGGAAGATTACCTGTTTGACACGCTGAAATCTGAACACGCAAAAATATATTCCCTTGCTGAAAATGAATATCACGGGAAAAATCCGGAACAGGCTGTTTCCGGGGATCTGTATGATTATTTCAAGAATTTATTTGACGGCACGCGGTTCTATAAAGGTTCTGTTATTAAGCTTCACAGTGACAAATAAGCAGATTCCTTTCAGTTCACGTTATATAGGGCATTGAATACTGATAAAATCATCAGTCTGATTAATTTTAACTGATAACGTGAATTTACATCACCGTCATAAAGACATTATTGACTGATTGATTTTATTTGATGATCTGGCCTTTGTAATATTTTTCAAGAAAGAATGCCAGGTCTGCACGGTAGCCGATTCCGGACGCCTCAAATTTCCAGCTGCCGTTCTTTTTATATAACCTCCCGAATTCCACGCCTGTCTCAATGGAGAAATCTTCATCCAGCTCATATTTTGCAATTTCCTGATGGCTCATATTGTCGATAATCCGGATGTATGAATTTCTTACCTGCCCGAAATTCTGCTTTCTTCTCTCATAATCTTCAATAGTTACCACGAAAAGGATTTCGGTTACCCTTTCATCTACTTTATCAAGATCCACAATAATGGCTTCATCATCATCGCCGTCGCTGTTTTTACCGCTCGGGTCATCACCGGTATGGGTAAGCGCTCCGTCCGGAGAATTTAAATTATTATAAAAAACAAAATAGTCTTCACTCACCAGCTTGCGGTCTCCGTCAATCATAATTGCAGAAGCATCAAGGTCAGAATCATAGCCCATTCCTTCATTCGGATCCCAGCCGAGGCCGATGGTCATTTTTGTAAATCCGATTTCTATTCTTTGTCCTTTCTGTAAATTAATTGCCATAATAATGGGTGTATTGTATTGCTTCCTCTAAGTTAGGGCGGTTTTATAAATTTTCCAACATATTTTATCCGGAATAATGATGTAAATTGTCATGATGAGATTGAGAGATCTTGATGATCGGCACAGAATTGCAGCCATAAAAAATCCGGCCATTGATGACCGGATGTATTATAACAGATTAACTAAGAATCTGGGTATCCGTTTTATTCTTCTGAAATCCTGCTGTCTCTTGCTTTCGCCAGCATAGGGATAGAAATAAGCCCCATGGTAAGCATGATAATGATCTGCAACGGCAAGGATATGAATGAATAGGTAAGCCCTGTTTCACCTCCCAGTTCACCGCTTTGCCCCATAGAAATAAACAGGGCCATAAAGCCGTATTTCATTGCCAGGTTAAAAGCCCCGATTCCGCCGCTGGCAGGCACAATCATTCCCAAAGTCCCGACCACAAGGATAAAAAAGCCGTCATCAAACGTAAAACCTGACGTTTCAGGCAAGGCAAAGCATACCAGATAAGCTGCAAAATAATAGGAAATCCAGATTCCTGCTGTGTACAGAATGAATTTTACTTTCTGCTTTAGTTTGAATATTGAGGTTAAGCCCTGAAGGATTCCATCAATAAAGCTGATAATTTTATCCAGAACCGGTACTTTAGCCAGCTTTTTCTTAAATGAAAAAAACAAAACAGCGCCGGCAATTAAAACCAAAAGAACAATAAGGATTTTATTTGTATTAAAATTGATTCCGGAATTTTTATAAAAAGAATAGATGATATCTCCTTTAAAGATGATGGTCAGTCCTAAAAAGACAATCATACACATTAAATCCACTACCCGCTCCAGAATAATAGTCCCGAAAGACTGGTCAACAGGCACTTTCTCAACGCCGTACAAAGCTGTAGCCCGCGCCACTTCCCCGCTTCTGGGAATGGTGAGGTTCATTAAATATCCGAAAGATATAGACCACAGTGAATTGGCATTGGAAATCTGATGTCCCATCGGCTCCAGCATCAGGTTCCAGCGGATGGCCCTGAACCAGTAGGCCGAGATACCAAAACAGGCCGCCAGCAATACCCACCAGTAATTTGCTTTGGAGATGGATTTTTTAAAAGACGCGTAATCAAAATCCTTCAGTGCCAGCCATAAAAAAAAGCCTGCAAAAGCAAGCGATATTACTATTGTAAGAATTTGTTTTAAAGGGTTATTTTTTTTCTTCTCCATTGGATTATGTAAGAAGATTGGTTCTTTCGTCCGGGAAGACGATTTTAGGCTGAAAATTCTGCGCTTCTTCAGGGGTCATCTGGGCGTACGCAATTACTATAATAATATCATCCCTCTGCACTTTTCTGGCAGCCGGCCCGTTCAGGCAGACTTCCCCGGATTTTCTTTTCCCTTTGATCACGTAGGTGTCAAAGCGCTCTCCGTTATTTACATTCACGATATACACCCTTTCTCCCACTACCAGACCGGCAGCATCAATCAGGTCTTCATCTATCGTTATACTTCCAATATAATTAAGGTCAGAAGCTGTAACTCTCACCCTGTGAATCTTAGACTTGAAAACTTCTATTAACATGGTGCAAATTTATTAATAAAAATTTATAAAACAGACTTTTGCCATAAATTTAAAACTCACAGAAACACAGCTGTTTAATTAACTTAAACCCAATATTTAAAGACTTTGATTACTGAATTTATAATATATTGCAATAACTGTTAATAAATAATACAAAATTCAGGATTTAATAAATGTAAGAAATAATTTACATTTATTGCTAAAGTCAATACACATAAGCATTTGGCATGATTTTAGTGACCGGTAACGTAGATTCTTCGCTATTTTTTGAATTATCAAATTTTAACCAATTCGGCTAAAAATCGAAAATATTATTTATTTTTTTTCATAAAAATTGCACATTTACAAAATAGTATTATATTTGCTATAATTACGAACTAACTTTAATATTAAAAAAATTATGAACAAGTCTGAATTAATCGACGCAATCGCTAAAGATGCAGGAATATCTAAAGTTGCAGCCAAAGCTGCTTTGGAATCATTTATTGATAACGTAATGACTACGTTAAAAAAGAAAGACGGAAAAGTATCTTTAGTAGGATTCGGTACGTTCTCAGTAGCGGAGAGAGCTGCGAGACAGGGGATCAATCCTGCTACTAAAAAGCCTATCAATATTGAAGCTAAAACTGTTGCCAAATTTAAGGCAGGTGCAGATCTTTCTGCTGCTGTTGCTTCAGCGAACACTCCTGCAGCTGCTGCCGGAAAAAAGAAAAAATAATCACTCAACAAGATTATAAAAAGGCTGTTTCATTGAAACAGCCTTTTTTTTGTTATCAGGTACATAAGGATTATATTAACAGCTATACTATAATCAGCTTATTAATCTTTTAATAATCAAGGAGCCAGCCGGGAAATTTTCCAGTCGAGATCGTTTTCCAGCTGATAGACAATCCTGTCATGAAGCCGGTTTGGTCTTCCCTGCCAGAATTCAATTTCATAAGGTTTTGCAATATATCCGCCCCAGTCTGCAGGCCTTGGAACCTCGGTATTCTCGTACTGCTCTTCCATCTGTTTAAGCTTTTTCTCCAAAAACTCCCTGTCGGGAATCTCCTGGCTCTGCGGGGAAACTGCTGCACCCAGCTGGCTGCCTTTCGGCCTGGAATGGAAATAGCCGTCACTGAGGTTTTCAGCAATCCGTTCGAGATTAGCCTTGATAATAATCTGCCGCTCTAAATTCGGCCAGAAAAAATGAAGGCACGCTCTGTGTGTGTTTTCTATTGATCTTCCTTTTTTGCTTGTATAATTGGTGTAAAAAATAAAGCCTTCATAGGTATAGGCCTTCAGCAGAACCATCCTTGTACGCGGACAGCCGTCTTCCTCTACGGTAGAAACCGACATTGCATTTGCTTCATAAATATCAGGATTCTCACCCGCCTCCATAAACCAGTCCCGGAACTGCTCGATCGGATTTTGTTTTATCTCACTTTCAATAAGTTGGGATTTATCATACACTTTTCTTTTATCGTGCAGGTTTTCCATAAATATTTTTTATTAAATTTGAGTATGAATTACTCATACAAAGGTAAAATATTAATTTCCACACCTGACATTTCCGGTGATATTTTTTCCAGATCGGTTGTATTGGTTGTTGAGCATAATGAACAGGGCGCATTTGGTTTGATCTTAAATAAAAAAAACAGCCAGATGAGTAGCAAGTTCAAAGATTTTTTCGATTTCAAAATCGAAGTATATGATGGCGGGCCTGTAGAAAATGACAAGGTTTTCTTTATTGTTAAAGGAAAAAAAGTCACCGAGGCATTTACTGAAATCAATAAAGAATTCTATCTCACGGAAGATATAGAAAATATCATCAGTGCCGTGCTGAGCGGCGAACTGAATATTATTGATGTAAAAATATTCTCAGGATATTCCGGCTGGTCTCCCCTGCAGCTTGATGATGAGATTCTGAAAAAAGTATGGACTGTTGTGGATGTTTATAATCTGGATTATACTCTGCCTAATGACCAGACCTTATGGAAATCAATTATGCAGAACCTGGGCGGTGAATATTTACTCTGGGCCAATTCACCTGAAGATATTTCCCTAAACTAAATCCACATCTGATTAAGCATTAAACTTTTAACAAGCTTTAAGATCCTGTTAACTTAATTTAAGCCGGCAATTACCGTTATTTGTTGTACTAAAAAATGAACAACATGAAAACAGTAAAACTTTTTGCTCTGGGCCTTTTTTCTGCTGCCTTTTTATCTTTTACCCCTGTCAGTAAAAAACTTATTATTATTGATGCCGGACATGGCGGAAAGGATATCGGAGTTAAACGGAAAGGATTATCTGAAAAGGAAATTACCTTACAGATTGCAAGGGAAATCCAAAAATACAATGAAAACCAGGGTGCTTTTGAGATCGTTCTGACCAGGGATTCCGACAAAGATTTAAGCTTAGCTGAAAGAATTACCAAAATCAATAAACTACATCCGGAAATGGTTGTTTCATTACATATCAACAGCAGCCCTAAACCGGAAACTTCAGATAACGGCCCTGAAATTTATACCCAGAACTCAGAGGAATCCAAAAAGCTGGCCGAAAGAATTTCTGAGAAGTTTCATGTCCGCAGCGTCCAGGAAAAAAACCTTCACATTTTAAGAGAATCCAAAGTACCTGCGGTCCTTATGGAACTCGGCTTTATGAATAACACCGGCGACAGGGAATATGTAACCAGTGAAAAAGGCCGGAAAGAAATCGCACAGAAATTTACAGAGGTTTTCAACACCTACAGATAACCGACTGATCACTATAATTTTTGATGTATTCAGGATAAAAACCCGGTAAAGGACTTATAAGTTATTTACCGGGTTTGTCAATTTTACAAAAAACTGTTTTTCCAGCTCTCTGTCAGTTCTGTGAAACGGGTGTTCCCGAACGTTTTATTTCTGATTTTACCTACAGAGAAAATTCCTTTTTCATCGGAAACCAGCATGATTTCCTCCGCTTTCTGGGATTCAAAGGCTATAATTTCATGTTCCTGTATGTCGGCAAAGTTATTTTTGTGCAGGAATGTTACGAAATTCTCCAGCAGCGGCGAAATATAGGCCCCTTCAGACTGTTTCGGAACCTTAATGGTACTTCCTTCCAGAAACAGTAAGTTACCGGATGTAGCGCGGGCAATCCGTTTATTGGGGTTTAGAAGGATCACATCGTCCAGATCATTTTCCTGCGCATAAATTCCGCCGTAAATATTTTCAGGGCTGTGCACACGGATGTTGCTTAAAAGATTGTTGTTAACATTGATTTCCTTGATCAGATCCATTTCCAATGGCCTTGGATGGATGGCCAGAATATCCTCCATTTCCGTCACTTCATAGAAATAGGAAACAGAAGATTTTGACAACGTAATCCCGTCGGTATTCCGGAAAACCTGAAAATTGATAATCCCGTCGGTAATTCCTTTTTTATCGATTATTTCCTGTGTGAAAAGCGACTGAAAAAATTCCAGTGTATAGGATAAAGGAATATTCAATCTCATCTTTCTCATGGAGGCCATCAGGAAGAAATAACATTCTTCGTCCATGATCAATCCTGAATTTCTGATAAAAAAGGAAACCTTTACGGCATCGCCCAGGAGGAAAGCCCGGTTCCTTACATGTATTTCGTCTGATGTGAAATATTGATTTTCCAATGTTAACCTGATTTATTTATAAAAAAATAATGAACGATAAATCGTTCATCAGTTTTATCATTCAGTGCAGCTTACGTTTAAGCGGCACCTAATTTTATTCTAAGATTCTCAATAAGATTTTCCCAATACAGGGCATTTTCCTCTTCATCCCCTTCTTCACAGAAATCTGTAATGTTCAGTGCCAGATCTTCTGTAATATCATCGATTATGATGGTCATTTCAAAAAAATTCTTGGTCCCTTCATCCTCTTCCCATCTGAAACGCACGAAACCTTCTGGCTTATACCTAATCAAAGTCGCTTTCTCGGCAGGACCGCCGCCCCAGCTGAAAAAGAAATCATCTCCTTTCTCTGTTACATCATCCGCAAACCATTCAGACAATCCTTCCGCAGTAGCCAGATATTCATATAAAATCTCTGATAAACAGTGCATTGGAAATTCGTAATGGACTTTATGTTTCGCCATATAATCTTTGTTTTATCGTCCCGCAATATATAAATTAATTTTTTTATTACACAAAATTGTATTTATTTTTTTGGAGAATCTTTATGATATTTATCAGAGATTTCTAAATAATTGTTTAAGTATAATTTTTCCGGAAAGAACGGATACCGCAAACAAAAAACTCTTCAGAATGAAGAGTTGTAATCTTATACAAAATGCATAAATCGTTAAAAATGGAAATTAAGCTCTATAAAGCCTATTCTTCCGAAACCGGTTTCGCTCCATCTTGATTTATTGTCTTTCACGAAGGTAGAACGGTCTATGACATACACAGATTTGTAATACAGCATCGGTTCTGTAGAAATAGAAAAATGCGGAGAAATAAAATACTGGACTCCTAAAAATATGCCCAAGCCGTTATCATACTGAGGCTTATTGATATTCTTATAATTTGAATAACGGAAGAAATAATCTGCTCCGTAATAAAAGTTCCATCTCCTGTATCGTTTCAGGTTTCTGTCGATCCCCAGTTTAAAGGCAACCTGTGTATATCCTCCCTCACTGTCATCGTTCTTAAAATCAAACCCCGTCCTGTAAGACCATTTATTTTTCCCGCTGTACCTGTAATTGATAATCATTGCATTATCATCAGAAGCAAATACAGACTTAATGAATTTATTGACACTGATCCCCACCTGATGCCGGGGAATGGCAAACATACTGTCGTTTTCTGTCTGTGCAAAAGATGCAGCAGAAAAGAAAAGAATAAAGAATAAGGTAATACTATGTTTCATAATAAAAAACATCCCAAAGATGCAATTGAACCTTTGAGATGAATATTTTTTTGAGTTAATCTGTTAATTAGTCTAAATAATCAGCAAAGATACTTTTAATCTTCTGCTCAAAATCTCCTACATAAACATCTGCATTCTCCATGGAACCGTCAAAATAAACGATAAAGAATTCTCCGCTGCCGTTTACTGTTTTATATACTACATCACCAATTTTCTGTCCCAGATAGAATACTTCCGCCTTGGAGTTGTTATTGATCTGCGCATCGGTAGGATCTGCGATAGGCGCAAGTGCTTCCACATTCATGGTGGCTACAATCTTAAGATCCCCTTCTCTTACCGTTCCTGAAATGGTTTTGAAATCATCTTTGGAAGAGATATTCGCATAATCCGCATGCTTAAGCGTTACATTGGCAATAATCTCGCTTGTTGAACCCTGAGGTACTGAATTATCATATTTAAACTGGAAATCTTTGGATGAACTTCTTGTCCATACAATATTCTGCGTTAAAGGTGCCGCAAAAATCTGGATATTGGCACTGATCGGCATACTGAAGTTGGTACTGTTATCAAAAGTAACATTGGAAAGACCCATACTGAAAACGGTATTCCCGGCTCTCTTCAATACAACATTGAATGTCTTAGGCAACCAAACTGTTTCAGAATTGTAGCTGGTCTGAACATCCGTATAGGAAGAAATTGTCAGTTCACTGTCCACCACTGAAGAGTTGGCTACAGAAGGAAACTTTAACACAACTGCTGAAGCGTTGGCCGTCTTCGTCCAGGTTCCGTTGGAATTGTTATAGGTATACGTCCCTAATTTGTTCGCGAACTGTAACTTATTATCGATCAATGCGTCACCGAACTGGTTTTCCCAGCCTTCCACTACATTATTCAGGTGGCTGTCATCAAATTCCTGCGCCGTATTATTGAACATTGAGTATAAAATGAATTCCGAAAGCGCTCCGTCATCCATTTTATTCAATTTATTATAAAAACCGTCAATAGCTTTTTTAATATTGGATTTATCCTCAGAAACAGTAGTGGTATGTAAAGAAGAATCATCAATAGAAGTACTGCAGGATTGTGTGGCAAAAAGGGTCGCAATACCTAATCCCGCAACGAAAATAGTTTTTTTCATGAGTTATTATTTTTTAACGGTGCGAAAATAGATATTTTTTTTGTTTCCTACAAATCATTAAGTACCTCAAGAATAATCTTACAGCCTTCTGTAATTTCGTCTTTTGAAATGGTAAGTGGAGGGGAAATTCTCATGTATTCATTTCGGTACAGCTGCCAGAAAACAATCAGTCCTTTTTCCATACATCTTTTTGCCACTTCTAAAGTATATGCCGGTGTGCCGAGATTTACAGCCAGCATCAGGCCTTTGCCGTTGATATTTTTTATTTTGGGATGAACCAGCAGTTCACGGTATAATTTTTCTTTTTCACACACTTCATCCATCAGTCCGCTTTCCAGAACTTCTTTTAGTGTAGCATAACTTGAAGCTGCGATCAACGGATTGCCTCCAAAGGTGGTAATATGACCCAGCTTAGGGGAATGTGCCAGGGTTTCCATTATTTTTTTTGAGCTCATAAAAGCACCTACAGGAACGCCGCCGCCCATTCCTTTGCCCATTACCAGAATATCGGGAACGATTCCGAAGTGCTCAAAGGAGAAAAGTTTCCCGGTTCTCCCGAATCCGGGCTGGATTTCATCTAAGATTAACAAAGCTCCTACTTCTTCGCATCTCTTTTTCAATCTGATCAAATAATCATCAGCAGGCACTAAAAACCCTGCTGCGCCCTGGATGGTCTCCAGAATAACACATGCCGTCCTTTCTGTAATCTTATCAAAATCCTTTTCATTATTGAACTCAATGAAAGATACCATCGGCAGCAGCGGCCGGAATTCTCTTTTGTGGTTTTCATTTCCTGAAACACTTAATGCCCCGTGCGTATTTCCGTGGTAAGAATTTTTAAAAGAAACGATCTCTTCTCTTCCGGTATATCTTTTGGCCAGCTTCAGGCTTCCGTCAATGGCTTCCGCTCCGCTGTTTACCAGATAAGTAATTTCCAAAGGATCAGGAGTAGCTTCAGCCAGCAACTTACATAAGGCAACCGGCTTTTCCTGGGCATATTCTCCGTACACCATTACATGGAGGTATTTTTCTGCCTGTTCCTTGATCGCACTGACGATTTTAGGGTGGGAATGGCCTAATGTATTGGCTGAAACACCTGCCACAAAATCGAGATATTTCCTGCCGTCAGTCCCATAGATATAACTTCCTTCTGCTCTTTCCACCTCGAAGCCTGCTGCAAACTGTGTAGTCTGTGCCTGATATATAAAAAAGTCTTTTTGCATTCCTGTTTCTTTGAAAATTTCAGCAAAACTAAAAAACATTCGCCAAACGCCGAAATTAAACCGATAGAATAAAAAAATCGCTTACAGATTTACTGTAAGCGACACCACCAAATCACAAAATATTAATATAATTTCAATTGTATTACGATGTAAATATATATAAAAAATCGAATTAAAATGCACATTCATTAAAAATTACCAGCTTATCATAGGGATAACACAAGTCAATTCAACAACTGTTGAATATTTACCTGTTTACAAGCGCAATTGTGATAAGGCTTGTACATTCACCCTATTTTGAATAAATATTTCAAAAAGAATATTTTTATTTTTAAAAAAATCTCCGGAACAGCTGTCAGAAAGGCGGTTTTATAAAAATAAATCACCATTTCCCTTCTGAAAAATGGTGAGTACTGTGCTTCTTTAAGCTTTTATTTTAAAAGAAAATTACCTCCTTACCCTTTTGGGTTTCTTGGCTTCTTCTTTTGCTTTTTCCTTTTCTACAATTTCCTTGGCCTGATCATACAGCGAAGTATCGGATTCATATTTTATTTCCGGATAATTCGGGGTATCAACCAGGATATCCTGCCATTTCAGGATTCTGTCTTTGGTATTCCAGTTGAAATCCGGGAATTTCCGCCTTTCAGGTTCTATTTTGCTCATCGGGTAAGTATCTGAAGTGGCACCGATATTACAGGCGACAATGTAAATGGCTTTTTCTTCAAAAAGTGCATCGATAATCCCGCAGGACGTCAGCGAAATCCCGATCCTTTCTTTCTTTTTGGTCTGTGTATTTACATCGTCAGAATAGGTAATCGCCTGGGCATTTCCAATGACCTTTGCTTCTCTAATATTGTTGTCTTCGCCATAATAAATGGTCATCAGTTTTCCTTTTACCTGATTGAATTCATCTTTCATATCAAGGGAATCCACTTTGCTGATGGCAAAAGCATTTCCTATGACCTTCAGAGAATCGATACTTTCTGTGTGGGTATTGAAATAGGCTTCCACTTTGTCACCGGTCACCTGCTTCCCGCTGCTCCAGAGAACAGGGTCTGTGTACATATGCAATACACCGTCTGTTTCATTGAAAGCAATGGAATCTGCCCTTCCCTGGGCATTGGATTTATAAAACCTTCCTTTTCTGAAAGCCCGGAGAAAACTTTTCTTCACAGTAATGTCTGCCGGGTCTGTTTTCTGGAAAGAAATAATTTTGTCTGCTGCAAAATACATCGAATCTTTTTCCAAAGCTTTTACCGCATACGGATTTTTGGTCATCATCGCCGAGTCTTTCTTCTCAAAGATCTCCCCGTATCCGCCTTTTATCCATCTGTTTTCTTTAGGATCATCCAGTGTTACATTGCCTGTGGCTTTCCCGAAGCCGGACAGCTGATTGTAGTACATTTCATCACCGGTAAGGATTTTATCACTGTAATGCACTCTTGAATTCTTATAAAGAAAAGCTTCTTTGGAATTCATATTATAATTCCCCTTTTCGGTAAAGATATAATTCTTCGGATTTTTCCTGTTGGTAATGGTGGTTGGTCCGTTGATATCGACAATATTGGTATTCTGGTTCTGGATCACGTTCCTGCCTTCCAGCGTATAATCTTTATCTTCAATTTTTACATTTCCGGTAAGGTCTATGGTCCGCGTGGTCAGGAAATAGGTAGCTGCCTTTGCATAGGTGGTACTTTTCCCGTCATTAATGGTTCCTCCGGTATTGTAATACGCCTGATTGGAAACCCTGTCATAATACATGGTTTCAGTTTTAATCACGGTTCCCTTCGGGTCGGTAAGCACCACATTTTTTCTAGCGATCCCACGCTGTGTATTACCATCATATTCCATTTCCTGTGCTGTGATAACGGAACCGTCTGAATTCTGGAGCTTTACATTCCCGATCGCTTTCACGAAGTTCTGGCCTTCATAAACAATCACGAGATCAGCATTCAATAATGAACCCTGATGCTCAAACTGCACATTCCCTGAAAAGTAGTTGTTCCCGTCATATTTTTCGTCTTTCCGCAGCTCATCAGAATGGATGTGTTTTACTTTTTCTGCAGGCGGAGCATTCTTTTTAGGAACTGCCGAAGGCGTAAAATACGGGTCTTTCTGCATAGGTTTTTGGTTGTCCTGTGCAAAAGCAAACGTAGAAATAAAGACCAATAAAACAAAAACCAGTCTTATGGATGATCGGTTAGTCATTCTTTGTGCCATAGAAATACAGCGAATGGGAATCAATTTTTACACCGAATGCTTCTTCAATGGCTTCTTTAATTCCCTGGATCCTCGGATCACAAAATTCAATGATCTCTTCTATTTCTTTATCCGAATCTTTCTTGTAAATCACCAGGTGGTCATGCTGTTTATCAAAATAAGATTTCTCATAAGATGAGGAAGTAAGGGTTTTTTCACCGAACTGATGCTTACGGATCAGCCCTGCATCAAGGAAAATCTCAATGGTATTGTAAATGGTAGCCTTTGAAACATGGTATTTTTTCTGCAGCATCAGAAGATACAGATCATCAACGTTAAAGTGGTGATCCATACTGTAAATCTCTTCCAGTATCGTATATCGTTCGGGCGTGTTCCGGAAACCTTTTTCTAATAAATAGTTTCTTAAAACGTCCTTTATCAGTGTTATATTCTTTTCTTTTTGTATCGTATCCATCAAAAAAATTATCTACAAATTTATTGATTTTTATTTAAATATGTAGTGTGCGATAGTGTTAAAGAATTTAACTGTTATGACGGATGTATTCACACTGCTGGATTTTAGATTTCCCTACACAATCCTCCGTCATAGGCGCAGATTCCACCACTACATTGTGTGAAGTGATACCCCAGGCCTTGAAATCATCACTGCCTACATATTTAACAAAATTATAGATATTAAGGATAATTTTCTCTTTTACGGTAAGAAGTATATCGTTAATATAGGTATTATCTATGATAACGTACTTCAGATCAGGCGGAATATTATGGGCTCTTAGAGAAGGGTGACTGCTTCGTGAAGGAATGGTTCCGTCTGCCATTAAATCCCTTAATACCATATCAAAATAGTCATTGATCCTTCTGTCCATTTTGAATCCAAGCATAAAATTAATCTTGTAAATGGTACCCGGAAGTACCTCATCCACCGAATATTTAAAAGTGTACGGATCTTCCTGATTGGTAATGCTCAGAATAAAATAATGGTCTGCTCTTTTCGGCTGTTTCTTAATAATGGAATAGATAATTTTTGACTCTATCTCATCATTTCTTTTTGCCCTGCTCAGATAAGCCAGGTTGGTTGCATATTTAGGAATGGTTTCATCAAGCTTCATATCCTTTATAATCGGGATATAATTCTCCAGTTTAATGAATTTAATGAATTTTGTTTTGATGGACCGCCCGTTGTACCAGGCATACATACACACCCCGATGAAACCGGCTAAGATAACCGTGATCCAGCCTCCTTCAAAGAATTTGATAATGTTAGCACTGAAGAATCCGAGTTCAATTGCCATATATACCAATGCAAAGCAGAGAATCAACAATTTATTAACCCTGCGTTTTAACAGCCAGAAGACCAGGAGAACAGTAGTCATCAGCATCGTTACCGTTATGGAAAGACCATAGGCAGCTTCCATTTTGCCTGATTCCCTGAAATGGAGAACCACTACGATGCAGAACAGCAAAAGCCCCCAGTTGATTCTCGGAATATACATCTGTCCTTTTACGCCTGACGGATAATCAATTTTCTGATTCGGCCACAGGTTAAGCGACATGGCTTCAGAGAAAATGGTAAATGAACCGGTAATCAAAGCCTGGCTGGCAATGACCGCTGCTGCGGTTGCCAGAATAACGCCCGGAATAACCATCCACTCTTCCATGATCCCGAAGAAAGGATTAACCACAGAAAAACCGGGTTTGTTGTAATTCGTCAACAGCCAGGCCCCCTGCCCAAGGTAATTTAAAATCAGCATGATCTTGACAAACGCCCAGCTCAGCCTGATATTTTTTGCCCCGCAGTGCCCCAGGTCTGAATACAGTGCTTCCGCCCCTGTTGTACAAAGGAATACAGCGCCAAGAATAACAATAGCGCTTGGTGAATCAGCAATCAGCTTATAGCCGTAATAAGGATTGAAAGACCTTAAAATCTCAAAATTCTCGCTCAGATGCGATAAACCCAACCCGCCTAAAACCAGAAACCAGATCACCATTACCGGGCCGAAAAACTTCCCGATAAAACTGGTCCCGAACTGCTGGATTACGAAAATTACGATCAGGATTGCAATGGTAATGGGTACCACCGGCGTGTGGGGATTGTATATTTCCAGACCTTCAATGGCTGACATCACCGTAAGCGAAGGGGTAATTACACCGTCCGCAACCAGGGCTGCCGCTCCTACGATAGCGATAAGATACAGCCATCCTTTTTTAAGGTTCTTGACTAAAGAAAACAGTGCTAAAATACCACCTTCCCCTTTGTTATCTGCCCTAAGGGCAATGATAACGTATTTGATGGTAGTCTGGAGCGTGAGTGTCCAGATAATACAGGACAGTGCCCCCTCTATATATTCGTTGAAAGGCATCGTGCTTCCGCTTTCTCTGGCGTTGACGATTGCTTTCATTACATAAAGCGGTGAAGTACCAATATCTCCGAAAACAATCCCAAGAGAAACCAAAATTCCAATGAAAGAAAGCTTCTTAATGTCAAAATGATGACCGCTTTCTATACCTTCTGCCATATAGCTAATTTTATTTTTGAAAGCGCAAATTTAAATCAAATTTACATCCCCCTGAACTTTTATTCATGAATATAATAAATGAAAAAACTTCCTTTCGGAAGTTTTTCTCTATAATCATTGTAATTACTTGACGTACATTGCTTTTTTGATCTCCTCTTTTACTTTTTCAAGTTTCGGGAACCATTCTGCAAACAAGGCTGCAGAGTAAGGTGCAGGTGCATCAGGAGTGGTAATTCTCTTGATCGGGGCATCCAGATAATCGAATGCTTTCTGCTGTACCATATAAGTGATTTCCGAAGATACTGAACCAAACGGCCATGCTTCTTCCAGAATAACCAGTCTGTTTGTTTTCTTTACTGATGCCAATACGGTATCAAAATCTAAAGGACGAACGGTTCTAAGATCGATCACCTCAACAGAGATCCCTTCTTTCTCCATATCTTCAGCTGCCTGAATCGCCAGCTTCATGATTTTCCCGAAAGAAACCAAAGTAACATCGGTTCCTTCTTTCTTGATATCCGCCTTTCCGATCGGTAAGTAATATTCTTCTTCAGGAATTTCCATTTTATCACCGTACATCTGCTCAGACTCCATGAAAATAACCGGGTCATTATCCTGAATGGCTGTTTTCAGCAATCCTTTTGCATCATACGGGTTAGACGGAACCACTACTTTAAGGCCCGGAACGTTGGCAAACCAGTTTTCGAAAGCCTGGGAGTGTGTTGCCCCCAATTGGCCTGCCGAAGCGGTAGGACCACGGAAAACGATAGGACAGTTCCACTGCCCGCCGCTCATCTGACGGATCTTAGCCGCGTTATTGATAATCTGATCAATCCCCACCAGAGAGAAGTTGAATGTCATATACTCTACAATAGGCCTGTTACCATTCATCGCTGCACCTACGGCAATCCCTGTAAAACCAAGTTCAGCGATGGGTGTATCGATTATTCTTTTAGGGCCAAACTCATCCAGCATTCCTTTTGAAGCCTTATATGCACCATTGTATTCTGCTACTTCCTCCCCCATTAAAAAAATGGATTCGTCTTTACGCATTTCCTCGCTCATTGCCTGTGCAATTACCTCACGAAAAGTATATTCTGCCATATTTATTTGAAAAATTTAGAGTACAAAAATAGTGTTTTTTTATGATGTACATATAAAAACGGCATCTCATTTAATGAAATGCCGCTGATTAATTTTTATTTAACGTTAATTAATTAACTTTCTGCCATGTCTGTGATCTTCCAAACATAGAAACGCCTACATATCCTCTTACATTCAGTTTATCACCGCTTTTTGTAATGGTACATTTATACGTTTTACCGGATTTAGGGTCGGTAATGGTTCCTCCCGTAAACTCATCCCCTTCTTTTTTAAGCCCTCTGATGATTTCCAGACCTAAGATCGGTTTCCCTTTTCTGTCATCCTTACATTCCGTACAGGTAGCACTTGCAGGCTTTATAAGCAGCTGGGAAATCTTGCCGTAGTACTTGTCTCCCTTCTTATAGATTTCCACGATAGATTTAGCCTGTTTGGTTTCATCATCTATGGTCTTCCATTTCCCTTCAATCTGAGCAAATGACATTACGCCAAACAAAGACAAGACGAATGTTAATAATAATTTTTTCATATTTTTTACCGTTTTAATTTCAATAATAAATTTCTGTTGTCAATTTACTGCTAAAAATATAAATTAAATTTAAATAAACAAAAAAATTTATTATCCGAAGCATAGATGAGGAAACATGCAGTATATTTAAATGAAGTTAACAGGAATAAGTTCATTATTTAATACATTAGATACTGATGATGATATCAGTACATCTTCCTGTTAATTACCCGGTCCATATAATCCTGGTACCAGGCTTTGGCAATCTGTTTTCCTTTTTGGGCTTCAGGATTGTTTCTAAGCTGATCTGAAAGGTTTTTTTCCAGTCCTAAATCTGTCCTGTCAAAAATACCAACCACATCTTTCCCGTCAAAACGGTAGATATAATTCCCGATGATAAGCTGTTCTGCAGTACCGTCTGAATTAGCAATAACCAGAGCATATTTCTTTTCACTCACCAGGCTTCTCCCCCAGCTTCTTATTTTTTTGTTATACCCGATCAGGTCTGCCAGTGTAGGATATATGTCAATCTGCTGCGCAGGTTCCTGGCTGACTCCTTTTAAATGGTATTCAGGATTCGGAGAATAAAATATCAGGGGAACAGCAAAACGGTTCATGATTTTCTCATATTCCGGATAATAGACTTCATTGGTATGGTCGCCCGTAAAGACAAAAACCGTATTGTTAAACCAAGGCTGTTTTTTTGCCGTTTCAAAGTACTTTTTAATAGCGTAATCGGTATACTGGATCGGTTCATGCATCTGGTTTTTCCCTTTTTTAAATTTTCCACTGTATTGTTCGGGGATTTTAAAGGGATGGTGTGATGAAGCCGTAAAAACAGTGGCCATAAAAGGCTGTTTTTTGCCTGTATTCTTCGCGAAATACTGTAAAAACGGCTCGTCCCAGATGGCCCACATTCCGTCAAAATCTTTATCATTACTGTATTCAGTTTTCCCGAAATAATGTTTAAAACCTAAAATATTCCCGAAGCCCAGAAAGCCCATTGAACCATTCGGAGCACCGTGATAGAAAGCGGTATCGTAACCCATTTCATTACAAACCGAAACAATGGACTGTATTTTCTGGTTGGAATAAGGTGAGCTGGTGAATGCATCGGTTAAGCTTGGAATTCCCGCTAAAACAGAACTCATCCCGTGAATCGACTGTCTTCCGTTGGCAAAAGTATTGGGGAAAATCAGACTTTCACTGGCCAGGCTGTCAATGAACGGTGTGTAAGACACATAATCTTTGATAGCGGTATCTTTATTAAAAGCTCCTGAATATTCCCTGCCGAACGATTCCACAATAAAAATCACGATATTGGGCCTGGAGGTCACTTTTCTGTCGTAGATTTTATACGGATGAATATGTTCATCAATAAATTTTTCATCCACAAAATGGACTTCTTTAAAATTGTTTGTGTTCAGGGTCCGGAAAAACGAAAACGTACTGTTCAGCACCATATTTCCCTGAGCAGGAAGCTTCACGAAACGGTTGGCATCTACGAGGTTAATCGGCCTTGTGCTGTGTTTAAAATCCCCTCGGATCCCGCCGATGGCCAAAACAGCTGTCAGGCAAAGCACAACTACCGACCAGATAAAATACGGAACCAATTTTACAGGTTTACTTTCTCGTATTTTTACTTTCCGGTAAAGAAAGACCCAGAGCCACATCAGTGCCGCAAACCATAACAGTACATACGGATTCTGCATGATGGAAACGGTGAACACGCTGAAAATATTATCTTCATGCCGCGCCACCTGAAGTGCTGCAGAAGTCAGCCTCATCTGGGAGAACCTGAAGTAGACCATATCCCCGAAATTCATCGCATAGGCAATTCCATTGGTGATAAAGTACAGCCAGAAGAGAAATTTCTGATATCCTTTCTTCGTATTGATGATAACCGGGATGATGCTCAGCAGAATAAACAAGGCATTGACATACAAAACAGCTGTGGTATCAAATGCGATTCCGTGATAGGAAAGGCTGAAATAATCAGAGACAGAATCAATCTTTATTAAATCCCTGTTAAAGTACCAAAACAGAAACCGGGCAGCCTGATAGAAAAAATAGGCTAAAAAAATCCGGTACAGCAGTGCCGGAATTTCCTGTGCCCTGCTTTCTTTAAACAATTTCATGGCGCAAATTTACATCAAATTCAAATTAATGTAACAATCGATTAATCTAAACACCGACATTACAGCTGATAAAACCTGAATGATTAAAACAGCAGATGATAATGGGTACATTGTAAATTGGTATATTGCTACATTGATATATTGTTTTAATTTTGCGGCTATGAACTTTATAAAAAATAATCTTGCCAATGCCATCACATTAGGGAACCTGTTTTCAGGCTGTGTAGGCGCCATCCATCTTATTCTGGGTAACTATGAAATAACGGCAGTCTGCCTGATTTTTTCCCTGATCTTAGATTTTTTTGACGGTTTTGTGGCAAGAGCTTTAAAAGCAAACTCCAACCTGGGGGTTCAGCTGGATTCTTTAGCTGATATGGTAAGCTTCGGGGTGATTCCCGGATTAACGATGTTTAAGATCCTGGAACCGTTCGGCAGCGAAATTGCAGGCGTCAGTCTTCCTTTTGAGATTAAATATTTCGGTTTGTTAATTACTTTGTTTTCGTGCCTCAGGCTGGCTATCTTCAACCTGGACGAGGACCAGAAATATTATTTCAAAGGACTGAACACCCCTTCCAACACCATCCTGATTTTCGGGCTGTATTATGCTTTTAAAGAAAACGGAAACTTCGGATTCCTGTTATCCAATGAAATTTCACTCATTATATTAACGCTTTTTTCATCATGGCTCCTGATCAGCCCTATAAAGATGATCGCGATAAAGTTCAAATCTATGAAGCTGCAGGACAATTATCCTAAGCTTGCTTTACTGGCAGGTGCTGTTATTATCTTACTTATTTTTAAAACTGCCGGCATCCCGGTAGTGATTATTTATTATATTCTAATTTCAATAATCTTTCATAAACAACTTAACTAAGTTATACGTTTTGGGTTACCAATGACAAGTAATTAACTGTCCACAGATAACTCATAATTCATAACAAATAACTCATAATTTAAAAAAATGAACTTAAAATTATATAAGCCGCTCTGTATTTTTGACCTGGAAACTACAGGAACGAATATCGGGAAAGACCGGATTGTAGAAATCTGTATCCTGAAAGTGAATCCTGATGCTTCCCGGGAAAGCAAAACGTGGAAGGTGAATCCGGAAATGCCTATTCCGAAAGAATGCAGCGAGATCCACGGAATTTATGATGAAGACGTGAAAGATGCTCCTACTTTCCGGGAAATTGCACCAAAAGTAGTTGAAATGATTACGGGCGCGGACCTGGGAGGGTTCAATTCCAACCGCTTTGATGTCCCGTTGCTGGCTGAAGAACTGCTGCGTGCTGATTTTGATTTTGATCTAAGCAAATTTAAACTGGTAGACGCACAGACCATTTTCTTTAAGAAAGAGCCGAGAAACTTAGGAGCTGCCTATCAGTTTTACTGTGGGAAAACGCTGGAGAATGCCCATTCTGCAGAAGCTGATGTTATGGCCACTTTTGAAGTCCTGGATGCCCAGATTGGAAAATATGACGATATCCCGAAGGAAATTGCGGATCTGAGCGAGTTTTCAACTCAGAACAGGTTTGCAGACTTAGCAGGTATGATTCATTTCAATGAAAAGAATGAAGAAATTTTTGCGTTCGGGAAATACAAAGGACAGACAGTGAAGTCTGTTTTCAAAAAAGACCTTGGCTATTACGGATGGCTTCAGAATGCTGATTTCCCATTGTATACCAAAAAAGTGTTTACAAAAATCCAATTATCCAGTAAATTTTAAAGATGAGCGAGCTTGTTAAATTCAGATTTTACGAAACGGCCCTTCAGGCTAACCGGGACAAACAGATCCTGGCTGATAGCGGCATCAACAGCTTCATTGCGAATGAACAGCTGATCCAGTCGGACTGGCTGCTTTCCCAGGCGGTGGGCGGCATCCAGCTGCAGGTTTTTGAAGATGACCTGGAAAAAGCACAGCAGGTATTACAGGATTATAAGGACAACGAAGAATTCCCGCTGGAAGTTGAACATACCATCGAGGATCCGGAATTTGATTTTGTGTGCCCGAAATGCGGGTCCAACCATATCTACAGAGACGACAGTGCCACGAGCTTTTTCGGGATTTCGATTTTAACGAGCCATAAGTTTGTGTGTTACTACTGCGGAAACGGGTTTGAACATTAGATAAAAAGGATCCGGGCAACATTTCAGAAAGTGATCCGGAAGTTCGTGTCCGGATCCCTGCGGAATGACAGAAAGGACGGTTATTCTGATAGGGTGAAAGGAATGACTGCAGCCTAGCCCCGATTGCAGTAAAAATCCTTTTTTGAAGAAAAAGATTGCAACGGAAAGCGGGAAACAGCTACAAAAAAGAATGGAAGCCAGAAGATGGAGGCTGGAAGTTCATTTTGATTGAGAATAAATTTATTGATGCTTTTAAATTTCAATAACATACATAAAAATTATGAAAATAATCTGCATAGGAAGAAATTACGGCGAACACGCCAAAGAATTGGGAAATGAGATCCCTGAAAAACCGGTCATTTTTATGAAGCCGGATACAGCGGTTCTGAAAGGCAATGATTTTTATGTCCCTGAATTTTCGGATGACGTTCATTATGAGCTGGAAGTGGTGGTGAAAATTTCGAAAGGGGGAAAATATATCCTTAAAGAATCTGCCCACAAACATTATGAGGAAATCGGACTGGGGATTGATTTTACGGCGCGTGACCTTCAGAGTGAACTGAAATCCAAAGGCCTTCCGTGGGAGCTTGCCAAAGGATTTGACGGTTCTGCGGTGGTAGGGAATTTCTTTAAAAAAGAAGATTACAACCTGGAATCCCTGAATTTCAGCCTGCTGAAAAATAAAGAAAAGGTGCAGGACGGCAATACAAAAGACATGATCTTTGCGGTTGACGACATTATCGCATTTGTTTCCCAGTACTTTACATTAAGGGTAGGCGACCTGATTTTTACAGGAACCCCGAAGGGAGTAGGAAAAGTTGAGGAAAACGATATTCTTGAAGCGTATCTGGAAGACCGGAAGGTTCTTGATATCCGGATATTATAAGGAATTTAACACCGGTTCTGGCATAATTTTCTTATCTTTAGTTAACAAAATTAAAGGTCATGATAAATATTGTATTACCCGTAGATTTTGGGGACAGAACAGAAGAGCTTGTCAACGGTGCGGTAAAATTTGCAAAGCAGGTAAACGGAAGGATTTCCCTGATTCACGTGGCACCTTCGGACATCGGTTTTGCCATCGGCGACATGGGGTTCCAGTATTTCCCTGAAGTGGAAGAGAATGAAATCCGTGAAGAGCTGCTTCAGCTGAATACGATCCAGCAGAGAATCCTGGCTCATGGTGTAGATTGCGAGCATCTTCTGAAACAGGGCATTGCTAAAGACATTATCCTTGAATATGCCAAAACGAAAAATGCAGACTTCATTGTAATGGGCTCGCACGGAAGAAGCGGGATCTATGACGTCTTCGTAGGAAGCCTGACCAAAGGGATTACCAAAGATGCAGACATTCCGGTCCTGGTACTCCCGATCCATGATCACAAATAAATCAAATTGATTATAACACCATTAAAAAAGCCGACCAAATAAATTATTTGACCGGCTTTTTACTATATAACCAATTAATTAACCTTCTCTTTTATAAATATTCGGATCGTAGTAAGGGTTCTTACCCTCCGTTGGCGAATAATAGTCTTTATCTTTATCTCCACCTAAGGTCACTACCAAAACGTAGCACCAGTACGTAAATAATACGCAGCAAACAATAAACAGAATCCAGTTTAGCACATTACCGAAAGTGTCAAAGAAACCGAAAGTCCATTTGAAAACTTTGCTTAAGAATAGAAAGAAAGACGTCATTATTTTCCTTTTTTAAATTAACTTTGTACAAATTTATAAAAAATGTTTAGATTACTTTCAAAAGAAAGCAATATTTTTTCAATCCCGGTCTATATTGGTTTTCTTCTGTTAATAGTAATATCTTTTAACTTTCTGAATTTCAACACTTATGAGGCGGTTATTGCAGGAATTACTTTTCTGGGAATTGCTTTGGGATATTTCTGTTTTCACAGCATTGCACTGAATTACCAGACACATCTGCCTTTATTTCTGTATACATTTTTTATTTTCGGGCTTTATCCCGGTAAAATAGACGTCGGGCTTGCCGTTGCCCTGCTTACGAATTCCTTTCTTTTGCTGCTCCTTACCAGCACCAATGAAGACATCCGCAAGAAGTCTTACGTCCTGGTTGGTTCTATTGTAGCCCTGAATTTTATTTTTCTTCCTACAACGTGGCCGATGGCCGTTTTCGTGATGATCCACGTGGTGGCTACTTCAGAAAGGATCGGGCTGAATATTTTCAGATTCTTACTGGGGATTATTTTAATTGCCTTCAGTTATTTTTCCGTTATGTTCTTTATGAACTTTACTTCCTGGAATCCGGATTATTTCCCTTTCGGAAAGATAAAAATGGTGACAGACTATGAGGAACTGATTCCTTTAGCCCTGATTGCCTGTATGCTGGTGTATGCGGTATATGACCATTTTAAAAATTACAATAAAAAAAGCCCGGTCAGCAGGTATAAATATACCTTCCTGCTGGTTTTTTCTATAGCACAGCTTATTACGATTATTCTTTACATGAATAAAAGTTATGAATATTTACTGCTTCTTGCCTTTCCTTCCACGATTATCATCAGCAGGATGCTGAGGTTTTTACCCAGGTACTGGATGCAGGAAGTAAGCTTATGGGTAATTATTTTCAGTTTAATCGGTTTTAAAGCCGGAACTTATTTTGATTTATTTTAAAAGATTATGATTCAGATAGACGATAAATTGATCTCCGAAGAAATTTTTTCTGAAGAGTTTGTGTGTAACCTTACGAAATGTAAAGGCGCGTGTTGCGTGGAGGGAGATGTAGGTGCTCCGTTAGATAAGGATGAATTGGTGATTTTAGATAATATTTTTGATAAAATAAAACCTTATCTTACCCAGGACGGCATCAAAGCGCTGGAAGAACAGGGGACATGGACCACCGATCCTACGGACGGAATGTATGTAACGCCCATGGTGGAAGATGCGGAGTGTGCCTATGTAACCTTCGACGAAAAAGGGATTACCAAATGCGGGATTGAGAAAGCTTATGAAGATGGTGCCATCGACTGGCAAAAACCTATTTCCTGCCATTTGTACCCGATCCGCGTAACGGAATATTCTTCTTTTACCGCACTGAACTACCATGAATGGAGCGTCTGCAATGACGCCTGTACCCTGGGAAGAGAATTGCAGGTTCCAGTATATAAGTTCCTGAAAACCCCTCTGATCCGCAAGTACGGTGTGGATTTTTATGATGTCATGTGCGAGGCGGCTGAAGAATGGAAGCAAGAGTATGGCTCATAGTGACCTGGAATGTAATCTGCTTAAATTACAGGTTATTATAAATGGTTGAATCCCTGAGTTATTAATTATTTAAGGACTTAAACTTTTTAAATGCCTGATTTATTCATTATAAGTGTTCCGGTTAATATTTATGATGATGTGGAAAAGCTTCTGCTTGCTTTATCATCATATGATTTGAAATAAAAATAATAAAGCCGCCCCGTAAAATTTACGGGGCGGCTTATTTTAATTAAAGCTGATTAATTTGCGGCGCCTGTAGTTACAGTAACAGCACCTGATTTTTTAGGCTCTTCCTTTTTGGCATTCTCCCATCCGTCTTCCGGCATCAGGGTTGCCACAATTCTTCCTTTGGTCAGGTATTTTTTACCGACATCCTGAAGGTCTTTAACAGTCAGGGCTTTTACCTTTTCTTCATAGTTCAGGATTTCATATTTGTCGCTTCCGTCCATCTGGTTTTTCGTCAGGGCATTCATCCAGAACATGTTGTCTTTCAGGCTTGTTTTAAGATCGTTGTATTCTCCTTCTTTGTATTTGTCAAGATCTTTCTGTTCCGGACCTTTGTCTACCAGCTTCTGAAGTTCGGCCATTGCGCTTTTAGTCAGTTTCTCAGCATTTTCAGGACCACAAGGGAAACTGATGCTGAAACTGTAATTGTTGTACGGCACTCTGTACATTCCACCTCTGGCACCGCCTCCGTAGATTCCGCTTTCATCTTCTCTCAGCTTCTCAATTACTTTGATGGTGGCTACTTCGCCTAATGCTTCCAGCGCCAATGCTTCTTTTTCATTATAAGGAGTTTCCCCGATGTAAGAAATGGTCACCATGCTTTTAGGATCTTTTCCTTTTTTATAGATTTTGGTAAAATCCCCCGTCATCTGCCGGTATCCCGTATCTTTGAAAGCAGCAGGCTTGCCGTTTGAAGGCAGACTTGCAATGTATTGCAACACTTCATTCTTAAAGGCAGCTTCATCAACATTCCCTACGAAATAGAAGTGGAAGTTTCCTGCATTCGCAAACCGTTCTTTATAAATTTCGTATGCTTTTTTATAATCGGTATTGGCCCAGTCTTTTTCCATAGGAATAATTCCAATGAATCTCGGGTTCTTCTGGTTCATAAACTTCGCATGCTCGCTGGAGAAATAGAACTGCGGGTTAGACAGCAGATTATCCAGCATAGCCGACTGCTTGGTCTTATACGCATTGAAGGCATCAGGATTGTAGTTTAATCCCGTAAAATAGGCATACATCAGCTCCATGGCCGTTCCAAGGTCTTTCTGTGTGGTTCTTCCGTAAATACCTTCATATAAAGATCCTACGGAAGGGCTGACATTTACCTGTTTCCCGGCCAGGTAATTGGTAAGTTCGGCTTTTGAGAATCCGTTTACTCCGGCTTCCGTTAAGGCAGGAAAGGCAAACTGGGTTTTATTGTAATCTGCATCATTGATTAAAGAGCTTCCTCCCATACTTCTTGCAGAAAACACAATTTCATCATCCTTGAAATCTGTCTTTTTGAATGTTACCTTTGCTCCGTTATTTAAAGTCCAGGTTGTGGTTCCTAGTTTTGCATCGGTTTCTGTTTTGGCAATCTTTCCTTCAGATTTGAAAGGTTTTACCAGGTTTTTGATGGTTGCTGTTTCCTGATATGGCTTAAGGTCTGCCATTTTAACGCTTTCAAACGTATTCAGGACCATTGCTTCCGTCGGCATCGTGACGTTATCTTTTTTAGGACCGGTAATCACCACTACCCTGCTGTCGTCTTTTACAAACTTTTTAATGATTTCATTGGTTTGGGCCAACGTTACAGAAGGTAAAAATTTCTTTGTATCTTCATATTCCCACACGATTCCGGGCATCGGTTCCTGCTCAAGGAAATTCCTTACGTATTCATCTACCAGAAGATCGCTTTCTGTTTTATCGCGGTTGTTGTATGTTCTTTCGATATTGGATAAAACCTGAGCTTTTGCGCGGTCTAATTCCGTCTGGGTAAACCCGAACCTTTTGGCTCTTTCCGTTTCTTCCAGAAGAACCTTCAGTGCATTCAGCTGGTTGCCGTCTTTCACCATCGCAAATCCCTGAAATCCTTCCTTGCTTCTGGCATAGCTGCTGCCGTGGTATACAGAACCGTAGGTAAAAGGAGGATTGGTAGAATTTACCAGTTCACTTAACCGGTTGTTCAGCATGGTAGAGGTAAGGCTTTCAATGATGCTCTGGTTGTACTGCTCAACGGTTGCATCCGGCTCATAGGCTTCCGTATCTTTCATGATAAACTGCACCATTGACCTTGTGGCATCCGGATCGGTTTCAACCGCCACCAGCGTTTCTTTATGGTTCGGCAGGTCAAATACTTTTCTTTCTCTTGATTTTGAAGGGTTTTTATATTTACTGAAATTATCTTTGATTTTCTTTTCAACATCATCCACATTGATATCACCCACCACTACAATTGCCATCAGGTCCGGCCTGTACCAGTCTTTATGGAACTGGCGGATCACTTCAGGCTTAAAGTTCTCCAGCACGTCTTTCTTACCGATCGGCAATCTGTCGGCATACTGTGATTTATATAATAATTTCGGGAGGTATTTGTCTGACATTCTTTTATCAGCACCCAATCCCAATCTTAATTCTTCCAGCACAACACCTCTTTCTTTATTGATCTGCTCGTCTGAAAGCGTTGCATTGAAGGCCCAGTCTTCCATTACTTTCAATCCGGCATCCAGGTTTCCCGGCTTGTCTAAAGGCACGGGAAGCATATACACCGTTTCATCAAAACTGGTATAGGCATTGAGATGCTGCCCGAATTTTACTCCGATTGACTGCAGAAAGTCTACCAGCTTATTATCCGGAAAATTCTTTGTGCCGTTAAAGTTCATGTGCTCCATAAAATGGGCAAGGCCCCTTTGGTTTTCATCCTCCAGAATGGATCCTGCATTGATGGCCAGCCTGAAATCAACCTTTTTTTCAGGAAGCGTATTCTTTTTGATGTAGTACTTCATCCCGTTCGGAAGCGTACCGATTCTCACAGAAGGGTCTGCAGGAATGTTTTGTGCGAAGCCATTGGCAGACATTAAAATAACTGCGGCCAATGAAGAAAGCATTTTTCTCATATCGTTTTTGATTATTAATTTTTAAATTTAAAGGTATTGATTATTCACCAACAAAGGATATTTTAAGCAAAAAAAATTATTTAAAGCTTATCATTACATTCGTAAAAGTTTAACAGGCAATATAATAGAAATCCGTTTATTGAAGAATCTGTTCTTTTTCATTGTTCTGATTTGTGTTATCCGGGAACAAAAGTATTAATTCCTGAATGATCCGGAGGCTCTTTTTTAGTTAAACTTACGTTAAAAATATGGCATGCACAAAAAAACCGGGAAAAACCCGGTTATATTATGTTAAATCTAATTATTTATTTGAAATCTGCATCCGTAACTCCTGAATTCATTGTCACTTTTACGGTTTTGATGGTTACTTTCTGTCCGTTTCCTTCTGCATCAATTTCCTGTGGGAATTTTATACCGTCAACCGTCATATAGCTTTTTACCAGGGCGCTTCCTTCTGCAGCGGAAGATTTGTACAACAATCCTGTGGAAGCATCAAAATAGAATTTCCCTTTGTCTGAACTTAAGACATTGTATTCTTTACCGTCCAGTTTTTCAACGGTTACATTCGTATAGTTAGCCGGATCATACGCCAGTGCATCAATCACCATGCTTTTCTTCAATTCTGCAATTTTATCCGCAGGAATCGCATTTTTAGTTCCCATCTGATCAAAATAGCCTTTTTCACCGTCAAAAGACTGAACCATTTTCTGGCCCATTACGGATTGTTCGGATTTGAACTTGTTCCCCATTTTTTTCGTCACCATGGTCACCTCAGCAGGCAAGCCAGGTACGGTAAGGGTATTTTCAATAACCGTTGTCTTAACAGCCTGCAGCTTATCTTTGCCTCCAAGCGCTTTCAGGTAATTATCAATGACTTCTTTAGAAGATAATTTAGATTTTACGGCTTCCGTTTTAGCGGGAGCGGCAGTTGTCTGTTGTGCAGCCATAGGAGCAGCAAAAAGCACAGCACAGAAAAACGGGATGATGATCTTTTTCATATATTAAGTTTAGAGCGTAAATATAGGAATATTGAACGATAAACATTTAATGATTTACCAATAAAAAAACCACCGGATGGCCGGTGGTTTTCAAATATTTATAATAAAATAAGATTACTTCTTAAGTTCTTCAAGAAACTCGTCGTGAGAAATTGCCGTTTCTTTTTTTGTTGCTTTTTCAAGGATAACATCTTTCAGCTTCGTCATGGCTACTTCAGAAGAGATCTGTCTTACCTGCTCCTGGTCTTTCAGCATTTCAACAGCATATTTCTGGATTTCCTCATCACCTAAATGGTGGATTCCGTAGATTGCCAACTGGTTTCTTACCAACTGCTCTGCCTGTCCTAAAACATCAGCATAGTCTAACTGGATGTTGTTATCGGTCATCAGTTTTCCTTCGATGATCTGATGCTTCAACTGGTTTTTCTCAGACTCAAGGATTTCTTTAGCCTGGTCTTCAGACTGGATATTCTGGTTAGAGAACAGCAACCATTTTACAAGGAATTCTTCAGGAAGATTTACCTCTTCTTTTTCAGAAACCTGCTCCAATACTTTGTTCACAAAATGAACATCAGCATTCTGCTGGAAATATTCGTCTAATTCTGATTTTACTTTTTCTTTAAGCTCTTCTTCAGACTTAATGTTCCCTTCTCCGTATACTTTATCAAAAAGATCCTGGTTAAGCTCACCAAGGTTCAGAGAATAAAAATCTTTTACTTTTACCTCTACTTCATTGTGGTGTAAATGCTCAGCTTCTTCTTTAGAGAATCCTAATTCTTTAGCCAATTCTTCATTACCGGCAAGCGTTTCTTTGCTTACTTTTACAGAACCGTCCATTTTCAGGTCTTTCACCAACTGGAAAGCTTCTTTGTTTTCAGCAGTAACGGTAACGTTTTTCGGCTGGTGGTGGTGCTCTCCTTCAGCATTTTCTTCAACAACCTGAGAAACTTCCAAAGCGATGTAAGACTCGTCGGTAATTTCTTCCTGAGGAACCTGCTCCGCGAAACGCTTCTGCATGTTCTCAATACTCTTGTTGATTTCTTTTTCAGAAGCTTCCACTTTGTAGTGAGGGGCTTCATATTTAGCTAAATCTATAGTGAATTCAGGCTCATATCCTACTTCGAAAGCAACTTCCAGCTGATCTGCATTGTAATCGAATTCATTTACTGGCTGAGGAACCGGCTGACCAACCAATCTTAGTTTGTTGTCGTTAACATAGCCGTTCAGCGCATCAGAAACCTGCTTGTTGATTTCTTCGAATGCAATACCTGCTTCATATTGTTTTCTAACCATACTCAAAGGCACTTTCCCCTTTCTGAAACCGGGAACCTGTGCATTCTTAGCATAATTAATCAATTGTTTCTCAACTTTTTCTTTATAGTCAGATTTCTCCAATGTTACTGTAAGCAGTGCACTTACATCATCATGGTTTTTTGCGGTAACCTTCATTATTGATTAAAATTTTAGGTTGCAAAAATAGGAAATTTTTATCAAAATCACCCATTTAAACTCAACTTAAACGCTAAATAATGTTAAATAAAAAACCCATTGAAACAATCCAATGGGTTTTTGCTAACAAGATTAAGGATATATATTAATTGGTAATATTATAATTTGCCTGTGCATCCGTTTCTCCTCCGGTGTGAGCTCCGTATACCACGCCGTTTCCGCTTACTGAAGAAGCTTCAGAAACCGTTACGGGTTCATGGAACAGGGTAAGAACCAGCTGAGCCGGCGCAGAAGCATTTTTTACCGCTTTATTTACCACCCATTTTGTTTTAAGCCCTACTCTGATTCCGCCTTCTCTTGTAGAACTTGCATCATCAGTACGGGTCAGGGTAATATCAGAATTCGGGAAATTATAGACCAAAAAGTGTTCGTTTTTTGCATCTTTAATCTCTTGCGTAGCATCTTCATCTCCGTTTTTAAAGATCACTTCCACGTTATACGTATGACCATTCGCTACCTGAACATTGGGATTGGTTGTGCTGTTTACCTGGTAATCATAAACTACCGAAGTTCCTGTAGCTTCATCTGTCACTCTTAAAAGAACATCTGAAAGTTCTTCCTGAGGAAGGTCATCCGCTTCATCATCGCTTCTGTTACAAGAGGTTATGCTGAAAGAAGCTGATAATAATAAAAGTCCTGCGACCAGTGTTGTATTTTTAAAAATATTTTTCATTTTTTTTGATTTAAGTAATTAAAATTGATATTTAAGCGTTAAAATAAAGTTTCTCCCCATTTCGTTGGAAAAGAAACGAAGCCTGTTCAGATAGTCTCTGTAGGACTTGTTAAAGACATTACGGACTGAAAAATCAATTCCGAAATTTTTAGACAGACCTACTCCGGTCTGAACGTTCCAGAGCGAGTATCCGTCCGGAGGCGTGGAAATATCCACTTCCTGATTATAGGCATTCCCGTCAGAATCAAATAACCTGATCGGAACATTGTATACAGGAAACCTGGTCTGCTTCAGATATGTATTGTTGCCTATATTGAAATAAAAGTTTTTCCATTCCTTTTTACTGAATTCCAATCCATTGTTAAAATTCGGCGGCATCATCATAATCAGAGGCACATCATGCGTAAGATCCTGTCCGTAAACATAAGATGCGCTTCCTTTATATCCTAAATTATCCGTGATTTTAAGCTGGACATCAAGGTCTACCCCATACATCTTTGCATCAATCTGCTCATATTTATACACAACAAAAGCACCTCCCCACTGCGTATTCTGGTAGCCTGAAGGAATTTCATTAATAAAATTTCTGGTGTAAAATAAATATGGATTCACGGAAATATTAAGCCCTTTCAAGAAATCGGCTCTCACGTCAGCCACCAAATTAAACTGGTTCCCTGTTTCACTTTTAATCCTCAGGTCTCCTCTTTCAATAATGGCTGCCGAATGGTGAAGCCCGTCTGCAAAGAGTTCAGCTACATTAGGAGATCTTGAAACCCTCGCATAATTGAATTTTAAATCAAAATACTGAGAAGGTCTGTAAACGATTCCTGCATTTGCCGAAACGTTATTGTAACTTAATGACGGTTTTGTAAGAATCCGGTTCTGGTTAACCCTTACTACAAAGTCTGAATAATCTGAAGCATAAAGCCTGTTCCAATCACTCAGGTCATACCATTTCGTAACTTCATAATGGTCAAAATCATATCTCCCTCCCACTTCCAGGTCTAATTGGGGAGCAATCTTATATTTTAACACAGAATAAATCCCGGCATAATACCTGTCATAATTCGGCACAAGACGGCGCGCTTCAGTCTGCGTATTTGAATAATTATTCTGATACCCCGCATTGATTCCTGATTCGAGGTTCCATTTCCCCCGTTCTATGATATGATCAATATTCAGGTCATTCGTAATCAGTTCCAGATCCAATGCAGGTTTTTTACTGAGCTCTTCTCCTCTGCGGATATCGAATTCTTTCCTGTGATTATACTGGAGGCTGTACGTGGCCGTAATCTTTCCAAAATCCCTGAATCTCTGATAAGCGGAAATTTTAGCAATATGATGTTCAATATCCTGTCTCGGATTATCAATATCATAACTGAAATCCCTCTGATAAATCGGCTCCGGCGACGTCAGAGCCAGACGAAGGTCTTCCGAATTCCCGACATGGGAGCTTCTCAGAATTCCTACCGAACTTTTTGTAAGATAATAATCAAAAGAAAAACCTTTATTAAAAGTCATCTTCTGAACCCCGAAATTAAACCCGGAACTTTCAAGCCCTGTATTCATCAAACCGTAATCAGGAGCTTCCAGATCACCAAGTTTCTTAAAACTTCCGTTTGTTCTAACCGCCCAACCGTTCTGCCAGGTCTTTGCCACTTTTACATTAAGGTCTCCGCCTCTTCCGTTAGAAATCCCGGAAAGGGAAACCAACCCCATAATGGTATCTTTCTTAGGCAGAACCTGTGGCTGCAAAACAACAACGCCGCCTACAGCCCCGCTTCCGTATTTCAGAGCAGAAGCTCCTTTGATCACATCGATATGTTCAAAATTATTGACATCCACATTCGGTGCGTGCTCTACTCCCCATTCCTGTTCTGCCAGCTTAACGCCGTTATTAAGAATGGCAACCCTGCTTCCGTAAAGTCCGTGGATAATGGGTTTTGCAATATTATTCCCTGTTTTAAGAACATTTACTCCGGAAATATTGGTAAGCAGATTACCCAGGTTTTCTGTAACATTCCGTGAAATGACAGACTGGTCAATCGTCTTCACTACCAAGCTCCCGTTGTTCCTGTGGCTCCCGTGGACGGTCACCGTTTCAATATCCTCAATATGGTGCTCAAGGGTAATTGCCAGGTGCGTATCCTGTGTAACTCCTACATTTTCAGTATAATCATTACAGTCAGGATGCTTAGCGACAAGTACATATTTCCCCGCAGGGATTTTACCGAATGAAAATTTACCGTTTTTATCTGTCTGTGTAGAAAAATTCCCGATTTTCACCACGGCATTTGCGAGCATGGTTTTATCGTGAAAATCCTGGACAGTTCCTTCCACAGTATAAGTCTGCTGTGCATTGGTCAATGCAAACCCGCAAAGAATAAGCATAAAACTATAGATCAATTTCATTGTTAAATAGATTGATGGCGTACTTTTATAAAGTACTTTTCCGTAAAAAATTAGTGAATGGATTATTTTCCACACAGCATAATGCACCGTGTGTCAATATAATGGCCGATGGTAATGAAACCATGACTCAAAACATCAGTATAATCCGAAGAATCTATAAACTATGAAATGGAGGGAGGACCCCGAAGCTGAAAGGTGAATTTGGTCTGCGACCAGACTTTTTCCTGAACTGCAATAATCTGTTTTACTTCATGCGTATCGCTTTCAAAGGAAAAACTGAATTCTTCAGGAACCAAAGTATGTCCGGTGGCCAGGAAATGACAAGCCAGACAGTCGCCGGCTTTTTCTTTTGCTGTATTTTCCGCCATCTTACTTTCCGTTTTTTTCAGGTTGAAACCCTTAAAAGTATCGGTTGAGTCGTGGTGGTGAAAACTTTGGGAAAACAGCGCCAGAAAGTAGATCCCAAACAGGAGCTTGGAAATAAAACTTTTCAGATTTCTGCTTTCTTTAAAAACCATGGATCAAAATTATAAAAATAATTTAAAAAAGCACATTAAAGTTTACTTAAAATGCGCTTTTAAATTATCTGTAATATGTTGTAAAGATAAATGCTTTGTTACAGGATTCAATAATAAATAATTTATTATCAGAAAATTAAACCAGCTGGGTACCTAAGTATTCCCATTCCTGTAAAGCCACATCCAGCTCTTCTTTCGCTTTATTGTAAGCTTCAAGGGTTTCATCAGAAGGGTTTTCCTTGGTAAAGGTAGCTTCCATCTGTTCTATCTTTGTTTCAAGTTCAGAAATCTGTTCTTCTACTTTTTTAATCTTATTCTGGATGTTTTTCTGTTCTTTGCTGACAATTACGGAAGACGGGCTGCTGTTTTCCGCAGGCTTCTCTGCTTTTTTAACTTCAGGTTTCGGTTCATCACCGCGAAGTTTTGCTTTCTCAGCAGAAATTTCCCTGATGCTTTCTTTCTGTCTGAACTCAAGATATTCATTGATGTCACCCAGGAACTCTTTCATATGCCCGTCACGGAATTCATAAATCTTGTCACAAAGGCCCTGCAAAAATTCCCTGTCGTGAGAAATTACGATCAGCGTGCCTTCAAATTTCTGAAGTGCCAGCTTGATGATTTCTTTAGACTGAATATCCAGGTGATTGGTAGGCTCATCCATAATCAGCGTATTAAACGGACGTAAAAGCAGCTTACATAAGGCCAGACGGTTTCTTTCCCCTCCGGAAAGCACTTTTGTTTTCTTGTTTACCGCTTCACCCTGAAACAGGAAAGATCCTAACAGATCCCTTACCCTGGGTCTCGTTTCTTCGGTTGCCGCATCTTCGGCTTCTTCCTGAACGGTTTTATTGGGCGTTAAAACTTCCTCCTGATTCTGTGCAAAATAACCGATGTTTACGTTATGGCCTAAATTCCAGTTTCCGGAATAGTCTTTAATATCTCCGGCAAGAATCTTCGCCAATGTTGTTTTACCCTGACCATTCTGTCCCAGAAGCGCAATCCTGTCGCCCCGCTGAACAATAAAATCCACATCATCGAAAATCTGTTTCTGCCCGTAAGCTTTCCCCAGGTTTTCAGCCTCGAAGATCACTTTTCCGGGAACCACAGACTGAACGAAACGGATATTGAATTTTGAAACATCTTCATTATCTACCTCAATACGATCAATTTTATCAAGTTTTTTAATCAGTGACTGGGCAAAAGAGGCTTTGGTAGCACTGGCCCGGAACTTATTGATGTTGTCTTCCATCTGCTTGATTTCTGCATCCTGATTCTTTTTTGCCTGAATCAGTTTTTCGCGGCGGTCTTCTCGCATTATGAGATATTTGGAATAATTGGCTTTATAATCATCCACTTTCCTGTTATTCACATCAAAAGTACGGTTGCAGACGGCAGTCATAAACTGTTTGTCGTGACTTACCAGAAGGATAGCCCCGGGATAGTCTTTCAGAAAGTTTTCCAGCCAGATGATGGATTCCATATCGAGGTGATTGGTAGGCTCATCGAGAAGCATCAAATCATTTTTCTGAAGCAGCAGTTTTGCCAGTTCGATCCTCATTCTCCATCCTCCGGAAAACTCGTCGGTGATTTTATGGAAATCATCCGCTTTAAAACCTAAACCGAACAGTACTTTTTCGATATCCCCTTCCAGATTGTAGGCATCGTGATGCATGAGGAGATCATTCAGGTCAGTCATTCTGTTGATCAGATCCGTATAAGAATCACTTTCATAGTCAGTCCTTACCGTCATCTGATGATTGATCTCTTCCAGTTCTTCTTTCCATGCATTGATCTGTTCAAAAGCCTGCATGGTTTCATTCCAGACCGTTCTTCCTTTCACAAAATCAAGGTCCTGCTTAAGGAACCCAATCGTGACATTTCCTTCCGGGACCACACTTCCTTCGTAAAACGTAATTTCTCCGGAAAGCATTTTCAATAAAGTGGATTTCCCGGCACCGTTTTTACCGACCAATCCAATTTTATCATCTTTTTTAATCGTGAAATTCACGTTTTGAAAAAGATAATTTCCCGAATGATGTAATCCTAAACCTTGAACCGAAAGCATGTGTAAATGAATAATTAAAAGTGAATAATGTCTATTGAATATTTCAAGGCGCAAAAATACGCAAAAAGAAATGAATCGCAGGCATTAAGATCAGCGATCGGATCAGAATTAATGTTAAGAATAAAAAAGAGCTGCCTATTAAAGACAGCTCCACACCTAAATTTAAAACTGAAAAAGTACTAACATTTGTTATAAAGGTTTTCTTTAATCAATATCGTACGGCTCCAATTATCATTATTCGGAGTATTCATGCCATATGCATAATCTACCACAGAATTTTCCACATGATGTATTTCTGAGCGTAATTTTGTCTGGTCTGTACTGAACTGGCTATCGGAATGGGTAGGCACGTTCAGTCCGTTGTTGATGAATTCTGCATGGGCTCCGGCTTTTGAATAGATCAGTCCGGCATGGAACAAACCGAAATTAGCCGAAATATGTATATAATCCATCAGTTTTTCATAATTGTATTCCGGTTTCAGTTCGGGGTAAAGATGTTCTGCATAAGCCTCCGAGGCATGACAGAGTTCTGCGAGGTACGGATGCTTTTCCGGATCTATTAAAAAATCAGACTCGCTGAAATCAGTGGAAAAGACCTGTCGGTCAAAGTTAGATTCTTTCAGCATTAACCTTCCGTAGATCCTGGACATTTCACTGTAAACCAGATCCCGTTCAAGATATGCCTGGTAAAAAACATCTCCCTGTTCTACATTTATATGCTCTGAAAGATGATCCCAGACGCTGTTTCCATCTCTATCGGCCGCTGTTTCCCTGATATTTTCTATATAGGAAACCAGATCATCTTTACTGATAAAATCCGGTGAAATGTATACGGATTCTGAACCTCCTAAATAGCCTCCGCCCACATCGGCATGGGCTCCAGGAACGAAAATTTCCTTCCACACGGCGTTTTTTCTTTCATATTTTGTGTCCGCCAGTTCCCGGGATTCTTCAAAAAATCCGGTTAACGGGAAAAAATACCGGCACTCATTAACCGCACACAGATGGAGTGCCCTTTGTATTCCCGGTAAAAGGGTAAGGTTATATTCACTGAACGCAGAAGACTCTATCGTATCAAAAACCCCAAGAAATTTTATTGTAATATCTGCCTGAATGGCCGGCTCCGGCTTCAGCAGTTCATGGCAGAAATGCCTTGCCAGCATAGCGCCTCTGCTGAATCCATATACATACAGTTCATAGCTTCTGTTTTTATCAGCGGTTATTTTTTCAAGAAACGAAAAGGCTCTGTTCAGCTTATCATCAGAAGAATAACCCTGGGATTTCCCGGGATTGCGGCAGGTAGCCATGGCAAAATCGCTGTCTTCCTGAGCTGTTACCGTCCCGATTCCTTCAACATATATTTTCTCATCACCGTCAAAAAGCCCAAACATCTTATAGATATTGGTGGTATTGCCATAATAACTTTCATTATTGGTCTGAGGCTTGCGGGAAGCTGTTGCGTTGATCCCGTTATTTCCGGTTCCGTCGAAGAAAATTCCGACCGTGATGATACTGTTTTTCATCTACTTTGTGGCTTTATCTTTAATCTTCATCAATAGTTATATGCTTATTAAATGAACTCCTCAAAGTAACGGTGAAAAAAATCAGGATGATAGCGTAGAAAGTACCAAATAAAAAATTCCGTATTTCTACGGAATCAAATTTTATCTAGCGAATATATATTATTGATAATGGCATAAATTACAATTCCGACGGTATTTTTAGCCCCGATCTTTTCAACAATCCGCTGCCTGTGGCTTTCTACGGTTCTGGGGCTTATAAATAATTTTTCTGCAATCTCATTGTTGGTATGTTCCTGGCAGATCAGCTTTACAACATCCTTTTCACGGTCAGAAAGTTCGTCGTCCATATCAAAAAGCGTCCTTTTTTTGGTAGGGCTGTTCATATAGGAAAATATCATCTGGTGGTCTTCGGGCGTAAAGAAGATCCCGTTTTTGTAAACCATGGTAATGGCTTCTATAAAAGCGTTTCTGTTTGAGTTTTTGGGCAGGAAAGCAGATACGCCCAGCTTTACCATATACCCCAGGATTGTCGTTTTGTAGTGTGAGGAAAGGATGATGATCTTAAGGTCCGGATATTTCTCTTTCAGAATTTCGACCAGTTCAAAACCGTTCATGGGCTGCATCTGAACATCCACCAGCGCGATATCTGGAAAATCTTCTCTGGGTGTATTTTCTAAGGTCTGTAAAAAGTCCGGCCCGTTGTTGGACGTGAAACCGACGGTAATGTTCTGCTCGGATGACAGTAACATTTTTACACCCTCAACGATCAGCTGTTCGTCATCAATCAGTGCTATTTTGATCTGGAAATTCATTGTTGTATGGAATTTTAATAATTAAACGGCTGCCTTCATTTAAAACATTTTTCCATTTGTGGGCCGCATTCATAGATTTTATTCTGGATTCGATGTTCTTTATTCCCATCCCTTTTTTCACTTCTTCGTATTCAAAACTCTGGCCATTATCTGAAATAACCACCCCGAGGTAATCTTTATAATCTTTAATATAGATCCGGACTTTTGATGCTTCAGAATGCTTCAGTACATTGGTGGTGAATTCCTGAATGATCCTGTAGAGCTGCACTTCTATAAAGATATTTTTCTTCTGGAATTTCGGGCTTACCGTCAGTGAGATGTTGATTCTCCCGGACAGGTTGGCAATCAGCTCTTCTATGTACAATACCAATCCTACAGCTTCCAGGTTCACGGGATACAGGGAATGCGAAATGCTTCTTGCGGAATCTATCAGGGAAGACATCTGCGTCGTTATATTTTTCTTAATCAGCTCATCTCCTTTTGTATCCAGGTTATTAAGCCATAAGGAAAGGATATTCAGGCGGTTCCCTATGTCATCATGAATCATTACCGCAATTCTTTTTCTTTCGGATTCCTGAGCCTTGATATTTTCCAGGGCCAGCTTTTTCTGATGCAGGACTTCTGCTTCATACTGTGCATTCTTTTCCCTGATAATTCTTTGGATAAAGCTTCTGTACGCTAAAAGAATAAAAGACATGATGATTACCAGTACGGCAATCAGTGCGATGAAAAAGGTGATATTTAATGTTATTTCTTTAATTTTAAAAAGGTATAAATCATTGATATATAAAGGAACCCACAAAGAATATTATTGATGCTCCAGATAAGTTCGACCTGTTCCGTAGTAAATTTGGGCAGCTGACGAATGAGGAAAAAAAGGAAAACCGATAATCCGTAATAAAGGAAAATCAGACTGTCTGCCGGCATAAACCGGTCATCAATCCTGGTATTCTTAATTTCCATCAGCAGGGCATAACCTGCAAAGCAGATGATGATGATGTTGGAAATTACTTTTTTTACTTCATTGGGAATAATCCCCAGATCCAGCAGGAAAAAGCCTGCCAGGAGTGCAACCGGGATATACCAGATCCAGGATAAGCCCAGTTTTCTGATGAAGAGGATTCCCAGGACCAAAAAGTCCCCGGCAACATAATAGGGAAACAGGAAGCCTAAATCATTCACATTAAATAATTTAATAGAAATCTTGGCTGCAGCTTCTATTAAAAAAAGAAAAATGATATAATATACATACCATTTTTCTGTATTTTTAAAAGATCTGTACTTTAAAAGCCCGATAAAAGCACAAATTACAAGTAAGCTATTATTGAGATAAAGTATTATCTGATAAACATCCACAATATTTTAGGTTAAAAATTACATATACTTGCATATCGGCGGACATGGTTCTGACCAGTCGTAGGTATTGGAGATTTTTTCAATGCTTCCCGTATTTTGAAGATCCTGATAAAAGGAAATAAAAATAAGGGTAGGCAGTATTCTCTGATATACTTCAGAAAATTTAAGCCCGAATGAACAGATGATATTCGTAAGTCCCGGTTTTGAAGGAATCAAATCACGCGAAGGGACATAGAATCTTTTAAAAATCCTGTTTCCGTCAAACTCATCGCATTCTCTGAAAAACCAGCTCATCCCGTCATTTCTCCAGGATTCGATTGCTGCTACCGCTTTATCCTGATCCAGCATCGGCTTGCCGGAAACCGGGAAATACATATCGGCATTACCGTCTATTTTCTGAAGGTCTTTAGAAAGAATAGCATTTTTCACGATTGTATACTCTTCGGTCTCAACCAATCTGAGATCTCTATCCAATTCATTCAGAGAACTGTACGCATAATTATCTGAAGGAATTTTCCTCCCGCGTTCGTCCATCGGATAAAGAATTGCCACCAGCTTGTCTTCATAAATTCCTATCTGCGTACAGAAGTCGGTATTTTTGTTCAGCTTCTTCATCCAATCAACCTCATCAGCATCAAAATTAAAAACATAATTCGTAGGAATCAGGTTTTTAATAGCTTGATAATTGTTACAGCAGTTAGTCCATTCTGCAATTGCTATTTCACATTGTTCTCTGTTAAGTGTATTCATTTTTTCACGGTTTTTGTGGCATAAAAATATGTAAACTAAATTATCTGTGCAAGTATATCACGCGCAATTGAAAACCCATTAATAATTTCTTACGGTTATGTGAAAGCAGCTCTGCTGTTTTTCTTTGATATAATAAATCTTTCCGGCGTCGGCATAATATTTTAAAACCTTTTCCAAAGCTGTTTCCAGCCTGGCATTATACTTCAAAACATCGTTAAACCGGACATAGGAAATATCGAAAGAGTTGCCGTAATTATGGGAGCTGATCCCCAGGGACGCATTGGTATTAACTTTTCTTAACCTGCACTGGTCTTCCAGAGTCCTGGTAACGGAAGAAACGGTAAAGGTACTGCCTTTGGTCTCTTTACTGAAGCGCGCACCCATTTTTTCCAGTATCAGCTTTGCTTTGGATACCATCCACGGCCTGCTGTAATCAAGTTTATAAATACGGTATCCTTTTCCTGAATTTTTTATTTTATGGAGTTTCCCGCTGTTGATATATTTCGTTACCGTTTTCGGGTTCTCCAGGAGTTTGACCCCGAATCTTTTCGAAGCGTCCAGGTGAGGTTTATAAAGAGCGGTAGGCGTTACCTTTAAAACTTCTGTAAGATCATAGCACGGCAGTGATTTCCCTGATGCCTGACTGTAAAAAATCTGATAAAAAAAGAAGAGGATGATGCACAGAAGCTTGTTCATTAAAGACCCTTTTTGAATTTAACGTAAAAATACATTTTTATGCCTAAAAGGTACATACACAGTACCATAATATTTTATAATTAAACATTTCTCAAATAAAAACCCAATAAAATAATAATTTGATATTATATAAAAATAAATTCGATATAATAATTAATTTATCCTTAATAACGTTAAGTAATTAATTTTTGTACATTCGCTTTTTAATTAAAAATAACAAATGATGATTTCAAAAACTTCAAAATTCGTGGCAGAAATGCTCGGAACAATGGTTCTTGTCCTGATGGGTTGCGGGAGCGCAGTAATCGCAGGCTCAGACGGCACTACAGGCGTAGGCCTGCTGGGAATTTCCTTCGCATTCGGCTTAAGTGTAATTGCTATGGCTTACGCCATCGGGCATATTTCAGGGTGCCACATCAATCCTGCTATTTCAATTGCAATGGTGGCAGCCGGAAGGATGAAAATGGCAGAAGCGGCAACGTATGTAGCTGCCCAGACGATCGGTGCCATTATCGGTGCCGGAATCCTTTACGTAATCTTTATCAATCATCCGGGTGCAGAAATGAAGCCCTGGGCATTAGGTTCCAACGGCTGGGGAACCGGCTATATGGATGCTTACAACATGACCGCCGCCTTCGTTGCAGAATTTATATTCACTTTTATTTTCCTGATGGTAATTTTGGGAGCGACCTCAACAAAGAACATCAACGGAGGTTTTGCAGGCCTGGCCATCGGATTTTCCCTGGTCCTGATCCATATCGTAGGCATTAAGGTAACCGGGGTTTCAGTAAACCCGGCGAGAAGTATCGGGCCGGCAGTTTTTGCAGGCGGAGAAGCCCTTTCCCAATTATGGCTGTTTGTTACGGCTCCTGTTTTAGGGGGAATTGCAGCCGCTTTCACTTATAACCTGCTGATGGAAAGGCCGGAACGGATAAAATAACAATAGCGTTATCAAAAACAAATCCTGTCTAAATAGACAGGATTTTATTTTAATTTCTTGATATCAAAAGGATTCCTGAAAATCAGTTCTTCATGTTTACCTTTGATTTCCAGTTTCCTCTGCAGTAAATTCAAAGCCATTTTCCGGATGAAGAAATCTTTGTCAACCAGTTTCCAGTAAGAATCTTCATGTACGCGTTTCGGACTCCGGATCATGTAAAATTCCGTGGCCCAGGAATCTACATTATGGTAAAACTCAATAATCCCGCAATGGTCAGGGATTAACGAGTGGTCTACCATCCCCATCGGAAGCAGGAAGCTGAATGCATTGCAGATGTAATCTCCACAGCATATTTTGTCATGTTTTAAAAATTTCTCCCCCGTATTGATATTGGTATAGGACTTTTTAAAATCATTTTTAAAGTCACTTTTTGAGAGCTTGATCTCAATCTCATGGCTGAACCCTTCGGCATCAACAATAAGTATATCCGCTTCCCAATCGGCATGGAAATGATTGGTCAATACAATTTCCTTCTCAAAATTGCATTGAGAATGGATGAATGCATGCACTAACTCTTCAATTTTCACTTTCATAAATCCTTAATCTGAACTTTAAAATCAATTAAACTACGAAACCAAAAGGCTGCACCCGCGGATATCGGAATGATCAATCCTGCCCAATACCTGGAATTTTTTTCCAATGATTTTCCCTAAATCCTGTGTTGCAATAAATGAGCAGGAATGAATATTGGCCAGATCAATAATGTTAATTGCCCCGGTTCTCCCCTCTTTTTCATAAGCAAATGGGTCTTCGGCATTTCTTACCATAATTTTCATCCACCCCGGGCATTCATATTCATTATTTCCTAAGGAATATGCCTGTGAAAGCAGTTCAGTCATGGAATATTCGGAATAAATCTTATCTGTTTTAAACCCGTGCTGCAAAATTTTCAGCAGTTCGTCTTTCGTCATTTCTTCTTTCCTTCCTTTCATACCGCCTGTTTCAATCACTATTAAATTTTCAAGGAAACTGAGCGGTTCCCCGTTTTTTTCAGAGTGGCAATAGTCCAGGAAATCCAGTAATGCAAATGATACTCCGAAAAGAATTACTTTTTTATCCTCCAGTGTATTCAGCAGGTTGAATAAATCTGAATGGTTGTACAGGAAATATCCGTTTTCCGCCTGAGCTGATTTTTTCATCAGGTAGTCCACCATATAAATGAGAGACGAATTCTGCCGTTCCAGATAGCTGGGCAGCAGACCCAGAAAAATAAAATCTTCGGGCTTACCTATAAACTGCTCAAAGCTTTTATAAATACTTTTTTCATAGGTTTTTTCATCAGCAATCCAATGTTTAGACAGATTCATTTTTGTAGTACCTGAGCTCTGGAAAAACAGATCTGCTGTTTTATTCTTATCTAAAATCTGATGGTTCTTAAACATCTCAATCGGCAGAAACGGAATTGTTTCCAGGCTGTTGACTGTTTCGGGGCTGATCTTTAAATAGTCTACGAACTTTCTGTAAATCTCAACATTTTCATACTGGTACCGGAACATCTCCAGCGAAGCTTTTAAAAAATCCTGTTCTGTCTGTATATTGAATATATTTTCCACTTAAATAGTAACTTTTGCAGTCTTGTTATCAATCAGTTAATATACCACCTGTTGTTTTTAATCTTTTTTTAATGTAAAAATTAAATTTTCGGTCAGATTATTGTAATGATGTAGGCGGAATATGGATTAAAAATAAGGGTGAATTTATTTCTACCCGCTGAATTACCTCTTTATGGGGTAATTTTTTTTGTACTTTTTTCAAAAGTTTTCAGTTCAAACTCATGTTCAAAAACCCCGTAGGTAAAGTAGGAAATCCAGTCTCCGAGGTTGATATATTGTGCATTCTGACCCAGATCAAGAACCATGGGAAGGTGCCGGTGTCCGTAAATAAAATAATCAATCTGCTGGGTCTTGAGCTTTTCTTTGGAATAGATAATCAGAAATTCTTTGTCTTCCCCTAAAAACGCTTTGTCTTCATCCCCGGAAATCATTTTATTTTTCTGAGACATATATAAAGCGATCTTCATTGCCACATCGGGATGAAGCCATTTGAAAAACCATTGTGCTACAGGATTGGTAAAGACTTTTTTCATTCTTTTGTACCCTTTGTCTCCAGGGCCAAGGCCATCTCCGTGAGCCAGCAGAAACTGCTTCCCGCCCATTTCAAAATACTGCTTTTTATAGAAAACCGTACACCCGATTTCTTCTTCCAGATAATCTTTCATCCAGAGATCGTGGTTCCCCACAAAGAAATAAATGTGGATCCCGCGGTCTTTCAGTTCCGCGATTTTCCCTAAGACCCTTACGTATCCTTTCGGAATCACATGTTTCCATTCATGCCAGAAATCAAAAAGGTCGCCCATTAAAAACAGCACCTGTGCATCATGCTTGATCTCATCCATCCATCGGATAAACAGCGCCTCCCGCACCTTGCTTTCTTTTGGAGTAGGGGCACCGAAATGCTGGTCTGAAGCGAAGTATACTTTTTTTCCGGGCTCTAAATTAATGGTTGTCTTTAACACCTTTTATATTTTTGCTGAACAGAATTACTGGTTATCTTCCGCAAACCATTCCCCGTAAGAGTTTTCGGTTTCATGAAGTTTCAGGTAAGCCAGGGAAACCCCTTCAGGAAGGCTCCGTTTTATTTTTGAAGCAATGGCATACAGCATATTTTCGCAGGTCGGCTGGAAGCTGCAGTAGATTACTTTATGTCCTTTATTTTCAAGATCTTCTCCCAATTCACGGTGCGGCGTCAGTGCATTGATTAACACGGCATGGTCCCAAACATCTACAATCTCAGATTTTACGATACTTTTGATATCACTGAAATCCACCACCATCCCGTTTTTCGGGCTATCCAAATCATTAACAGGCTTTCCTTTCACTGTTACAAACAGCTTATAGGAATGTCCGTGCATATTCTTACATTTCCCATCATAATTATACAGCACGTGCGCCGTCTCGAATGTAAAAATTTTTGTAATACGTATCATAATGCAAAGATAAGGAATTTGGTTTGTTTCATTGATCTATTCCGCGGAGTGAAAAATCTGATCTGCAATACTCAAAGCGGAAACGGTTCTGAAAATTTTGAGTGAATACTTAAAGTTTATCCAGCCACTCACTGTCGAGCCTTTTTATTTTCATCGTTTCTTTATCAATAAAAATCCAAAGCGTCAGCGAGTCCACCACCAGTTCACCATTGCGGTAAAACTCAACTTTCCTGGGCTGGCGGATTCCTTCCGGAAGTTTGGGATACGTCTTAACGGTAATAATATCCCCTAAGTAGACCTGTTTTTTGTACTGGATATGATGATCAAGGAGCATCCAGATGTCGTTGGGATATCCCAGCTGATGTTTCACGGAATCCCAGTGCTCAACGGCAATCTCTTCGACCCAATGGACATACTGAACATTGTTTACATGGTTATTCCCGTCAATATGCTGTTCGGTTACCGATATTTTCTTCTCATAGATCAAACTCATAATCAAATATAAAACTTTTAAATTTTATTTTCCATATTCATGTTCATTATGCAGAAGGAATCAGTAAAGATAATATTCGGGGTAATTTTGCTCAGTTAAGGAAAATACTTAATTTTAGTATCAAATACACACAAATGATTTTAGACCTGCTCTTTCCGAACCGCTGTCTTGAATGCAACCGGATTATTGACAACGACTTACTGGTTTGCAGCCTCTGTTTCGGACACATCCATTTTACGCATCAGGCATATTCTGACGTTACGTATATTAAAGAAAGGTGCAAGCTGCTGTTTCCTGTAGAACAGGCTTTTGCCCTTATGAAATTCGAAAACGAAAATGTAAGCAGGAAAATAATTCACGAATTAAAATACAAAAGCAGAGAAAAAGCCGGGAAAGTTATTGCAGGCTGGACTGCAGAACGGCTGGATTTCCAAGATGAAAAACCGGATATGTTGGTAACCGTACCGCTGCACCCGAAGAAGTTAAAAGAAAGAGGATACAACCAGCTGCATTTATTTACAGAAACCTTATCGGAATTCTATAATATTCCTTTTGACCATAACTTACTTAAAAGAAACCATTATGCAAAAGCGCAGGCATTAAAGGACAAACAGCACCGGCTGGAAACTGAAAATACATTTTCCGTTACGAAAGATATTTCAGGGAAGCATATTTTACTGATTGACGATGTATTTACCACCGGAAATACGGTAGCGAATATAGCTTGGGAAATCCTGACGGCAGGAAATAATAAAGTGAGCGTTCTGGTAATGGCTGTAGATATTTAATTCATCTTAAATACAGGTTTATAATTTCAATGCTAAAATCTAAACCGGTATTAAAATAAATCTCCGAAACCTTTACATTACTTATTATCTCTGAAGTTTTTCTCCGTAGCTTAAGTCGCCCGCATCCCCTAATCCAGGGGAAATATAGCCTTTTGAGGTCAGATCTTCATCAATCGCTCCCACCCATATTTTTGCATCAGGATAAGCTTTTCTGATGGCTTCAACGCCCTGTCCTGAAGCAATGACAGCAACCACATGAAGCTGGGAAGGGTTTCCGTTGGTCAGCAGATCTTTAATGGCTTCAATTAAAGAAGCACCTGTTGCCAGCATCGGGTCTGCCACAATCAAAGGTCTTCCGTTGATATCCGGGCAGGTTAAATAATCCTGTTTGATCGAAAAATAATCGTTGGCATCGTGCTTTCTGTATGCGGCGACAAAACCGCAGTCTGCTTTATCGAAATAATTCAGAATCCCTTCAAACAAAGGAACTCCGGCTCTCAGAATGGTTGTAATCACCGGCTGAACGGCAATTTCTCTTGTTTTGATTGTATCCAAAGGAGTCTGGATTTCAATTTCTTTATGCTCAAGGGTTTTACTGATTTCAAAAGCCGCAATTTCCCCGATTCTTTCCATATTTCTGCGGAACCTCATCCGGTCATGCTGGATTTCTACGTTTCTGAGTTCATTGATCCAGGAGTTTACAAGTGAAAATTGTTCTGATAATACAATGGTATTCATTATTGAAAGCTTTATCTAAATTTATAAAAATTTAAGTAAGAATAAAATCCCTTTCAGAAAAATCTGAAAGGGATGGTAAAATTATTTCTGTCTGAAATAGACTTCGATCGGAACACCGGTAAACCCGAATTCTTTTCGCAGCTGGTTTTCAGTAAATCTTTTATAAGGTTCCTTTACATACTGCGGAAGGTTACAGAAGAACACAAACTGCGGTGACGGCGTAGGAAGCTGTACACAGTATTTGATCTTGATGTATTTCCCTTTGTTGGCCGGCGGCGGCATGGCTTCGAAAATCGGCAGCATTACTTCATTTAATTTGGAAGTCTTGATTTTCTTTTTACGGGCTTCATACACTTCCATCGCCAACTCAACGGCTTTCAGGATTCTCTGCTTGGTCAGCGCTGAAATAAATAAGATCGGAATGTCATTAAACTGGCCGATTTTATCTTTGATCTGGTTTTCGAAATCACGGATGGTATTGGTCTTTTTATCTTCAATAAGGTCCCATTTGTTAACCAATATAACAATTCCCTTTCTGTTTTTCTGAGCAAGGCCGAAGATATTCATATCCTGGGACTCCCATCCCTGTGTAGCATCTACCATGATGATCACCACATCAGAATACTCGATGGAACGGATGGAACGCATCACGGAATAGAATTCCAGATCTTCGGAAACCTTGGACTTCCTTCTCATCCCGGCCGTATCTACCAGTACAAACTCGTGCCCGAATTTGTTGTAAAGGGTCTGGATACTGTCTCTGGTCGTTCCTGCCACATCGGTTACAATATTTCTTTCTGCATCAAGCAAAGCGTTCGTTAACGTGGATTTCCCCACATTCGGGCGGCCGGCAATGGTAATTTTCGGCAATCCTTCAAACGGGTCTTTATATTCGGTAGTCGGGAAATCTTTAACGATATCATCCAGAACTTCACCGGTTCCGGATCCTGTTGCAGAAGACAGGGTATAATATTTTTCAATTCCCAACTGGTAAAACTCTGTAGCAGCCACTTCTTCTTTTGAAGAATCCACTTTGTTAATTACAATGTAAACAGGCTTATTGGACCTTCTTAACATCTCATGAATTTCATAATCCGTATCGGTAAGACCTTCTTCCACATTCAGCATGAAAATAATTGAAGTAGCTTCATCAATAGCCAGCTGAACCTGCTTGGAGATTTCTCCCTGGAAAACGTCATCATTATTCACATCATACCCTCCGGTATCAATTACTGTGAAATCTACTCCGTTCCAGTCGGATTTCCCGTAATGACGGTCTCTGGTAACACCGGCTGTAGAATCTACGATAGCTTCTCTCCTTTCCAGTAAACGATTAAAAAGTGTTGATTTTCCTACGTTGGGACGCCCAACGATTGCGACAATATTCGACATAAAAATGTTTAATAATCCCTCGACTTAGCTCAGGATGGGTTATTAATGGGTTTCTCCAACTTTTGGAGCCCAATTTTTTGCAAAGATAAGATTTTTATTTAAATTGATTTTCAGCGGGAAACATAAATAACCTGCCGGCTAAAAACTTAAACTCCAATCCATCCTTATCGTCCTGCTGTAAGGAAAACATCAGCCCAATATTTTTTTTTGAACTTCAAAAATTTTGATTAAAATAATTATTTGAATATCAATAAATAACACGGCCAGCACCGGATTTTCCCGCGTTGACACCTGGTTCTGACTTTTATATTTAAAATAATTTCAATAATTTTGCCTCATTGAAACAAAGACCCATGGTGTAGCGGTAACACTACTGATTTTGGTTCAGTCATCTGGGGTTCGAATCCCTATGGGTCTGCAATAACCCAAAGCAATCATCTGAAATCAGTTGATTGCTTTTTTATTTTATCTCTTAAAAAAAGACATTTATAATATTTAATGACTTTATGTATATTTCATTTGGCATACTTATAGAAATAATTTATATCTGATTTAATCGAAATAATATTTTTCTATGAAAGGTAAATATTTGCAATGAATTCCTAGCGCTTACCTGTAAGTTGATTCGCTATCAAAATTTATTATTTATTTGAAAGCAATATTTTAATAAGACATAACTTAGTACATTATTTTTGTAATTTGATGGAATATTTTTGTAATAAGTAAGGTATCTTGTACTATAATTTCAGCATTTCCTTTGAGTTCTTTATCAAAAAGAATATTTTTATTGTAAGATGTCTTCAACCCTTTCGGAAAGATAATATTTATATGAGGATTTTTAGTATTAATTGATGTTTCTTGAATCTGAGCACTTAAAACTCCGTATTCCTGATAAGGAAAGTCATATAATTTAACAATAACTTTCTGCCCCTCTTGTATTTTATTCAAATCATTTTGAGATGCCGTAAGCCGACCGGTTATAAACTTATTATGATCTTTAATTTTGAAAGAATCAATGGTGACTTTAGAGTTTATAAACTCTAGGTATTTCACATAATAACACATGATAGATAAAGAAATTATCAAAACTATTGAAATGAAAAAATTTCCTTTTAAAATGAACCAATCAGGATTCTTATTCAATAAGTTTTGTACACCTGTTGAACGTAATTCTGAATTTTTTAAATTATCTTTATTCATTTTTAATTTCCTAATTCCAGCTGGTCTTTTATTAAACGGTAATATTCACCTTTTAACATAACCAAATCATTGTGTGTGCCTTCTTCTACAACTTTACCTTTATCTAAAACAATAATTTTATCGGCATTTTTTACTGTAGACAATCTATGAGCAATTACGATTGCTGTTTTCCCTTTAAAAAAATGTTTTAGATTTCCCATTATTATTTTTTCATTTTTTGTATCGAGAGAACTTGTAGCTTCGTCAAACAAAATATATTCAGGAGATTTGTAAACTGCCCTTGCAATAAATAATCTTTGTTTTTGTCCACCACTCATTCCTACACCTTCATTTCCAATTTGGGTATGTTCTTTAAGAGGTAAATTTTCTATAAACTCTTTAATGTTTGAAATTTCAATCGCCTGATTAAATTTTTCTTGCTCAACTGAGTCTTCACCCACTGCAATATTTTCAACTATTGTATTATTAAAGACATATCCTTCTTGCATTACAACTCCACAACTGTTTCTCCAAAATCCCGGTGAAATGTTATTCAAATTTAAATTACCGATCATAATATCCCCAATAATTGGCTCATAAAATTTCATCAATAATTTGAGCAATGTTGTTTTACCACTTCCACTGGCCCCAACCACGGCAGTAGTTTTTTGATATGGAATATTTAAATTAAGATTTTCAAAAATATAATCTTCCGAACCAGTATATCTGAAAGAAACATTTTTTATTTTAATATCTTTTCCTGGAATTTCAGAAATATATTGTTCAGTATCAATTTCTTCATTTTCTTTATCATGAATTTCGCCTAATCTTTCTAATGAAATCTTAGCATCTTGTGACTGTTTTATAAGCTCGATTAATTGTAATAAAGGACTATTTAACTGTCCTATAATATACTGAACTGACAGCATCATCCCTAAAGTTAAATTCCCACTTATAACAAGTTTAGCAGAAAGGAAACTTACAAAAACATCTTTTATCTGATTAATAAAATTCCCTCCAACAGATTGCCATTGTTCCAGTGACAAAGATTTCGTTCTAAGCTTAAAAAGTTCTATTTGAATTGCTTCCCAACTCCATCTTTTCTTTTTTTCGGCATTATGCAATTTAATGTCCTGCATCCCATTAATAAGTTCAATCACCTTACTTCTTTCCTTAGCCATTAGCCCGAATGTCTCATAATCCAATAACTTTCTCTTTTTGAAAAAGAATAAAACCCACATCATATATAAAACTGCACCAAAAAGATAAACAAGAAACAATCTATAATCATAGAAAAACAATACTGCACTGAAAACAATAAGATTTACTAATGAGAAAAGAATATTCAGCGAAGTATTTGTTAACAGTCGCTCAATTCTATGATGGTCATCAATTCGTTGAAGTATATCTCCGGTCATTCGCGTATCAAAAAAACTAATAGGTAATTTCATCAGTTTAATAAAGAAGTCTGATACTATGGAAATATTAATTCTTGTAGAAAGATGTAGCAGAATCCAGCTTCTGATTATATCAAATCCCATTTTACCTGTAAAAAGCATTACCTGAGCCAAAAGGATCAAATAGATAATATTTAAGTCTTGACTTTTTATTCCAATATCAACAATATTCTGCGTAAGAAATGGGAATGTTAAAGTCAATAAACTACTTATTATCAAACCAGCAATCAATTGTATAACAAGTCTTTTATATTTTATAAAATATTTTAAAAGAAATGAAATACTGGCTTTGCTTTCCTTTTTATCAAATTTATTTTTAAAAAATAATGGTGAGGTTTCAAGTGCCAAAATAACACCTTCTTCAGTTTTTTCATTTGCATTCTCACCAATCCAAGACTTTATAAAATTCTCTTTTGTATAAGTAATTAATCCGTAGCCAGGATCAGAAACATAAACAGAATCATTTTTAATATCAATATTATAAACAACTATATAATGAGACTTTCTCCAATGCACAATGCAGGGTAAAGGAGTATCATTTTTTAATACCTCAAAATTAATCTTCATTCCCAGGGTATTAAAGCCAAGGTCTTCAGCAGCATTACTCAAGCCTGCCAAATTACTGCCTTCCCTTGTTGTTTCTGATAACTTCCTTATATAATGTAATGAAATTTCTTTACCATAATATTTAGAAATAATTCTTAAACATGTAGGCCCACAATCTTTGGCATCAGGTTGTTTATAAAATGGAAAATTTTTTATTTTCATTTTTAAATTTCTTCATCATCAATTAAATCCCATATAAAATATAATATTTGTCTCTTACATAATGTGAGGAAATACATAATCAAAATCACAACGTAAATTATAATTTTTGTTTAATCCATACTTTCTAACTAAATATTCAAAAAACAATCTATCATTATACAACAGGTCATAAAAGAAAATTTCAATTGAAAATAAAGCAAATAAAAAAACAGGTTTAAAAACCTGTTTAATTTAATATAGGATAATAAATTACTTAGCTGCTCTGCACTCTGACCAAGTCATTACATTATCTTCTCCACCTACTGGAGCTTCGATGATCTGCACATTTCCAATATTAACATTAAATGAATGAGTAGCGCAATAAAGCCAGCTATATCCACCACCTATAGACTTTAAAGATGACTTAGTTAATTTTGTTCCTTTACTTTTCAAGATCGATAATTTTTTCATATTGAATGTTTTAATTTATTAATTCATTTCAAAAATAAAAATTAAATTTCATTTCGAAGTGAATAATAATTGCGTTTTTTTTCATCATTTTGTATGCAATTTCTTACAAATTTGTACATTTGCATGAACACAAACTATCCGATGAAACACAAATTAAGAAAACTCCGTACCGATCAAGGTATTTCTCAAAAACAAATAGCTTCAATATTCCCAACTGATGTATCGAACTATAATAGAAAAGAATTAGGCGAGGTAAAAATCACTAAACAGGAGTGGGAAAAAATTTCAGATTTTCTGGAAGTTCCTATAGAAGACATCTACGAAGCAGACGCTGAAAAAAAAACATCATCTGTAAAATATAAAAACCTTAATTTAGGGGATGGCTATTTAGGCGTATCATATGTAGAAATAATGCCTTCTATCATAGAAAACCTTCAAGATTTCATTAATGTTCTTAAAAGAACAAACGAAGAACTAATAAAAGAAAATCAAAAATTAAAAGATGAAAATTCAGATTTGAGAGCCCAAAAATGTTAATTTATTTTTTTTACAAGTACATCCAAATTTATTGACGGTACACCTGAAGAAAACTCTTTCCAATCTCCATAATAAACTCTGTAATAAGTTTTCTGAGAAAATGTAAAAATGTTTCCACTAAAATAAACATAACCATTAAAGTCATTAGCGGTCCTTACTGAAACAAAGAAATCCTCATCTACCCAAATATTTTTATCCGAAACATCCAGACTAATAACATTATTCTTAATATCATCACCTTTTATTTCTTTTAATAAGGTTTCATTTATTAGTGACTCACCAGGTAAATCATTATCACTTTTATAAATATCAAATACTAAATTAATTGGAGTTTCAATTTTATAATCACAAATATTGATATTAATATTCTTAATCTTAATATGTTTCTTATTTTTTATTTTAATTGCAAATTCATTAAAAAGTGCGTTATCTTTTCTGGAATCGTATCCACAATATCTTATTTTAGATTTTTTATTTTCCCCAAGATTTTTTAAAGTAGTTTTTTGTGGTGTCAATATAACCTGTTCTATATTAACTGTTTTTTCTGTTAAAATAATGTCATGATTATTATTATCCAAATAATCCGATGTCTTTATTTTATAAGGTTCATATCCCCCTAAATATGCGATGAGGTTTTTGCTCTTGTCAATACCGGTTAAATCAATTGAAAAAGCACCTCTTTCATCAGTAACATCACCCATATTCTGACCTTCTACTCCAATAATAACACCTGAAACTGATTTTTTATCACTACTGTAAACAGTTCCACTTATAATTTGTGAGTAGGAGTTATTAAACAAAAGTAGCAGAGAACAAACGATAATAATTTTTTTCATAAATGTATTTTATTTTTTATTAATATAATCTTGTAATAGATTTTTTAATTTTTTTTCGATTTCAAAAGTATTGAAATTATTAAAATGTTTTTCTGAAAATTTATATTTAGTATCTAAGTAAACCAAATATGAATCAAACTCAAATTCATCTAATCCCTGCTGTATAAAATAATCTCTGTAAAATGAATTTTTTACTTTCCTGTGAAAATTTTGAATTTCTGAATAATTGGGTTTTCGTTTATCTTTCTTAAAAATCTGTTTTGTGACTAATCCTAATATTCCACCAGACCCTCCATTACCTACACTTAAAATACTCACTTGCCCCTGATTCATATCCGGAACTCCAAAAGTTGGCTTGGTAATCCTTGTATCTTTTTTTTCTTCAGGATGAGTTTTTATGTAATTTTTTATTTCTTCATTTAGAAATTTTTTTTTATTAGAACTTCTAAGGCTTATATCTTTTTTTAAATCTCCTGTAGTATTAAAACCCAAATCAACTGTTTCAATTTCAGTAGCCGATTGGACGAGAGTAACAGAAATTAAGCTAAAAAGGTCTTGATTATTAACCTTTCTGATTGCTCTATCATATTTTTCTTTAATAAACCTTAGCTCATCATTTTCATTTGCTTTTATTTTAAAAAAACCTTGGTTGTCTGATATTACCTGTGTGTTATTGTTGATATTAATTATCAAAACATTCTGCAATATATATCCTTGTTCTGAAACTGTATTTCCAGAGATGATATTCTGAGCGTAGGCAGAAAGGCTTAATAAGAGAAAAAATAAATATTTCATGAGAAGTTTACAGCATAATATTTTATCAAATATAGCAAAAGTAAACTCCATAGCAACTTTAACGATATTACTAATGATTTATACCGGATCTTAATTTTTACTTTGGATACTATTTATAATAATTAAAGAAAACGAGTCAAGCTATCCTATTTTGATTTATGATAATTGGGATAGTATGATTCAATTTGTTAAGCTTCTAAATCGCCGTTAAAATCTTGCTTTTTCAGGCCTATTTATTAAAAACATTCACATCACATCTCCTCTATCCTATCAACTTTAAACGCTCACCATTACTCTAATAAAATTTGATTAACTTTATCTGTTGATAAACATGAACATCTGAATATGAAAAAAATACTGATCATTATTCTTGTAGCATTCGTTATGATCCAATTTTTCCCGATTGATACAACAAACCCCGCTCCTACTCCCGGAATGGACTTTTTAAAAATAAAGAATACCCCGCCAGAAATTGCAGGAATTATTAATGCTTCCTGTTATGACTGCCATTCCAATGAAACACGATATCCGTGGTACGCCCACATTTCACCCGCTTCATGGCTTTTGAAAAACCATATTGATGAAGGAAGAAAAAATTTGAATTTTTCCACATTTGCTGTTTATGAACCAAAGATACAGGCACATAAATTGCAGGAATGTATAGAAATGGTGGAGCATAAAGAAATGCCTCTCGAATCTTACTTCATCGGACATCAGGATGCAAAACTGACTGATGAACAGAGGAAAATCTTAACCGACTATTTTAAAAGAGAAAAAAAGGAAACAGAACGGAAAATGTCGTTCTAAAAAAATAAGATCATGGAGAGAAACTGGCAGAATAAGCATATTGTATTTTTTGACGGAGACTGCGGGGTCTGCAATTTCTGGGTACAATGGATTTTGGAGAGAGATAAGAGTGACCAATTCATGTTTGCATCGCTTCAGTCGGATTTCGGACAGAAGTTTTTATCTGAGCGGGGCCTGAATACCAAGGTTTTTAATACGATGTATTTGTGGAAGCCCGATCAGTATTATCTGGAAAAATCCCAGGCGGTTTTAAAGATTGCCAATTTACTGGGCGGCGTGTATAAGCTTTCTGCAATAGGGAAAATTATTCCCCGTTTTTTAAGCGATAAAGTATATGATACCGTTTCTGAAAACAGAATGAAACTCGCCAATCAGAAATGTTATCTGCCGACACCGCACGAAAGAAAGAAATTTATTGAAATCTGAATTTGCAGATTACCAATTAGCTGCTTTAATACGTTCTTACTATAAATTAAAAAGACTGTTTCAACAACTGAAACAGTCTTTTTTAATGCTGAAAATTCAGTAATCTATCTACTCAGGTCAATAAAAACACATCATAAATCACTGGTTTAAAGACCATACAGAATAAGAATTCGGGGCGCACTGTATCTTTACCCATTTATCGTTCTGCGTTGTAGGATACCAGCCGGAGCTTCCTGTAAAATCTTTGATCTGCTGGTTTGCCCAATTGGTCTGTACCCATCTTTCCTGCCAGCTTGAAGAATTATTGATGTATACCACCAATCCCGGATTTCCATTGTAGCCGTTTCTCCTCGCAACATATTCATCGTTGTCGGTATACAGGATTGAAGTTGTGCCGGTTGCTTTGTTGTTGTGGATCCAGATCAGGTTATTGAGCCGTTCTTTATTCAGCCATTCTTCATAATCCCGGTAAAAAATGGTGGGATATCCTTCATGGGTAAGAATATAAGCATACGCCAGCATTTTTTTCCCGATCACATCCGTATCATGGTTTGTGACGAATGTTACCGCTTTATAGGGATTCCTTTTCCACATCATATCATCATTCAGTATATTCAGGTTACCGTTATCAAAAGCTTCGTCCATTTTATAATACGCTGCAAAATCAAAGACGGAACTGTTGGCATTATTGGCCCAGGATTCTAACGTATTGACATTGGAATCCCATAACTCTCCAACAGAAAAGCCACCGACATTTGAGTTCCAGTTGTTCACCACCCAGGCTCCGAAACCTTTGACATAATCAAACCGCCAGCCGTCAAACTTCATGGTATTTTTATAATATTTCCCCACGGAATCATCCCTTCCCCAAAGCCAGTCCTGAACGTACGGATTGGCATGGCACAGATCCGGAAAGCCTCCGAAAGCACCCTCATCATTGGTTCCGTAAGCATTTTTGTAAAAATCATTGTAGTTTCTCGGGAATTTTCCGGAAGCAACGCCTGAAAAATTCGTCCAGGTATTGGATCCTGCATAAGGATTGTATTCAGACTGCCCTCCGCTGTTGTGGTTAATGACAATATCCGCGTACACCTGCATATTTTCCGCATGGGCTTTTGTGATTAAAGCTTCCAGTTCCGCTCGTGAACCGAAGCGGGTTTCAATGCTTCCGTTTTGGTTATAGTTCCCGAAATCATAATAATCTGTAGGGTCATATCCCATTGAATACGGCCCGTTCTGCGCTTTGGAAGCAGGAGGCAGCCACACTGCACCGATACCCGCATTTGACCAGTCGGTAATTTTTCCCTTCACGGTATTCCACCAGTTCCCTCCATCCGGAACATCCCAGTAAAAACCCTGCATAAGGACACTCCCTCCGGGCCCGGCAACAAATTTTGAATAGGCAGACGTTCCTGTACTGAAAGGCCGGCCGTCATGATGAGTAACATCTACAGTTTTTTCATGAGCTTCAGGCCGTTTCAAGGTTTCGGCTATCATTTCGTCATTGCTGCTGCATGAACTGATAAAAGCGGCCGCCAGCAAGGAAAGAAGGTAATAGGGTTTATTCATATCTAAAGTTTTAACTGTTAAACTATTACCTAAATTACAAATTTATCAGACAAATTCTTACACCGGTGAAATATTTTTTTTTATTCTTAAACATTGCCCGGTAAAATAACGGTTTGACATATTCATTAAAAAATCATAAACTTTAAAGATTTTCGGTACAATTTTTCCATTATTGCATATATTTGCAGACTATGGAATACAATACCCAAAAAACCCAGCTTCAATTGCCTGAATACGGCAGAATTATACAACAGTTGGTTGAACGTTGCAAAGAGCTTTCTACGAAGGAGGAAAGAAATGAAATGGCGATGGCAATTATTGATTTTATGGGTCAGAGAAACCCGCAGCTGCGCGACGAAGACAATTATAAACATAAACTTTGGGACCATCTTTATATTCTGGCAGAATACGATCTGGATGTTGATTCTCCTTATCCGTTCCCTACCATGGAACAGCTTGCCGAAAAACCGAAAAGAATGGAATATCCCAAGCTTCAGGGCGACTTTAAATTTTACGGTAAAAGTATTCTTCAATTGATAGAAAAAGCCATCGAACTTGAGGAAGGCGACGAAAAAGAAGCCTTGATCGAGGTGATTGCCAATAACATGAAGAAGTCTTACAACGTATACAATAAAGAACACGTAACGGATGATGTAATTTTCCGCCATCTGAAAGAACTTTCAGAAAACAGGCTGGATCTTACCGGAATAGACAGTCTGGAGAAAAGCAAGATTTATTATTCCAGCAACACCAACCGCAGCAACAGCAATAACAACAACAATAACCGGAGCAACAACAACCGGAATAACCAGGCCAACAACAAGAGAAGACATAATAACAATAACACCAACAGCAATCATAAAAACAGAAAGTAGACATGAGTGGAACATTTCAGATAAGAGGAGGAAAAAGACTGCAAGGTGAAATTACTCCACAGGGAGCAAAAAATGAAGCTCTACAAATCCTTTGTGCCGTTTTATTAACTGATGAAGAAGTCAGAATCAAAAATATTCCGGATATCCATGATGTAAACAGGCTGATTGAAATTTTAGGCGATTTCGGTGTAAAAGTGACTAAAAACAGCCAGGGTGATTATACGTTTAAAGCTGATAAAGTTAATTTTGATTATATCAAATCTGACGAGTTTAAAAAAGACGGGGCCAAACTGAGAGGCTCAATTATGCTGATGGGACCCATGCTGGCAAGATACGGTGAAGCCTACATGCCGACACCAGGTGGTGACAAAATAGGAAGAAGAAGATTAGATACTCACTTTCAGGGTCTTGTAGAACTGGGTGCAGAATTTAATTATGATGAGGAAGAGTATTTCTATTCATTAAAAGCTACTGAACTCAACGGGAAATTTATCCTGCTGGAAGAAGCTTCCGTAACAGGAACTGCCAATATTGTGATGGCCGCCGCTCTGGCTAAAGGCAAAACAAGAATTTACAATGCAGCCTGCGAGCCTTACCTTCAGCAGCTGTGCAAGATGCTGAACAGAATGGGAGCGCAGATTTCAGGGATCGGTTCCAATTTACTGACTATCGAGGGTGTAGAACATCTTCATGGTACCGAGCACACCATGCTTCCGGATATGGTGGAAATCGGATCCTGGATCGGCCTTGCTGCCATGACAAAATCTGAAATCACCATTAAAAACGTAAACTGGAACCAGCTTGGCGTTATCCCGAATACCTTCAGGAAATTAGGGATTGAGCTTGAGCAGAGCAATGATGACATTTATATTCCGGCTCAGGAAAATTATAAGATCCAGAAATTTATTGACGGATCTATTTTAACGATTTCCGATGCACCGTGGCCCGGATTTACTCCGGATCTCTTGTCGATTATCCTGGTAGTGGCTACCCAGGCAAGAGGAAGTCTTTTGATTCACCAGAAAATGTTTGAATCCAGATTATTCTTTGTTGATAAGCTGATTGACATGGGAGCACAGATCATTCTTTGCGATCCGCACAGGGCAACCGTGATCGGTCTTAACCAGGAAACTCCGTTAAGAGGGACCACGATGGTTTCACCGGACATCAGAGCAGGGAACGCGCTTCTTATCGCAGCTCTTTCTGCAGAAGGAAAATCAATCATCCACAATATCGAACAGATTGACAGAGGATATGAAAATATCGACGGCAGGCTGAAAGCGATTGGCGCTGATATCGAAAGAATCTAATTTTACCCTATAAAAACCACCTTTTCCGGTGGTTTTATTTTTACTGATTTTACCCGAATTAAAAAACGGCTGTCAGAATAATCTGACAGCCGTTTTACTATTAAACGATATAAATTCCGGTTACAGATACTTTCTGCAGACATATTCTACAGTCGTGCTCAAAAGTTTATTTTTATAAAGATAATACTCCAGCTGCTCAAAATCATCTGAACTGACATTAATGTACAGCTGGACAGATCCGAAACTTCTTCCGTTGAGGTATTCAACATTTACAGACAACACTTTATGGCAAATCCCCAACTGATTGTAAATGGTATTCATGAGATGCTCAAACTTCAATTTCCCGTTCAGTTCAATTTCAAGGATCCATTCTTTCCTGGGCTGGTTGATGCCGTTCTGTAAAACCTGGGGATTAGGATAGGGTGTTGGTGTTGTCATAGGATTCTTTTTAAGTTAAATACTGCTGCCGTTCACTGATCTGTCTTGTTAAATCTCTGACAAAAATAGGAAAAATTATTAGTCTACCAAATTAGTAGGATACTAATTTACACTAAGCTTAATTATTTTTATCCGTGATTCGGCTTTAAACCATATCATTAAAGGTATTCAATAAAAAAAGCAGACTAAAAATCCGCTTTTACTATATCAAATCTAATGGTAGATACTATTTCAGCTCCCCTATTCTTTCGAGCTTATCGGAGGCGGCTAAGCCATTAGGGTTGCAACCCGGCTCTCCTTCAGGGACTTCCAGATTTTTCTTCCGGTAAAACTCCTGCCAGAAAGCATTGGTTGCACCGGTTTTCGGATCGATGAAAGTCATCGGTTCGAGTTTAAAAATATGATTTTCCCTAAAAGCCCTTTCAATGAAATCTGAGCAGTAATATGAGTTTTCATCCAGAATATAATTAAAGTTGTAAGGCTTTCCCAGCATAGATTCCGCTTTCTTAATGGCTGCGGGAACAGCATTCTGATATGGCGGCTTCAGGCGGTAGATCATCACCCTCTGCCCTTCATCAGACTGATCTTTTATAAATTCTTTTACACTTTGCTTCTGAGATCCTCCTTTCGACGCAGCATGAAGGACAAAAACCCCGTCTCTGTTCTTTTCCACGATCCCGATATGATCGAAGGATGCATTTTCCTGTTTCTGGGTAACATTGTTAATCGCTCCTGAAAGTCCGGTTTCTTTTGCGGTGACGAAAAGCAGATCGCCGTTATTTAAACCTGAAAACTGCGCATTTTTACAGCTCAATAAAAGGCTTACCATAAAAATAACGGAAAGAAACCTCATCAGTATATTATTTTTTAAAATTGCTCTCATAAATTTCAATCCATTCTTCAACAGTCATTTTTTCACTTAGCCCTGCCAGCAGTTCCAGAGGGATATCATCCATTTTTTTGAAGCGGATACAGGATTTTCCCATATCCAGTTTCCGTTTGGAATATTTTGGAAATTCTTCGGTGAACCAGTTCAGCAGTTCGGGCTTTGCATAGATTCCCATGTGATATAAGGCAATGAAATTCTTCTGGGAGGCCAATGCTATAAACGGCAGCGGTGAGCCTGGCGTACAGTGATAACCGGCAGGATACCTCTCCAGCGGAACGCCCCACCCTATCATTCCGGAGCTTATGCTTCGTGAAAAGCCTTCCGGTAAATGGTCATTGACGGTGTCAAATATTTTTCTGAAAATTTCCTGTCTTTCTTCAGGAACCTTTGTCAGGTAATCTTCTATGGAAACGGCCTGGATCTGCATTCTGGACTTTTTTATAATTGCTCAAATTAACAAAATTTAATTGACAATTATTTTAACGGGTATAAAAAAAATCAGCCTTACATAATGCAGGGCTGATTAAATATTTCCGGTAATTTATTTTATAAAATTATAAAGGCTGATCATCTGCACGTCTTTGACATTTTTCTGTAAAAACATGAGTTTATTGACATTGGGTACAAACTGAATTAAGTTTCCGTCTGTAAACCCGTAGTTCATAAAGAAGTTTTTTCCTTTATAATCTGCCGTAAGCTCTTTTGGAGTCAGGCTGGCAAAATCAAATGATTTCATGGAGAAACCGGTATTCCCGAAGGCTCCTTTTGGATAAACGGATGATACATAGAGGTTATCGCCGGATTCAATGACCTGGATTCTTCTTCCCACGGGGTTGCTTCCAAGCGGAACAAACTGCTTTACTTCCCCGTCTTTATCAAATTTCATCAGAACGCCCACATCCAGTTTGTAGACAGGATCCGGAAAACGGTTCATTGCCGAAGGCAGAGGCCTTGTAACACTCTCCTGCTGAACAGCCATTAAAACATCATCACCTTTAATAATGGTTTTAATTACCTTTACATCACTCATGTCTTTGCTGCCTGATAAATTGGTGGTGCTGATAACGGCTTTTCCTGATTTGATATCATACATCATCACCGTCCCGAATGTACTTCCGCCAAGAGTAACGGCCTGGTTTTTCCTGCCGAACGTCACCAGGTAATCATTATCATTTTTACTGATCGCATATAATTTTTCAGGGATATATTTGTCATCATACGGAAGGTCTTTATCTTCGGTATTGGAAACAAGCTCCATTTTGTAAGATTCTTTCCAGCCTGCAGCCTTACGCAGTAAAACAATTTTTCCGGAGTTGGTCAGTGTCAGGGATTTTTCAACATAATCGCTGCTCAACGAAATCTCTTTGGTCCAGACCGGTGAAAGTGTTCTGAGATCGAGAACCAATGCATCATTGATATTATCCGTCTTTTTACTTGCATAACGGTCATTGAAAACGGCAGCATATTTTCCGTTTTCAGAGAACACAACATAAGTGGTTCCAGATTTATTGGTAGATTCAATGGTATATTTCGCAATACTTTTTGAGGTAAATGCCCCTCCTTTTCTGCTGAATACATGCTGGAATACTTCTTTTCTGTTTTCTTTTCCGAAGTATTCTTCGGTGAACACGACAAAACGGTCTTCATCAATCTGCTGGGACCCAAGGTAATTGTGAAGTACACCATTTGTTTTATTTGCGTAGTCTTTTATATAAGTATCCACGAGGCTCCCGTTCTGATCCAGTTTTCTCATCAATATTTTTTTGTGAGGAAAAACATTTCTCATCAACCCGTCAATATTGATCACACTGAACATATAGGAGTTATAATCATCAGCCAAAACAAGCTTTTCATTGGTTTCAAGGTTGGCATCCGTTGTAAACTTTGTACCTTCCGTTACTTTTAACTGTGCAGAAGCACAAACGGAAACCGTCATTAATGCCGAAGCAATAATCTGTTTAATCATTTTATTTTCTTTAGTTATTATAAATTTTTTCCTCTAATTTCTTCAGCTCAAGGTTGGCATCATATGATAACTTGATATCCACCAGGTGCTCCTGCAGTTCATTTAAATATTTTTCGGCTTCCTGGTAATTTCCTAATGCTATGTTAAGCCTGATCAGGTTGAAGTAAAGATATTCGCCGATCTTCTCGTTATACAGTGCTTTTTTATCGCTGTAATTTACTTTTGTCAATGCATTTTTCCAGAGATCAATCCCTTTCTGCATATTTTCCATCGCAGCTTTGTTCGGTGCATAATCTGATTTTGCCTGAAGCTTTTTCAGATTGGTCGTTACATAGATGTATGCTTTTTCAAGATCATCATAATCTCCCTTATTTTTCACTGTCTCAAGGCTCACGACAGAATTGATGGCCTGGTAGCCGAAATTATCATTGATTATATTCCTCGTCCGGTCCATGGTTCTCTGCAGGTATCTTTTTTCATGGACATTAAGATTGATTTCATTGGTGGGCACACTTGCAATTTCTGCGAAGTCCGAAAAATAGGTTTTATCTAATTTTACCACTCCGTTATGCTTGCCGATAATCCTTACCGGCTGGTTAGCAAAGGTTTTACTCTGGTTATCCTGGAAATTTGTTCTTTCCATTTCAATTTCTATGTTCAGGTAAGTCCCGCCTTTTGAGAACCCTGCCACATCCATTTGGGAAGCAAGAATTTTATTATCCACAATTAAAGCATCCCTGAGATCGGGCTGTCTGTATACCGGCATAGGAGGAATATTCAGGACAGGCCTTGAAGGCAGCCTTAATATAGGAGCGCCGTTGGTGGTTGCAATTTTTTCAACGGCTGACAGTTTACTGTATTCTGCAGATTCCAGCTTATATTTTTCCTGAAGTTTTTTAACCTCAATATCATAATCATTCAGTCTTTCCTGATGCTCCGTTTTAGCCGTTTCCACATTGGCCTGGTAATTATCAACCTGATTCTGGTGATCTTCTTTGGAAATTCTCAGTACATCATCTTTTGTGATATTATAAGGAGACTTTACCGTAAGCACATAGGTGCGGTCTTTAAGATCAGTAGGGAAAACAGGTTCTTTCAAAAGTTGGAAGCTGATGGTTTCTTTATCGATCCGCTGGGCGAATGAAACCGTGGAAAAAAACAGCGGAATAATAGAAAAACAGTATAATTTCTTCATACATTATATAATAAGAGCGCAAAAGTATAATAATTTATCCAGATACCTCTTTTTGATTAAAAATTTAGCAATACCACATTTCACTACCGAAAGCTATGTTTATGTGGTTTCTTACCTCCTTTATTTTAATATTGGGAAATTAAATCTTATTTTTGTCATACAAATTTTTCAACAATGCCGAATATTTCAAACAGAGCACAACAGATGCCGCCGTCGCCGGTAAGGAAACTGGTTCCTTTTGCCATCAACGCCAAACAGAGAGGGATAAAAGTATATCACCTGAATATCGGGCAGCCTGATATTGAAACTCCGGAAACGGCTCTTAATGCTTTAAAGAATATTGATTTAAAAGTATTGGAATATGCGCTTTCTGAAGGAAATTTAGACTACAGGCAGGCACTTACGGAGTATTACCATTCACTGGGTTTTACAGACCTTACACCGGATCATTTTATCGTGACCAACGGAGGTTCTGAAGCATTGAACTTTGCGATTTCCACTTTGTGTGACGATGGTGACGAGGTAATCATCCCTGAACCGTATTATGCCAATTATAACGGTTTCACAAGCACTTTTAACGTAAATGTAATTGCGGTACCGTCTACCATTGATACCGGTTTCGCACTGCCTCCGATTGAGGAATTTGAGAAGAAAATTACAGAAAAAACACGAGCCATTGTGATCTGTAATCCCGGAAACCCTACCGGATACCTTTATACCCGTGAAGAGCTTCAGAAATTAGCGGAAATTGCTTTGAAATATGACATCGTGATTATCTCTGATGAAGTATACCGTGAATATGTCTATGACGGAAAACAGCAGATTTCTATGTTTGCATTTCCTGAACTGGCAGAAAACTGCATCATCATTGATTCAGAATCCAAGCGATACTCTATGTGCGGCGTAAGAATAGGATGCCTGATTACCCGTTCCAAAAAAATTCATGATGCGGCTATGCTTTTTGCGCAGGCCAGGCTGAGCCCGGTATTGTTAGGACAGATTGCCGCTACTGCTGCGCATCAGAATGACGGTGCTTACATCAGGGCGGTAAGAGAAGAATACACACACAGAAGGAATGTTTTGGTAGATGCACTGAATGCCATTCCCGGTGTTATCTGCCCGAAGCCGAAAGGCGCTTTCTACTGTGTGGCGGAACTTCCGGTTGACGATACCGAAAAGTTTGCCCAGTGGCTGCTGGAAAGCTACTCAAATCAAAATGAAACCATTATGGTGGCTCCGGCCGGAGGATTCTACAGCAATCCTGAATTAGGTAAAAAACAGGTAAGAATTGCCTACGTTTTAAAAGAAGAAGATTTAAAAAGGAGTGCCGCTATTTTAAAGGATGCCCTTGAAAAATACAAACTGGAATTCACTCATTAATTAAATAAGTACAGTATCTATGTCAGCAATAAAAAAATCCGGATTGAAAACGCTCATTCCCATTCTTTTATTGCTGATATTTTTTTCCTGTGATTCTAAAAAAGAAGAAAACAGTCCGTCCGGTAATTCCAATGAAATCATTTCCATAGATTATTCGGATATTGGCGGAGAGGCAGGAAATTATACCATTGTTAAAATCACAAAAGACTCTGCCCGCCTGGAGACCGGAGTTACCCAAAAGAAGATCCATAAAGAATGGAAATCTGCCATTACCCCTAAAACCTGGCAAAACCTCACCTCTGTTATTGATGTAAACACCCTGGATAAGATCAGGAGCTCACCCAGTAAACAGCCGGTAGACGGGTTTGATGAAACATTTCAGATCAGGACCCGGAAGAAATACCATGCATATGTGAATGCATATGCAGATACCATTCATTACAGACAGCTTGAAAAACTGAAAGCCCAGATCCAAAACATGATTCCGCAGGAATACAAATAAATTATGCACGAAAATTTTTCACTTAAGCCGTATAATACATTTGGCATAGATGCGAAAGCACGCTATTTTACCGAAGTACATTCTGTTGAAGAATTGCTGGAAGCACTGAACAATCCGGTAACCCATTCCCTTCCCCTGCTGTTTTTAGGCGGAGGAAGCAATATCCTGTTCACGCGGGATTTTGAGGGGCTTGCCGTTCAGTTGAATTTAAAAGGCATCCATGAAGATATCATCAGTGACAATGAAGTTCTGGTCACGGTAAAAGCGGGAGAAAACTGGCATGAATTCGTGTTGTTCTGCCTCGAAAAAAATTACGGCGGGATGGAAAACCTTTCACTGATTCCGGGAAATGTAGGAACCTCACCGATGCAGAACATCGGGGCGTACGGCGTGGAGATTAAAGATACCTTTGTAAGCTGTACAGTCCTGAACTTAGAAAACCTTCAGCTGGAAACCTTCAATAAAGAGCAATGCAGATTTGGCTACAGGGATTCTGTTTTCAAGCAAGAAGGAAAAGGGAAATATGTGATTACTGAGGTTTCTTTCACCTTAACCAGAAAAGACCATCAGCTTAAAACATCATACGGTGCGATACAGGCAGAACTGGAAAAATCGGGCATTGAAAGCCCAACGATTCAGGATATTTCGAGGGCTGTAATCAACATCAGGCAAAGCAAACTGCCGGATCCCAAGAAGACGGGAAATGCAGGAAGCTTCTTTAAAAACCCAACCATTCCGCTTATTCAGTTTGAAGAACTGCAACAGCAAGTTACAGATATTCCGGGTTACCCGAACGGAGATTTTGTAAAAGTTCCGGCTGGCTGGCTGATCGAACAGGCCGGCTGGAAAGGCAAACAGACCGGGAATGTGGCAACCCACAGGCTGCAGGCGCTGGTCATCATCAATGCGACCGGAAATGCGACCGGAAAAGAGATTTACGATTTTTCTGCGGAGATCATTGATTCCGTACAGAAAAAATACGGGATCGAACTGGAACGGGAAGTGAATATTATTTGATCTATTTAAGCATAAATAAATTTCAGATACTTCAGCTTCGCTCATCATCACACTTCTAATACTGATATTTCTATCAGATGTAATTATTTTAACAACAGAATCTGAGGCTCCTGAAGGATTTTTAAACCAATAAAAGCAAACACAAAAATATGAAAATCGCAATTCTCGGAGCCGGAAACATGGGTTTATCTTTTTCGAAATCATTTTTGAAATATGAATTGATAAAACCTGAAAATCTGCATTTGATTACAAGAAACCAATCTAAATTTTCAAAAATATCTGAAGAATTTCCAAAATCTGAAATTTCCACTTTCGACGAAACAATAGAATTTAATGCGGATTTAATCGTTATTGCCGTAAAGCCTCAGGATTTCCAATATGTTGCCGAAAATTTTCAGTTTCAGTTAAAAGAAAATCAAATGGTTTTATCGATCATGGCGGGAATTAAAATAGAGAAAATTCAAAAATTACTCAATCATCCATTGGTCGTCAGAGCCATGCCGAATTCTCCTACGCTTTTAGGGATGGGAATCACAGGGTATACCGCTGCACAAGGTATTTCTTTTAGTCAATTAATCAATATTGAACGTTTGCTGAACTCAACCGGAAGATCGGTCTATTTGGAAAACGAGGAATTACTGGACGGTGTGACAGCACTTTCCGGAAGCGGACCGGCATATTTTTATTACATTCTTGATGCCATGATTAAAGCCGGTGTTGAAATGGGAATTGATGAAAATTTATCCAGGCTTTTTGTACAGCAAACCATGCTGGGAGCCTATCATCTCATTAATAATTCTGATAAAAATCTGGAAGAATTAATTCAGGACGTTGCTTCAAAAGGCGGAACAACCGAAGCTGCCCTGAAAATTTTTAACGAAAATCATTTAAAAGAAATTATAAAACATGGAATTCTTAATGCGGAAAAACGTGCAAAGGAATTAAATAACTGATTTTCCAAACGTTTTCTCTACAGAATTCCGGATCAGGAACCCGAGGTAGACACCAAATGTATTCAGGATAATGTCATCCACCTCAAAAATACCCATTCTGGTAAAATACTGAAGGCCTTCAACAATTGTGATGGCCTGGATAAAAGCGAAAAGCAACGTTTTCAGATCATTAAACCGCGTAAAAATCCACCCCAGGAAACCGAAAGGAATGAACATGACAATATTCCCAATAACAATCTTGATTATCTCTTTCAGGGAAGAAGCTCCCTTAATAAAATTAATCGTTGCCAGCACAGGTTCTAAAGTCAGCAGGTTGTCTTCATACTGCGTCCTTCCCATTCCCAGAAACATGAGGTATAACAAAAATAAGGTATAGGGAACAATTATAATTTTGTACAATTTCTTTATCATCACTTGCCGGTTTATTCGCGTCAAAAATAGTAAATTTGTATCTTAAATAAATGTAATGAAATACATCTTACTTACGCTCATTTCGGCAATGCTGTTATCCATATCCTGGCCAACATACGGCGTTCCGTTTTTTATATTTTTCGCTCTGGTCCCGCTTCTGATGATGGAGCACAGTGTTTCAAAATTTTCAGAATACAGCAGAAAAAGCTGGGTGGTTTTCGGGCTGTCCTATCTGTGTTTTGTAATCTGGAATATAGTAACCACCGGCTGGCTGTACGGGTCTAAGAATCCTGACGGCAGCCATTCCATGATGGCCGTGGTATTTCCGGTTCTGGTTAATTCCCTTCTCTATTCACTGGTGTTCCAGTGTTACCATTGGTATAAGAATGCGCAGGGAACGTATTGGGGCCTGGCTTTTTTTATCGCGATCTGGATGAGTTTTGAAAAATTCCATTTGGGATGGCAGTTGACCTGGCCATGGCTGAACCTGGGAAATGTATTTTCAGATTACCCGAAAGTAATCCAATGGTATGATACACTGGGGGCTACCGGAGGAAGCTTCTGGATTCTCCTGATTAATATTCTGATATTTTATACCGTGAGAACGTGGGAGGCAGGCAGAAAAAGAAAAGACCTGATTAAAAATTCTTCTGTTGTAACGGCTTTAATTGTTATTCCGATGATTATTTCGGCGGTTCAGTATAATAATTTTGATGAAAAGCCTATTGGCTCGGTCAATGTCATGATGCTGCAGCCTGATCTTGATCCGTATGCCGAAAAATACTCTAAAGACAGCATGGTTATCCAGAATGATTTGCTGAACCTTGCCGAGAGCAACTCAAAAGGAAAAATAGATTATTATATTGCCCCTGAAACCGCCCTTCCCGGAAGAGGTTCCATTTCAGAAAATGCTTTTGAAAAAAGCATCATCCTGAATAACCTTAAGGCATTTTTATCAAGACATCCAGGTTCTGTGTTTGCAACAGGCATTTCTTCACACCGGATGTATACCAGCCCTGAGAATTTGCCGGAAGAAGCATATCAGCTGAATCAGGGACTTTGGGTGGAAAGCTTTAATTCTGCCGTTCAGGTGATCCCAAATCAGAAAGTGGAGGTCTACCATAAAGGGAAGCTGGTTCCCGGCGTAGAAATCTTCCCTTACATGAACTACTTAAAACCGGTTTTAGGGGATGCAATGATCAATCTGGGCGGAACAGTGGCTTCCCTGGGAACGGATAAAGAGCGGGTTGCCTTTTCAAACCCTTTCAACAAAGGAAAAATTGCCCCGATTATCTGTTATGAAAGCATTTACGGAGAATTTACCGGTGATTATGTGAAGAAGGGAGCCAACTTCCTTGCCATCATGACCAACGACTCCTGGTGGGGGGTGACGGAAGGCCACAGACAGCTGCTGTCATATGCCAGGTTAAGAGCTATTGAAACAAGAAGGGAAATTGCCAGGGCTGCCAACAGCGGAATTTCTGCACATATTGATGCCAGAGGTGAAATCGTGGCGGATACTTTTTACGGGGACAAGACTACCCTGTTTGCCAAAGTAAACCTTTACGATCAGATGACATTTTACACAAGAGCCGGAGACTTGCTGTCAAGATTCTCAATATTTGCTTTAGGGTTCCTGCTGTTTTATTTTCTGATCAAAAGGTTCCAGAACAGAATAAAAAAAAGTTAAGGTCAGCAATCGCGAGAAGCTGATAAGAGAATATAAAATTTCTTCTTTTAAAAGATGCATCTGAGATAAAACCGGACTAAATGAGCTGTAATTCCATTGGTATTTCAGTATCATAATTAATCCCGGATAACCATTTATATTTCAGGGGTACCTTATTTTTTTGAGAATGAATTTAAACTTGAGATTTGATACTTTAGCGGTCTGGCTGTATTTTAACCGCGAAATCGTTGTTACGGATCAGTAAGTTATTGTAAATAATTTCTTAAAAGATTTGTCTATCTGAAATATTCTTCGTTATTTTGCACTCTCAAATATTATAGTACAAATAAGAACATCGAGATATGTCAAGAATTTGCCAAATAACAGGAAAGCGTGCAATGGTTGGTAACAACGTTTCTCACGCTAATAACAAAACGAAGCGTCGTTTTGAAATTAACTTATTAGAGAAGAAATTTTACCTTCCGGAGCAAGATAAGCACGTAACACTGAAAGTATCAGCTCATGGATTGAGAGTGATTAACAAAATTGGAATCGAAGAAGCTATTGAAAGAGCGACTAGAAACGGATTGATTAAAAAGAACTAAATCATGGCAAAAAAAGGAAACAGAGTTCAAGTAATCCTTGAATGTACAGAGCATAAAGAAAGCGGTATGCCGGGAATGTCCAGATACATTTCTACAAAAAATAAAAAGAATACAACTGAAAGATTAGAATTGAAAAAATACAATTCTGTTCTTAAGAAAGTTACAGTTCACAAAGAAATCAAGTAATTTATAAAATATAATTTACCATGGCAAAGAAAGTAGTAGCAACCCTACAAAGCGGACAGTCAAAAAAAATGACTAAAGTTGTTAAAATGGTTAAGTCTTCTAAATCAGGAGCTTACGTTTTTGACGAAAAAGTAATGAATGCAGACGAAGTAGACGGTTATTTGAAGAAATAATCTCCGCTTTATTTACAATATAAAAACTACTCATATTTTGGGTAGTTTTTTTGTTATCTTTGCTTTTGGATTAGTATTGGGTTATGCATTACAAATGATAAACAGTCAGGCGAAATGATAGCTCAGAACCTGTAATTAAAATTCCGTAATTCATAAGATGAGTTGGTTTAAAAAGATTTTTAAGAAAGAAGAAAAAGAAACGTTAGACAAAGGATTGGAAAAATCCAGCCAGGGTTTCTTTGAGAAAATGACAAAAGCCGTAGTCGGCAAAAGCAAAGTAGATGATGAAGTCCTGGATAACCTGGAAGAAATCTTAATTGCCTCCGACGTGGGTGCCTCTACCACCATCAAAATCATCGAAAGAATTGAAGAGCGTGTTGCCAGAGACAAATACGTCAGCATAAATGAGCTGGATAAAATCCTCCGTGAGGAAATCTCAGGGCTTCTGCTGGAAAACCCTCATGCCGGAACAGGAAATATTGATGCTTCCAAAAAACCTTACGTCATCATGGTGGTCGGTGTAAATGGTGTCGGGAAAACCACAACCATCGGTAAGCTGGCCCATCAGTTCAAGTCGGAAGGCAAAAAAGTAGTTTTAGGCGCTGCCGATACTTTCAGGGCTGCAGCTGTTGATCAGCTTGTGATCTGGAGCCAGAGAGTGGGTGTTACCATCATCAAACAGGAAATGGGTTCTGACCCTGCTTCTGTGGCATTTGATACCGTTCAGAGCGCCGTTGCCCAAGATGCCGATGTAGTGATCATTGATACCGCGGGAAGGCTCCACAATAAGATCAATCTGATGAATGAACTTTCTAAAATCAAAAGAGTGATGCAGAAGGTGATTCCTGATGCACCGCACGAGGTTTTACTGGTTCTTGACGGTTCTACAGGACAGAACGCCTTTGAGCAGGCAAAACAGTTCACAGCGGCAACGGAAGTGAATGCGCTGGCCGTGACAAAACTTGACGGTACAGCAAAAGGAGGTGTCGTGATCGGTATCTCTGATCAGTTCCAGATTCCGGTAAAATACATCGGTGTCGGAGAAAAGATGCAGGACCTGCAATTATTCAATGGTACGGAATTTGTTGACTCGTTCTTCAAGAAGAGATGATGAGAGTCATCCCTGTCTAAATTCAAATAATAAATCACACATTAACATTTAAAAAATTTACGACTATGGGAATTTTAACTTGGATCATATTTGGTCTTATCGCAGGTGCTATTGCAAAAATGATTATGCCCGGGAATCAGGGCGGCGGATGGCTGATCACCATTATTTTAGGAATTGTGGGAGCTTTTATCGGAGGGGCAATAGGTGTCTATGTTCTTCACTGGGGAGATGTTGATTCTTTCTGGAACTTCAGAAGCTGGATCCTTGCCATCGGAGGTGCATTGATTGTTCTCTGGATCTACGGAATGGCGACAAGGAGGAGTGCCTGATCCATGTAAATAACATTTATTAAAAATAAAACGGCGGATTTGAAATTTCAAATCCGCCGTTTCTTTGTACAATATAATTTAGTTTAGTCAATCTTAATCTGGTAAGGCATTTCCATTTTTACCTCAGACTGCAGTTTCCTTTCTTCCATCACATGCTGCATGATTTCATAATTGGCTTTCCCGATTTTATTTTTAATCAGCCTTGCCGAAATTTCATCTTCATTAAGGTCTTTAAAAATCTGCTCAAAAGGAGACATCCTTTTAGGATATGATGATATCGCGTAAGATTTCAATCCTGCTTTACCGGCTGCATATTTTACCGCATCGTTCAGTGTTCCCAATTCATCCACGAGACCGATCTGTTTGGCTCTGGTTCCGCTCCACACTCTTCCGCCTCCTACATTATCAATCTGCTCAAAAGTCTGCTTCCTGTTCTGGGTAACAAAATGCACAAATCTTTTATAGGTACCTTCCACACTTCTTGTAATCATGCTTACACCGTAAGGGCTCACCCCGTTTAATGATGAATAATACTGGGAGTTGGCATTGGTAGCCACAATATCAGCACGGATCCCGTTTTTGTTGGCAATATCTTTAAAGTAAGGAATAACCCCGAAAACCCCGATGGATCCTGTAAGCGTATTGGGCTCAGAATAAATCTTATCTGCAGCCATAGCAATATAATATCCTCCTGAAGCGGCATAATCCCCGAATGAAACCACAAGCGGCTTTTTCTTTTTCAGCTGCTGAAGCTCAAACAGGATTTCATCTGAAGCATTGGCACTTCCCCCCGGAGAATTGATCCTGAAAACAACAGCTTTCACTTTATCATTTTCCTGAAGTTCTTTAATGTATTTGATATATTTTTCAGAATGGATGTCATTATACTCATCCCCGCTGTTAATAGAACCTGAAGCATACAACACCGCTACCCTGTCCCCGGATTTTTCATCATCTGAATAAGAAGCGATATATTTACCCAAAGAGATTTTATTTAATTTTTCTTCCTTCTTCACTCCTAATTTTGATTTGATCAGGTCATCATACTGGGTTTTCTGAATCAGTTTATCTGCTAACCTGTACTTTACTCCCAATTCAGGAATCATCCCGTAAAGGCTGTCGATCACCGTTCTGAACTGAGCCGTATCAATCTTTCTGGAAACCGCCATTTTGGACGATGTATTTCTCCAGATATCATTCAGGAGCGTCCCCAGCTGTTCTTTATTTTCAGGGGAAATATCATTACGAAGGAAAGGCTCTACTGCAGATTTGAATTTACCGTGACGGATAACTTCAATCCCTATTCCGTATTTATCTGCAAAATCTTTAAAGAAAGCCACTTCTGTAGCAAGGCCTTTAAGCTCAATCATACCTGCAGGATTCAGGTAATACTGGTCTGCTACAGATCCTAAATAATAGGAAGACTGTGAAACGGCGTTGCCATAGGCATAAACAAATTTCCCGCTCTTTTTAAAATCTTCTATCGCACTCCGGAGATCATCAATCTGCGTAATCCCCGCATTCAGCTGATCTGCTTCAATACTTATCCCTTTGATATTATCATCTGTTTTGGCCTTTCTGATGGCTTCAACCGCATCATAAATCAAAATACTTTTATTCTGGTCGCTGATATCAAATAAGCCTTTTCTTTCTTCTGTAGGGCTGTCTATTATATTGGTTTTTAAGTTAATGGCAAGTACGGAATTCTTTTTCACCACGGCAGTTTTTTCATTCCCCATAGCTCTGAAGACCAGCATTATGATGAAAAAGAAGAAAAATACGACACATAATATGACAATAGCCACTATATTTGCCAGTACATTTTTTAAAAAGCTTTTCATAAATCAATCATTTTACAATATGTCGCAGCATAAAGCCGTTTTGTTACTCGGAAGTAACCTCGGAGATCAAAAAAAAAATGTGGAGACTGCCCTGGAAAAGATCAGAGAAGGAGGAAACGAAATATTACGTATAAGTGAATTCCTAACATCGGAGCCCGTAGAGTTTGCCAGTTCCAATATTTTTTGTAATATTGCAACGATAATATCGACACATCTTTCGCCTATCCAACTGCTTGATTTTGTTAAGAGTATCGAAATAGAAATGGGCAGGTTAAACGATTCCCTGGCAAGCGGAGGATATACCGATAGAATAATAGATATTGATATCGTGACCTATAATGGACTGATATTTGCATCAGAGAGGTTGAAAATACCTCACCAGAAGCATCTTTATGAAAGAGCTTTTTCAAATAAACTATTAAAAGATTTTATTTAAATCAAAACATAAAACATACTGTATGAAACTAGGTTTATTATTATTGGCTACTCTGCCTATTGCTACTTATGCACAGGATAGTATTGCTGTTACTTCAAATGATATGTATCCGAATACATTCTCTTCAGGTTCTGCCAATGTTCAGCCTTTCAATAGCAAGGCTAAAAGATTCAATGACTGGTCCGTTTCAGTTGGAGGAGGTGCCGCTTTTATGGTACATTCAGACCTTACATCATTCTATGACAAGCAAGTTAACTGGGGATACAACAGCTACGTAAGCTTAGACAAGCAGATTACCCATGTATTTGGAATGAGCCTTATCTATCAGAGAGGTGAAACTACGCAGAAAGCACAGCTTGAAGGAGCAGCCGGTATTGCCGGGGGCGTTGCGGAAGCCAATACAAAATTCAATCAGATCGGTTTATTAGGAGATGTTAACTTCTCAAACTTATTGAGAAGAGTAGACAATCATTCTCCTTTCAGATGGGCATTACACGGATACGCAGGTTTCGGTTTCATGAACTTCAATACATCACTGCATGATAATAATGAGTTCAGATGGAGCAACTCTCCTGCCAGAATCCCTTTATTCATTAACCAAAAACTGGAATTCAACTCACTGTACTTTCAATTCGGTACCGGTGTGAAATATAATGTTTCAAAACTTATTGATATTGAGGCAAGAGCCATGTATGTCATGAGTGGCGATGACGAATTTGACGGCGGCGGGTACGCAGGTCCTGATGATTACGATCCTACTTCAAAAGTATCCAAGTACAACATGATCAGCAAAAAAAGATCTGACAATGCACTGACGGTTAACTTAGGGGTTTCCTTCAAACTGGGTAAGCATTTATCTCACCTTGCATGGCATGATCCTTTACAGGAAGCTTATTACAGAATGAATGTTCTTGAAAACAAAGAAGCTGACTTTGTGGTATGCGAAAAAGGAGATCTTGATAATGACGGTGTTTGCGACGATTGGGACAGACAGCTTGATACACCTGCAGGTGCAAGAGTAGACGGAGCCGGTGTTGCTTTGGATATGGACCTTGATGGTGTTATCGATTTATACGATAAATGTGTAACCGTTCCGGGACCTGTTGACAACAACGGATGCCCAACCAACTAAATAATAACTAAATCATTTAATTAACTAAATAAAAAATACACTATGAAATTAAGTTTAGCAATTGTTGCATTTGCGCTGGCTGTACCTACAGCGGGCTTTGCACAAGACTCAACTGCAGTAGTTTCAACCGGAGAATATCCAAACACATTCTCTTCAGGCTCTGCTAACGTTTCTCCGTTTACCAATAAATCAAAAAGATTTAATGACTGGGCGATTTCAGTGGGAGCCGGTGTACCATTAATCCAATCTGCAGACTTAACGTCTATCAAGAATGGTAACGGTAAAAACCTTTTCGGGTATTCTGCATATATCAGTATTGATAAAGCGATCACCCATGCTTTCGGTATTAACCTACAGTATGACAGAGGGGAAACAAGACAGGGATGGTTTAACACCAAAGATCCTGCTCCAACCAATACCGTAGCTTATCAGCAGGTAGGAGCAAGAACCCAGTATGATGCAATCTCATTATTAGGGGACATCAACTTTTCAAACCTATTGAGAAGAGTAGATAACCATTCTCCTTTCAGATGGGCATTACACGGGTATGCAGGTGTTGGTACTATCGCTTACAGAGCATATCAGAAAGACAATATGGGACAGAGAATGGTAACGGAAATCAAGCCGTTCCAGTTGGGTTCTATGTTTGCTCAGGCTGGTGCCGGAGTTAAATACAAAGTTAACAGAAGACTTGACATCGAAGCGAGAGCAATGTATGTAGTTACAGGTGATGATGAATTTGACGGAGGAGGAAGCAAATACAGTGCGATCAACCAACGTGAAGAGCAGGTTTCTGACAACTTCTTCAATGCAACTTTAGGTATTTCTTTAAAGTTAGGGAAACACGAGTCTCACTTAATGTGGCATGACCCGCTTCAGGAAATCTATTACAAATTAGATGTTTTGGCTAATAAAAACCAGGATATTGAAGTTTGTAAAAAAGGAGATCTTGATAATGACGGTGTTTGCGACGATTGGGACAGACAGCTTGATACGCCTGCTGGCGCAAGAGTTGACGGTGCCGGTGTTGCTTTAGATACTGACTTAGACGGAGTAATTGACCTTTACGACAAGTGTGTAACCGTTCCGGGTCCTGTAGAGAACCAGGGATGTCCTACTACTGCACCTGCAGCAGGTGGACCGGTAGAGGAAAAAGAAACGAAATTAGACGGTATTGAATTTGACCTGAACTCAGACAGAATTCTTCCTTCTAACACGCCTATCCTTAACAATGCTGTTAACTACATCAACTCTTCAACAGGAACTTATACTGTAGTTGGAGCAACAGATACAAGAGCTTCTGAAGCATACAACCAGAGACTTTCTGAAAGAAGAGCAAACAATGTTAAAGATTATCTGATGAAGAACGGTGTTCAGTCCGGTAAGCTAAACGCTGTAGGTAGAGGTGAAAAAGACCTTAAGTATCCTGAGTGTGAGCCTGCAACTAAATGTCCTGAATGGAAAAACAGAGCAAACAGAAGGGTTTACTTCGAAGCTAAATAATACATTTAATTTTATCAGTAAATATATTAAAGTCACGCAGTGCGTGACTTTTTTTGTTGGTATACTTTCATTATTTTTATCCCATGATTTCTCAGCAAGATTTTCAAGAACTAAAATTTAAAACCTTAAAGTATTTTTGGGGGTATGATCATTTCCGTGATTCCCAGGAAGACATCATTGATTCGGTAGTCAACGAAAAGGATACCCTTGTGCTGCTTCCTACAGGAGCCGGCAAATCACTCTGCTATCAGCTGCCCGCTTTATTAAAAGAAGGAACCTGCCTGATTATTTCCCCTTTGTTGGCCCTGATGAAAGATCAGGTAAACCAATTGAAATCAAGAGGAATAGAAGCTGAATATCTGTCTTCTGAACTGGATGAATATGATGCAGAAGGCATTTATAACCGCTGTAAGGAAGGGCTGACAAAAATGCTCTACGTTTCACCGGAACGTCTGACAAACAAACAGTTTTTACAGAACATTGAAGAAATCCAGCTGTCATTTATTGCGGTAGACGAAGCGCACTGTATTTCAGAATGGGGCCAGGATTTCCGTCCCAGCTACCAGAACATAAAAAATTTCCGGACAAACAACCCAAAAATCCCCTGTCTTGCCCTAACGGCAACTGCTACCCCGAAAGTCTTGGAAGAGATCAAGCTGAAGCTTGAGCTCAGAGAGCCGAAAGTTTTTCAGAAAAGTTTTAAAAGAGAAAACATCAGGATTTTCACCGAAGAAGTTTCTGACAAGTTCCAGCGGATTTACGATATTTTAAAGTTTACGGAAGAAGCAGGGATCATTTATGTAAGAACCAGAAAAGAAGCCGAACAGCTCACCGAATTTCTGCTTAAGAAACAGATGACCAATGTGGACTTCTTTCATGCCGGCCTTACAACCAAAGAAAAAAATGCCAAACAGACGATCTGGAATAACAGTGACAGGCACGTCCTTGTTTCTACCAATGCTTTCGGGATGGGGATTGACAAAGACAATGTGCGGTTTGTTATTCACTACTCGCCTTCGCCTTCCATTGAAAACTACTACCAGGAAATCGGGAGGTCCGGCAGAGACGGCCAAGACAGCTTTGCTTTTTTACTCTGGGATAAACAGGAGATTATCAATTTTGATCAGATCCTAAAAAACCAGATTCCCAATAAAGCAGAGTTTTTAAAAATTATTACTTACCTCTACTCCATTTTTCAGGTAGCGGAATTTGAAATGCCGGATAAGGTTTTCCAGCTCAATACAGCCGGAATCCAGAATTTCACCCGGTTATCAAATGCAAAGATTAAAAATGTTTTGAATTTCCTTCACAATCAGGAGATCATTTATTTTAACGATCATAAAAGCCTGTCGTCATTACAGCTTTTAATGCAGGCACACGAAATTGACCAGCTGCCCCATAAAGATGCTTACTTTATCGAGCTGATGCTCCGCTCTGTTTCCGGGATCACCACGCATAAAGTGATGTTCAGCGAACAGCAGGTAAGCAACAAAATCGGTGTGAGTATTCATTTAATTAAAGAACGATTAAAAGAACTTCAGAAAAAAGGCTACATAGAATATGTTGACGGTGCTTTATCAAGTATCAAATTTCTAAAGCCGAGGGACGAAAGGGTAAACAATGCCGCCTACTGGAAACTGTTTGAGCATATCCAGAAAAATAAAATCCAGAAATGGGAAGAAATGAAATTTTATGTTGAAGATAACCAGTACTGTAAAATGAAACTGATCCTGGCCTACTTCGGAGAGAAAAAATCCAAGAACTGCGGGCAGTGTTCAGTCTGTGAAAAAAACAAGCAGTCTATTTTCGGAAAAAATATTTCAAACCAGATTATCGGCTTACTGGCGAAAAGACCTTCGTCTATTGAGGAACTTTCCATTCAGCTGAGTTACCATTCCAAAGAAAATATCCTGGAAAACCTTATTTTCCTGCTGGATTCCGGAAAAGTGAAAATGCTGAATTTCAAAACTTATTCATTAGCGTAAGATAATTTTGCGGTAGATCACAGACAAAGTCATCGCCATAATTTATAACTTATAACCCAAAGACCCTATCTTTGCATTATGAAATCATTAAAAGTCGTATTTTTAGGAACTCCGGAATTCGCCAAAACTGCACTGGAGGCCATCCACCAGTCCCACCATCAGGTGGTAGGCGTGGTAACCGTTGCCGATAAAGCAAGCGGACGCGGACAGAAAATTAATCAGTCACCGGTAAAAGTTTTTGCAAGCGAAAATAACCTTCCTGTTTTTCAGCCCGAGAAATTGAGAAATCCTGAGTTTTTAGAAGACTTGCGGAAACTGGATGCTGATGTTTTCGTAGTGGTTGCTTTCAGAATGATGCCCAAAGTACTTTTTGAAATGCCTAAAATGGGGACTTTTAATCTTCATGCTTCCCTGCTCCCGGATTACCGGGGTGCCGCCCCGATTAATTATGCCGTAATCAACGGTGAAGAAAAAACAGGAGCCACGACGTTCTTTATCAATGAAAAGATAGACGAAGGAAATATTCTGTTACAGGAGGAGTTAACCATTCTGCCCGATGAAAATGCAGGGAGCCTTCATGACCGGTTAATGGAAATGGGTGCCAAGCTGGTGGTAAAAACGTTGGACGGATTAGCGGAAAATTCAATTACGGAAAAGCCTCAGCCGGATGTTGAGCATCCTAAAAATGCTTTTAAGATTTTTAAGGAAGATACAAGAATCGACTGGACCAAAACCTCAAAAGAAGTTCACCAGTTTATTCTGGGCATGTCCCCTTATCCTGCTGCTTTCACCACTTTAAAAATAGGAGAAGAAGAAAAAGGCTTGAAAATATTCGGCGGAAAGTTTGAAATTGCTCATCACGGAAAACCTGTTGGAAGCTTAGAAATTTCAAAAAACGAATTTAAGATATTTACCAAAGACGGAATATATTTTCCTTTAGAACTGCAGTTGGAAGGTAAAAAAAGAATGAATATCAAAGATTTCCTGAATGGCTTCAGAAATTTTGACGAAATAAAAATGGCCTGATGTACTCAGGCCATTTTATCTTGGTAATTCTTCAAGTCTTTTCTTTATATTTATAGCTATAAAGTCCTTACTAATAGTATTTAAAATAAATAGACATATGCATCCACTAAAGAAAATAGCAGAAGCATAAAGTATAAAGTCACGAATATCATTAATCCTTCCTTCAATTATAATGGTCATAAACATTATTCCTAAACCAAATGCAGTTAAAATAAATATTGCAAAAAATTTAGTTAGAAAAATATCTTTCTTACTCAGATTAATATATAATTCTCCATTTGCATTTTCTTTATAAAATTTCTCAATTGAATATAATTGTTCATCGGTAAAATTTCCACCCAATTTAATTTTCAAATTTTGAATTTTTTCGGCAAAACAAATATTCACATTTTTACCTGTTAATAATTTAATTTGCTTTTCCTCAACTATATTTTTGAAAATAGATGGAAGATTATGATCTTTAACCATATTTAGAGTTTTAATATTTAAATCTGTCTCTTGATTTTTTTTATTGATAGATTTATCAAATAACTTGCCTACGATTGTGTTTATAAGACTAATAATTTCTTTTATCATTTGTTTAAATTATTTTATTAAAATAACAGTAATAAATTAAAAATAATACATTTAGAACAAAAAATGACCTGATTAGAAAATCAAGTCATCTTTTTATTTTAAGTCAATTGTGAATCTTCACAATCAATTCACATTTATAGCTGTACCATTTCCGTCACCTCAACATCATAACCGCCTACCTGAGGCTTGATATCCGGGTTCTGGGTGATTACTTTAAACTTATTGATTCCGAGATTCTTCAGAATCTGTGTCCCGATCCCGTAATCCCTGTAATTGAAAGCGGCCGTTGGGTGTTTCTGCTGTCCGTCCTGATAGTTCAGGAACTGCTGCAGCTTTCTCAGCGTATTTTCAGAATTGGAAACGTTATTGATAAAAATGATGGCTCCTTTTCCGGCTTCATTTACCATGCGGGTTACTTTTTCCAGCAATGGCTTTTCACCGTTGTTCAGCCTCGTCAGTACATCGAAATAAGAATCAGAAGACTGAACCCTAACCAGGACAGGCTCATCAACAGCCCAAGTACCTTTCGTCAGTGCAAAATGGATCTGGTCATTGGAAGTTTCCCGGAATGCAAGGAAATCGTAATCACCATAAGCGGTTTTTACTTTTCTCTCTTCAATTCTTTCGATAAGGTTTCCTTTTTTAAGCTGATAATGAATCAGGTCTTCAATGGAAACAATCTTCATATTATGTTTCTGCGCAAATGCATACAGATCCGGCAAACGGGACATGGTACCGTCTTCGTTCATGATTTCACAGATCACGCCACCTTCTTTCAAACCTGCCAGACAGGTAAGGTCAATGGCTGCCTCGGTGTGTCCTGCTCTTTTCAGAACCCCGCCTTTTCTTGCACGAAGCGGGAAAATATGTCCCGGACGCATAAAATCGGTCGGCTTGGAATTTTCATCCATCAAAGCAAGAATCGTTTTTGCCCTGTCTCCGGCAGAAATCCCTGTAGAGGTTCCGTTTCCGAGAAGGTCAACAGATACCGTAAAAGCAGTTTCCTTAGGATCGCTGCTGCGGCTTACCATAACATCCAGTCCCAGTTCATCACATCTTTTTTCAGGAAGCGGCATACAGATCAGGCCTCTTCCGTGAACGGCCATAAAATTGATCAGTTCAGGAGTTGTCAGTTCTGCTGCACACAGGAAATCACCTTCATTTTCCCTGTCTTCATCGTCTACCACTATGATTATTTTACCATTTTTAAGGTCTTCGATAGCCTCCGGAATAGTATTTAATTTAATATCGGACATTTTTACTTTAAATTTCGGCAAAGATACTTATAAAAAAAGCATCTCCCAATTTATATAAACGGTTTGTTACACGGTAACTAGAGAGTCTTTTGCTTTTCTGAAAATATGATAAGACTCCAGCCTTTTCTGATGATCGTAAATATGGGAAGTGATCATCAGTTCATCTACATTGAATGCTGCCTGAAAACTTTCCAGCTTTTCCGCAATTTCTGCCTGATCACCGATAAAAGTATACCTCAGCTTCTGCAGGACCATTGATTTTTCCATAGGTGACCAGATATCATCCATATTTTCAACCGGCGGCGCAAACGGCTTCCTGTCATTTCTTACGATATTGATGAAGGTCTGGAATAAAGTGGTTGATAATTTATGCGCTTCTTCCGATGTTTCGGCAGCCACTCCGTTTACGCAGGCAATAATATAAGGCTGATCTGCATATTTTGAAGGCTCGAAATTCTGTCGGTAAATATTGAATGCCATTTCCATCTGTTCCGGAGCAAAATGTCCCGCAAAAGCATATGGAAGCCCAAGTTCTGCAGCCAGGAAAGCACTGTCTGTACTGGAACCGAGAATATACAGCGGAATATCCAACCCTTCCCCGGGAATGGCGCGCACTAAAGCATCCGCATTATCCTTTGAAAAATAAGTCTGCAATTCCAGGATCTGCCTCGGAAACTGCTGGTTGATGATGGCCGGGTTCCGTCCCAGTGCCTGAGCCGTCAGCCCGTCGGTTCCGGGTGCTCTTCCGAGGCCGAGGTCAATCCTTCCCGGAAACAGGGATTCCAAAGTCCCGAACTGTTCCGCAATAACCAGTGAACTGTGGTTCGGAAGCATAATCCCGCCCGATCCTACTCGTATCTTTTTAGTTCCGTTAGCAATAAAGCCGATCAGAACGGATGTGGCAGAACTGGCAATGCTTTCCATATTATGGTGTTCGGCAAGCCAGAACCTTTTATAGTCTAAATTCTCAGCATGGTTTGCTAAAGACAAACTGTCCTGAAAAGTATCGTGAATGGTTTTGTTCTGTTTTACAGGCGCAAGATCCAGTACCGATATTTCAAAATTCTTCATTATTTTAAATTTTAGTTTTTAAAACCAAACAAATTTAAAGCTAATAATCTGTATTAGTTACTTTTTGTAATTGATAGGATTGATTGGTGTGGTGAGAGAAAAACTATGGGAATAAAATTGCTGTCTGATAATTTAACGGTACGTTATGAAGGACTTTTATATTTGAAACTTATATTCTTTTCAAGATGAGATTATTAATATTAAAAATATGCACAGTTAAATAAAGGCATGGAATAAAGTCTTAATATTGCTGAACTAATTTCAAATCATGGAATCAAAAATAATGTACATTGAAAATAAATCTTCCGGTCATCATGGCCCGGCATGGATTGGTTTTGTAGAGTTCTCAAAATCAGGACAAACAGTTTACTTTAACGGGAAAGCATTAAAAAAACTTAAAAATCCAGGAATCAGTGCCAATCATTTTGATATCGAAACCAGCGAAGAATATTGGGTTTCCGGCGTTAAAAAAAACGGAAAAGACCGTCATCAATCTGGCAGTGGAAAAATTATGATTGATAAAAATTCGATTGATGAATATTTAAAACTGGCTGACTTCAATAGTCTTGATGAAAAAAAATTCATCATAATCGAATTTACTGAAACTGACAAAAGCAGATTTAATGAAATTGAAAATGCAGAAACTGAATTCAGAGATGAAAGCCGGAATGCTACTTTTTGGGATAACAACAGACGAAAACTAATCTTAGATAATTAAATTGAAAATGAAAAAAATCTATTTCCTATTCATCGCTTTACTATTAATAAGCTGCAACTTTAATCAATTTTATAAAGATCGGGAATCCGATAAAAAAGATGGCGAAAAAATTCCGCAGAAATTTTATTGGGAGCTGAGATATGGAGCTAATCAGGAGGATATTTATAAATTGTTTGGTGAAAAATTCTTTGCAGTTACCACTAAAGACAAACTTGCAGAACTCATTAATGTTACTCAAAATAAAATTGGTCCGGTTCAGGAGTATAATCTTGTAAAATGGGAGACCATGATTGTAAAAGGAAGCAATGCCCGCAGTGAATATCTTTTTACATACGATGTAAAAAGAGGTACAGAACATACAGAAGAAACCTTTACTATGGAAAAGAACGAGAATGGAGATATAAAAATCGTAGGGTACAGAGTTAATCAGAATTTACTGAATAAATAAAACAAAAAAGGTTTAGTAATTGTTAATTACTAAACCTTTTTCAATTATTTTACCTTCTCCTTCTGATAATTAAAATGATTAATCAGAATCCGGATTTCATTAAACTCAAAATCATTGGGCAATACACTTTTCCATTCGGTTAAGGTCTCTTTAGGATCTTTATGGAACAGTTCTTCAAAAGCTTTGATCTTATCTGAAGTAATCACTCTTGAAATATCCAGTAAGCCCTGTTCCGCAAATTTAGCCAGATGGCCGATGACCGTTTCTTTTACCAGGCCTCGTTCCAGTGCAATTTCGGAAATGGTTTTTCCCTGCTCAAACAATTGAAAAGTAAGGACCTGAGACGGCACTTTTGCAATTTTCATGCTGACTTCCTTATTGTTTTTTTCTTCCAGAAGCTTGGTTTCCAGCAGATGGATCTCCTTCAGACTGTTCAGGTATTCTTCAATATCTTCCAGCCATACCCGGAATTCCTCATTGTACTGCTTCAGCCCTTTTGAACCTTTGATCTCTGCATAAAATTCTTTCAGCGGACTGAATACTTTATCCCTTACCTCGGTAAAAAAGAAATTAACGGCTCCTTTAGATTTATTTTCAATATCAGACCACTCTTCCTTCTTCTCAATAAAGAGATTCACCTTTTGGGAAATGACCCTTTCTAATTTTTCAAAGATTTTTCCGAGGTTGACGATCTCAGGTTTCAGCTGAACATACAACTGCTTTGTTTTTAGATGGTCAATATTTTTTGTAACAAGAGAAAGGCTATTCCAGTCTTCCACTTCTTTTAAAAGCCATTGGGAATCTATGGTACGAAGCACTTTCCTGATGCTGTAGTCGTACTTTTCCTGATTTAAAATGGATTCCACATTATCATTCGCATGGGTTTCTCCCTGGAATTTTAAAATCCGGTTGTCCTTGAATATAACTTCAGGCGTTATTTTAGACTTTAAAACAATGCCTTCTAAGGTCCGGCAACGTGACAGTGCCACATACACCTGGCCTGCCGTAAAGCTTTTCCCCGCATCAATAATAACCCGGTCAAATGTCAGACCCTGGCTTTTATGGATGGTCACCGCCCAGGCAAGTTTAATTGGAAACTGCTCAAAGCTTCCGAGCACTTCTTCTTTGATATTTTTATCGGTATCCAGGAAATATTTTTTCTGTTCCCAGACTTCCCGTTTTACCGTGATTTCTTTTTCACTTCCGTCGAGGATTACTTTGATCTCATTTTCATCCAAAGCAGAAATTTCTCCCAGCTTTCCGTTAAAATATCTTTTTTCCCCGGAAATATCATTCCGGATAAACATAATCTGCGCCCCGATCTTCAGGTCCAGGAACTGTTCATTCGGAAACTGGTTTTCCTTGAATTCCCCGAAAAGCTTGGCTTCATAGGTCTTGGGACTCACTTTAATCTGATCCAGCTTCTCCTGGTTGATATCATCCGCCATTTTATTGTGAGAACACAGATAAACGTAAGGCTCTTCTTTAGAATTAAAGTCCGGATCATATCTTTCATTCAGATGATCAAAATTGATATTGGCAACATCCCCGTCACGGATGGCATTCAGTATTGCTAAAAAGTTCTCATCAGACTGCCGGTAGACTTTTGTCAGTTCTATTGTAATCAAAGGGATTTCCTTGATGGCATGGCTGTCAAAAAAGAACGGAGAGTTATAATACATTCTTAGAATATGCTCGTCCCTCACCACTGGTGGAAGCTGGTACAGATCCCCGATGAAAAGCATCTGAACCCCTCCGAACCGCTGATTATTCCTCCGGATGAACCGCAGTGAAAAATCCATCATATCCAGAACGTCTGCCCGCAGCATGGAAACCTCATCAATAATCACCACTTCCACTTCACGGAGAAGCTTGAGCTTATCTTTCCGGTATTTGAAATGCGGCATCAGATCAGCGATGTTATTGGCCATGCTGGTGTCTATCCTTTCGGTAGTCGGTAAAAAAGTACGCAGCGGCAGCCCAAACATTGAATGGATGGTAACGCCTCCCGCATTGATTGCGGCAATTCCCGTCGGAGCTACAACAATGTGTTTTTTCCTTGTCCGTTTTACAAAATCATTCAGGAATGTCGTTTTTCCGGTTCCTGCTTTTCCCGTTAAAAATATGCTCCGGTTGGTATGCTCTATTAAGTCAAAAAAATGATTGTTCATCGCTGTCAAAAATACGAAAATGAAATGTAAATTTTTGCCTTGGCATACGTTTTGAAAACACTTCCGCGTAACAAGAGAAAAAATACGATATGAAAATCCCTGTACTGGCCGTATGTCTGGCCCTTTTTATGGCTTCGTGCACTTCAACAAAAAATATGGATGCCAACCTTCCGAAAGATGTTTCGGAAAGGCCTCTTGATGAAAACAGCCAGAAATATGAGCAGGCCCAGCTGGATCAGCTGAAAAACTCAATCCAGTCTGAAATTTCAAAAGAGAAATGTACCGATGCCAATGAATGGACTTTTGCCCCGATGGGCGCCAAAGCCTGCGGCGGACCACAGTTCTATATTGCCTATCCTAAAAAAATGGAAACAGCCATTCTTGCCAGGATCAATGATTACACGGAGAAAGTGAAAGCGTTCAACCAGAAATACGGACTTGTTTCTGACTGTATGATGATTGTTGCTCCTACCTCTGTTAAATGTGTTGACGGAAAGGCAGAACTGGTTAATTCGTAATGCAATAGTAATTGATTCATTTCATTTTCATGATACAAAAATACCGCTTTATCGAGTTGATAAAGCGGTATTTTTGTTTGCCGTCAATAGGTGGCAAGTCAATATTTAACTTTCAATAGGTTTTACATTTTCTTTATACCATGAAGAATATTTTACGTAATTATCAGCAATCCTGTTTACTTCCCCTTCAAGCAGCTGCGCATTGATATCCTTAAGCTTTCTTGCCGGCACGCCGCCCCAGACTTCCCCGGATTTGATGTGTGTACCCTGAGTTACTACAGAACCGGCTCCGACAATGGAATTCTCTTCTACCAGACAGTCGTCCATCACAATAGATCCCATCCCGATCAGTACATTATCATGGATGGTACATCCGTGAACAATTGCGTTATGGCCGATTGATACATTATTCCCGATATTCAGAGGGTGTTTCTGATAGGTACAGTGCAGCATGGCATTATCCTGAACATTAACCTTATCTCCCATTTTAATATAATGAACATCGCCTCTTATGACCGCATTATACCAGATGCTGCAGTCTTTTCCCATCGTAACATCCCCGATTACGGTTGCCGTTTCAGCCAAAAATGTATTTTCCCCGATCTGCGGTGCTTTCCCTAAAAGTTCTTTTATCAGTGCCATAAGTCTTGATTTGATTATTTCAAATGAGCCGTGAAAAAAATTAAATCCTGCTTCATCGTTTTAAATGATACCGATAGCAAAAATCTAACTTCGATCTTCGGGCTCCTAATTTCTAATTGCGTATTTTTGTAACTCAAATTTAAAGAAAAAATGCGTACGATACTTATAGAGCCAACCGAAAACCCGAAAGTGATGAAATTTGTCGCGGATTACAATTTAATCCCGGGATCTTTGGAGCTGGACAGAAATTCAGATATCTCAGAAATTCCTATGGCACAGGAGCTTTTCAATTATCCGTTTGTAGAAAGAGTTTTCATTACGGCTAATTTTGTAGCGGTTGCCAAACAGGATACAATAGAATGGGAGCATGTAGCAGAAAGCCTGAAAAATGTAATTGAAGACGAATTGCTGGCCAACCCGAGGATTTACCTTCAGAAGAAAAAAGAAATGTACGAGATCTACTCGGAAATGACCCCGAACCCAAATGTAATGAAGTTTGTTTCCAACAAACTGCTTCTTGAAGGTTTTGTGGAAGTAAAATCAAGAGAGCAGGCAGACGGCGTTCCTTTGGCACAGGCTATTTTCAAGGAATTTGATTTCGTGAAGGAAGTTTTTATTTCCGATAATTTCGTGGCGGTAACCAAAGATACGTCTGTAGAATGGCATCAGGTAATGATGACCGTTCGTGCACTGATCGCTGAATACCTGCAGAACGGAGGCGAAATTTCCACTGTTGAATCCCAGAAGCATGAAAACCCTGTAGAAAAAATCATCAACAGAGACTATACGGATGACGAACAGAAAATCTCTGATATTTTAAATGAATATGTAGCACCGGCTGTGGAGAATGACGGCGGAAAGATTTCTCTGATGGAATATGACCAGGAGAGCAAAACTGCCCGGATGCTTCTTCAGGGAGCCTGTTCAGGATGCCCGAGCTCAACTGCCACCCTTAAAAACGGGATTGAAAATATTTTAAAACAATTCGTTCCTGACCTGGTAGAAAGAGTGGAGGCCGTTAACGGATAAAACATTAGCAATAAGTGGTGGGTAATAAGTGATTTGTATGCAGATTATTTATTATCCGTTACCCATTACCCATTAGATATATGAAAGGAATATTATTAGTCAATCTCGGTTCACCAAGATCTACCTCTGTACCTGATGTACGGGAATATCTGGATGAATTCCTGATGGATGAAAAGGTTATTGATTACCGGTGGATTTTCCGTGCGCTTCTGGTACGCGGAATTATCCTGAATACAAGGCCCGCGAAATCTGCTGCTGCTTACCGTACGGTCTGGACAGACAAAGGTTCTCCGCTGATTGTCATCACAGAAAAAATTCAGAAAAAGCTGCAGAAACTGGTAGATGTTCCCGTAGAAATAGGAATGCGGTATGCCCAGCCGAGCATAGAAGCCGGTATTAAAAAACTTGTTGACCAAGGTGTTACAGAAATCGTTCTTTTCCCGCTGTATCCGCAATATGCAATGAGCACCACCGAGACCGTTATTGAAAAAGCGGAAGAAGTGAGAAAAGAAAAATTCCCGGAAGTAAAAATCAATTATATCCAGCCTTTCTACAACCGTGAGATTTACATCAACTGTCTTGCGGAAAGCATCAGGGAAAAACTGCCGGAAAATTTTGATGCCCTGCAGTTCTCCTATCATGGAGTCCCGGAACGGCATATTTATAAAACCGACCCTACCAAAACCTGTAATTTAAATGACTGCTGTACACGGGATGAAAACCCGAGCCACCAGTTCTGTTACCGCCACCAGTGTTTCAAAACCACTGAAACGGTGATTGAAAAGCTTAATTTACCTAAAGAAAAAGTAATCGTTTCTTTTCAGTCGAGACTGGGAAAAGACAAATGGATTGAGCCTTATACGGATGAAACCTTTGAAACCATTCCTAAAAAAGGAATCAAAAACCTGGCAGTAGTCTGTCCGGCTTTCGTTTCCGACTGCCTGGAAACCCTTGAAGAGATTTCCGTTGAAGGAAAACACCAGTTTACCCATGCAGGAGGAGAAAATTTCCATTACATCCCGTGCCTGAATGATGAAGACCGATGGATTGAAGTGGTAAAAACCCTCTGTGAAGAAAAGCTCAATGAGTTTTATTTAGTTTAAGATATATGACCTTCGTTTTTACGGAGGTCTTTTTTTTATGCACAGATTTCATTCCTGAAAATTAAATATCCCAATAGTAAAAATAAAAAAATCAACTATTAACCCCCTAAAAAAACCATTAACCAATTAAATATTAAATAAATTACAACAATACCCCTATTAATTTTAAAATAAACTCATAAATATTTATATTTTTCATATCTTTACCCCATCAAAAGCATATCAGTAACCTTAAAATTTTAAAAATGATGAATGCAACAGCCGAAATTTTAAAAAACAAGATTGAGAATTTCAGTCCGGAAACCCTGGAAGCATTTGCCAGAATAGTAGAAAGCTTTGAGGAAACCAGCCGGCCGGCAATTCCTCAGTTCCAGCTGGAGGAGATTTTATACAGGATTCAGTTTCATCACGAAAACCCTATGACGAAACTGGATTTTTACGAGAATATTTCCGAGCTTCAGAAAAGCTGTGCATAGTGATGAAGATCCTTCTTTCTTCCATTGCAAAAAATGACATCAGGCTGCTGATGCGGGTCTTCAATGCGGAACAGGAAAAAAAGGGGATTAATTTTTTGGAAGATTTAAAAAAATCGATCAATGAAATTATTCTACACGCCGGAAACCATACATCAAAGGAACTGACCGTAAAGCCTATGGGAGCTTTCCCGGTAAATATTCACTATATTTTTGAAGACCAGGAGAATCTGCTGGTTACCGCAGTTTTTAAAGCCTGAATCAATAAGAACTTCCAGACTATTTTTATATTGAAACCTTACAGAAAAGCTCTGTAAGGTTTTTTATTTAATAGATATGCGTCAGAATTCCAGGATTATCTTACCGGCGTTCTCAGTTCCCCGTATCCCATAAGCCCATCATAATTCCTTCCGAAAGGCGCATAATACAGAAATGCCTGATAGAGGTTTTCCGTCTGCCAGAAATTTCCGTTTACTTCGCCGAAGTTCAGGCTGCCGTCAGGATTTTTTGTTGCTAAAATATAGTTGTAAAAACCCTGCTTTAAGTAAATTCGTGCTACATACTTTTTTGTTTCCGAATCATACTGCATCTGGTTTTCCTTGCCCGGTTTAAAATTATTAAATCCTCCCAGCACATAGATTTCCTTGTCCGCAGGATCAGAATCCAGTGAAAAATACACCCACGAATAATCAGCTTCCCTTTCGGCATCCCTTTCCCTGCCCAGGTCATTTCTCCTGTAATACCAGGCTCCGTTTACGTCCGGCTGATACTGGTAATTCAGCGGGAACGCCCAGACCGGATGAAGATAGGTATTGTTAATGCCTTCTTTCACTTCCGTAGCACGCACCATATCGGCCGCCATATTCATATTTTTATTATCGAAATAATAAAATTCATTATTACCGGGAAAAACAAGGGACATCTGCTGGAACAGCAGCTGGTTCCCCATTGTTGTGCTTGCCTTTAAATTATTCACCGTAACATTGGGATTGTTGTTCTGCATCACATTCAGGGTCATGGAATTGACATTGGATGACAGATCGCCTCCTTTTGAAACAGCCTTCACTTCTACCCTCTGGTTCGCATCCGGCTTTCTGGCATCGGCAAATCTCGAAGCGCCGACAGCCAGCGTTGCCGCGTCTTCCACCAGGTAAAACCTTCTTTTAAACAAGGGTTTATCTGCTGAATCTTTATAAACAATGATCTCAAAATTCCCTGAAATCTTGGGTTGTATTTTTTCGTTCGGAAATGTCAGCTTATAATGGGTGTATGCCTGCAATGTATTGAAGGAATACTGAAACTTATCCAGCAGGGCATTCATGCTTCCGTTGGCAATTTCTGTAAAGAAAAGGTTGTCGTCTTCCCAGTTTCTGTTGTAATGCTTGATGGTGTACCGGTAAATTTCACTGGAGTTGGTAAGGTCATCAAAACTCAGCACCAGCTGCTGATTGAAATTGATCACCGGGGTTTCATCATTCGTCTGGGGGTTGAACAGCTGGATGCTCTGGATATTCTGCCCGAAAGCCAGTCCGCTCAAAGAAAGTAAAAGTAGTCGCAAAGTTTTCATTATGACGAAGATAACGAAAAATCAATTTTAAACCATAAAAAGACAGATAAGTTTCCGGAGCTTAATCTTCCGTTTGTATGGTTAATCAAAATATTTAAGCTAAAAATCCATCCGGACCGTGCGAACAAAAATTTTTGTCGTTAAATTTGCTTCCATAAAAATTATTCAGAATATGCTTCATATAAAGACTTTCGTATTCAATTTTGCAAGCGAAAACACCTACATCCTTTACAGTGATAACAAAAAAGCATGGCTTATCGATCCGGGAAATGCAAACGGTCAGGAAACACAGTCACTTAAAGATTTCATTACAGAAAAGGAGCTGCACATTGAAAAAATCCTTCTTACCCATGCGCACATTGACCATGTTTTAGGTTTGCAATGGGCTTCCGATACCTACCAGGTTCCGGTTATCATGCACCGGGATGATAAGGAAGTTCTGGACATGTTCCAGATCAGCGGGATGAGGTTCGGGATGGCGCTTGACCATATTACTGCCGATATCGAATACATCAGCGAAGGCGACGAAATACTGCTTGACGGAGAACAATTTAAAATTTACCACGTTCCGGGGCATTCTCCGGGCAGCGTTGTGTATCACAATGAAAACCGGAAATTCATGATTTCAGGCGATGTCCTGTTTGAAGGCAGCATCGGAAGAACCGACCTTTACAAAGGAAATTATGAACAGCTTATAGAAGGAATTAAAACCAAACTGTTTATCCTGGATGAAGAGACACGGGTATTTTCAGGACACGGACATCCTACGAGCATCGGGTTTGAGAAACAGCACAATCCTTTCTTTAAATAAAACCTGGCCCAATTTGTCGCTTCAATAAAAAAGCCGTCAGTTTAATGACGGCTTCTGTTTTTTTATTATTTTAAAACTTATTTCCACTTGATATTGCATCCCATGCCTGGTCTCTGGATTTCTTCCTGCGGCTCACCGAGCAAAAGATTTTCGAAAGCGATGATCAGATCTTCACCGGTTACGTCTTTATGATTCCCAGGTCTGGAATCATCCATCTGCCCTCTGTAAATCAGATCCAGTTTTTCATCAAAGAAAAAGAAATCCGGGGTACAGGCAGCATCGTACGCTTTGGCAATAGCCTGGCTTTCGTCATACAGGTATGGAAAATCAAAATTCCTTTCAATCTGGAACTCGATCATTTTTTCCGGAGCATCTTCAGGATATTTTTCCACGTCGTTAGCATTGATTGCGATAAATTCAATCCCTCTCTCATTGTAATCTTCATACAGCTCATTTAGCTTATCAATTACATGCAGTACAAACGGACAGTGGTTGCACATAAAGATCACCAAAGTTCCTTTCTCTCCTTTCAGGTCGTCCAATGACTGGATTTCGTTACTTTTTGACGGGTTAGGAAGTTCAAAAAACGGCGCTTTTGTACCTAAATCGATCATCTTTGAGGGCGTATTCATAACTTTTTTATTTATGCACAAAGATAGAAATTTCTTTTATTAATAGCCGGTGTGAGATTTTATAAACTTCCGTTAAATGTTAAATATTAAAATTGGTTTGGAAGTTATGCTTAAAAGTTTGTAGTTTTGCTAACACTGTTAGTTAAAAAATATCATGGGCTTACACGAACGCCGTCAGCGAGAAAAAGAATCCATCCGTGCCAATATTCTGGACGCGGCCTTTTCTTTGGCTAAAACGGAGGGCTGGGCATCACTTTCAATCAGGAAGATTGCCGATGCTATTGAATACAGTGCCCCCGTGGTATATGATTATTTTGAAAACAAGGAAGCCATCCTGTTTGAAATTTCACTGAACGGTTTTCACCAGCTGCACATAGAACTGCTGAAAGCCCAGAAAAAACACGAAAGCCCGGAAGACCAGCTTGTGGCTATTGTAGATGCTTACTGGAAATTTGCCTTTAACAATAAAGAATACTATCAGCTGATGTTCGGTTTAGGGATGCAGTGCAGCGGAAAAGGAATGATGAAAGCAGAATTCTCGTCTTTTCAGGATATGCTGTATGACTGTACCAATGAAATTATAAAAAAGAAAGGTTCAAATCCAGATAATGCCTGCCACTCTTCCCACGCACTGTTTTCGGCCGTGCATGGATTGATATCTATCATGATGATGCGCAATGACGATATTCCGTCAACCATGAACAAGACCACGCTGGATGAAACTGTTTCTGCGTTCATTAAATCTCTGTAAATTTTTTTTGAACCAAAAATTAACACCGTTAGGAAATATAACACTCAAATAACTAAATAATTATATCAGCAAACTCTTCACAATTCGATATTGACACCGTTAGTAAAGTTAACGCATAATTATTATCATTTCTATTACTCTAATTAAAATTCTACCATTATGAAAACAACCATTTGATAGCTTTGCATTCTGTTTTTTTTACTACTTAATTAACACTGTTAGCAAAATTAACGGAATATTAATTAAAAACATCATTATCTAATTTAACACATTACTTACTCACTTCATTAAAAACTTAAACTCACAATGAAAATATCCGGAAAAATAAGGCTTATCGCACTGATCTCCAGCGTAATTCTTTTACAGAACTGTACCAAAGCTGCTGAAGGCGCAAATATGGCACCGCCCATTCCTGAACTTCCTGTCTATACTGTAATTACATCCCCGGCAACTACCTATCAGGAATTCCCTACCGCACTGGAAGGAAAAAACAATGTAGAAATCAGATCCCAGGTAGACGGTTATCTTGACAGAATCTACGTGGAAGAAGGGGCTTACGTAAGAGCCGGCCAGCCTTTATTCAAAATAGACTCAAGGGCGTACGGCGAGCAGATGAATATGGCACAGGCGAATTTACAGGTTGCCAATGCCAATATCCAGAAAGCAAAAGTTGAGGTTGACAGGCTACAGCCCCTGGTTGCTGCAAAAGTGGTTTCTGACGTACAGCTGAGAACTGCAAAAGCCAATTACGCCGCTGCAGTCGCTGCTGCTTCACAGGCAAAAGCCTCGGTTGGCGGAGCAAGAATCAATGTAGGATTTACGACCATTACTGCACCGGTAAGCGGATACATCGGAAGAATCCCTTACAAAAAAGGAAGCCTGATTTCAAGAACAGACCCGAATCCATTGACTTTATTATCAGACATCAGCGAGATTTACGCCTACTTCTCTTTAAGCGAGCTTGATTTTATTGCTTTTCAAAAGCAATATCAGGGTGCAACTTTAGAAGAAAAACTGAAAGATATGCCGATGGTGGAACTGGTGATCGCAGACAACAGCGTCTATCCCCAGAAAGGTAAAATGACTATTGTTGACGGACAGTTTGATAAAACAACAGGTGCTATAAGCGTTCGTGCGGTTTTCCCAAATGCCAACGGAACTTTGAGAACCGGAAACACAGGACGTGTCCGTATGCCTCAGTTGTTCTCCAGTGCATTGGTGGTTCCACAGGAATCTACGTTTGAAATTCAGGACAAGACTTATGTTTACGTGGTCGGAAAAGATCAGAAAGTAACCAGCAGGCCTATCAAAATCTCAGGGAAAACGGAAAACTATTACTTTATTTCTGAAGGTATAAAGCCGGGAGAAAAAATAGTATATGTAGGATTGGGCAGCTTAAAAGACGGTGCTTCCATCAAAGCAAAACCTATTTCTTCTGACAGCCTGCTGAGAGCAAAACCGCTGTAACTGTTTAAACTTAAATCCATTAACCATAGCTTTTATACACTTTAGTCAGATCAGGTTATAATAATGATTAAGAACTGAAGTAAACGCAAGTGTTTAAAATTTAAGCTGAAAGTTTAAGCAACATTAAAAAAATAAACTTCTTATGTTAAAACAATTTATAGAAAGACCGGTACTTTCAACGGTTATCTCCATCATACTCTTATTATTGGGGGCTCTGTCCCTCTTTAATTTACCCATCGCCCTTTTTCCGGATATTGCGCCGCCAAGTGTTCAGGTGACTGCATTTTATCCGGGAGCGAATGCTGAAGTGGTAGCCCGTTCGGTAGCCACACCGATTGAAGAAGCCGTAAACGGTGTTGAGAACATGACCTACATGACCTCAAACTCCAGTAACGACGGAACCATGACCCTGAGTGTATTTTTCAAACAGGGATCCGATGCAGATAACGCAGCGGTAAACGTTCAGAACCGCGTATCCAAAGCGATGAGCCAGCTTCCACAGGAAGTGGTACAGGCAGGAATCTCGACACAGAAAGTTCAGAACAGTATGATTATGTTCATGGGATTATCAAGTGACGATCCTAAACAATACGATGAACTCTTTTTACAGAATTATTTAAAAATCAATGTTATTCCGCAAATCCAGCGTATTCCGGGGGTTGCACAGGCACAGGTTTTCGGAACAAGGGATTACTCCATGAGGCTCTGGCTGAAACCGGACCGGTTGGCAGCGAATAACCTTTCTCCGCAGGAAGTATTGAACGCAGTGAAAGACCACAACCTTGAAGCCGCTCCGGGACGTCTCGGACAGGGAAGCAAGGAAACGTATGAATATATTTTAAAGTATAAAGGTAAATTAAGTAAAAACGAAGACTACGAAAACATTGCCATCAAAGCGAACAGCGACGGTTCTTTCTTGAGGCTGAAAGACGTGGCACGGGTAGAATTCGGATCTTACACCTATACGGCAGCCAACAGAGTGGACGGTAAGCCTGTTGCAGGATTTGCCATCCTTCAGACGGCAGGTTCAAACGCCAATGAAATCTTAACGGAGATCGAAAGCCAGGTTGAAGAGCTTAAGACGAACCTTCCGAAAGGCGTTGAGCCGATCATCATGTACAATTCCAAAGATTTCTTAGATGCATCAATCCATCAGGTAGTTGAAACACTGGTGATTGCATTTGTCCTTGTATTTTTGGTGGTATATATTTTCCTTCAGGATTTCAGGTCGACCTTAATTCCGGCGATTGCCGTTCCGGTTGCGATTATCGGGACATTCTTTTTCCTTCAGCTGTTCGGATTCAGTATTAATATGTTAACCTTGTTCGCATTAGTCCTCGCCATCGGTATTGTGGTGGATGATGCCATTGTTGTTGTGGAAGCGGTCCATTCCAAAATGGAGCATACGGGCATGCCGGTAGAACAGGCCACGGCAAGCTCAATGAGTGAAATTTCAGGGGCGATTATTTCCATTACCCTGGTGATGTGTGCCGTGTTTATCCCGGTTGGCTTCATGCAGGGCCCGGCAGGAGTTTTCTACAGGCAGTTTGCCTTTACCCTGGCCATTGCGATTCTGATTTCTGCCGTTAATGCATTGACATTAAGCCCGGCTTTGTGCGCGATGTTCTTAAATGACCCTCAGGGAGCACATGGAAAGAAAACAGGTTTCGGAGCAAGATTTTTCAACGCATTTAATGCGAGCTTCGATAACATGACCAGAAAATACATCTACAGCCTTAAATTTTTAATCAAAAATAAATGGGTGGCCATCAGCGGTTTGGTTGTTCTGATTGCAGCAAGTGTTTTCTTAATCAACAAAGCACCGTCAGGATTTATCCCGACAGAAGACCAAGGATTCGTTTTGTATGCCGTGAATACACCTCCGGGAAGCTCACTCGAAAGAACACATAAAGCAACAGAACAGATTGATAAAGTAATAAAAGGTGAACAAGCGACCAATCACCTCTGGGTATCAGATGGTTTAAATTTTATCAGCAATGCCAACGCTTCTCCTTATGCTGCAGGTTTTATTAAACTGAAAGATTACGAAGACCGGGGTGATATAAAAGATCCTGATCAGATTGCAGCAGGCTTAACCGGGAAAGTAGCGCAGGTAAAAGATGCCAGTGCCTTCTTCTTCAACTTCCCTACTGTTCAGGGATTCGGTAACGTTTCCGGTTTTGAGTTTATGCTTCAGGATAAAACCAACGGTTCTTTCGAGCAATTGGGAACCACCACCCAGGCATTTATCGGAGAACTGATGAAACGCCCGGAAATTGCCTTTGCCTTTACCACGTATGCAGCAGGAAATCCGCAATATACGATTGATGTTGATTCTGATAAAGCCAATCAGTTGGGAGTTTCGATTACAGAATTGATGCAGACGATGCAGATCTATTACGGAAGCAGCTTCGTGTCCGATTTCAACAGATTCGGGAAATACTACAGAGTAATGGCACAGGCGGATATTCCTTACCGTACCGATGCCAATTCTCTGGAAGGAATTTATGTTAAAAATAAAACAGGCGAAATGGTTCCTGTAAAAACACTGGTGACTTTAAAAAGAACCTTCGGACCTGAAACCGTGACCAGAAACAACTTATTTAATGCGGTTACCATCAACGGGACGCCAAAACCGGGTTACAGTACCGGTGATGCGATTAAAGCGGTAGAAGAAACTGCCCAGAAATCATTACCAAGAGGTTTCGGATATGAGTGGACAGGAATTACCCGTGAGGAAATCAAAACAGGCGGACAAACCACTTTCATCTTCGCATTAAGTATCTTATTTGTGTATTTCCTGCTGGCAGCACAATACGAAAGTTATATCCTTCCGTTTGCGGTTATTTTAACGATACCGACAGGGATTTTCGGGGTATTTGCCTTTACGGGATTGGCCGGAATTGATAATAATATTTATGTTCAGGTAGGTTTAATTATGCTCGTCGGGTTATTGGCGAAAAATGCCATCCTGATTGTGGAATTTGCCGTCCAGAGAAGGAAAGCAGGAAGAACATTACTCGAATCTGCGCTTCAGGCTTCAAGATTGCGTTTAAGACCGATCTTAATGACTTCATTTGCGTTCATCGTTGGGATGCTTCCGCTAGTGTGGTCTCAGGGCGCAGCGGCAAAAGGTAACCATTCTATAGGGATCAGTACGGTCGGAGGAATGTTCACCGGTGTTGTCTTCGGAATCTTCATCATTCCGGTAATGTTTGTGATCTTCCAGTATTTACATGAAAAAATGCCGAGCAGAAAGAAAAAAAGACTTCAGAAACAAAAGCTGGAAGCCGAACTTCTGCCAGCTGCTCATTAATAAAATGATGTACAAAACTTTGAGAATTTTAAACCGTTAAGATTTACCAAGAGATTAAGAATATTAAGATGAATTTCACTTGAAACACAATTCTTAAAATCTATTTGATTTCCCTTAACCCGTTTAACTATTACATGTTTTTAACGGTTAGATAATCGAAACAATTTCTTTTGATAAAGATCTGTTTGCTAACAATTTTCTCAAAGTTCTGTACTCAGTTAAAAGTCATATCTAAAAATCAAAATAGAATCCCAATGAAGATATCGCGATTGTATATGACCTTTAAAAAACAATAAATATCAACCTATGAAAAGAATAAAAAATATCATCATCGCATTTTCGCTGGCTTTAGGCTCGGTTTCCTGTGTGTCTAAACTGGCATTCAAAGAACCTGAACCTGGACTTCCGGAAACGTTTAAATATACCGCCACTGCCGATACCGCGAGTGTTGCGAACCTGGAATGGAGACAGTTTTTCAATGACCCGATGCTGCAGAATTTAATTGAAAAAGGGATTAAAAACAACTACGATCTACAGATTGCCCTGAAACAGGTAGCTTCTTCACAGGAAAGGCTGAAACAGGCAAAATACCTTCAGTATCCGGATGTCGGTTTCGGGGTTTCCGCACAGATTTCGAGGCCTTCAAAAAACAGCATGAACGGGCAGAGCTTAAATTTATTTTTGGGACAGAGCCATGTGGAAGATTATAATGCGGCATTCAACCTTTCATGGGAAGCGGACATCTGGGGTAAAATTAAAAACCAGCAGGAAGTTTCCAGGATGCAGTACCTGCAGACGTATGAAGCAACAAAAGCCATCCAGACACAGGTTGTTGCGGCGATTGCGCAGGGATATTATAATCTGCTGATGCTGGACAAACAGCTACAGATTGCAAAATCCAATCTGGAACTAAGCACCAACACCCTTTCTCTTACCGAAAAATTGTGGCAGAGCGGCGACACCACTTCTTTGGGAGTGCAACAGGCCACGGCACAAAAGCAGTCGACAGAACTTCTGATTACCCAGCTGGAACAGAATATTGCCATTCAGGAAAATGCATTGAGCATTCTGACCGGTGAAAATCCGGATAAGGTGGACAGAACAATTGAAATGTCTGACACCTCTTTACCACAGGATATTTCTGCAGGGCTTCCGGCAGCAATGGTGAGCCGTCGTCCCGATGTGCGTCAGCAGGAACTGGTGCTATTGGAATCCAATGCAGCAGTTGGGATTGCCCAGGCCAGCATGTATCCGGCGTTGAGAATTACAGCCAACGGCGGGGTCAATTCATTTAAAATTGACAACTGGTTCCAGATTCCGGCATCCTTATTCGGCTCTGTTTTAGGAGGCCTGACCCAGCCTGTTTTCCAGAAAAGACAGTTGAAAACGGATTTAAATGTGGCTAAAATCCAGAGAGAGAAAAATGTATTGGCGTTCCGTCAGTCGGTTTTAAATGCGGTAGGCGAAGTTTCTGATGCATTGGTTTCCAATGAAAGCCTAAAAGTTCAGGAACAGAAGGCCGCAGAACAGGTAACCACCTTAAAAAACGGAATCAAAAGCGCCGAGATGCTGTACAAAGGCGGCATGGCAAATTACCTGGAAGTGATTACGGCGCAGGGAAATTCTCTGCAGGCTGAACTGAATCTTGCATCCGTAAAAAGACAGCGACTCAGCAGTATTGTAGATCTGTACCGGGCTTTAGGTGGCGGCTGGAAGTAGTAATTTTAATTATATTGTTTGAAGTGCGGTCTTTCGGGATCGCATTTCTTTGTTACTGATATTTCATTGACCTGTCATTTTGAGTGTAATAAAATAAACGAATAACCTGAAAACTTAGTTTAAAAGTCTTCATTCATCAGAATGTCAATCAGTAAATTATTTAACCATTAAGAATATTAAGTCTAATTAAGAAAAAATCAATTAGATTTTTAATACTTAAGTAAAGCGCATCTTAATTTTCTAAACTTCTCAATCAAAACCTTAATGGTTCAGAATTGAGTTTGTTTTTAAACGCAAAGCTTTATATAAAGAATAAATATTTTAGTGAGCAAAGAAAAGCGACAAAGTCGCTGATGAAGATAGCTGCATAAGAATCAATGATATTGATTCAATACTTTGCTTCCTAAATGTATCCGGAACTATAAATAAATCTTTGTGTTGAAATTTAATTATTTTAAAATCTACTCATTAATATATTCAATCAATCCATCAAGTCCTGTTGAGATAACTATCTGCAAATTTATTTAACCATTAAGAACATTTAAATTATTAAGTTTAATTAAGAAAATCAAATAGATTTTGAAACTTAAAGCGAGCCCATCTTAATATTCTAAACTTCTCAATCAAAATCTTAATGGTTCAGAATTGAGTTTGTTTTAAAATTGCTCATTAATATATCCAATCAACCCATCAAAATCATCTTGAGAATATCCCAATTGCAAATAAAAAATATCATCAGCCTTACGGTACCAGGTCAACTGGCGTTTTGCATATCTCCGGCTGTTTTTTTTAATCTCGGAAACGGCAAAATCCAGGTCCCATTCTCCGTCAAAATACCGGAACAGTTCGGCATACCCTACTGTTTTCAGGGCAGTCAGGTTTTTAAAAGTTTCAAGGCTTTTTGCTTCTTCCAACAGTCCTTTTTCCATCATAAGATCAACCCGTCTGTTGATCCGATCGTATAATTCCTCTCGCGGAGCTTCAATCCCGATGCGGATGACATTGAAATCCCGCGTGTCCTGCGAAACAGCAATCTGTTCAGAGTATTTTTTATCCGTCTGCCAGATCACGTCGATTGCCCGCAAAAGCCTTCGGTGATTGTGGATATCCACGACTTCAGAATATTCGGGATCCAGTTCTTTCAATAATTCCTGAAGTTTTTCTATGCCTTTATTTTCGAGTAGATCCTGCAGTTTTTTCTGGTTTTCTTCATCTGCTTCCGGCAGATCATTCAGGCCTTCAATAACCGCTTTTTCATACATCATGCTTCCTCCTACCAGAATAATAGTATCATATTGTTCAAAAAGTTCGTTGAGTTTCCGTAAGGCATCTTCTTCATACTGTCCGATGGAATAATATTCCTGAACCGAAAGATGGCCGATGAAATGATGGGTTGCTTCTGTCAGTTCTTCTGCGGAAGGTGCCGCAGTACCGATTTCCATCCCTTTAAAAAACTGCCGGGAGTCGCAGGAAATAATCTCCGTACCGAAATGTTTGGCCAGATCGATAGCTAACCGTGTTTTTCCTATCCCGGTGGGCCCAGCCACAGAAATTAAATTTTTCTTTTTCACTGCGCTAATTTACGAAATTGAGCGCATCTGAACTTTTAACTACGAAAGAAAGTGTTAATCTGCTGTAGGAGGAACGTTATAGATGGAAGTAAGATTCGTGAGAATATTGCCTGCAGTCATCATAGGATGAGATGGAGATATTATATTCTTTTATATCCATTATCATCTTCCCGCTTCCTGCTCCCTATTTTCGAGCTTTCAGCCATTCCACTTTAGTTAAACTATAGACTTAAATGTTTATCTTTGTAGGACAATAAAAAACTATGATTTTATCAATGACCGGATTCGGCAGGGCCGAAGATGTTTTTGAAGGCAAAAAGATTACCATCGATATCAAGTCACTGAACTCTAAGAGCTTTGATTTAAATATTAAAATACCTTTACGCTATAAAGAAAAAGAATTTGAGATCAGAAAAATTCTTAACGACAGGATCATCCGCGGAAAAGTGGACTGCTATGTCAACATAGAAAATCTGGAGGAAACCAACGATGTGAAAATCAATAAAAGTTTAATTGATTCCTACATCAATGAACTCAGAAGCATTGCATCGGACGCCCCTGATTTCGAGTATCTTAAAATGGCCGTACGTCTTCCGGATGCCATCACATCAAGGCCGGATGAGTTATCTGAAGGTGAATGGGAATCCCTGGCAAAAATTGTTCATGCTGCGGTAGACCGTTTTGAGGAATTCAGAAAAACGGAAGGGAAAATCCTGCATGAGGAACTGGAAAGGAACCTTCAGAATATTGATAAATACCTCGGTTCGGTTATTCCTTTTGAAGAAGTAAGAATCCAGAGCGTAAAAGAGCGTTATCAAAAATCTTTAAAAGAATTTGAGAATGTGGACGAGACCCGTTTTTATCAGGAAATGGCTTATTTTACAGAAAAACTGGATATTTCCGAGGAAAAAGTAAGGCTTGCCCAACACCTGAAATACTACAAGGAAGTTATGGACAATGAAGATTTCAACGGGAAAAAGCTTGGCTTTATTTCTCAGGAAATCGGAAGGGAAATCAATACATTGGGATCAAAAGCCAATCATGCCGAAATCCAGAAACTGGTAGTGATGATGAAGGATGATTTGGAAAAAATTAAAGAGCAAACATTAAACGTTTTGTAAAAAGTTATACGTTATTAATGATGAGTTATCAGTTGCCTGCTACTGATAACTCATCATTAATAACTTATGATTCATAACTCACTAAAATGAATAAGGTTATCATATTTTCGGCACCGTCCGGAAGCGGGAAAACAACACTGGTAAAACATGCCCTGGAAGCATTCAGTGAACTTCAGTTTTCCATTTCATGTACAACGAGACCGCCGAGAGGCAGCGAACAGCATGCAGTGGATTATCATTTTTTAACCCCCGAAGAATTCAGGCAGAAAATCGCAGAGGATGCTTTTGTGGAATTTGAAGAGGTGTATACCGATAAATATTACGGAACATTAAAATCTGAAGTCGAAAAAATCTGGGAACAGGGAAAGGTGGTGATTTTTGACGTGGATGTCAAAGGCGGAATCTCTTTAAAAAAGTATTTCGGGGATAACGCCATGTCGGTTTTCATTGAACCACCTTCTGTTGAAGAACTGGAACGGAGATTGATCTTAAGGAATACCGATGATGCCGAAACCATCAGGACCCGTGTGGAAAAAGCGGAAGAAGAAATTTCCTATGCCAAAGAATTTGACAAAATCGTCATCAATACAGACCTGAACGAGGCCAAACAAGAAATAGAAAGTTTAATAAAAAAATTTATAGAAAGTTAAAGGCTGGATGATGGAAGTTGAAGCTTGAGGTTTAATAAAATACCGTCAAGATTCTAATTTCTAAAATATAACTTCTATAATCAAAAAACATTGGGGTTGATATGAGTACCGAAACATTAGAAAAAGCAAAATCCGCAATTCCTGTAAGGGGATTTCTGGATATAAAAGATCTTATTATTCCTGAAGGGGAAGAACTGGTGAAGGCGATCCTTCAGCTTAAAGAAGAAAAAAATGCAGTTATTCTGGCGCATTACTACCAGCCCGGAGAGATCCAGGACATTGCCGATTTCCTGGGAGATTCGCTTCAGCTGGCCAGGCAGGCAAAAGATACCAATGCAGACATGATTGTATTCTGCGGTGTACATTTCATGGCAGAGGCAGCAAAAATCCTGAATCCTACGAAGAAAGTAGTCCTTCCCGATACAATGGCAGGATGTTCCCTGGCAGACGGATGTTCAGGGGAAGGCCTGAGAAAAATGCGTGAGCAGCACCCAAATGCACTGATTGCAACATACATCAACTGTAACGCTGAGACCAAAGCTGAAAGTGACATCATTGTTACCAGCTCCAATGCTGAAACGGTGATTGAAGCTTTACCAAAAGACCGCCCGATTATTTTTGCCCCGGATAAGAATCTGGGAAGATATTTATCTCAAAAAACAGGTCGTGATATGATCCTTTGGGACGGAAGCTGTATCGTACATGAAGCATTTTCAATGGAGAGAATTGCAAAACAGTTAGCGGATAATCCGGATGCCAAATTAATTGCCCACCCTGAAAGTGAGGAAGCTGTTTTAAAACTGGCCCATTTTATCGGTTCTACTTCTGCCCTGCTGAATTTCGTGGAACAGGATGACTGCCAGAAATTCATTATTGCAACCGAAGAAGGGATTCTTCACGAAATGAGGAAACGTGCCCCGCACAAAGAACTGATTCCGGCTTTGGTTTTTGATGAAAGCTGTAACTGTTCAGAATGTTTCTATATGAAGCGCAACACAATGGAAAAACTTTACTTATGCATGAAGTATGAACTTCCGGAAATTCTGATTGATGAAGAATTAAGGTTGAAGGCTCTGAAACCGATTGAAGCCATGCTGGATCTTTCGAAAAGTATAAAATAAATGAAAAAACCATTTCTGCTTTTATTTTTATTTGTTGTTACTTTTTATTACTCTCAAGATAAAAAAGAGATTATTATTAAACAGGCAAATGAAATGAGGAACCATTTTATGAAAAAAAATTATACGGCTTATAGCAATTATGTATATGATGGTGTCATAAAAATGTTTGGTGATAAAAAGAGGATGATTGATGCTTCCGTAGATGCTGTAAACCGGATGGAAGATGCCGGATTTATTTTTAAAAATGTTAATTTCTCTGAAGTTTTAAATGTTATTAATTATAAAAATGAATTACAGGCCGTAGTGCATCAGATAATAGAAATGAAAACTCCAAAGGGTAATGTATTAGGAGACTACTATCTCATCGCTTTTTCAAAAGACGGAAAGTTGTGGAGGTTTATTGATACTTCTGGAAAGGATATTAGTGAAGTCCGAAAATATTTTAAAAATTTAAGCCAGGAACTTTATATACCCAAAAAGAAAATCAAACAAGAATAAAGCGGGTTCATACTCGCTTTTTTAATTATATATAAAATGAGTAAAATATTTCTTGAAGAGGTGAAAATTTACGCTTACCATGGTGTCCTTCCGGAAGAGAACAGCATTGGAACATACTATATTCTTAATGTGGAACTTCACACCGATTTGTGGAAAGCTGCAGCATCAGACGATCTGGCTGATACCATAAGTTATGCAGATATCAATGAAATTATCCACCGGGAAATGAAGATCAAATCCAAACTACTGGAACATGTGGCGGGGAGAATCATTGATAAAATTCACGAAAACTTTTCAGGGATTTCTTACATTAAACTGAAAATCACCAAAACAGCACCGCCCATGAAAGGCGAAATGAAAGGGGCGGCCATTGAACTGGAAAAAAGTTTTAAGCCCGAAAATTAATTGCTTATTTTTGTTTAAATGACACTGTTGAGAATCCTGACCCTACTATTTCTGACCGCTTCTGTTTATATTTTCGGACAGACCGCAATAGGTAACGAGCCCGGCTCCTATAATTTCCCAAAGTTAAAATCCAGTATTACCATGCCGGTAACCATTCCGCTTTCTGAGATCAGCAATATGATCAATGCTTCCGTAAAAGACCTTATCTATCAGGACGACTCATATACCGATAACAACAATGATCAGTTTAAGGTAAAGGTCTGGAAAACCCGCCCGATACGGCTTGTGGGTGGTACCAGCCAGAACCTACTCATTGAAGTACCTTTAAAAATCTGGGCAGAAAAAGGCATCGGTACTTTAGGGATCTATACTTACCAGAACACGACTTTTGAAACGGTGATGTCCTTTAACACCACCCTTAATTTCAAAAATAACTGGACGGTTACAACAGCAACCCAACCAAACGGCTTCAGATGGGTGATCAAACCAACCCTGGACTTCGGCAAAATACACATCCCGATTACTCCTCTGGTTGAGAAAAGCTTAAAAGAACAGCAGGAGAAATTCTGCAAAACCATTGATCAGCAGATGGCTTCCCAACTTAATTTCCAGCAGTATGCCGTGATAGCACTGAATGCTTTTTCCAATCCGTTTCCCATTTCAGAAGAATACAATACGTGGCTGAAAGTGACGCCGATCAGCGTACATGTGACGCCGTTAAAATTCTACGGGAACCAGATTGATACCAATCTGGGGATTGATGTCTATTCCGAGACTTTTACCGGGAGCAGACCGCCATCTTTACCGCCTGTAAAAACCGCTCCGGATTTCACCTTTGTCCCGGTTCCGGCGGATCAGTTCCTGATCCGGACCACAGCCAATATCCCGTTTACGATAGCTACCCTTATTGCCCGGAATCTGTTTTTAGATAAAGCATATGATGTAAGAGGATCTGCCGTAAAAATCAAAGATATAAAAGTGTACGGCGTTGATGACCGGGTGATGATTGAAGCGGAAACGGAAGGGTACATTACCGGGCGCGCTTTCATTTCAGGAATTCCGGTTTATGATGAGGCTAAAAGGAAAATTGTTCTTTCCAATACGAAGTTTAATTTAAAGACTTCAAATATAGTACAGAAGACGGCTACCCTTCTGTTTCTGGGAAAGATTGTGAAAACAATTGAAGATGAGTACGGGATCCCGACACTGGATCTGGAAAATACATCAAAGAAAAGCATAGAGGAAGCTTTTAACAAAGAATATTACAAAGGCCTGAAAATGAACGGGAAGGTCTTCAGTCTTAAACCGGGCACCATCTTTATGAACCCGTCCGGAATTACTGCTGTTATCGATACAAAAGCCACTTTACGGCTTACCCTCAGCGGAATTTAAAACTAACTAAACCATATTTAATACATGAGAAAATATTTACGGATTATTGACCGCAACAGAGCCACGAAATGGATAAGATTTGCCAATTTTATCATTGACCGGGTTATTTTTAACCTGTCTTTTATGGTTATAGGCTTCATAGGCGTATTCATAGACAAACTTCTGGGATCTTATTATATTTCTACCTTTTTTCTGAAAATATCTGAAGTCAACCGCCTTGTTGACATCGTAATTACTTCCCTCCTGTTTTTTGTCTATACTTTTTTAATGGAATATTTTACCAAAGGCAGAACGATTGCAAAGTACATAACAGGGACCAGAGTGATTACCACAGACGGACAAACTCCTACCCTGAATGAATTTTTTATCAGGAATATTTCACGGCTGGTTCCGTTCGACGCCCTTTCCTTTTTGGGAGAAAACGGCTGGCACGACAGCTGGAGTGATACGCGCGTTATCAATATTAAAAATTATGAGTCTGAAAGACAGGCAAAAAGCGAAATAGAAGACATCGGCACGAAAGAAATTGTCTGAAAATTTTTATTGAATAATATATTTTGCTATATTTGCACACCTGAAAATGGTAAAGACATGGTACTTTGGCCGAGCGGCTAGGCAGTGGTCTGCAACACCATCTACAGCGGTTCGAATCCGCTAGGTACCTCTTAAAATCCCTATTCTATTTATATAGTTTAGGGATTTTTTTGTTTGTAGTAATGTAAAAGTAGATCAGGAGCAGAATGCTACATTTGGCATTTTTGAGTTTCCATAAAAACTAGTCTTAAAAATTCTATTTGGATTACAATAATTCCTTGCCTAAATCACTGTAGCCACAGCATATCGGATCATCATATAAATTATTAAGATTATAATTTATAACCCGACAAAGCTCGTTAAAAACCACGGAATTGATTGGCCCTGATCATAAAACCGGTCAGGATAATTATCTTATCACCTTTTCAATCTGCGCTTTGGCACACTGGAAAGCTTCCTCAGCTTCTTCGTAAAAAATTTTCAGAGATATTTCAAACCCGCTTGCCATAAAAAACGTCACATTGCCTTCCAGGTTAAAGCTCAGGAAGCCGATGTGGTCCGCGTTGATAATCAAAGGCTTGCCAAGAACCTTGGCACCTTCAATGGAGTTGGGCTTCTTTACGTGAATTACATGAGATGCCTTTAGATAGATCAACCCATCAGATGTTGTTTTAACTATATACGACACAGATATTTTTTGTAAAGATACAATTTTATCCATGTACAAAAAATCCCCGGCCAAAGCAGAGGATTAAATGAAAAAATTAATATGTAAGTGATGGTGTTTCGTTTAAAAATATTCCCAATTACCCGGAGAATGTAACAGTTCTTGATATGATTTTATAGTTGTAAATTCTTATTCAAGTATTATGCCAGGAATGGTAAAATTTCTCGGTTTCAATGAATAAGGTATTTAAATTTCAAGATAAAAAATATCCTATCCGTTTATAAGAAAAAACCCCTCACAAGAGGGGCAAACTTACTGAGATTTTAACATTTATATGTTATCTGTGTAAAATTAAAAACTTAAACAGTATGAGTTTATGATTTCAATCAACAAAAAATCCCCACATTGCTGTGAGGATTAAAATTAATAACCATGAAAACTCAATTAAGCTTGAGAATCACTGCAAATCTATTAAATTATTTTCATTATACCTTATGATTCAGACCTATAAAAATTATTATGTCATTATTTTTTATTCACATAATAATGATTAAATTTGTAAAAAACTAATTAATCATGACATTCAGCGAAGCATTAAAACACAAAAAAAACATCTTAAGGAATTCCAGTCCCTTTACAAAGACCCTCTATGACTATATTATCATTCCTGATTTAGGAGAAGAAGGAGAAAAGTACCTGGAGGATTTCCGGAAATCACCTTCTCTGTTCCTTGATGAAAGCTGTAAGCGATACAGCAGCAATTCTCAATTCAGGCTGTTTTTATACATTAAAAATGCTGATTCTCCTGTAATAGAGTACTGATCTGCATCAGTAAACAACATCCTATTCTCATCCCATTCTAATGCTTTTACGATTATTCCAATAAAAAATCCCTGTATTGCTACAGGGATTAAAAACTAATAACCATGAAAACTCAAATTAAACATGAGTGACTACAAATGTATAAAATATACTTTTTTCTACAAGCCTGGTAGAGCTGCTAATCTGATTAGTTAACAAATTTTATCAGATATTAAAAAAGCATTAATACTGTTATAAAATTTTTTCAACCATAAAGCACATCCATTATTAACTGTATTTCATAAGTTTATATTACAAAATACTGCTAAAGGCACTTTTCAGTAATATTTAAAATTTTGTTAAAAAAATAAGCCCTCATTTCTGAGGACTTATTTTTATGATGCATTATCAATCAAGTATTACTCTTTGATAAACTTTTTCTGGGCAGTACCCTGAACATCTTCAATATCGATTATGTACACTCCGTTGATCAGGGTATGTACATCAACTTTATTATTTAAAATAATGCCTGATGATATGATCTGTCCTGTAGCGTTATAAATCTTATAATTAGCTTTCCTGCTGATGTTCTTCACATTTAATACTGTTTTTACAGGGTTCGGATAAATCAGGATTTCGTCCTGGTTAACCGGATTCTGAATTGCAGGCTTGGAAATCCTTACCGTGTAGTCTTCCACTTCACCGTCCGGGAAGCTGGTACAGTTCACAGGGATTCCGTCTTTCTGCATCGCTACCCTCATCACGACATATTTGAAGTCGGTCATGCTGATAAATGCATCAGATGGCACAGAGAATGTTGCGCTTGCCGTCTGGCTGTTATTTGGGCCCGAAACCAAGATCCTTTCATCAATATCAAAATATCCGTTTCTGTTGAAATCAATCCATACGGCAACTCCCGCGTTGGTATTTCCCGATAATTTCTTTTCGATGGTGATATTATTGTTTGAGGAACCCTGGATCAATTCGATGAATTTATTGGTAACACCGGTATAATCCGTATAGTTCGATCCCAAAGACGGATTCTCTATTTGCGGCTTTCCGTTTGGAGTGACCGTTACTTTTGAAATATAGTCCACCGTTGAACCTGTTGAAGCCATCTGGCAATACGTAATTGTAGGAGTGGTAAACAGATACGGCTGGGTATAAGTTCCCGGTGTTCCGCTGCAGACATTGGCTACCTGCATTTCATACTGTGTTAATTCCGTTAAGCCTGTTAAGGTAACCGTATTTGTGGCAGAAGCAACCGGTGTCCAGCTCGGAATTCCTACTTTTCTGTATCTTAAGATATAAGTAGCTCCCGGGAACGGTTCCCATGTTACGGTTGCCGTTGTTGTGGTAATACCTGTAATCGTAAGTCCCGGAGGCGCAATATCACATGTTCTTTCGGTAGTAAATACTTTAGGGTTTGACCATGTATTCAACGTGCTTTCATTGTTACACATATTGGCAACCTGAACTTCATATGCTGTATAAACGTTCAGTCCGCTAAGTGTGTATGTATTGGCTGGAGCCAGAGGCAAAGCAATATTGGCACTCCATCCTGCAGCACCGCTTCCTACGATTCTGTATCTCAGGAAATAACTGGAACTTGCTGCCAATGGCGCCCAGGTAATCAGTGCTGAAGTCGGAGTAATGTTACTGATGGTTACATTCGGAGGCGTAGGGTCGCATCTTGTTAAGAAGGTACTGTGAGAATAAACTCCCGCAGTTCCGTTACAGATGGCCGCCACTTCAACTTCATACTGGGTAGCTGATAAAAGCCCTGTTAATGTTGTGGTATTGGTTGTTGCAGGCGCAGCCGCAGCTCCTACGCTTACCGTCTGCCATGTTGCAGTACCTACAGGTCTGTAACGTACTGTATAGGTAGCACCGCCAATATCCTGGTTCCATGTTAATACAACTGAATTGTAAGTAGGCGTACCTACTGTTACAACAGGCGTTGCATTGCTGCAGACCCGAAGAATAATATTATCAACAGCAGCCGGCGGCTGTGTTCCCGCGCTTCCGTCATTTCTCCATTCAAATACAAGACGCATCGTCTGTCCTGCAAAGCTGCTTATATTCAGGGCAGGATTAAGAACCGTCTGCCATGTAGCCTGCTGGTTATAGTTGGTACCGATCTGGATCCTTCCCGTTCCGGCAGTAATCTGCGTTCCCGCAACCGGTGTAAAGGTAGCCGGAACCAGCCATACCCTTAAATAATCAAAAGAGCTTTCACCTACCGCTTTCCAGTCAAAAGAGAAGGCAGCAATTGTAGTTCCTGTTGGGATTGCAATATCCCTATAGGCATGAACCACACTTGTAGAGCTTACGTTATAGGCATTTGTTGTTCCGTTGGTATTGGAAATATATACCGAGTTTCCGGTATTTCCCGTAGCACTTCCATAGGCCCATTTGTTTACCTGGGTTCCTGAAGTAAAGCCTAAATCGTTTCCGGTATTGAAATTCTGGATATACGGAAGGTTAGCCGGGACCTGAGTGGTTGTAAAACCGGGACCTGCTACCCAGAAACTTCTGTCCGGCCCTACACAAACCGAACGTACCCAGATATAATAGGTGGTATTAGCTGCCAACAGAGTTAAATTAAGCGTTGTGGTTGCAGATGAACCGGTAGGTACGGTTGCACCTGTAGGCGCAACATTTGTTGTGGACAGATAATACTGGTATCCGCCAACCGGCACAGGCGCAGGGGCCGTCCAGGTTACGGTAGCCGTAGTCGTTCCAACCGTTGTTACTGTTATATTGGATGGTACTTTACAGGTAGGAATACTCAGGTTGATATTATCAATTGCTACAGGAGGCTGTGTTCCGCCGCTTCCGTCATTTCTCCATTCGAATACCAGACGCATGGTCTGAGCTGAGAAAGAGCTTAAATTCACTGCTGTATTAAAGTAATTCTGCCATGAAGCCTGCTGATTAAAGTTTCCTCCGATCTGGATTCTTCCTCCCCCAGCTGTAATCTGAGTTCCTGCTACAGGACTAAAGGAAACAGGAACAAGCCATACCCTTAAATAATCAAAAGAGCTTTCCCCGTCACACTTCCAGTCAAAAGACAAGGTAGCATCCGTAGAACCTGCAGGAACAATGATATCCCTGAAAGCATGCACTACACTGGTAGAAGAAGTAGTATAAGAATTCGCAGTTCCGTTGTTATTGGAAATATAAAGTGAATTTGCAGGATTACCTGTCGCAGAACCATAGAACCATTTATTTACCTGTGTTCCATTGGTAAGCTGGAGATCGTTTGCGGATGTAAAATTCTGTGTGTAAGGAATGGTAGCAGGCACCTGAGTAGTCGAAAAGCTCGGACCGGCTATCCATACGCTCTTATCGGTAGCACTGCATACGGAACGCACCCACCAGAAGTAAGTGGTACTGGCAGTAAGTCCGCCAGGGGTTACAGTGGTTCCCGCATTGGCAGTTCCTGCTGTTGCCGCTGTAGGCGCTGTGTTAACAGTACTTAGGTAATATTCGTATCCGTTTCCGGGAGCAGCAGACGGAGCCGTCCATGATAAGGTAGCCGAAACCGTGGTTATTGCTGATACGGCTGGCGCGGCAGGCGTAAGACAGGTAGGAATGCTCAGGTTGATGTTATCAACTGCGATAGGCGGCTGACTCCCGACGCTTCCGTCATTTCTCCACTCAAATACCAATCGCATGGTACTTCCTGCATAGGCACTGATATTAAGGTTTATGGTACTGAAATTCTGCCATGTTGTTTCCTGGTTGAACTGGCCAACCTGAACCCTTCCCGCTCCGGCTGTTATCTGGGTCCCCACTGTAGGTGTAAATGTAGCCGGGACTACCCAGACTTTTAAATAATCAAATGTACTTTCTCCGTCGCCTTTCCAGTCAAAAGAAAAATTAGCAATTGTAGATCCCGCAGGAATTGTAAAGTCCCTGTAGGCCTGCACAACGCTGCTTGAAGTTACGGTGTAGGCATTGGCAACACCATTGTTATTTGAGATATACAGTGAGCTGCCCGTATTACCCGTTACAGCACCGTAAAACCACTTATTGGTCTGAGTTCCGTTGAGCAACGTGAAATCATTCGCGGTGGTAAAGTTTTGTGAATACGGTAATGTAGCAGGTGCCTGTCCATAAGCATCCGGTATGGCGCCTAAATTTAACAGACACAGAAGAAGCACTAGAAAAGTAGAAATTTTCTTCATAAGTTATCATTTAATATTAATCGTTGCAAATCTAAATTGTTTTTTAATAATATAGCGTATAAAACAGAATGTTTTTACAGAAATCCTGAATAATTGTGAAAGAATTATCGAACTATAAATGTTTATGTTTAATAAACGATTATTCCTTTATTTTATTATACATGAATAAGATTACCGTAAATCAACAGAAATGATCTGAACTGAAATGCTCTGCCTTTACCTGTTTAAAAAATGGATTTTTAAATAAACTGCTTCTATTGTTTTATCGTTTTACAGAAATTGCGCGGCTTTTAAATATTATGTTCAGTCTTTCATAAGATTTTAAGCTGTTTAAATTTCAGTTTTAAAACTTTATTAAAATATATTCTCTGATGACCTATAAATAATACTATACCTAACAATAGGCAAAAAATAAGGCCTCCTGAAAAAGGAGACCCAAAAACACAAATGATGAAAAAAATTTTGTAGAATCAATTAATTTAATTGTGGTATAAAAATAATCTTAAAAATACATTGAGTCTTATGAGTGAAATCATATTGAACAAATTTATCTGAAATCATAGAATTTATTTATTCTATAATTAATTAATAAAATATTTATCGCTAAATTATTACTTTATTTTTAATATGAGCTTAAAACTCTTGTTATTAGTCATTTAATTGAATAAATCTTCTCCCAACGGTTATTTTATAACATCGAAATAGTTCGATAATATACGGAATTAATTCTTAAATCAAAATGATCTGGATCATAAATTTTATTCATTAATTTGCATAACTTTGTTAATTAATTAAATCAATAAAAGGTGAGTAAAATATCTATCCTGATTGCAAACTATAACAACGGAAAGTATTTTAGCGAGTGTTATGATTCAATTATATCACAGAGCTATGAAGATTGGGAGGTAATTATCGTAGATGACTGCTCAACAGACGATTCCACAGAAATTATTACCGGGCTCATAAAAGATGATTCCCGTTTCAGATTCTATCAGAACAACACAAACAAAGGCTGCGGATATACCAAAGGAAAATGTATAGATCTTGCTACAGGAGATCTCTGCGCATTCCTGGATCCGGATGATGCCTTATATCCTTATGCACTTGAGCGCTCAGCAGACGAATTTAAAAAATCCGGGAATAACATTATTGCTGTCTATTCACAACTGATATTCTGTGATGAAAAACTTAACCCGAGAGAAGTTTTCACAAAGATAAAACAGGTACACAACCATAAACTTTTCTTCAACGCCCCTATCCAGATGTCAGCTTTTTTTATGTTTAAAAGAGAGGCCTATCTTAAGACATCCGGCATTAACCCCGCTCTTAAAAATGCAGTAGACCAGGATCTTTACCTTAAGCTTCTGGAAATCGGCGACGCCAGATTTATCAATGAGGTTCTGTACAAATACAGACTCCACAGCAACGGGATTTCCCAGCAGACATCCAAACAAAGTGCTAAAGAATCCTTTGCAAGGGTCATCCATGAAGCAATGAAAAGGAGAAAGATCACGGTGATCCAGAATTTACCGGTTCCGGAAACCTTTACAACATCAGAAGAAATTTACAGCCTGCTGAACTATCAGACAAAAATCCCGTACCGGCTGATGAATAAAATAAGGACCAGCCTTCATATTTAATCTAATTTATATTACATATTTTACAAAAGCAAAACTCCTCATTTCTGAGGAGTTTTTTAAAAAGGGTATAGGGGTCTAAAAAAGTGTTCTTGTTTTTATCTGGTGGTATTGTTTCCTGTACCTGTTGTACCTGTACCGGTCGTATTATTACCCGTACCTGTAGTCCCTGTACCTGAATTACCTCCAGTAGTACCAGTTGTTCCCGTTCCCGTAGTTCCGGTTCCTGAAGAATTCTGTGTACCTCCTCCGGTAGTGGATCCGCTGGTGTTCGGACTTGTCTGATTAGTCGTTCCGGTTCCTGTACCTGTAGTACCGGTTCCCTGATTCATTGCACTGTCACGAACACTTGCTGTAGTGTCCATTTCCGTTCCTGTGCCAGACATATCACCAGACATAGTGCCTGTAGAAGCAGAATCACTCATTGTGTCATTTGCATTTTGCGTTTCCTGTTTTTTACAGCTTACAGCAAAAAGGCTTAATCCTAGCATTAATAGCATTACTTTTTTCATATAAAAATTTTTGATGGTCTTATTATTTCCAAAATTAGAGAGTTAGAATAAAAAATTATATGAGCCGGATCATAAAAGGCGAAAATAATTTTTTAAAATAAAAAGCCTCTGAAAAAGAGGCTGTAAAATGTGGTTCCGGAAGGTCCGGCTAAACTCTCGTTAAATAAATTAACCTGTTTTTTATTATCCTTAAACCGGATAAATTATTCTTCCCACGCAATAGGAACATAAACAGTCACATAGCCGTCCTGATCTATCTGCGCATCAGAAACTACTCCGGTTACAGAACCGTATCCTACCCAGCCGCCCTGGCCCTGCATAGCGGTAAATGTATAAGTACCGGCAGGAATCCCTTCACTGTATTGTGGCAGCGATTGCAATCCGCTTCCTGCATAGGTCTCAAAAGTTTCTCCGGTAACCGTATTTGTCGCCACAAAACTGCCGATGTCATAACTGCCGGAAAGTGCTTTTGTCCCATTTTGGGATAGAAGCCCGTAACGAAGGGTATACGTTTTTGATTTTGAAGCTTCTTTTGCTGCGGCCTGGTTTGGAGTATCAGTGTTCAGCATATCTTCATTGGATGAACATCCGGTAAGAATACCCGTCAGTCCTGCAACAAGCAGGACCGTAAAAATTGAATTTTTCATAATGATGTAATTTGGTATTCCGAAGTTAAATAATTTATGTTAACCTAACAAAAAGAATAGATTAAGTAAAAGTTACGTCTTGCCATACATAATCTGTATTATTTATGATAACAGTAGTTATAACAATGAATTGAAGCTTATTAAAAACCCATTTTTAATATCAATTACACAAGTATTTTTGACATTTAACATTACTTAACTGAATTTGGCTTCATTATTGGAAGAATATGGTATCAAAGTTATGCTTTTAGCATCTTATTAAATTAAAATTTGAATTATGAAAAGTATAGTGGTGACAGGTCTATTGTCAGTTTTTTTACTGACTGCCTGTAAAAAAGATGATCAGATTGCCGAAAAGTCCCTGGAACAGCAGAAAGTGGAATTCCAGATGAGGCAGCTTGAAATTGAGAAGCAGAAATTAGCTATAGAAAAAGAGAAAATGGCCTATGAAGCTCAGAAAAAATCAGACAGCATTACTCAGGTTCAGCAGGCAAGAACAGCAGCAGCCAATGCAAAACCGCAGGTAATCCGGGAAACGCGTACCGTATACAGAGACAGACCGAGCTCAAGCAGCAATAACGGGACGTATGCAAATAACGGAACCAGTTCTTCCCAGGGTACAACAACTCAGAAAAAAGGAATGAGTAAAGCGGCAAAAGGTACCATCATCGGTACAGTAGGTGGTGCAGCGGCCGGAGCTATTATTTCTAAGAAAAACAGAGGTCTTGGAGCAGTAATCGGTGGTGTTGTAGGAGGTGCTACAGGATATACCATCGGTAGAGCGGGTGACAGAAAAGACGGCAGGGTACAGCCGAGATAAAAAATATAAATTTAACGTTAACATAGAAAGATTGCTTATTTTTAGGCAATCTTTTTTATGGTTTTAATTCTGCTTTCTTCCGTATTAATTCTCCCGGTCCTGATGGGCTGGGGTGATCTGTTTCAGAAACTTACAGGCGTATTCATCAAGGGAGCTTCCGGAAATATTTTTTTGGGAATCATGGGAATCAGCATGGTCTGGACAATTCTTGCTTTTTTTATGCCTCTGAATAGCTATGCAGAAATCCCTGTTGTGTTGGCAGGACTGTTCTTTTTTTTCAGGAACAAAGTATTGGAGCTGCATGGATTTAAGGGCAAAGACTGGCAGTTGCTGGTATTCCTTGTGTTAGTTATTTCATTTTGCGGTTCATTCTATCCCTATATATTAGACCATTTCGGGTATTATGTACCGACGATAAAATGGCTGACGGAATTCGGACTTGTCAAAGGAATTTCAAATATAGACCTTACTTTAGGGCAGATGTCAGTCTGGCATATTTTCCAGTCCGGTTTTTCTAATTTTTCAGATCCGTTTCTGAGGATAAATTCAGTATTGCTTATTGCTTACGCCTTATACATCACAGAAAATAAAACGTGGATCCACCTGTGTTTCATTCCGGTCCTGCTGTTATTCTCCCAGTCGCCGAGCCCGGATTTGCCGGTAATTATCTTTTCACTAATCATTTTGAATGAAATTTTAATCCAGAATAAAAAAACGGCCGTTCTCTTTGCCTTCTCGGTTTTCGTTTTTACCATAAAGCCTACCATGATATGGCTTCCCATCCTGAGCCTGCTCTACTCTATTTTTCTTATCAGATCAGGTTTAAAAACATTAATTCCGGGAGTTTTAATCGGATTACTGTTTTTTATTAAAAACATCTACACTTTCGGGTATCCTGTTTTTCCGGTGGCTATCGGAGATTTGGGAATAAGCTGGCAACCCGCACGCGAAGTCCTTAAAACATCTTCCCAATATGCAATTCAGAAGACCTATGATATGCAGTATTCCTATCAGGAAATTCAGTCTTTTTCCTTTTGGGACTATATCAGAAACTGGCTGTTTTTAGATGGGATCAAATCTAAAATCAACATTTTTTTCATCATAAGCCTCGGAGCATTTACCGTTTATTCACTTAAAAAAAATAAAAAGATTTATACTTTTATTTTGGTTTCCATCCTCATTAAAAGTGCTTTTGTCCTGCTGTTTTCTGCCCAGTACCGGTTTTTTATTGATGTATTTTTCGTGATCTTTTTTATCTTTTTCATTGATTATTTTAACCGGAAAAAATCAATTGCCATATTTTCTGTTCTAAGTTTGGTTTTTATTGCATGCCTCATTGCCCCCACGATTCTTCAGACCTATGTGCCCAGTTTTAAGCTCGGGAACTTTATGGGTAAATTTGAAAAAGAACAGCTGTACAGGCCTTCCACCTATCAATACAATTCATTTCAGTCATACAAAATAGGAAACTTCAAATTCAATGTTTCCAGAAAATATCCTTACAGTTTTGACACACGGCTGCCGGCCGTTTCAGAAAGCTATCTGTTTGAACATATTAAAGCTGGGATTTTTCCGCAGATGATCAAGAAGGAAGATCTCAGCAAAGGATTTATCTGGAAAAAACTGAATGCACAGGAAAAAAGAGAAGCGGAACAGGTAATCCGTTCTGTTAAAAATTCATACCGATAGAACAGATCAGGCATACTTTACATCTGAAGAAAAAGCCGTAAATTTACCTCATGTTAAATACCTTAGGCAATTTATTAAGCCTTACAACATTCGGAGAAAGCCACGGCCTGGCATATGGCGGAATTATCAATAATTTCCCGGCAGGCCTTACCGTTGATCTCGAAGCTGTCCAGAATGAACTGGACCGCCGGAAACCCGGGCAGTCTGCTATTGTAACTCAGAGAAAAGAAAGCGATACGGTAAAATTTCTTTCAGGCATTTTTGAAGGAAAAACAACCGGGACGCCCATTGGTTTTATAATAGAAAATGAAAACCAGAAATCCGGGGATTATGACCATATTGCAGAATCATACCGCCCGAGCCATGCCGATTTTACCTATGACCGGAAATTCGGGATAAGGGATTACCGGGGCGGCGGCAAATCTTCAGCCAGGGAAACCATCAACTGGGTAGTGGCAGGAGCTTTGGCAAAACAGCTGTTATCAGCTATAGAAATCAATGCTTATGTGTCTTCCGTAGGAGAAATTTTCTGCGAGAAACCTTATCAGGCACTTGATTTCTCAAAAACCGAAAGCAATGAAGTGCGTTGCCCGGATGCGGAAACTGCTGAAAAAATGATCACCAGAATCAAAGAGATCAAAAAAGAAGGAAATACCATCGGCGGAACCATTACTTGTGTGATTAAAAATGTACCTGCAGGAATCGGTGAGCCTGTTTTCTCAAAACTTCAGGCAGAACTGGGCAAAGCGATGCTAAACATCAACGCAGCCAAAGGCTTTGAATACGGAAGCGGTTTCTGCGGAGCAAAAATGACCGGAAAGGAACATAATGATCTCTTCAATGAAGATTTTACTACGAAATCCAATCTTTCAGGAGGAATCCAGGGCGGCATTTCAAACGGAATGGATATTTACTTCCGGGTAGCTTTTAAGCCTGTGGCAACTGTTCTGAGGCCTCAGGAAAGCGTAGACAAATATGGAAATCCTGTTATTGTGGAAGGAAAAGGGCGCCATGATCCCTGTGTGCTTCCGAGAGCTGTGCCGGTTGTAGAAAGCCTCGCCGCTTTTGTGCTGGCAGATTTATTCCTGATCAACAAAACTAGAAATATCAATAATTTTTAAATATAAATATTTTAGAAATGAAAAACTACTGGGAAAAAAGCATCTCTTTCGAGGCGTATGTGGAAACCGGAAAACAGAGACTGGCCTATCCTGCAACACAGCAGGAAACCGATTATAAACAGTATTACGAACTGGGAATCCAGAGAATTGACAGGACCTTAAAGAAGTATATTCCGGATGCAGATCAGCTGAAAGAACTTGAAGCCAAAGGTTTTGACGGGAAAATACTGATTGTTTCCGAAGTATGGTGCGGCGATGCGAGTGCAACCGTTCCGGCCCTGGTTAAGTTTTTTGAAGGTAAGAACGAAGTCAGGATCTTTCTCAGGGACAGTGACAAAAGCTTGATCAGTCAGTTTTTAACCAACGGAACAGAATCCATCCCGAAAGTTATTATTCTGGATAACGATTTTAATGTGAAAAATTCCTGGGGACCGCGTCCTCAGTATGGAAAGGAATTGCTGATGAAACACAAGACAGACCCTGAAAATTACCCTAAAGATCTTTTTTATAACGATCTGCAGATGTATTATGCCAAAAACAGAGGTAAAGATGCTGTTCATGAAATCCTGGAACTGCTGTAATTTTTATTAAAAGTAAAATGAAAAAAAACATTATTTATCTTGTGCTGATTGCCATTATCGGAGTGATTGCTTTTGTTCCGGGAGTGAAAGAAAAATTACAGGATGCCTTCTTTCCGATTGCCACCATTGAAAATGCCGTTCATGTAGGCGATGAAGATTACGATATTGAACTTCAGGGAATCAACACACCCAGCACCAATCTTAAAAATTTTAAGAACCGGGCTGTCTTCCTGAATTTCTGGGGAACCTGGTGTCCACCGTGCAGAAAAGAGTGGCCGTCTATCCAGAAATTATATGAGACAAGGAAAGACCATGTGGATTTTGTTTTAATCGCGATGAATGACGAAGAGGCAGCCGTGAGAAAATTCCTTAAGGAAAACAACTATGATGTCCCGGTGTATATCGCCCAAAGCCCGATCTCCGAAAAGATCCTGCCAAAGGTTTTTCCTACCACCTATCTGCTGGATAAGAACGGCAGGATCATTATTAAAGAAGATGCTTCAAGAGACTGGAATACAGAATCCGTACATCAGTTTATTGATAATATTATTAAATAATCTTTTAACTAACATTATAGTAAGTTGGTACAGAATTTGAGAAATGTATAGTTCTAAAGAAAATTATTTAATCAAACACCAAAAATGAAGTATTCAAAACTGAATCTGGCGAAAGAAGCGATCAGCCACAGAGGGTTTGTCAAAAAGATCCCTGACATTTTCAGGATGGTAAGAATGTGGAGAAAAGGGGAATACCCGATGAGATCCATTGATATCATTCTGCCTCTGTTAGGGATGCTGTATGTCATCTCCCCTATTGATATCCTTCCGGATTTCGCCTTACCGGTTTTAGGAATTATGGATGACCTTGCCGTATTGTCTCTGGCCATCCCGAAGCTGGTAAAAGAAGTGGATAAGTTCCTGATGTGGGAAACCGAGAGAAAGTACAGTTCAGCCGGTGCAAAAGTAATCGACGCTGAAATCGTAAAATAGTGAAACCATCCTCCGGGATGGTTTTTTTATGAATATAAATCACTTGAACTGACTTTTTTAATGAAATATCTGTTTTATTTCATTATTTACCTGTAAAGTAAATCCACAATTGACCCCTGAATCTTTCAGTCTTCATATCAAATCCTTAAATTTGCAACATCTAATAAAAAATTAATGGAAAGTAAAAAAGAATTTTTCCTGGAATGCTATAAGCTGGGCATTATTAAATTCGGGAGATTTACCCTGAAAAGCGGCATTGAAAGTCCGTTTTACGTAGACTTAAGGCCTTTGGCATCAGACCCTAAAATCCTGAAAAACCTGGCTAATTATTTACTGGAAATGCTTCCTCTGGATAATTTTGACCTGATCTGTGGGGTTCCTTATGCAGCCCTTCCGATGGCTACGGCCATGTCTCTGGAAAGCTATATTCCGTTAATTATTAAAAGAAAAGAAGCTAAAAACTACGGCACTAAAAAACTGATTGAAGGCATCTACCAGAAGGGGCAGAACTGCTTATTGGTGGAAGACGTGATCACGTCAGGGAAATCCCTGATTGAAACCATTGCCGAAGTGGAACAGGAAGATCTTAAAGTAGCCGATATCGTAGTGGTTTTAGACAGGGAGCAGGGCGGCAAACAGCTTCTTGAAAGCAAAGGATACCGCGTTCATACCCTTTTCAACATTTCGGAAGTCTGCGGAATCCTTAAGGAAACCGGCGAACTGTCTGATGATGAAGTAAAGAGAATCCAGGATTTTTTACAGGGGAACCATATCAATTTTGAAGAAAAGACAAGATGTTCCTATGAACAGAAACTGAACACTGCACAGCATTCCGTTTCTAAAAAACTGCTGGAAATTGCTTTAGCCAAACAATCCAACCTGATTGCTTCCGCAGATGTAACCACTACCCAGGAACTGCTGGATTTAGCTGAAAAAGTAGGACCTCATGTTATTGCTCTGAAAACCCATATTGATATCATCTCTGATTTTGATTACGAAAAAACCATTACGCCGTTAAAAGCCCTGTCTGCAAAACACAATTTCCTTCTGATGGAAGACCGCAAGTTCGCAGACATCGGAAATACGCAGGAACTTCAGTTTACAAGCGGAATTTTCAACATTACGGACTGGGCAGATTTCGTGACTTCCCAGGTGATCGGAGGCTTTGAATCTTTAGACTGCTTCAGGAATGTAGGCGTGGTAGCCATTATCGGGATGTCTTCAAAAGGAGCATTAACCACTTCCAGCTACCGTGAAGAAGCATTGAAAGTGGCTTCATCCCATCCTAATGTAATCGGAGGCGTTTCCCAGAACCCGCTTCCTGAAGAAATGCTTTTGTTTACTCCCGGAGTGAATTTAGCAGATTCAGGTGACGGAAAAGGGCAGCAATACAATACCCCTGAACATGTTTTTAAGATGCTCCATACAGATTTCATCATCGTAGGAAGAGGAATCTATAAATCTGAAAATCCGGCTGAAGCTGCAGTTACATACAAAAATGAAGGCTGGAAAGCATATCTGAATTCTTTAGAAAAAAAATCAATTCAAAACTAAATGTCGGATTAAATCTCTCAAAAATAAGTTATATTTGATGCTTTACCAGGAATATTGAAAAAGATTAGCATTTGTCTTATTTTGTTTGTAGGTGTTGCAGAAGTTTCTGCGCAGAAAGACAGCATTTATATTGAAGCCAGACTGTCTTCAGATAAAAAAATGCTGGATGTAAGTGAAGAACTGATCTATCACAACCATTCCGGAAAGGATTTACAGACGGTAAAACTTCTGAATTGGGTATCTGCCTATAACAGAAGAGGGACTTCGCTGGTCTACAGAAAACTGGAAGACCGGAATACGAATCTCCATTTTGCAGAACCGCATGAACTTGGAAAGTTAATAAGCTTACAGATAAAAAATGCTGATCAGGAAATACCTGTTCATGAGATTTCTGATGAAAACCTCCTGCTCCCTTTAAAAGAAGCGCTAGCGCCTGGAGAAAAAATAAAACTTCAGCTGCACTATCAGATCCAGCTTCCGGACCGGAAATTTACCGGTTACGGAACCTCTGATACCCAAGTGGCCTTAAAATACTTCTTTATTGTTCCGGATCACTTTGATCCGGACAATATTTCCCCGAGAAAATATGTGGATATTGAGGAATCGGTAAACTTCAATACGTTCTGGACGGTAAATTTTGACCTTCCGGTTAATTATTTTATTGAAAGCAACCTGCAGCAGACCCAGATGAATTCCTTTAAGGGCTATCTTGATTCAGATCCGGAATTCCTGATTTCCCAGAATGAATACCCTTCCATAAAGGTCAGTACCGACGGCGTAAATACCGAAATAAAATTCGGGTACAACCTGAAACCGGAGGAAAAGCAGAACCTGGAATTTTACCTGCCTTTACAGTTAAAATTCATTAAAGAAAAAACCGGTCTCGTTCCGGAAAGGCTTTTTATTTCTGAAAAGTTCAGGTCTAAAGAAGATTTTTTCGGGAATAATGACATTTCTTTCTGGAAGTTCAGGTTTAAACTCTTTACGGATGCAGAGAAAGCAGATCTGGATTATTTCGGGATCATCACCAAGAAAATTCTGGATGAAAGCATCATTACAGACAAACAGGACAACCACTGGTTTAAAAACGGCTTAAAGTCTTACCTTGAAATCCAGTATTTAAAAAAATTCTATCCGGATACCAAACTGCTGGGAGCCCTGCCTGAAAGCAAGATTTTCGGGATAAAGCCCCTAAAGCTTTTTCATGCCTCGAATGTAAAACTTACCGAGCGTTACGGACTGGCTTACCAGTACATCATGTCCCAGAATTTAGATCAGAAAATCGATGAGAAATATGCTGTCCTGAGCAACTTCAATGATATGGCAATCAGTCATTTTGAAACAGGGACTTTATTCAGCTATGCTGCCGATAAAATGGGCTACGAAAATTTCGATTATCTGGTGCAGGATTTTATTTCTAAAAATACGGGTAAACAGATTGATCCGAGGGACTTTTTAAAAGAGCTGGCTGAAAAAGATAAACGGAATACCTATCTCCAGGATTTTATACAGCATAAAAACAGAGTCAATTTCAAGCTTAAAAGATTTAAAAAAGAAGGAGATTCCCTAAACGTTAAAATCAGTAAAAATACACCGGATGAAATTCCTGTGAAATTGCAGACAGAAACAAGAGACGGCGTAAAAAAAGAATACTGGATTGATACTGCCGGTGAGGATAAAACAAAAACCGTTTCCATTCCTGCCCTGGATGTTTATAAGATCACCCTGAATGATGATTATATCTTTCCGGAAGCCAATTACAGGGATAATTTCCTGTACGCAAAAGGTTTGTTTTCGAACATGAGGAAGATCAAGCTCAAACTCATCAAAGACATCCCGAATCCTGAATTCAACGAAATTTATGTAAACCCCAGAATACGTTTCAGTAATACCTATGATAAATTCCTGATCGGATTCAACTTTAAGAACCAGTCGCTTTTTGATCAGAAATTCCTGTACTCCGTTACGCCTACTTACAGTACCGGAACAGGGAAACTGGTAGGTTCTGGAGCGGTAGCCTATTCTTTTCTGCCTGCAGAGAGCATGATCAGAAGCTTGACCTTCGGCGTTTCAGGATCCCAGTTCCATTATGATTATGACCTGGCCTACAAGAAAGCCTCCATCTATTCCAATATCAGTTTCAGGAAAAACCCGAGGAGTACCGTAAGCCGCGGCGTCAGTATTTCCTACAATTATTTTGAGCGTGACCTGAATGCCGAAATGATTCTCAGAAACGATTATGACCGGTACAATCTGTGGAGTTTAGGATATGGATATTCTGATAACCAGAGCATCCATGAAAAGAGCTTAAGTGTAAATACCCAGCTCATGAAAGATTTTAACAAAGTAACAGCTGAAGGTTTCTACCGTTGGGAATTTGCCCCGAGACAGAAATTGAGCGTACGGCTTTTTGCAGGGTATTTCATCAAAAACAATACACGAAATAATACCTTCAACTATGGAATTTCCAGGGTTTCAGATTATTCTTTCTCCTATAATCTTTTAGGGCAGAGTGCTACAGGCGGTATATTGTCTCAGCAGTATGTTCTGGCGGACGGAGGCTTTAAATCATTGATCCCCGGAACTGTAAATAGGTGGATTACTTCCGTTAACGTAGACACAAGTGTCTGGAAAATTTTTCACATTTATGCAGATGCAGGCGTGTATCAGAACAGCAACCGGCCTACCCAATTTATCTGGGACAGTGGCGTAAAAGTAAGGGTAATCCCGGACTTCCTTGAAATCTATTTTCCGGTACAGTCTTCTCTCGGTTTTGAGCCCGGCTTTAAAGATTATGCAAGACGCATCAGGTATACCCTTATTCTTAATCTGAGTTCGATTATTAATGCAGCCAGAAGAGGCTGGTATTAAAAATCAACTCAGTCCCTGACAATCCTTTGTGAAACCGGTGAATTATTGATCATTCCGGTTACGGTATATTTCCCTTTCGGTAATTCGGTAAGATTAAGTCCGTATGAAGTTTTCGTTGGCGACTGCATGACCACCTGCCCGAACTCATCATATATTTTTACGTTCTGTACTTCACCGCCAAAAACGATTTCATTGTTATCTTTCACAAAAGGATTAATGATAAAATTAAATTTTGAATAGTTAAAATCCACATCAGCCAGTGCCTGGGTTCCGGCTGTGGAATTAACGGGATTTACAGGGGCTATGATAAAATCACCAATATTAGTATTGGTTCCGGCTGTATTATCAAGTACCCTTTTGAATGCCGTAGCTGCTGTGGGAGAAAGGCCGGCCGTTGTTCCTGCAAACTGAACAGATGTTCCGTAAGTGACAAAATCTATTACGTTAGCATCATCAGCATTATTGACCTGCAGTGTATTTCCGGCCAGTACCATTTTTCCTGAAGCCATATTAAGATTCAGTCCTGCAGAAGTTGTCTGATTTTGTGAACCATCAAAATACAGAATGTTACCTGCTATAAAATCAGGAGCCGGAAGGTTAGTTGTTCCTCCTCCACCCGATCCTTCCTGAATAAGATAACTTTGCCCTGAAGACAACGTAATATCCGGCAGCATATGATATGGATTGAAATTTCCATCGGCATCGGCATACTGCAAAGTCGCACCGCGTAAAGAAACCGTTTCAGAACCGGTGTTTTTCAGAATGACATAATCATTTATTAAGGCAGATCCGGCATCACCGCCACCACCGTAGATTTCACTGATGACAATCTGTGCATGAGCCACTGCTGCTATTGAAAGGATACCTATAAGAGTAAATATTTTTTTCATAATGGTTTGTATTTGTATTCATTAAAAATTACAAAAACGATACCACGTTGGCAAAATACCTACAGCGTATAATTTAAAAGCACTTAACTTTCAGGTAAATAAAAACAGCCACTTCAAAGAAATGGCTGTTATGTATAATATTTGAAAACTTAAATTAGTCTTTCAAAATTTTCTGAGAAACAGGTTTGTTGTTTACTACACCGGTTACGATATAGTTCCCTTTTTGTAATTCAGCAACGTTCAGTGATTCGTTTTCTCTTACGGAAGCTGTTTTTACAATCTGTCCTGTCATGTTATACACTTTTACATCTTTAGCCTCTGCTCCGAAAGTAATTTCGTTGGTTTTAACGAAAGTGTTTTTAACAAAAGTTCCTTTTGCTTTTGATAAATCGGTAACTGCTAAAGATCCTGTAGATCCTGTTAATTTCAAATCATCAATTCTCCACTGGGAATTATTTGTATTGGTAAATCTGATTCTTAAATTTGATGTTGAAGGAATAGTACCTGTAGGTGTAATCAAAAGATAAGCATTAGCAGTTCCAGATCCTGTAGGCCTTGTATAGGTTAAAGGAATCCAGCTATTTCCGTCAGCACTTATCTCAACAGTTAATTCATTGTTGGAAGCATTTGTTGCTTTTAGCTGTCCGAAGCTTAACTGTAGATTAGAATAGTTTGAAGTATCAATACCACTAACAATAAAGTTAATTCCTGCAGTACCTGTAAAAAATATATTTCCACCACCTGATGCTCCGGCATATCCTGTAGATGTCCCGGTTATTCTAACGTCTGCCGTTCCTGAATAAGTCACAGGACTTGAATTTTGAAATGTATTCGCTGAAACAGCTGTCGTAGCTGTTGGTGTACCCATATTTTCCGAATAAAAGGTAGTTTGCGCAAAAAAAGTGGCACTTGTCATCACTGTGACAAATAAAGAATAAATCTTCTTCATAATGTAAAAATTTTAATTATTAATAATTTGTAGTGCAAAATTAAGTCATTTTTTCAATACAAGACAATAAAGAGATTAATTTTTTGTTAATAATACTAAAACCCTTTCCGTTAAGTATTTTTAGTTATTTTTACGGATTATTTTAAGAGGCTTGCGAAATTGTATCCTGATATTCGTTTTGTTTTTTATAGGCATCTTTTCAGGTAATGCCCAGGTATTTACGTGGAAAAATCCCAACCTTCCGCAGGACAGTCTTAAGCAGGATACCATTCATCAGGACAGTATTCTCGCAGCCAGGTTTGAGCAGGATATTTTCGCAAAAGACACCCTCGACTTTGTAAAAAACAGCAATAAAATTATTGTTGATGAAGCAGTTCTTGCCAGAAATGATAAAAAAAGATTTTTAGGGGAACTCAATTCCAAAGGATCAATCATCCGGGGAATTACTTTCGGTAACAACCAGGGGCAGTCGGTACAGAGTTCAATGGATCTGCAGATTTCCGGAAGGCTTTCAAAAGACGTTACCATCCTGGCCAGCATTTCAGACCACAACCTGCCGATCCAGGCAGACGGCTACACCCAGACGCTGGAAGAATTCGACAAAATCTACATGCAGCTTAATATTAAGGATAAATCAATCCTCAGGGCAGGGCATCTGGATCTGATTGAAGCCAAAAACTATTTTGCCAAATACCAGAGGCGGAGCATGGGCCTTGAATTCCAGACAGAATTCGGGAAAGAAAACAAGACTTTTGTAGATGTTTCAATGGGTGTGGCACGAAGTGAATTCCACAGGATCCGTTTCCAGGGCGTGGAAGGCAACCAGGGGCCTTACCGTTTAACGGGTAAAAACGGCGAACAGTTTATCACGCTGATCTCCGGTTCCGAGCAGGTTTTTATTGACGGGATCTTAATGAAACGCGGGGAAAACCAGGATTACATTATTAATTACAATACGGGTGAAGTGACTTTTACCAGTTTCCGCCCGATTTTCCAGCAGAATTTCATTACCATTTCCTATAATTATACCAACAGGAATTACTCCAGATACCTTTTTACCGGAAAACTTGAGCACAAACGGGAAAAACTGAAGCTTGGGCTGAACTGGTTCATGGAAAATGACAATAAAAATGCACCGCTTGCTTTAAACCTCTCGGCGGAAGACCAGCAGATCCTGGCCGAAGCAGGAAACAACCCTAACCTGATGTACGCGCCTTCAGGCGTTATAACGGAATATGATGTTAATAAAATCCTCTACAGGCTCGTGCAGAGTCCGGCCGGGAATTATTATGAATTCTCAACGGATGACACCCAAACATTATATACGGTTTCCTATACTTATTTCGGAGCGAATCTCGGGGAATATAAAATTACCCAGACTACCAATAACGGACGTGTTTTCGAGTACGTAGGCCCGAATATGGGCGATTACCGGGCGGTAAGAAAACTGCCTTCACCGGAAAAATCCCAGGTTTACTCAATGAATTCCGAGTATCTCCTGAAAGACGGAAAAATCGGGGCTGATATTTCTTTGAGCAATTACGATGTAAACCAGTTTTCATCAAAAGATTCGGACCAGAATATCGGTTATGCCTGGAGGGTTTTCGGGAACAAAACATTTACCAAAAACAACTGGAAAGGAACCCCGAACTTTGAATACCAGTACATTGACAGGCAGTTTCATATCCTGGACAGAATCAATGATGTAGAGTTCTCCAGGGATTTCAACCTGGCCCAGGAATTCAGCGGCAGGACCCAGAACCGTCTTATTTTCAGTTTCCTTAATAAATGGAACAATAAATCAACATTAAACTACAGGATCAATTACCTTGATGAAGAGGATACCTATAAAGGGATTAAAAATGACCTTGATTTCGGATGGATCAGCGGTAAGCTGTTCACAAAAGGAAGTTTATCTTACCTGAATACCAATGCCGTCCTTCAGGATACCAAATTCATCAGAGGAGGTGTTTCCACCGAATATACCGGCAAAAAAGGAAGCTGGGCCGTGGGCGGAAGCATGGAGCACAATGAAAAGAAATATAATGACACACAGCTGATGGATGTCACCAGTTTCAGCTGGAAGGAAGTTTTCGTCCAGAAGAAAATTGGTGACAGTACAAGAACCAAACTGCTGGCGAAAGTCTATATGCGGGACAACGACTCCGTCCGCGACAACAGGCTTCAGAGCATGAACAATATCTTAGGTTTTATGGCAGAAAGCCAGCTGATCAAAACTGAAAAAACGACTTTAAACGCACTGCTGCATTACCGGAAATTCTTTTATCAGAATCAGGATGCCGATATGTCCAGGAACAACGACTTTGTGGTCGGAAATATTCTTTACAACCAGCAGCTGTTCAGGAACGGGATGCGTCTGCAGGCTTTCTATGAACTTGGAAACGGGCAGGAAGCACAGCGGGAATTCCAGTATATTAAAGTGACGGACGGACAGGGTATTTACAAATGGACGGATTATAACGGCGACGGCGTTCAGCAGCTTGATGAATTTGAAATTGCGGAATATTCGGATCTGGCACAATACATCAGGGTCTACACCAATTCCGTGAGGTATATCCCTTCCAACAAAAATAAAATCCAGCTCGCGTTATTTGTAAACCCTTCCATTGTATTCAATTCTGAAAATAAATTTTTAAAACGCTGGAACTTTAACATCTCGCTCAATTCTCAGAATTCCTTTTATAAAAAAGATAAGGTATTGGTGCTGAACCCTTTTGAAAAAAGCGATGACCAGATCCTTAAAAACCAGAATATCTTAGCATCGGTTCAGTTCAGCCCCACCGATAAATCCGGCTGGAACGGAAATTACCGTTTTATCTCGAATGACAACCTCATCAATGCCAATTTCAGCAATGAAGAGCGCGAGCAGGTATCGCATTTTTTAAATGTCGGCTATTGGTTTAACAAAGAATTCAGGATCGACTGGGAAAATTCAGTACACAATATCCAGAACTCATCCCAATTGTTTGCGACGAGAGATTACCGCCTGAGTAATTTTGAGACCAAGCCAAAAGCCACTTATAAATTCACGGATGCTATCCAGGCTGAACTTTCATCGGCCTTCAGACAGAAAGACCGTGTGGACGGCGAAGAGCTCTTAAAGGCGTTTGATGTTACCGGTACCATCCAGTGGGAACGCAGGAAAACATCAATCAGAGGGAATTTTTCATTCATCAATAATAATTTCAACGGCAATAATTTCAGTATTGTAGGAAACCAGATGCTGGACGGACTGAAGCCAGGAAAAAACCAGGTCTGGAGTGTTTTTGTTCAGCAGGCTATTAATTCTTTCCTGCAGCTGAATTTAAATTACGAGGGAAGAAATTCCGGGGAACGCACCATCCATATCGGGAGCATGCAGGTGAAAGCAAGCTTCTAGTAATAATTCAGACTGCAAATTTTCACCTTCAGACTCATCCATCACATTAATAGATATTATCATATTCTCAAAGTTTAGAATTTTGTAAATTTGCACCATGATAAAAATTGGCAATATAGAACTGCCGGAATTTCCGCTTTTACTGGCACCGATGGAAGATGTAAGTGATCCGCCGTTCAGGAGATTGTGCAAAATGCATGGCGCAGATATGATGTATTCGGAGTTTATCTCTTCGGAAGGCCTGATTCGTGATGCAATGAAAAGCAGAAAAAAACTTGATATTTTTGATTATGAAAGACCTGTAGGGATCCAGATTTTCGGAGGTGACGAAGAAGCCATGGCCATGTCCGCAAGAATTGTGGAAACCGTGAATCCTGATCTTGTTGATATCAACTTCGGATGCCCTGTAAAAAAGGTAGTCTGCAAAGGCGCCGGCGCCGGAGTCCTGAAAGATATTGATTTGATGGTCCGTTTAACAAAAGCTGTGGTAAGCTCAACAAGCCTGCCGGTAACCGTAAAAACCCGATTAGGTTGGGACAGCACTTCAATAAATATCGATGAGGTGGCGGAACGGCTCCAGGAAACAGGAATCAAAGCACTGACGATTCATGCAAGAACCCGTGCACAGATGTACAAAGGGGAAGCCGACTGGGAACATATTTCAAGAATTAAACAGAACCCGAATATTGAAATTCCTATTTTCGGAAACGGTGATATTGATTCTCCTGAAAAAGCATTGGAATACAAACAGAAATACGCCTGTGACGGTATCATGATCGGGCGTGCTGCCATCGGTTATCCTTGGATTTTTAACGAGATCAAACATTTCTTTAAAACAGGTCAACACTTGCCTGCGCCAAAAATTGAAGACCGCTTGCTGGCTGTACGGCAACATGCAGAATGGAGCGCGGAATGGAAAGGTGAAAAATTAGGTTTGATTGAAATGAGGCAGCATTACAGCAATTATTTCCGCGGGGTACCGCACTTTAAAGATTTCAGGAAAAAGTTCCTGGAGGTTTTTACTTTAGAGGAAATGGATGCTCTGATCAATGAAACCCAGGCATTTTATTCAGATTATTTAGCGCAGCAACAGGCATAAAAAACAAAACCATCAAGTAACTACTGATGGTTTTGTTTTTTTATTATTTTATTTTAATATCCTTCTGATGCTGACTCGTCTTTTATGAGCGCCAGTGCTGAGGAAGTCCCTATCCTTTTTACGCCCATGCTGATCATTTTTTCTGCATCTTCGGGCGTTCTCACGCCTCCTGCCGCTTTTACGGAAAGTTTTCCGGCATGATCAAGCATGATTTTCACACCTTCAAATGTTGCTCCGTTAGGCTTTCCTCCTTCCGTCTGATAAAACCCTGTAGACGACTTGACAAATATTTTAGGCAGATCATCTTCGGAGAAATTTTCTTCTGCCCAATCTGAAATATTTTGGGTGAGGTCAGCAATCTGTTCATCCGTAAGCGCCGCGATCTCAATGATCCATTTGGCCACTTTATGATGCTGTACACACAGCTGGGTACATTTTATAAATTCTTCTTTTACCGTATGCAGGTCTCCGTTAAGATAAGCCGGATAGTTGATCACAAAGTCCAGTTCATCTGCTCCTTCGGCAATGGCTTTGGAAGCTTCTGCTGATTTTTCCTCTGATGAAGAGGTGCCTTCATGAAAGCCGATTACCGTTCCTACGATAACATCAGCTTTTTTTTCACGGATATATTCTTTTATTTCAGCCACATAATCCGGACGGATCATCACGGCAAGAATTCCATGATCAATAGCTTCCTGCGCTAATTCTTTATCCTTCTGTAGTGTTTCCTGATCTGAAAGCCCTGACTGCTGAGGTGTTTTCAAATAGGTTGAATCTAAATACTGAGCAATGTTCATACGGTTTGTTATACTTTCAGTTGTCTGTAAATTCCCTGTTCCAAAGATATGAAAGTTTCTGTTCTTGTCACGCCTTTCAGCTTCTGAAGTTTACTCAGGATCTGCATCAGGTGGTCATTGTCTTTACAGAGTACTTTTAAGAAAATGGTATAATTTCCTGTGGTATAGTGGGCTTCCACCACTTCATTGATATCTTTTAGAGATTTTACCATATCCGGGTAATGACTTGGCTTATCAAGGAATACACCTATGTAAGAAATAACTTTATACCCGATTTTTTTAGGGTTCAGAAATGAAATTGAGTTTTCAATGACGCCTGCCTGTTCAAGCTTCTTAATCCGCTGATGCACTGCAGTGGTTGATATGCCGATATTTTTAGATATATGGGCTAATGATGTTTTGGCATTATCCATCAGCATGTAAATAATCTCTTTGTCAATAGAGTCTAACTGATAGCTTGTGTCATCTGAATTTTTCATACTTTATTTATGTTTTTTTTGCATTTATTATAAGTTTCTGAGTCTCACAAAAACCGGAAAATGATCACTGTATCCTCCCAGGTACCGTGTGCCTGAATACGTACGGAAGGGCCGGCCTTCAAATTTCCTGTCTCTGCTGCTGATTTTTCCGGAACTGAATACTTCAGCATCCTGAAAAGAAAGTGTACTGCCTTTATTGAAAAATGATTCTGACAATATAATCTGGTCAAAAAGCAGTCCGGACCTGTAATGAAAAGCAGAATATCTTTTTTCCGAGAACAGCTGCTGAAAGGGATTTTCCAACACCTTGTTATTCAGGTCATCATAGAGTATTCTCTTTAAATTCTCATCATCCGGGTTTTCATTAAAATCACCACACAGAATTACGTTCTTTTCATCATTGTTCATGATATTCAAAATCTTTTTCCGCAGTTCAGTAAGTATAAAAGCTCTTTTCGGGCCATTAATATCTTTTTCACGCTGAGAAGGAAGATGCGCAATAAAAATATCAATTTCGTCTTGTTTATATTTTACCTTTGAGTAAAGTACATCTCTGGTGGTTTCATAGTTTTGTATGCCTTTGCCTTCAGCTTCAAATAGAAAAGTAATGGCTTCTGAATGGATGATCTCAATTTTATTCCTGTCATACAGCAATGCTACGTCCACCTTCCTTTCATCTTTGGAATTGTAATGTACAATTCCGTATTCAGCATTGAAGGGTTCTTTCTGTACAAGGTCTTCCAATACCTTCCTTCCGGAAACTTCGGACAGTCCTATCATAAATGGCAGCATCCCATTATCCTCCTTTATCAACTGAAAAACGTGTGCTATTCTGAAGAGTTTATTCTGATATTTTCTCTCATCCCAATTTCTCAGGCCCGAATTGGTCGGGTCTGATTTATGTTTCGGTTTGTGATCTGGTAAAAATAAATTTTCAACGTTGTAAAAACTGAGCAGCTCCATCAACACGCTTTGCTAAAATTCATTAAAAACTATCATTTAATTCAGGATGTAAATTTATTATTTTATTTTGTACCCGATTCATATTTTCATAAAATTTTCAGGTTAATTTTACATTTAAAACAATCGATTTAACAGAATATTTTGAATCAGATCAATTATAAACGATTAACTTTTTTCATTTTCGTAAAATAACAGAATTTGAAATAAAAATAATCAGCAATACATACATCCGTTTTACAGAAATAACATATTTAAATCTAATCTTTTTATAGGATATTTTTAAGGATAATTTGAACCTGAAAAATTATTATTCCGTTTTTGGCTTATCACTGCAGATAAGTCCTTAAACAGGCAAAATAAAATTATAACCTGTCATTTTTCACAGAAGATCAGGACGCTTTTCCTGGGTAATCCTCACCGCTTCGTCATGGCGCCATTCTTCTATCTTGGGAAAATTTCCGCTTAACAGAATTTTAGGGACTTCCAGCCCTTTGTATACTTCAGGCCTGGTAAAAATCGGTGGTGAAAGAAGGTCATCCTGGAAACTGTCTGTTAAAGCACTCTGTTCATCATTCAGTACGCCGGGAAGCAGCCGGATGACAGAATCTGCCAGAACGCATGCCGCCAGTTCGCCTCCGGTAAGAACATAATCCCCGATAGAAATTTCCCTGGTAATATGCAGGTCCCTCACACGCTGGTCAATACCTTTATAATGACCGCACAGAAAGATCAGGTTATTTTTGATCGAAAGGGTGTTGGCTATTTTTTGATTTAACGTTACGCCGTCCGGTGTCAGATAAATAATCTCATCATATTCCCTCTGGGACTTCAGTTCGGTAATGCATTTATCTATAGGCTCCACCATCATCACCATTCCGGCTCCGCCGCCGTAAGGCTCATCATCAATCTGCCTGTGTTTGTTGATGGCCCAATCCCTCAGCTGGTGAAAATGCACTTCTGCCAGTCCTTTATCCATGGCTCTTTTTAAAATGGAGGTCCTGAACGGGCTCTCCATCAGTTCGGGAAGTACACTTATAATATCAATTCTCATTGTAATGTTTCGTTTTTCTTATTAGGCAAAATAATTAATCGCAGCGAGGAGTCCTTGTTGAAATAGCTCCACATCCAGTTAAAGAACACCGCCAGCTTATTTCTTACACTCAGGATCAGCATTAAGTGCAGGAACATCCAGAAATACCAGGCAAAAAGCCCCTGGAATTTAATAAACGGTAAATCTACCACGGCCCTGTGCTTACCGATGGTTGCCAGGGAACCCCGGTCTTCATATTCATATTCTTCCCAGCTGTCGCTGCTTTTCTTTAAAATATTCTTACCTAAATTTTTCGCCTGGTTGATGGCTACGTTGGCTACCTGCGGATGCCCCTGCGGATATTTAGGCGTTTCCATATAGGCAATATCCCCGATGGCAAAAACATTGTCATAGCCTTTTATTTTATTATAACGGTCTGTTATATATCGGTTCCTGATCAGTTTTTCCTGAGGAAATCCCTCAACCACATTGCCTGTTACTCCGGCTGCCCAGATTACATTATTGGAAGGGATGGTTTTTCCGCTCTTCATAAACACTTTATCCCCGTCATAATCCGTTACGTATTCCTGACTGAGGAAAGTAACACCTAGATCTTTCAGGTACTGTTCAGATTTTTCCTGAGATTCCTTACTCATCACAGCCAACGGCTTTTCTGTAGAGCTTATGAGAATAATCTGAAGATGGTCAAAATTCATGTAAGGATAATCCCGGGGAAGGATTTCTTTTTTCATTTCAGAAAAAGCCCCGGCCAGCTCCACGCCTGTCGGCCCGCTTCCTACGATAACGATATTCCAGTTACCGTCGTCACTTCTGCTTTTCTCAATAATGAGCTTTTCAAAAGTCATGAGGACATGGTTCCTGATGCTGATGGCTTCCTGTGTATTTTTCATCCCGAACGCACGGCCTTCCATATCTTTGTTGCCAAAGAAATTGGTTTTGCAACCCGTGGCAATTATCAGCTTGTCATAACTGAAGTCCGCCTCGTCCGTAATTACTTTATTATTGGCCGTATCAATGGACCTCACTTCCGTAAGGCGGAACTGGGTATTCCTGGAACGCTGAAAAATTTTCCTGAACGGGAAAGAAATATTGGAAGGCTCAATCCTTCCGCACGCTACCTGATAGAAAAGAGGCTGAAACATGTGATGGTTTACCCGGTCTAAAACAAGTACCTTTTTGTTTTTATTATTCAGTGATTTCGCAAGCTGCAGCCCCGCAAAACCTCCTCCTATAATGATGATCTTTTCGCGTGTTTCCATAGTACACAAATTTACTGATTTATTTTAGCATTTGGCAGTGAAAAAAGTTAGTTTTGCAAAACTTTATGCCGCAGAAAAAGTACAGCAGGAAAACCGCCAGAAAGATTCATCAGAACCGCCGGAAAACTTACTTTTTCCGACGCAGGGTGGTACTGGCCGTTCTGATTGTGGCACTCATCGGCACCGGGTTATACCTGAAACAGTCCGTAAGCTATTATTACGCGCTGTACTTTAATACATTCACCCACAAAAAACTCCACAACAGCGAGAATGAAGCCCTGAGGATCCAGAAAATCCTTTCGGATAACCTTGATAAAACCTACGGCTTTGATATTTCCCACTATCAGAATACGGAAGACATCAGCTGGGACAGCCTGAGCATCGGGAACAGAACCATTCCCCTGGAATTTGTTATGATGCGCGCCACGATGGGAAACCGGAATGCCGACAAAAATTTCAGTGAATTCTGGGAACAGGCGAAAAAGCATGAGCTGATCCGCGGAGCCTATCATTTCTACCGGGCTGACGAAGACCCTGTTATCCAGGCGAACAACTTTCTGGAAAATGTAAAGCTGGAAAGCGGAGACCTGCCTCCGATTCTGGATATTGAAAAGATCCCGAAACGGAAAACCAACCAAAAATTAATTGAAGACCTGAAAATCTGGTGCCGGATTATAGAAGAAACGTACGGCAAAAAGCCGATTATTTACACCTACTATCATTATTACAAAGATTTCCTGAAAGGCGAATTTGATGATTACCCGCTCTGGCTGGCCAATTACAATGATGTACCGGCTCCTTCTCCTGAGGGCAGCTGGAACTTCTGGCAGTTTACAGAAAACGGAATTGTCCGCGGAATCAATACCAAAGTAGATCTGGATGTCTATAACGGAAGCGCATGGTCTTTACACAGGCTCACGTTGGATTAACAGTCATTCAGAAAAAATTGTACCGTAAGTTAATTTATTTAAAAGGCTTTCTCTGGATCCACTGTGTTTTAGGAGAGATAGAAGAAAATATATTCTTCATAAAGTAATTGATCAGGGGATTGCGGTGTTTTATAAGTCCGAAAATTTCAGTGGGTTCTGCTCCGATGGTCGATTTGATTTCCAAAGCGGTCCTTCCGAAAATTATTCTTGAAAACCGGTTGCTGATGCCAAATTCCACCATATCCAGAAGCATATTCAGATACAGCTGCTTTTCTTTCTGGCTGTTTTTATCATAACCTAAAAAATAGGTATCGACATCGTTATTATTTAAAATCAGTGTATAAAAGCCAATAAGCTTTTCACCTGAAAAATATCCGAAGAACCTGAATTTATCCTTCATGTGCTCTTTCATACTTTCAAAATGGCCTTCCTCCAGAAAAAACGTGTTGAAGGAAGCATTCTCAGCAACATTCTGATACAGGAGGTGTATTTCTTTCCGGTGAGCGTGTATCTGGTTAAGCGTTAATTCCTTTTTTTCAATACCGGACAGTTTTTTCCTTGCAGATTTGGCTCTGGTTCTGTACTTTGCAGAAAAACTGTTTATATAATCTTCAAAACTTTCCCAGTTCTCTTTAAGTTTAAGCATCATATTCGGCTGCACCGAAAACCTGAGGTATTTTTTATAATCCCTGCCCTGGAAATACGTTACAAAATTCGGCTGATAATCTTTATAGATGATAATGGAAGTTTTTCGGATTTCCTTCTGCATTTTCAGTACGGCCTCATGCAGGAGCGGCATAATTTCTTCCACGGTCATTACGGAAGTATCGAAATAAAACCCGTTCTGCCCTGTCAGCATGTTATTCCCCAAAATCATTAAATCTTTACTGAGCCGGCCGGCAAAAAAATTCCTGATGTTGTATAAACCTTCATTTTTCTGAAAAGTCTGATGCCTGATAAAATCCAGGTATTGAAATAAGGCTCCACCCACAAGATGTCCGTCCCGGAAAAAACCCATGAAATAACATTCCATATTTTCTGGGCTGGAAGCGTTCAGAACTTTAAAGTATTCTCCGGAAAGCATAATGTTATGGTTTCCTATCACAGAATTCCAGTTTTCCGGCAGCCCAGAAGATGCGCGGTATATTTGTAAATGATATGACATAAAAGGTATGCAAAAATAGCTTTATCTCCCGGATCTTTAAAATTATTTAACGTACCGCATGATACAATGGCAATCTTAAGATTTTTTCTTGCTACATTTTCGTACTTTTGCAGCTCAGTTTAAGTTTTAAATCAATCATTCAATTTCAATGAATTACGTTTCCGCAGAAAATCTTACCAAATCTTACGGCATTAAAGTTTTGTTTAAAAATATTTCCTTCCATGTGAATGAAGGAGACAAAATTGCCATCGTTGCCAAAAACGGGAGCGGAAAATCCACGCTCCTGAAAATTTTAATGGGGAAGGAAATTGCAGACAGCGGAACCGTAACCATCAATAAAGATATTCAGGTGGTTTTATTTGATCAGGAAATTGATTTTGAATCTGACCTGACCATTGAAGAATTTATGATGACTTTAGATTCCGCACCGATCAGGGCACTGAAGAATTATCATAAATCCCTGTTGTCAGACGATCATGATTTTATGGAACAGGCTCTGGCTGAAATGGAACTTCATAAAGCATGGGATCTTGAAAACGAGATGACCCAGATCCTCTCTCAACTGAAAATTACAGATCTTGATGCAAAAATGGGAATGCTTTCCGGCGGACAGATCAAGCGTGTTGCCCTGGCAAAACTTCTAACCGAAACAAGAGCGGAACACCGCCATACCCTTCTCATCATGGATGAGCCTACCAACCACTTGGATGTGGAAATGGTAGAATGGCTTGAAAATTATCTGAATAAGGCTAAAATTACACTTCTTCTTGTAACGCACGACCGTTATTTCCTGGATGCAGTCTGTGGAATTATCTGGGAGATGGAAGATCAGAACCTGTATTTTCATAACGGATCTTATGCAACGTATCTTGAAAACAAGATGATTCGTGAAGACAATATGAATTCGACCATCGATAAAGCCAACAATCTGTATAGAAAGGAACTGGAATGGATGCGGAGACAGCCCAAAGCGAGAACCACAAAATCAAAATCCAGGCAAGAGGACTTTTACGAAACTGAAAAAATAGCCAAAACCGATACCCGTAAAGAATCTCTTGAACTTGATTTCGAAATGAAGAGACTGGGCAACAAAATTCTTGAACTGAAAGACATTTCTAAAAGTTATGGAGATAAATTGTTACTGAAAGATTTCAGTTATTCATTTCAGCGGGGTGAGAAAGTAGGCATTGTAGGAAAAAACGGGGCAGGAAAATCTACGTTACTGAATATCATTCAGGGATTTGAACCGAAAGATTCCGGGGAAATTGAAACGGGAGAAACCATCAAATTCGGATATTTTTCTCAGAAAGGACTTAAATATAAGGAAGACGAAAGGGTAATTGATTTCATCAGAGAGATTTCTGAAAACTTCCCTCTGGCCAACGGCAGAACCATTTCTGCATCACAGTTTTTAAGGTTATTCTTATTTGACGACCAAACGCAGTACTCTCCGATTTCCAAACTTTCGGGTGGCGAAAAAAGAAGGCTGCACCTGATGTACATCTTATATCAGAATCCAAACTTCTTGATTTTTGATGAGCCTACAAATGATCTGGATCTTCCGACATTGACGGTTCTGGAAAATTTCTTGCTGAACTTTCAGGGGAGTCTGATCATCGTATCCCACGACAGGTATTTTATGGACCGGATTGTTGATCATATTCTGGCATTTGAGGGCGAAGGGAAAATTAAAGATTTTGTGGGGAATTTTTCGGAATACCGGGAAAATCTTAAGCTGGAAGAAAAGAACCCAAAACCTGCAGCCGTACAAAAAACCGAAACGCCTGCTGCTGTTACTGCTGCACCCACCGTAAAGCTACAGGATCCAAAGAAAAAGCTTTCTTTTAAAGAACAGCGTGAACTGGAAACGATTGAAAAAGAGATCCCTAAATTTGAAGAAAAAAGAGCGGCCCTCTTAGAGCAGCTGAACAATGAAACTGAGTACGATAAAATTTCAAAACTTTCTGCAGAACTTGAAGCGCTTTCCGGAACACTGGAAAACCATGAACTGAGATGGCTGGAACTGCAGGAACTTATGGGATAAAAGTTATAAATTATGAGTTATATGTTATGAGTCACTGAACGTATAACTCATAACATATAACTCTAAACTCATAACTCATATCATAGTTCAGGAAACTCAATAATCCTGCCCTGTCTGGAACTTTCCACGGCTGCATCGATAATCCTCATATTTTTGATGATTTCTTCCGCGGGAGAAGGAAGTGCATAACCGAAGACCATAAATTCGTACACCTGTTGGTAATAGTTCATATAATTTCCGGGCTCGCTGGAAGTAAGTATCCGTTCTGTCTCTTTCTGATCGTTTAAAAAGTTAAGAATCCCATCCGTCTCTTTCAAAGGCAACGTCCAGTCCTGCCCATATACCGGCACTGTTCCGGAAGCCAGTTCATTCTCCTGATTATCCGTCCTTTCCTGCAGGAAACTTCCCTTTTCCCCATGAAAAGCATACGCGTAATGTGCCTCTTTGGTGAAAACAGACGACTTTAACCGTACCCTGAGACTGTTAGGATAGTATAAAATAATCTCAAAATAATCATTGGCAAATTCCTGACCTTTCATGGAAAATACATCGGCAAAAAGTTTTTCCGGAAACCCGAAGTACTGTACTGCCTGGTCCACCAGATGTGAACCCAGGTCATGCAAAGACCCTGATCCTGCAGCCTCAGGATTTTCTTTATGCTCTTTTCCACTGGGCTCTGTCCGGAACCGGTCAAAACGGATTTCCGCCTCCTTAAGATTCCCCAGATTGCCTTCGCTTATGATTTTCTGTACCTGCAGATAATCGCGGTCAAATCTCCTGTTCTGGTAAACGCTGAGAAACAGCCCTTTTTCTTCGGCAAGCCTTACCAGTTCCTCCGCTTCGGATACATTAACGGTAAAAGGTTTTTCAACAATCACATTCTTCCCGGATTCAAGTGCCATTTTGGTATACTGGAAATGGGTCTGAACCGGAGTATTAACGACGACCAGATCCAGATCTGCATTTTCCAGCATCTCTTCTACCGAACGGTAAATGACAGCATCGGGATATTTTTCTTCAGAATCTTCCCTGCTTCTTTCTACAATGGATGATAAAAAAAATCCCGGATGTTCTTTTAAGAAAGGCGCATGAAAAATCTTTCCGCTCATGCCAAAGGCGCAAAGCCCTGTTTTGATCAGTTGCATACAATTATTTTTAACAAAGTTATTGATAAAAGCCTGCAATTCACTGACCAAAGACAACGTAAAATTTCACAACAGATGATAAATATCACTTATTAATTTTTATTAGTTCTAAATAATAATATACTTTTGCACTTTATTTAAAACCACTCTAAATAACATAACATACACGAATGAAAAAAAAGCTAGTAGCCTTAGGATTATTATTCACAGCAGTATCCGTAGGTGCACAGATGAAAAATAATGATTCTGATACCATTAAGATCCAGACGATTGAAGACGTCAACCTTCACAAAACCGGAAACCCGAACAAGGCAAAGCCACTATCAACAAAATCCAACCTTACGGTTATGGAAACTCCGCAGCCTATTGCGATTGTTACCCATGAAATTATCGAGCAGCAGCAGGCCAAGCAGCTGAGTGATGTTCTGCAGAATGTGAATGGTATCTATGTTACTTCATCAAGGGGAAATTCCCAGGACAGCTTTGGAGGGCGTGGTTTTATTTTAGGAAATGATAACATTTTCAAAAACGGCTCAAGGGTTAACAGCGGTGTTTTTCCGGAAATAAGCGGACTGGAGAGAGTGGAGGTCCTGAAAGGTGCCAATGCCATGCTTTACGGAAATACAGCAGCAGGAGGCGTGATTAATATGATTACCAAAAAGCCCCGTTTTAACTTCGGAGGAAGCGTGGGAATGAATGCAGGCAGCTGGAATTCATACAAACCGACAGTGGATTTTTACGGTCCGTTATCTAAAAATGTAGCATTCAGGGTAAACGGTACTTATGAATATGCGGAGAGCTTCAGAGATGTGGTACAGTCTGAAAAATATTACTTCAACCCATCATTTGTATTTAATTTAGGCCCGAAATCTCAATTGATCGTAGAGGCAGATTACCTTAAAAACAATTTTACCCCGGACTTCGGAATCGGAGCCATCACAAAACAGGACGGCCTGACTTACGAACTGAACAACCTTCTTCCCAGAAATGCATATTTAGGCACAGACTGGCAGTTCCAGGATGTGGAACAGGTGACTACAAATGTTACGTTCAATCATCAGATTAATGATAAATGGACGCTGAATGCCACTGCATCTTATCAGAACTACACAAAGGATTATTTTTCTACAGAGCGTGTACAGTGGGGATATGACAAAAAGTTTCCTACCCGTCTTTCCTGGAACAGGCCATTAAACAGAACCTATAACGAGCAGAACTATACTTCGGCACAGGTGAACCTTAACGGAGAGTTCAATACAGGAAAAATCAACCATAAAGTATTAATCGGTACCGATGCTGATTACGGTGTAGCGGACGGTTATACCTATTATAACCCTGCTGACAATAAAGCTTACGGTAACTCCTATTTCTTTGGAACGAACGGAGGTGCGGGACTGTTATATCTGGATGACCCTTCTACGTGGATTGGCGGAGCGATGCCTGATGCGGAAAGACTGGAAAAAAACCGTATCAATACAAGAAGAATCGGGGTGTATGCCCAGGATTTCGTAAGCCTTACCAAAGAATTCAAAGTAATTGCCGGCCTGCGTTGGTCATATATCGAAAATATGCCGACCATCAGGACTACTTTTAAAAGTTCTGCAGGAGGAAAAGTTAATCCTAATTCTGCAGTCGATAAAAGACTGGTAGATAATTCTTCTTCATCAGATCAGGCCATCTCGCCAAAAGTAGGGCTGATGTATATGCCTAATGATAATTTCTCTGCCTTTGCAACCTATACCAACTCCTTTGTTGCGAATGTAGGAAGATTGAGAGGCAGCGATGAAGCCCTGACTCCTACAAATATTGACCAGTATGAGGTGGGCGTAAAGAAAAACCTTTGGAATAATGCTTTGGCCATCAACGTAACAGCGTATCAGATCCTTTACAGGAATTACTACCAGAATGCTTTGGATGACAAAGGAAACACTATAGATGCTACCGGCCTGACAAAAGATTTTGCCGGAAAAATGAGGAGCCGCGGAGTAGAGCTTGATATTACAGGAAACCCGACGGAAAACTTATCGATTATCGGAGGTTTCTCCTATAATAATTCTGTCTATCTGGATACCCCTGAAACCTTCGGGTATGTAGAGGAACAGAGACTGGTAAGAACACCAGCCACCACGGCCAATGCATCGGTATTCTACAAATTTACCAAATATGTTCCCGGATTAAAGATCGGAGCCGGAGCTTATTACATCGGGAACAGATTAGCCGGATGGAATGATACCAAAACGGGAGCCAACAGCTTACAGGCCAGAAAAGGGGTAAGCAGGATTTTTGAACTGGAAGATTATACCACCGTTACACTATCCGTAGGTTACGAATGGAAAAAATTCATGATCCAGGGAAGAATCGGAAATTTATTTGATACTGAAAACTACAATGTTCATGAAAATTATTCCGTAAACCCGATTACACCGAGAAACTATTATGTTACGCTGACTTACAAGCTGTAAAAAAATTAATATCAAAAATTTCTTTAATCAAAGTGGGAATTGCATTTTTGCAGTTTCCACTTTTGAAATTTAAACAAACAATAACAATACGATATGGATAAGATCAAAGACACGAGAAGCTTTATGAGAATTACACACCGGTACCTGGGCTATTTCCTGGCAGGGATTATGGCCGTTTACGCGGTAAGCGGTGTTTTGTTGGTATACCGGGATACGGATTTTCTGAAGAAAGAAAAAAAATATGAAAAGACCATCGGGAAAAACCTGTCTGAGAAAGAACTGGGAAAAGAACTGAAGATAAAAAACTTTGAAGTTGAGAAAACCGACGGGTCTGTTCTGAAATTCAAACAGGGAACGTACGATGCCGCTACAGGCGAGGCGAAATATGCTAAAAAAGAGCTTCCGTTTGTACTGGATAAAATGACGAAGCTTCATAAATCCCAGTCAAAAGATACGCTTTCCCCTTTAAACACTTTTTTTGGGGTTGCCCTGTTCTTTTTTGTGATTTCCAGCTTCTGGATGTTTAATCCGAAGACCAAAGCTTTTAAGCGCGGAATGGTATTTACCGTGGCCGGACTGGTAGCAGCACTGATCCTGCTTTTTATATAAAATCGACGGTCATATCATACCACGAAATTACGGATAATAAGCATTGTTATTAGGTTCTTTCCGTCAAAATTCACCATGCATGGAACACTCTGGCACATTTATTGTTTTTCTGATAGCACAAATAATTAAGCATTAAATATTAAATTATAAATTATGAAAAAATTAATTTTATCAGGAATATTGGCCGTTGCAGGCTTAGCGACAACTGCTAATGCTCAGATCCAAAGAGGTAACTGGATGGTAGGAAGCAGCATTTTATCCAGTAACTTCGGATTAAATACAGGTGGTGGTTACAACATCGCAATTCAGCCTAAAGCAGCTTATTTTATTGAAGATAACGTAGCTGTCGGAGGTTATGTTAATTTAGGAGTAAGCAAAGTAACAAATGGCAGCCCGACAAGATTTGATTATGCAGTAGGAGGTTTGGGCCGTTATTATCTTTCACCGGGTGAAAATGGTGTGGATAACTTATTAAACCACGGTCGTTGGTTCTTCGAAGGAAATTTAGGAGTTGGAGGATCTTCTGTTGAAAACGGAAACTCTACCAGCGGTCTTGATTTCGGTGTTGGTCCTGGATATTCTTACTTCATCACGCCTAACATCGGTGTAGAAGGACTGGTTAAATATCAGGGGCAGACAGGATTCGGAAACGAGGGTCTGAACTCTAACATTACATTCAACGTTGGTTTCAGCATCTTTATTCCTACTTCCAAAGGAAGAGACGTTGTTAATGATGTAAAGCAATAAATCACTTCACACAACATATCACGTATTACACTTACATTAAAATCGCCGCAGAACTTTCTGCGGCGATTTTCAAATTAAAACTAAACTATAAAAAATCAAATAATCATGTATTCGGTTGAGGCGTATATCTCAGGTACGGCTTTATTTCTGTAACTCCTTTAGGGAATATTTCCCTGGCATCTTCTGTAGAAATGGCAGGCGGCACAATTACATCATCGCCGTTTTCCCAGTTGGCAGGGGTCGCAATCTTATAGGAGTCGGCTAACTGAAGCGCATCCAGCACCCTTAAGATTTCATTAAAATTTCTTCCGGTAGAAGCAGGATAGGTAATAATCAGCCTTACTTTTTTATCAGGGTCAATAATCAGGAGAGAACGGACGGTTGCTGTAGCAGAAGCATTAGGATGAATAAAATCATACAGTTCAGAAACTTTCCTGTCTTTATCTGCAATAATGGGAAACTGCACTTCCGTATTCTGGGTCTCGTTAATATCACGGATCCAGTTCTGGTGGTCTTCTACCCCATCTACACTTAGAGCCATGACTTTCGTCCCTCTTTTTTCAAATTCTGCGCTAAGCTTTGAGGTATACCCAAGCTCAGTAGTGCACACCGGCGTGTAATCTGCAGGGTGCGAAAATAGGATCCCCCAGGAATCTCCGAGGTATTCATAAAAATTGAGGTCTCCCAAAGACGTTTCCGCATTGAAGTCCGGTGCTGTATCTCCTAGTTTAATTGACATAATATTTTGTTCTTGTTAGTCTACAAATTTAGTAGAGTTTTTGAAACTGGCAAAATTTTTGTTGAAAAATTGTACCTTTCATTTAAAATTTATCTTCATGGAGAAAAAAGGCTTAAGCTATATTGATGTTGTGTACAATGTTCTGGAGAACTGGTATTTGAAATTTGCACAGATTACCCCGAAACTGATTGTCGGCATTGCCGTCTTTTCTTTGTTCCTGTTTACCAGCAAGTACTTAAGCATGTTTGCCGTTAAGCTCTTCCATAAATTTTTTCCAAAAAGCAAAAAAGAAAGCTCTTTGGTCACCCTGATCAGTATTTTCAGGTTCCTGATTATGATCATGGGAAGCTTCATTGCCCTTGAGATTATGGGATTCAGCGGTTTCCTGTGGAAGTTCATCGGGAGTCTGGGGGTGGCCGGTGTTATTGCCGGAGTTGCCCTGAAAGATCTGGTTTCAAGTATATTCTCAGGGATGCTGATCGGGATTGATAAGGCTTTTAAAGTCGGGGATTATATTTCAATCGGAAATAATTCCGGGACGGTGATGGAAATCGGGTTCTTAACAACAAAAATAATTACGGATGACGGTAAAAAAGTGTATATCCCGAACCAGGTAATTTTTAATGCTCCGTTTTCAAACATTACCGCTTCACCGCAGCGGAAGATTTTTTTAAATTTTGATATTCCTGCTGATGAAGACATCAACAAGGCCCGAGAAAGTGTCAGAGACGTACTTAAAGACCTGGATCATATAGATCAGCCGGATACTGCCGAAGTAATTTTTACCGATTTAAAGCAGGGTGTATTCAATCTTCAGGTAAAATTCCTGATGGAGACAGGAGCGAATATGGGATTCCTGAAAAATGATGCCTTCCTCAAAATAAAAGAACGCCTGGACAAGGAAGGAATTCAGCTGGTTACTCCGACAAGCATAAGTATTGCCGGCGGAAATGCCGATGCACTGTTAAATAACAGTCAGAATTAAAATAAAAAATCAGCCCCGTTAACGAGGCTGATTTCATTTAAGGTATAAAAGATTTTATTTTTTGATCATCAGTTTTTCAGAGAAACGTTCTCCGTTATCAAGAACTACTGAAATGATATAATTTCCATTCAGCAGGCCGTTAACTTTTATTTTGGTTTCACCCTTAAAGTTCCCGCTTGTGATTAATCTTCCCGAAACATCAAATAAAGTATAGTCTGCCTTTTGCGAAGCATTCTTTAATACGACATTCACCACATCATGAGACGGGTTCGGATAGATTGAAAAACTTTTTACACTTGTTTCTGCAGTTGCCAGTACCACCTGTGTAATGGCAAAACCAGAAGTGTTAAGGGCATAATAAATATTGTCCGCAGCCTTTACCATAATCCTTGCAAAAGCTACATTCTCATTCGGAAGTGTTACGGTAGCCGACCCGGTATTCGGAACACCTGCTGCCAGAACTGTAGGGAACGTAAGCCCGCCATCTTTAGAAAGCAGAATCGTTACATTCTGTGTATTGACCGGCGGAACATTGGTTCCGGCGACATTCCAGGTTACCGGTATTGCTGAACCTCCGTTCAGTGCAGCTCCGCCTGTTGCCTGTGATGTTACTGTGAAAGGCCCGTCATCAGTTACATTCACGATCATGGCATCTCTTGCAGCCTGGTTTCCGGTTGCTCTGTTATCATTTACAACGAAAGAAAAATTCAGTGTTCTTGCCACAGCCGGAGTTACTTCCCATTTCGGAACTAAGTTATTCGCTACTACGGAACTCAACACTGGAAAATATCTTGATGAAGAAGCTGTCGGAGTCAATGAACGGTAAACAGGGCCGGCGGAGGCTGTGGAAAGCGGAGGCTGTGTACTGTTTGTATTATCATACTGTTCCCATAAATATGTAAGCGGATCTCCGTCCGGATCGGTACCGGTACCCGTTAAGACAAAAGCGGTGCCTTTCGGGATGCTGTAGTCTGACCCTGCATCAGCTGTAGGCACTGAATTACCGTTAGCACTTTTAACGGAGCAGTCATTTGCTCTTTTCAGGACATTGTACATTTCTATCACGCTGGCTGCATGGAAATAAGCATCACTGGTATTTTTTACATTGTTGTTGGAGCCGCAGATTCCGGCGTAGGCCATAATCGTGCTTCCGCTTCCCGGTTCAAAAGCCGTATTGTTATTGGCATTTCCCTGGCAGGAAGACGTATCTGCCCTGAAGGTATGGTTGGCTCCGAACTGGTGCCCGATTTCATGTGCTACATAATCAATATCAAAAGGATCCCCGACAGGTGCACCGGAACCGGTTACTCCCCTGGCTTTGCTGCTTGAAATACAGACCACACCTAATCCCGCCAGTCCGCCGCTGTTGGTTCCGAAAACGTGACCGATATCGTAATTGGCAGAACCGATAAGAGAAGTAACACTGGTCTGGTTCTGGTTGATCATACTTCCCGGATTTCCATTAGAGAAAGGATCCGTAGCGGCATTCACATGAACAAGAAGGTTATTATTGGCCACCATAACCATGGTTGTCGAGATCGTTTTTTCATAAATTCCGTTAACCCTCGCCATGGTAGTAGCCATGGCTGCCATTGCAGCAGCTACGGTTCCGCCGTGAAATGCGGTATATTCTCCGGTTGCAGACAATGCCAGCCTGTAGGTCCTGAACAATCCGTCTGAGACCAGCGGCGCCTTGTTTGCTTCGCCATTATTTTTCATATGATCCAATACATCTTCTATATGGCACTCAAAAAGCCTGTTGTTTTCCGGCAGGTCTTTTCTTTTGTAGATCATGAAGGATGAATTGTCTTTGGCATAACGGTCAAGATAGCTTACCTCCCACTGATCAAAATACATTACACTGATTCCTGTTTCCGGAGTAATACTGAAGCGGATGGTATTTTCCGGATGCCCTTTCTGCCAGCCTGTATAAGAACGGATTTCAGGAAATTTTGCCTGAAGTTCCGGCTCCATGACAGAGGCTTCCTGAACAATATAGTTTCTTATATTCCCGTCTGCATCAGGAAATTTAATGACCAGGCTTTCGTCTTTGGAAAAACGCTGCGGAGCATTTTTAAGATCTGCTTTAATTTTTTCCAGATCCAGCTGGTACAGGGAAAAAGTATTCGGAACCGTCCATCTTGGCTGGAGGTTTTCTTTTACCGTCCTGTCGTCTTTCAGTTTAGACCAGTAATTTTGCTGGCCGAAGCCGTGGGCTGCCATCAGCAGGCACGAGAGAATAAAAGTTTTAGTTTTCATGAAAATTAATTTATCATTTAATATGTTGTTATGATTTTTTTAAAATTGACATTACCTGTTAGTTTCAGGAGAATATCTGGTGAAACCCGACTTGCCTTTTTAAAATCCGGATTGTCAAATTCCGATATCTTTATGTAAAGGGTATCACTATCCAAGCTTATGGAATCAATGGAAACGTCATTGGAATTTTTCAGTTTGGGCCTTATGATGATATAGGTTTCATTTTCGCTGACTGCAGGAATCGGAGAAAACCTGTTCCCGACATTTCTCTGATGAATAAGATCAAAAACCTCATCCATTATTTCCTGGGAACTGATGATCAGGAAGTCTTTCGGGGTTAAGGTAAAAGGATAATGGTATTTATCTTCAAATGGAATTTCTTTACCTACAGACATGGTTTTGCTGCCGGCAACCTGAGACTGGCAATTAAGGAGTATCAACAGAAAAAAATACAGCAAGCTTCTCATTTAAAATCCCTTTTTGTAAAAATAGGAAATTTTGAAGTGCATCAATTTTTTTTAACATAAACATACCCGGTTTTGAAACAGCGGTTCTTTTAAGGCCGATATTTTACAGCACTGCTGTCCGACTTATGTATTTTAGCGGTGGAATCATTTTCAGGGATTATAACCTCACCCATTACAAAGTTTTGATTTTCAATCCGATCTGTCTCTGTTTCCGTTGCCGTAATACTTCCGGTTGTGGTACAGGTTTCTTTCTGCTTTGAACATCCTGTTAAAAACAGGAGCAATGAAAAAACAGCCGCCGACATTCTGTTACTCTGAAAATACTTAGGAATAAAGGCAAGAAACTGCGCTTTTAACTGTTCAGATTTATCGGGAGTATGCAGCTGATGATGATAGAATCTTCCGCAGATGGTTTCAGTTTCTTTTTCAGTAAAAATCTGCTGAATTTCTTCCGGCTTTTTGTCGGTAAAGTCTATGACACATTTGCTGCAGGCGGAACAAAACCTTCCTTTTTCCTGAAGAGACATCATTTTCCAGTTTTCTGAGCATGGATCCGGTATCTGAATATTTTTCATCGGCTGTTATGTGTAGCTCCGGTTAAAGCTTAGGGTGTTTACAAGCTCATTACGTATTATTTAAAGATAGGTAAACGATACTGAACAACATTCGGTTTTTATCTGAATTTATAAAATATTTAATCTTAAAAATTATGTCTGTTTAAAACAAAAAAACCGTTTCATTTCTGAAACGGTTTAAATATAGATTATATTTTTAGTCTTAAGCTAAAACTTCTTTTACTTTGTTGGCTGCTTCTTCTAAAGTAATTGCAGAATGTACAGGAAGACCTGACTCATCAATTAATCTTTTAGCCTCAACAGCGTTAGTTCCCTGTAATCTCACGATCAACGGAACAGGAAGGCTTCCCATTGCTTTATAAGCATCTACAACACCCTGAGCAACTCTGTCACATCTTACGATACCTCCGAAGATGTTGATCAAAATAGCTTTTACGTTCGGGTCTCTCAGGATAATTCCGAAAGCAGTCTGTACTCTTGCAGCATCAGCAGTGCCCCCAACGTCCAGGAAGTTTGCCGGGTTACCACCGGATAATTTGATGATATCCATGGTTGCCATAGCAAGACCGGCACCGTTTACCATACAGGCAACGTTACCGTCCAATTTTACGAAGTTAAGACCGGCTTCACCTGCTTCAACGTCCATTGGATCTTCTTCTCTTGTATCTCTTAATTCAGCAAGGTCTTTGTGACGGAACAATGAATTATCATCCAAAGTTACTTTTGCATCAACAGCAATAATTTTATTGTCTGAAGTCTTCAATACCGGATTGATCTCAAAAAGAGAAGCATCAATTCCTGTATAAGCATTATATAAAGAAGCAATGAACTTTGTAAATTCTTTAAAAGCATTCCCTTCAAGACCTAAGTTGAAAGCAATTTTTCTTGCCTGGAACCCCTGAAGGCCTAAAGCAGGATCAATAATTTCCTTGTGGATCAGATGAGGTGTTACTTCAGCAACGTGCTCAATATCCATACCTCCTTCTGTAGAATATACGATGGTATTTTTACCTTCAGCTCTGTCTAAAAGAATAGAAACGTAAAATTCTTTAGTTTCAGTTTCTCCCGGATAATATACATCCTCTGCAACCAATACGGAATTTACCAGTTTACCTTCAGCAGAAGTCTGTGGAGTGATCAGCTGCATCCCGATAATATTCTGAGCGTTTTCTTTAAGCTTATCCATATTCGGAGAGAACTTTACACCGCCACCTTTACCACGGCCACCTGCGTGGATCTGTGCTTTTACCACCCATCCCTGAGCTCCTGTTTCAGCAGTCAGTCTTTCAGCAGCCGCTACAGCTTCGTCTACGTTGTTTGCTACGAAACCGCGTTGGATAGCCACTCCGTACTTTGATAAAATCTCTTTTGATTGATACTCGTGAAGATTCATATTATTTTTATTATTTTATTTTAATAGTTAAAGGTTGACAAATTTACTAAAAATGAATAAGGTTAAAAAGAAATTGTCAAACTTTTAACGGATTCAGCCGGTTTAATTTCAATCTTCCTTCCGTACAGGCCGGTGAATGCAGACCTGCCATCTGTATCTTATCAACAATCCGATATTAAACCGCTTTATTTCTAATCAGATTTTAATGGTATTCTAATCTGCCTGATTTTTATTAGTATACTGCATCTGTTATCTTTGCGTTACAAAACGGCAAAAATAATTCACTAAATATAAGCAAAATAAAGCTTATGGAATAGTCATTGCTAAGCAGAGGTGAAACCCATGGGTTTGCTTATAATAAAAACACAGTCTTAAAAAATGAAGGAAAAGGAAATAACGGCCAATGAACAGGGTAAAAGGCTCATCAGCTACATTACGAAGGAAAAAAAAGATGTCACCAATATTTATTTTTATGCTATTCTCAACGGTCTTGTGCAGCTGAGTGTACCATTAGGGATACAGTCTATCGTAAGCTTCGTTATGGGAGCCACGATGGCAACATCCATCTACATCCTCATCTTCTTTGTGGTGATCGGTACCTGGCTGGTGGGATATTTCAGGCTGAAGGTGATACAGATCATCGAAAAGATACAGCAGAAAATCTATGTTGAGTTCTCCATTGCCATTGCAGAAAAAATCCCTAAAATAGACCTTTCCCATGCAAGGAAATACTACCTTCCGGAACTGGTCAACCGTTTCTTCGATATTCAGAATCTTCAGAAAGGAATATCAAAAATCCTACTGGAAATCCCTGCGGCGCTTATCCAGATTGTTTTCGGGATTCTCCTGCTTTCCTTTTACCATCCGTGGTTCCTGGCTTTCGGAGCACTGGTGATCATCTGTGTGGTACTCATTTTCGCCTATACCATGGAGAGCGGCATAAAATCCAGTATTGAAGAAAGTGACAGAAAATACAATACCGCTGCCTGGCTTGAGGATGTTGCCGGTTCAGTAAAAACATTTAAGATGCATGCCGGAAGCGAAGGCCATCTGAAAGGAACCGATGACAGGGTGGTTGAGTATCTGGACCACCGGACTTCCCATTTCAGGGTCCTGGTTTTCCAATACAAGACCATTATTGCATTTAAAGTCATCATCACGCTCGCCATGCTTGTGATAGGAACTTACCTCTTGATCAACCAGCAGCTTAATATCGGGGCATTTATTGCAACGGAAATTGTCGTGTTAAGCATTATGGCAGCCGTTGAAAAGCTTATCGTGAGCCTGGAAAGCTATTATGACATTATTGCTTCCTTTGCCAAGCTGTCTAAAATCACAGATCTCGAGGAAGAAAATACCGGTGACATTGTATTCTCCCAGAAAGACAAAGGTGCCGAAATTGAGTTTAAAGAAGTAAACTTTGCCTTTAACGACAGCATCCCTATCCTTTCTGACCTCAACTTTAAAATACAGCACAACAGCATCAATGTTATCACCGGAAAACTGGGAGCCGGAAAATCACTGCTCCTTAATATGATTGCCGGATTTTACGAACCCACTTCCGGAACCATCCTGTTTGATAAAATCCCGCTGAAAAACATTGACAAGATGCAGATGAGAAATACCATCGGGCTTTACCTTGAAAATATGAGGATCATCCAGGGAACCGTACAGGACAATATCCTGCTGGGAAATACTACGAATAATACAGAAGACATCCTGGAACTTTCCGAAAGTATAGGACTGGAAAACCTACCAAGCCTTTTCAGCAGGGGCTTCTTCACCGAAATCAGTGAGACCGACCCTGAGATCAGCTTCAGCTCCAAAAAGAAAATAATTCTTCTCCGTGCGCTGTTAGGAGACAAAAGGCTGATCATTCTTGAAGACCCTTTCTCCGGCATGAATGCAGAATTTCAGATTAAGATGATGCGATACCTGCAGCAGATCAGGGAAAAATCAACGGTTATTATCGTCTCTCATGACCAGGACATCCTACAGGCCGCAGACCAGCAAATCCATATGGAAGGAGGCACATCCAGAATCGTATTATAAAAATTCAACACAATGACAATGAAACTGAAATCATTTGATAAAATATATCATATCCATAAAAAATCCAGTGTAAAAAGGTGGTTCCTGATTTTTCTGGCAGGAGGCATCATCACGCTGTTTCTCCCGTGGACACAGAACATCAAGGTGAGAGGAAATGTTACATCGCTGTATCAGGAACAGCGCCCGCAGCAGCTGAACTCCCCTATCCCCGGACGGATCATCAAATGGAATGTGAAAACAGGAGATTATGTAAAGAAAGGAGACACACTCCTGCAGCTTTCGGAAATCAAAGATGATTATTTAGATCCACTTTTGGTACAGAGGACCCAGGAACAGGTAGAAGCCAAAAGAGGCGTACGGGATTATTATGAAGCGAAGGTGGGAACCACAAGGAGCCAGCTGCAGGCACTCAATGCATCAAGAGACCTTAAGCTGAACCAGCTGAAAATTAAAATCAGCCAGCTCAACAATAAGCTCGCCGGTGAAGAAGCCGAACTGGCAGCTGCAAAAAATGAGCTCAGCCTCTCTGAAGACCAGTTTGCGAGACAGAAAAAAATGTATGACGAAGGGCTGGTTTCGCTTACCCAGTTCCAGCAGCGAAGCATTTCTTACCAGAATGCCGTGGCCAAAAAAACCGCTTACGAAAATAAAGTGGCCCAGACCCGTCAGGAAATCATGAACACCGGTATCGAACAAAGCTCCGTAATCCAGGATTACACCGAAAAACTGAGCAAAACCGAGGGAGAAAGATTCCAGAACATGGGACAGATCGAAGGAAGCGAGGGAGATATTGCCAAGCTGGAAAACCAGATGGCAAACTATAAGGCAAGACAGGGCCTGTATTTTATCCTGGCTTCACAGGACGGACAGATTGTTCAGCTCAACAAGGCGGGGATCGGGGAAGTCCTGAAAGACGGTGAAAACATAGGGACCATTGTTCCGACTACGGTAGATTATGCAGTAGAAATGTACATTAAGCCGGTGGATCTCCCGCTGATAAAGGAAGGGCAGCGCGTGATGTGTATTTTTGACGGGTTCCCGGCGATTGTATTTTCCGGATGGCCCAATTCCAGCTACGGGACATTTGCCGGCAAAGTGGTGGCCGTGGAAAGCAACATCAGCATGAACGGGCTGTTCAAGGCCCTCATCATAGAAGATAAAAATGAAAAAAAATGGCCGCCTAAAATTAAAATGGGAACCGGTGTGCAGGGAATCGCCATTCTGAACGATGTCCCGATCTGGTATGAACTGTGGAGAAACATCAACGGATTCCCGCCGGATTACTATGAGGTAAAAAATGAAAAAGCAGGCAAAGATGAAAAAGCAAAATAAAATTATTTTTATTCTCGTCTTCTTCTTTTTTCAATACGGCTTTTCGCAGGACTCGCTTAGGATTTCGGCTCAGGAATTCATTTCGGTTGTCAGGAATTTCCATCCCTTGGCCTTAAAATACAGGCTTCAGAATAAAATTGCCGAATCTGAAATTACCCGGGCAAGAGGAAACTTTGATCCTGTACTGGCAGGAAAACTGGGCGAAAAAAACATAGACGGGACAAAATATTACGAACAGAAAAATATTGAACTTGGAATTCCCACCTGGTACGGGATTGACCTTACCACGAGCTACAATTATCTTGATGGTGAAAAACTGAATCCGAGTGATACCAGAGGCGGGCTTTATCAGTTCGGGATTACCGTTCCCCTTGCCAAAAACCTTCTGTACGACAGGCGGAGAGCCGTATTGGATCAGGCAAAGTTTGCCCTTAAAATGACGGAAGCGGAACAGGCTGTGCTGACCAATGATCTTCTTCTGGAGGCGGAAAATACCTATTGGGAATGGGTACAGAGCTTTGAAGTTTATGAGCTGCAGACAAAAGCCGTGGAAATCAACAGAAACCGGCTGAACTTTACCCGGAAAACCCTTGAATACGGCGAAAGGCCTGCCATTGATACCGTGGAAGCCTTATCCCAGCTGCAGAGCTTTGAGCTTCAGCAGCAGGAAGCATACCTGAATTTCGTAAAGAATACCCAGCAGCTGCAGCTGTATTTATGGAATGATAACCATGAATTTTACGAAATTTCCCAGCTCATTTTCCCTTCCGACCGGCTGACCGACCATCCGGCGTATTCCGAATTTGAATTTCTGATCCGGGATCTTGAAAACAAAAGGATGGACAGCCATTTCTCCATCCTGTATTACAACCAGAAAAATAACATCCTGGAAAGCGAACGCCGCCTGAAATGGCAGAGCTTCCTGCCGAAACTGGATTTTACCTATAATTTTTTCAACAAGGAAAATTACCGGGCAGATTACCTCCCGCTGTTCGATAATAATTTCCAGTATGGCTTAAAGCTTGAAATTCCGCTGTTCCAGAGAGAAGCCCGGGCCGGTTATGAAATTGCCAAAATCAAGATCAGCCAGAATAGGCTGGATACCCGGCTGAAAATCCGCGAGATCGATACCAAAATAGAAACCTATAAAAGTGAAGTTTTAAATTATCATACCCAGATTAATTTTTCAGAAAGCAACCTGCTGAATTACCGGAAACTCCTTACGGCAGAAGAAACACGGTACAGCAACGGTGAAAGTTCCCTTTTCCTGATCAACACGCGGGAAAACAAGGTAATTGACGCACAGGAAAAACTGATTTCCACCCGGACGAAATTCCTTAAAAGCTTCAATAAGCTGAAATGGATGAAAGAAAATTTCTCTTTTTAGAAGCGACTCAGGGTGCTGTGATACTCTGAATTTCAGAACATGTCAATTTTAATCTACATGCATTTAAATCTGCTGTATGTTCAAATAAATTTAAATACGATCTTAATGAAAAAGTTCAGGACATCTCCTAAACTTCTGTTTTATCTAATCTACTCCCCGGCCAGCCGTTCTGACTGTGAACCGATGAAAGGAATCTTCGGAGCCAGGAAATATCCAGTCAGGCTTGCAAAAAGAATCGGCACAAAATAGGTAAATCCGGTTAAGGTGCCCAGAATAATGGTGGTGCTCATCGGCGTCCTGGTGACACAGGCATTGATGGCCGCCATACAGCTTACAATAGCCAGCGTGGTGTCAACCGCAGGAAAAAGATGATGAATAATCAATCCTAAAGTTGTGCCTACAAAAAACAAAGGAATAATAAAACCGCCTCTCCAACCTGAAGTTACGGTAATGGCTATGGCCAGGATCTTGAAAATCAAGATAACGATTAAAAAATTCAGCGTGTAATCTCCATTGATCAGCTGATTGATTTCATGATGTCCAAAATACCGGGTCAGCGGAAAATAGAACGCGATAATCCCTAATAGAATTCCACCCGTTAATGTTTTAATGTAAATCGGAATCTTCCGGTATTCAAAAATCCTTTTGAAGAATTTAACGACAAAAATAAAAATCCACCCGAATAAAGTCCCGACCATCCCGAACGCCGTTGCGTACGCAAAATCATAGACTCCGGTATAATGATAGGCTTTCAAGTCCCAGGTTGCCCCGATTCCCAAATGGATGATCAGTGCAAACATCAGGTAGCTGAAACAGCTTGCCACCAGTGCCGGAATTATGGCTTTGTAATATTCAACTGCATGCTTGTGATGCAGGATTTCCAATGAAAAAAGACTCCCGCCGAGCGGTGCCCCGAAAAGAGCCGTAAAACCCGAAGCCATTCCGGCAATACTTAAAGAACGTAACTCCTCTCCTTTCAGCCTGAAAATTTTTCCTAAGTATGTTCCTGTTGAACCCGTTACCTGAACCAAGGGTGCTTCCGGTCCTAAACTTCCGCCTGATGCCACACAGAACAGCGATGACAAAATCATGGAAGGGTTATTTTTCGGTTCCAGTTTCCCTTTGTTGAACCTGATATTATTAACAATCAGATGAATCTCTCCCGGATCACCGATAAAATGGATTACCAAACCGGCCATAAGTCCGGAAACGGCCATCACAGGAATCACCATCCAGCCCTGAAATTCCGCTAAAAACTCAGTGAAATGTTCGAGGACAATCCAGTACAGTCCGGCAATAATTCCTCCAACCAAACCCGTAATCGCCCACATGAAAAATGTACGGCTGAATACAAAAGGGTTAAATCTGATCGGCTGGTCCAAAAGATTAAATGTCCGGATAATCCTCCTTCTTCTTTTGATTTTCATTTTGTTTATTTGAAATTAAGATCCGCCTAATGACCAACCCTCCCGGAATTTAAATTCGGCAGAATGACTAATTGGGGAACTAAATCCTGTTCTTAGCAAAATAGAAAATCAGCATTCCCCAGCTCAGGATCATAAACAGACCTCCGAGCGGAGTAACCGGGCCTAAAAATTTCAGGTTAGCCCCTAAATAATCCTGCAGGCTCAGGAAATAGATACTGAAAGAAAACAGTACCGTTCCTGCAATCATTAAAATAGAAATCCATTTTTGTGATGAGGTATCAAATTTTAAAATGTAGCCAACAATCAATAAAAAGAAAGCCGCATACATTTGATATCTCACTCCTGTTTCAAAGCTTTCCAGCCTTTCCACAGACAAAATTTTCTTTAAAGCGTGCGCACCGAAAGCACCCAAAATCACGGACAGCATTCCGTAAACAGCACCAAAAACTAAAGTTATTGTTTTCATTTTTATAAATTACAATTTTCAAATTACGAATTACGTTTGAAATTTCTCATTCGTAATTATTTATTAAGTCCTAATTTTATTTTAAGAGTTTTTTGAATAGAACCAATAATTCTTATCAGCTCATCTGCATCCTTTAATAAATAATCTGCTCTTTCAACTTCTAAGTAAGAAGAAAACTTTAAAAGCTTTATCCAATAAATTGTTTCCCGCATTTCTTTATAGGATATGGTTATTTTCATGAAAAAATCTTTGTCAGTTTGTGCACCAATAGCTTCTTCAATATTGGCTCCGACGGAAGTTCCGCTTCTTAATAACTGCTTAGACATTATAAATTCATGTTTTTCTTCTTTAAGATATTTATACGTTTCAATAATTCTTAATGCAAAATCAAAACTCTTTATTTGAACAACATTATCTTTTTTCATTCTTAAAACGTAATTCGTAATTTCTAATTCTTAATTAATTACTTTCTCTTAAGCGGTTAAACTCACTGATTACCTCATGATGGGTCACCGTTTTGTCCTTAAAATAGGTCACAAAATGTTGCTTTTCTTCTTCTGTTGCTCCCATTTGGTTTAAAATATTCAGCAAATGCATT